>Ga0247842_10000095_pt1 | contig 196817 bp, 162 predicted proteins | sample LaCruzMarch2015__3_FD_192411 | JGI IMG/M metagenome (GOLD analysis project Ga0247842, IMG submission 192411) | Freshwater microbial communities from meromictic Lake La Cruz, Castile-La Mancha, Spain - LaCruzMarch2015_19m | ecosystem: Environmental > Aquatic > Freshwater > Lake | place: Spain... | reverse complement strand
GAGTAAAGTATTATACAAGCATTAGTGAACTTAAGAGTCTTATTAATAAGAATAATCCAAGTAAATGGTAAAAGAATTGCGAGTTAACGAATTAAAGGATTAACGAATTAATATTTAGCACTTAGCATTTAGCATTTAACATTCATGTTATGAAATCACCACTCCACCATCTCAAACATCCCGAAAGACTCTTTGAACATTTCCACAATAATGTTCATCACGCTCTTGTAATTTTCGCATTGGCAATCACAGGAATGCTTCGAGGTGCATCGAATATCTTAACTCCTACTTCTGCAAATTGGCAATGGTGAGGATTTTTGACTTCCGACTTCTGGGAACAAAATCCTAGTAATGAAAATATTGCCTATACGCTTTTCGGTGATGGAACGCCAGGTGACACTGCATATACAAGACTACGAGATACTAGTTGTACGCCTACAAATGTCGTACGACTTACTGGCAATTATGTTTGAGGAACATTATCGGCAAATACTATCTATCTCCTTTCAGGTAATTATACGTTCACTACTGCTATAAATATGGGCTCATGCTCTGCCTTTCTTGGTGTGGGTAATACTATGATAAAACCATATAATGCAAGTGCTAATGCAATCTTTCGGGCAACAGGCAAAAATAATATCATCATAGATAACATCAATATAGATAGAAGCTGAACGCAGGGAGTCGGTATCTCATTTGATTATCCTCAAAATGTATCCGTGAATAATGTCAGAATAAATAATAATGGTGGTGGTTATGGAATACGAATCACCCAATGAATAAATGTATTGATAAATGATTCTTCGTTTTTTAGGAACTGGGACTGAGTGTATATCACTACTGGGTCTTCCAACATCACTATAAATAATGTTATAGCGTTTAGTAATAATTCTGCAGGAATAGCAATACGTGGAGACTATATAACTGTAAATAATTCTCAGGCATTTAATAACGGCGTATGAATATATCTTCATAATTATTGATGACCCTCTACATGACATGTTATAGTGAATAATTCTCTCTCTTATAATAACACAGTTGGTTTTTCAGTAGGCGGTTATAGTACGTATTATTTGCATGATGTGAAGATCTACAATAATGGCGCATGAATAATGAATTATGGATGATTGGAATATTATTGATACCTTGATATGTTCAATAATGGCTATCTTACCTGAGGAAGCGAAGATATCACTGCATGATCTGTTCCTATTCTTAATCGACCAACATGAGAATTGAACACATGAGATCAGACATTTTCTTATGATCGATTCACTAACCCTCAAAACAGCAGTGGACAATTTTTACTGACGTGAACTAGTTGGATTTGAACAAGAACCTTAATCAATGGTCGAACCTGAGCATTCCCAACAGTCAGACTGCCTATGAGATATATCTTTTGAGGAAATATTATAAAGCAAGCAATCCCTGTTTTTTATAGTGGTGCAGATGTACAAGAATATGGTAATGATGGAGCTGACTATACTATTACTAAATATATCGCTGAACCAGAATCCTCATTGCCTGCGACTCAACAAACGCTCGTCAATCAATATTTCTGACCAGATTCTGTATATACACAAAACCGAGCGACTAATGGATGTTCACTTTCTGCCTTTCAGGTAAAAACCCTAAATCCCGCTACCTTTACCTCTGTATATAATTTTGAAGATCATACTATATATATCCTAACGGGTGGCGATTATAAATCTACACTTACATCATGAAGTGGGTGATTTGTCTTCAATGGAAACTGTATTGCACTTATAGGAAACAGCAATACAAGATTTACTAAATCAAGTGGTATCAGTAGTATACTTTACGCGAGCAATAAACGTAATATTATTATAGATACTATCAAAGTCGATGGATTGTATTTTTCACTTTACGGTACAACACAAACATATTGACCAACACCAGTAGCGATAAAACTTGACGGAGCAAGTAATAATTCTACCATCAATAATGCTCAAGTATACAATGCTTCTCTCTATGGAATTTATTTAGGGCTTGGCTCACATCACAATACCATTGTAAATGCTCAGATCTTTAATAACTGATCTGCAGGTATCCACCTCTATTACTCTTCAAACTATAATGTCATCAATAATGTACAAACATACAACAACGGTTCTTATGGAATCTGGTTTGCTAATGGTTCAAGAAGAAACACCATAAACAACTTTCAGTCATATAATAATGCCGTCTGAATGTTTTGAGATCTGACAACACAAGAAAATGTCATCAACAGAGCTGCTATCTATAACAATAGCACTGCGGGTGTCTATTTCAAAAATTCGTCTAATAATATGCTTAATGATGTAAGTATATTCAACAACACTATAGGAATAAAAACGCTTTATAGCTCTATGGGGAATAGGTTCTATTGAGAACTAAAACTCTTTGACAACACCTGAGGAAATCTTGATGGAACAACTGGTAATGACACCTATTTATCTGCTGGCGATGCTGGACTTTTCCCTTATGGAGGGGCAATTACCACAGGGACTAATATGGCATCATGTTTATATGCTACCAACCCAACACTTTCTGGAAACTGAGCAACATTGCTTAATAGTAACTGTAATAATATATGATATACTGTATCTTTTAGGTCATGATACAACACCTATGTAAACTATGCGTTTGGATTGAATATGTATAAACAAAAAATTCCGGTCAAATACGATACTACAAATATGCTTATTCAGATGTCATCACAATATGATTCGACTAAATATATCGGCGAAATATCTGCTATCCGAGATACCACTCCAGAAAATGTAAACTTCATATCAAGTGGTGCAGCGCAATTGAATACTCGATATACTACTAATATATATACTGCGGGCGTAATAAATATTGCCGTACCCATTACCCTAAGTCTCACTCCTAATGTTTCTGGACATCTCATCATTAGTTGAGTTGTTGGAGGACTTACTTGAACAATAAATAACGGTGATATTTTGCAAATAAGTTTACTTACTAGGACAGGATACAATGAAACTATAACAGGAACGATAACTATTTGATCAGTGACTACAGGATTTGTCATAACAACAAGATGATTGAATCAACTACCCACTACATGATCATTTGCCTTTACGAATCTTAGCTACGTACCATTAAATACTTTCACGTGAAGCTCAACGATCATAAGTGGTATCGAAACCGGAGTCTTGGCATCCATTACCTTTAGTCCTACAACTACTTCTGGACGGTTAGAAATCTATTCGTGAACAACATTTATAAGTTCAGGGACAACGGGATTCGTTGCATACAGTTGATACCAAGTAAATGTCGTTGCACAAAGCAGTTCAGGATATTCTACAACAATAACTGGTTATGTAACTATAGGTTTAGGGACTGGCACATTTACTATCACGACTAAATGATCTGATAGTGTTGCTCCTACTGCCCCAGTTCTCACCTATCCACTCACCGGTGAAGATATCTTCTTTGTGATATTCAAATGGGATGCAAGTATTGATACTGGTGCAGGTATCGAATGATATATGTATCAAATTGCCAGCGATACTTATTTTACTCATATCATCAATACGGGCTTTATAACGACTAGCACAGGAATTGAAGGCTCACCAAATACTGGTTTCGACGCGATTAGTCGTACCTATTACTGGAGAATGCAAGCCAAAGATAGAGATGGCAACTACTCTGCTCGAAGTAATACGGGACGTTTTGATATCGTAGACTTCAACGATCGAGATTTTACAAATAAAGATGATGCCAATCTCGTAACTTACTACGATTCAAATGAAATTACCCTTGAAGGTATTAATACAGGATCAACCGTATTGGCTACTGTCGATGCCAACGGAACCTTATATGTAAATGGAAACGAGGAAGGTACCGGAGCACTTGTACAAAACGGTGACGATCTTTTTGTCTCTGTAAAATCAAGTAGTAGATATGATAAAACAATCACTTCCGTCCTCACTATAGCGAACAGAAAATTGGAATTTGATGTGACCACCAAACAAGAATCAGACTCCGCATGTACCTTGTCTGCCGAAGAAGAAACTACTATTCAGAGCATCTTTGATAGTCTGGTGATAAACTACTCTTGAGATGCAGATAAATATGATGAATTCTTAAATACTATGAAAAGCATGCTTGCTGATCAGATTGACTTTACCAATGATTGTAATCTTCAATACCTAGAAGATCTTATTAATGTAGAAATCAATGGTGGCTGAGTAATAAATACAGCAACATATATTGCCTCAAACTGTAAGGAGTACACCGTAAGTTACGATAGTACTAGAATGGCATATACCTCTCCAGTATTTAAGACGGCTACCTTCTTTGCAAATCGTGATTCATTAAACAGATATATAGATTCAAAAAATCCAGGTGACTGTCATATCAATACCTATGGAGCTTCATCATGGGCCTTCACCAATACTGATCCAAGTAAACATATCGCCCCAAATGGAAAGGTATATATGATTACCTCTGGCAGTCAGGGATACACATCTGATGATTTTGCTACTAAGAAATATTTCTCTACTCTAGCGGCGCTTCGTAGCTTTATCGATGGAAGGAACGTCCCTCAGGATATCTGGAATCATCAAGTAGATACTACATTTACTCCACAGACATATACAGCTCCCAATGGAAAATCATATACTATCTATAGAACCGACAGATGATATATGTCATATAAACTTTTGAAAGTAAGATATTTCTTTACCCTAGCCGATATCCAGTATTTCATTAGTAGCAACAATAGAAGATAATTTCTCTCTTCAACTAAAAATCCCTCCAGAAATGTGGGGGATTTTTTGTATATCTTATATTTCAAACTCTAGTCTTGATTGATAATTTTGTGCATAATACCGTTTAGAAGTTTAGGTGCTCATTCATCTGAGTATCTCTTTGCAAGTTCTATCATTTCATTGAGCAAGACTTCTTTGGGAGTTTCCAATTCTTTCCATTCTGTATAGCCGAGAAGAAATATCGCCTGGTCTAAGGGATCCATCTGGATGTATTCAAAAGTCTGGGCATATTGGTTTACTTGCTGTTTTATTTCTTCAATATATTTCGTAAAATGTATACCTACCGTAGATATGTAGTCAAAATCAATGTCCTCAATCTTTCGTTCATCGAAAAAGCAGTCAACAAATTCTTTGAAGTCTTCTGGAACATAGAGTACTAAATGAGTTCTTATCTGCTCTTTGAGCTTTTCTTTTTCCTCATCATACATCCCCTTGTCTGTTTGGAAAATATAATCAATAAATAATGATTCCGTGAGCATCTTATCCTGCAAAAGCAAATTAACAAAAAAACAATGCTGATACAAATAGGAAAGTACTATTTTTCTCGCATTGATTCTTGCCTTTATATTCATGTGATCAAATGGAAGGAACTAAAGATCTACTTCAATATAATTTTGTATGTTGGATGCTGAATTTTGGATAGAGTATCATCTAGAATCCATCATTCAAAATTCAAAATTTCAATTTAAGCGTCTACTACCTTTTCCTTGCTCTTGCTCTTGATAGTCAACACCTGTTTCCCTTTATAATATCCGCAAACTGGACATACTCTGTGAGAAAGCTTTTTAGCTCCACAGTTTTTACAGACAGAAACCTTGTGAGCCTCTACCATCCTTTTGATATTTATCATCTCCCAGGTGGAATGTCTTTGACGTCCTTTTGCTTGAGATATCTTCTTTTTTGGTCCGATTGTCATAACTTTACTATTAATTATTTAAAATTTCAATGATGATTGTATTGCTATTTTTATATAAACTCCCTTTCGTGAGGTCACATATCGTCTCATGTTCGCCAAGGCGAACGCCACATATTGTTGCTGAATAGCCACAACCTGAAGCAATCTGAGACAACCTGAAGCAATCTGTAACGAAGTTATTTTATATCAACGATAGTTTTGAGATATTTTCTTCCGTCAAATCTCACTACTTTCTTCTTACTAAAGGTAACTGTTCCATCAACTTTTGCATGAACGGAAAAATCACTACCCAAATAGGTATTTTTCCCACATTCGTATTTAGACCCTTTTTGTCTGATGACAATATTACCTGCAGTAGCTGCTTGGCCTCAGAAGACCTTCACGCCTCTATACTTTGGTTTTGAGTCTCTTAGATTTTTTGCCGATCCACCGGCCTTTTTGTGTGCCATTGTAAACTATAACTAATGATTAAAAGTGATATAATAAATTTGGTGTGCTTGTGTATATAGATTTCGATATTGTTTTCAAGCTTTACTTGATGATTACACCGAAATGTTATCGAAATCTGAAATTACTTCATTTCACTCGTACTTTCAGCTTCTCAAATCATCGGTATAATTCTCTCATCTAAAAGAATTTTTAAATAAATTCTTTTAGCGTTCGAATTATTCCTGGATATCTACTCCATGGTCTTTTCTATAAATTTCACCTACTGGTAAGAGTCTTCCGATGATGACGTTTGATTTAAGATCAGAAAGCTTATCAATAGCTCATTTGAGCGATGAAGCCACCATTACCCTGATAGTCTCCTGGAATGACGCTGCTGACAACCATGAATCTGTTTCTTTGGCGATATTGGTCAATCCAAGTGCCAATCTCTTTCCTTTGGCTGCTTTTTTACCTTCAGCTTCAAGTTCTTTGTTTACCTTGATAAATTCTTCATATTTGATGTATGTTCCAGGGATGAAGCTACTATTTCCAGAATCTTCGATAAAGACTTTGGAGAATAATTGTTTCACTACTACTTCGATATGTTTATCGTTGATATCTTGTCCTTGAGATCCATATACCTTCTTGATCTCCTTGATGATATACTTCTGTGATTCAAGATCTCCTACAATATTTTTATATTCTTTGATAGATAGTGCTCCATTGGTAAGTATCTCTCCCTTGAATACTTCTTCTCCGTCTTTTTTGATTGGATTAAGCCCAGTCAATGATTTGATATATTCTTCTTGGATACCAATAATAATATGATCTGCTTTGATTTCTAACACTTTTCCAGCTTCTTTGATCTTCAATTTACTCTTTGCTTTGGACGCAAACACGCCTCATTTTTTTACTTCTTCTCATTTTTTAACATCTACTTTATATCCGCTCTTGAGTAAGTAGGTCTTCTTCTGATATTCAGAAACTACTTTTACATATCTAACCTTATTTGTTTCATAAAAGAAAACTTTTCCATCAAATGGCGCAATGATAGCAGGAGTTTTGGGATCTCTTACTTCAAACAATTGTTTTACCCTATCAATACCTTGAGTTGTTTCTCATCATTTCGCTACTCATCCTTCATGGAAGGTATTTAGCGTCAACTGTGTAGATGGCTCTCCGATAGATTGAGCAGCAATAATTCCTACTGGCACTCCAACTTCTACCATTCTTCTTGTAGAAAGATCTACTCCATAACATTTTTGACATATTCCACTGATACTATGACAGATAAGTGGTGTTCTTACCTTGATTTCTTCTATTCCCATCTCTTGGATTAGCTGTATATTTTCTTTGTCTAATAAATCGTCTTTGCTTAAGATAACATTTTTCTTTTTATCAAGAACATCTTCTGCGAGAACTCTACCACCGATAAGTGTATAGAAATTGTCTCACTTAAGTTCTGATTCTTGTTTGGTAAAGGTAACATATTTATCAGTTCAACAATCATGAGTTCTGATAATCACTTCCTGTGATGCATCACAAAGTTTTCTTGTCAAATATCCTGATTCAGCTGTTCTCAATGCCGTATCTGCTTTTCCTTTTCTTCATGCATGCGCAGAGATAAAGTATTCAATAGGTCTAAGTCATTCAACGAAGGAATTTTTGATCGGAAGTTCGATAATCTCTCCTTGAGGATTTACTACTAGTCCCTTCATACCTGCAATCTGCGTCATATGTGTTTGTGAACCTCTCGCTCATGAATCAACCATGGTATATAAATCTTGCCCTGGTCATGTCATAGATTTCAAACTCTCTTCTATTTTCTTTTTTACATCACTCCAGATCTTGATAACGAATCTGTGTTTTTCTTCTTCAGAAAAGAATCATTTGAAGAAATATTTATAGACTTCATTCGCTTTGAGATCTCCGCATCTAAGTTCTTCTTCCTTTTCTTTTGGTACCCTCATATCAAGGATATTAACTGATGTCGCTCCCAATGTCGCATACGTGAATCCAAGATCTTTAATGTCATCGGCTACATACACTGTTGTTTGCATATCATATTCATCAAATATCCTACTTAGTAGTCTCTTGATGTCTTTATTTTTCAATGTTGAATTGATAAATCTGATCCTTTCAGGGAGGATGGAATTGAAAATCACCCTTCCTACGATAGTCTCAATCGGTTCATTGTTATAGTTCAGAATAATTTTATCTTTGACGAATATTTCCCCATTGGCAAAACTATTGAGAACTGTTTCTATATCAGGAAATATTCCTTTCACTGATTTCTTTTTTCGTTCTTCTTCTGTTGTGTATTGAGGAGTTCTTGGATCATAAAAATCAGTCAGATAGTAGACACCGAGCACCATATCTTGCGAATGAGCAATGGTCGGTTCTCCTGATCCTGGCTTCAAAATATTTTTGTCTGCTGCGATAAGTTCTCTCGCTTCTCTTTGCGCTTCATCAGAAATCGGCAAATGGATAGCCATCTGATCTCCATCGAAATCGGCATTGAATGAAGGACACACTAACGGATGGATTCTGATTGTTTTTCCTGGCATCAAGATAATCTTGAACGCTTCAATAGAAAGTCTGTGTAATGTCGGCGCACGATTTAATAATACCCATTTGTCTTTGATCACTTCTTCAAGGAATTTCAATGCTAGTGGTGATTCTTCTTTGATAAGTTTTTCAGCTTGTTTAGGAGTATATACTATTTTTTTCTCGATAAGTTTTCCGATAATGAATGGCGTGAACATCTTAACCGCGATATAAATCGGTAGTCCACATTCATTCAATTTAAGTTCAGGACCTACGGTAATGATCGATCTTCCTGAATAGTCAACTCTCTTTCCCAATAGATTTTTTCTGAAGATACCTTCTTTACCAGAAAGCATATCGGAAAGTGACTTGAAGACTTTGATACCAGCACCACTGTTTCCAGCAGCTCCAGCCTTTTCTCCAACTAATAAATTATTTACTGATTCTTGTAGAAGTCTAATCTCATTTTTCTTTACTACATCAGGCATCCCCACTTGGATCATCTTCTTCAACCTAATATTTCTCATCAGTACACGTCTATAGAAGAGATTTACATCTGATGACGCAAATTTTCCTCATTCCAACTGTACTACCGGTCTAAGATCAGGTGGGATAACAGGTAACTTTTTGATTACCATATTTTCTGGTTTTACTCCAGAGACGTGAAGATTGATAAGTAATTTTATCAATGAAATAAGTTTTTTTCTCTGTTCTTCTGATTTTGTGTCTTTGAATATTTGGATATTCTTTTTGATATCTTTTTCTACATCGATATTTTGAAGTAGTTTCAAAATAGCTTCAGGACCTGATTGAAACACGATCATGTTGGAATATTTTGCGAAGATATTTCTGAAATCGTTTTCAAAAATAGTCGATCCCACAGCCAAATCAGCGATAATAGATTTTATTCTATTAAATTCTTTGTCGAGAGATTCTTTGTTGTCGGCAAATAATTTATCTAGTTCTTTGATCTTTTTAGGATTTCCTTTTTCCTTGTCAGCTTCTGATTTGTAGAGTGCTTCAAGTTCTTTGATTTTTGCATCAAAATCCTCTTTGATTTTCTCTTTGATTTTCTTTTCAAAATCTTTGTCCACTTTCTGGACCATAATATATTTTACGAAACTTAAGATTTTATCTATTTCATTGGAAGAGATACCAAGCAACTGATTTACTCATCCCGATGGACTTGATTTATACCAGATATGAAGCAATGGAACTGCCAATTCAATATGTCCCATTCTTGATCTTCTCACTCTAGAGGTTGTCACTTCTACTCCACATCTTTCACAGACGATTCCCTTGTATCTTACTCATTTATATTTTCCACAACTACATTCGTAATTTTTGACGGGTCAAAAAATAGATTCACAAAATAATCCACCTTGTTTAGGTTTTCCTGTTCTATAGTTGACCGTATCAGGATTATCCACTACTCCATGTGACCATTTTTCTATATCTTCTATAGAGGCGAGTCTCACAATCAATCCTTCAAATTTTGTTTTGTTCATACTAATACGCTAGGTAAGATGATAAATGAACGAGTGTATACATAGTGGGGAGCAAAGGATTGAAAGGGGCAAAGGATTGAAAGGATAATATTCTCTTTGCGCCCTTGTTGCCTTTGTATCTTTGCACCTAGTTTATTTTATTCCAGTTCTCAGAAGTCTTCCATTTCCTGGATGACATTGTCTATGATTTCTTCCTTTTCTTGGGTCACGTCTTCTTCTGTCGCTGCTACAGTTTCTTCTCCTTCTGCGGTGATAGTACTCTTCATCACTCCTGAGAGTCAAAGATTAACTATCTTCTTGATTCTATCATCTTGAACGATTTCAAGTTCTTCTACACTCAATGGTTCTATATTTTGACATAATCCCTTGAAGAGATAGGTAAGTAAATTGAATGATTCTGGCAATCCACCAATCTTTGGTTTCTGACCTTTGATAATAGATTCATATAATTTATTTCTTCCGATAACGTCATCTGATTTTACGGTAAGCATTTCTTGAAGAGTATATACTGCAGAGTATGCTTCCAGTGCCCAAACTTCCATCTCTCAGAATCTCTGACCTCCTTGTCTTGATTTTCCTCCAAGTGGTTGTTGAGTAATCAATGAATATGGTCCTACTGATCTTGCGTGGATCTTATCCTCCACCATATGTACGAGTTTGAGGATGTGCATGTATCCTACAGTAACTTTCTGGTCATATTGTCTACCGTTTTCTCCATTGAAAATATTAAATTTCAAATCATCGAGTCCACACATCTTAGTAAATTCCGTCAAATCTTCTGACGAAAACTTAGAGAAGGTAGGAACGGCAAATTTTACGCCAAAGAGTTTTGCTATATATCCGAGTTGTGATTCAAATAACTGTCCCATGTTCATACGAGAGATTACTCCAAGTGGATTGAGTACAACATCTACTGGTTTACCATCTTCAGTAAACGGCATATCTTCTTCTGCCACTACGATCGAAATAATACCCTTATTTCCATGTTTTCCTGCAAGTTTATCTCCGACTTCAATTTTTCTTGTACTTGCTACATAGACTTTGATCTTCTTTCTTACTCCAGCCATCAAATTATCTCATTTTTTTGCATCAAGGATAACAACATCGATAACCTTTCCTTCGCTACTACCTGATGGTACATATAATGAGGTATCTTTTACATTTTTTGATTTATCTCAGAAGATTGCCTGGATAAGTTTTTCTTCCGGTGTAAGTTCTCCTTCAGATTTTGGTGTGATTTTTCCAATAAGAATATCTCATCATTTGACGATAGAACCGATTCTGATAACTCCATCATCATCTAAGTTTTTAAGTTTAATCATAGAGACTCCTGGGATATCATTGGTTGTTTCCTCAGGGCCAAGTTTTGTATCTGCTACCTCGATTTCGTATTCTTCGATTTGTACCGAAGTTAATTCATCATCTTTGACCAGTCTTTGAGAAATTACAATCGCATCTTCATAGTTGTATCATTTCCACGGCATAAATGCTACTCTGAGGTTCTTTCCCAATGCCATCTCTCCATCTACGGAACATGGTCATTCTGCGATAAGATCTCATTTTTTGAGATGTTGGCCTAGAGAAACCCTAGGTATCTGCGTCATACATGACTTACTATTTGATCTTGCAAATACAATCAATGGATATTCTTTGATACCCGTCTTATATTTTACTTTTACTCTTTTTCCATCTACATATACTACTTCTCCTTCACTTTCTGCTTTGAGAACTGCGTGAGTCATCTGCACAATATCTCTTTCCAATCCCGTTCCAACCAATGGAGCATCATTTTTAAGTAATGGTAATGCTTGTCTTTGCTGATTGGTAGCTATAGACGCACGTACCGCATCGTTATGATCTACAAATGGAATCAATGAAGTATTTGGTGAGAATATCTGTGATGGATTAACATCTACATGAGTAATATCGTTGACGTGGAACATTCCCATCTCGTTGAACTGTCTCGCAGCTACACGAACTTCAGTGATGTTGTTATATGCATCGATTGGTGTCGTCGCATCAGCGATACAGCATTTTTCATCCAATTCAGGAGAAATATACTCTACCTCATCAGTAAAGAATGGTTTAACCGCTATAGATTTTCCTAGTTTGCCATATACCTTTTCTATTTCTTTGGCTGCTTTTTCATCGATATAATGATCTTCTTTGGCGATTACACTTTTAAGTTCTTTTCCTTTGGCATCTAAGTCGTGGATATCACGATGGGCGATTCTATTGACCAACATTTCTCTTTTTGCTGGTACTTCACGATAGATCTTGAGCGCTGGCGTTTCCAAAAATCATTCGTCGTTGACACGAGAATATAATGATTGATAAATTACCAGTCCGATATTTTGTCCTTCCGGTGTCTCAATAGGACATATTCTTCCATAATGCGAAGGGTGAACATCACGCACTTCGAATTTAGCCGTTTCTCTTTTGAGTCCTCAAGGCCCAAGGGCAGTGATTCTTCTCTTATGTTCTATCTCTGAAAGTGGATTTATCTGATCTAAGAATTGTGAAAGTTGTGATGTAGCAAAGAAGCTCTTGACTGCGTTATCTATAATCTTGAAGTTTACTAAGTCAGTAATTTTAAGAGGATTTTCTAAATTCAAGATACTTAACTTACCTTTGATACTCTTAACGAATTTTCTCATGACCGGCTGAAGATGTGCATAGAGGATTTCTCCCATCGATCTGATACGTTTGTTGGAAAGGTGATCAGAATCATCAGTATAATATCATTTTTTGAAGTTTGAAATATTGAAGAGATACTTGAGTGCTCCTATCAAATCTTCTCCATCAAAGACATTTGCCAGATCCCCATCCAAAGGTTTTTTGAGACCCAATTTTGCATTGATTTTTCTTCTCGCGATTCTTCCGACAAAGATTCTTTCTGTAGACAAGAACTGGTTTTTGATATAATTTAGCGCACTTTCTGGATCAATCAATTCTCCTGGTCTAATCTTGTTGTAGACGAATTCGGCAGCAGATAAAGCGTCCGTCGTACTATCCTTTTTGATGGTTGTCTCGAGATAATTGAAGTCTTCTTCATCGAAACAGTCTTTGAAATATTCTCTGATACTTTCGTCAGTTTCTATTCAGAAAATTCTGAGTAATGTAGTGATAGGGAATTTTCTGGATTTATTTATCCTCGCAACAACTACTCCAGATTTTTCTGTCTGTACCTCCAACCACGGTCCGTTTTCAGGGATCACTTTGAAGGAATATCTAAATTCTTTTTTAGCAAAAAATATACCGTATGATCTGATAATCTGTGAAATAATTACTCTCTCAACACCATTTACTACATACGAAGCTGATTGCGTCATAAGTGGCAAGATACCTATATTTGCACGCTTACTAAAGAGTGTTTTTTCTGTTTTTTTCTTTCCATCGTCATGTATTTCACTTAATTTCACTTTACCAGTAATGATACCTCCGTAAGTTAATTCTTTTTTCTTACAGGTTTTTACATCATCGATAGGATCAGATATTTTGATATCATCGATTTCTACATACATTTTTTCTCATGCAATATCCCAAACAGGATTGATATTGCCAAAAAGTTTATTGATATATTTTTTAATAAAGTCTTCATATCCTCTTTTTTGAAGATCAAGCAAATCAGGAAATCCAGCGAATTTTTTTGGATTACGCAAAAATATTCTATCTCATTCTCTATAGAAACTCTTGAATAATTCTGGTATACTGTGGGTTTTGACTGGCCTATTAGCTGACTTGATTGGTTTATTCAATGGTATAGTATTCTTGCTCGCTGTTTTTTTGGGTGCGGCAATAGACTTGTTAGCCTTTTTGGCTGGAGCCTTTGCTTTTACTTTCGTTGTCGGTTTTGCTTTTTTCACTACAGCTTTTGGGGTTTTTTTTGTTACTTTCTTCGCTTGAGCAGCTTTTTTTGATTTCATACGGTTATCTGTGATAAGAAAATAAACAATGAATATGGTCTATACGTAGGATAGTCCCTAAAAAACAAAAAAAATCAAAAACCGCTTATGGTCTCTGAACAGCTAATTGTTTTCTTCATTTTCTTCTTCTTCTACTCAGCACTGCCCTTCCTCATGCAGTCAACATTCTTTCTCTAAATCCATGTTTACCTATTCTTTTGGTTCGAGTATATTTTCTCACCCTTCTTAATTTACTAGCCATCTTACTTTATGATAAATGATAAATTTAATCTTTAGTCTTCGGTTGGTAGTCTATTTGTTGTATGGTATAAATCCAAGTTCTCTAGCTCTAAGGATTATAGTCTTAAGCTTTTTCTGGGTACCTACAGAATTGTGAGTGTATGCTCTTGGCTTAATATTACCAAATCTTGTAATATATTTTTTCAACATAGTAATTGATTTTCGATTGATGTATTTTCCATTTTTTTTGTCAGCAAAAAAGGTCACTTTTTGTCAAAGCTTTTTAACGTCTCGTGCCTCTATAATAGCCTTAAGTTCATCATTTACTTTTGCAAATGCGACAAAATCATCAGCTTTCTCCATTTTGAAAATGAAGTATCTTTTGATAGATTTGTTATACAAAACATTTTTCTTGATCATATCCAAATCTTCAACTTCTGCGTTGATATAATATGAATACACATATGCCTTGTCATTTCAAGCCTTATTACCCAAATTGTAGGCTAATTGTTGCAATCCTATATCATCTTGTTGGACGATATTTTTCTTGATAAGCGTTTCAAATTCAGAAACCACTTCTTTGCGCTTAATCTCTGACAAAGATGCATCAACCAACAACACTACATCATACTTTTGCATTAGTTTATTATGTAAGGTAGTAAAAATAACATATTTCTAAGATCCGATAGCCATTCTAACAAATGCGATAACTTTCATATCGGCTGGTAAGATATCTTTAACTTTCTTAGATCAATCTCTAATATATTCTTGTTCCAAAAGAACATAATCAGCTAGTGCTTTTTGAATCTTTCCTTCAACAATCTGAGCGATCATAGCTTCAGGTTTGCCAGCAGCTTTGAGCTCTGCTCCAAATTCCTCTTTCATCTTCTCTACTTCTTTGGCATCTACTTGATCGAATGAAACATAGCTAGGATTCATAGCAGTCACTTGCAATGCAAGCTCTTTTGCTATTTCATCATTTCCTCCTTCTGAGAAAATAAGGGTTGCAACTTTGTTTCCTGGGTGATTGTAAATAAATGCTTTTTTGCTGGTGACCAAAACACCACCTATTTTCATATTCTCTCCTGTTTTTCCTACAAATTCCTTAACCTCTTCCTCCAATGCTTCCGCTAATTTTGGATCGAGATCCGCCAATGCAGCAATTTCATTTGAGCCTTGAGCGATTTTATTGAGTACAGAATCGAATAATGCATGAAAATTTTCGTTTTTTGCTACGAAATCTGTCTCACACATAAGTTTGAGCCCAACTGTTTTTTCTCCTATTTCTACGATTTTGACAATTCCCTCTTTGGTTTCTCTTTCTGCTCTATTTCCTGCTTTTGCTATTCCTTTTTTCTTGAGGATTTCTTGTGCTTTTTCTAGGTCGTCTCCTGATTCTGCTAAAGCTTCTTTACAATCTTTGAGAGGAGCAAATGTTATATCTCTCAATTGTTTGAGTAGTTCTATATTTCACATGATATATGTTGATAATGATAAATATAATTTTCAATTTCTAATTTCTAATTTTTAAACTGGAGTTTCGGGGGTTGTCGGAGGTACCACTGGTGGTGTTTCATCTTGTTTTACGTCAAATAAGGTCATAATCCACTCTCCTAAACCGACGAATATTGCTAATTTATTTGATTCATCTATACTATATTTTCCATCTCGAGCACGTTTTATAAATAATGCTAGGAAGGCAACCATAATCACTACTACTAATATAGGAAGATATTTTATCAATGGGATAAACATAAATATAGATGTCACTACCACAAGCAGAAGAAATACCGCTCGCCATCACATAGATTGTTTGAGATGGAACTGTTCAAAATCAGTCTTTTTCTGATTATTGAATGCTACGACGATGATCCCTATGAGAAGGTACATCATCACTGCTCTCTTTTTCTCCGTGCTACTAGGTGTATAGACCTCTTTGGGGGGTTCTGTTACCGTAGATGCAACTACTTCCTTTTTTTGTCCAGCTTCGCTGGATTGTAATGTTTCTTCCATATGAATCAAAGAGAAGATAAATTGCCATAAGCAATTCTATGCGAGAATTTAGTTGAACATATTGTTCAAGATAAAGTCTACGCTCTTGTGACTTCACATATTAGCTAAGATAATACTATCTTCTGCCCATCGTCTGTTGAAATTGGTTCCGGCGATGATAATATTTTGAATATCAGGATTTTTTACCAATTCATTGATAAAGTTATCCATCATCTGACCATCAAGTACAATCACCAATCCTGGTTTTCCACTGAGGCCTTTTACTCCTTTATATATTTTCAATACTCTAGCAAGTTTTCTCTTGTATACCAACTGTTCCTTCTTGGTCAAGGAAAGATAATTTTCCGTATCGACGAAGCGGATCATGGTATTCATGGATTCTATCCTTTTTTTGAGGGTCTCAAAATTTGTCAAAAATCCAGAAGGAAGTTTGTAATTGAGGTAATTGAATCCATATTTTTCACCTAGCTTCTCGAGCTCATCCGCATACATTTTCTTTTCAGAAACTACCAAAATCTCTCTACCTTCAGCTTTGGCTGCCTGAATTTTCTTTTTTGCGGTCTCGATCTGTTCTATGATGGATTCAGGATTGATCACTGCTATATTGTTTATTACCCCAGCCCAATATTTGTTGGTCTTTGGGTGAGCCTCGCTTTTGAGCGTGCCAATATGAGCTTGTGCCTCGACTACATCGTTTACAGATATACTCATAATTTTAACTTTTTATAAATAAAGCTGAATTTGGAATTTATAATTTGAAATTTGGAATTTGAAAACGCAATTACGGTTTCAAAATTTAAAATTTCGCCTTTAAAATTCAAAATTCTTACTTAAGGGTGATAGTTGCTCCTTCAGCTTCTAATTTAGCTTTGATACCTTCAGCCTCTTCGTACTTAACTTTTTCCTTGAGAACAGTCGGTGCCTTTTCTACTAAATCTTTAGCTTCTTTGAGTCCAAGTCCCATAAGTTCTTTAACGACTTTGATCACTCAGATCTTTTGTTGACCGATATCAGTCAATTCGATATTGACGGTATCAGCATTTCCAGCAGCTCCTGCTTCTGCAGCTCCACCAGCGGCTCCTCATGCAACTACCATAGCAGCAGCACTAACGCCAAATTCTTCTTCCAATCCTTTTACTAATTGGTTTAATTCAACTGCACTCATCTCTTTTACGAGATCCATTATCTTCTGTGCGTTCTTTGTAAGTTCCATTTCTTGAAACAATTATAATATAAAGATATTTTACAATAGGGTAACAACTAAATTAGGAATTACGAATTATAAATTACGAATTTATTCTGCTTTTGCTTCTTCTTTGGTCTCTTCTGCTGGAGTTTCGGCTGGCGCTTCTTCTGCTGGAGCTTCCTCTACTTTTGGTTCTTCAGCTTTGACTTCTTCTTTTACTTCTTCAGCTTTGACTTCTTCTTTCTTTTCTTCCTTAACCTCAGCCTTGACCTCTTCTACTGCTCCACCATTTTTCTTTGCGATTTCACTAAGAACACATGCGAATGATTGTAATGGATAGTTGAATAAGTAGCAAAGTTTAGATATCAATTCTTCTTTGGTAGGAACATTAGCAAGTTCATTTACATATTCGCCATCTTGCCATTTCTTTTCAAACCAACCTCCCAAAAATGAGAATTCTGATCCTTTATTTTCTTTCTTGAATTCTTTCAAATATTTATTGATGACTTTGAGGGGTCCGAATTCATTTTCATGTGAATATAATGCAAATACCGGTCCATCTAGAGTCTCAACCTTTACCTCTTCGAGTCCTGCGTCTTTGAGTGCTCTGAGGAAAATTCTTTTTTTGATGATATTCATCTCTCCATCAGCAGTTTTAAGCTCCATTCTGATCTTATTGGCAAGAGTAACAGGTATCCCTGATTGTTTAACGATAACTGCATTTGCTGCGCCGCTTAGATCTTCCTTATATTTTGCTAAGAGCTGATGTTTCTTTTCTTTAGTTATTGTCATCTTCAATAAATTTTAAATTTTAAATTTTGAATTTTAAAACAAAAAAGACTCGTTTCGAGGCTCTTATACAAAAAAGAATGCTTGTACATGAACCTAGGTAGGAATTGTGTTTTATGCGTTTAGCAACCTACTGTCTTGGGTGTTGATGTAAGTTTTATAGGAAATTTGGGGGTAATTGCAAGTCCTTTTTTGGAAAAAGGATAAAGGAATTTTTAAGTGGGTTTGATTTCTTTGATTAAATTATCTCATCACTCAGTTTGTTTAGCGACATTAATCGCATCTATGAATGTATTATATATAGTTTCATTATTTTTTTCTTTATCAAAAATTATTTTCCAGTGGTCTGACGGTAAAGTATCACCCAACAAAGTAACTTCTTTTTTGTTATGGTCGACCTCTACCATAAGCGTGGATTCGCCTTGTAGTACATCTAGCAAGTTAGCATTGATATTGTTTAATAAAAAATCTAATCCACAAAGAGTTCTCTCGGTGTCTTCCTTATCCATTTCCAAAAGATATTGTTTGATATTTTGTGTGTTGATAAGATAGTACTTGGACATAAGTTTATTTTGTGTTTATATAAAATTAGTTGTTCACTTTTTCAGTGATTTTACTTCGATCGACCAGGTTATCCAGAGGTCATTGTCATTTATACTTTTCCATATATTCGATTCTTTGAGAATAATCATTTATATAATCATTCCCTCATGAATTATAGGAAGAATGTCTTTCCATCGTATAATATACTAAATCCCCCGTTCATTCGATTGGTGCTTCATATTGGAGGTTGGCATCATGAGAGATGAAGTTATCTCTACTTATACCACTATATCACTTTTTGTATACTTCTTTAGCTTTTTCCACAACCTTGAGCATTTCTGCCTTATTTTTGGCATATACCGTAAAAACCTTACCATACTGTCATCACATTTCTGGAGTCGCTACAAATTTTCCTGGCGCACATTTTGCTCATATTTGTTCTTGGATAAAGAACTCACCAAACTCTTTCATGATCATATCAAAATTAGCTTCGGTCGCTGAAATATGGAGCTTATACTCTCATTTCGTTCCATCTTTGAATGGTATATATTCTGCTCTCTCGTTTACGAATTCATTATACAGCCACATCTGTTCAAAATCTTTTTTAAAATATCATTTATCTAATAATTTCTCTGCCTCTGTTCATTTACCATTATATTTTTCCAATAAAGGTTCATCAAAAGTCTCTCTCCGAAAATCCCTATCTTCCTGTTTCTTAAAGGTCTTCCATTGATATTCTTTCTTCACCTCTTTGTTTATTAACTCCTGGACCTTATTCCTCAATCCTCATTCTCTGGTTATAATATTTATATCTTCTCCCTTTCTTACTTCCTCTATAGCATTTTTCAACTCGTTTGCTGTATATGTTTTTTTACTGGATTTGGATGCTATAGACCCTACTTTGTCTAGCTCTTTGTAGAGATCTTCAAATGTATTCACCTTCTCAAAATACTTTTCTGAAAGTTCGGGGGTTTTTTCCACATCTTTTATTACTGGCTCTTGTTTTATTATCGGTTCTTGTTTTATCTCGATCTTTCAATTGATTACATCGTCTACTCACAAAAATTCTTTTCCAAAATCTTTCTCAAGCTCTATCTTAGATTCATTATAAATTTCTCTCAATCTTTTTTTATAATTTCCATATTCTAATTCAGTTAAATTATTTTCTAAAAATAAATCTTCTGTTTTTCTTATTTCCGTGCTGTATTTACTCAGTATTGGAATTCACGTCAAATCTTTTCATAAATAACTTTGTATTGCATAGGCAGAATACTTTTTTTGAATTATATATTGATCTGTTTTTTGTATATCAAATCTCAATGCTATACCATCACTAAAATTAATATCAGTACCCGATCCAAAATAACCAGAATTGTTTCTCATATTACCAGTTTCTAATATATCACTAAAACTATTTTTCAACTCATTCGCTATTCTAAGGGCATCCTTAGCCGATCATACATAAATTGTTGCTCAATCGTGATTTTGATCCGTCCAAGATGTTCAAACCTTATTATTTTTCTCTATTTTGAAGTACAAATCATCTTGTAATAATTTCGTTAAAACCCTTTCTGTATTATTTTTTGCATATTGAATGTGTATTTTCCATCATTTAGAAGAGTATTTAGCGTACCTTTCATTTGCTTCTGTATTAGGGACACTTCATGAAACTGATTCACTATTTGCTACTCTTTTTATTATTTCCATTTTATCTTCTGATAATTCTAATTTCTGATTGTCTTCTGTTTTTATTACTGGTTCTTCTTTTATTACCACTTCCTCTTTTACGACCAGCTCTTCCTTTATCACTGGCTCTTCTTTTATCACTGGTTCTTCTTTTGCTATCGGTTTTTTTCATTCTTTGAAATTCTTAAATGCTTCCAATGTTTCTGCCCCAATCTTGCCATCTGCTTCGAGTTTTATTCATTGCTCGTAATATCCATTATCTTTTAGATATTTCTTCATGTCCTCTACTTTTGTCTTATAACTGATATCTAATGGATCTGCGTCGTATCGATCTTTTATTTCTTTTGGTAAATCTTGAAAATCTTTTCACTCTAGTATAATATCTTTGACGACATTATTGATTCCTACTTCATGCAAAGAATAAGGTACATTCGAAGAGCCTAATATGAGGCTATATTTGTCCATTATACCATTGATATCCTTTTCCATTTCTCCTATCTGTTTTTTTCTAAGTCTTATCGTATCTTCCAATTTTTTATTATTAGGATTATTTTTCAATGTATTTTCTGCGTTTGAAAGTTCATTCTTCAAAAGATTGAGATCGCGAATATGGGACTTCAATGTGTTTTTTGTATCAGTAAATTCTTTTGAAATTTCATTTCGTTGCTTGTTGTCGTACTCATTGTTTGTTGTTTTATTGTCGTTATTTATTTTCTGATTATCATTATTTGCCTTTTTATTGTTGTTGTTTACCTTACTAACTTCTTCAAATTTTTGTTCTCCATTGGCGAGTTTTACCATACTATATTCTTTTCATGTTTTAGAATCTACTAGTACCAGATCTTTGGTATTAGGTACATTTTTGATCATCAATTCTCATGAGTTCATCTTCGCTTGTATCTTTGGCCAGATATTGAATCTAGCTGTCATGCGCATACCGAGTATCATACCTATAATTTGTGCCAATTCTTGTGTAGTCGGTACTTTTAATCATCTTTCTATGGTGACCGTTCAGGTGATTGGGTCAATTACTTCTTGGCCGAATGTTAGGTTCATCGCCTGTTCCGCGGCGAGCATGTTAACTAGTTCCAATGATGTCTCCTTTCCCATAGTTGCCAATGCCTTGATTCATTCTGGAGTCTTTTGGAAAACCTCGAATCATTTTGCAAAATTGATATTTATAACTCATGATAAAGATTTTCAAATACTTAATGCTCACAGGAATGCAGCAGTCTTAATATTTTCTTTTTGTCGTGGTTGTAAATCGCTTCGTGACATATCTACTACTATATCCCTTCCATCGATAGTATTTTTGATTATTTTGGATGCTGCATTAAACAATGGCGCCTCTATAAGTAATGCCGTAGCCTGATATCATAACTTTGCTATTTTCGTTGTAAGACTCAATCATTTGTACACAGTCTCTCATAATTTAGCAAATTTAAGAACCCTCTCTGCAACACGTCATGCCTTTATAATTTTAGCAATTCCTGCCGCAGTTCTCAATCATGCCTGCAAAGCAACTCATCATACTCATGCAGTTACTATACATACTGCCACTGTTATCAGTATTTCCTTGGTAATCTCTCAGGCGAGCTCTGCATTTTCATCACTTAGGTTCCAGAATCCATATCATACAATGTCGTTGTATATATCAGCATTTTTTCATTTTGCTCATCATCATTCATCTACAAAAACCGGAGCTAGTCAGTTTTTGACTATATTGGATAGTCAGGTATATTTTTGAGAATCGAGTACTCAGTTTATAGTGTCTTGGTTTACTTTTGATTGCGCATCGGGATTTTCTATGAGATATTGTAATGCCTGCAACCTAATCAAATCAGCCTCTGTCTTATTTTCTTTTGTCTCAAGATTTAGTTTCTCATTTTTTTGATCTTCTGCCAATCACTGTAGCGTATAGGGTGACTTTTCTACAAAAGCTTTTTTTTCTGAAAACTGTTTCTTCATCTCCGTACATTTTTTTTGAATCTTTTTATTATTGAAGAGTTTCGTCGGTATCATGGCGCTAGAATAAAGTATACCTGCTATTTGTTTTCCGTCTTCCGCAGCATATAGCTTATCCATGAGTGTTCTTTTTGACTTAATAACTGTCTTTGTATCATTGTCTGATATATCAAGCTTGAGTGAAATATTTTTGAAACAAGTATTAACTTCTACGTCTGATATTTCTATGTCTTCTGATATATCTTCCCCCAAAAAACTTGTATGGGTATTTCAAAATAAGCTAGTAGACTGTCAGATCATTCTAGTTATTTCAATAGCCTTGGATTTATCTCATCAGAATAAATCGTTGAATAATTTATTGTAATTTATTATTCAGTTCTCATTATATTTTGATAAACCTATACCACCATCATCAAGCCTTGTTGTACGGTCTGCAAAATCTTTCCATTTTTTTGCTAAAGGGTTTATTATATTTGTCTGTAATGCAGATAAGGAAATATTGTCATTGTTTTTTAGTGAGTATATACTGTTGTCTATATGCTGCAGTATCCCAGTGAATGTCTTGTCATCATCATCCAATCGAGAATTTCATTCCTTGATTTTCAGATTATTGGTCATCTTCTTAAATAAATCTAGGGCATATATCGTAGTATTTTTCTTTGTTTCGTCTATCATTACCTCATTCTTTTTATTTTCTTTTTTGTTTGTAGAAAATACATCTTCTTTTTTGGTTAAGTGATCATATTCAGATCGTTTTTCTTGTATTCTCGAAGTTACATAGTTTTTATATTCATTTGAGTTCTTCTTTAGAATAGTATACAACGCGTCATCACCTAGATGAGAGGAATTATTTCGAAATTTTACATCTCTTTCTGCTTCTCAACTGATTAGATGTACTTCTAGAAGTCATTCTTTCAAATATACTTTACTCACGGGTTCGGTATGTAAATCTCGATGTGTTTTTTTGGCGTCGATAATGATTTCATCCAATCTCTTTTCTGTTTTGGAAAGAAAATTTTTGTAGACATTGGAATCTCCTGCACTCGCTGCTTCAAGTTTTGTCCTTAATCATACTGGTATGATATTTATAATACGAGCTCGTTTTGGATCTTTTTTTACTTCTTCTAGTGTTCACTTTATCGTTGAAGCATTTGCAATTTCTTGATTTTTTTGATTGTTTAATTTCTCTTGTTCTTGTTGGGCAGTAAATTTAACTACTCAAGAAGGAGTAAGCTTCACACCCTCTCGTATAAGTGCCCTTTGTTCTATGGGACTTCCATTGGTATCTCTTAGAAGATATGTTTTCTGTTTGCTATCATAGCTAATATAACATATTCATGTGCCTGTAAGTGACATCATTTTGTTTTTTATATTTTTATTCGTGCATCATGCATAGTCTATCTTATACGTATCGTTTTTTCCTTTGAAGATCGGTCATAATACTTCATGAATTTTTGGGACGTTTGTCCCTGCCGTTAAAACTAAAGTTCAAGCTCATTCTTTTTTGAAATATTTCTTTCCATCTGATGTATTTACGGAAACGTCAACGTTGTAATTTGTCCTATTAAGGGCCAATCTTTGAAGAACGACCTTTTCAGCATTATCAATTCTATTGGCTATGTTTTGTATTACTTGTTTATTTTTTGTAAAAAGCTTAGCTCATTCCATTTTATTTATTTCGTTGGACAACTGTTGTTTGAGATTTGTAAATTCCTGAAGTGCCCGAGATCAATATGACTCTTTTTTACTATCTTTTATTTCTTTTATATAAGAATCTATAACCTTTTTCCCAGATTCATAAATCTCTTGGTCGTCTCTATAACCCACCCTATCATCTTTTTTAAACTGCTCTGATACATCGGACTTTATTTTGTCTTCCGACTTGTCTTGATATAACTCTCCCATTGAGACAAATAAAAACAATTAAAACTGATTTTCTATATCATTTATAGACTGTTCATCCTTGGACTGTTCATTTTTTTCATGCACCTGGATTTGTGTTAACTTTGCCTTTTGCAATATCATATTTATAGACAGTAGAGAATAATGGGTCTGATCTTCCAAGACCTTTCGTTTTTTTTCTTGTTCTACGGGGTCTTTTGTTCAAATAAAATCAAATAAGAGTTTCAGATTTTCCAATAATAATTGATCAATAAAATTATAGGATTGATCTGGTGCATATTCTCTCCATATGTCCTTTAAAACCATTCTCATTTCGTCTTCTGTCATGTCTGCCGGCAATTTCATGATTTTACTATTTAGAGATAAATCATACTACGTTACTTGCAATTATTAATATATCCTAATTATACTTACTAACTGCTTTTTTATCAAAAAAATGCCACATTCTTACTATAAAAGAGTGACATTTTTATATTTTGTGATGTAATAGTATTATAGACTCAATAATAGTTAAAAAATCCCCTCGGAGTGAGGGGTTTTGGTATAAAGATAGCGGATTAACCACCTATCATTTTTTTTGGATCTGCGACCATCTGAAACATCCCCGATAGTATGAGATCATGAAGAAGTTGAGCAGCCCTCTTCCGATAAGATACAGACTCATTATCGAAATTATAAATTACCTGATCTACCATGCTGTTTATTACTTTGGCGAAAACACCATCAAAAGGTTCCGTCTTGGGCTCATGATCAATCGCGAGCAAACCCCAGTTGTGAGCAAAGAAAAATACTTCGCCCTTGTCCGTCATGGTGAGTTCCATAACAAAGAGATTGGTAAATGGCTCTCCGTGTTTTTCTATCAATGCTTTGAATTCATCGAAAGTCGCGAGAAGCCAATTTGCGTTATCAAGTTTGGAACGAGTGATTTGCTTTCCTATGAGCATTTGCTCATCTGTGGCCACTATTACCAAAATAAGATAGGTCGCTAGATTTTTTTTGTCGCTAAGAAAAGCATCGATGTGATACCTTTCATGTTCGGTTGTTGCAAAATATATCATTGCTTTGTTTTTATTTCCTATTATATTTTATAGGTATTTACTACGAAAAGTCAATTATTACTTCTACAATCAGAGCATCAGTTGACATAAAAAAAGCTGCATACAAGATGCAGACTTTTGCAGTATATACCATACGATTCGCATGGTTAATGTTTTTCAATGTCGCTAAGATTGTCGGTAGTAACGATGAATCTTTGATCAAGAATGTCATAGAATGTTTGTTCATCTATGCCCTCGAGATCGAAATCACCGAAAGGTTCACCTTCTGGCCATTCACATTTGGCTTCAAAGAGATCCATAATACCATAGTGCATAAGTGTTTGACTAAATATAACTACCTCTGTACGTTCCTTCCCTTCTTTGTACGGGAAGACAATAAGATCATATTTGTCTTTGTTTTCACTGTCGCCTCCATAAACGATGAAGATGTCTTTTATAGCATTTTCTCCTGGATTTAGTGGTCTGTCGAACACTAGAATCTTTGCATTTGGTTTGTTGTTCATCGGATTACTTTTTGTCGTTTTCTATCTTTTCTTTTACCACGGCCTTGTAGTCATCTGCCATAGGGAATTCATCACCCCAGCCACCATTGTAACTGGCATGCTCGTCACAAACATGATGGTTAAACACGCTTCCGTTAGCATTGAATAGAATTGTTTGGGTAGCCTTTTTAGTGCATTTGTTATACATACAGTCATTCAATGGAGAGAATTTGTACGGTAGTTCGAAAAGATGATGGAATCCGTTGGCAGTATAAAGTCTGGTTGCCCAGATTTCTATCTGATCCTCGAGGTTGAATTTTTCGAGTTCGCCCTTCTCAAAATCTATGATCGTATCGCTATAATGTCCGCAACCGATACAGAGATGAGAAAACCGCTGATCAAGTTCAACGAAAACTTTTTTGTTTTTTATTTCTTTGACAATGCCATATGTGTCGTGGAATGTATGATTTTCATCCACCCGGACAAAAACATTGTCACCTTTTTGTAAGTTTTCCATATAATTTAATGTTATTTTTTAGTTTTATTTTAAGTGAAAATTATCATACTTATTTCCAACAATAAGTCAACTATTGTTTACTTCGTTCTTAGTTCATTGATCTTAGTTCTCGTTTTGGGTCCCAGGAATCCTCTCAAGGTCAATGGATCGCTATCGGAAATCAGAGAATATTTTTTTTGGAAATCATAAACAGCATCGGTAACGACTTTGGAATATACGCCATCAACTTTTCCGCTATAAAGTCATTGGTCGTGGAGAAAATTTTGGAGGATTTTAATCTCTGAGGATTGTTGTCACTTGGTGTAGGCTCTGTAAAAGAGAAAGATTTTCGGCTTGGAAATTGTTGTTTCCTCTGTTAAAACTTTAAAAGACTTTGAGGGCTTAGAAAGTTCTGGTGGATAACCATTATAGTATTTTGCGAAATCGATGAGAGAGGCAAAAGTTCAGGTTGCGTATAAATTGGCGGGGAGAAGTCATTTGCTTTGCATATCTAGCTTCATAGTATATCTTGTTGCACTACCGAATACTCAGCAATCACGGCTTCTGGATGAAAGGATTCTCTTGGCTACTTGATATCTACAGAGAGCCTTTTTGGTGTTGGTCTCATATTCACCATTCCGGTATTTCTTATGTAAGTATCCAAGTTTGACCAAATATTTTTGGAGGGTTCGTGTTCGAATATCATTTCTTCCTTCGTCGAGTTGCTGTATCCAAAGTGCGATATCGAAGAAGTTTTTTAACACGGGGACATTTTCTCGCAAGAAAGAATTCTTGGTCGAAGTGGCCAATGAGTTATCACAAAAATAGCCGGTCATGTTTTTTTTGCCAAAGGTAAGCGCCCTGATAAGTCCTTCTTCTCCCTTTCCCATCCAGATATCGATACGATCACGGCTCTGTCCTCTTTCTCAGGAAAGCACGATGGCTCCTCCTCTATCAGCGATCTCCCCTACTCATAATCCAGGAAAATAAATGATGGATCCAAAAAGATAAGTTGCTGGTCAGGCTAACATACCATTGAAAACTTTTTTGCCTGAAGCACCGTAATGTCACTCGCCATTTAATATCACTTCTTCCTGGAAACTTGGTTTGTAGTAGAAGACTTGACCGCTTTCTGGTGAATAATATGCGGTTACGGTAAATGCTCTTTCCTGACAACTGGAAACATCAAAAGCACTCACTGTGCTTACCAGACATAAACAGATAATTATGGAGAATATTCGTTTTTTCATGGTTGGAATATATTTTTCAGCTTGATAATTACAAAGCTTTTTTTATTGTCTATATAGAGATTTTGCGCTTTAGTTTATGATGAAGTATGTTAAGAGAATTGGAAAAAAAATTAAATGATCGACTTATAGATTTTGTTATCTGATGATCGTATCTGAATGATTATCGAAGCAATGTTTTTGAAAAATTAAAAAAAATCGGACTAGAGGCATATGCGCATATTCTAGAACAGTTTGAGAAGTTTAAACAATGGTACAGAAACTAGTATTTTTCCGCTTGTTGAATAACTTTGTTCATCACTTGAATGCACTCGATAGGGAACTTGCCAACTGCAGTTTCTCATGAGAGCATAACGAATTCAGCGCCTTCACGTACGGCATAAAAAATATCACTCACTTCTGCTCTGGTAGGGATAGGATTGGAAATCATAGATTCCAACATCTGTGTCGCTACGATGACAGGAGTATTTTTTATTTTACATGATTTGACGATATTCATCTGATGGATAGGAATCATTTCTACAGGTAATTCAGTTCCTAGGTCTCCCCTAGCAACCATCACCATATCACTAGCATCGATGATACTGGAAATATTATCTACTCATTCTTGGTTTTCTATCTTGGCTACTATTTTAATTTTTTCTCCACCATTAGCTTTGAGGAAATTTCTGAGTTCGATAACATCATCAGCTTTTCTGGTGAAACTCAATGCAATGTAGGCAAAATTTTCTTTGATAGCGAAGAGGACATTTTCCTTGTCTCTCTCGGTGATACCGGGCAAATTGTAGTGGACTCCTGGGAGGTTTAAATGTCTTCTAGAACCTACAACGAAATTATTCAATGACTTCACTACTATATATCCTGATCCTTTTTCTAGAACCTCTGCTTCCAACATCCCTGCATCGATTTTCACGATTCCTCAGATTTTCACATCATCAGACAATGATTGATAATCACAAAACAATCCTCTAGGATCTCTTTCGCTTTCTTTGGTATAGATTTTGAATATGTCTCAAATAGCGTAGCTGATAGGTGTTTCTAGAAAGCCCGTTCTGATTTCTGGTCCTTCGGTATCGAGGAGCAATTGAAATTTTCCATTAACTTTTCCTTCAACGATATGAGCGATATCTGCATCTCTTTTGGTGATCTCTTGCGTGTAATGAGGAAAATTGAACCTTAGTATCCTAATGCCATTTTCATAGCATCTGATAAGCTGTGCTTCACTATTGGTTGCTGGTCCTATGGTCATTACAATGTTGGTCATACCTCTTATTTTATTTTGTAAATAACATTTTCTTGTAAAAATTCTTTTGCGAGATCAATTTTATTTTCTTCAGTAGCATATATAGTAAATAATTTTTCTCATTTTTTTACTGATGCGCCGAGCTTGTGATGTAAATAGACACCAGCTTCTAAATCTAGTGGAGCACCGAGTGTTCTCGCGAGAAGATTGAGTGTCTTCATATCGATTTCGATAACTTTACCACTCTTGTCTGCGAGGATATCTTTGCTACATTTTCCTAGGGTTAGTTTTTCTGAATGAACATCGGGATTACCATTCTGCGCTGAAATAATCTTCTGCATCTTCTTTCGTGCTGCTCATGATACGAGTTGTCCGTAGGCTAATTTTTCAGCTTCTTTCCCTTTGGCCATCCCCACAAGTTCGATGATTTTACTCGCTAGATATAATGCTTTTTTTTCTAAATCTGTCGGTCTATTGGGATGTTGTTGTAAAACACGGAGGACTTCTCTTACTTGTAAGGCAGCTCCGATTCCAGCTCCAATAGGCTGTAATGCCTTGGTGAGCTCTACATGAACTTTCATTCAGAGTTTCTTTCCTACGTATTCATATTTTTTCTTAAGTCGATTTGCTGTTTTCATGTCTGGTACTTTGGCTGTCGGTCCCACAGGAATATCGATTAATGAATGATTGATACCCATAGCATATTTCTTGGCCATGATACTGACGATAGTTCTTGGATATGATTGCATAGACAACGGATAAGCCACTTTGATAAGTTTTTCATCAGCTGGCGCTAAGTCTAAACCACCACCTCGTACGAGACAGGTATTATTTTTTTCTATAAGTTTTTCGATTTCTGGTTTAGTAAATGATATATCCATCAATACGCTTACACATTCTCCTGTCGCTGCAGGCGTAGTTATCGCCTTGGAAAACACCTTTGGCATTTTGATACCTAATGAGGTAAGTAATGGAATCATGATCATAGTTGTTTCATTTCCCGGAACTCAACCCATACAGTGTTTGTCTGCTACCAATCATTTGAAGTGCAACATTTCTCCGGCTTCAGCCATGGCTTTTGCCATCCAGTACATTTCTTGATCGCTAGATTTGTAGAAGAATCATAGTGCAGAAAAATACGTCACTAAGGTATCTGCGAAACGATTACTAGAAATATCTTCCATGATAGCTTTGATATCTGCTTGAGTAAATTTTGCTCATTTCAAAGCCCTTTTGAGCGCATCTAAAGCTTCAGAGCTTGTCTGGGTGAAGCTAAGTGATACTTTTGCTCATGCAGGGATTCTATATTTTTCAGCTACATCCCTTGGGATACCTACCTCATCACGATCTACATATCTGTGGGTAAGATTAGCATCTAAAACATATTCTTGACCATTGTAGTTCATAGCAACTTTGTCCATCGCATTGATACCGTGTACCGCGGCCTGCGCCTCATTGATCCAAATCGTTAAGGTATCTCCTTCAGTGAGATCTACAAATTTCGTTTTGGCATGAAAAACATTTTTCATAAGTGACAATAAAATAATAAAATATTGTGGTGTCTTGATACTTGATACTAAATTAATTACTTTCTCTTCTCTCGGCGTGTCTAATATCTTTATTTTCTTTTTTTTCAAAGAATTCAATTGCCTGAGCCAATTCTTCATGATCCTTTGCATATTCATGAATATCTATTCCTTTTTGATGTGCCTCGCAAGCTTGTACTAATGCAGTAGCACCTTTTTGTGTTCCACCCGGGTGCGCATGGCAACCAGCTCCCATAGTTGTAATGAAGTCTATATCACCCATCACATCGATAAATGGTTTCAAGAGCGTAGGATTGAGTCCTCCTGAGATAATAGGGCAACATTTTTTTAGATTTCTCCATGTATCATCTTCTTTGGTAAGGTGTTGATGATGATCTTCTTGTACTTTTTGAATTCGATCCAAATCATTTTCTGGGACAGTTCCTCGTGATTGTTCAAACACATGCCCAGGAGCATCAAGTCAGAAAATATTTTGTGCGGAAGTTACGTCTTCTTCTGGAGTACCTGCCATCTTACCAACGCCAGCTGTTCATGTGTGAATACCTGAAGTTCCTGCAAGTCTTGCAAACTTGGAAAGTACTAATACGCTATATCCGATAGGATTTTCTGGTCTTGTGAATGCTCCGTGTCCTGCTCTATGAAAGTGGATAAAGACATCAGGATATTTTCTTCTGAGTGTTTGCACTGCCATCCATCCTGCCGTCGTTCCGTCAATAAGGAAAGCATATGATCATTTTTCCATTCATGAATTGATAACCATTTCGCATCTTGCAATCATAGTATCGTAATCAGCTGCCGAAACATTGAAGGAATGAACCTTTTTGTGTCCTGTTTCTTTAACGGCTTTTGCCATAGCTTCCGCTACATGTTTTACCATCTTTTCATAGGGGCAGAAATCTTGATCTGCTTGTGGCTCGTCGTTCTTAACGAAATCACCACCTCCTCTTCGGAAGTCATAGGCTACTTCAGCATATTCCGCTGAGGTAAGTCACATCTTTGGTTTTACAATAGTTCCAAGGATCGGTCTATCGTAGACGTTCAAATATTTTCTCATATCATCTAAGGTATAACTTGGTCCGTCATATTGTTCTAGCATTGCCGGTGGGAATCGTACGTCAAGAAGCTTCAACGCGTTGATTTCTTTCATTCAGAAAATATTTCCTGCGATATAGGTCATGATATTCTGTACATTTCCTCCTCTATCTCGAAGTCTTCGTGGATAAGCGATCCATACCAAGTTTTTTTCTAGATCAATTTTGTAGACGAGGGAATTCATTTCACGAGAAAATGCTGTTTCTGTCTTTACCGCAAAGTTTGTTCCCGTAGAAGATTCTGCTGATACTTCACAGGCAGCCTGAAGGATGTTCAATTTACCACCAGGGATTAAGTGAAATACGCAAAGCATGTATTCACCATTTTGTGGATTAGGTAAGTCTAAGTTTACATACGCTAATTGATGAGGATTGAGTGTTGTTAAGAGTTCTTTGATGTCCATTATTATATAATTAAAGAATTAAAGAATTAAAGAATTATGAATTTCTGAGGTCTATTTCATCATCCAAGGACAATGTTTTTTTACTGCTTTTTTGATATCTTTTGGTTTAATAACTCCATATTCAGTTATGATTCCGGTGATGAATTTTGCAGGGACCATATCGAATGCATAGTTGATGATATTGAGCGCCTTCGGAGCCTCTGGTCGAAGTTCTTTGCCAGATCTTTTTTCTATTTTTACGGTATTTTCAGTGTCTATTTTGGTCAGACTTCCTACGATATAGACGGGAATCTTTGAATGTCGTGCCGCTAATGCGATAGAGAAGCTTCAGATTTTATTGTATACACTTCCATCCATTTTGATGGCGTCGGAACCAATAATCACTATATCGATATGCGTATCAGATTCATATAAATTATCTACGAAAAATGGTGCTGAATCGTCAGTAATCATCGTATCAGGTACTCATGCTTTTATCAAATCTTGAGAGGTCGTTCTTCATTGATATAACGGTCTAGTCTCGGTATTGAAAACGTGGATTTTTTTATCTTGTTTGTGAGCTGTTATAAGCAATTTCACTACTGATCATGAATGACAATGTGTCATCACATTCATATTTTTCTTGATGAGTTTTGCTCCAATGAGTGGTCTCAAGGCCTCCTCTCTTTCGATATCTCCTACATAGGTTTTGCAGGCTTGAAATAGTTTGGTTGTAATAGTTTTAAGGTCTGCTTTTTTTGCAATTAAATTTTTGTAGCTAGCTAAGCAGTATTTGAGTCCATTGAAGAGCATCGGTTCGGTAGCTCTTGCTTGCTTGATGATAACAATCGCTTGTTTCAAAAAAGTATCGAACTCTTTGACTGAAGAGAAGTTCTGCTTTTTGATCTCTTTGGCTAAAATATCGATACCAGCTTTGGCGATATTTGTTGCTCACTGGATTTTGATAGTTTTGATATCTTCGGCAGTGGTCTTGATGGCAGTAAGATTCATTTTACTCATAAACAGATTAAAAGACTAATTGATTGCGGATTTTTTTATTTTGTCTCCCTTTTGAAAAGGGAGAGGTATCCCTGCCTGCCGCAGGCAGGCTTTAGGGATGAGGGATTTATGGAGTTGTTTTTGTCCTTAAATCCTCCCCCACGGAGTTTATCCCGCAAGGCGGGGTGGTACTCCTCCTTTGATCCCGCTTTTGCGGGACAGGCGCCGGAGGACAAATTTTATCTAACTAAATATTCTTATTATATAGCGACAAAAAGAATCATTCAAAAAGTTCATATTCATCTGGGTGGAAATCTATCACAATCGGGTCTTCATCGTCTCTGATAAACACCTTTACTCTTTTGTGGTCCTCGTATTCTTCAGTGATGACGTATTTTATCTGCTGTTCAAAAAGAACGAGAGACGTTTTTTTAAGACTATTATCTTTCATATCGGAAAAATGTATTTCCGTGCAATCTCTACTAGGATTCTTTACCTCTATTACACTAAATAAATCAAAATCTAATGCCATTTGCTATAATAACCGGTTAAAAGATTAACAAGTTAATTATAGCTACTCAGCCGATTTTTTGCAATTTTGTACCGAATAGATGGGTAAATTTGCTACCAAAATCACAAAAATGGTGTATAATAGTATTAAACTTCGATGTAGAAGCCCTATTTGTCCTGTTTTTTGCCCTTGAGATACTGCTGGATTTTGTTTTTTAGCAGCATATTATAGGTTATGAATGTCTTAGCAGACAACTTTTGTTTTTTGAAAAATTCTATCACGATATGATCATGTTCTTTACGAGGAATCAGATGAAAATGGGTATGTAAAATATATTGACCGGCGTCTTCTCCATCATTTAGCAATAGGTTATATCCTGTATGTGTTTGTTTTATAACCGCTCCTATGATTTTTACTACCTTCATCAAATCTTGAATGTAGAGAGGGGGCATTTCTTCTATATTTTTAAATCTTTTTTTGGGAATGATAAGTACATGTCCGTCTTCGTACCGAGGAATAGCGATCGACATAAACGCCAAAGTATATTTCGTCTCGTACAAGGGAATAAATGGGAAATTGCCTCTATGGCGCTGTTTTGTTTTGACAAAATTTTCAAAAAGGAAATGCCTTTCATAAAGATTTTTGAAGACTGACGGAGTCCATTTTTGGATATGATCTACTACATGTTTCTCATATTTTTCTTTTGATTGCTTCGTGAGCTCGTTGGGAGCTATGGCCTCTTCTATATCCAATACAGGTGTTTTTTTATTATAGGCTAACTCGTTGAACAAGAATACGCGTTTCTTCCACTTTTTCCAAATGAAATCTTTGTGGTTTTGTCACATAGCTATAACGATATCTTGTTGATCCAAAAGTTCTTTGGTAAGCTTCCTCTGATGATGTGAACTCACGTCTATTTTTCTTTGTTTGAGATCTTGTTTAAGGACAGCATTCATAGGATGATTGTGGGCTTGCGTACCTGCTGAGCTTACAGAAAAACCAGTAATCTTGTGGTGTTCAAGATACTTTTTCATCATATATTCAGCCGTCATGCTTCTGAAGATATTTCATTTGCAGACGAAGAGAATGCGCGTAACTTTACCCATAAAAATGTCCTATAAGTAAAACATTACAAGTATATTGAGAATCGAAAAAAATGCAAAATTCCAGAATGGAATTTCACAAGCAAAAAAAACAAAAAAGAGTTAGCTAAACTCTTTTACCGTTTGATCGTAAGGGACGTTCGCGAACGTCCCCTACAAAATATTATGTGATTATTTAGCGATATTGGTCATATAATAGATTTTTTTAGCTACCATATCATAAAGCTCTACCATAGGTACTTCACTGGTATATCATTTTTCTTTCATATATTGTGTGATTGCTGGATAGGCTTTCATTGGCCCTATCATATACGACAGACTATTTTTGAGTGGAAATTCAACGACGATTTTTGTACCTGCAGTAAGTGTAGTAATTTTTATATCTTTATTGGCTACTAGCTTACCAATATCTTTGGCATCAATTATTGCCCCTACATCACTTCTCAACTCAGATCCTGTGACAACAGCTGGGTCATCATAATAGACGCCGGCCCCTGTTATTGTAGTGATACCCGCACCAGAAAGTGCTTCATATACTTTTGTCATAGATGGTCATACTTTACCATAATTACCAGTAAAATTTACATATGCCATCGTGTATGGACCCATATTTTGTTCTTTAACTTCTAGTTTGGTAAATCCACCAAGATACCATCGATTGATGAGTGCTAAAACAATGAGGATGATAATAAGTTTGAGAAGATTTTTGAGAAATTTCATTGGAGCAAATTAAATAAATAAAATATTTTATGAAACGCGTAAGGGACGGTCGCGACCGTCCCCTACAAAAAATTATATTTTAGTTACTGCTACTTTACCGTCTGGATCAATACCCTTGATCTTTACTCTGATTGTCTGACCAAGTTTGAAATGATTGGTAAGTGGGATATCATATCTTTGTCCGAGATTGGAAATATGACAGAGGCCCATTTTCTTTTTTGGAAGTTCGACAAATAATCCGTAGTCTTCGATTCTCTTAATCTTCGCTTCAAATTCTTGTCCCACTTCTAAATCAGCTGCTATTTCTTCAATAATAGCTACTACTTTATCAATCACTGTTTGATCTCTATGTCCGATATAACATGTTCCATCATCTTCAAAATCAATCTTCACGCCAGGATTCTTTTCGATGATACCATTGATAACATCGCCACCCTTTCCGATGACTTCTCTGACCTTGTCAGGTTTGATATGAATAATCTTAATCTTCGGTGCGTATTCGCCTACGGTTGCTCTTGGCTCAGCGATAGTCTTGAGCATAACGTCCATAATTTCATTGTATCCTTCGATAGCTCTATCAATAGTTTCATGGATAATCTCCATACTGATTCATTTTAATTTTGTATCTAACTGGATAGCAGTTACTCCATCTCTCGTCCCTGCGACCTTAAAATCCATATCTCCGGTAAAATCTTCTGTCGCCATAAGATCGTTGAGTACCATATATTTGGTGATATTATCTTTGTCGTCATGATCAGTCATCAATCCCATCGCGATACCAGCAACTGGTTTCTTGAGTGGTACTCCCGCGTCCATAAGTGATAATGTTGAACCACAAACAGATCCCATAGATGTCGATCCTCCTGATCCTAAACAATCAGAAACAGCTCTAATAGTGTATGGAAATTCTTCCACCGTAGGAAGCATCTTTTCCAGTGCCTTTTCTGCCAATCTTCCATGTCCGATTTCTCTTCTTCCTGGCCCTCTCGTACCTTTTGCTTCTCCGGTGGAAAATGGAGGAAAATTGTAGTGATGGAAATATCTCTGATGTACGCCATTATTTTCCATGTCGTCGAGAATCAGATATTCTTTTGGTCATCCTAGAGTAACGGTCGTCAAAACTTGTGTGTCTCCTCTTCGGAATAATCATGATCCATGTACTCTTGGCAAGGTAGCTACTTCACAGAAAATTGGTCTAATCTCTTTTTCATCTCTATCATCAATTCTTTTGCCCGTATCAAGTGTACGATGGCGAAGGAAATATTTGATAACGTTGAATACTCACATCTTCACTTTCAATTCGCTGAAATCTGTTTGCTCTTTATCGTCAATCTTTTCTTTGGAAATTTCTAGTACTTCTTTTTCGTATTGTGCACACATATCATTGAATGGCACTTTAGTGTTACCAGCCAATGCTTTTAACTTATCTTTGGTAAGAATATTTGTGATGTAGGCAATAAGTTCTTCTGACGGTTTGTTGTACACAACTTCTCTGGTTTTGACATCAAGTTTTTTGAGGAATTTAGTCTGGAAATCACATGAGTCATCGATAGCTTTTTGTCCTATGACGAATGCTTCTTTCAATAAATCCTTTGGCACTTCGTTAGCTTCAGCTTCGATCATATTGATAGATCATTTCTTCCCTGCAACCAATAAGAGAAACAAACTTTTTTCTGACTCTGGTCTCGTCGGATTGACTACAAATTTTCCATCGATATATCCTATCTGCGCTGCACCTACAGGTCCGTCAAATGGGATTCCAGCAGCCATGATTGATAATGAAGATCCGATAATAGTCGTAACACCCAAGTCAAATTCTTGATCTAATGATAATGGTGTGATAGTAATAACCACATCATTGATCATCCCCTTAGGAAACATAGGTCTAAGCGCCCTATCAGTCAATCTACAGTAAAGTACTGATTGATCTGAAGGTCTTCCTTCTCTTCTTCTATACGCAGCTCATCCGAGTCTTCCTGCTGCAGAAAAACTTTCTCTGAAATCGATCATAAGCGGTAAAAAGTCTGAGTCTGGTCTTGGGTTTTTTTCCATTACGGTAGAGCACAAAAGTACATCATCTCCGAATTGGATCTTAAGTGAACAGTCAGCTTGGACTGCTAGTTTTCCCGTCTCAAACGAAATGGGCTTTCCTTCTCGATCGAAGGACTGGGTCTGGAGTGTAAACTCCTTCTTTTTGATAGACATACGAAAAAATAATAAATAAAGATCGAAAGAAAATACGCATAATTAGACAGATTAAAATGACCAAACAACAATTTGGGGCAAAGGCATGAATGGACTCAGGGGTGCAAAGGAAATTATCCTTCTTTGTTCTTTGCTCCTTTGGTGCCTTTGGGCCTTTCTATCCTTCAGTCGTTTTAATCTGTCTTGCTAATTAATGAAGATTCCTTTCGACCAAAATATAGCAATTAGAGGCTAAATTGCAAAAGAATTCCTAGATAATAGAAAACTCCCACCCCCGTTTTAGCGTCATTCCCGACCTGATCGGGAATCCATACCAAAGTACCATAGCGTGGATTCCGGCTGCAATACTTAACGCCGGAATGACGTACACATGGGAGCGACGCCGAGATGGGTGGCTAAATATTTATTTTTTTAAAAAATTCCTAGATAACAAAAAATCGCTCTAGGGCGATTTTTGGAAATTTTACTATTTATTCTGCTTTAGTTGTATTTTTCTTAAATGGTTTGGAAATAAATTCTCCTATACCTCCAAAAAAATCTCATATAGTTGTTTCAAAATTAACTACTCAATCACTCATCGTTCCTATTCATTTGACATTTTTATTCACTTTTTCTTCTCGTTTAACTCTAATCTCTTCTTTTTTTGACGAATCCGTTTCTTTGACATATTTTTCTTTCAACTTCTTTGTTCTTGTATCTGCAAAAAAGTATTGAGCAGCCAATGGGTGACTTCTATAGAGTTCTATCAACGCCATCTGTTCTCACAGTACAGGTATAAGGGACATATTGGAAATATAATTTCTTCTATCTAAATGCTTGCCAAAATATTTTACAATAAGATTGACTCCCACCCTTTTTAGGAAATACATAACTAACCAAGCTATAATTCAGGCGAATGGTCATCAAATAACAGTTGCTACTGGAGTGATAGTAAAACTATTTGTAACAGTATAAACACCAGAAAACCCAAGAACAGCTGCCCATGTCCTGATTGATTCCATTACTTGGGGAGACTCTAAAGATTTTTCTACTTCCTCTTTTTGCTCTTTATTGATTATTCACGCCTTAAGCATTTCAACCAATCATTCTTGAAACGACTCTTTTGCATTTTTAAACTTCTTTACAAAAAGTCGATCGGTGACTTTCTTCCGTGTTTCGTACACAACTCATCTGGTCTCTACGGAGAGCTCTGTGTTATCTTCTAATGTATCTATTCAAGTAATATCTTTTGCTTCACCAACCTCTTTAATCGACTTATCATTTTTTAAAAGTCTTTTTTTTGCATCTTTAACAAGATCCATTTGAGTTTCTTTATACTCAATGTGGTCGTTTATTGTATCCTCTCATCCTTCTTCCACATGAATTCATCCCTTATCCAATTTTAAAATATCCAGAATATCTTTTGACATCTGGTCAGATCCAACGTCAGTCGCCCCTTCTCTCACATTATCTTTTTCATGGTCCTTGTTTTTTCCATCATTCAGTGGATTGTACATCAATTGTCACTAAGCGAGTAAACAGGTAAATTATATCCAGATTTCAATTTTTTGCAAAATTATGTTTCAATTAAAAAAATCGCCCTGGAGCGATTTCTTTGCTAGAAAATAATTGTTATATAACTTTTTTTGCTCGATTTGTATTTTGTTCTTTCGCTAATTTTTTTGACTGTTCTACCGTTGAAGTTACTGCTGTTGCTCACCATAATACTGTAAGAATCGCACCTATAACGTCAACTCATGTCATTGGAGTAGATTCAATAATCTTAGGTAATCATGAGCAAAGGAAACTCAGCATTAACCATCCTCCAAATATAGGCAATAAATCCATATCATTAAGAACCCTAGAAGCCACCTCTTTTATCTTTTCTAGTGTTTTCATCTCTGGTTTGCTATCCATTATTTTTTGTATCTCAGAAGCAAAAGCCTTGGGGTCTTGCATCAACACGTTTATCCTATTCATCATTTTTGATTTTTGTTGAGGAGTAAGATTACTGATGAGTTTTTCTAGTATCTTCTGATTTTTGTCTCGATCTTTTTGGTCGATTCACTGGAAATATTCTTTGCTTACGGCAAACATTTTTTTTATCTTATCTTTGTTTTCAGGCTTTTCAGCGTCAAAAATCATATTGAAAAAATCTCTAACTTTTCCCATCTCTTTACTATATTTTTTTACTTGCTCTTTATGTTCTTTGGTAGATTTTAATTCTTGTACATAAGCTCTAAGCTCTGTCTTGAGCTGAGCTTCTATCCTTGGGTCTCAAGCCTCACGGGATGTTCAAAGCCCATTTAATACGCCCATTATTTCGTCCTTTCTCTTTCATTGAAGTTCCTTTTTCTTAGCGATAATATCTTCTCTATATTTCTTCATATGCTCTTGAGGAGATATAGAGGGTGTGGTAGTGTCCATGATGTTGATGTGAATAAATAAAGTTATGTTTTAATTATAACCAGAATTGGAAAAAAATGCAAATTAAAAAAAGGGAGTGTGTATTCCTCCCTAGTGGTGTATTAAGATAACTGAAATATTATTACTTCTTGTCTTCCTTGCCGAAAACGACATATCTTCGTTCATCGTCTTTGAGGATAATGAGAATTATTTTTGTCCCTAATTTGACCGTTTCCTCTTCTCCACCATCGGGTGTAAAGACAACTTCTCCAAGCTCATTTATCTTATTGAGTTTCCCAGACCCTCGAATCTCATAGGTAGTGATGAAATCTTGAGCGAGAATATTTGTGTCCTTAATGAGAGCCACTTTGGCCCCTCTTAGCTGCCAATTATGTCAGTCAAGCCCTCTTATTGCTTGCGGGATGGTTAATAGCTCAAGACCGATTAACTGTTTCAAGGTTAATGTTAAATTTTGTGTTTCCATATCTGTTTTGTTTTTTTATGAACATTATGATTTTTGTTATAAATTTATAATATATATTTAACATATTAAGTCAATCCTTAAGGTCATTTCGAGCGTGATCGAGAAATCTTATATAAAGGCGTAGGTTTCTCCTCACTTCCTTCGTCGAAACGACGTCTAATAGTGGTAACTCTTACCCTGCTCGATAGTTCAAATCCTATATAACTGTTCTAATAGCGTTACCTTTGCCAAACCGTGAGGTAATGTTATCGATCCAAAAGAAATTTTACTATCTATATATTTAGTCAGTACGTCTTCATCAAGCCCGTAAGGTCAACCTATAACAAAAACGACATCCTTATTTTTACAGAGCGAAGCGAGCTGGTGAGTGTCTAAACATTTTCATTCTTTACTTAACAAAACTTTTTTGGTATCGGAAAATTTCTGGAGATGCGCGATAATGGTCTCCGTATCTTTGGCAACAATTTGATGGGTATTTCCATTTTTGCTGGGCTTAATATTAACTATTTTCACTGATTTCCCCAAACGCTTCGTGTACTCCTCCACTACCTTTTCTCGATGTTTATCGGAATCTGAAATGCTGAGAATCGTGAACATAATAAAATAATAAAAAATAAAAATATTTTGTCTCCCTTTTTAAAAGGGAGAGGTATCCGTTCTTACGGATGAGGGATTTAGTGTCTACGACTTAAATCCTCCCCCACTTCGTGGTGCTCCTCCTTTGGCAAAGGAGGACAGAAAAAATAAAATTAATATTGTATATACTTCGGTGGCTGTCCGCTGTATGGACTTATAACTTTGAAAACGTCACCCTTCTGGATTCACCTATTTTCAAATTCTTCGAGCAATCATTTGTGTCCGATTTGCTTTCGAAATCGCGCTTCTGCCTCATCATTTCATCGCTGGAGCTGTCGAACGAGCTTGGCGAATTCTTCGTTGTAAATTTCTCGGACGTTGATATATTGTGCATCACCCGCGGTGATGTAATTTTCATTGACCAAAATTTCTTTTTCCTGATCACTAATATTCGTGATAGAATTTTCGATATGTTTGACCTCGTGATGAGGGATATTTTCTATATGATAAACTTCTTGAACGTCAGTCTTTCTGAGCATTTCAACGATTTTTTTCAACCATTCATCGACGCCGAAATGAGTCGCTGCAGACATCGTAAAGGTATGCTCGTCGAGAAGTTTTTTCGTGATCTTGGTTCAGATTTTATTTTTTTTGAAAAAATCTAGAATGGATTTTCGAAATTGCTCTTTATATTCTTTCAAAATATCTGCATCATTGACGAGATCGTATTTGTTGATGAGGAAGAGCATTCTTTTTTCGATGACGAGCTTCCCCTCTTCATAGATAAACAAGGTAATCATGCCCTTATCTTCTCTAATCTGAATCTCAATGGCTTTGGGATCTTTGCTAAATTTGGTACGGGTATAGGTGCAAATTTCATCCAGTAACTCTGGAATCTCGCTGATTCATTTGTCATATCTAGAAATATCACCTATCATACAAAAGACTCTCGCCTTGAGAATATGGCGAAGAAATGCATTTCCTAATCCTCTCCCCTCGGCAGCACCCTTGATGAGTCCGGGGATATCTATCATGTTGAAATGAGTCTCTTGAACAGTAACGGAACCTAAGTTGGGTATCAAAGTCGTAAAGGGATAGTCAGCGACTTTGGCTTTGGTATTTGAGATACTATTGATAATGCTGGTTTTTCCCACGCTCGGTGTCCCGATCAGTGCCACATCGGCGAGTAATTGTAGCTCAAGTACAAGTTCTTTTTTGTTGCCTGGTTCGCCAAGTAAGCAAAAGGTCGGATACTGATGGACAGCATCCTTGAAATGGATATTTCCTATCCCTCCTTCGCCTCAAGTAACTGCCGTATATTGTTCTCCGTCCTTGGTAAAGGTATAGAGTATTTCGTCTGTTTGTTTGTCTCTGATTAATGTTCCGACAGGAACCAGAAGAATTAAATCTTCGGCATTGGCTCCATATTGATCTCTCGACTTTCCTCATTCGCCGGGCTTTGCTTTAAAGACTGACTTGTATCTATAGGTTTGTAAAGTATTTTCGTCTTTGGCTGCTTGTAAGATAACCGATCATCCTTTACCTCCGTCTCCTCCTGATGGTCATCAAAAAGCGACTCCTGCCTCTCTTCTTCAGGTAACTGTTCCATCGCCGCCCTTCCCGGACTGCACGCTTATCGTCACTTCATCATAAAAACGCATATATCAATTATAAATTACGAATTAAAAATTACGAATTCAGAATTGAACTCTATATACTATAGTACTAAAGCCGGGAGCGAAAAAAAGAGAAAATAACAAATACGGTTGATTTTTTTCTCAGTATCTATATATGTAATCCCACAATACCGTGGGTGAATAGCTCAATTGGTTAGAGCAGGTCCCTCTTAAGGACAAGGTTCGGGGTTCGATTCCCCGTTCGCCTAAATGAAATGAATCTGGTTGAATATCGGATTTTTTCTTTTCTTGAAAAACTAATGACTTTATCTATATTTATTCAGAATTTTACATTCTGAATTCTGAATTCTAAACATGCTTTTTTTTGACTATCTCAAAAACCTCGACCCACACATTAGCTTGTTGCAGAAAAAGATCAAAGACAAACATACACTTTTTCTCGTATGATGATGTATCAGAGACCCGCTTTTGGGCATAGATAAAGACCCCAAAGATATCGATATCACCATGGCTGGTGAGCCCACCAAACTATTTGAAAATATTGATAAAAAATGAATGTCCTATTTTATGACAGAAAAGTTTGGGACCATTACTCTAATCAAAGATCCTATAAAGTATGAATTAACACCTCTGAGAACAGAGAGCAATTATGAAGATCATAGACACCCGGGTGAGATTGTACGAAGCAATGATGTGTTATTGGACTCTGATAGAAGAGACTTTACTATCAACTGCATGTACTATACTAATGTGCCATACAAGGCTGAATATGCTAAATTATTACAAACCAAAAACATCCATAAATATACTGACGATGAAATTTTTCTTCAAAGACTCGATGACCATGGATACTTGTATATCAAAGATCTGAATATACTTGTCATCCAAGACCATAAACATATCGCACAACTTTTTGTTGCGGGAATATTTCAAGCTGATCATGTAATGAGTATGCTGAAATCAGCTATCGTCTTTACTGTAGGAAAAAAATCTAACACAAGCAAACAATTGCGCATCGTAGTCGATCCTCACAAATGAATTCACGATAGTATCCATAGAAAATTCAAGGCCGTCGGCGATCCAGACAATAGATTTACTGAAGATGCGTTAAGAATCGTCAGAGCAATCAGATTTGTAAACGTAATAAATGAGAAACTAAAAGAGGAACAAAAGGAAATAAAAGGCGCAAAGGCGCAAAGGAAAGATTCCACAATCCCTTGCCCCCTTAGTCCCCTTACACCTTTAGGCCCTGTTGTTTTATTCGACTTCGCCAAAGAAACACGAAATAGCGTCAAAAAAAACCATGGGCTAATAAGAAATGTCTCCAAAGAAAGAATCAAAGAAGAGATTATGAAAGCATTTACGGTAGGTAACCCCTTTGGTTTCATAGCATTGCTTGATGAGGCGCAACTTTTGGAGCATCTTTTTCCTGCACTTTTTGTAACCAAAAATATTCCACAACCAATTAGATATCATCCATTCGATATCTATACCCACACACTTTTAACATTGTTTGAATTACAGAAAATAAATGCCGATCCATTGGTAAGACTAGCAATGTTGTATCATGATGTCGGCAAGGTAGATCAGTTCGGTGCCTATGCTGAGAATCTGACCAAAGAAGAAATCAGAGCCATCATAGCTGGGCCATTAAATCATAGAAGAAGCTCTCCTGAATATGCCAAGAAAGATTTCAGAGCACTCTGATTTTCTAGTAAGGAAATAACCACTATTGCACGATATATCGCCAATCATCATAAACCCGAAGAGATGCTGATGGCCAAAGAAGATACTATGGAAAAAAAAGTAAGGGCGTTTTTTAGTGAAGCTGGATATGAACAGACAAACAATATTTTTGATATCACGATAGCAGATAGACTGGGACAATACAATCCCCTACAAAATAGCTCTGATATCTCTGATGTCTATGAACTCAAAGATATTTTGAAAAAACTCCAGAAACAAGAATGACAATTTAGAATGAAAGATCTTGCGGTCAGTGGCTCTGATATCCTCGCTCGTTTCAAACTCAAGCCCTCACCTATCATCTGAGTCTTGTTGAAAAAGACCTTAGCACGAGTCATCAATGACATCAAAAAAAGAAATACGAAAAAAGAGATTTTCGGATTCCTGATGATACAATTAAAACATATGAAATAATTACGATATTATATTTTTCCCAAAAAACACATTACGAAAATCGGCAAGATGTTTTTCAATATCTTTTTTATGTTCTACTGCATGTATAAGGGTATAGATAAACAATCTTTTTCTATAAAATTTCGATCTTTCCAAAAAGTCATCATCCTTTTTTCATTGATATGCCTCATACACGCCATAAGTAAATTCATCACCATAGTCTCGCAATCTATCAAAATCTAAAGCAGGATCAGATATTCTCGCATCACTGAAATCAATTATTCATGAAATATTGGAGAGACTCTCATCGATAAAAATATTTTTTTCTTGAACATCGCTGTGTATCATAACTTTGTATTCGGTTGTTTTTTCTTGCAACTGTTGTATATAACCCAAAACAGTTTGAAGTTCTTTTGGAGATAAAATATCACCGCATTTTTCACGAAAATCTTTCTGAAAATGCGCAGTCCACTCTTTGGAAACACCTGAATCATTATATCATATTTCTTCAAAAAGCTTAATAGGTATCTTATGAAGTTGAGTGAGAAATTCCGCCAATCATATTTGTATATTTTTTTGAGTAGCTTTAGAAAGTTTTTTGGTATATATGTCGATAGTCATGGGTATTCCTTTAATAGCAGAATATCCGACACAACTGTCATCATCAGTAAAAAATTTATAGTCAGGAATATCCATATCTACGTGTTTTTTTATTATAGCAAGCAATTGTTTTTCTTTTTTGTGTACGGTTTTTACATATTCGTTCCTGGGGAATCTAAAAACTATACTTTTATCCAAAATAAGTACTTGGTTATCTCGTCAATTATTAAATACTTCAAAAATTTGCCAGGATATTTCTGGAAATTTATCTTTGACGATAGCAAGTAATTCTTTTTCTGACAGTTCCCTTTTTTCCATGATATAATTATATCTATTACAAAATATTTTTCAATTCTTCTAATGATTTTATTTCGACATTACAATAGATGTCGTTCAATTTTTCTTTTTTCGCATAATTTAACCATATTGTTTTGGCTCACGCTTTATATCATCACTCCATATCAGACCATCAATCTCAGATTACATATTTACTATTAGGAACTCCATATATTTCCTCTATCTTGCGAAATGAAGATAAAAAAACATCGGGATGTGGTTTTTTATTTTTCACTTCGTTTGCACTCGTACTCGCTACGATTATTGCATCTAGACCGAAATAGCTTATAAGCTCATCGAGAAGATCTCTCGCAGATCAAGAAGATATTCATATCTTATATCCTTTATCGTGTAAATATTTCAAAGCTTCAAGAGCATAAGGCATGAGATTTATTTTTCATATATGTAATAATGACAAAATTATATCATCCTTCCCATCTACAAATTTTCCTACTTCTTCATGAGTAAAATCAATTTTTTCAGATAGCAAGAGTTCAGAAATCCGCTCTTTAGGCGTTCTTCAAGCATATTTTATTCAGATAATCTCTGGAGTGATAATTATTCATTTTGATTGTAAAAAATCAGATTCAACTTGTTGATGAATTTTTTGCGTATCCGTGAGTGTCCCATCCAAATCAAAGACAATATGAGTATTCATAATTCGAACATAAAAAATGAAAATATATTAAGAGAGTTTTCTGATTCTTGATTATACAATTGAAGCATATGAAATAATAATAAGATGTACCCTCTTTATTTGAAAGAGGGAGGTTATCCTTTAGGATGGGAGATTTTACTATCATAGTTACAAAATCCTCCACCCTTCGGGTCCCCCTCCTTTCAGTAAAGGAGGAACATTTTTTTGTCTAGGAGAGTTTCCATACTTTATACGTCACATTTTCTCTAGGTGTCTGGATGCCTTCAGCGATATATCTGCGGAATCGACTCCTCTGCTTCTTGGCTAATTGATGCGTAGCGATGATAATACGATCTTCCATATCGTTGTAATTATGCTTGCCTTCTAGAAAATCGATGACTTCTTTGTAGCCGATTCATTGCATGGATTGTAATTTTTTATCGTATCACTGTTGTAGCAATCATTTTACTTCATCGACCAATCCTGTCCTCAACATCTCTCTGACTCTTGCATTGATCCTCTTGTTGGTGTCGTCTTTTTCTCTTCGAAGACCAAGCATGAGAAGTGGCCATTGTGGTGCTTGTGAGATGAAAGTATCGGTTTTTTTCTTTCCACTTTTGTAAAAAATCTCTAATGCACGGACAATATATCTCGTGGATTTTGGATGCAACTTTCCTGCCTCTTCGGGATCTAATTTCAAAAGTTCTTTGTGCAAAATTCATGGTTCTTTTTCTTCCTTGGCAAAAAGTTCATCTCTCAACTGCATATCAGGTGGAATGTCTGGCATAGAAAAATTTTTGTAGACCGTATCGATATAGAGTCATGTCCCTCCCACGATCATCGGAAGTTTTTTACGTGCAAGGATGTCAGGAATTATTTTGTAAACGTCATTTTTTCGTTGTCATGAAGTGTAGGTCTCGTCTGGATTTACAATGTTTATTTGATGATGAGGAATTTTTTGGAGAACATCATCAGGTACTTTATCCGTTCCGATATCCATATATCTAAAAATCTGTCTGCTGTCTGCAGAAATAATTTCTTCGTCAAAATATTTTGAGAGCAATATAGATAATTTACTTTTTCCCGTCGCTGTAGCTCACCAGATAACCACTACTCCATCGGAATGCTTACTACGGAAAGACTCAATTTCATTTTTGGCCTCGATTACGATATCTTCTATTTCCATGAATACAAAAACGTAATTAAAAGATTTAGAAAATTAAAAGATTAAAAGATTTTGTACTATAATACTCAAGTAACGAATTTTTTAATCTTCATAATCTTAAGGTCTTTTAATCTATTTATATTTATCTGGGTTGAAGAATGGCATGGTTGAACAACCTTTGGTCTCACACATCAACTTTCCTATTTTCCAATCATCACCCTTCTTTATCAATATGGTAGACCGCTCTTCTGTGATTTTTTGCTTAGTATTTGCGAGTGTATATTCGAGTGTATACGAGAAATTTTTTATATTTGGATTGGGAGAAGTGGTAGTTTCTTCTTCAATATTCGTGACAACAATCTTGGGCGCAAGAACATTTTCAGAAAACTTTGATAACCAATTTCTACTATAATACGTCTTGAACACATTAGATTCTTTGAGACGAGTATCAGCCATAGTGTGAATGGCCACGGTGTCTATCGAGTTTACTGCTTGATAAAAATCGATAATCATTTGTTGTTCAGCATTGAAATCTTGAGCTGTCGCTTGGACCACAGGACTAGTATCCGCAATTGCAGTTTCTGATTTTTGAACATCGCTAGCATCTGGGTTAGTATAATCAATATTTCCTGTTTCTATATTTGATATCTCAGCAATCTCTGATTGAGTAAGCTCGTTTACTTTTTTATCTCTCATAAAGGTAAAATATAAAGAGACGGCGAATAATATAAATGATAAGAAAAATAATCAAAGAATAACCAGATCCTTCTTCTTGGAATTATCTACAGATTTCTCAACGAATCACACAACAGCAGGTGGAACGCGATTGGTGGGGGTTGTATGATGTTTCTGATCTTTTCTTGGTCTTCCTGGTCAGGATTTGATTGGGGCTTTTGGCTTCTTGGAGATAAACTCTTTTTTTGGTCTCCCCGGACTCTTTTTTTTATGTTTTACCATATTACATTATTAAATGCTAAATATTTTTTATAATAACTCATGTACGGATTTACTTTCTTCACATGTCACAGATTGTCTCAGGTTGCCACATATAGACTCAGGTTGTTGTAATATTACTACAATATGCAGCTATCTGTAACGTTCGCCTAAGTGAACTTGTAACGATCTGTAGTTCTTATAAAAGTCTAATATCACTTTTTATCGAAAAGTAAAGACAACAAGCCAGATTACTCAATTTTTTAAACTTTTATTATATAAATTCAAGCTGATTTTGGTTGTTAAAATGACTAAATCACTAATACTTATTTGCAAAAGACTACTTTTTTGGGTATAATTTGACTATAAAACGAAGGAGCAAAGAACTCAAAGGCAAGAAAGGCGCAAAGAAATTCCTTTCAATCCTTTTATGCCATTGCCCCCTTGCACCAGTTTTTAACCTGTAACTAAGTCTAATGAGTTTAGTCCCTAGCGTAATCGAGAAAGTTAAATGAGGCGAAAGAGCTTATGATATTTATTCTAGATTATTAGAAGATAGAATTATTTTTGTCGGAGAACCTGTACAAGCCGGCATGGTAAATACTATAGTAGCACAGCTCCTCTATCTAGAAAAGAAAGACCCTGACAAAGATATTATTATGTTTATCAATACTCCCGGTGGCGAAGTCTATAGCGGAATGGCTATCTACGATGTTATGCAATATGTAAAATGCGATGTCTCTACTATCTGCGTAGGACTTGCGGCTTCTATGGGATCAGTCATCCTCGCTGGTTGAACTAAAGGAAAAAGATTTTCACTCCCTCATAGCAAGATTATGATCCATCAACCACTCGGTGGCGCAGAAGGTCAGGCAAGTGATATTGTAATCCAGGCGGAAGAAATTTTGAAAGTAAAAAATATGTTTATCGACATTATGGCTAAACATTCTGGCCAGAAGCGCGATGTTGTGGCCAATGATATGGAAAGAAATAAATGGATGAATCCCGAAGAAGCATTGAAGTATGGGATCATTGATAAAATTATAACGTAAATCGTATAATAATTTCGTAGGGGCGATTACTAATCGCCTTTTTTATAATTTATAAAAAAATTTAAACGCTCCGCTGGGGTTTCCAGCTTTGCTGGATTTCCTTCGGTCACTTTTTGGCATGATTTTCACCGTATCTACGTCATTCCCGGACCAAGGTTTGGAAGAGGGAATCCATACTAAAGGATTATTAAACTCTATAGTCATGGATTCCGGCTGCAACACTTGACGCCGGAATGACGCTAAAATAAGAAAGCAGATTACCTAGACTGTGGCGTGCACCTGCCTGCCGGTAGGCAGGTCTGGCGGATGTGATAAAGTAAAATATTTTATAAATTTAAGAATAAAACCCAACTATTGTTGACATTTGCCAGACAATAATTATAGCTTGTCTACAAAAACCAAAGAGAAAATAAAATGAAACGTTTCACGTTTATGATTATCGCCTTTTTTTGTCTTTATTCCATGGGCTTCGCCCAAATCAAGGTCGGAACGAACTTTAGTATCCTCACCAATCTGCCTATCGATACCAGGATGACGGCTGCTGATACGATAACACGCAATGCCATAAGTCCAATGTATAGGTACGAAGGCATGTGTGTTTATGTAACCAACACCGCCACAAATTATCAGTTGACGGGTGGGATTACCAATTATCACTGGAAACCGATGCTGACGGGAGCAAAACCAAAAAATGCTGACACGAGTGATATCGTGTATATGTATAACAAAAGTGGAATCACTATACCACGATACATGGTCGTGATGGTTGATCCCAACAATGATAACAGCATCGCAATAGCTCCCGCTAACTGCGAACTCCCTATCGGTATAACTTGTGAAGATATTCCTAATAACTCATGGGGATATATTGTAGTCGGTGGCATTGCTACGGTGAATATCAATCGTAATGTTACCCGAAGCTGGTATGCTTATGTAAGTAGTCGTGTTGACGGAAAGGCAGTAGCAAGTAATAATGTCTCAAGCTCTTATCACTATCGTGAGATAGGCCACTTCCTGGAGTCTAGAACCAAAGCTCAAGGTAGAGCGAGAGTGATGGTACATTTCAACTGAATTGTTATTTAGTTGAAAATACATAACTGGTGTAACAACCAGTTTTTTTATAATACAGAGCTGACGTAAACCGATAAATTACCATCTATAGTTGAGACTATTTAGCCAAAATTCTATTTGAGATTCAAATATTTAGTAAAGATTTCATCTGAGTAATAGCTGTTTTGTTTAATGACTTTAGCCTTTGTGCCTGCAAATATCACATATTAATAAACTCAGCATTTATACTTTCCATATTCGCGAGAATGATGAGTTGTTCTATGCTCGCATGATCTCTGATGTTTCACCCCAATGGCACTTGTTTCACTGCGCATTTCTTTGATGAGTTTTGTTCTCTCCATTCTTTGGCTGTCAATCAAAATAGGGACTTATTTAGAACATCAGCTTCGTCAGCATAAATGAAATGTATCTGCTCTTGAGAGAGCTCTTGTGGAATGAGATTTTCTTTGATAGCGTCGGTATGGATTCTATAATTTACCTTCGTTAAAAATCTTTTTACATCCCAATCTAGGCTCTTCATCTCTTGTTGTTTGAGTCTTTGGAATTCCTTGATAAGATACATCTTGAACTCTGGAGAAATCCATGATCAAAATTCAAAAGCAATATCTTTATGAGCAAACGTTCCACTTCCGTATCTACCAGTTTTTGCGAAAATTCATAGAGCATTCGTTTTCTCTTTTCGTTGTGATACAGACAAAACAAATCAGTTTGTTCCGCTTTGATTTTTAATGTTACTGAATTCCGTTATATTAAAATCTGGATTATGTAGTTTTTCTCGAACTCACATAAATTCTACGGTATATTTTGTACTGAGCCAATGGGATATGACTAGCCCCGTTTGAGTTGGATTTTTATATCTCGCAATATCGGTCAGACTGATATAATCGTCTTCCTTATTTTTTAAAATACTGATTTCAGATCATAACACTTGGATTTGTTGACTGTTCGACATCTCAATTGGTTATTCAGATAAATATAAAAGTAATTATATTAATCTCATTTTTGTTGTCAACTTTATTTTTGACAAGAAGGCAAGGTGAATTTTCAATATATAAAAAATGCCTGGACCCAATAAGAGTCCAGGCTATAATATAATCTTGATTTAAGACATGAAAGATCATCGGTAACGGTTCTTCATCTTTTGCTCGTCCATACGTCGCTTCATTGACCTCTTGATCCTCTTTTTTGTAAGTAGACAAATAATTAAGTTGAGAATCGGTGTAAGACAGATACAAAGTGAGATAATCAGAATGATAATCAATAGTGGCTGGAATAACCAATTAATTAATCTTATCTTCATCTCCAGCTTTTTGCCAATGCAAATCTGGGTTTTTTCCATTACACCTTCTAAAAGATCTGAAACTATTAATAGAACAGCATAAGCCAGTAAAACTCCCCATTTAATGTAGAAGACTATAACAACTATACCGATAGCAACATAAAATAATGTGTTCATTTTATTTTCCTCCTTTTTACCTTATGGTTAGGTTAACGAATTCTCTTGCATTGCTATACCTCGGCTTGCCAAAAAGCCTAGCATCAATAATTTTTTGCTTTGCTTTTTTATAAGTTTCTGCATAGACCAGTAATGTTACAACCATTCCGAATTTGCCTCCGTAGGTAAATTCAATCAAAAAGATTCCTGTTTTCATAATTATTTCTCCTTTTAGTTAAGACCGTATAAACTGAATTCCGGTGACACCGCCTTATCCTTACACCAGCTGAAAATGATGTATTCATTACAATCATTTATGACATGGTATTCATAAAAATGGACGGCTTTCACTGTGATTGAATCTTTCCCTGACACTTCTTTGTACATATCATTGGGCATCCAGGCATAGTGTTCTTCTGATGAGGTGAAAAATCCATCCTTATTTTCATCAATGGCCAACTTATAGCCCAGTCTTTCATCGTACTTGAGTGGCTTACTTATAATTATGCCCGTAATCTGATCTTTATTTGGAGCTGCATTTTTGGGATAGGCGGCTCTGCCTTTAGATTCACCACAGGACATTACAATAAGTGACAATAATCCGATAATCATAAATTTAAATGTTGTTTTCATAAGTTTTACTTTTAGATAGGTTATTTAATTTCTTCTATTTTGCCGTCACGATATACCTTAAAAAATCGAATTTTGTAAGAGCTATCAACAGCAGCATAATAAAGACCCGATTCGTCATTCATTTTAGAGATACTTACGCATTTATATACTCTCGCTTCTATCAGAATCTTTGCATTGTTTTCATCAAAACCCTTACATGATGATAATATAATTATCAACGCAAGCGTGATGATGATTAAAATTTTTGTTTTCATGATTTGTTTCTCCTTTTAATTTTCAGTTACTAATAATGTATAATACCCTATTTGAAATGTCGGTTTACCACAGGCGGCCATTAGTTCTATCGCCCTTTTACCATCTTTTTCTCTGTGGCAAACATTGATAGAGATATTTCTGACGTGTGGTAGGGGTGGTGCAAGAAAGATAAGATTGGCGTTGATGTATGTCGTAAAAAAATCCAAAGCCTCTTCAATACTGTTGCAACTCTTGTTTTCCTTTTTGTATTCTAGGAAACCACCCAACAACGGATCGGTGAGCACAAAATAAAATTGTACTTCACAACTTTTGATGGTCGAATATGACGTATCAAAATTGAGCCAAGAGACTTTTCCCAGCTCTTTTCCAGGACCAAATTTCTCTTCCAGTTTTTGGATATTTTCTTTCATGAGATTGTTAAATTCATCCAAATCTTTTTGTCGTTGTATTTGATATTCTTTTTGCCGTTGCTCCTTCTCCTGTTGAATTTTTGCATTTTCTTTTTTGAGTTGCCTGCGCTCTTTCCAGCTTCTTTTCCATGGACCTTCGGCCTTTTTGATGTTTTTTACTCCATCAATAGCGATAATTGCTTCGGCAAATGGTCTGAAGTCTTCTTCATATTCCAGAGCAAATCTTTTGACCATGCCTAGAGAATTTTCATCAGATTGAGCAAAACAAACATTGGTAAATATTGATCCGCGCAATGACAATTTTGAAAATATCTCCTTCAACTTTTCATCATCAGCAAGACAGGTCAGATTATCAATTTCGACAATAACGCCATACTTTGGTTTCTTTTCTTCTGTACTACTCATAATTGTTTTCCTTTTTTAAACGTGAATAATGTTTTTACTTTGACGACTTCTTTCCGGTGCCTGAAAGAAAATACAACGGTAGCACCATTTGCTATAATACCATTGAGAATTGGCCCAAAAAGTTGTAACCAGTTACCATTGTAATCAACCAATATCGCCAAAGCGGCGCAGGTATAGGCCAGTATAGCTACAGACCACGATAACCAATATTCTTGTAACTTTCCTCGCCACAAACCGATAACCGTTGCTAAATTTGCAACGAATATGATGATTTGTACCAAGAATTGTGCTTGTCGGTCATCTTTGGTTATTCGCCAAAGAACACCTATAAATATAGCTACAAGAAATATCACAACGTCTATAAAGGCCGGCTTGGCAAATTTACCATGCATAAATGAATAAGGGACCAATACTACCATCGTTGCCAAACTTGTGAACATAATTGCTCCCTTATAGGGGTCCTGACCTACTACTGTGTAAAATGTCAGACAGTTGATCAAACTAATAATCAATCCAATCACCCATGTCGTCATATTGGGTGTGGAAAGTCCTGCTCTAATTTGCAGGTAAAAACAATAGCCTGCAAATGATAAGAGGGCTACCGCCATAATTGCTAATAATTGTACCATAATATGTTTCTCCTTTTATTTTTGTTTAATTTGTTGTTAAAGACCTACGATGTTATTTTAGAATTTTTATTTAACATTATTTTTGTCTGTCCTCCTTTTGAAAAGGAGGGGGTACCCTTTAGGGTGGAGGATTTAAGGACAAAAATAACTCCATAAATCCCTCATCCGCGAAATGCGGATACCTCTCCCTTTTACAAAGGGAGACAAAACAAATAAATTTTTTAACCTAATCACTTCCTAAAATTTCATCAATCCTCTCCAAAACTCTAGGTTCAAAATTGTCAGGAATGGAACCACAGCCCTTCTTTACATATATTTGTCCGTCTGGATATACTCTCGATTCTTCTTTTGCATAACATGGATTAGTAAGTGGCATATCGTCTCATAGTTTAAGTGCTTCTTGTCTCAAAATACAGTTCAAAGATTTTCTCCACTGATCTATCAATGGTCCTGCAGTTCTCAGGTCTTCTGCATAGACAAAATGCTCGCCGTCATTACCTGGACAGCCCTGAAGCTTTCCATCTTTTCTCTGCATGAAACCACTTCGAAATCGGTTACAAGGAATACCAGCGTACGGAGAGACTCCGTCTTTTTTGATTTGGTCTAGGGTCGTCAATTTGTTTTCTATCAGCATCATGTATATCTTTGCGTAAAGATTTACCAGCTTCTCTGTTTTGAAACTCTCATCTTGAATCTCTGGTTGGTCTCCTCATTTTCCACTTACCATGGTAGGAGCGACGATGACAGGCATGTTTCTTTTGATTGCCCATTCGTAGATCTCCGCAGCTTCATCTATGTTGTCGTTCAATACCGGCGTACAAATAAGCATCAATCTTTGATCAAAAGGATTTTTGTTGAATCCTGCTTCTACTATATTTTCAAGTGCTTTGTTTCTGACATCGAAAAGATCAGGAATTTTTACAGAATCAATTCTCTTGGTCTCTGTCTCCTTGTCAGTAGACGTCACGCTGAGAAATAAGGAAACACCTGGATATGCATATAATTTTTCACAGAACTCCATCGCGCTCATCCCGAATTTTGACTGCGTATAGCTATCTTTCCCCAGGATCAATCATTTGGTGAAAATTCCTATTCTGATATCATTATCTCTGAAAAAATCCAAAATCTCGAAAATCCTAGGATTGTTCAATAGCTCTCCAGGGCCGAGAAACTTCGTCATCTTGAGCCCTAATTTTTTCGCTTCCAAAAGCATATCAAATACTTCTTCCGTCTTCATAAGTGGATTGTTCGTCACCGTCTTGCAGTCGAAACAGTGAGCGCAGCCGATATCACAGTCATACAACTCCTCCGCTCTCTTATTCAATGCTTTCTTGTTTCTTCTATCCAATCATCTGTTGACTGCTTCTACATATCCGTCTTCAGAGATATTTATATCCATCGTCAAAAGCTTAGGAGTTCCATCTTCCAATGTCTCTCTCAATTCTTCTCTCGTGGATGCCCAGGTCTGAGGCCATAATTTGTACCCTTCCGGAAAACCGTCCGTAAAAAGCTCTTTTATTTTTGGTAATCCGCTTTCTTTAAATGTTGTCATTGGTAATTATGTAAATTTATATAAATAAATTATGATCATTGATGAGGAAATTGTGTTTTGGAAACCATATTAACGACGGCAATATGCGCTGGAGAGGTTAAGATGGTGTTCACTACCTGTCCTACTGCCGAAGGCGGCATCAGAGCTATTTCATCGTCAGTTTTCCAAAGTCCATCATGCTCTTTGCTTATATTTTTTACTGCATCCCTTGTCTCTCGGCTATCATACATCCCTGTATCAACCGCTCATGGTCTGACGGTACTCACTCGAATGTTATCCTTATAGAGATCCAGCATGACCGCATTTGCATATCTATCTAGCGCCCCCTTTGCCATACAATGGCTAGATCATAAAGCATATCCACGTATCGCACTCATAGAACTGATAAAAACTATCTTAGACTCTTGTTGTTTTTTGAGTATGGGTGATAATTCTCTCATCATAATTTGCGACCCCCTGATTACTGTCGTAACCTCTGCTTCCATCAGTCCAACATCCATCTCTTCTAGTGGCAGATAGGGATTATCGTTCTTAAGCTGATAATTACCTGCTCACAATCAAATTGACTGTACTCGATAGATTGGCTTATCTGTTGGTAAATTAGATACAAAACTTTTCACTGATTTTTCATCAAGAAGATTAACTCACGCATACTCAATATGTAGACTTGGGGATAGTTGTTTTAATAAGTCGAATTTAATATCTTTGAGTTTATCTTCATTATGTGATAGCATAAGGACGTCAGCACCATTCCATGCAAGAACCGCCGCGATAGCTGTACCTATATTCATTTTCATTTTTTCCATATATGGGAATGATGATGGAATGATGATCTTATCATGAGTCGGAGTCTTATCAACGGGATCAAGAAAAGTATGGTTGATGGGCTTATATCAACATCCCGTGACGATTATTCTTTTCCCTTCGAGCAATGAAGTTCTAGGTGAGTTTGTAATTCTATACATGACATGAAATAAAATATATAAATAATGAATTAGTCTTTTATTTATTCTCTCTAACTAACTCTGCTCTTTCTAATATTCCATCATGGCTGATGACTTTATTTTTGCCGAAGTAGATATCTTTTATCAGACTGCTATTTTTTATTGTTGCGTAATCTCACTCCAAAACCACCTTTCCGTCGTTCATCACACAGAACCTGTCCACGAACTCTGCGAGAAATTCGAAGTCATGTTCTACGATGATGACAATCTTTCCTCTAGCGATGATTTTGTTGAGAAGCTCAATTACCTTTCCTTTCAACTTCGGAGAGATACCAGCCGTCGGTTCGTCGAGTAAATATAATTTGGTTTTCTGTAAATACAGTCTTCCTATCTCGAGTAATCTCATCTGTCATCAGCTCAGATTTCAAGCCAATTCGTGTCTCTTATCGAAAAGATCAAGTTCATGCAGAATGTCGTCTATCTCAGATTTAATTTCTTTGGGAAGAAATTTTACCGGCAATATTTTATGTTTCCACGAAAGTCTAGAAATATATGCGGTCGCGAGATTTTCGTAGAGGGTAAGATTTTTGAAAATACCAAAATTCTGAAATACTCTTCCGATTCATTTGTTCGCTCTTTGTTCGACCCCTATTCACGTCACGTCCTGATAATCGAAAATCATCTTTCCCTCCTGGATAGCATTGAAGCCGTTGATCATATTGAGCAAGCTCGTCTTTCCGCAACCGTTAGGTCAAACTAAGCCAATAGCTTGGCCGCTTTTGAGTTCCAAATCGACTCCCTTGATAATGTGACTATTACCGACAGATCGATGAACGTTTTCTAATTTAAGCATTTTTTATTTTTAAAATTATAAATCTAATTTATTCTTTCTTCAGACAACGGACAGAAAGTCCGCAACCTTCATCCCATTGATTATGAATCCAGCCTTTTATATCTCCGACAAAGTTAGAACTGCCAGCGAATCGTACACCGAAGTCTCCACCAATACTTCGAAATTTTTTATCACGTGAACTATACCAACCACAAAATTTTATTTTTTCTCCTTTCAAGAAATCTTGGTAATCTCACTTATATTTTTTAGCTATAATAGTCTCATAGACTATCCATGAAACTGGCAATTTTTTGCCTGCTTTCTTTACTTCTCTTAGTGCTGCGCGTGCTGTAAATAATTGTTCTCAAACACAATCTCCCTCCACGTATTCTCGCACATCTCATTCAGGATTTACTTTTACTTTTATTCCATTTGGAGAAATCATTTCTTTTCGATTGGCACTATCTATCTTAAAATTCTCGTCTTCCAGTTCTGGGCACTCTTCTACTCATTCAGAGACGCTTTGCTTTTCTGAATTTAGAAAGTTTAAAAACTCGTCTACTTCTTCTTGGCTAAGCCTGGCAATTTTTGTCATGAACTCTTTTCACTCCTCAGACTTCAAGAACAGTCTTTGTTCTTCGCTAAGATCTTTGATATTTTCTTTTGAGGTGTTACCTTTTATTATCCCCATTTGATAAAAGCTGAACTCTGGCCAGTCAAAAAGTTTTTTTATAGTGACTCTTTGTTCTTCGGTTGCGTTTATAATAAGCCAAGCAAATGGAAGATGACTTCTTTCCATTATAAACTCGGTCTCCTTCTCTGTGAATTTTTCTCCTGCCATGATTGAATAATTACAATATAAATTATTTTGCATTTTTGATGAATTCATAATTTCATTGAATAAACTCTTCTACAGAAGGAACTTTCTGATTACCATTTTGACTAAGATTGAGGCAAAACTCATTATCTGAAGAAGGGAGTCGTAATCAGTCTTTACCGTTCACAAGCAATGAAGTATCAAGGATTAGTAATGACTTGTTTGCCTCGTCCGTTCACTTTTGTAATTGGTCTAATATAAGCTGTTTATCTTTCGCAAGTGTGTCTAATTTTCCCATAAGTATTTTCTTCCCTTCAGAACTTAAATCGGGCTTCCCTGATAACGTCTTGTGTATGGACAAGAAATACTCGTATTCTGTCGCTGCCACAGCAAGATCTTTTTTGTAATCAGTACTGAGACCTAGAGATCATTTTTCTCTGTTTTCTTGAATTTTTAATTGTTCGTTGGATGCCATTTTTAATACATTAATTGATAAATATTATTACATTCATCATATATTATCACACATCTTTTTCAATAGATGTCAATAATAAAGTGCAGTAGAATTTCTTCTACTTACCATTAATTTTCTCTTCCAAAACTAGTCTTTCTAAAGACAATAAATGCAGTCACGACCACTATTATTCCGAAGACCATCTCGCGGAAATATCCTATTTTACTTGGGTCTACAACTTTGAAAAATCTGAGGTATTCGTAAGCCATCATGACGATGATGGACACTAACAAAGTTCACCAATCATTGAACTTGTATGAAATAAAAGTTATCACGATAAGTAAGATTAACATACCCAACCAGAAGGTTGATGGATCGATGTAAAGGTAGTAGAAAGAAAAAAGATTACCTCATACAACAGCCAAGAAGGTCGTTATGAGAATCATGGCCAGCTTGTATTTGTTTATTTTTACTCCTAGCGATTTTACTACGATCTCGTTTTCTCACCATCAAGTCAAAACCTTGTAGAAATACGATCTCTTGAGAAAAAAAAGAAATAAGAAAACAAGAGGTGCTATGGCCCCAGCCACGATGAGAAAGGCATTCATGCTAGTAAAATTAACTCCGTCAACTAGGACTCTTGTGATTCAAGACAATCATAGTGCTCATCAGGTTATTCATTCTAGGTTGTATGCTAATTGATAGAATAAAATATACAGTGCTAAAGTTCCTATACTGAAATATACATCGTCAAGTTTAGACGAAAGGAAGAGGACCAAGAAAGTAAATGCTATACAAAGCAAAAAAGAAATTATGATACTGAGAATCAATCACATTCATCGATGGATATTCAAAAGTGTTCCTGCATAACTTGCGAATATTACAATCGCCATATAGGAAAAATCTAAAGTTCCTCTGAGCTTTACAAAAAATTTAAATCCGCTCGCCAGGATGGCGAAGATAATTGCTGAGATAAGAATGTGAAGCATAAAGTTATCGATCATTGTATATATAGTAAGAATAAATTATTTCTTGTTTTGTCTCCCTTTCAATCACCCCTAACCCCTCTTTAGCAAAGAGGGGGGCTTTTATGGCTTCCTCCTTTGCTAAAGGAGGTACCCGCAGTACTGCGGGGGGAGGATTCTATTTTCCTAGATCTTTCTTCTCTTAAACGTAAACAGCCCCTCTGGTTTAAACAAAAGCAAGACGACGATCACTAGAAGTATTAGTGTCTCTTTGTAACTAATGGGCAGACCTCGCTGGATGAAGAGGAGATATTCTACAACCACATAAAGAAGTGCTCAGAAGAACATATATTCTTTCTTACCGAGGCCGACCAATATCATAATTCAGATTCCTTTGATCATGTAAAACATTCCATCAGATGGTTTAAAATTTGCTTCGTTCAATATCATAAAAGCCATTCATACCAAAAGAACTAAGCCTGATCCAAAAAAATATTGGAGAACCTTATTGGAATTGATTCCCAGACTTTTGATGATCTTGCTATCTTCGCTTATTCATTTTAGCGTCATCCCGTAAAGTGTATGTTTGAAAAAATAATAGAAAAAACTTATGAGCAAGATGAAAATGATCAATAAGGTATATCGCTTGAAGTCTATGAGATTTAATCCCACAGAATTTGGTCAAAAGATATAGCTTGTTGCATTATCCAGTATAATGCTCACTCCTAAGGTCAAGATAATCCCCACGTGGTCTCTTTGTTTACTACTTGGGAAATACTTTAACAACCCTCGATTTATAAGCAGGTAGAATCCTATCACAGCCATCGCTACTATCACACTTGTTCGATTGAATCATTGATGTATAAAATTATAGATTATATAGCCAAGCATTACCATAAAATTTCCAATGCCGAGATGAAGTAATTTTCCAAACGAGAAAAAACTCGCCAAGAGCATAGCCATTGTTCAATAAATGATAGTGTTGAAAAGTATATACCCTATATCCATTCTAGCAGTAATTAGTTGCTAAATTATAAAGTAGCAAAGCCAAAACTCGTTAGCTTTGCTACTTCTGCATTATTTTTTTTATACGATGAAAGCGGGGTTATTATTTTCCGTTAACTAATTTACCGTCTTTTATCTCATAGACCAAGAATCCTAATCCATGGACGTCTCTTTCTGGATTGAAGTAATATTTACCGAAGAGTCCGTCTCTTAGATCATTCGCGCTGAAGTTGGTAAAATACTCCTTGATAGCGGTTCCGTTATCGCCTGCTTGAGTCGCCGCATCTATAGCTAGAGACATCGCTTCAGCCTCTAATACTGCCCACAAAGGATCTGCGTTTATAGTAAACTTTTTCTCAAACTCTTTGACAAAGTCGTTTGCAGAGGTAGGAAGCGCTCCAAGGTTGATCAATTGAGTAGTTTTGATGCCATCGAGTTTAGCTCATAACGCTTCGTAACTGGTCGCTGAATTTACGATTTCGTTGGAAGCGATTCTTCATTTCATGCTGGTAAGTATTCCTTCTTTACCAAACGCTTCTACGATTCAAATAGTGTTGGTATCACTACTAGGGAGAAAGACGATAAAATCAGATGAAGAGATTTTTGACTTGAGTTGTTTTGCTATCATCAAGAAATCCTTTTCATCTCTTTGGAACATTTGAGACTCTATTTCACCGTCGAAGCTTGCTTTCAATCCTTTGAGAAATCATACAGAAACGTCAGTATTCTCAGCTAAGACGTAGATTTTTTTCGCTCAAAGGGCCATAATGTGGTCAGAGAGTTTTTTGGTTACATATGCATCGTTGTAGAATCTGAAGATGTATTCTCAGATATTCGCTATATCCGGAGAACTTGATACAGGAGACACCATAACTACTTTACTTGGTTGCGCTATCGCTCCCGCAGCTATTGTTTCTGCAGAACAGAATCATCCCACAATTACCTGTACCTTGTCTATGTTGATAAGTTTTTGCGCTGCACTGGTCGCATCTTTTCCGCTACATTTTCCATCTTCCATAATCAACTCGATGTGAAATTTTCCAGAATTTTCCGCATTGAACTTGTCTGCCATAAAGGTGTAGGCATGTACAGAGTCTTCACCATAGTTTGCCGCCGGTCAAGAAATAGGCGTAATTACTCAGATTTTGATATTTTTTGTTTGTGTCGTCACCGAAGATGTATTTGTACATCCAGCAAGTGTAGTAAGTAGTACTCACAGAGCCACTACCAAAGAGATTGTTTTTTTCATAGTTCACATGATTAAAAGTTAAAATAATTTTATTATTCTATAGCAGTCAATTCCCCGTTATTGACTTGATATATGACAAAGTTGAGCCCTACAGCATCTCTTTCTGGAGAGAAATAGTATTTGCCGAAGTATCCATCTCTTTGATTACTAGAGTTGAAGCTATTGAAATAATTCTTAATAGCATCGGCGTCATATCAAACATTTTTGACTGCATCCAAGGTGAGAGATAATCATTCAGCCAACAAGACATCGTAAAACATATTTCATTTTATTGGGAAACTAGATTCAAACTCTTGAGTTAGTTTCTGCGCCTTTTGTCATAATTCTTCTATAGTGACCAACTGAGTAACCTTTATGTCGTTCAATAAATTTCATAGAGACGCCACCACTCAATCAGACGTTGTTATTTCTGTACCGTAGAGTTTTCACTTGAACGACTTCAAAACGCCATTTTTATCAAATGATTTTATAAGAGAAACCGTGTTCCCATCGCTATTTACTACAAAAACCACTGCGTCAATGTCTTTAGCATTCAATATCTTCTTAGATAGAATGTCAAAATCCTTTTCATCTGATTGAAATTTTTCCTCTATTACATTTCACGAAAAACTATCTTTTATTCATTGACCATATCCTACTCCATAGTCAGTATTCTCTACCAAGACAAATATATTTTTTGCTCACTGTTTTGTTAAATACGTAGAAAGTTTCTTTGTAACTGCCGCATCGTTTCGAAATCTGAAGACATAGTTTCCTATAGTAGAAATATCTGGAGCACTAGATACCGGCGCTATCATGGGAATCTTATTTGCTTGAGCTATCTTTCCCGCAGGGATAGAAGCCACTGAACAAATTTCTCAAACAATTACTTGAACATCATCGACACTGATTAACTTCTGTGCAGCACTTGCGCCATCCTTACCATTACATTTCGAATCTTCGACCACAAGAGAAGCATGCAGCTTACCAGAATTTTCTGCATTGAACTTATCGACGAGCAGTTTGAATACATTTATTTCGTCTTCACCATAATTTGCTCCAGGTCCAGATAATGGGGCTAGAACTCAAACCTTGAAATTTTTTACTTCGTTTGTTTGTGTTTGTGTAGATGTTTTTGTACATCCAGCAAGCGTAGTTACTAGAATAGCTACTACTATAGATAAAGAAATTACCTTTTTCATTTTCTTAGGTACTTACCAAATAAAAGGTTATTGACATTTTCTAAAACAAGTTTGTAATAAAAAAATAGCAACTATTTTCAAGTGCTACTTAGTATAAAGTGTAGTAGATGTTCTTCTACATATTAGTTGTCTTCAAAAGACTTTCCTGTGATATATCGATTCTCTAAAAAATCTTTCGAAATCTTTTCTCCATTCTTTTTGGTATACTCATGATATTTTGTCATATCGAATTTAGTATCTCCTATTTCTCGTTCATACGCTACCAAGAATGATTTATCATCATCTGCGGTAAGTATCAGAACATCATAATCTTTTCCATCACAGCATAAATAATGACCATATCTTCTGCATCTATATGTATATTCTGGCAATGGAGATGTAGAAAATATATAATCCTTTTTACGATCTAATATATATTTATCAAATTCTTTTTTATATGTTGTAGAATCAGACTGAATTACTAGATTCTGTCATTGCGATCACGCATTCTCGATATAACGAGCAACGACATCTCATCTAAGTTCATTGGTATATTTACAAGCATCATAGTTTCTTCACATTTGAGGCCGTGGAACAATATTAAATCACGACTCACTCAGAAATTGCGAATATTTGGATACAAATATTTTTAGTACTTTGTGCAATCTTTCTGGGACTAAAAATGAACGATACACTGAATCTATATTTACCAGCGCTCCATTACTATCAGATTCTAAAAAATACTGTTTCATGAGTCTTTTCAACATATCTAATTTTTCCTTATTGGTATTGTCTCATGATCAATATATCTGCACAAAGTCATCATACATATTCTCTGTTGCTTCAGAAATTCTTAATTCTAATCCCAGTACTGTGCCCCTTTCCCAGGCATCAAAATAGGCTTTTTGAGAATACCTATTCAATAATGTTTCTTTCAATAATTGTTTATTTTTTTCCTCTTGTTTCTTTTTATGTATCTGATTGGACAGATGGTATCAGCCAATAGCTCATCATAAGAGCAATAATAAGGCTAAAGACGTCAATGAGGTTATTTTTCGGTATTTATTTCTATGAGATAACTTTTTTTCGTTTTCTCTCAAAGACTTGTTATACCTATCTTTGTAAAGATATATTCTGCTAAATCTTTTTTCTTCTCACAATTTGGATTTGCAAAGATCTTGCAGATTTTTCAATTCAGGGAATTTTTTTATATTTCATCCACTTCCTACTATTGTTTTGATGATATCATCATATAGATTTTGTCTATCGGCTCATCATTGGACAGTCACTCACTTCAATAGATCATTAAGACGACAAGCTACCTCTATCAACCCATAATAATTAGGATAATTATCTTTTGTTTCTTCTATTTTATCTTCTGATATTAATGTTCACATCCGTGCCTTAAATTTTTCATTCCTTTCCCCGGCTCGGAAAAGATATTTTGCGATATCAAGACTTGTAGGATCTTGTCATAACTCCGGTTGTTTGTCTCAATCTAATCAATGGATTCATGTCTTCCTCAATGTGCCGAATAACTCTGGATTTTCTTGTTCCATATCAACCAATATTAAGTCTTTATATCTATCAGGGAAATATCTCTTTGCTAAGCTCATTATGTGACTCATTTCTCCTTTTAATGACATACAATCGGCAAGATCTTCTTTTCCATTTGCAAGTTCGCTAAGACTACGTCAAATCTTGATAGTCACCTTCCCCCCTTCATATGAATGATGGAAAAGATAGGCTAAAGAAAGGATGATAAAATTATCATTATATAGTCTTTCATCTCTTTCATCTTTTTTAGAAAAAATTTTTTAAATATATCGACTATAATCGTCCTTGTTTACAAATTTCTCGTATTTTGGCCTTTCACCCAAAAACGATGTACTTTTCTCAGAAATATCAAAAATTTCATTTTGACTCAAAAAAGTAAAATAATCTTTCACATGGTGGATTCATCTCTTTAAGTAATTTTTCATCTTTAAGTAATTGAATAAATTACCTAAAGAAATTATATCCGAAAATCGATATTTTGCAAATTCCTAACGGCAAATTTACAAGCGAATTTGGAACTATTTACAAGTAAATTTGGGGCTATTTACTCTTGCCCTTTTTATTGATCTTCCGTATCAGATTGAACATGCTTTTGAGACAGTTATGAAGTGTATTACTGGTGATTACTAGACCACACATTTCATTGGTATTGTACATCACTATCGCCACCTTGTCCTTACCATAAACAACTATTTCATCAGAAAAATCAAAAATAGGATCTTTGATGATTAGCGTTTCGTAGTTTTCTACGTGGTATTTTATATATTTATTGCCGGTTTGTTCAGCAAGAATTGACTTTGTCTTTCTAGGAAACTTAGATCTCCAAGGTACAAATTCATTCATCAAATATTCTTGAAATCTAGGATCCACCTTGCCTGTTCAGGTGAATGTCAAATATGGCTCTCCTTTTTCCATATCATCTCAACCACGAGCGATAATCACTTCGTATATATTCTTGAGTCCCTCTAATCATTCAAAAAACTGTACCTGTGGTTTATTATCAAACTTATTTGCTATAGCCATAAACTCAGGCAAAGAATTTTTGAAAACTGAGTGCTGATTCTCCATCTTTTGTAATAGCTCTTTGGGAGATATCACACTATAATATGTGGTTTTATTTTTCACTATACCAGTCGCTAATCATTTCTTTACCAAGTTCTTGAGCGCTGAATAGACCGTTACTCTGTTTTCTCAGCTACGCCTAGCGATACTACTCACCGGAGCTGCACCAAGTTCCAAAACCGTCAAATAGCTTTGTGCTTCTGTCTTAGATAATCAATAGTCTTGAAGTAATTGAGTTAGCATGGTAGATATTACAAAGCTAAAAGTCTCTTAACGATTCTCTCCTTGCCCATTACCTGCATAACAGAATAGAGATCAGGAGTTTGTGTGGCGCAGCATAATTGGATTCTCAAAAACATAGCTAAATCTCAAATTTTTCAGACATATCCTCATTCTTTAAATTCTGCATTATTTCCTGCAAAACCATATTTTTTTCAGACTTCTTTCAATTGATTGAACCATTCTTCTACGGACATATGTAAATCTATGACTTTGCTATATTCATCGACGAATTTTTTCATTACTTCGACCGTGCATGCTTCTGGTAATACTGGTTTGGCTGATTGTAATTTCGTTCGTTCATCGTCGAAGAAAAATCTTAATTGAGTTTCGATATCTGCGTAGGTAGTAAATCTCTTTGGGTCCTTGGGAGTCAGTCTTTCAATATTTAATGCCGCTTTAGTATAACTAACATCAGATTTCATTAATGTTGCTAATTCTGGTCTATATTTTTCTGCTCGAGCTAAACTTTGGTCGTAAAGTTCGTCAGTAGAAATTCTAGAGAGGTAATTATTGTTTACACTTTGAAGTTTTACGAGATCGAATAGTGCTCATGATTTAGACATTTTTTCTATCTTGATATCAAAGTCGAGATAACTCTTGTCTGGATTGGTCTTTTGTCGTTCCTCGAAATTTGGATCGATGATAGTAAGGATATATTCGATGATTCATTGGACCGCATATCCGTTCTCGAAAAAGAATCAGATATCTGCCTCTGGGTCAGATCTTTTGGAAAGTTTTCTTTTGTTTCCATTATCAAGTTTGAGCAATGGCGCTACGTGACAATAGGTAGGAGCTGGTAAATTGAAAGATTTGAAGAGTTGTAAATGTAGTGGCACAGATGCTAGTCGCTCCTCTGCTCTAATGACATGAGAAACTCTCATCAAGTAATCATCAGCAACGTGAGCCAAATGATAGGTTGGAAGTTTATCGGATTTGATAAGAACGATGTCATTACAATTATCTATTGTTTCTATTTTTCATTTTATCACATCTTCAAAAACTATTCTTTTACCGATCTCAGCAGGAGAGCGAAATCTAATGACAAAGTTTTTGTGCCGATCTATCGGCATATTTCAATCATCCAAAATAACTTCGCCTCACTCGTTCTTTTGGTGGTTGGAAATATCTGTATTCAACTTCTCTACAATCTCTTCAGGCGTCTTATTTCTTCGAATGGAATAATTGCCGTAGATACCAGGAGTTACCTTGCTTTTAGTCTGCTGTTCACGAATAGCAGTCAATTCTTCTTCCGTCATCCGACAGGGATATGCTAATCAGTTTTCTAGTAAATATTTTGCAAAAACATGATAGATATTTTTTCTCTGTGACTGAGTATAGGGTCAGTAATTACCTAAATCTGAATTATCTTTGCCGATTGGTCCTTCATCGATTTGGATACTAAAAGTTTTCATTGCATCGATGATCATCTCTATCCCACCCTCTATCTCTCTTTTTTGATCCGTGTCTTCTATTCTAAGTATAAATGTACCCTTACTCTGTTTAGCAAATTTTCGTTCAACAAAAGAGGTAAATATTCCTCCGATATGAAGAAATCAGGTTGGGCTGGGCGCAAAACGAGAACAGACCTGCCCGTCCGGCAGGCGGGTAGGATTGGACCTTGGTGGATATTTTTTTTCAAGATCTTGAATCGTTTCCGTCACATCAGGGAAGATTATATCAGCAATGTCTTTTCGGGTTGTCATGGTTTGAATTCAGAATTAAAAAAATGACATGTAAATTGTTTTCTACATTAGTGATATAGTTTTTACTTTCAAGAAAATCAGTGGCTATAGTACATCCGCCAGATGCAATCCAATTTTTCATACTTGATACTTGATACTTGATACTTATGTCTAAATTATTGGTTCTGCAAATTCTTCGATAGTCTTGATAACATCTGCTTGTTTTTCTTCTACCATCTTCTTGGCTTCTGCGAGTGATCTTGCGTATTTTATTCTAGAGATTTCGTAGAGATCAGAAATATGATTCTTATTGATAGTAACATCAGGGGTCCAGCACGCCTTGAGACTGAATGGATCTTTGACCTGTCCTTGAACTAATAATTTACAATAGAACTCTCTCATATTGAGATTGGAAAGATCATAGCCATTGAGGAAAGGCTGAAAGTGTTGTTTCATATATTCTGCGTCTTCTGAAGAGATTCTGAAACTAATCAACGTTCCAACATTACCAAAGAGTGACTCAGAGATATTTTGTGGAATCTGCTTAATGAATTGATGAGCAACGGCTAGAGAAAGTCAGTATTTTCTCGCTTCTGATAATATTTCGTTGAAGGTATCTGTTGCAAAGTTTTGAAACTCATCTACATAGAGGAAGAACGGTGTCCTCTCATTTTTATCTACGGATTGTCTACCTACAGCAGCTTGGAAAAGTTTGGTGACGAACATCGCTCAGAGGAATCCCATAACTTCTTCTTGGAGTTTTCCTTTTGGCAATTTGATAAGTAATATTTTTTTCTCGTCCATCACCTTTCTGAGATCAAGTTTATTTTCTGGAGAGGCAAATATATTTTTGAGAATATCGATCGAAAGCAGTTGTCCTACCTTGTTGAGAATAGGCATGATGGCTTCGGTATTGAACTGTTGTGACCATCCGGCGAATTCATTGGTCCAGAAGTTTCTTACGACGTCATCTTGGATAGCATTGATCATCTCATATCTAAAGTCTTTGTCTGTCAGCGCTCTGATGATGTCAAATAAGGTAGATCTAGGTTTATCAAGCAAGGCCAGGAATATCATCCTGAGTACATGTTCAAGTTTTGGATTTCGGTTGGCTCAGAAAAACTTTTTGAAAATATCGATAAATCATTTTGCCAATATTTGTTTGGATTCATCGGGACCTACATCAAGTGGATTCATACAAAAAGGATATTGATCATCGGTTGGGTCGAAGATAATCACATCGTCCTTGCGGGAGACTGGTATATGGGTCATAACCTCTTCTATAGCATCACCATGCGGATCAATTACTCCTATCCCCTTTCCTTGTTTTACATCATTGATCATAAGATTGAGGAGAAACTTTGATTTACCTGTTCCTGTTTTACCTACTACATAAATGTGCCTGAGTCTATCCTCATCGTATACTCCTATAGGAACCGTGATAGATCTATAATCAGAAACTCAGATAATATTGATGTCCTGAGGATAATTTTTTGCGAATACTTCGTTATTTTTATCAAGTGTATAATCAAAGGAAGGAACTCCTACCGGCAATGCAAGTTTCCTTGATTTGACCGTAAGTAATGATGTCTCTGTTTTTGGATCTTTTGGAAAATGGAAAAACGAAGCTATCTCTTTGGTATTGAGCATGTGGCTAGAGATTTGAGCTTTACATTCTTTACACGATGTTATCAAATTGCCCACATTGTGATGAGTTTTTAGTTTAAACTGATTGAGTGGATAATTTTTGAATACAGAAAAATTATTGAAGACTGATCTTATTCTTCATTCTGCCATCGATTTATTTTGAGACTGCGAAATGATATATACCTTGGCATCAAAGAGGTTATCATGCAATTTGGCTTTGAAGTGTTTGTCCCCTTCTTCTTTTCGGTTTTTTTGCGTCTTGTGAGAGAAAAGATATTTATAGAAATGAAGTCCAAGTTTTATCTTGAGCTTTCGATGTTGAAATTTTGATGTAATGAAAAACCAGAAGCTTTCGTTTTCTATAGGTTTGAGTTCTATAAAAAGACTTATCTTGTCGTTGATGACATCAAAATTTTCAAAGGTCCTAAAAAGATTGGAAATGAAATCACTATCATCATTGTCATCCATCTTGAAAGGATAGAATCACTTATTTGCCAGAGAAAGTTCTCCCACAACAGTTTTGTATCTGTCATATCATCGGATATCTTTGGTATCTGGAACTATCTGAAAATCATTGAAATGCGTATAAAATTGTGATTCAAATCCAGAATAGGTAGATTTTGCCGTATCTAGAGAATAACATATTTCTCATTTGGTGTAGTGAATACCCATCGTTACGGTGCTTTTGGAAAGTGTTTTAGAAATATCATCCAGAAAACTCTGAAAACTTTTTTTTCATTTTTCAAAGGAGTGATATACCTTGATAAGATGGGACATACAAAAAAACTATGGGGATAAAACCACTTTTATGTATACTTATTTACTCGAAAAAGTAAAGGAAAAATGGCAGTGATGGGTTGAAAATAGAGAAATAGCTATCCCCTTTTGCCCTGTTATTTTTTGAGCTTTCTAAAAAATATTTTGAGCTTAAACATTCGCATGCCTCGTAACATTTTGAGCAACATTTTTATCTTTCTCCTCTTAAATGATTTTGTGTCCATTATGGAATCTTAATAGATAAAGTTATCCATATACTTCTTTGTAGTAGCATTTGGAACAGTAAACGGTCTCGGCTCTGGAAGGTGCATATCCTGTCATTATCTCTGTACCGCATTTTGCACAAGTTCTATGAAATATCTTTCTCGGCGTCTTGAGGGCCAATCTCTCTAGATGACGCTGATCGGGATGTTTTGTTGGTAAGGGAAGATGATATTTGCGATAAAACTCAAGTTCTTGTTTGATGATTTTAAATGGCTTTCAGGTGACTTCGCAGATGACTATTTTATTGACAATTTCATCGGTGACATCTTGGATATCTGGCAAATCTTTGGTTTGCAATGCCTGGCCACCCTCAGGAATCTTGGTTTTTTCTTCGTCATATCGTTTTCGTCATTTTGCTTCTGTCTGTTCTCTCGTCAAAGGATAATAGGTTTGTGCTTCTGTTTCATTGTATCAGAAAATACTCATGGTGGTAGGAAAAAACTCTCCCCGCTCCCCATCAGTCTTCATCTTTTCTATAATCTGAGGAACTAGTCTCTCATATTCTTCTTGTGTGTATTGTTTGTTGAATATACAATATTGTTTGTGACGCATTCCTACACAGCCAAAGCAATCTTTGCAACTGTGACAGGTATCAGAATAAAGTACATTATTACTATGAAATGCTACCGAAGAGCAGAAATACATAGAAGACGAATTAAAGGTGTTTTCACATTCATATGCTATGGCTCAGGTCGGATTAGTGAATCCGGCTCATCATAAATACACATCCATATTGTCTGCTGCATTGGCTGTATCGTAACAATACCTGCAATCTTCTGCTAGTATAGTATCGAAACAGTGAACACAATTTTTACAGTTATCTAAACAGTCGCCCGATGAACTTTCAGATTGTTCAATAAAATTAGCATTGACTGGAGTATCAATCTTCAACTTGGCAAAATCCTGTTTCGTCTGGGTTAAAAAATCTTTATCATGATGTAATTTTTCCAAAATGTCTTTATATTCTGGTTTGGAATACGCCTTGTTGAGGATGTGATATTTTTTGTTTCTCAGTCAGATACAAAATGCTGAGCTGTCGGTATTGAAACAATCCACTAGATATTCAGAGCTGAAACAACCCTGACAATTGAAGCAGTGAAAGCATTCATAGCAGTTTTGCACTTTTGTACATTCATAGCAGTTTTGACAACTAATCGTCCGTAAGCTATCTACACAATTTTTACAATATCCCATGGTGTATCCATAGTAACAATGGTCATTTCCAAAAGTGACAAATAAAAGATAACAGTCTTTGTCCTCTATTACATTATTTCCATATTCTGTATTTTCTGTTCTTTTGTTATAGGTCGAAATTCTTGGCACCTTATGGAGCAATGTCTTGAATTGTTGGAAAAAAGTCTGATTGGGGTCGAAATCTTGAGCGTAACTCATAGGATCTCGTTGATCAGACCACCATTCTGGATAATGATATACGACGAATTTTTTATCAGAAGAATACAGCGAAATTATTTTTTTCCCACTAAGATCACATGTCCCATGATAGAGATGTCTTTCATTTCTTCGCGCCAGTCTTCTTTGATGGCGGCAATCAGGACAGAGAGTTGGATGTGGAAGAATATATTTTTTTTCGCCTATAGTAGGAGCAAAGGTATGATAAAATTCCTCATCTTTATCCGTAATAGAAAATGATGTTCAGCATTGTTTGCATTGTTTAGTCTCTATAATCTTCTCATCCATGCATTGCATGATTTATCAGTAAATTTGTTTGTTGTAGCAGTCCTCACAATAGATCTTGAACTTATGATCTTTTCTAGGCTCACTTACAACTTCTTTGCCACAGCCGTCACAATTATAGAGGTCGAGAAACCTAGGCGGATTTTTTTTGTGTGTTTGTACTTCTCTGTCTTCATAATGGGTCGTCGGCAATGGTAGACCATACTGTTTGTAAAAATCGAGTTCCATGGCAAGTATTTTAAATGGCCTTCCGGTTTTTTCACAGATAATTACTTTGTCGCATATGTTCTTGTTCACATCATCGATATTGTCGGGAAGATCGGCTACCTGTACAACAGCCACATCAGTAGGAATGTTGATCTCTAAGTCTTTGGTCCTCCACTTTATTTTCCATTTTTCTTCTCCTCAGAAATCGAGTCGTGCATCGGAAATGAATTCTTCCGGATGAAGTACTTCTATCATTCCAAGTCCATCAGGATTAAGTGTTGTTATCTTATCTCATATTTTCAATTGTTTGATACGGAAAACTCTATTTGCCAGAGTGTCATTGTAGGGAAAAGGTGAAAGCTCGGTGTCTAAGAATTCACCTCGTTTGCCCTTCGTACGAAGTTCGTCTACTATGGTAGTCGCCAATTTCTCTCGTTCCTCTTTGGTATATTGCTTATTGAGAATATGATAAGACTTATTTTGTAGACCCGAACATCATAGCAGATTATTACCTCATCTCATGTATAGTCAATAATGAGCATCTCTCATTTCTCCAAAATTTGATGCTATATTACTGCAACTATATAGCTGGATACTTCCTATACAATTATAGACGAGTTGAGACATAGAAGATGTCTCCAGATCCATGACATTTTGCGATCGTCACTGAATGGCACAATATCGACTGTCATCATTACCTTCTGTCCCAAATCAGAAAATCATATTCTTACTATTGTTTATCTGTGTTCATCGAGAATGCTCTGATTTTACACTATGGGTCGCCTCATGAGGACAGGTATCTTGAAAAGCTTCATGCTCCTTAATAACTTCTTTTAACCCGCTAATGGTTTTTATTTTCTGCGCATATTCTTGGAATATTTTTTCTCGCTCTTCTTTGCTGTAAATTTTATTTTTGAAGACATATTCTTGGTTGCGTAATCCAAATCCAAAGAGAACGTTTTTACAGTTTTGTAAATCATGAGCGAACCACGTGTTGTAGCAATTGAGCAAATACATACAGAAAAATACCTTTATGCTGGTCCAGATCTGAATAGATTGGTAAACTATTTCACAATTGAGCGCTCAGTAGCTATCTACTATATATTTTGATCTAACGTCATGGGTTGAATACAGACAGTTCTCGCTCTCCTGTCCTCATACGCAGAGATAACAATTTTTTTCACCAAATGCCTGATTACAGTAGTCAGAATTTTCTGAGGAAGTTACATATCTAGGCAGATAAGGGACACTCTCGTAAAGCTTCTTTAGGTCATTGTAAAAATCGCCGCTGTAATCGACTCCATATTTGGAGAAATCTTCGTCGTACCAATCTTTGGGTGCCAATATATCTCTGACAGAATCATGGACAAGACTTATTTCTTTCTTGCCTGTCCTAGCACATGTCGCTGAATAAAATTTCTTTTCATTTCTAAATGCTTCTCTTCTGAGCATCCTTACTCGATAGCAATACTTAGGTAGTTGATAGGACTCCTTCTTTCCATTTATGATTGGAGATATCTTTTCTAGAAGATCTATTTCTCCTTGGTAGATAGGAAACTCTTCGCCGGAAAGCTTGCAGGTTCTCCACTCGACAATTTTGTCGCCTGATTGTTTCTCTACAAACTCGTAGACTTTTTTGGAAGCATATGCCATGTCGATGATAATATGCTAAAAATATTCTTGTGTTGTCTTAGCATAATATCATTTCTCTTATAATTATCAATATATTTCTTTGCTATAGCAAGATTCGCAATAAACAATTTCGGGTCTTTCCGGTGAATAAGTGGTTTTGATGTCTGTTCAACACTTTGCGCATTTTCTCTCTCGGAGCTTTCTTGGATTTCTTGTTTGCATACGTTCGAGATGTCTTTGATCGGGATGTTTTGTCGGTAATGGCAAATTATACTTGCGATAAAATTCAAGTTCTGGCTTGACGATACGAAACGGTTTACCCGTGACCTCACAAAGAATCGCCTGTTGCAAAATATCATCAGTTACTTCCTGGATACTGGGCAGTTCGCTAGCCTTTAGCATCTTATCAACGTTTGGTGAGGGGACATCATAATCCGATCGGTTAAATCACTGCTTTAATGCATCTTCCTTGGAAAGTGGGTAGGATTCTTGAGCCACCGTCTCATTATATCCAAAGGGAGATAATTTAGCAGGAAAGAATTCTCATCGCTGTCAGCCTGTCCCGTCTTTAGCGGGGCTTCTTTGCATATGCTCAATAATCTTTGGCGCTAATGCCTCATATTCTTCTTTGGTATATTGTTTATTGAAAATACAGTACTGTTTATTTTTGAGGCCTGCACAAGCAAAGCAGTTTTCTAAGTTAGTACAGTCTATACAATAATAGCAGTCTTTTATTCCGTTGTTGGTGAAACTACAGAATCCTGATCTATACGAGGTTCAAATGATAGTTTGACACTCATACAAGAGCGCTGATCCATAGGAAACCATATATGTGTCATAGCAATCTTTTATATCAAATGCATTATAGCAATATTTTAGATTTTCTGACTTCCAGATATTGTAAGATAAATAAACATTTCTTGAATTTTTTATGAAATCCCCTAGACAATTTTCGCTCAATTCGATATCTAGATTTTTGTTACATATCGTCAGATGAAATTGCTTTATCTTCTCTAAAACAGCATCTAATGAGTTAGTTCAAGAGATTTCATTGATACGGCTAAAATATTCTTCTTTGGTATATTGTTTATTGAAGATATTGAATTTCTTGTTTTCCAAAGATTTACATCAGAAACAATATGAACAATTATAACATTTAGAACATCAAAAACAGTCACTTATGTCATTACACGAATCAGAGAAAAATACGTTAAAACATCTTGTGCAATCTTTGCATTCGTAACAATTTTCAGATTCTCAAAGCCAATAACAATCAACACAATTTTTATTTGAGATTCATAAGGTCGAATGATAAACGTTTTGTGATTCGTCTACTCAAAAGCAAAGGTAACAGTCTTTATTGTTGTTCGCATCATTGGTATATTCAGAGTTTTCACTTCATTTATTTATGAGAGAAATCTTTGGCATTGTTATCATCAATTCTTCGAATTGTTGGAAGAAATCTTTATCAAAATCAAAAGACCTTCCATAGTCCATATCATTTCGATTGTCAGATCGCCATATTCTTTGATCGTATACTTTATATGGTTTATCTGGCGAAAAAATTGATATAATCGGTTTGCCACTAGCGTCACAAGTTCTTTTGTACAATTTCCTTTCATTCCTCCGAGCTAACCTCCTCTGTTGACGGCAGTCGGGACAAAGAGTTGGAGATGGGATGGAATATTTTTTTCATCAGAAAACGGGAGAAATTTTATCATAGAATTCTAAATCTTTGTCGGTGATGGTGAAGGAGGCTCAACAATATTTACAAGCCTTTGTTTCTACAATAGTTTCAGCCATAAAGACAATTAAAAGATTAAAAGATTTGGAAGATTAAAAGATTGGTGTGTAAAAAAATAATCTTTTAATTTTTTAGTTTTTTAATTTTCTTAATCCATTTATCAGTATATTTCCTTAGCATAGCAAGATTCACAATAGACATTATATCAGGAATCTTGAGGGTATACAGATAAGGTTTCCTTGTCGCAGTGTGCACAATTGATAATATGAAATCCTCTTGGCATTCTCTTTCTGAGCACTTCGGCCTGTCTTACATCTTGATGTCTCGCTGGCAAGGGGATATTATGCTTGCGATAAAAATCCAATTCTTGCTGAACGATTCTATAGGGCTTACCTGTTTCTTCGCAGATAATAACTTTGTGAATGATATCATCATCGATCTCAGCAATAGTCGCTGGAAGATCTTTTCCTTGAATTTTCTCCAGCCCTTCGGGGATATTCACAAAAAATTCTTGGTCTTGCCATTTTCGTCATCTCGCTAAGACTTCTTCTTTGGTAAGTGGTCGATTGTCTTGAGCAACGGTTTCGTTGTAGCAAAATGTACTTGAAGCCACAGGGAAAAATTCTCCTCGCTGCTTGTCTTGAGTCATTTGTGCAATAATTTTTCAGACTAATATTTCATATTCTTCTGGTGTATATTGTTTATTGAGGATACAGTATTTCTTGTTTTTTATTCCGATGCATCAGAAACAATGCTCACAGGCATTGATATGCTGACAGTAATAACAGTTGTCACAATTATATTCCCCGGTCAAAATAAACGCTGATCTATGTCAGGTGAACCCCGATACTTCCATACTAAATTCTGATTGGGTATATGCATAACTATCATACATATCATGTGCTCCGTATCCTCAACCCATCCCATATTTGTCATTATGCGACTGGAGGTTAATAAAACAAAGAATATTGTCTTTGCAACTATACATATAACCACCAAGACAATTTTCGGAACCTACACTCTCTACACAGCATCTAGGCAGTTCCTTTGTAAGCGCCTCGAATTTCTTTTTAAATTCCAATATACTATTTCTATCTTTGAGAATCTCTGTAGCTAATGAATCATATTCTTCCTTGGTGTATTGTTTGTTGAGGATGCAATGTTTTGCCGTCTGAAGGTTTACACAACCCAAGCAGTTCTCACAATTGTTGCAATGAGAAAGGAAGTAGGAAAATTTGCAATTAATAGCATGATCAGAATACATACACTCAAAACAATTGGTGCAATGGCTACACTGATAGGTATACTGACATTGTAAAGAAAATGTCCCGTCTACATCGTATAGCGATTTAGCCGGAGTAGAACTATATAAGCAATTTTCTGACCACGATGGTCACATTACCATGTAACAAGATTTTGAAAAGATTCCATAGTTACAGTAATGACAATTTTCCATACTATCTACCATATGTAAGGACTTCTTTGGTACGACCTTATTGAGTTCGTCGAAGTTTTCAAAAAACGTTTTACTGAAGTCGTAGTCTCTGCCATAATCCATAGCGTTCCACTGATCAGAGTATCGAATTTTTCGGTCATACACTACATAAGGGCTTTTTTCTGAGTAAATGGAAATAATTGATTTCCCGCTTGCGTTGCAAGTTCTACGATAGAGCTTCGATTCATTTCTTCGTGAAAATCTTCTCGCCTCTCTTTCTTGTGGACAAAGTGTTGGGGCCGGGATGGGATATTTTACGCCATTGAAGGACGGACTTATTTTATCATAAAAATCCAAATCTGACTGAAAAATCGCAAACGGTTTTCCACTTACCGCGCAAGTCCTCCATTCGACGATGGGATCTGCTGTCTGCTTGGAAATAAACTCGTAGACTTTTTTGTCCATGGGTGATTAATTATCAATAAATCTCTTTGTTGTAGCAAGCCGTGCAATACACTTTACCGCTGTAATTTTTATCGTAGACACTAAGCACTTCTTCTCAGCAGTGATCACATGTTTTTAGAAATAATGTTCTCGGTGTGAGTTGTTTCATTCTCTCTTCATGACGCTGATCAGGATGCTTGTGTGGGAGAGGTAGATTGTTTTTGCGATAGAATTCGAGTTCAGCTTTTTGGATCCTAAAAGGTTTACCGGTCACCTCACAGATAAGGATAGCGTTGAGAATACTATCATCCACATTTTTAATATCATGAGGTATAGCATCACCTTGAAGCGTAGGCATATCTTGAGGAATTTTAGCATCATAATCTACATCTTGTCGTTTATATCATTGGTCAATCGCCTGTTGTTTGGTAAGTGGATGATAATCTTGAGCTATTGTTTCATTGTAGCCAAAAGGTGAAAGCGCTGGAGAGAAAAACTCTCATCGTTCTCAATTTTTTTTCATATGTTCAATAATCTTTGGTACTAATGCTTCGTATTCTTCTTTGGTATATTGTTTGTTGAGGATGCAATATGATTTTTCACGAAGTCAAACACAACCAAAAATATTATTACAACCGCCTGCCGTATATGAGTAATATACATCATAGCATCATGAAGTGATTACGGAAGAAAAAAATATTCTATTGGTTTTAAATCATATTGAACACGCTTGATAAGAATTTTCCAATTCTCCACCATAAGAAGAGACATCGTAGCAGTTACTTGCTCAGGTCACCAATTCACAGTATTTCAAATCCTCTGCATAGCCAATATTGTAGGAAAAGGTACAATTCTTTGCTCCATATAAATTGTTTCCTATGCCTCATTCGTCATTTACCGTGTAGGTGCTTCTGGCCAATGAATTGGGATATGTATAACTAAATTTTTCTGAGGCCATTTTTTCTTCATATTCTTCTTTGGTATATTGTTTGTTTTCTATGCAATATTTTTTATTTATGAGATTGTTGCAGTTGAAACAATATTCACAATTTGAACATTTGCTACAATTTCTCAGAAATTTTGATCTATCGCACTCTCGACAACTGATAAGATTATATGACTCTGTACAATTGATGCAGTTGTAGGTATTCTCGCAATAATATACGTGTAAACCATCTACAGTATTTTTAGAATTTTTGATAATAGAACAATACATACAATCCTCACAAAAATCACTATCAAAGATAAGATAACAATTTTTTGAGTTTCCACATGAGTTTACATATTCACTATTTTCATTCATCTTAGTAACCAAGGAAAGTTGTGGAACCTTGTGCATCAGCTCATCGAGCTGGTCAAAAAATGGTCTCGTAAAATCGACATCCTTTCCAAAGCTCAATGGATCCCAACCATCAGATCGCCATGATTGTTGGTCATAGACTGTATATGGCTTATCCGGAGAATAAATCGATATGATTTGCTTTCCTGTTCCATCACAAGTCCTACGATAGAGCTTTCTATCATTACGAAAGGCTAATCTCCTTCTTTGTCTTTCATCAGGACAAAGGGTTGGAGTTGGAATTGAATATTTCTTTCCGTTAAATATCGGAGAAATTTTATCGTAAAATTCTAGATCAGATTTGTATATAGGAAATTCCTGACCACTGACTTTACAGGTCTTCCATTCGACTATAGGATCGCCTGCCCCGTCTTTAGCGGGGTTGATCTTTGTTGAAATGAACTCGTAGACTTTTTTGTCCATGGGTGATTAATTATCAATAAATCTCTTTGGTATAGCAAGCTGTGCAATATGTATTCCCCTTGTGTGTTTCGTCGTATACACTTAAAAATTCTTTCTGACAGTGTGTACAGTTTCTCACATGTAAATCTCTTGGCTGTCTCTTGTTGATTCTTTCTTGATGTCTAATATCTGGATGTTTGCGTGGCAATGGGAGATTATATTTGCGATAAAAAGCAAGCTCTGTTTTTGTGATTTTAAATGGTCTTCCACTTACTTCACAGATAAGTATGGAATCTAATACATCATCCCCAACCTGTGATATATTCTGAGGAATTTGTTCTCACTTCAATATTTTGCTATTGTCCTGGAGCACCGCATCATAACTTATGTCCTGTCGTTTCCCCTTTCTACGGGATATGTCTTCTTTTGTCTGAGGGAAGAAGTCGTGAGCCATTGTTTCGTTGTAGCCAAATGGAGATATAGCCATGGGAAAAAATTCTCATCGTTGTCATACAGTCTTCATCTTTTCAAGAATCTGTGAAACGATTTTTTCATATTCTTCTGGGGTATATTGTTTATTGAAAATACAATATTCTTTGTTGCGAAGTCAGACACAGGCAAAAAGATTTTTACAAGTATAACAGTCGAAACAATAGGAAAGGTCATTACAATATCGACAATTGAAAGAGAACAATATATGGCGAGAGGCAGCTACGGAAGCCGATTCGTATGATATTTGCGATTGGAAAACATCTCCTCCTCAGCAGTCATAACAGTCTACCGCATCGAGTCATAGCCCTGCTCAATATTTGCAATCTTTGGACTGTATAGTATCGAAACACATGATACAGTTTTCGCTATTGGAGATCATTCATCAAATACAATCGGGACTATTTATATTGTTGTTGCTCAATGGCTGCTCAGATATGAGCTGTAGATATTTTTGATAATATGCATCAAAGATATCCTTATCTTTCAACGAGTTTACTATCGTTTTATATTCCTCTTCGCTATATTGTTTGTTTAAGATACAAAATGTTTTGTGCTGAAGGTTGGCGCAGAGAAAACAATTTTCACAGTTTGAACAGTTGGTGATATATCTAGATAATTTGCAGTTGTTACATTTCTGAGCAAAAAGACATTCGTAACAATAATCACAATCTGTCGTCTCATAACAGTTTTCACTGTGCAAAAGAAGGTATCCATCGACACAATTTTTCAACCATGCAGCTAATGTAGTATAGAGCGTGTTCTCAGCTGCTCAGGTACTGACACACAAATAGCAGTTTTTGCAATCATCTATTATATTGTTGTATTCTGAATTCTCAGAATTTTTTACATATACATTCATCAAAGGTACTTCTTTGAGAAGTTCATCGAACTGTTGGAAAAAATCTTTGAAAGCATCATAATCCCTCCCATAATCCAAAGGATTCCGATTATCTGATCGCCATATTTTTTGATCATAAACTTTGTATGGCTTATCGGGAACGTAAAGAGAAACAATGTTTTTGCCACTTGCATCACAAATTCTACGATAGAGTTTTCTTTCGTTCTTTCGTGTTAATCTTCTTTTTTCCCTTTCTTCTGGACAGAGCGTTGGCGCCGGGATGGGATATTTTACACCATTGAAGGACGGACTTATTTTATCATAAAAATCCAAATCTGACTGAAAAATCGCAAACGGTTTTCCACTTACCGCACAGGTTTTCCATTCGACGATAGGATCCTTGGTCCTGGTTGAAATAAATTCATAAGTTTTTTTGTCCATGGGCAATTAATTATCAATAAATCTCTTTGGTATAGCAAGACTCGCAGTAAACTATTTCGGGTCTCTCTGGTGAATAGGTGGTTTTGATATCTGCTCAACATTTCGCGCATTTTCTATCTCGAAGCTTTCTTGATGTTCTTACTTGCATACGCTCAAGATGTCTTTGATCAGGATGTTTTATCGGTAGTGGTAGATTGTGTTTACGATAGAATTCTAACTCTGGTTTAATAATACGAAATGGCTTTCAGGTGATCTCACAGAGAATCACCTTATTAAGAATATCATCAGTAACTCATTTGATGCTCTGTGGGATATCCTGTGCCTTTATGATTTGCGAATTTTCTGGAGTATTGACCGAATATTCTTTATCTTGTCGTTTATATCATTTAGCCAAAGCTTCTTCTCTTGAAAGAGGGAAATATTCTTGAGCTAGAGTTTCGTTATAACCAAATTGGGAAATTTCTACTGGGAAAAATTCTCATCGTTCTCAAGTCTTTTGCATGTGCTCGATAATCTTTGGTACTAATGTCTCGTATTCTTCTTGAGTATATTGCTTATTGAAGATACAATATTGTTTGTTACGCAAAGACACACATCAGAAGCAATCCTGACAATTATCAAAACACTCTTGAAGATAGAAAGAATTTGAAGCAGCGGTTGTATTATAGGAAAAAGTTAATTTAGTGCCGTCTTTCCCTGTGGCAACGCATTCATAATCCAAACTCCTATTGCCTCAACTAAAACAACTATCATAGGTATCCTGTGTTTTCTTTAGGTCATAACAAAATTTGCAATGGTCACATTCTCTGAGTGTATACCCCTCACTTTCTGATGAATATTCAATATCGTTCCCCTTACATCATGGAGATTGGATTATATTAATATTTTTTACAATATATTCTGATACATATGTATTGTAGAATTCCTGAAAAGTCATATGAGGGAGTTCTTGAATTTTTTCGAAATATTCTTCTTTACTATATTGCTTATTTAATATATGATACTGCTTATTATATAAATTATAACAATACCTACAATCGCTACAATCGTGGCAGTCAAACATATATGCGCAGTTTGAGAGATTGTTAGAATTGATAATAAAATTGCTGTTGGTAACATTTCTTGCACTTACGAGATAATAACTATTACTACAATCTATTGTATCTAGACCATCTACGATATCCTGACTATTGAATATCTCACGTCCATATAAACAATCTTCTGAATTTGTACTACGGAAAACTAAATAACAATTTTTTACTCCAATACACTGGTTTACATAATCAGAATTTTCTCGATCTTGTCATACAAGACTCATTCTTGGCACTTCGTGGATCAATTCCTCATACTGTTGGAAAAACATCTTTGAAAAATCAAAATCCCTGCCATAAGATAATGGATCTCGTCCATCGGCGAACCATTCTTTCTTCTCGTACACCTTATATGGTTTATCTGGTGAATACACTGATATAATTTGTTTCCCGCTCGCATCACAATTTCTTTTGTATAATTTTCTTTCATTACGGAAACTTAGCCTCCTCTGCTGACGACAATCTGGACAAAACGTTGGTGATGGGATGGAATATTTTTTTCATCAGAAAACTGGAGAGATCTTATCGTAGAATTCTAGATCTTTGTCGGTGATGGTGAAGGGGGCTCAGCAATGTTTACAAGCCTTTGTTTCTACAATAGTTTCAGCCATAAAGACAATTAAAAGATTAAAAGATTTGGAAGATTAAAAGATTGGTGTGTGAAAAAATAATCTTTTAATTTTTTAGTTTTTTAATTTTCTTAATCCATTTATCAGTATATTTCCTTAGCATAGCAAGATTCACAATAAACTATTTCGGGTCTCTCTGGTGCATAAGTGGTTTTGATATCTGCTCAACATTTAGCACATTTCCTATCTCGAAGTTTTCTTGGGTTTCTCATGGCCATGCGTTCGAAATGTCTTTGATCAGGATGTTTTGTCGGCAAAGGTAAATTATTTTTACGATAGAATTCGAGTTCTGGCTTGATGATGCGGAAAGGCTTTCAGGTAACTTCGCACTCTATAGCTCGCGTCAAAATATCATCATTTACTAAACTAATATTGGGAAGTTGATCTGCTTTGAGGATTTTTTCTGCTTTGGGAAATAGCGCCTCAAAATCTGACCATTGATATCACTGTTTGCCTGCCTCCTCTTTTGATAAAGGATAGTACTCCTGCGCTATTGTTTCGTTGTAGCCAAAAGGTGAAAGTGATGGAGCGAAAAAACTTCATCGTTCGCAGCCTGCCCCGTCTTTAGCGGGGGTTTTCTGCATATTCTCAATGATTTTTGGCACTAATGTTTCATATTCTTCTTTGGTGTATTGCTTATTGAAGATGCAGTATTGTTTATCACGAAGTCCTATACATCAGAAACAATGCTTGCAGGTGAATAATGAGTCGGAATAATAAATAGTATCTGAAGAGGTAATGGCACTAGAGAAAATAATTGCAAACGATCTTTCCAATCAGATACTTTCCAAAACTCGTCATTCTCAGCTTCATACATTGTCAGCATCATGGAGATTGTTGGCACGAGCACATTGACAGGCATAGGAGCAATCATTCATCTCTTCGCATTCATAACACGATAGACAATTTTTACTATCATAGATAAAATCTCATCTACAATTATCAGTATTTTTGGTATTTACCGCCAATACAGGAACGGTAAGTTGTATATCGTTGACTTTGTGATGTATCTCTTGATGGCTCATGGTCCTGTGGATTTTTTCTGCCTCCACCGTGTATTCTTCTTTGGTATATTGTTTGTTGAAAATATAATATTCTTTATTTCTAAGTCCTACACATCCTAAACAAGATGTACATCATGTGCAATCGTTGCATTGAAATAAATCTGAGGAATTATTACATCCATTGCAATAAAAACATGTATGCAATTCACTGCTATTGAAACATTCATAACAATTTTCTAACTGCTCTGACCATCAGATATCCATTGAACGTACAACCTTGTACGATCCGTTAATATAATAGCTATCTTCTATAGTATTTGAAAAAAAACATACATAGGTGTTTTTACAATGATCTGTATAATTGTTATAGTCAGAATTTTCATTTGCATAATTATATAAGGCCATTCTAGGAACCTCGTGAAATAATTCTTCGAACTGTTGAGAAAAGCTTTTTGAAAAATCGAAATCTTTACCATAATCCATAGGATTCCACTGATCGCTTGACCATATTTTTTGATCGTATACCTTATATAGTTTATCTGGACTATAGAGAGAGATAATATCTTTGCCGCTTGCATCACATTTTCTTCTATAAAGTTTTCTCTCGTTACGGAAAGCGAGCCTCCTCTGCTGACGACAATTTGGACAGAACACAGGAGAGGGAATGGTGTATTTTTTTTCATTGAATATCGGAGAAACTTTATCGTAGAATTCTAGATCTTTGTCGATGATAGCGAAAGAAGCTCAGCAGTGCTTACAAGCCTTTGTTTCTACAATGGTTTCAGCCATGATATATTTAATGTGCTAAAGTGTTTCACATCGAAACATCAGCATCATACCTATTTACTTGACTTTTTCAACGGAATCAATATCATTAACTGTGCTGTAAAAATCACAACAATAATTAGACATAAGTATCAAGACTATATCTAATGCTTATGCTTGAATCTCTTCGGTCTTGATACTTGATACTTTATACTTGATACTATCTTCATGGACTTTTTAAGCTTTTTCACTCAATTGGGCTTCACCCCCAAAGAGGCAGAAATCTTCCTTACCTTGTACAAATTATGAAGCAAACCAGCTTCTACGATAGCCAAACATCTCAATATCGAGAGAACGAATGTGTATAAAACATTACTCAAGATGGTTGATGAAGGCATCGTTTCCGAGACGAAGATTAGAGGGATCACGAATTTTTTCGTACCTGATGTTTCTATCTTGAAAAAATATATGAATAATAAAAAGGATCAACTCCAGAAATTGGAAGACAATTTTTCGATGGTCGAGACCGAGCTTTCTCAATATGATCAGAATAAATATAGTTATATTCCCAAAATATCTTTATTTGATGGTATCGATGGTATCAAAAATATGTACAATGATATCTATGAAACTACGATACACAATCGCTATTTAGTGATTAAGTTTTTTGCAACCAATACCTTTGAATCACAGATCTCGGTGAATAAAACACTGAAAGATTATTATGAAGATATCTTTGTAAAATTACAAAAAAAGAAAGTCATCGTAGATGCCTATCTCGGCAATGGAATCCTTATCATGGAGCAAATTTCCAAAACTACAAACATCCAAAATCTCAATCAACTTCCTGCAGGTAATTCAACGATCAATATGTTTATTGTGGGTGGAACAGTCTATCTTATTATCTTTAAGGAGATTCCGTTTGGCATCAAAATAGATAGTAAAGATTTTGCTAATGTCATGCACTTTATGTTTGAAAAACTTCAGCTTGATTAAATGACAGCGTTCGACTATATATAGGATAGCTAATTTTATTATTTTACAAGATAAACCAATGAACAAACAAAATTCTAACTGATTTTTTATTCTCTGATGAGCATTGATCCTAGCGCTTGGATTATTCTTCATCGGATACTTCATGTTTAAGTCCAACATGGCCCAATCACCGTATGGTATGGCAAATAGTATCACTGTCAATGGAGAAGGGAAAGCCTCAGTAACACCCGATATGCTTGTCGTCAATCTCTCCGTGTCAGAACTTGCAGCTACCACTGAACTTGCACAGACTCAAAGCAACGAAAAAATAAACAAGGTCAAAGATCTGCTTTCTGGATATATTATCCCAGAAAATAATATCAAAACTACGAATGTAAATGTATATCCTGAATATGATTGGAATGATGCGAGTGGAAGAAAATTGCTCGGATATAGATCACAGCAAAGCTTGAGCATCAATATCACGGGAGAAAAATTTGGAGAAGTATGATGAAAAATAGTTACTGATGTAGCTACTATCTGAGGAGTTAATATTGATGGAACGTATTTTGATCTCAAAGACAAAAATGCTGCATTGGCCGGTGCTCGTCAAAAAGCATTGGATGATGCTAAAGCAAAAGCTGACCAGTTAGTAAAAGCCAGTGGTCGCAGACTAGGAAAAGTACTAAATATCACTGACAATAGTTATTACAATATGCCAGGGCCTATCTATTATGGAAAGGCTGAAGGTATGTGATGAGTAGCAATGGATACTGCGGCTACACCAAGTGTATCTCTTTCGCCTTGAGCAACAGAAGTCACAGTAAACGTGAATGTTGTATATAGGATAAAATAATATATTAAAAGACTAAGAAGATTTTGAAGATTAAAAGATTCGTTAACTAGTTAACTAGCAAACTGAATCTTTTAATTTTTTAATCTTTTAATTTTTTAATTTCTTTCTCCATATCAAAATAGATATTCATAAAAGGAGAAAGAATAGAAAGAACCATTGAGAGACACTGAATCGACCATGAAATTCCAGCTGAGAATCGGCTCTTACGTACTCAAGTAAAAATCTCACACAACTATACCATATCAAAAACACTGCGACTATTTTACCTGGTTGGAGTGTTTTTGTTTTGATTCGTTTACGAATGATACTTAGGGTGAAAATAAGTAATAGAAATCATTCGAAGAAACTTGCGAGGAAATTAGTATTTACTCTCAGGAAGGTATCTACCTGTGAATAGACATGGAAGATGCCCAAGTCATTAAGCAATGAGAAGATTGGATATCATAAGTGCGGTAGCCAGTTGGAAACCACGACACCATAGAGCTCTTGATTGAGAAAATTTCCTATCCTTCCTATCATAATGCCAAAGGGAACTATAGCGAGCAAAATATCGAAAAGGAGAACGGTTTCCTTTAAACTAAATTTCTTCTTCCGTACAAGTCCAGCGAGAGCGATGACGACCCCTATCATTCATCAGATAAAGGACATCCCTCACTGCCAAACTTTCAATATATCACCCGGATGCGAAACATAATAGCTAAAGTCATAGATTACTACATGCCCTAGTCTACCTCAAATAAGCACTCCCAAAAATATGCAAAGAATAAGATCATCAACATGTTTCTCGAAAAAAGTCTGTAAGCGGGGAAAATTCTTTCAGAATATATTTGTTTTGCCAATTCGAAGAAAGAAAAGATATCCTACCAAGAAGGCAACGAAGTAGAATATGCCATATCGATAGATATCTAGTGAGCCAAGAGAGAAAGCAATCATAAGTTATATAGCAAATAAAATGAACGATGAAACGATAGATAAACAGGATAAAAAATCAAGTTGTTGGAAATACTATTTAAATTATTTATTTTTTTATTTTAGCAAACCCTCCCTAACCCTCCCTTGACAGGGCGGGAACAAAGGAAAATAAATATATTCCATATAGCCCCCTGTCAAGGGGCTACAGTCCTAAGCGAAGTCTTAGGGGAATGGGGGTTTGCTTATTTTATTTAATTTATTTTTAAAAATTTTGTACAAAAAAACTAAGATTACTCCTAGTCCAATTTCTAATTATTAGTCATTGCGAACGTTTCAGTGAAGCAATCTTGAAATAATAGCTAAGATTGCTTCGTCACCCCGAGAAATCGGGATTCCTCGCAATGACATAAATACTATTATTTATGCTGCGGCCTTAACCACTGCCTTTTCTATCTTTTTATATTCTTCGATCAAGCCTGCTTGTACCTTAGACTTCATAACATCGGTTGGAATACCAGCATTTGGGTTGAAGCAGAAACTTACCTTGATTTTTCATTCTTTTTTCTTGGAAAAATCTATCTCTCAGAGAAGCACTTGAGTATATTCTTTGTAGATAACGAAATCATAAGTATTGGTTTTTACAAGGGTAACGTCTATCATCTTATCTATATCCATATTCATGTCGATCTTCAACTCAACCTCTAGCTTCAACACATTTTCCAAACTATAGGTTTTGATAACTGATCTGACAAATTTGGAATTTGGGATCACTACTCTCTTGAAATCAAAGGTTCTGATAATAGTATTTTTCATATCGATTTGTTCTATTTTTCCTGTTATTTCTCCACCCAATTTTACGGTAACGATACTTCCTGGCTGGTATTCTTTGGTGGTATAAATCATGATACCAGAAATCAAATTGGTGAGTGTTTGTCTAAATGCGAATCCTACTCCGATGGAAATACCTCAGAGAATAAGCCCTACTTGTAATCCAACTACGCTGAATCCGATGAATAATGAAAATACCACAAGCACATAGAAGATAATATCCCCCATCAACGCCGTAACATTCTCGATATCTTTATTTCCTCTTACTATAAAATTTCTTGTAATCTTATTTTTTATATAGGTAGCAACTATTTTGGATAGCGACATCAATACCAAACTTAGAATTATCGCCAAAATTATAGAAAGAATCTTGGAAATAAATGGATTTTCGTATAATCTCATAATAAGTCCTCGAAACGTTTCCGTAGTATTAGAAGCTACTGCACCTAAAGTATTCATGTATCAAACTTTCTATGAAATAAATGATACCCTATAATTATAGTCGGAATGTCTAAAAATGCAAATTTCGCAATAATAGAATCCTCCTTCGTTTCCTCCTTTAGCAAAGGAGGTCTCTGGTAAATACCCCCCTCTTTGCTAAAGAGGGGTTAGGGGTGATTATTTTTGTTGATATTGTGACTAAGATACATAGTATATCGCATATTTACTTGATGTAATGAAGCTTATGCGAACCCTTATTATCTTATTAATCCTCGTTATCGCCATCGTAGTTGTGGTACTTTTGGTCTTTTTCAGGGAAGATAGCAAACATATGTTCAATTTCTTCAAAAAACAATCAAAACCCGCTGACCACCATCATAGTATAGATACTAAATATTTCGAGGAAGGACTCGAATTGATCGATTTTCATCACACTCATCTCAAAGAGCTCAAAGAAGCTATCCATACCCATATCATAGGAATGGACTCGCTTATCAATGCTATTATCATCAATATCCTCTGTGGTGGACATGTCCTTGTGGAATGATTTCCTGGATTGGCCAAAACGAAGACCATCCATGTCTTCTCACAACTGCTTGGACTAGACTTCAAAAGAATACAATTTACGCCTGACCTCTTACCAGCCGATATCTTATGAGGTGAAATATATAATAGTAAATCCCAAGAATTCGATATTAAAATGGGGCCGATTATGGCAAACATTATCCTCGCGGATGAGATCAATAGAGCGACCCCAAAAGTTCAATCAGCCTTACTCGAAGCTATGCAAGAACAACAGGTAACGATTGGCTGAATAACTCATAAGCTTCCCTCACCCTTCTTCGTCCTAGCGACCCAAAATCCTATAGAACAAGAGTGAACCTACCCGCTCCCCGAAGCCCAGATCGATAGATTTTTGTTCAAAGTGTTGGTAAATTATCCAAGTCTCGCTCAGGAAAAATGCATCCTCGATATGCTAGAAAAAGAAGATCTGACCAAGATAAAGAGCGTGGTTTCTCATAGTCAGTTAGAGGCTATTAAAAAAGAAATAGATGATATTGTGATTTCCGACGAGATTAAACATTATATCACGAAGCTTACAAGTATTACGAGAAAAGAACATGAATATATCCTCTACGGAACATCACCAAGAGGCTCAATAGGACTTATGCTAGCAAGTAAGGCGGTAGCTTTGGCGACAGGAAGAAAGTATGTTACGCATGAAGACGTCCAGAAAGTCGCATTGCCCGTATTGAGACATAGAGTGATTTTGAACTATCAAGCAAAATTAGCTGGATTGACGGAAGATCAAGTATTGTTGAGTTTGTTTGAGACGGTAAGTTTGGTGTAATTACCGTTTAGCTACCTGATTAACAACCACTATCCTATTTTTATTTACTCTATATACAAAAAGCATCATGCACCACAAAATTTCTATCAGATTTTACAACAACAAAGAAGTTAGAGCTATTTGGGATGAAGAAAATTCCAAATGGTGGTTTTCTGTCGTAGATGTTGTCTCAGCAATCACCGATAGTCCAAACCCAAGAAAATATTGGAGTGTGCTTAAATCAAGACTCAAAAAAGAAAAGAATGAGTTGACTACAAAATGTAGTCAACTGAAATTAGTTTCTCCTGATGGAAAAAAATATGCAACAGATTGTTTTTCACAAGATGATATTATAGAAGTGGTTAAAATCATACCAAGTAAAAGATCCATAAAATTTCTTGATTGGTTTACTTATAGCGATAATAGCATCGATGGACAGAGCAAGAAAAAAGCTTATACACTTTTTGAAAGTAATCTAATCAACGAATTTGAGATAGGTACGGCTAAAGGTTTACAACAAATACATGCATATCTCTTTGGTGGCTTATATGATTTTGCAGGGAAAATCAGACAAAAAAATATTTCCAAATGAGGGTTTAAATTTGCAAATGCAGAATTTTTGAAATCTACCTTGGCTGCTATTGAACATATGCCTGAAGATACATTTGATAATATCATCAAAAAATATGTAGAGGCCAATGTAGCTCATCCGTTTATGGAAGGAAATGGAAGAACTACAAGAATTTGGCTCGATCTCATTTTGAGAAAAAGGCTCAAAAAATGTGTAGATTGGAGCCAGATAAGCAAAGTGGACTATTTGAATGCAATGATAGAGAGCGTGGGGAATGATACAAAGATCAGACATTTGATACAAGGTGCTTTGACTGATAAAATACATGATAGAGATATGTTTATGAAAGGTATTGATTACAGCTATTATTATGAAGAAGAATAAATTTGAATTATCAAGCAAAATTAGCTGGATTGACGGAAGATCAAGTGTTGTTGAGTTTGTTTGAGACGGTAAGCTTGGTGTAATTATTATGTGCTAGAGAAGTTAGTTACACGACACATCCCGCATAGTAATCCAAATTTAATAGAATATAATTTGGAGAGGTTTAAATTTTAAACTATAAAATGACATTAAAAGAGAAAACAGCTCTTCTTAAAAGAAAGATAAGATTAATTAAAAAAATCGCTTCTTTATTAAGAGAGAGAAAATTAGATAAAGATTTATCATCAATATAAAATGAGTCCCTGAATAGAACAAGAATTTAAAGATGTGAAGAACAATAAAGAAAATCTCTTAAAACAAGAGAAGAAGTTTTTACTTTCAAAAGGGAGCCAAGAAAAAGAACAAGAGTTAATCGAATACCAAAAAATACTAAAAGAATATCAAAGAGCCGTAGAAGAATTTAATGATGGAGACTGAGAAAAATCATGGTCCAAAACAGATATATTAAACTTAAACCTCACAAATGAAGATAGAATAATGATTAATTTTACAGAACAATGAGATTTTATAAAAATAGACCCAAAAGAGATAGATGATAACCAAATAATGTTTTTTGTGTGACAAGGATCATACTGAGAAGATGTTATTTTATTGTCCAATCCAGAACAATATAAAGAAAATTTATTAAAAATTTCTGAAAATATAAATGCATATGAAAATCTTATACAATGAGAATCTTCGTTTAATTATTTCGATAAGGTTCAATTTTTTTGAGAAGATTCTATGTTTGATCACACACAGCCAGATTATGCAATTTTACTTCATGACATAAAATATCTTAATAAAGAAACATACGAAAAAGTATATCCATGAGTAAATTTCGATAATTTATTAAATTTTTGTATTCAACACGAACTCAGTCACAATATCGATTATCAATTATGAAAGATATTATGAGAAGATAATTATGATGAGAGACTATATCCAGGAATAAAAAATATGAAATTTTTTTCAGAATCGAAAGATATGGTAAACATTATACAAACGCATACAAAAGAAACTCATTTTGTTAAGTTTATACAAGATTTGAATTTTTTAAGTAAAGATATATTCACCAATCAAAAATCATATAATAAAGATTTAAAAATGGGACATCCTGAAGATAATTATCGTGAATTTTTTGCAAGTTTTATGACTTCAATAATCCAAATATACAACGAAGATCCTTGAAGTTTAGAAGAAAGACGAAATTTGTATATCCAGAATAACAACATTAAATGAAAAGAAAATATCCCCGACTATAACTTAATAAAAAACGAATATGTGTGAATAATTGAGTGATTTTTAAATATTTTCAAAAAAACACTTGAATCTAAAGATATAAACCCAAAACAATATCAATTAACAAAATCATTAATAGATATTTTGGAATGAGTGTATAAAAAAATAACAACCTCTCCAAGCAAATAAGCAAGGAATATGAACAAACAACAGAGTCTACACGATATCCGTTTCAATGTAAATCGTACAGGCTCAAACGTTATTTCATTGGAAAACTTCATCGTAGTATCTACAATAGCAATCGAAATAAGAGAATTTACACTTAAATCCAGCTACATGAAAAACTATACTACTTCCACTATCGCAAAAGAGCTAGTTAGCTTTTGCATTTCAAACAATAAGAAATTTCTTTTCATCTCAGGAAATGGGGGTTCGGGAAAAACTGAGCTGGGAAAAGTCATCGCAGAAGAAGCGAGGAAACATGGTCAGGTTAATATTTTGGAGATGGATGATTTTGTCGTCGATACCCAGCTGAGAAATAATGCAACAGCAACTTGGGTAAATAGCCAGGGCGAGAAACAGACGGGAAGATATACGACATCTTTTGCAGCATCGTATTTTTTACCAAGCATGAAAGCTATACTCCATACTCTAGAAAAAGGTAATGAGTATCATCACTGGCCGAAGAAAGCTACAACAGCACAAGAAAGCATATTACTATATGGAAATGCGGTAGTAACCATCGTCGAAGGCGTAGGTACGGTGTTCTTGGAGAAAGATAAGGCTAATTCCGTAAGCGTTTTCTTGGAATGTTCCAAGGAATTGGAAATCGGAAGAAGAATAGGAAGAGCGAGAGCAGACAATGAAAAAACCGCTGAAGAAGTTCAGAAAAATTTTGAAGAAAGAAATAGTCAGTACGAAGCTAATGTTAAGCCGCATATGGCAGACTATGATATCGTATTTGAGAGTAATGAAGATTTCTCGTTGAAAGTTGTAAGAGATGACTTGAACATCTTAAAATAATATTATTTTTCAAAAAACTTCCTGGTAGCATCAACTATATTACTCAGATCACCACTACCGAATCTCTTATATTTCTTACTTAAACTTCAATCCTTTTTTGTTGTTTCAAGAAAACTAAGTTGTCCGGCAAGTCCTGAGACATATGTTTTTGTGAAGACATAGAGATCCTGTACGGGCTTCGCATAATTGGATTGTACAAAAAGTGTTTTGCCATCTAGAGTTACACGTTTGACGTTGAAGAGATAATACAACATATTACTTTCATTAGGTTTACCTGCTTCATAGACATCGAGAATTTTATCATAAAATTTATTTGATACAGGATCTATCACGGACCGATCCAATTCTCCGAGTGTTCGACTCTTTAAACCATTTGTGAGGTCGACATTGAAGTAAATCGCTCCTGCGATTCTTGTCTCTCTGAGCAGGAAGTCTTTGAGCTGGAGAAGTCGGGTGTTTTTGAGTCATGAATTATTTTCGTATACTTCGAGTGATTTTTTGAAGTTGTATGCTCAGGTATAATTTACTGCGGTCGTTCCTACTTCGTCGACAAAGATGGGTTTATCAAATCTTTTGAGTCTGTCTAAAGTTTTCCATCCTGCGCCATTTACAATCTGATCTGGTGTCCCTCGCCACCTATTACTATTTCATTTTCCTCGATTGTAAAACGTTACTCCCATGAGATCGACGTAGTTGTCGCCAGGATAATAATCTTCAAACGTAGCACACTTGAGTTTTACTTTAAGATTTCGCTGACATTGAATAAAGGTTGCTTTCTGACTTGGTTTGCCTCACTTAGCGGGCAAATCTCGTGCATTGACGGACATGTCAAAAAGGATATTTGATTGATCAAGTCCTTCTTTTCTGGAAAGATCTCGTACATGGATCCAAGCTTTTTTAAATCGATAGGGATTGGAACTTCGTGGATATCGTCCACCATTCATCTCGTGCATCGTACGAAAAATTACTCTGAGATTATTTTTTTTCACGTCTTGAAAAAACTGTGTATACTGGGTATCAAACTTTCCTGCAGCAACTTCTTTGGCCGTAAACATATCTGGTGAAATCGAAATGTGATAGATTTTATCTTCACCGAGTTGTTTATTGAACTTGTTCATCATACTCTCTACGTGAGGCCCTCGTGGATCGAAAATAAAGGACACAATAGGGATATCGAGCTTGTATTCTTTTTCTATTTTTTGAATATTTTCGATACTATTGTCTCGTGATTTCATTCAGAAAAGATATGCCTCTGATCTTGATCACAGAAAAAATATTCCGACAACGAACGCTATACTTATTAAAATTTTTATTTTCATAACTGATTCCATATATAAAATATTACATTATATTTCTGTCACGGTCACATTCTTAAATCACTCTTTTACTCATTTTCATTTTGGGGTTGCTCGTATCTTATAGACAAGATTCGGCAGTTTTTCTTTGATGTCATAAGTCACATCTTTGAATGTCGTTATTATAACAAAGCCCTCTGGTCCCATCTCTATTCAGCTTATCTTGCCAGCTATAGGGTCGATCCTGAATCTTCTATTTCCTACGGTAATCACGATTGATTTGATGGGTTCTGTTATTTTTTTTGGATTAACATCAAGAAGCGTCGGGTATCATTTTTTTTCTGCCTGGAGTTTGGTGAGTCCATCGTACTTTATCTCTCTAGGAAAATAATAAATACTTTTCACTCACAGCAATGACTTCGCAACAGCATTTTTTATTATAGCTTCTGGAGGATCTTCTGCTGTTTCTATTCATACAGTCTTGGATGAAGGAGCACCTTTGCCTTGGTAATATCATGTGGACTTTTCTGCTGTTTCTATTCATACAGTCTTGGATGAAGGAGCACCTTTGCCTTGGTAATATCATGTGGGTTCCTGTACTTTTGAGTTTACTTGTAAAGATGGGGCAAATACCAACACCACCGCCAATAACGTGCCAATCTTTGACGCGATAGTCTCTGTTTTTTCTTTAATGTACGAAGAAGGCTTATTAGCCTTGTCTCATAGCGTGTTCATGTTCTCTTAGAAAATTCATCAAATAAAGTTTCGTTTTGATTGTTTGTTTTTCTTTTTCTTCTTTTTATTTGACGAAGTATGTGTACGCATTGGCTAAAAAATATCCAGCCATAATATGTATTATGCTCGCAGATATTTTATTTGATTTTTGAGGCAAGATTTTTGAGATTGGAAGCACGAGCTCAGAAGAATGATATATCTTCTCATTTTGCGTTTATTAATGTAATACAATATTTGCCTATTTCATCAATAGTCCACGTATACGTTACATATCCAATTTTAGTATAAAGAATATGATTTTTGAATTCTAATTTATGAACTTTACCCACCCAATTTCGTGGCTCAATCTGATATTTTAATTGTCCTATATTTATCTCAACGTGATTAGCGGGAGTCTGAATTTCTTTTGGATCAATATTTAGAGAGGTTGGTAAATTAGCCTTATCTGCTACTTCTTTAGTGAGCCTATCATACTTTATCTCTATGGGGAAATCATTGATATTTTCTACTTTGGAAAGTGCATTTTTAACAGCATAAAGAATCAATTCATTTCTTGCTTCTGCTGAATTTATGGCACCGCCATATGTATTTTTGGATGCTCATTTTATTTCTGAAAAATTACCCATTGGCGAAGCAAGAGACAATAATAAGAGCAGAAAAACCTTATATGTTAAGCTTAAGCCATTCGCCCTAGACAGTGTTGGTTGTGATTCTAATAATTCGTTATTTTTTTCAAGTGCCATAACCTATTGTTAATTAAATATCGATTAAGTCAAATATATAGTGAAACGGTGGTTTATAATCAATAGGAGAATTTAGAATAATATAGCATAGGCTGTTTTGACAAAATATATGGTCATTATGATAGAAACTACTAGCTTAAGAAAGGTTCAGGTGAGGAATCCGATAAAAGAACCCATAGCTGATTTGAATGCTTTTTCGTGTCTCTTACCATAGAGAATCTCCCCGATATAGGCGCCTACAAATGGTCATCAGATCAATCATAATAGTCAGAATGGTCAGATGGTTATTCAGAGAAATGGAAGTATAATTACGGCGATTATTAGTCAGATAGTACTTCATCGATTGCCTCGTTTGCTTCATCAGAATTTTTTGGTTCATCGTAATGGGATGACATAATCTAGCACAGTAAGGAAGATAATAATCAGTGCTCGAATGATGAAAAAAGTCCAGCCAAAAGGATGCGCTGAAGTTAGTTGCAAAAGTATAAATGCAATATAGGCAACTAATGGCCCGGGCAATACAGGGAGTAATGAACCTATAATCGCTATGATACAAAGCACTGCTCCAATGACAATGAGAACGATATCCATACTATACAATTACGAATTAAAGAATTACGAATTTTTAATCTATCTATTCCATCCAATCCGTCTAAGTTCTATTTTGTTTTATAGATATTTGGTGGTTGCTATCAAGTCGTGAGAGAATGCATGAGCTTTTTTGATGCAAAGGAGAAAGGAGCAGGTTGACTATATTATGTACACTAGCATACACAAGATAACGAACCTAACTCCTTCAAATGGCATAATCGCCTTGCGAGAATCCCGCAAAAATAATAATAATTAATTCGCTGTCCTTGATATGGACCTTGTCCTGCCCGTGTTCGAGTTTTTAGGACGTCCATACCTTATGTATATCAACACATAGGGTATAAATTATCAAGGCTACAACTTCAACATGTGAAGAACTAATATCCGCTCTTTTGCGGATTAGCTCAATTAGTGGCCGCTTTCTTACTTTTATCGGCTGTCATCGTTAATATTTATTTCCTCTGCAATGTCAATTGACAATTTTCTAATTAAATTTCTGAAACCGGAAAATTTTCTATAAGGAGAAAGGAGTCAGATCCAAATTATACCAAAATGGCAAACATGGTTCTAACTCCCTTTTTAGATAGGTCTTGTTGGCAAAATAATAGAGACTATTAGTTTGGCTAACGATTTTCAGAAATGATTTTTGCCTTGTATATAAGGCTATGAAGGTATCTGCTACAACCCTATTTTAAAACCTTTAAAATCGTCAGTGCTTGACTTCTATAGATGTTCTGATGAATAGCAAGAGAAATCTTACTGATAATATTCATCATTTTTTCGTTTGTATGGATTCAATAATATATACTCTTGGATTCTTAGAAGATCTTGCTCATTACGAATGACGTGGTCATAGAATGATCTTTGTCGTCTAAATTCAACGAATCCCGCTTTGTGAATTTCCTTGGTTGAAACGGTTTTAAATGCTCATATCAAAGACGATAAAGATTTCTTCTTTGGTTGTAAGGGACGTTCGCGAACGTCCCCTACGATACTACGGTCGATATCTATTATGGCGTGTATATGATTTGGCATAATCACAAAATCTCGCAATGACACATAATCATACTGTTTTGATAATCGCAATCGACACTCCTCTACTATCTTTCCGTATTGATTGAGTTTCATCTCTTCATCAACTATTTCTCAAAAAGTACATATATGATTTTGGACATTTATTGTTACGAAAAAATATCCTTCTTTATAAAGAAATTACTCTAGTCTATTCTTTTTACGTGAAGGCAATGTATCTGTGATATTCATATCTTGTTATTTATCTAAAGAACCGACGGGCAAGTTTACCTATATATTCTCTTCTTGATAATTCAGATATTTTCTAGAAATTCATCTAATTCAACGTATGTTTTCTTTCAGAGATTTCTGAGTTTCAAAAGTTCTCACATATCCTTACCATATCAAGTAAACTTAATGAGCCCTCACAAAGTTTGGAGGTGCTCAATGCTATGTTTTGCCTTTATAGAAAGAGGGAGTTTGGCGATAGGTGTATCAAAGTCTAAAAATTTCTTCTCTTCGATCGGTGGCAGACAATTTTTTTGAAGAATTTTTTCTATTTTCTTGAGTGTTGTCGGACCGCAACCTATAGGGCCATAATTATAGTTCATGAAATCATCTAGACCATTTTCGTTGACAAAAGCTATGAGTTCTCCTAAGCTCATCACTCCGCGTTTTTCGAGTATTTCATCGACTCTATTGGTCTGATACTTTGGCGCTGTTTTTATTGGTTGACTCTCTGATTTAGATGGGCTAATAGTATATTTGATCTTGGTTTGAATCATCAGATTGTCTTCTGACCCTGGCAACAAATTATCCAGGAGATCCTTTTTCTTGATCTGAAGAACTTCTTCGAAACTACGATATTCCTGCATCAATGTTTTTAATAATTCGAGATCGGTTTTGGTATCGGCTTTTATGGTATCTGAAAAGCTGCTTAAATTCGCAATAAAATTTTCTTCTTCACTTTTTCTCAGTTCAAGCAATTTTTGATCAAAAGTTTTCATGATTCTGTTTTGTACTACAGAAATTTCAGTTAGCTTCTGATTTATCTGATGGAATACCTTTAGAGACTCTTCTTGGAGTTCTTGATCAGTCATTTGCCGTGGACAAGAAAATAAATATGCATTTTATACATATTTAGCTCATATTGTCAATGTTTATTTTTAATCAATCCCGGGAACCGGAAAGGATAAACTGAACGTTCTGACTTTATTTCTCAATTCTGCTAGGACTTTTTCATCATCCTTATGTTTCAGCGCTTGATCTATAAATTCTACGATTTGTTTTACCTCTACTTCTTTGATTCCTCTGGTCGTCATAGCGGGAAGACCGATACGAAGTCCAGATGGTGTGAATGGAGGATTTGGATCGTCAGGGATAGTGGATTTTGAGGTTGAAATTCAGATCGTATCTAATGTCGTCTCTGCGAGCGATCAATCTAATCATGTTCACGTAAAGTCGATAACTACCATATGGTTGTCGGTGCCTCCCGTGATGAGTTTATAGTTACGAGTGACGAGTTCTTCTGCTAATATTTGTGCATTCTTTAATACCTGTTCAGCATAGGCTTTGAATGCTGGAGTCTGGGCCTCTTTGAGCGCGACAGCAATCGCAGCGATAGTGTTCATATGTGGTCATCATTGCATGCCAGGAAACACTGCTCTATCGATTCTGGTAGGAATATTTTCTATGGTGTCTTCAGGTTTTTTGAGCGGACTGGAAACTATTCACTTGCTGAGAATAATAGCTCATCTCGGTCATCTTAGCGACTTGTGGGTCGTCGTCATCATGACATGGAATCCATAGTCGAGCGGATTTTTAAGTAATCATGCTGCGATAAATCATCCAATATGCGCGACATCAGCAAAAGCGATAGCTCAGACTTCATTTGCTATTGCTACGAATTTTTCGTAGTCGAGTTCTCTCGGATACGCAGAAAATCCTGCGAGGATTATTTTTGGTTTGTGTTCTAATGCTAACTTGCGAACTTGGTCGAAATCTATTTTACCATCTATGGTCTTGTATCTAATGAAGTTAAATATCTTGGAAAAGAAGGTCACTGGAGCACCGTGGGTCAAATGTCAGCCATGAGTTAAATCCATCCCGAGGATAGTATCTCCAGGATTCATCAGAGCTGAATATACAGCTAGATTCGCTGCTGCTCATGATAATGCTTGAACGTTTGCATGGTCAGCATGGAAAATTTCTTTGGCTCTATCGATAGCAAGTTGTTCTATGATATCCGTGTTTTCTTGTCAACCGTAATATCTTTTGCCAGGAAATCATTCGGAATATTTATTTGCAAACACCGAAGATTGCGCCTCAAGCACTGCAGGAGACTGATAGTTTTCGCTTGCGATAAGCTCCATTCCTTCTGACTGACGTTTTTGTTCAGCAAGAATCGCCGCGTAAATATCCTTATCTACAGATTGTATACTCTCCATTGTTTTAAAATTAGAAATTGAAAATTAGAAATTGTATTTTAGTATATAGATATTTAATGCCGTCTATCAAGTAATTTAGTTGATTCCATATACTCGCGCTGGAGGAATGTTGAAAAAAGAAAATCCTATCCTGCGTATGGGAAAATCATGATATTGTTTTTTGAAAGTCCGTGGTTGGTAGGTGAAGCTTCTGAATATTGTACCCTGGGAAATATATTTTTTTATCTCTTTGTGAATGCTTTCTGCTGGAAGAAATGGTAATCACGAGATTATAAGATCTATTTTTTGTATATGATGTTTTTGTCTAATGATGTCTATGTTCTTTATATCATCCCTTTCTAGTGATATAGTTTTTTTAAATTTATCTTGCAACATTTTTGTATATACTTCATCTATCTCTATTACAATAATTTTTGTACCAGGTTTGGCATACTTGCATATATGTTGAGTAAATATTCATGTTCATGCTCACAATTCTATGACCGTGTGTATGTTTTCTCGATCTATTCACTTCATCATTTGCTTTGCCAAAAAATTTGAACTCGGAGTAATCGAGGCGTTCTTTTTACCATTTCTGATTTGCTGCAATAAAAAAGCAATTCTTTCATGCATATGTTCAAAGTGATATAGCTAAAAGAAATTACTCTTCGATTATAGATAATATTTCATCTATATTTTTTCTGTCATTGGAAACTTTAGGGACTTTGTGTTGACCACCAAGCTTATTTTTTATCTTCATCCACTCGTAAAAGGTACCTTGTTTGGCACAATGGACTGTCGGCTCTCCGAGCACTTTTGTATCGTATCTCTCATCAAAATAGTAGGAGTTTATATTGCACAATTCTTTGTCCAAAACTTTTGCAAACTCGTTATTGTCTTTTGGCGCTTTGGTAAATTCTATCACTCGTTCATAAGCTCATCTGATGCTTCCTCCTGAATAGGTAATCGGTGCGAGCATATAATCAGTCGCTATAGTATCAGTTTTTTTGCATGCTTCGAGCAATGCTCTATCCGTATAATCTGAAGTCACACACTCGCCTACCACGTCGATATAATATTTTGTTCTTCCTGATACCTTGATTCTTCGTGGATTTACCGTGGTAAATCTAACCGTATCTCCAAGCACATATCTTCGTAGCCCTGAATTGTTCGTAATAAGAATCACGTATTCCTTGTTTACTTCTACATCTCTAAGCGTCAATACTTTGGGATTTTCTCTTCCGTATTCTTCAAACGGAATGAATTCGTAAAATACTCCATGCTTGGTAAAGAGGAGCATATCATCGGTAAAATTTGAATCTTGTCAGGCGAAACATCATTCAGACGCGTTGTACACTTGATAATATTTTACTTTGTTGCCTGGGAATAATGCTTGAAATTGTGGCTTATAAAGGTCTATCGCCATCCCTCATCGGAAGAATGCTTCGAAATTTGGCCAGACCTCAAGAATATTTTTCTTTCCGGTATATTCCAAAACCTTGTAGAGAAAATTTGATCCTCGGGATGGTTGCCCACTCAAAGAGGTTATATTTTTGTCTATTGTGTCTTCGATGATGCGTTGTACTTTTTCATCCCGATTGTCCATATAAGATATTTCCGGCTTTGGCTCGCGGAAATGCTGTCCAACCCATGGCGCCATCTTCTGTAATATCGCGGAAATGAATCCGACATTATCTTCTCCTGTGTAGGGATTTTTTGCAAATCATCATCAGATTGCTATGGCTTTCCCCTGGAAAAATTGTGTCCTTGGATTATTTTTGATATACATACCAAATATTTCTAGTCCTCATTTGAAATGAGAAGTATTGAGATTGTCCTGGGTGATGGGAATATATTTTGCATTTCCTCAGGTCGTTCATGATGAAGTAGCAAATCGATCAACCTTTCCCGGATAAGTTATATTTTTTTCTCCTTTGAGCATGTAGGTGATCCGTGGCTCGAAGTCTTTATAATGAGAAATAGGAACTGCATTCTGAAAATCTTCTATGGTTTGGATATTTTCGAACCCGTATTTCCTCCCAAAGACCGTATTTTTACACTTTTCGATCAAGGAAAAAATGATCTTCTCCTGATTTTTGTACGATGGTTGGTGAAGATGAGATTTGAGGATAAGATATGTTTTGATAAATTTATTGACTACACGTTTGGGACCACTCAATGGATTGATCATACTGCGAATTTTAAATTTTAAATTTCTAATTTCTAAACCTCTACAGTCTGTGTTTTTGTTGAGCCTTTTTTTTACACAATGAAGCTATAAATGCAAGAAGGAAAAAATTCTTGATTATTTATAGCGTGAATGAGATCCTGATATATGATTTATCATTGTTTAAAATTATTTGTGGGGCAAGTTTTTGTAATACGGAATTACCTAGAAGCATTTGTAAAAGTCTCTCATTATCGCCATCCTTTGCTTGGATCTTTATGACTCCATACTCATCCATATCATCTTGAGAAGAGATAATTTTGATATTTTTATCTTTTTTTATCTCTTGGATATACGCATGTTCTTTGGCGAGTAATTTTTCTAATACAGCTAATCTTTTGTCTCTACTTCTTTCCGATTCTAATCGAACCATTGGTCATTTTGGCGTTTGGAAGGTAGAGATAAGCTCCCAGTCATCGTCCTTATATTCTTCTTTGATTTTTTTGATCTTGATAGTATCTTCCAATAATTCGTCGATGAGAATATTTATCATATTGATTTCTTCCTTACTGATATCTTTTTTATGTTCTATCATCTGAGTTAATTCATCAATCTTATCTAATCTGACCACAATATCTTCTGTCATCAAATTTTGAATAGCCTGTGAACGTCATTCTTTGGTCTCAAATTTTTTGTAGGCAAATGGTTCTCTTGTCTCTAGATATCAGGTGTCGCCCTCATGAAGATATGCTTCGAATTCCATGGGAGAATTATTTATAGCAAATCTATTTGCTGCTTCTTTACCGTATTTTTTTCTTTCATTTCTTAACTTTTTCAATATTTTTCATTGTTCTAATATACCAAACTTGATAAATCATAACCACGCTTTCAAAAGAGCATTTTCTCTATATTGCTCTATGTGGATGTCTTCATGGACGATGGTGGCTTCTGAATCTTTACTCTCTTCACCTGTGATAATTGTAGAACCTAATCATACACCCACAAATGGAATTTTTGTTTTTAAAATCTTTCCTCGTAATTTCATCGCTAATCATATTTTCCGTACATGAACCCCCTGAGCCTTTAATTTCTCGATGAATTGCTGAATATTTCAGTGATAAAGTTCTTTGTTTCAAGCATATTCATTACTAGCTAAATTACCCAAAAGTTCTTTTCTTTTGGATTCTAACGCCTCATCATGCTGGAATTGCTCAGCCAATAGTTTGTTATCATTCGGTTTATTCATAGTGGTGCCAATATATAAACACATATGAGTATATCTAGAAAACACCTATAAAGCAAGTTTTTCTTCTTGCTAATACATTGTTTGTTATAATTGATTTTGGTTATAAAATACCTACACTTTTGGTCTTAAAACAAAAAACAGAAAAATTTAAATAAATAACCATGGACATACTGCTAAGAATTGCATTTGAAGACCCTTGTGAGGGCCTAAAAAGATTTGTTATCGTCTCCATGTATAAAAAAGAAGAGGCAAAGATAGTTGGTGCCGGACTAAAATTTCGTTCCTATAATGTCCTCCTGTATAGAGAAGGCAAACAAAGGGCTATGTCAAACTTCAAGTTGCCATTAGGTTCTTTCAAGACTGAAGTCTACACACTAGATGAGATAGAAAATGATATGAAAGAATGGCATAGAAGTGTAAAGTCGAGCTTTGACCACATAAGCAGTCATATGCAGATTATCTGTCATATTATTGATTGTCTGGAGAAGAAAAAAAACGGCAAAGGATATGCTTTCAAAAACTATCATAATGGCAATATAGAATTTCATTGCCCTTACGAAAGTTTTGTATCATTATTGAAGACAAATGGTGCCAAGTCGATAAGTAAGAAGCAGAATATCGCTATTATTAAATATTAGTGTCTGCACACAATCACAACGGATGGGATCACCTCACCATCCGTTTTTTTATCTATAGAAATTGGACCTATCTCCATAGATAAAAACGATGGGCAAATCCGCCTTCGTAAATTCTCGGTGATTTTCCTCATCTTTTTTAAAATTTTAGCTTTATTTTCCATCGGATATTGTTATTTTCTACCTACTATGTTCTTTGTTTTTACATATCTTTATTGAAGGATGAAATACATCTCGCCACTATTGAAAAAGTTTATTTCGATAAATGAAACTCCAGAAAATATTGCCAAAAATCTCATTCTCAAAACCTGTGAAATCGAAGAGATCCACACAAGAGTTTTGCCTGATGATGTAGTAATAGGTAAGGTGACGTCATTTGCTAAACATCCTGAAGCGGATAAGTTGAATGTCTGCCAAGTAGATTGCGGAAAAAAATGAGCCTATGAAATCGTCTGTTGATGAGAAAATATGGCTCAGAATATTTATGTTCCTGTAGCGCTACCCCACTGTTTTCTCCCAGCGGTGAATATCACGATTGAACCAAGGAAACTGAGAGGAATAGATTCCAATGGTATGATTTGTAGCAAAGAAGAATTGGGGATTGGTGAAGATCTAGAAAAACACAATATCTGGAATCTGACCGAAGATCTCGAAGATATTTCCGACAAAGATATATGAACAGCATTGAAAGAAAAGTTTCCACGATTGGAAAGTCGAGTCATGGAAGTAGATAATAAATCACTGACCAATAGGCCAGATCTTACCGGACATTTTGGTATCGCGACCGAGCTTCAAGCAAGCTATGGAAATGTAAAATGAGCGATTACGTTTAATAAAGTCAAAGAATATCATGAACAATGTACACCAAAAAATATTATGCAAATACTAGAAAATAGTACGAAACCCGAAAGAAAAGTCATCTGAGAAAGCGCTGGTTTAAACGCCTATTTGTTGTTACAGTTGAAAAATGTAAATGTTCAACCGTCATCATTTTTTTCTAGACTGCAGATGATCGACTTGTGAGCAAATCCTATTAGCAACTGGGTAGACTTTTCTAATCTCTTTATGATCATCAGTGGACAACCGGTACACTTTTTCGATGCAGATAAAGTTGATGGTGATATCGTTGTGAGAAATGCCAAAGATGGAGAGAAATTTGTCGATCTCTTTGAAACTGAACATATATTGAAGGCTAGCGATATTGTAATCACTGATAAAAAGAAAATCCTTGCGCTCGCAGGAGTTGTGGGTGGTCTAGAGAGTTGAATTACGGAGAGTACAAAAAATATTTTGGTCGAAATAGCAAACTTTGATGCAGTAGCTGTAAGAAAAACCTGAACAAGACTGGGATTGAGAACCGATGCAGAACTAAGATTTGAAAAAAATATCAATCCACGATATACATTATTTTGCCTGATTCTTTTCTTGGACGAATTGAACTACCACAAAAAAGATCTCGGAAACTTCGATATCGGATGACTTTCTTACTACATCAACGAAAAAATCAAAGATCAAAGTGAAAAGCATATTGAGGTAGATACGAAAGTTATGGAGCAGTTTATTTTTGGTAAAAAGATTAAATGATTTGATAAGACCGTCGAAGATATCTTGAATGGACTTTGATTTATATACAAAGAAAATATTGCGACTGCGCCTCTTCGAAGATCACCAGATGATATAAACATCAAAGAGGATATCTATGAAGAAGTTGCTAGAGTCTATGGATATGATCAGATAGAAAATCTTCCATTATTGAGCGATGCTACCTATGTTCCCTATACTGAGTATGTTGCCATTCAGAGAAAACTTGAAGATATTCTTGTGAGAACTATTGGTTGTAATCAGACAGAAACCTACCCACGAGTGAGTGAAAAAACCCTACAAGAATTTGGAAAGGACAAAAACAACTGCTATATGTTGCAAAATCCTACCAATCCTGAGACTCCATATATGAGAGACGATGTATGATATGGACTCCTCGCTCATACGGCAAAAAACAGTAAGTTCTTTGAGCACTTCAAAATCTTCGATATAGGAAAGATTTGGAAAAAGATAGAAACGAAGAATGAAGCTAAAGAAACAAAGAAATTTGCTTCGGATTTTGTGGATGAAGAGATGCAATTGGGAATAATGCTCTATCAAAAAAATATAGATCAATGGCACAAAGATCCTATTTTGGAAGCGAAAGATATCGCCAGGACTATTGTCAAAGAACTAGAACTTGATAAAGTCGTTTTCGAAAAAACAACCATCCCACAGTTTCATCCAAAGAAGCAGGCAGTAATAAAGATAGGAGATGTTGTTGTCGGCTTCGTGTGAGCCCTGCATCCCTTGATATTGCAAAATAATAAAATAGGAGAAATGAGCGGAGTTGTATATTTGTCGTTGAACATCACGACTATCGTAGAAAAATTACAACGTGCCGAACATACCTATACTTACGAATCATTGCAGGATCAAATACTCCGGAGAGATCTCTGTTTTGTAGTAGACGCGAATAAGGATTTCGATACAGTAATTGACGCTGTAAAAAAAATACCTGAAGTAAAAGAAGTGGAAGTTTTTGATGTCTACACAGGCAAAAATCTTGGCGAGAATAAAAAATCTGTATCTATCAAGATTGAAATAGTCGGTGATGGAACTATGACTACCGAGCAAATTAATGAGATCATGAATAAAGCGATCAAGGCATGAGAAAGCGCTGGTGGAACCTTAAGAGTATAACCTCTTTATTATTTAGTATACATATGAAAAAAAATCTTCCCTTAATTTTTGGTCTTATGATTGTACTTTTGGCAGGATGTGGACAAAAACAAAATACTGTTCCACCCACAGGCCGGACTACATTTGAAAGACTAGATGCATGACGAGAATTGAGTTTCAGCTATCCTCAAGAATACGGCATAGAGTCAGATATGGGGACAATTTTCATCAAAAAAGATAAACAAACGCCAGAAGCTCTTTATAGATTCGATGCTGGTGCTTGTGATGAAGGACAAAAAACCTGACAAAAAGTTATGATACATGGCAAAACCTTTTTCAAAGTTACCAATGACGCCTTTTCTGGAGAAAAATATGTTTATTTCCACAATCTTCCTGACACAAGTTCTTGTATATTGTTTGACGCAAGTCGCTTTAGCGAGACGGGATACCTACAAATATTTGAGATAATAATGCATAGTATACAATTTAAAAAATAATCTTTTCTAAATAAAAATCTCCTTCATAGTAGTACAAGGGAGATTTTTTGTATATAATAAATATAGTTATGCTGCTTTGCTATAATATACTTCTTTCTTAAACTTACTTCATGGTGGCACTGTTTCATTGATGAGAAATCATTTAATGGTTGCCATCTCATCCATCAATCCTTTGGTGTCTAAACCATTGAGAAAATAATAGTCTTGGTAATTTTTATAAGGATTGAGACGGACGTTAAAAGTTCCATCAGATTGTACAGCAACTAATATCTGTCCTTGTGTCTTTTGTTTGATTTCTTTTTTCGTAATATCTAACCGATAATTTTCTCCTACCTGCTTCCAAGTAATATTACAATTGTCTCCAAGTTCTTCTGTCAAAACATCTGAAGTAATTTTGGTGAATTGTAAAATGCCCTTAGTACCAATGTTTGATGCTAATTCATCGTTATATTTTTTTACGAGAGTAGTTAAACCCTCTGATCTAGGAGCCATTTTAACTATTTTGCCCTTTTCTCAATTGTTTTCATTTCCTCAATTCTTTTCGTCTCCTCAATTATTCTTCCCGAAATCGTGATTGATTTTTTTTCCCATTTTCTGCGGTTATTGGTTAAAGACTATGTTATATAGTATACTTAAATATATATAAAAGTCAATCATTTCTTAAACAAACTCGACCGCCCAAAAAATCAATGAAATGAAATTTTTTGGGATGCGAGAGTTGTGCAGGCCGTCTGCGGAAACTTAAGGTATGAATGGAATGAAATAGCTTAAGATTTCCAAAGCGGATCAGTGCGAACTTTCTCTTGTATTTATCTAGGATTATCGTATACTCTTTGGTGGAGATATGAAAAGACTCCAAAATTTTATTTACTACCAATATTATTTAATGACAACTGGTATTGTTAAGTTCTTTAACAGAACTAAAAACTTCGGATTTATTACTCCTGCAGACGGATCAAAAGATGTATTCGTACATGGAACAAACGTAATCGGTGAATCTATCGCTGATGGTGATGAAGTACAATTTGAAGTAGGTGAAGGAAGAAAAGGTCCTGAAGCTAAAGATGTAACAAAGATTGGTTCAGCTCCTATGGCTGATGCTGAATAATTAGTTACATTTATCAACCAAATAATTCTGAAATGAAATGAGGAAGTATTGAGTTGATAAATATATATTGTTCAATCAAAAATAAGAAATATATTTTTGAAGGACAATATACTACAAAAAGATCTTAAACTATTATAGTACATATAATACCAATTATATATTCATATAATACACAAGACTTTTTTGGGAGAAGGGTGGAAGTAATTCCGCCTTTTTCTTATATTAAATTTTTTTCAGCAATTTCGTGAGATAACTTCTTCTGTGGATACTACATGGACCATGATTCTGAATGGCCATGCGATGAACTAAGGTGCCATATCATTTATGCTGATCAAATCTATATTTCGGATACTTTTTGTGGTATTTCACCATTTCCGCATCTCTTTCAACCTTGGCAAGGATAGACGCCATACTTATCTGCGGGACAAGGTCATCACCATGAATAATAGTCTCTACTTCTATACCCAAAGTTTTTCTGAGCTTGAAATCGTGATTTCCGTCCAAGACAAGTTTAATGTTTTTTGGACCAATATGTTTGATAATATTTTTTAATCCGACAATCTTTTTCTTCAATTGCTTAGATAACAACTCCTCTAGTCCTTTGCAAATGGCTGTATGGATCGCTAGACTAATTCACTGCTTGTCTATAAAGCTATGACTACACTTTGCCGTAACTCGTTGGAAATTTTTTTCCTTGGTTATTTTTGCATATAAGGTTTCTCTGAGCTTGGCTGAACATTTTTTGGAGTCTTTGTAGCCTTTGAATGAAATTTTCGCTTTGAGTAATACGAGTCAAACATAGACGGGACCTGCAAGCGGTCATCTTCCTACTTCATCGATATAGATAACGAATTTGCCCATTATTTCCTACCAATAAAAAAATACCCTATGAGGGTATGATTTCTTTTTGATAAATCAATTAGTTTTTACATTGGTTTCTGATTCTGGATTTTTTAATTTACTAAATCACTATAAAATAAAAGGTCGATTGCATAATCTGCTTCGGAGTCAATGTATAGAAAGCAAGATATATAGAAGCTATGCATGGGTCCCGTCCCGACATTCATCGGGATGGGTTGCATGGCGATTCGGAGATAATTCATAGAATAGGTATTCTAATAGAAAGAGTGCAATCGACGAGGGGTTTTTTGTCCCGGTAATTACCGGGAGCCCAGCCGGCGAGGCGATAAATAAGAAATAAATATTTTTTTAAATATTTAAACGCTCCACTGGGGTTACTTTTTGGCATTGCCCCAAAAACTAACGAAAAAACTCTAGCCAGATGCAAACCGAACAAACGGTCGTTTCTCCATGAAGGACTTCCCATCTCACCTCCAACCCTGCTAAAGCAGGGGCCCATTTCGGTTCGTTCGAATTGATTGCTTCGACTATAGAGAGTGTCAGGACGTGCATCTGGCGGGTGTATTATGGTTAAAATTATTCTTGAATTTAAAAATGTATTATTAGTTTTTACAAATTTCTTTAAAAGGAAATTTAAAAAGTTCGTCTCCGTTGTTGTCATGAGAAATGCAGTCCTTCCCATCAAAAGTGAAATGTCCGTGCTCGTGGGTCAGATGATTATTTTCTTTGAAAGGTAATACTTTTTCTTCGTGTTCATTGTACACAAAACACTTGTACGCTTTATATGTTTCAGGTACTTTGATGATTTTGTCTTTTATCAAACGTTGCAATCCGTCTTTATCAAGGAGCTTAAATTCGCCCCGATAAGAACGTTCTCCCTTTTTTTCATCGACAGAAATATAGAGCATCTCTGCCAATTCTGTGTTGGCAACATTTACAAATTCTTTTATATTGGCTATCTTATCGACCTGCTGTTTTATTTTTTTAGGTCTAGGAATTTTTACCTCTTTTTTCGTCATACTAAAAAACACTTTATAAAACTCTTCTCAATTCATCCAAGGTAGTATCTCCTTGAATCATTTTTATGATACCATCTTCTTTCATAGTCAAGAAGCCATTTTCTCTGGCTTTGGCATAAAGGTCTACGCCGATTTTTCCATCCACAATCATTCTTCTAATGTCGTCCGTTATTTCAAATGTCTCTACGAGAGCAACCCTTCACTTGTATCCACATCCATTACATTGGTCACATCCTACCGCAGACGGAATCTTTCCATCGAACGGAACAGCAAATTTTGGATCAAGATCAGCTATCTTTTTGAGTACTTCTTTGATCTCTGCTTGTTCTCCATAATCAGCATCTTTCTTGGTTCCACAATTTGGACAAATCCTTCTGACCAATCTCTGCGCTACGATTAAATTCAAGGCTGGCGCCAACATGTACGGTTTGACTTCCATACTCGAAAGTCTTGGAATAGATTCGATAGCAGAATTTGTATGTAAGGTAGTAAACACCAAGTGACCAGTCAAAGCTGCATTGATAGCGATCTCGGCTGTTTCCTGTGATCTTGTTTCTCAGATGAGAATAATATCAGGATCATGTCTGAGGATGGCTTTGAGCCCGATTTCGTAGGTATATCATTTTGAATAATTTATCTGTGATTGTTGAATTCATTTTACTTCATACTCGATAGGATCTTCGAGCGTAATTATTTTTCTTTTTCCATCATTGAGATAACTCAAAATTGTATACAGCGTTGTTGTCTTTCATGAACCTGTCGGTCCAGTGAAGATGGTAATTCCTGTATTTTTTTCTAGATTTCTTTTGAGGATGGCATAGGTTCTTTCAGTGAATCCTATCTTTTCGAAGGTACTAATACCCTTGGTCGGATCTAGGAATCTGAGAACTGTACTTTCCGATTCTACTCCTGGCATAAAGTTTATTCTCACATCGACCTTTCTTTGCTTACCATCGATATCTGTCGCCTCAAATGAAAATCTTCCATCCTGTGGGAGGTAGTCGATATTCATTTTGGTACCAGAAATAAATTTCATTTTCTGGAGATATTTTTTGAAATCTTCATGAGTAAATTTGAGTATCTCTTGGAGCACTCCATCTATTCTGATTCTGATAATCAATCCATCTTCTTGTGGCTGAAAGTGCAGATCTGATGCTCAAGTCTGAAAAGCAAGCCTGATAAGTTCCAAAATGAAATCACCTGGCTCCATACTATCTCTTGTTTCAAAAATTTTCTGAATCATCGCAATCGCTCATTTTCCTGCGGCTTGTTTTTGTTCTGCCATTGATTTTCTTTTTTGCTCTGCGATATTTTCCATATCTGCGTATCGACTCATCGCATAAGTGAATCCTTCTGGTGATGTATAAAATACTTCGTATTTATATCACTTAGTTTCTAGGCTTTTGAGCAACGAAGTAAGTCCATCAGGAAGATTATTTGTCGAAAGCACTTTGAGGGTATTTTTATCTTTTGCGAAAATTAATGTCTCAATTTTCTGAGCTGTTTCTTTGGGAAGAATCGTGAGTTGCTCAAAATTGGGGCTTATGCCCTGCAAGTCATCGATTTCTAAAATACTTTTTGTTAACGTCGTTGGCATACTGTAGTCAGTATTCAAAAGGTAAATGCTGTACGTTACAATTCAATTATATGCTGAACAGCATTGTTTTGCAAATAATGAGCTTGATAATTGAGGAAGTTTACTTGACTTTTTTGTAATAATTTATACAACAGTCATAGTTAAAATTTCGGAAATAAAACACATAAAATAAAACGAGAGATGAAAACAAAACCAAAAACAATGCTCCTTACAATCAGACAAGCAGCGCACTTATTACAGATTTTTGCTTCCCAAAGCCCTGACTCCGAATTTTTCAAGACGGAATCGGGGAAAGAAATCTACATAATACGTGAGAACTTTGTGAAGTCTGTTTCGGATGGATATCATAAAATCAAGCTGCCTCTTAATAAAAATAGCGAAAAGGAATTGACTACTTTTATCCAGAATGCTATAGATGATATAGGTAGCACAGACACGGCTTTTGTGAAGAAATTAAGGATTTTGAAAACAAAAATAACCAATGAACTAACAAAATCGAAAGTATGAAGAAAATAGGATTAACACAGCCCGAGATGGATCTTTTGTTTAAAATTTATGGGATAATGACCATACCGGCCATGCCAGTAAACATAAAGGAACAGTTGGAATCCATCAGAAAAGACCAGAAAAGTGCCCTAAACAGCCAAGGAAGATTCGTTCTTGATGTCGAAGAGAGTGAAGAAAAAACATTTCTCGACACAATATCGGGTGCTTATGCGGACCACGGGGAAAAAAACGTAAAGAAGATATTGGAACTTCACGATCAGGTAAAAAAATATCTGACACCCGTCTCATTTTCTATAGACAAAGCCCAATTTGAATTATTATCGATTGTTTTCGATATATGGGGTATGTTCAACACCGTTAGTAACGTTGTTGTAGAAAACAGAGATTCGTTTCCAGAAGAGGGTGGAACCTTTGAGGTTCTATATTATGACTTCAATGAATTTCTTGAAGACCTCGAAATAGAATGCTCGAATTCAAAAAGACATGATACAGAGACAAGGAGAAGAATGCTGGAATGGTATCAATCTTTAAGTGGAAATTTGATGCCTCTATAATTATGGATTTTTATAACACACAACCCCAGCTAACCACTGGGCTTTTTTATAATAAATTTGTAAGGGACGGTCGCGACCGTCCCCTACTCTAAAATTATAAATTTTTTATACTATTTTCCACTCACCGACTTTTAGATCACCTAGACTATACTTTCCTTCACGAACTCTTTTGAGATCCATGACACGGTAACCGATGGTTCTAAACATCCTACGAAGATGTCTTTTTTTTCCTTCATTGAGGGTAATACGATAATGGGGGGCAAGGGGGTTAAAGGATTTAAAGGCCGAAAAGGAAGGATCTTCCTTTGTATCCTTTGCACCTTTTTCTCCTTTTATCCTTTCTATTTTGAGTGCTCTGAGAAATTCGCCTTCGTCATGGACTCATTGAATTGCCTTTTTGAGATCTTCGGGTGGCAATGAACGATCAAGTTCTACAATATATTCTTTGTCTATTTCATGACTTGGATGTTCGTATTCATGGACCAAAGCGGGATCATCAGTCAAAAGAAGTAATCCATGAGAATCTTTGTCCAATCTTCAGATATAATAATAGTTGATATATTCTGGGGGAAGGAGTTCATAAATGGTTTTGTTGTGAGGATCAGATTTGGAAGCAACATAACCTTTGGGCTTATTGAAGAGAATGAGGGTCGATTTTTTCTGTACCTCTTGAATGGTTTCCTCTATGGTAAGTTTCTGGTCTTTAACTTTGAGTTTATCACCGGTAACTACTTCTTGTGTATAAGAATCAATCTTTTTCCCGTTTATGAAAATATGCCCTTGTTTTACCAATGAAACAAATGACCTTCTGGATATTTGATGACGGGTTTGTATGTAAGTAATTAGGCGCATAATTTTATATTAAAATAAAAAGAAGGCTTTGCAACCCTCTTTTTAATACTTTGTCAGCGGATTTCAACCTATCTATAGGGAATTATTCTGCTGTAGCTGTAGGTACTACTTCTTCAGTTCCTGTTGTAGTAACTGTAGTTTCTGTTGTAGGTACTACTTCTTCAACTACTGGAGTTGTAACTTCTGTTGTAGTAGTGTCTGTTGTAGTTTCTACTGCAGGTTTATTTAAGCAACCAGCGAATAGAGCAACACCAGCTACTAGAACTACTAGAGTTAGTAATTTTTTCATGGTAACATGCTTTATTATATAAAAAAATATTAATGCCCCAGCTGTATAAAAAAATCTGGCACAATTGCAAGGGGATTATTGACAATTTAACTATTAGACATTAGAAGCTTAGACTTTGGAACTAATAGATAGAATAGACGGGATACAATCTAATCCGTCTTATTATCAGTCTAATAGTCTATTTATTGACAAATGGGGAGAAAAACTGTATACTTATTCGACCACCAAAATAATTTTTGTTCAAATTATTTTGGATGTGAGAATAATACCGGCGATTTGAGAATCCGCAAGTACGAATATGAATGAAGTAATTGTGGTTTTCGAAAACAGTCGGTGTAAAAAAGTATAAAATGCTTTATTACCATTCTATCGGTAGAATGAATGAAACCCAAACAAAAATCATAAATAGCTACAAAAAGATATCTGGCTTTGTATTTCATTACCTTATTTTTTTTGTTGCGCTCATAGTAGCCCTGGTTATCTTCCAAAGAGTCACTTCTCAGTCTGCCACCATACATATTTTCCAAACTGATGACTTGCTTATTATGCAAAAAACCAAACTTATTGCAGAATTTAGCAAATTTCTCAAACAAAATATCAAAGGCAACGATCTCCAAATACAAGTCCTCCAATGAGATTTTCAAACCGAGGCATGATTTATCAAATCAGTGAATAATCTTATTACCTACAAATGATTCGTAGTGCCAAGATACTTTTATATGTACAATACCATCCCCGTCAAACAGCTCAGCTATTTTTCTGGAGGAAACTATGATACCAGTGAATTGGAAAATTTTGTAAATACTTTTGTCTTTACCAAAAAGATTGCGATTACCAAATCCTTCAATCGCGTACAACTACCCCTTTCCAAAACACTTACTGATGATTTCAACCTTTCATGTGTGTTTGAAAATAAATTTTCCAAAAACACCTGCAATTACTATCTCAGTGATTTCTTAGATAGTTTTTTCATCTATAATATCTCTGTAGACTATCCCGGACTCAAAAATATCTTTGAAGCTATCAGGAGCAATGCTACCAATAAATGAAGATTTTGTGAAGGATTGTCTAAATATCTTTTATATGCCAATGATCAAAGTGAGACTATTAAGGAACTCTTTAGTCTGTGCTGACCAAGTTATGAAAGTTTATTTAAGAGAACTACTCTCTTTATGGAAATCCAGAAAACACTAGAAAATCAGTCGTTTGAAAAAACTAGCTATAAAGACATATTACTCAACGAATATAAATTGCTTTCTTATCAGCAACAAATCTATCAGGACTTTCTCATCAACAAAGCAGACGTATATAAGATAAGTAGTTATCTCGATTTTGTGAAGGAAACACTCAAAAAAAATAGTATCGATGCTTTTTATAAAGATGAAATATATCGGTACAATAACAAGTATCTGATTTCAGCACTCGAAAAAATTGCTTATCAATCAAATATTTTCACCCAAAACCTCGGAGGAAGTAAAATTTCTTCTCTCTTGACGACGATCAATACACTAAACGAATGAGAGCCTATGCTCGGCCTTTTGGGGCTTGTTGCAGAAATACAAAATAAGGTACTTATTACTCAAAAAGAAATAAGCACATGATCAAGCACAACTACTATCAGTTTGGCAGAAAAGATTCAAAAAAAATTGCAAAATATTTCCTATCTGACTATAGAAAAACAAACGATTTCTGATACGGCCATAGATGTTATTGGCTATCTCAAATTCTTTTCTCCCGATGGAAACGAAACTATTAAATCACATATTATCATGGAATATAAAAATGATATGCTTTTGGTTAAGAGTATAGATCTCCAAAATAAGGCTGGAATCAATGATGTCATCAAAAATCTTCTTCTCATCCAAAATTTTTCTATCGGAGAGCTCTATAGTTATATTTCCAAAAATCTTGTCTTCTACGAACAAACCAATGCACCGATTAGTGCGACTACTGACCTTTGCCCTGGACTGGAAACAATCAAAGATATCACTGTTGTTGTCTGTACAAATACTGCCGTGACTATAGATAAAAATTCTCTACGTTATGAATTTTCACTCAAAAACGGTAGTATAGAAAATGTTACACTTTCTGATAAAACATTAGAAAACTTTATCAAAACATCATATAGTAGCATCATCGGTACGAGCTTTTCTCTTGCAGATACTATACAAGCCATCTTGGCATATCAAGCACCGACACAAAAACATGAGGGTACTACGAATGCAATCGTTGTCTTTGAAAAGATCCAACAATATTTATGAATCAAGGCCAATGACATCGCTGATAACAAAGGAATCATACTTGTAGATATTTCGCTCGGATGAGCCAATTTTATTGTCAATTACACACTTAGCAATAATATGCTTGGACCTTGGTATTTCAAAGATGTCTTATCCAATGGTAAACCGTATTTGATACAAAATCTCAATTTACTCCTTGATGATGCACATCAAAACAGTATAAATTCTTTCGTCATTGACCCATTGACTGCGATCAAAAATGCAGATCTTACGGCACGACAAAACTACCAAGAACGACTGAAACAACATTAATTTCTAATTTCTAATTTTCAATTTTCAAACACATATTGCATGTTTAGAAATTAGAAATTGAAAATTTAAAATTATTTTGAAGTATGTACAAAAGATTTACTCTCGAAGAACTCAAAACAGTCCAGAATACTTTTATTAGTAATTTTTATAGTATTCTCAAAAAAGAACACTGCATGATGGCAAGTGATCTTTTCAAAAAAATATTCAAAGAATGAAACGAAATCTATTATATGACGAGAGGTGATTTTGTATTTAGATTCCAAAATAACAATGAGGAATATACGCTTATGGACGAAAGAGAAAAAGTACAAATCGTGCTTGACGACCAAGGCAAAAGAGAATTTCAAAGCATGGTAAAAAACTATATTCTCAAAAAGGAAAGGATAACCTGACAAAAATCTATAGAACAAATCCTTTTGGACGAATTTCATACAGGGAAATATTCAACTATCTGATGAAAGAATTATATGGTCTACGATATAGAGACAGATACCAATATCGAAAATTTGAAGGAAACAAAATTTCTCCTTGCTTATGCTATGCATCCTACCGCAGGAAATAAGATGACGTATGAGTATGTCGATCAAGAATGACTAAAATCTTTTGTCCAAAAAATGCTGGACTTCGATGGATATATCGTTGGGTTTAATAGTATCGCTTTTGATAATATTGTCTCAGTATATAATGTAGGTTGAGGCGATGAAGACATCAAAAAGCTAGATGAAAAGACTATAGATCTTTTCCTTTTTGTACGAGCCATGACCGGCAAAAGACTTGGGCTGAATAAGATAGCTGAAGCATTGGTCAATATAAGTAAAACGCTTACTTCATGAGCTCAGTGAGAGGTTTTGTATAAGAAATATACGGAGGATAACGATCTTGAGGCCTTAGAAGAATTTAAAAAATATTGTAAAAATGATGTGAGGATGACTATGCTGGTTTTCCTCTATCTCATGCATTTCAAAAAGCTTTTTATCGAAGGAGAAGAAATCACCTTTACGCTTGAAGATTTAGTAGGAAAATCTAATCAAGAAATCAAAAATACCAATCATATGATTGGACAGAACATGTTTGAATAATTTATCTTGCTAGCAATATGGATATCAAAAAATCCTTGGCGAACTTTTATGACGCTCAAGCAGAAAAGTACTTCCACACAAGAAATAAACATCGATCCGATGCAAATATTTTCTTGGATCAGATAAAAAATAGTTGAAAAAAAAATATCAGTATCTTGGAATTTGGCTGTGGAAGCGGCAGATTACTTACCCATCTCGTAGAACTTAAGGGAATCAAGATCAATTATATCTGAGTAGATATTTCCAAAAATCTATTAAGTTTTGCAAAAAAACAAGTCAATGGGAAATCTGCACCAAAGAATATTGTGGCCACATTTGTTTGTGATGATATTGTTCATTATCTCAAATGATGTAAACAGGAATCATTTGATCTTGTTATATGAATAGCGAGCTTCCAACATATTCCCACAAATAGAGAAAGATTTTATGTCATCAAAAGCATCTATAGAATACTCAAGTATGATGGTAAATTGCTTATGACCAATCGATCGTTTTCCTTATGGTTTCTCAAAAAATACCAAAAAGATTTTTTACGCTCACTACGAAAATATATTATTTCACTAGGTAAACAGCAATGGAATGATCTTATGGTGCCACGAAAAAATGGAAGAACCATCGACAAGAGATTTTATCACATCTATACATTAGCAGAATTGAGAAAACTTGTTTCATTGAGTTGATTTATTATCGAAAAGATATGTTATGTAAATAAATGAGTTATGACATCTTCACGAAAAGATTCTCAGAATAGCCTGGTTATAGCTAAAAAGAGCGTGTTCGAACACAATTTTTAATTGATGAGAGAACCGTACCGACGATTTGAGAAACGATAAGCACAAATGAAATGAAGTGATTAGAGATTTCGAAAACATTCGGTGGTGTTCTTGAAAAACCAATAAAAATTTATATACTTCTGTTGTTTTACCGTCTTAACAAAAACTTTATGAAAAAACTAATCTCTCTTGCATTTATAACAGGACTTCTTTTCCTTTTTGGATGTGCAAAAAATTGACCAACAACTATCGATATTCCTACTGACGCTAGTGGCACTGTTACAACCGTTGACACCACAACTGGTCAAAATACAGATGAACGACAGACATATGAAAGCAAAACAGATAGATTTACTTTGCAGTTTCCTACGACTCGAACATTGCAAGAAGATATTTACGGGGCTTCTGTGGTCTTCTTTTCTCCACTTAGCGCGGGGGACACACTCAAAGAAAATGTCGGTATCGTAAAAAGTAGTTTGAAAAAAGACTATACTCTGGATGAATATTATTTATCAAACAAAGAAATCTTAGCAGTACAAAGTGGATACACAGAAATAGAAAGTACCAACATCAAAGTTAATGATTTGGATGCAAAGAAATCTATATTCAAAACTTCTATGAATGGGACCAATCTTGAGTTTGAACAAGTAATTATCATCAAAGGTAAGTTTGCATATATCATTACCTATACCGCTACTGAAGCTACCTTCAGCCAATATGTTCAAAAGGTTGATGAAATGGTGGCTACGCTAGAGATTAAGTAATTACATATATTTAAATTTTAAAAAATGCCCCGACGAGGGGCTTTTTGTATTGTGACACAATATGTATCATTCTTTAAACTCCTGGAGTGGAGTTTCTTTTAGGATGCGATTAAATTTTTTTAAAAATTCTTTATCTTTATCAATAATGAATGTGTCTATAAATCCATTAGCGTATTCGAGTTCTATATACTCGCATCTTACATTTCTACAAACACATCTTTTGATAATATTGGATTCGATAAAAATACCTTTGTAGTTGCTCGTGTCATAAAATACAAGTTCCAAGTTTTTTGCAAAGAAATTGTTTTTATATCTGTCCACCTTACAATACAGCACAGTACTGCTGTCGATAAGTTTTATTATATCTTCTGCTTTTATTTCTTTTTGCGCATTAACAGAACCAGCACATAACAGCATAATCACTAATAATAATTTTTTTTTCATAACCTATCCTTTTATTTTTTTTACTTTTTTTTCTTCTTTTATCCTATTTATCGTTTCATAAATGTCAATCTCGATTACGAAGAGATTTGATTACATGCTCGCATAAAGATAGCGGAGCTTTGGCCTACATTGAGCGATTCTTTGACGCCTTGCATAGGGATATGAACTATCTGATCTACGAGTTTCAATGTCGAGTCTAATACTCCCTCTACTTCGTTTCAGAAAATAATAGCAATTCATGCGTGTTTACCTTTTTGCAATGAAGCTAAAGATACAGAAGTCTTGGTTATCTCTGCCGCGATGACGAGTAATTTTTCTTTTTTGGCAAACTCAATAGCTTCTGGTGTATGACCAAATTGTTTGATGCCGACATTGTTTTCTGCGCCAAGCGAGGTCTTTACGACTTTTTGCGTGTCTAACGGTGATGGCGTATATCAGGTCAATCGTACCTGCCATCCGAGTGCATCAGCAGTACGGATAATATTTCCTACATTGTAGGCTGAGCGAATATTTTCGAGAATAACGACATTCATTACGATAGAAAAATAGAATAAATCATCGTAGGTAATACTCAATTGACAAGAGTTTTCAACAACGATTGATTTGCTCAACTATTTTGCTATAATATTTTTCGTTTCTTTATCAAAAATTTATACTTTAGCTACTGATATGAATAGGAATTTATTGGCTACCACCATCATCGTCTGAGGGCTGATTACGCAATCTTGTACAAAAGAAGATATGCCAGTTCCCAATACCAAGGGGAATATCCCTCCACCAGCAGTCGTTGCAACCCCCGCTACTGGGCAGAAACAAAAGACCGACACCAATTATACCAACTATCAAGACAATTATGACAAACTCCTTGGGATTCTTGATCCCACCGGTAGGATGCTTAAAGAAAACATTTCCCAGATACCAAACCAAAATAAGATGGCTCAATCAAAAACCAATCAATCCAAAAAAAATATTATCGAAAAAATTATTTCTCTCTTCAAAAATAAATAATCTTGTAAGTATTTTTATTCTTCGATCCCCTAAAAGATGTGAATCACGGAGTTTCTTGCGACCTATATTACCGCATTTATCCAACAAACTGGCTATATTACGGTTTTCATCTGAATGGTGATGGAGAGCATGGTATTTCCTGTACCGAGCGAAGCGATTATGCCATTCGCAGGATTTTTGGTGGCGACAAAACATTTTAGTTTACGATGAGTGATTGTTGTAAGTACGTTAGGAAGTATCGTCGGATCGTTGTTATCGTATGCGATCGGATATTATGGAGGCAAACCGTTTATTAGAAAATTCTGAAAATATTTTCTTTTGGATCAAGAAGAATTGGAATCTACAGAAAAGTTTTTCAAAAAAAGATGAAGTATCACTATTTTGATTAGTAGATTCATCCCAGTTGTTAGGCATCTTATCTCTCTTCCTGCAGGAATGGGAAAAATGAATCTGACCAAATTTATTATTTACACCATCATCGGCGCGGGACTTCGAAACACTTTTTTGACCTTAGTCGGGAAATATTTGAAAGAAAATCGAGAATTAGTTATGAAATATAGTGGAACCGTAGATATTGTCGTACTGGTAATTTTAATTTGACTCATCGTACGATTTGTATATCGTCAGTTAAGAAAAAGATATATCCGTAAACATAAATAAAAACTTTACAACTATGACAACGTACATTCAGTTTAAAATGTTGGCAGGTACAGAAGTGCGAAAAGTACATGAGAGAAAAAATCCTCCCACTACTAAGTCGCAATATGCAAAAGAATACAGATATTTCGACCTCGAAAAAGATGTTCCTGAGCATTTGGCCAATGAATATCCAGAAAAAGACATGCACAATGTGAGTGAGTGGAAATCATTGTGATCGTATCCATACCATTTCTCAACATTTGAGATCCCCCTGCCCTGGGGGTTTTTTATTAAAAATCTGAAAATAAAATTTTTTACGACGGCGTAAGTATTTCTACTTTGGTCTTAATACTTGATACTCATTACTTGATACTATCAATGAAGTCTTTATTCTCTTCTTCTCTTTTAAGTTTATTGATTCCACTACTAATGGAGCTTTTTCTGCTAGCTAAAATATAGCTACGCAAATGATGCTGATAATATCTTGGATTAGGAAGAATCGCTGCCAGTAGTGTTGCCTCACTCTTAGTCAGTTTATCTGCCGAAGTGTCGAAGTAATAATGTGCTGCTTGATCTATTCAATAGATACCGTCGCCGAATTCTACGATATTGAGATATACCTCTAGGATTCTTTCCTTACTTCGTCATGCTTCTAATAATATCGTGAAATATGACTCTATTGCTTTTCTTGCGATAGAACGACCTGGTCGTAGAAAAAGATTTTTTGCTGTTTGCTGAGTAATAGTACTTCATCATACGCGGAGAGATTTAGACTTTACATTCGACTCAACAGCGTTCCAGATAGCATCGAAATCGAAACCATAGTGGTCGAGGAACTTCTGGTCCTCCCCTGCCATGACGGCATACATACTATAATCTGAAATTGCCTCAATAGGCACCCGGGTGTATTTGAGAACTATTGGTCTTCAGTCAGTAACTTGTTCAGCGAATCTGATAACCATCAGTGGTGTCATTCATGGATTTTGCCACTTGTAAAGTAGAACAAAATAAATCGAGATAATGAAAAAAATAAACAGAAGATTTCTAAATCGTCCTTCTAGCTTCCGAAACCAGTATTCCATCTGTCGTGATAATGTATGTTTCATGTTTGATAGTATATATTTTATCAAGGTAAAAACAAAGTTTTTTCTCGCTGGAAATTTTTTATTATTTCTATACAGTTGTTTTCGAATTTAAAATTTATCATTTAAAATTTAAAATTCCGATGATAATCGGGTTAGCACCTATGGATTGATTTACTGATTGCGCCTTTCGCCAAATTACGAAAGAGATTTTTGAAAAATATGGAGAAAAAGCAAAATATGAATTTGTGTTGTGGACTGAATTCATGAACGCAGATGGATATATCATCAATCCGCTCGGCGTAATTAAACACTTATTAACCGACAAAAAACAGTCACCGGTTATTGCACAAATATTCTGAGGTAATGAAGATATGGTGATGAAATGTTTCGAAGACATACAAAAAAAATATGGAAAAATATTTTCGTGAATAGAATTGAATATGTGATGTCCTGCGAGAAATGTCATGAATACCTGATGAGGAAGTGCATTGTTGAAAGACAGAAAACAGACGCTGAATATCATAAAGAAACTTTCATGAGTGATGAAGATTCCGTTTAGTATCAAGACGAGAACGGGTATCGACGAGAGTGATCTACAAGAGCAAATGAAGTTTCTTGTCGAAGCAAGCAAATACGTGAGTATGATTACCATTCATGGAAGAACGGTGAAGCAATGATATTCAGCTGAAAGCAATCGAGACTTTATTTATGAATTAAAGAAAAAAATAGATAAAAAATGTAAGGTAATAGGAAATGGATGAATTAAAAGTTATGAAGATATAGGAAGCTTAGTAGGAAATTTAGACGGAGCTATGATTGGTCAGGCAGCAGTTGGTAACCCGCGAATCTTTACACCCCATACCCCAGACAGAAAAGAGATTAAAGAAACTATCTTGAAACATCTCGAGTATATGATCAGCTATGAAAATTATTTTCAAGAGCAGAAAATAAAATTTAAAGACGTTTTGGTGATGCCAGAAAATTTAAAAATGAATATAAAAAATCCACAGGCTATTACGCTAGCAGAATTTAGAAAACACTTATTTCAGTATGTAAAATGAATTCCATGATCCAAAGAGTTTAAGCAGAAGATAAGCACGATCAGCGAATATGAACCGCTCGTGAATGAGATTCAGAAATTTTTTGGGTAAAAAATGAGTCTGCTTTATTCGGCAGACTCACGTATTATGACGTAATCAATCATTCCTATTACATCGATTTTTTTCCACTTCACGTGTTTGGGAAGTATCATTCTGCCTTGGTCATCGACTTCAGCTTCTGTTGACATCCCTGACCATTCGGCTTGTTTCTTTTCATCTTTTTTATAAGACAACATAATTTTTTTCCATTTTGCCCGTGTATATATCTTCAGAGAAGACCCATCTTGGACGAAAAAGAATCCTTTTTTATCGCCTAACCACTTGGAAAGGAAAGCCAATCGGATGAAAAAAAATGTTTTTTTGTCGTCTAACCACTTTGAAGGAAAGCCAAATCTTCGTTTTGCATCAACGCTTCTTTTAATGGTGCCTAAATATTCCATGGTGTTTGATTTTTGATTTTTGTTTTTTAGTAGTCATAGTACATCAAGCAGATTGTCTGCTTGAGAAATGGTTGCAAAGGAAGATACAGCTTTCTTTGGGTGATGTTGTTGGTAATCGTAATCAAAGAAGTTGTATCTCCTACAGGTATAGGAGCAATGGTAAAGGTTTCCTTTGCGATTCCCCACTTCCAGTAGAAGCTATAGTTGTCAAATTCTACCTTGTATTTCAAAGCATCTGCCCGTTCCTTTGTCCGTACAGTATCATTTTTGTTCTGCAGACAAAGACTTCCCTTATCAAATTGTGGAAAGACCATTGCGAACCTAGTCCGCACAGTATCGTTTTCTAAATACTGGTAGGTAAACTTTATCCCATAGGTATCGACAAAGCCTATTAGCTTTGTTGTAGAATCCCTGTTGTTTTGGAAAACAGCATATTGAGAATCTACATCGTACTTTAGTATCAGCGGAGATGGTTCCACCTCAGGAACATAGGGAAGTATATCTTCTTCTTTTTCACAGGAAGCAAGAAACAAGCACACAGCGAATACGTATATTAATTTTGTTTTCATCGGATTTTGTTTTAATGTTATAGATACTATAAATATTTACTATGATAAGTCAATCTTATGTTGATTTTCTAGTTAAAATACCTATAATCTCTGTCTAAAAAAAATGTGAAAAATGAAAATTAAAACAAAAAATGGAGGCATTATCAACACTGCGATCATTAGCGATGAATTTCCAACGCCTATCTCGTGGAACGTTGATGGCAGAGAGATCATCCTTCCAGAGCAGCTGCTGTTAATAAATAACGAAGAAATGAAGCGAGGTGGAATACCCATCTGCTTCCCAAATTTTGGACCAGCTACATACAATGGAACTGAAATTCGTAGACATGGATTTCTCCGTGATACAAAAGCTCTTTTACGTAGTCAAACGGGTTCAAAGTTAATGTTGCATGGAAAAGTGGCCGATTATGGCCTGTCCTATGACATCATAGCATCATTTCAGGTGAATAATCTTGGTGCTCCAACACTCATACAGACCCTAGCAACAAGATCTACGTCTGGCAAAGATATGCCAATTTGCCTGGCCTTTCATCCGTACTTTAAGATAAATAGAAAATATCTTAATTTCATAAAGGATGGTGTGGGAATGGATATGAACCTTTTCAATGATTCATCGCTATTACAGGCCAAGAAATTCGGATTTCATAATACATTTGAAATCCGACTCGATGAGGATCTGTCAGTCGAAATGACTTGTCTGGGAGATTTCGAAACAGGTCAGCAACAGGTTTGTATCTGGTCTGACAGCCCAAATCAATACATCTGCATAGAGCCAATTATGCATGATCATAAATTATTCGGAACTCCCCAAGGATGTTTTGTTGGAGGAAAAGAAAAGATTTTCAATGTTTCCTACACCTGTAAAATATGGTAGTAGCTAATGATGAAAAATAATCCACACGGGCCAACGAGAAAATCGTTGCCCTTTTTTATATATTACAATTTGAATCTTATCATATTTTCCATAAAGTTCAGTCACCAGCCATTTAGTTATCTGGAATATTGTAGCATGAACTACGAACGTTTTGATCACGATATACAAAGCACCAAGAAATCTATTTTTTTGGTAAATATGACCAAGGAGATTACTCCCTATTTTTCTCAATTGGCACTTCAGGGCATCGAGAAATATCTCAAGCAAGGAAAGAAGATTTGAATCCTTGTAAACAAGAAAGGCTATGCCGGAGGTATCATTTGTCATGAGTGCGGAAATATTCCCAAGTGTAAAAATTGCTCCGTCAGTATCAGTTATCATAAGCTTGTTTCTTGAGACACGATAGGGCTTTGTCATATCTGCAAAACTCAGTACGATGTGCCAACCACTTGCCCTGTATGTAAGAGTAAAAAGATAAAAGATTTTTGACTGTGAACACAAAAAGTCGCTGAATATTTGAAAAATGAGTACCACCAAGACGCACTAATCATTGAGTCGGAGACCGTCAATTCTCCCAATAAAATCAAAAAAATACAAGAACAGATTTCTGAACATCAGATCATCATTTGAACTTCTCTTCTCGCTACCCCGCCCAAGGATATAAATTTTGACCTCATCATATTTTTAAATGCAGACCTAGGTTTGAATATACCCGATTACACTTCAGCAGAAAGAAATTTCTACTTTCTCTACGAGGCTTTTGTAAAGCATCCGACGGCGAACTTTATCGTTCAGTCATTTAATCCAGACCAGTACAGTATTCGCACGGCCTGTGAAATGAAAAAAGAAAAATTTTATGAACAAGATAATATTTTCAGAAAAGCGAACGGTTATCCACCGTTTGGAGAATTATGTGTGATTTTGTATAAGAATGAAATCGAAGAAAGTCTCTTTACTAAGGTCGATACCCTACACAAGGACCTACTGTATTTGAAAGAAAAGTACGAACTCAAAGATATTGAAGTTTATTCCACTCCCCCACTGATTTACAAAATGTTTGGCAAATATAGATACAACATCATTTTAAAATGACCAAACGTCAGACAATTTATGGATATCATCTACACGAAGTTGAACTTGGCAAAGAAAGGTTTTAAAGTGGACTGGATGGCAGAAAGTATAGTATAATTATAATTAAAAAACTCTCCCGATTGCTCGGGAGGAGTTGATATAGCATAAATATAAATTTATTACTTCGGAATTTTCTTCAGCCATTTCCAACTGATGAAGTACTGCCAGAAGGTTTTTTCGGGAGAACCCAGATAGACCCGATATTGTGTCTCCATATCTTCTATTTCTTCTTCCCTTGCTGCAATAACCTCGTAAGGTTTCTTCTCTGGATTAGAAAGCAGATACTGAGCTGTCTTTTTTAAATCTATGGAAAGATCATCCAATTTGACGGTAGAAATAAGAGCATATTCCTTTTTGATTCCTTCGACATATTTCCATTCTTTTTTGATTTCTTTGGACAGTTTCGACACCGATTCATGCATATCCATACTCTTAACGAAATATTTAATAAGAGCATACCCGAGATATGCTATTATCACAGTACAAATAGTGGCCCCGATAAAATCCATATGAATATACATTGCTATGATACATACGATAGGAATAATGATTAACGAAATCACTAACCATGTAACATACTTCTTAAATACATTCAAATGATACCGATATTCGTCAGATTTTTCTTTTTGTTGTTTGTTTTGTTCCATTGGAGTAAACTTTAAATTTTTTTAGGTTTTATCTAGTTCTTATATGTATTTTCCAATTAAAGTCAACAAGTATTAGATATTTTTTTAATTGTCAACCCTAAATATCCATGTGAATGGATGTTTTTTTGCTTCTCAAGTAATTTCCGGATATACTTGAATGTGATAAAACAACGCCTATTTAGCATTAAAATATAAACTAAAATGGAAGTCATTCAGAATGTAGTATACGATACGGACTATAGTGCATATGTCGCCGATGGTGGATATCCGCTATTTCAAGCACCCGCAGGAGCTGAAAAGCTATGATTTCTTGATAAACTCTTATCGGGAATCTTTCCTAGTCTGTTTGGTAAAAAATGAGCGCCGACAGGGGCTGGAATGCTTGGTGGCAAACACAAAGAGCCATTGCCAGAAAATAACGAAATCAAAGACAAGGAGCTTAGAGAGCAAGTGAAATACCTACTTGAATTGCCTGATGAGCAGTATAACGATCAGAAATTAACGAGTAAAATGAGACAATATATCGCAGAGACAGAAAAAGAATATTCTACCGTGATCAATGATTATAAATCACACATCGCACCATCGTACTGGGAATTTAAGCCGACTCATTATAATGTGTCAGGGATTTTTGGAAAAAGTTATTACGCACAAAGTTATCCATCATACATCGATGCACTATGGACGAGAGATATTTTCGGATTCCATGCAAAATGGGATATGACCTGGTTTATCTATCCGGAAGACGATGCAGCTATTCAGTCTATGCTGAAGAATAGAGCTACACAGTTGAAAGCCGAAGTAAAGGATGCTATGCAAAAAGGAATTACCCTAGATATGGAAATAGAACAGCAGTATAGAGATGTGGAGATGATTAGAGAAAAACTCACCACTCGTGAAGAAAGATATTTTGAAAATTCGTTTTACATCAATGTGTATGACGACAATGAAGATAAATTGAAGGAAACAGGAAAAAAGATCGAACAAAAAATATCAGGATACTGAATCAGAATCAAGAGCGCGATCCAGAGAATGGACGAAGGATTTACTTCCGGATTACCGTTCTGCTCTGATGAACTTGCGATTAGTAGAAGCTCAGTAACCTCATCACTCGCAGGATGATTTCCGTTTATATCCAATGATATGGTCAGCGAAACAGGAATCTTATATGGAATAAATTTACATACAGGATGATTGGTTATCTTCGATAGATACAATGGAAAATTACAGAATATGAATAGTGTAATCCTTGCTACTTCTGGTGCTGGAAAATCGTTTACCGTCAAACTTGAAGTATTGAGATATTTGATCAATGATATCGATGTCATTATTATCGATCCGGAAAACGAATATAAATCACTCTGTCAGAAAGTGGGTGGAACCTATGTAAACATCGCTACGAATTCACAGCAATACTTAAATCCATTTGATATTCCACCAAGAATCGAAGATGTAGAATATGGAAAAGGAGATCTTTTGAGAAGTCAGATAATGAGTCTCATCTGAATGATTCAGATTTTGATTTGAGGATGTACTCCAGAAGAAGAAGCATTGCTTGATAAAGCATTGCAAAGTACGTATTCGTTGAAATGATTTTCGCTCGAAGCAGATAGCTATGAAGGCAAACAACCACCGATCATGGGTGATCTGATGAACGTTCTTGAAGGAATGGAAGGTGGAGATAGATTAGCTTTAAGACTAAGTAAATACGTAAGTGGAACATTTGGAAAAGTATTTAATAACTACACAAATATCGACATCAATAATAAACTTACCGTCATCAGTATTAGAGATTTGGAAGATGCGTTGAAAACACCTGCGATGATGAACGTACTTAACCGGGTATGGACTAAAGTAAGGGCACATAAGAAGAAGAGAATGCTCGCTTGTGATGAAGCATGGATTATGTTCCAGAACGAAACTTCTGCAGAATTCCTTTTTGGACTTACCAAGAGAGCGAGAAAGTATGGATTATGAATTACGGTAATTTCACAGGATATCGAAGACTTCGTAAGAAGTAAATATGGTAAACCAATCATCTCCAACTGTGCGTTACAGATATTATTGAAACAATCTACGACGTCGATTAAAGCATTGAATGAGTTGCTTGGGCTCTCAGAGGCTGAGCAGAGAAGACTTGTCTCATCTGGAGTTTGAGAATGATTGATCTTTGCAGGAAATCAACATGTAGCAGTAAAAGTGCTTGCTTCACCAGAGGAAAAAGAATTTATCACCACAGATGTGAAGTAATCAAATGATATTTTAGATTTTTAGTTTTATTTATGGTAGAAGAAACGAAAGCAGTCGACACCAATACCAAGACACAACTTTCGCTCGCAGCAGCGCTGTTTTTTTCTCCATTAGTACAAAATATGTTGAAAAAAAATACACGAGATATCACAGAAAAAGATAGAGATTTTATTCGCGGATATGTTAAATTTGGCTATATCACTATTCTATTTTGAATCATTACCATCGCAGCCGGTGTCTTGAATTATCTCTTCATGTTGAAGATACTGAGCGTAACCTATACCGTCAGCATATTTATTTTGATTCTTTTGTTACTTATAGGTATTGTTAGTGTTCTTGCAGATATCAGTCTGGTAAAATGAAGTGATCAAGGGATCAAAACTTATACTGTCGAAGGAAATAGAAAAGATATTATCTTCAAATATTTACCCATATATAATATTTATCTTTGGTATAAAGCGCACAATTTTGAAAAACCAAATTGGCGGATCAAAGAGTCCATACTTCTCCGAACATTATTTTTTGTGATAAGCATGAGCGGAAGTATAGCAGTAAGTAGTGCTATTTTAATTGTGCTCATCTTGAGAGTTGCTGCGCTAATGTCTGATATTGATTTTCTTAACATCACAACAAAACAGTGGCTCAATAAATTGTTCTCCAAAAATCCCGAAGAAATTTTTGGTTATATAACTGGTTGTATTATCTATCTCACAAAATCACTCGTACATATATTTAGCAAAATCCAGCCCTATAGTTTGGAAAATGAGATCGCAAAAGAAAAAGAAGATTACAGTCGTATCATAGATGTCCAAGGGAACGTGAATATTATCAGCGAATATATTCTCTGAATTATTTTGGCGATTGGACTCGTGTATATTATCAAACCTGACTTCACTATTCGAACATATTATGTCTGACTTGGATTGCTTATTATAAGATACCTCGTCATGGCTTTGCAATTACATCACCTTCCTCATCTTCCTATTGCGAGAGAAATCATACTTCTCATAAAAGGAATTTGAGGCGTATTTAGAACAAAATCTTTTACAAAATAGTATTATGCCAATGAACTACAAACACACGCTCACTACAAACGTAGCAAAATTCGTCGGATCTATTATGACGATAGTTTTTTCGCTCGTTGCGTTTGCTCATGGACAAAGTTGTCCTCTCCTTCAAGGATGGATTCCAAATACACTGGCTGATGGACAATCAAGAACAGGATATCAGATACAAGAAGCAACCTTTACCCAAAGTTGTGCTAGTGCTGCAGGACGCATTACCTGTATCAAAGGAAGTGTCGCCAATGGAGATATTTTTAAATATTCATCATGTATTCCACATACCCGATCAAAATGTATTGCACCCACAGCTGCTAATCATTTGGAATATAAAACATTATATTCTGCAACAAAAGCAACGTACACCCAAACTTGTCAGCAATTGAGTCAAAGCCTACAATGTTTGAACGGCATTTTTACCTGATGAATTACTCCAAGTCTCTTTAAATATACAAAATGTACAGATACCAATCGAAAACAATGCGTAGATAAATGGACTAATAGTTTTAGAGATCACGGCGAAACAGTTATATGATACGCCGCCGCTATTCCTGGCAAATGACAAACTTGTTCTACACTTCAGAGAACGCTTACTTGTACCAATGGCACCTGGTCCTGAGGCAATCAATCCTCACTTTCTACCTGATGTACTGATCCGGGATCATTTTCGTGATGTTATAATATATGGACAAAAACTACTGTTCCTCATAGCACGGCGGTAAACGGATATACGAGTGCAAAGTCTATTGGAACGGGAACATGTGATGATGTCTTACAGGTACTTACTTGTACCAATGGAATACGAAATTGAGGCACCCAAGGTGGTCTTTCTAGTGGTTGTGTTCAAGCAAATGCTAGACCATGTTCTGAAAAAAGCGCTGGTTTAAATAATGGTACAGGAATGCTTCCTCATGGATCATTCATTACTAAATATACTAGTAAGTTTGCTCGCGAAGTAGATAATAAATATTGTAGCGACTACGCAAAAGTATTACAATGTGTAGATAGTATACGGTCTGGTAATGTATGAACGCTTATTTGAAAGCTCTTTACTGGATGCCAAAATGTATCATCGGGCTCATGTCTGAGCGCAGGTGTATATACGCCCAACTTTCAATCTATTGCGAGATATACTTCAAATACAGCTAGTACTACTCAATCATGTTCAGCATTGCAAAAATCATATACCTGTGTCAACGGTACACGATCTGGTGGGACTCCACTTGGATTCACCACATGTGTAGGATGCATGCTTACCTGAAGAGGTTTTTTATATGAATGATGGAACGACTATTGATACTCAATAACAGGAGCAGTATTTCCGAAAATGTGTGCTGACTTTTCTACCGTACTATCATGTAGTGGATGAATTATAGACGGAAACTGGCAAACCTATAAATATGATTCTTGTCTACCTATAGGAGGACTTGTTGCCGGTATGGATCTTGCTATCAATGAATCGCTAGGACTACCTGGCTCAAAAAATATTAGTGGAAATTTGATTGCACAATGATCCAGTCCTGAGATTAGTATTTTATTTAAGAACAAGTGAGATACTTCAGTTGTATTATGACCCATCCCTGCAGGATTTTTGAAATGTATTTGGAGCGAACAAAATCTCGAAGTATATAAATCGAATATCATCACCGATTTCGTCGTCAATTCATGAACGAAAGTGGGAATAAATATCAGAATAAAATCTCTTTTCACTCAAGCATTGGGGAAAAAGACTCTGATGTGTGCGATCACTCCTATGTGATATACCGACCAAGACGCTAGCAATAATACTCGATCTGGAACCTTCGAAGTTGTAAAAGCAGATAGATTTGATCTCGCATTGAGTAAAAGTATCGAACCTATAAGTAAAAATCTCGAAGCTGCCGAAGGAGCAAAATGAACACAATGAGTACAAAATCTCGTGTATAATAAGATTATGAATGTGTTGGTACCACTCATCGTCATCATTGGTATCCTCTCTGCAATTCTTGGATTCTATAAGATTATGTTTTCTAGTGAAGATACAGCGACCAAAGAATGAACGAGATATATTATCTATGGAGTAATCGGTATCGTTATGATTATGAGTGCCAAATTTATCGGGCAAAATCTTTTTGATCTCTTAAGTGCCACTGACATAAAATGAAATGATATAGCCGCCTGACTCTACGACAAAGTAATATATCCATTTATTAAATTTGCTATCTATCTTGTCTTGGGTGCGATGTTTGTGATTCTAGTATCTCGCGTGATTACCTTCCTCTTTGGTAGTGACTCTGATGCACAGAAGAAAGCAGGAACGCTTATCGGATGGAATATTATTTCTATGCTCATTATCATCTGAGCAAAACAGATTGTAGAAGCAATTTATGGAAAACAAGCCGCTGTCACCAAAGACATCACTAATCTCTGAGAAATCGGATCTGGAGTCTTGGCAGATAAGAATATTCCTATAGTTTATCAAATCATCAATTATGCACTCGGGATAGCCTCATTGGTTATCTTGGTAGTCATTATCATACAAACCGTTAAGCTTCTTATGAAGCCAGACGATCCTGCACAGATCAAGAGTATCAAAAACAGCCTATTTTACATGTTTTTGGGAATTTTAGTCCTCGGAGCCGGATATCTGATCGTAAACTTCGCAATTATCAACTAGTATATCTCTGAAAAATCCAATATTTCTTTGGCTCCGTAACATATACGGAGCCTTTTTATCTCGTATTGCTTTTTTGAGGCGTATTTATATAGTATATGGCAATACCACATTTATTTTTTGTTATTGTAAAAATGCGTACTCTATTGGTTATATTGATTATTCTTTCATGAATAGTGCTTGTCGGGTCTGTTTTACTAATGTCTCCCAAAGGTTGACTGGGACTATGAATCGGCTGAGCAGCTGGGGGAAGCGACTATGGAAGCAAAAAAACTCTCGAAAATAAACTTAAAACATTTGCACTTGTTTCTGGTGTTATATTTCTGCTTGCATCGCTTATTTTACCGTATACTAAGTAAGCAATGATAACAATCAAAAAAAAGCTCATAAGAGATATCCTTAGGTATACTTTTTTCCTATCCTTTTTTTTCTGGGTACTGATTACCCTCTATATAGGATACCAATACGTTCGAGTATCTTCTGCTCAAGTAATTACCAAATGAGGAACCTTTGTAGAAGGTATTTTTGACAATACCTCATATCTACCCTACCTTCGTAACGATATTCAAAGCAATTTTTACCAAGGACTTTTATTCAACTCTTGCGTCAAACCATCCTACGATAAAACCATGGCAACATATGTACCCGATCTTTGTACAATAGCTACCAAAGACAATAAAAATTATACTATCAGTTTAAATAAATGATTTATCCGATCAGATGGAACACCAGTTTCTCTTGAGGATATTTACTTTACTTATAATGAAATTCTTCGTGGTAACATGTGGCAACTTCCACTGCTGGCTCAATATGCCAATGTCACTATCACCAAAGACGTAAACAATACGCTCAAGATTGCATTTGAAAATAGTTCTTCTGATAATATATTATTTTTCACCAATTACATCCTTCCTAGGCACATATTGATAAATACCGAGCTTAACGATTATAAATCATTGTTTGCTTTCAAACCAGTCTATACCAACTGTGCAAATCTTGTTTCTCAATCCAATGACGAATATAGTCTTGTATTCAATCTCGTTAATTGTAATCAGAGTAATCTAAATTTTTATCAGGTGAAAAATACTACTTCATTTGGATCATTTAAAAATTCTATCGTGAACTGAGGATCATCAATCATCGACGCATATGTTGGCGATGAAACGATGAATGGATATGTGGCCAAGAAAATCCTAACCAACCAACTTATCACGGTATTTTTCAATACTCGTTCTGATAGGCTTCGCGTAAGGGGGAGAAGAGTACTTTGAGGACTTATTAAACATAACTTTTACGATAGCGGATATGAAAACTATTTTGAAAAAAATGACGATGGGCTTTTTGACGTATTCCAATCTACTTGATGAGACGTAAAAGATTTACTCAATCGTGAATATATCTGAAGCGCTATTACTAAAAATGACCTATTAGATATCGATGTTCAAGCCCTACCAAAAACAATTGCTATCAAATGAGAAAATCAAAAACTAGTATATTTCATAGATACTTGATCATCCATATCCACAGAGCTTACTTTTGATAAATGATATGACAATGTAATTGTGGAATATAAAGGGAAAACATATACACCAAAACACTTCGTGAAATGAGGGAAATCGTGATGGTATACATTTGGACTTGCAGAAAAAAACTTTTGAAGTGGGATCAATAAATATAGTATCTATGGATATGATAAGGGCAAGAAAATTCTTCTCTCTTCATTGGATATCTATGATGTTATAGCTGAGACACAAACAGAAACCACTATGCCAAGCGAACCAGTAAAATTCACCGTAGTATATTATAGTAATTATATTAATGATTTTGTGGTGGCGAGATTACAACGCATCTTTAGTGAAGCAAATGTCGGTGAAAATTTTGTCTTTGAAAAGATTGAAACCCCACAAGAACTACAGTGAAGATTGGTAGTCGGCGATTATGATCTCTTGATCAATACCGTAGATATGTGACTCAAAAAAGATCTCACTAAGCTTTTCAGCACTGATAAATCCGAAGTCAATCCTTCACAATACCAAAATCAAAAACTTACTACTCTTCTTGAAAAATATATCGCTGCTGATGAAAAGGGTAAGAAAAAACCACTCACTGAGATAAATAGTATTTATTCCAAAGATATGCCATTTGTTATCCTAGGGAAAGAATATCTTACTATCAATTTCAAACCGACCATCATAGAAAAGTTGTTTGGTACGGGATACAACATCGAAATCGATGAGTATAACTGGAGAAGCTATATCTACAAAAACCTTAAACTTGTAAAAAATATTCATATCGACGGCAAGAAAATATGGAATTTTGACAACTTCTCAAACTTTTTAACCAACGCAATAAAATAAATTATGTCAGTTTTTGATATCGTTCAGTTAGCCATCATCTTGGCGGTTTCCATTTGAATGCATGAATATGCCCATGCATATGTTTCTTATCGTCTTGGAGATCCAACGCCGAAGTTGCAAGGAAGACTGACACCTAATCCCTTGAAACATATCGACCCCATAGGATTCATCATGATATTTATAGCACACTTTGGACGATGAAAGCCAGTACAGATCAATCCGCTCTATTATAAACATCCTCGCAAAGGAGAGCTTATGGTAGCACTCGCTGGACCAGCGACAAATTTTGTCTTAGCAATTATAGGAATCCTCATACTCTTGATTTATGCCAAAGTTATGGGCGGAACTCCAAATGATATTTTCCTCAACAATATAGACCCTATGATTAGTTTCTGGATAAACTTTAGCTTTTTAAATATTGCTCTTGCCATCTTCAATCTTATTCCCATAGCACCACTTGATGGATATAGATTGATTAAAATCCGATGGCATAAATGAGCCGAATGGATGGAAAGAAACTCACGCTTCTGAATCATCTTCGTGATAGCACTTGTTTACCTTGCAAGCCCGATTTTTGTGAAAGTAAGTACATTTGTATTCAATTTCTTATTTACCATCATAGGACAAGTATTCTATTAACTGACTAAATTACATCATGAAGTAATTTAGCTCTTTACATTGAAAAAATGCTCGATAAATTAGCAAACATAGAAAAAAAATATCTCGAACTCAGAGATCAGATGATGGACCCTGAGATTATTTCTGATACGCAAAAATCTATCCAACTCAACAAAGATCTTTCTGCGATGCAGGAGATTTATGATCTTTATCAGGAGTATAAAAAAGCTCATCAGCAAAAAAAAGATGCGCAAGAAATGATAGATACAGAGCAGGATTCAGAAATGCTTGAGATGGCAAAAGAACAACTCAAAGAAGCTGAATCCACTATCCAAGATTTGGATATAAAAATCAAGGTTGCTCTCCTCCCAAAAGATCCGAATGACGATAAAAATATTTATCTAGAAATCAGACCAGCTGCCTGAGGTGATGAAGCAGGATTGTTCGCTACTGAACTTTTGAAGATGTATCTCGGTTATGCAACTAAGAAATGACGAAAGCCAGAAATCGTGGAAGAACAGCTTTCTGATATAGGTGGAGTTAAATTTGTGATGGTAAAAATCAGTTGAAATAGTGTGTATTCAATTATGAAATTTGAAAGTGGTGTCCATAGAGTACAGAGAATCCCTACAACAGAATCACAAGGAAGAGTTCACACCTCGACCGTGACCGTAGCAATCATGCCGGAAGCAGAAGATATAGATTTCAAAGTCGATCCCAAAGATGTAGAGATAGATACCTATGCAGCATCAAGTAGCTGAGGACAAAACGCCAACAAGAATCAGACGGGAGTAAGATTACGTCATATTCCTAGCGGATTGATTGTAACTATCGGAGATTCTAAGTCTCAATTGCAAAATAAAGATAAGGCATGGTCAGTATTGAAAGCAAGATTATATCAAATAGAACTCGATAAAAAAACCGCTGAGACCAAATCACTAAGAGGCGATCAGATTGGAAATGGTGATAGATCAGAAAAAATCAGAACCTACAATTATCCTCAAGATAGAATCACCGATCATCGTATCCATCAATCATGGTCCAACATACCTGTCTTTATGACGGGAGAAATCGATGATATGATCAACGCATTAGTTTTGGAGAACCAGACAAGATTGTTGCAAGAAAGTATGAAATAACAATAATTTATCACTCATAACAATTGGTTATGGAAAAATATGAAAGTTTAGAATCATGTATAGATTCTTTTGCTATCGTCGATAAAGACCTAGATTTTGTTGTTCATGACCTTGAAGCAGGAGACGAAGTTGAAGCAGATACTCATCCTGTCGATGAACGAGTTGTAGCGAACAATGGGAAATTTGAAATTACCATAGATGGACAGAAGCACTCTTATGATGCCCATAATAATCAATGATACACCGCTTTCCATATTCAAAAAAATACTGAGCATTCTCTTCTAACGATTATGAGGACCAAATATTATGTATTCAAAGGGAAAGAGTAAAAAATATCAGTCATAAAATCATAAAAAAATATTGGACAAAACAATTTTCAAAAAATCATTTGCGTCAGTAAATGATTTTCTCAAAAAATCATTTGCAAACGAAAAAACAATATCTATACATCACACTATCTTAGACTAAAAAAAACCTCTGTTTTTGGAGACTACCATAAAATACCAGGTAGTACCAGTTGTTTTACTTAGTCTTTTTTAGTTTTTTGAAAAAAATAATTATGAAATTCATTTTTGTCACAGGAGGGGTAATTTCTGGTCTAGGGAAAGGAATAACCGCAGCATCAATAGGAAAACTTCTGAAAGCGTCCGGATATAAAATAAATATCGTAAAGATGGATCCTTATCTTCAAATAGATGCAGGGACAATGTCTCCATTTGAACATGGGGAAACCTTTGTGACGACTGATGGATTCGAAACTGATCTCGACCTCTGACACTATGAAAGATTTATCGACCAAAGTATGACGAGTAAAAGTAGCATCACTTCATGACAAATATATCTTTCTGTGATAAGAAAAGAAAGAAGAGGTGATTTCCTATGAAAGACCGTTCAAGTTATCCCACATATTACGAACGAAATCAAAGAGAGAATCAAAGCAGTTGCAGAGGAGAATGATGTTACTATTGTGGAAATATGATGAACCATAGGAGATATAGAATGATTACATTTCATCGAAGCCGTAAGACAACTTCATCAGGATTTAGGTAGAGAAAACGTTATGTTTGTCCACGTTGTTCCGATGATTGCTGTCTCTACTTCTGGAGAAATGAAATCTAAGGCTATCCAACATTCAGTGATTAAACTGAGAGAGTTGTGAATACATCCAAGTATCCTCGTATGTAGAGCCCCTGAAACCATAGGTGAAGACATCAAAGAGAAGCTATCTATGTTCACGGGTATAAAACCGGATCATATTATAGAAGCCTTGGATCAGAAATCTATTTACCAAGTTCCGCTCGCGTTACAGAAACAGAACATTCATCTTCTCATACAAAAAAGACTTTTCTGAGAACAAAAGGAGCCTGATATGAAAAATCGATGAGCGCTTGTCGACAAAATAAATAATCCAAAACAAACCATACATATCGCATTGGCAGGAAAATATACTACCCTTACAGATAGTTATATGAGCGTTATTGAGGCTTTGCAACATGCATGAGTCGCGTTTGATAGTAAGATTAAAGTACATTTATTGGACACAGAAACCTTTGAGGGCGAGGGCCGAGAAAAGAAATTGTCAGAACTTATTCAAGAATATGATATCAAATGATTTGTTGTACCAGGAGGCTTTGGCTCAAGATGAACTGAAGGAAAGATAAATATAGCCAATTATTGTAGAGTAAATAATGTTCCTTATCTAGGTCTATGTCTTGGCTTACAAATCGCTGTTATTTCTTTTGCAAGAAATGTATGCTGACTTTTCACGGCTAATTCTACGGAATTTGATGAGAAGACCGTAGACCCCGTAGTAGATATTATGGAAGATCAAAAGACTATTGCGAACAAATGATGAACTATGCGTCTCGGTCTTTATGAAGCAGTGTTGAAAAAATGAAGTAAAGTACAAGCTTTATACGGTCAAGATACAATCCAAGAAAGACATCGCCATAGATATGAAGTCAATCCATCGTATCATGAAATCTTAGAAAAAAATGGAATGATAATCAGCGGAATGTCACCAGATGGAAAATTAGTTGAATATATAGAATTATCTGATCATAAATATTATACAGCTACTCAATCTCATCCAGAATTCAATTCTAGACTGGATAAACCCCATCCCCTATTTTTGTGATTGATCAAAGCTTGCTTATAATAAACTAAAAAACTGAATGATTTCTCATCCAGTACATTTATAGTGTAAGTTCATATACCTGCTTCCTGACATAATCGGCCCAGAATTCTGATGATTTAGCCGAAGATTTTCCTGGTATTTTTTTAAAATCTTTGTATGAAATTGGCCTTCCGATGGTAATTTCAATGATCTTATTCGTTTGAAGGAATAGTTCACGAGGAAGAAGCATCATTTCGATATTCGACTTGATTCTTGCCTGCTTTCGCATATTGGCAACTGTATAGAACCAGTCGGAATTATTTCCACTGATATGGACAGGGACAATGTCCCGCTCGAATTTAACGGCTTTTTTTATAAAATGCGTTTGCCAAGGTAGATCGATTATGTCTCCATTATCCATTCTCCGCGATACTAGACCAGCTGGAAACATGAGCATTTGCTTGTCAATTGAGGCGTATGCTTGGTTAATTTCTTCCACAGCATTACTATCTTGATCCCCATGCTTGTTTATGGGCAAAAAGAACTCACGAAGATTCTCTATAGCATAGAGAATATCGTTGACAGGAAACTTGATATTGGGGAAAGCAGCACTAATAACGCACATAAATATAATGCCATCTAATCCTCCTAACGGATGATTAGACACGAATATATAACGCCCATCCAATGGTGGATAGTTTCCCTTCACTTCTACCTGCACATTGAGGAATTCGAGCATAGATTTAGCAAATTCTATGCCCTGTAGATGTCCATACCTTAGCAAAAATTCATTAATTTCCTTCTCATGAACAATCGTCTTCATCCATTGAACTAAGAAAGGAATATAAGCCAAAAAAGGATTCTTCTCTTGAACCGTTTTTCTAATATTAATTTGTTGTATCATATATATTTGTTTTATCAAGCTATCATAAGGATTTCCTAGCCGAAAACAATTGATAACAAAAAGCTCTACATCACTGCAGAGCTCTTTTATGTCTAGTGTTTAAGGTCTAATTATTATTCAGCGTCCATAGCTTTGATTTTTCCTGATCTTTCTTCGATGATCTTCTTGGCTACGTTTTCTGGAACTTTTTCGTATGATGCGAAACTCATAGATGATTGAGCTCTTCCTTGCGTATTTGATCTCAAATCTGTCGTATATCCGAACATCTCAGACAATGGAACTTTAGCCTTGATAACTGCTGCATTTCCTCTCTTATCTTGTCCTTGAATCATTCCTCTTCTTGAACTCAAATCTCCCATTACATCTCCTACATAATCTTCTGGCGTCACTACTTCTACATCCATGATAGGCTCCAAGATACATGGACCTGCTTTCATGAAGGCGTCTTTGAACGCTCTATAGGTAGCGATTTTGAAGGCTATTTCTGATGAATCCACATCGTGGTATGATCCATCATAAGGAACTACTCTTACATTGATGATAGGATATCCTGCCAATACTCCTTGAGCCACTGTTTCTTTTGCTCCCTTATCGATAGCGGGGATAAACTCTTTTGGAATCGTTCCTCCAGATACTTCATCTTTGAATTCATAGTCCTTTTCCATATTTTTTTCGAGCCTCAATAATACGTGTCCAAATTGTCCTCTACCTCCTGTCTGTCTCTTGAAGATTCCTTCTCAATTAGCGTCTTGAGTAATGGTTTCTCTGTAAGCAACCTGTGGTTTACCGGTATTTACTTCTACCTTGTGTTCTCTCTTGAGTCTATCTACAATAATTTCCAAGTGCAACTCTCCCATTCCTGCGATGATAGTTTGATTACTTTCTACATCCGTATGATATTTGAATGAAGGATCTTCATAGGCAAGTTTGGAAAGCGCGATACCCATTCTTTCTTGGTCAGCTTTTGATTTTGGTTCGATAGCGATATCGATAACTGGCGCTGGGAATTCCATCTTTTCAAGGATGATAGGATTTTTCATATCACAGAGGGTGTGCCCTGTTCTCGTATCTTTGAGTCCCAAAAATGCACAGATGTGACCTGCATGTATTTCTGATATTTCTTCTCTCTTGTTCGCGTGCATAAGCAACAATCTTCCCACTCTTTCTTTTTGTCTGGTAAGTGGATTGAGCAAAGTATCTCCTGAATGGATGGTACCTGAGTATACTCTTACGAAGGTAAGCGTACCTACGAATGGATCGGTTGCAATCTTGAATGCAATAGCTGAAACGGGTTCTTTATCATCGGGCATTCTTTCAAGTATTTTGGTTTCATCGTCTGGATCGAGTCCTTTCATCGCTCCTCTATCCAATGGACATGGTAAGAAATCAAGCACCGCATCGAGAACTAATTGCACTCCTTTGTTTCCAAGTGCTGATCCACAGAGAATAGGATATAGGTCGTTTTTGATGGTTCCTGCTCTGATAGCTTTTTTGATAAGTTCTATAGATGGTTCTTCTCCTGCGAGAAATTTTTCTGCTAACTCGTCGTTGAACATCGAAACTTTATCGATCATTTCTTCTCTATATTTTTTTGCTTTTTCTAGCATATCATCAGGTATTTCATGCTCATGAACCTCGATACCCTTGTCTCATGAGAAGGTATACATCTTCATGGTGAGCAAATCTACGATTGCCTTGAATTCGTCAGCCTGTCCTACAGGAAGTTGAAGCACAACTCCTTTGTCAGTAATTCTGGATTTGATAGAATCTACGGACATATAAAAATCAGCTCCAAGTTTGTCCATCTTGTTTGCAAAGATGATTCTTGGTACTCCATATTTGTCAGCCTGCCTTCGAACGGTTTCTGTCTGAGGTTCTACTCCTTGAGAACTATCAAGCAATGCTACTGCACCATCGAGAACTCTGAGTGATCTCTCTACTTCAACCGTGAAATCCACGTGTCCTGGGGTGTCGATGATATTTATTTGTGTCTCTTTCCAGAAACAGGTAGTCGCAGCGGATGTGATGGTGATCCCTCTTTCTTTTTCTTGCTCCATCCAATCCATCTCTGCAGCACCATCGTGTACTTCTCAGATCTTATGTTTCTTTCCTGTATAAAATAATACTCTTTCAGTAGTAGTAGTTTTACCTGCATCGATGTGAGCCATAATTCCAATGTTTCTCACATGGTCCAGGGTTTTTCGCTCGGCCATAATAATAATAAGATGATAAAATGAAATTTCTGTATATAAAAAAAATTTCTTTCGTCGCTGACTATACGAAATAGATGGGGTATTTCAAGGGGAATTGAGGGATAAATTGGGAGAAATTAGGGCCTATACACAGTCATCACCTTGTAGATTTTTTCTGTATCGTGTTCTATTTCGACTATGGAACCACTTATTCATCCCACTCCATAATATACTGGATTATAGGGATCTGGATTGCCTAATCCGTTTCCTCGTGTCTTAAATTCGTTTCGTTGAATTGCCTGTAATATAGGACTTCAGCTAGCGTCATATTTAAGTACATTGAATATTGCAGTATTTGCTAATTCGAATGTTCTAATCAATGTATTATCGTTGATAATTGGTGCCCCGCCGCCTGGACAATTACTCATATCTGCTAAGCAGGTGCCGTATGCAATATAATCTATCTTTAAATATCTTTTACTACCCACTTCATATACCTGAGTTATATATCCCTGATCTTTGGTGAAAGACATTATCCCTGTCGATTCTATTACTTGTTTTTCTAGTTCAGGAGATATTTGTTGCTGATTGTTATTAACTAGAGAACAACCAGATAATAGGGACGAAAAAACAATGAAGAGAAGAAATCTTTTCATAGAAAAAGAGAAGAAAATAAATTTTATTTTTATGATAATACTGATTTTATAACAATCGAATTGTTTGTTATTCCATGCTTCACATTTTTCAAGAGTTTCTTGCTATCTGCATAATTTTTAACTCCTGTAATGGTCCTAAGCGTAAGTTTATCTTTTTTGGATCAAGACTCTCCTTTGGTTTCTGGAAGTTTTCCGAGGAAGGCGATAATATCCGTGAGTTGAGGTCAGAGTTTTTGCTCTTCTTCTGGAGAAAGAGAAATGCATGCAAGCTTCTGAAGGCGTTGTATCTCTTGGGCAAAATCAGTCATTGGCATATGGGATATAAAGTGTTTGAAGTATACAAAAACCCGAGATAGTTTCAATGTAAAAAAGTCCTTAAAAAAAGTCCTTAAAAATTTGACACATTCTCCTTCAAAAATACGTTTTAGTGTTTTTGATTGAAGAATGGGCCAAATTAAGTCCGTAAAAAAGTCTTCAAAAATTTGACAGAAATTTTTTTTTGTTTATAATTAATTAACGCACAAAACGCGTAATGTAATACAAACAAAACTATCTATCACAAAACGGGGTGTAACGATAGACAAAAAAACTACTTTTGAAGTAGTTTTTTGTTTACTTGAAAAATACATTCTACTTTATCTTTAGGGTTATTGTTCCATCGATTGTTGGTAAGTTTTCGTAGGCGACGGCTGCTCTGATAAGATAGGTTCCTGGTTGCATATATATATGAGTAGTCGATCAACATTCTTGTCTCGTATTGCAAGTTAATGTTTTCCCGTCACCGAAATCTCGACGAATCTCCGAAGGTAAACCGTTGAACGAGATAGAAAATCCCACTCTGTCTCCTATACTCGCTTGCTGTGCAGGATAGTCAGGAATTAAAATATCTAATGTTTGATTTGCTCTTTTGACGATGATATTATTTTCTGGCGATACGGTGACCTCGCGACCTTTTTTGGTTTTGATGGTTACTGTAGGATGATATGTTCCGTTATTATTTTTTGTATCATATCTATACGTGTAGTTGATAATAGCTTCTGAAAAGTCCTTTCTCATAGACCCCGTCCCATCTCCAAAATCCCATGTGAATGATACTGCTTCATCATCAGGGTCATTGATGATCGTAGTAGATGCATCAAATTTTACCATGAAAGGATCTGTTCCCACGGTATCTGGTGTGACAATAAGCTTTCCTATAATATCGGCTCTGCTTACTTTGATAGGAATGATTATTTCCGTTTTTGCTCAACTTGGTACATCTTCTATGATAAGTTTCGCTTCATGATTGTCGCTATCATCGATAGTAAATTCAAAATTGTTTCCATCTGTGGATATTATTGCCTTACCGTCTAATAAAACTTTTTTGGTGGCAGTCAGTATATTGGGAGAAATTTGATTGACCTGAAGCTTGATGACGGTAGGTATTTCTGTAAGCACGAGCTCACCAGAAATCAAAGATACAATATCATTGCCAGCTACTCTTTTGAACTGAGGTGATTGTGGTGATTTAAAATAGGTGTCGTAATTTACTTGAAAATCGCTCACACCAACCTGGATATCATCACTTTCACATTGTCCTTGTTTATCATCTTCTGTGAGGAAAGTATTTTGTATAGCATATAATCCAGCACCAGGAAATTGGTAACTGAAGGTACCGTTATTGTTTTTTATAGTATCTATGACACCGTCTTTTGCATTTCTATTGAGGACATCGAATTGGTAATTGGTTATTTTTACTGTCTTGTCGAAGAAATTTGTCACGACATTATAATTTTTTCCGTCGCCCTTGGTGACGAGGATTTCGCAGACAGGAACATCAGATTGCTCCACTCTGATAGGGAAGGTATAGATGTAATTGTTAAGATTTGGGAATCTAACATACACGTTATATAATTTTGCTTCGTTATATACGAATGTAGTTGCAACATTATTTTGTTTGTCTTGGGTGCCATCACCATCAAAATCCCAAATAATTTTGTAGTCACTGAGTCCAAGATCTTTGAAGACTGAATTTGCATCAAACATCACTTTGGTCGGAGTTTTTCCTACAATCATTTCTGTTTCGGCGTCGTTGAAGGTAAGCGCCGATTTGGTAGGAGTTACGGTGATTTCTGAGTCGAAAATGATCGATCATCCAGAAAATGTTTTTTGAAGTTTTTCTGAAGTAGGAATATTTATGTAACTTGTTTCGAGATTGAGTGTGTATTCTCCTTTTTTGAAATATATACATGATCCGTCAAATTGGAAGCTTGTGAAGTTCAGTTTGAGCTTCTGTCCATTTCCACAATCCAAATACATTTCCGTAAAGTTTACTTGTCCGAGTGGTGGCACGAGCTGTGAATTGAAGTAATTGCTATTGAGGGTGTAATACATAGTTGCTGGAGCAATAAGCTTCATAGTCGCATCTCAACGGGTATATTTGGTTCCATCTTTGAACTGAATGTATGGCATGATGAGTTTGTCACTATCGAGAATATTATCTACAGAAAAATTTCTCACCATGGTAATTACTCTGGCCCCCAATACGATAGCAAAGATGAAAATCAAGAATCAAAATAAAGAACCGAGGATATATCCTACTTTTGATTTATTTTTTACGGTAATCAATCTATAGAGATTGGCCACGAGAAGCCCGATTCCGAGGAAAGTTAAGAGGCCGAAGAATAATACAGAAAATGTCTGCAATAATGTTTTGGTAGTATTTGGATCCAATCCTACACTAGAAAGCTGACTAGGATTGTTCATAAGATTGTAAAATACGAGCGATAATCATCCTACGACAAACATAAACAATACTCCACATCCAATCAAAACCGTTTTCATAGAAACTTTGGAAGTAGGTTTGGTGATATTTGCTGTCTGTTGGGGACGAACCGGAGGCTGTTGAGTTGGTGCAGCTTGAAGCGGAGCTCACGGCATCTGCTGGGGTATCTGCTGTGGTGCTGGTGCGAGTGCTTGTGGCGGTACTCCTTGTGGTGGGACTACTTGAGGAATTTGATCGACCATACTTTAGAATTAACGGATTAAAGAATTAACGGATTGCGAATTTTTTGTGATATAATTTATAACAAGATAATCAGACAAACAACTTTTGTTGTTTATGTATAAAGTATGTTTTTCTCCTTGAGTTTCAATGCTTTTGATTCATTCCATACTTTATAACTTTTTGAAATAATAGCAAGTCAAATCTGCTATATATATAGTAATATTTGCAAAAAAAATTGCTGACGCATATAATTACATTAGTTACGAGTATCGAGTTACTAGTTACGAGCAAAACTAATGTTTATCATTGTATATATTATCATGGAACAGCAAACTAAATCGTTCTTCCCAAAATTCATGAGTTTCCTCTTTATCGCGATGGGTATCTTTTTGGGTATCTATGCATTTTTTGCAAATGCGACGAACTGGACATTACCAAATGGAGATGGCTGGGATAATAGCAATTATCTTAATTCTACTTTTTGGGGAAGTATTCCAAACTCTTGAGACATCATTCAGGCACTCTATGGCACTGGTGGATGAGCTTTTATCTCTGGCACATCCATATACACTCGCAAATGGGATGGAAACCAAACTAGCTCATGTCTTAATATGTGAATGAATGTTACAGGTGTTTCAAACCCATTTCCTACTACACTAGCTCCTAATACCATCTACGTTGTTTCAGACCCTATCATATCCATAACCGCGCCTATCGTAATGGCACCATGTAGTGCAGTTGTTAGTAGCCAAACAAATGGCACTCTCTTTGAAGGCCCAACACAGTTATCTGGTATCTTTTTTACCGATAACGCTCAATATATCATTCTTGATAATATTTCCATTAGTGGTACAGGAATGACTCCACATACTCCTAACACGTATTGAATCTATGCTGATAATAATTTCTCAAACAGCACGATGAATAATGTCCAAATTTGGGGTACTACTTATGGTTTCTATCTGGGTGGTAATTCAATGAATGATGTTATAGATCACTCCAAAGCATACAATAACGCGTATGGTATGTATTTAGGTAATAACTCAACTAATAATACGATAGATAACTCTCAGGCCTACAATAATAGCGTCGATGGTATCTACATAGAAAATTCTTCTACCAATGAAATAGTCCGCTGTGAAACATACGACAATACCCGCAATGGTATTTATTTGGGCATTGCCTCAGACACCACTACTATATCAAATACGTTTTCGTATAGGAATAATAATGTATGAATACTCATACAAAGCTCTAATAACACATTGGATACTATAGACACTCACGATAATGCAGTTGGCTGAATCCTTCTGAGTGGTGCCAATAACAATACACTAACTACTATCATCGCTAACGGTAGTACTGTTGGTATGTGAATCAGACTTTTTAGTTCGGTGGGAAATACACTCAATTGAGTAACCGCGTATGGTAACTATTATGCTGGAGTACACCTTCACGGTTCTAATTACAACACAGGGATAAACATTACTTCAAATAGTAATGATGGATGATTGTATCTAAAAAATTCCACAAATAATAATTTTACCAACCTTATCATCAACAACAGTGACGGAAACTGAGCGGTCTTTACCTCTTGAACCAATTATAATACTTTGAGTGGATCTACTTTTTCAGGGAATAGATGATATGGAACCTATCGACAATCAAGTAATAATAATACTATTATAAACTCTTCTTTATATGGAAATCTCTTGTGAGGAAGCAGTATAAATACATGAAATAATAATACTCTTCAAAATTTACAAATATATAACAATACTGGATTCTGAATATTTATGTGATATATCTCCTGATCAGTTATTTCAAATGTGCAAGTGTATAATAATCCTTGAATAAATTCTATTGATTGAGCATGAATATATCTTCTTTATTCGACATGAACCACACTTCAAAATTCCTCTATTTCAGGGAATGCGAATGTATGAATAAAGATTGATTATTGATTTTGAAATATTATCAGCTGATCTACTTTTTCAGGAAATGCTCCGATGCTGCTTAATCGATCATTTAATAATCATATGCATAATGCTTACTCTTTTTCTACCGTAGGCCCTTCCTGTGTATTAGAATGATGAACGGGAAATGTATTTTCACTATTCTCTTGAAATAATCCTATAAGAATTGCTATATATTCATGAAATCACTGAACTAATATAAATAGCGCTATCGACTATTCTTTTGACACCTATACCAAAGCGAATAATTATATAGAACTTTATGCTGAGCCATATGTTACACTTACGGGAGCGGCAATATCTGCCTGATCACAATTCTCTCTGGACTTTGATATGACACGGATGTTCGAAATAGTAACTGGTCTCCTTGAAGATCGTTTTATCATGTCATGAACTAGTTCATTTACTATCTCTGGAGCTAGTCGAGATGGAAGATTATATTCGCCAGTAAAGATAACTACAGGAACTAAATTATGAGCCACTGGTGAAGCATGAATGAGCACACTTGTAAGTATCTTGGACACTATAGAGGTTATTTCCTGATCAACCTATCTCGTTATGAGCTGATGAACAGGGACCATTGATTTCCATGTCTTATCATGATCATCAGGGCAATATATTAAAATATTAAAATCAGTCGATGGAAATACTCGAGCACTAAATAGCGTAGACTCTGGATGCACTCTGGATCAGGCTCTTCTTTGTAGTTTCAGAACTAATGGAGATATAAAACTTTTTGCTTTCTGATCTTGAACATACACAAACTGTTCATATGCGGGATACACCACTGCCTGAAATACTGTAACAAGTGGAGGGCATTACAACACATGAGTACGTATTTACTTCACAGGAGACAATGCTTCTTGAGCGACACTTAATGGTAGTTGATATGCAAGTGGAACACTAATTACTGGCGACAATAATTATGTCTTTGTTCTTGCTGACAGTTGAGGGAATACTATTTGAATGAATTTTGTTGTAGATACTATAAATCCTGTTGTTACAGGAAACTATCCAACAAGCTGATTGAACATCACATCAGGAAATACTATCACGTTCACACGATCTTGATCTGATACTAATATATCATGATATACACTCTATGTAGATAGCACATGATACAGCCTTACAGGTACAAGTCTTGCAGTTGCTTTACCAAATGGAAGCTATACACGATATGTGATTGCTATTGATCACGCAGGCAACACTGGTACAAGCATTTCTCTGCCATTTGTAATTAGCGCAACACTTGTTGGAACAGCAACCATCACCGGTATCACCTACACGGGATATACCAATTCTGTTTTCCCTATCATTTTGTCTACTAATAAAGCAGCAGACTTTAGCATGACATGAGATATCACTTGAGCAATGCTTCCTCCTTACACCGGCGTAGTAAGTTCAAGTACAACATATAATCTTACTCTTACTACAGGTGATGGCACAAAGACAGTCTATATTACCTTCTCTACAGGTAGTGAAACATATACAGCGACTAAATCTATCATACTTGATACTACAGCACCAAGTCTGCCAAGTTTGACGACACCGGCAAGCGGAGCGACTGCTACAGGAGACTTTACTCTTGTATGGTCTGCATCAAGTGATGCTGGCGTTGGACTTTCTGGATATCAATATTTTGTCTCTACAACATGAACGATAGGAACGTGAATAGTTAAATCATGATATGTGGCCTCTACTGTCACTTGAGTATCTATAGCCAATTTTGAACTTTGAATTACGGGAACATTTTATCGATATGTAAAAGCGATCGATAGATTGAATAATTCGTGAACATCAGTAGCTCAACCGTTTGTTTATAGTGGAATATATGACATCATACCAAATACATTTTCTTTCAGTAGCGTAACAAGCGCACGAATCGATAGAGTCTATGGATCTAATACCGTGACGATTACTTGATTTACACCAAATACTTCTGTACTTGCAAGCATCAATAGATGAGTATTGTACATCAGTGGAAATATGGTAGGAACAACAGGATATGTTCAAAATGGACGAACAGTCAAAATAGAACTTGTTTCAAGTAGCGATTATGATGAAGAAGTAACAAGCACGCTTACTATAGGATGAATCTCTGCTACCTTCCGTGTCACTACAGAGACCGAAGCAGAGGCTAATGATGATGTGGATTATTCTGACATCTCAACCAATCTTTCTAGTACAGAAAAACTTCAAATCATAGCTGTCTTTGAGGCACTCAGGGATTTGTATGCTGGTTCAAAACAAGATGAATTCTTTGATTCACTTATGGTTATGCTTCAGAGCAAAATAGATGATTTAGGAACAAGTGCTGCTGATACTGATAGAAGCGAAGCATTACAATACCTCTATGATCTTGCTGATCAATATCGTGATTCTGGATCAGACAACACCGATATCTCCAACACTTCACGAATAGTAAATGGTATCTATACTGCTCCGAATGGAAAAAAATATACCATCACCTATGATTCAGTCAAAAAACAATTCACTTCAAGAAATTTCATCACGCCTAAATATTATCCTACGCTTGATGTATTAAAATACGACATCGATAGAAATAATCCGGTATGATCACAATATGCAAATGCCAAGACTATCAAGGCTCGATGGGGAAAAATATCTATTGATGGAACACGACAAACTTCTCCATACACTGCGCCAAATCATAAAGTATTCTATTTCTTCAAAACTACAGCAGGACAATATTCGTCGTATACATTCACTACAGAAAAATATTTTGACGACTTAGAAGCAGTCAAAGAGCACATTTACAATAACAACAGATAAATAAAAAACTAGGAGCAAGTTACCTCACCCCCTTCCCCTCTCCAATTCTTAGAGAGGGGTAATTTTTTATTTCCCTCTCCATACCATGGGGAGGGATCAAGGGTGGGGTAAATCACTAATCCCCAGTTTTTTTAACGATATTCTTTTATCAGTTCTTTTACGGTCGCATTTCGAGAAAATTCTTTATATGGAATCGTATAATCAGGATTTTGTATCCGAGTATCGCGTTCTAGAATCGCCTGAATAATCTCTCTCTTGGACGCAGGGGAAATAAATTTTACATTGCCTCGAACGACTTCCGGAATGGATGCGATATATGTCGTGAGAAGTGGCTTTTTCATCGCCACACTTTCTGTATGTACCGAACCAAATCCTTCAGATAATGAAGGAGCAACAATCATATCAGAGCTAGCAACTAATGTGCGAAGATCATTTTTTTCCAAGCCGTCGAATATCTGGACGGAAGATCATAAATGATATTTTCTGATTTTTTCCTTGATATGTTTGGTCCTTTTGGAATCAATAAGATTGAAAACAAAGAGCAATTGAGGATCAACGGTAACGACTTGAGGTAAGGCGTGAACTAGATAATCTAGTCACTTAGATTTGCCCGCATGTCCGTAATAAACGACAACAAAACGATTACCCCATCCACATTCAGTTCTCCAAGATTTGCCGTCAAAGGAAGACACTTCATCCGGATTTCGAAAATTTGTATCTACACCATTGTAGATCATTTTTATTTTTTTGTCAGGGATGCCGTAGACAAGCCTGATGGAATTCATTGTGTAATGTGATACGCAGTGGTAAAGGTCATAGGAGAACCAGAATATAGTTCTTTCAAAAAGTTTGTAGAGTCGTCCTCTCCATCGTCATTTGTAACGCGTTCGAAGTCTTCAGAATATCTCATGTACGGTGAGAATCACTCTTTTGTGAAAAATCCTTCCAAGCAGTGAGGCTGGAATAGCTCATCCGTAGGTGCTTGTGTGAATGAGAGAGATGTCTTTGTGATGTTTAAGAATTTTAAAACCCTTGAATAACGCCCAAAACATAAAACTGACCCTCCCCTTTCCGATTCTATAGATATGAAGGTTTTCCTTCTCTTCGTGGGTGGGCAATGTTTTGTCAAAGCGACTTGTCAGCACTGATATGGTATACCCTTTGGTCAATAAACGAGAAATAATGGCCTCAAATACCGTTTCCGATCAGCCTTTGTGGGGGAGATAATAGTCTAAGACAAAGAAGATATGTTTGTTCATAAATCCGTGAATGGCATAAATTTAATTACTGGTATTTTGTAGTTTTTTGGCGTTTTAATGCAAACAAAAAAGTCGCTCATAATTTGACAAAATCCGCGTTTCCGAATATAATTGAGATGCAATGAAAACTTGAATTTCTTTAGAGAGTTTTCATGCATCGAAATTATATATTATTCAATCATAGTTTTCCAATCGAATTATTCATTCGTTTTGGAAACTACATATTGTTCAATCAAAAATGAAAAATACTTTTGAAGGACAATATGAAAATAGAAAAAATTTTTGAAGGAGAATATATAATTGATTACAGACTTTTATTTGCGGGAACTCGATGAGAAGAAAAAAGAAGTTAACACTTCATCAGAGAATTCATCATCATCTGAGCAAACACTTTCATAGGCACATTCATAAAGTGCTTCATTTTGCTAGTCACGCATCACATCATCTTTCTCATGGTTTAGAGTTGGTAGTAATTGTGCTTGTTACTATTTTTTCATGACAAGCATTATTCGCAAATCTTACTGGACTCAATGAAAACGTTTACACAAATAATGCTTCCGAAACGGCAGAACATCTCCTTAGTGCTATGCAAAATCCAGCCGCTTCACTCAAACAAGGAAATATCATCTCCGTCTGGACTATGGATATGGATGTAGAAAATTCTTTTGCTAAATGATATTGTACCTACGGAGCAGCGAGAGTCTCTCCAGAATTTTTCCCTTTTACGGATGAAAAAACTCAACAGAGAACATGGGGAGGAAATGCGGTCAATCGATGTGAAAATGCTGCAGCCACCTGATATAAGATCTGAACAACACCAAGTCAATGAGCATTGATTATTTATAATGCATGAGGAAGATTTGGAAACTATGGCCACGTAGGAAAAGTTCTCCATTACGATAAAACACGCAAAAAGATTATCGTCAGAGATATGGCTCGAGTAGGAAGAGGACAGATGTCTGATCGTCGAGAAGATATTACCACAGCCAGCGTAAAGTGTTATATCTACAACAGCAAAACAGATATTCCAGAACCTACACCTGTAATTCCAGAACCTACACCCGTTATCCCTGTTGTCGTACCAGTCGTACCAATAACTCCTGTGACTCCAGTGGTGGTTCCAACAACCCCTACTCAACCCGTTCATAATGCACCAGTGGTTACTCCAACAACACCCGTGGTTCCAATAGTTACTCCAACAGTGCCAGTCGTGCCTGTAGTGATACCAACGGTACCTGTAGTAATTCCACAAAATTCTATTGGTAAAAAGTTAGATCTTGAATTCAAAGACTTGAGCGATATAGCAGAGCATTTTTTGACACAAAATGATCTTGTGTTTAGCTTAGTCACTAAGTCGCCACTTAGACTTGGTGAAGTAGCGACACTAACTCTCGAAATAAAAGATAAAAATACCTGAGAACCTTTCAACGGTTTGCTCCCCTTCTCATTTACCATACTCTCAACGAATGATGTCCTCCAAGCAGACATGTCGAATATCCAAATCATAAATAATTGATCTGTAGATATTTCCATTCTTGGCCAAAAAGTCGGCTCAGCAATCATCGTCATCTCTATGGATGACACCAAGATAGGTGAATTTGGTTTAGAGGTAAAATAGTCAAATATACCCCTATCAAGAGAACTTATGGCTCCATTTATTGGAGTTTTTCTTATTCTAACATTCTCTTGACCTTTTATGTTTAATATGTATAGTATAGATTCTCTAATAAAAATACATTAACAAAATACAAACAACAATGAAAAAATCATTCATTATTCTCGGTTTTGTTTTCTTTGCTTTTATTACAACAAATGCACAGAAACAATTGATGGTACACGACAGCATTATTGAGAGTGGAGGCATACACATCACAGGGCTTTCTTCTGGTAAAAAAATTGATGCCTTTGCAGTGACTTTCAGCAACAGGCATAAGTCCGTAGCAGTAATCTGGTATCCATGGTGGAACCTTTTAGATGGAGCGAAAATTGACTCTCTTGCCATAATCATTGATGGAGAGAAGCAATATGTTCCATCTCAATATCAAACCTACATTTACCTTCCCAAATCCTATACTTCAACTCTTCAAATAGTGGTCGCTGTAGACGGGAAAGACTACTACTCGAATCTTTATAGAGTTTGGTTTGAATAAGAACTGAGCTCTACTATAAATCACCGTTACATGCCTCAGACGCAAGTCTAGGCATTTTTTATATTTCTTAAAAAAACCGCTCAATGACGAAACGGTTTTCTGTTTTTATAGTATATGTGATTGGTAGCTAAGCTATTTGTTCCGCCTCAGCTACCGCCTCAGCGGCATCTTCCTCTATCTCGGCCTCTATAGCTACGAGAGCCTCATCATCAAGAACTTTTTTTCCCATCCTCATGTCTTTGATCTTATTTTGGATATCCTTTTCTATACTAGCTCTCATTTTTTCGTCACTATCTAATGCGGCGACAAATTTTTCTTTTCCTTGGAACTTTTGTTTGGCGAAGGTATAGAATGCTCAAGCCTTATCTACTAATTTGAGTATGCTTGCAGCTTCTACGATATCCATAGTCTTGTCATATCCAATACCCCATTTGACTGGCAATTCTGCTGTCTTAAATGGCGCAGAGATTTTATTTTTTGCTATCTTGATCTTTGCTAAATATCCAATTTGCTCTTTGTCGAGAAGTAATTTGTCCCCTCTACGAATCTCTACCCTTTGTGACGCGAAGAATTTAAGTGCGTTTCCTCCTGGAGTAGTTTCTGGGTTACCAAACATGATTCCGATTTTCATACGAATCTGATTGATAAATACACAAGTGGTTCCTGTCTTGGCAAGTACTCCTGATAATTTTCTAAGTCCTTGAGACATCATCCTTGCCTGTAATCCCATATACGAATCTCCCATATCTCCTTCTACTTCAGCTCTAGGAACTAAGGCAGCTACTGAGTCGATAACAATCAATCTCACTGCTCCGGATTTTGCTAATTCTTCTGCAATCTGTAAAGCTTGTTCTCAGAAGTCTGGCTGTGAAAGCAAAAGATTATCAACATCTACGCCAAGTTTCTTAGCATACTGAGGATCTAGTGCGTGCTCCGCATCTATAAACGCTGCTGTCTCTCCTCTCTTCTGAATCTCTGCTATCGCATGTAAAGCAATGGTTGTCTTACCAGATGATTCTGGTCCATAAATTTCTACGACTCTTCCTTCCGGATATCCTCCTCAGAGAATCAAGTCTAATACGTAAGATCCACTGTGAAATGTACTTACAAGTCCTACATTTGCATTATCCCCCATCCTCATGATGGCACCTTTTCCAAATTGCTTTTCAATACTCTTGAAAGCTTCTTGCAATTCTTGCTTGCCCGCTTTCGCGGATACATTTGCTGTCATATATATTACTAATGGTATAAAACTAATTCTTCAATTGCGAATTACGAATTACGAATTACGAATTTTTTGTTGTAAAGGGTCTCAGAGAGATTCAAGTGGTTTACGATATCAATCGTACAAGACCAATAAATCATTTTTTGAGATTATTCTCATCAACGAAATTGATTTTAATGAATTTTTCTTGAAAATCAAGAGATTTTTATCGTATGCTGAACTGCATTCTTACAATCTGTCAAAAATAGCCTTGATTTTGTCAAAAATGATTTGACATTGTCAAAGAGATTACTATACTGACAAAAATACAGAGCAAAATAATTTATTTTCTTGCCATATAATAGTATGATTGATAGACAGCAACTTCGTACATTCTTGGTAAAAGCAAAGACATCTACCTATGCATCTGGAGACGAAACCAATCAAGCGATCACTAACGATGGATCAACAACACTACTCTATACAGAATGAGATTGGACCTATCATGATAATTATTTTGGTGGAGAGCCCTATGGATGAAGAGAGGTTGTATTATATAAAAATAAACCTGTATATATAATGGTCTATTATTGATGTGCACAAGAAAATATATCTGACTTCAAAAATATCTATACCTTTCTCCAACATGCATTGACATTGATTCCTGAAGATCATCCTTATCGCGGACCTCAAACATATAATGAAAATAATCTATCCTATACAAATAATTTCACTGGGGAAATAGATAATTTCTCTGGCGAGGAAATCATTACCCAGGATGGAAAAGAAATCTACAGCGCAAAATATATCGGCGGATTTGTAGACCAAAGAAGATAATCATACTATTTTATATATTCACTACGCTATCATGCAAAAAGATCTCGATAATGTCCAAAAGTCTTTAATCGCTTTCTTCAAAAAGAATACGAATCAAGAAGGCATAACCTTGAGAGAGATTGCAGCTCATATCGGAGCTGGTCATCCACAGACCGTATTGAATAAATTAAATCAATTAGTTTTGAAGTGATACTTCGTCAAAGACGATCATGGGTATAGGCTTATCAGAGAAAGCATCACCGATAGTATGAATGATATTGTCCAGCTTCCTATCTATGGTTTTGCACAATGTGGAAACAAAGGAAAATCCGTCGTCGATGAATATTCACAAGAAAAAATTCCTGCAACGATAGCGATGCTAGGTGTCAAAGATGTCAGTAAATGTTTTTTTGTTAGGGCCAAGGGGAATAGTATGGAACCTAAGATACAAGATGGCGACTTAGTTTTAATCAAGCAGCAACCAAGTTATGATATCAATGATTATATTTTCGTGATGCACAATGAGCTTCCAAAATTAAAAAAAATCATCAAACAAGATGATAAACTTTATCTAGAATCCGTGAATAGATTTTTTGATAATGTAGAAATCAGCAAGTATGATGAGACTAAAGTTATCGGAGTAGTAAAAAAAATTATCAAAGATATTTAAGCTGCGAGCTTTTCCTTGTATTCTTTATCTAATACCTGAGCAATCGCTGGACGATTTTCGGCCTTTGGTAGCGTCTCATGATCAAAATGCCAATCTTCTCATGTTAACGGATTAAAGTTACATTTTTTTGCGATCTCTTTGAATCCCTCTATACCTCAAATCTTCTTAGCATACCTATCCTTGGTATCAATATCAAAAGAACGTCAAAGTTCATGTCCGCTATATCCTGGCGTTGCCGCTAAATTTTTTTTTGTTTCTTTTAATTTTTCCTGATTACTGTGTGTTCTAAAAGCACTAGTGATAGACAACGCTTGATGGTTGGTCTTCTGAAAAAATAAAAGAGCGAGTGTCAGAAGATCTGGTCGAACGTCCTTGTGAATATATGGACTTTCTCCTTTTGCCTCAAGGATCACCTCTCCTTTGGTATTTCTCACTTCTTTGATAGAAGCAAAATCACCCGTTATTTTTGGCTCAATTTTTTCTTTTTCTGAATTAACGAAATCTATATCTGTCTGTGAAATAGTGACTAATGTTCATCCAAGCAAAGCACCCCCGACTAAGATATTTTTTTCTGGAGCCACTTTCGTAGGAGGTTCTACTGACTTTTCTGGAGACGTAGGATTGGGAGTAATGGTCTGATCTTCTGTAGGATCTATTCCCGCATCTATCTTATCCTTAAGATTTTCAAGCTCTGTTTGATTATCTTTACACTGAATAATCAACGCCTTCATTTTGTTCAAACTGTTTTTATCATATTCTGTAATTGCTCATCAGGTCACTTTTTCTATAATCCCTGTCTTAAATTCCGCTGTTTTCTTTTTAAAAATCCCGTCTGCATTATCTATTATTTTCTCAAACACAGTACCACCTTTTTTGGTTTTGGACTTGTTGTCATCCAATAGATAATTGACTGCATCCTGCTTGAGCGGATTGAGATCTCCTACCATAGCTGCCATCCCCCCTTTCTGCTTGTCGAGAAAATCGACATAAGCCAATGCTAACTCTTGCTTAGTAGCTTCTATAGTTGTTTCTCAGGAATCAACCTTTGGAGCCTCTGGCGTTGTTTTTTCTTGTTCTGTTGTCATCGTATTGTATACATGATAAAATTAGAGTGAATTTATATAACTTATAAACTCTGGTTTTACATCATTATCTGCGGTGAGTATGTTAGGAAATTTTTCTTTAATGGTATGAAGATCAAGTATTTGAGTATCTGTTCAACTTTTTGGTTTATAGATTCCATAGTCCACACCCAATCATAATCTGGATCCGAAATAGAAATCTTTTGTTCATGAATATTTATATTTAAATCGATTGGCAAGATTAGCCACCATAACGAGTTCTTTGAGTGAAGCAAAAGTGGTAGTAAGTCAGGCAATTGTTAAATTAGCTGCATCTATTTTAGTATTCTTACCCCAACTTGTAAGTATATTAGTCTCTGGGTCAAATACCACTAATCCTCTGCCTGGATATATAAGGTCTGGCTGTGTTGCTTCGATTATTTTTTGCACTTCGTTTGTTTCTTTTTCTGTCTTCTCTTGATTCTTATCTAATGTTTTAATTTCTATCTTACTGTCGTCGGTCTTTGTTTCCTCAATTTCGTATTTGGACGGATCAAAATAAGCAGTATTAGCAGCGTTTTTATCTAGCCTTGCTGCCAGTCAGAGCTCTAATGACATTTTATTTTCTTGGGTTTCTCACTGGAAGATACCCACAATATTTCCTTGTTTATCAAAACGTAGGACTTCGCATTCTACTATTGATTTTATTATCTGTTTGGTTGCTCGAATGGCTTTTTCTTTGTCCTCTTCACGAGTAGATTTTGCAAGTTCTGGAATGGTTTTTCCATCTATCTTATGTGTCTTCATGGCTTCATCAAAGGATTTTTTTTGTATCTTAGTCAGTTGGTCAATCGGTGCTACAATAGTTCACTTACTATCTATAGAGATACCCGATAACTTGGCAGCAGCAAATTCTATCTGCTGATGATATGATGATGAATCTAAGTCATTACTACTAAGTCAGTTTATTTTAAACTTAGAAATCGTTTGAAGCATGGCGATATAGGTGTTTTCAAAGTAGTCATGATATTCTTGATACTTCGATTTGAGTTTTGCTTTTGCGGTAATGGAGTCTAAAGAAAGTAAAGATTGTTTTAATGTTTCTCGCTCGGTGATTTTCTTTTTATACATTTCTAAATACTCTTTTGGAATATCGAGATCATCGACGTCAAATGTAATCAATGTCTCGAATTGTTTCTTCGCTACATCGACATAATCAAGATATTTCTGAGCATTTTCTCCTATTTTTTCTGCTGTTCCAGAAACATATTCTCTGACTATATCTGTTTTGGTTTGTGAAAAATCAAGCTTCTCCGTCAAACATAATTTAGTCGTACATGCAATAACCTGATTATTTTCATATTTGAAAAGAAATTTTTCTATATTGCCAATCTTAGCTTTTTTGGCAGCTATGATAAGATAGTACGGCATTTCTATATATCCTTGGGTTTGTGATATGGCTGGATTAATATTTCACTGTGCGTCTGTTCCATTTACTGGTTGTGAATATTTTTTTACATAATCTATAATCGCCGTTTCTATTTTTTTCTGTATCTCTGGCGTAGTATAAGATTTTTCTTCATAAACGATTTTTCTCAGTCTATTCCAATATTCGACATTCATCTTATTGTCCATGTCTCCGGCATCTGCTTTAGTATCTAATCGAGATGCATCATCAGTAAAACCAAAAATAGACACTGCATTAGAAGTCATGAGTGAAACCGGATCTAAGACATTTAGGAGTTGATTCCATTGAGAAGGTTTTACTCGCATTTTCATAATTTCATCTGGCGACATATTTTCCATCCCATCTACATCCATACTTTTATCAATCGCCCAATCATTATTTATTTTCCATCAATTAGAATAATACAATCATAGAGCTGCTCATTTATCTTCTCTAAAAAACTCTATCAATTCTGACATTGTATTATGACCTTCATATCAGTGGATTTCTCTAGCTATCCTATAGATTATATTTTGCCCAATCTTGTCAGATGACTCAATCTTAGTGTCTCGTCTATCCTGAACTCGATCTTGAGCAAAATAATTTTTTACCTGATCCTTATTTCGCGACAATGCGCCAATAGATGTAAAATCTCAAGAGATTAACAATCCCTCTATCATCCTAGCATCCAATGCTCTGAAAGATATTTCCATATTTTTTTGTTGTTCTACTGGTAAGCTGAGTAGTTTGTATTCATAATATTTTTTAATTAATTCAAGATTTTTTTGCATTGTAGGAATTTTATCTTTTTTGTCATAGTCAGGCGATTCCCGTGACGTTTTAAACATCCCTTCTGTATTCTTTACTCCCTGATAAAGCTCAGAGACCATGCTCGGTTGAGTAGACCATATCTTTTCCAAGGTAGCAAATCCATCAGGATATTCTTTTTGGAGTTTTTCGCCAAACTGTTTTTTGTATTCAACAACATTTTTAGCGCCCGTGACGTACTGATCCGGATTTGTCTTTCCCATCTGATAATAGACCTTAGAGTCAGTAAGAACCCTTTCTACTGCACTGATTCAAAGATTATTCTTCATCGCAGCTACAAAAGATATATATTCTGGCGTTCATTTTTTTTCATACATATAGTTTTTTACATATTCCATTCTTTTATCTACGATAGTATTGAGATCTTGTATTTCTTTTTTCAAGGTTATTTGGTCTGATGGATTCAATGTCTTTGAAAACTCCTCCTCTGACTTTCAGCTATTGAAACATTTTACAACTGATGGAAATTTTGAATATTCTTCTTGCCAAATCAAGGATCGCCACGCATCTCCTGTTGTGGTTAATTTTTCTTTTTTGGATGTATATCTGCCCATACCAAATGGCAGGAGATAATACTCTGCTCGCGAAGTTCAAGCTTTCTTGGCGGAGGCATACATTCTAGAATTGAAATTAAGATTTCGCTCTTCTGATGCCGCCGACTGGATAATAGACTGTTTAATTTCTGTTCTATATTGTTGTTTAAAATCTTCTGGGTTTTGTTCATAAAATTCTACTGCGTCGTAAAAGACATCGATTGCTTGTGATGCTGCAAATCAAAGTACTCATAATAATGCTCCTATCGCTGTACCTATTGGTCACCCAGCGGTCCCTATTGCTGAACAAGTGATGATAATACTAATAGCCGTCAATGCGAGTGATGCGCCGAATTGTACTCGTTGATGCTCTCTAGCTGTTGACGCCCTGAGTTGGTTAACCTTTTCAGATAATTCCGCCCCATCCAGTCATTCCATCAAGGTCCAGATATCAAATCATGTAAATGCTAGATCCAAAAGAATAACTCCACGCATTCATCTAGTAAGTGCTCTGATACCTTTAAGTTTAGTTAAAATATGTACTGCACCCTGAAGCTCTTCTGCTCATTTCATTGATCTTAATCATTTAATCACATTTTCATTGATATTTTTTATTCATTTGTTTTTCAAAACATTTTGAATCGTTTCCACTGACACAGCATCATCAGTAAGCTTAGCAACGAAGTCTGCGTCACTACTTATCAGTTCTCCTAGTTTTTTTGCATCGGAAGGATCTATACTTTTGAGTAACGAATTTGGTAATTTTTTATCCAATTTCTCCAACATCTTGACTGCTGAGAATGTCTCTGAATCCACATCTTTCGATATTTTTTGAAATTCTTTGATAGATTTATCAATCATTTTTACCTGATGATTTGTCAACTTGGGATTTAGTTTTTCTTTTTTTAATCATTCTGCCAAATCTTCAAATTTTTTAAGAAAAGTATTGGGATCCTCTATCTTGGCAGTCGCTTCTAATTTTTTTGCTGTCTTGAGCTTATCTATTTGACCGATGGCCTTGGCCGACAATCAAAGCCCAGCTCCTGTGCCAACTCACACAATGATGTTGGTGTTGTCTTTTTTGCTATTTGGAACTGTGCCATCTTTCTCTTCTTCTGGAGTAGGAGGAATATTCTGATCTCCTGTCTGATCAACCTGCTGAGGATTTTGTGCGGGTTGATTTTCTGGTTTGATCTCTGGTGGCACGATAATTCATTTCTTAAGATTTTCTAATTCCTCTACCGTCTTGGCTTTGATGAGCTGTTCTTGTTTCTCTTTGATAAAAAGAAATACCTTCTCTGCAACAGCAGGAGAAAGCTTGATCAAAAACTTTTCGATAAAATTAGTTTTTATTTGTAAATCTTCCAATGAAGAACCGATCTGGGCATCTGTAATAATGGCCTGCGTTATCTTCTTATCAAAAAATGAAAGTATAGTGGACTGAAAAAATCCTAACTCTTTCTTGAAATCATCGAGCATACTTTGTGCTACCTCTTCTTTTTTCTGTTGTAAAACATCTACACTCATTAGGTTACTTTGGCCACTAATTTAAAGATAGATTTGATTGTATTAAATATTTCATCACCAGCTCTTGCCGTCGATCTTATTTTTTTGATTCCTTCTAGTCCTTCTATCAATCACTTGGAAACTTGTTTTCATGCTCTCTCTATACTCGTCTTTTCTCTGTTTAAAACGGTCAAAAGCTCCTCGATATCATCTCATCATGCGCTCAATACTCTTTTGACCTCAGCGTTACTGTCTCATAACTCGAATAATTCTACTATGTGCGTAGAAGTAAACTTCAACTTACGCAAGTTTTTGAATGACTCCATTTCTTGTCCTGCAAATCATGGGATTTTATATTTAAACTCTTCCAATCTCTTTAGCTGATTTTTGTAATAAATTTCCAATACGGATCATTGGGTTCATCACTGCTTCGGTAAATCTGTCTTGATAAATTTTTTCAACTCATCGATATCACCACCTATAAGTTTTGCTATAGCTTTTTGATCTGCAGTAAATTCTAAGATATCCTCAACCTTATGTCAGTCCCTAAGTAATCTCTTGGAGAATTCCATATCTAGATCTTGCAACTTGGAAACATCATTTCTAGCTGCGTCGTATTTTGGTTTAAACTCTGAATATTTGGAATATTTACCATTTGGTTCGAATTCACTGAGTAAATCGTCGAGATTAACTCTGCGCTTTTCGTAGATAAAATTAGCTATTTTCTGAGCCGAAAGATCGTCAAGTATTTTAATCTCTGGTGCAACTCTGGCAAAATTTTTGCTCAACTGACTCAAAATATCAGTTAACTTTTCTCATCTTGCTAATCTTGCTTTCACATCTTTCCATTTTCTAATCATAATAACGAAATTTTTAGCATCTACATTTGAGCTTTCCAATGTATCGAAGAATTTCTTTACATCTGCAGCATCAGTGAATTGGTCTAAATTATCACCTAACAACTTACCAAATTTTTTGACATCAAGTTTAGATCACATTTTTAGGAAAAGATCGTCGATATCACCTACTAATGTACCACTATGTACCATAGTATAGAATTTATCAAATTGCTTAACATCTATTTGAGTAAGTATAGATTTTATCGCAACTCCTGATTTTTTGGATTCGTCGATAGCTGCGTCTATATATTTTAATTTACTTAAGTTGCCTAGCTTTGTTATATTACCTGCACCGTCTGTTTCGTCTAGAGAAAATTTATATATCCATTTACTTTTTCTTTCCATGACATTGTATTTTCGTCGATCGCTAGTTCCCATGTTGGTTTTTGCTGTTTTGGTAATTATAAGTTTTCTTATATTTTTCTCTTTCATATATTTTGTCACCAGAGGAATCTTGTCCTGTGGCACTTTGAAATATTCCAGAAGTTCTTCTACTGTATCTATCCTCGTTGAGATTTTACCTTTTTCTCTAAGCGATCTCGTAATCTTCACTGCTCTTTCTGGTGTTATCTCGCCATTCATAAACGCATGCTCAAACATAGACAATGGATCTTTTGCATCCAATACTTTGCTCTGCCAGTATCTACCAGAAAAGATCATTCTACCTCATGCGTATTTAATTCCAGCCATCGCTGCTCTAAAGCCGAGATAGGGAACGAGAGCACCTACCTTTACCATATTTTTTCAGGCCACACGTGCTAATCTATTACCTAGAAATACTCCTGGAATCATATACAATATACCACCGATTACTATCATTCACCAACAAAAGTGTGTAGCTCTTTTAAGAAAAGGCATTTTTTCTGTGAAACATTCATAGAAACCTTTTATCGTCTCCAATATTGTATTGAACGCTGTACTTAAAACAGCCGGATCATCACTATGAAGATTCTGTAATGTGTGAACTGCAACGATTACTTCTTTTTTGAATATAAGATATTTGTTTACTATAGCTTTAAAATTGGACATATCTTCTTTGGTCATCGTACCGGCAGTTATTTTTTCTTTATATTTTGCCATCCCTAAAGCAAAGTTGTCTAGTAGCTCTTTACCTCCAGACTCTTGTAAAAACTTTTCTCTAGCAACAGCATCCATATTACATGCTATAGCAAATGGTTCAAAATATGTTTGCATAAATCATTCTCCATTATCGTCTTGCGCATCATTGAGGATATCATCGGCACATTCGGCAAGCTTATCTTGATTATCTTTTTCAAGTGTACCATCTGCGATATCAGTTTCTGCTCTATCCAGAATATCTGTCTTGGATTCTTCATCATAGTCCAGTAAATCATTTCTTTTTTCATCTAAAGAAGTAATCTCTTCTTGTAGCTCTGCTGAGATTGTTCCGTCATAGATCTGATATTTGCTGAGTGTCGCTTCTATGCTACTAATTTTCTGCGTTTCGAATTCTGCTTTAATTATTCCATTGACGTTTATCTCCATCCATTTTTCATCATCTAAGGCTTCTTCGATAAGATCATCCTGTTCCTCTTGTTCCAATCATGCAAGCTTTTTCTTCTCATCTCCATATCCTAGTTCATTTATTTTCTTTTCAACTAGTTTCCTGCGGAGCTGGATTTTCTTCTCTTCTAAATATGCTAGAGTCATGACAAATTGTCTAAAGAAGAAGTCTAATTCTCTACAAGCCTCTTCTGTATTTGTATCAAGCCGTTTTAATATTTTTTCCGAAATATCTTCTCCTGGTTTATATCATAAGACATTAAATGACTGCAATTTCATCAAAGATGGTCATAAAAGTTTTGCTAGCCAATCTTTTCAAAATCACACTATAATATTTTTATATTCTGTCGCATTCTTTTTCCATATATGACGATTGACTGTTTTTTCTGAAAGCATACTTTTTACATCACTATAGGTCTTATCCATAGCAAAAGGTACTACTCCTGCATACTTTGTGGCATCAGTGCTATTATATCCTTTACCTAGATCTGCATCGTTGAGTATTCCATCATCAATTTCTTTCTGATATATTTTGCTATACATATCATTTACCTTTCCACCGAAAGTATTATATTTTGCCTTTTCTACGTCTGATAATTTATCGAAATCATCCGTTTGAGTTTCTTTGGGCTCTAGTGTCTCGCCCTTGAATTTGTCTATCAATCGACTGATACCGAACATAGCAGCTATTCAAACTCCTATACCAAGTATCCACTTTCGAACTTTTGATCTTTTCTTCTCTTTATTTCCATCGCCTTCTTTACTTTCTGTTTTTCTTCTTCTAAATAGTTTTGAGATACCTCGAATAAGCAATCCCACTCCTGCTGTTGCAAGAATAGCTTTTTTGGGATTTTCCTTACCTCGTTCTCGAGCTTTTTCAAAGACATTTTTCTTCTGTCCTTGAATTTCATTTATCTCTTTTTCTAATTGCTCTAACTGACTTTTTTGTGTAGAAATTTCTATACTTCATTTGAGTACCTCCAATTCTCCTGTTGTTTGTTTGATTAAAGTTAATAGCTCTTTCTTCTTTGCTTCAATACGGATAGCCTCTGCATCAATTTCTTTTTTGAGTTTATCACTTTCTTCTTTCACCAATATTTTTTTATTTTTTTCAAAATCTGTTCTCTTAACGTCGAGAGCTTGGGCATCCTTTTTGAGTATTTCAATATCCTCTTTTATTTTGTTTATACCCAAATCTGTCGAAGGGGGTGTGACAGGAAGCACTTCTAGATTTTTGTCTGTTTGTGGATCTGACATGATTATTAACTAGCTAATAAAATACATAAATATTATATCCGAAAAGGGCTTATTTTACAAAAAATACCCCCACAGAAAGGGAGTATTAGTTGACGTATTGTCCAAAGTATATTTAACTAGGTTATTTGGCCCAAAGTCTCGAAGAACTTGGCGATATCTGCCTCGTCATTGTAGATATATGCGCTCATCCTACAGGTTCAGGATTTTTGGAAGTGTTTGTGGAGCGGATAGGCACAGTGACCACCACAGCGAATCGCGATATTTTGCTCAGAGAATGTTTCGCCGATCTTGTTGAAATTCGTCATGTTGGTAATGAGGAAAGAGAATACGGCCACCCTATCGGAATTCAAAGGTCAGAGAATCTCTATATTATCTTGATATTTTTTAAATCCATCTAAGCACAATTTTACAAGTTTTTGCTCATGTTCTCGAATCTTTTTCATTCAGCCAATAGATTTGATATATTCGAGTGCCTTGAGTAAACTGACTGCTCAAATAATGTTGGGTGTTCATGGTTCGAATTTGTCAGAATTATTCTGTAATGTATATCACTGGATATCTACATCCTCTACCGTTCCCCCTCCAAGAAAAGCAGGCGTGAGTTTTTTGATTCGTTCTTTTTTCAAATACATAACTCAAATTCACGTATAGGCCATCATTTTGTGGCCGGTGAATACTAAACAGTCGCAGCCAATATCTTGCACATCGACTGGGAAATTTGGTACGGATTGCGAACCATCCACGAGGAAGAAGGTATCATCACGAAGTTTGGATTTTATTTTTTTGACGTCATAAATCTTCCCGGTGACATTGGAAACGTGAGCGACGGAAACTACTTTTACTTTATCCGTATATTTCTGATCAAAATCATTTCGATCGATTTCATACTCATCGGTGATGCTGAAAAATTCTACGTTGAATTTTTTTCTCTTCGCCAAAAGTTGTCGTGGAAGAATATTGGAATGATGTTCTCGAATTCAGACAAGAACCGTATCTCAAGTGTTTATGACATCGCTAACAACTAATGAATGAGCGATCAAGTTTATCGCATAGGTTGAATTGTAGCTGTAAATAATTTCACTCGCTTTGCAGTTGAGCAACTCACCCACTAGCTCTTTGGAGTGGTGATATGCTTCTTCAGATTTTTCAGAAAGCGAATATAAACCCCTATGAATATTTGCATAATCATTGGCTACGAAGGTAGATACACCATCAATTACGAACTGGGGTTTTTGTGTCGACGCCGCATTATCCAAAAAAACTAATCATGGATTGTTTGCGAAGATAGGAAAGTCTTTTTTTTGCATAATTTTAAACTCAATAATTAAAAGACATTAAGATTACAGATTAAAAGATTTTGTCTTATGATCACTCAAGTATTCTCGTACGAAGTCTTTTAATCTTTCTTCTTCTAAATTTTTTAATCCAATGGTTAAAATTTACGCACGATTACTTTATCTTTTTCCAAACTTCATAAATCAACATCTTCGAGCTGGTTATAGTCCTTATAATATTTTTTGAGTAATTGATAATTTCTAATCTGATTTGGAATATCTCATTGATTGCTGATATAAAATCTTTTTCCTTCCAGATATACGATTGACCTTTCTCATCATGGTAAATATTCTATATGATGAAGTCCAGGAAATCATTGGTAGAGAAGCTCTACTTCTTGTATTAGTCCCGTCGCTGGCTGTCTGTAAAACAGTCCAGAAAGTGAATTCATCCCACTAAGATAGGGAGGTAAATCGAGAATTTTTATCCCATTGGCAATTTTATTTCATGTGTAGAGCTGGAGTAATTTACTGCCGACAAGGGCAAATCTTGCTTCCTGATTTCTGATTACCATATCAATTGGCCTGAATGTCAGCTTAATGAAAACCGTATTGGTCGAACGATAATCTATGCCGATATCTGTCACCATAGGATATAGCGATTGGATGTCTGCAAGCACTCTAGATCCATACATCTTCACGACGTAATAATTTTCTCCTTTGATCCAGGTATTGATACGTTTATAGAGATAGGGTTCATCATACCAAGCGATATCTCATGAATCATACAGTACTCTCTTGATAGTATATTGATGATTGAAAATAGAATTTTTGAGCAAGAAAAATCATCAGTAGATAAGTGCAAATATGAAAAATATAATTCGAATTATCTTTATAGAAAAAAAATGAAATCAGACTTTTTTGATTTTTTTCTTGTCTGAATCAATGGGGGTATAGGTTCTGTGTATCTTCTTGACTGGTCTGGGGACCACAAATTTTATCATACTGTATAATAAGACAATGAATCTATTTAATATAATATATATAATAAAAAATATACGTCAAAATCGAACCGAATATTATTCATCATACTACTTCTCGTGGTGTATGTCAGATTCTTTCTTTGAGCAATCCTTTTTCTTTTTTCTGGAGAATGGTTTGTAATTGAAGTCTCAAATCATTGATATACAAGGCATGTTGTCCTGTTTCATATCTAAGATTCATCGCATCATAAGCGAAGAGGACACTGAATGCAAACGCGGTTGCGAAGAGGACGCTACTAAATCCATATTGTAATCGGACCAACATAGTTACACTACTCGCCAATCCGCTATGAAATGACGGAAAGCCACCAGAAGCAAAAATATGTCCCATATAAAAACGTTTATATCTTATCAAATCTATAATTACTTTTACTATCTGGATGATACACCCAACGATGATTATGATAAAAATTGGGTACATGTGGAACCCTTGGGCAAAAAACTGTCTGAAAGCGTCTATTATGTACTGTATCATCAGAATATACAATCCCAACTAAAGTCATTCGACCGCCAATCTATTTTTATAGATTGGATGCGAGAATAATACCGGCGATTTGAGAATCCGTAAGTACGAACATAAGTGAAGTAATCACGGTTTTCGAAAACAGTCGGTGTAGCTTTGGTTTAGTGAAAATCTAGTAAAATTCAAATACAAAAGATGGAATTTTTGGTAAATCTTTTCTTGTATTACCATGCTAAAATGCTAAAAAAATATCGTTTATTTGTCCCCCACCCAGCATGCAACTTTTTATCACCAAATACACAAAGAAAAATACGAGTATCATAGTCACTGATATTGATCTTTTGTCACAACTTAGAAAAGTATTGAGGACCAGTATAGGTGACGTCGTATGGATTCAAAATCCTGAAAATGAAGACAAAAAGACGAGATATGAAATCCGTATAGATATTTGGGACAACAAAATGTTTGAGTGAACTATTATCTCTGAGCAAAGCCAGGATATTTCACAAGAGCAAAGAAGTATGATTGTCGCGATGCCAAATAAGTGGGACAAAGTAGAATTGATCGTTCAAAAGCTGACCGAATGTGGTCTAGATCAGATAGTATTTTGGCCCTCAGAAAGATCAGTTATCAAGGAACGAAGTCCCAAAAAGGAAGAGAGACTACATAAAATTATCAAAGAGGCGGTTGAGCAATCGCGAGGATGGAAAGTACCAAATCTCGCTTTTGCCACTGATATCACGAAATATCTACAAGACGCCGAAGTAGTTGTTTTTGACAAGCCACTAGTAGATTGAGCGCTGGATATTGAGTGCTGAAATGCTAAAGATAAAAAGCTAACGACTAAAGTCTGAATAGTCGGCCCCGAAGGCGGATTAACCAAAAGAGATTATCAGACATTTGAAGCATATGCATCTAAAATACTCAGCCTCGGTGAAACGGTTTTAAGGACAGAAACTGCAGCGATTATTGGATGATGGATAATAAAAAATGACTTTGAACAATAAGAAATAATGTAGATAAAAATATGGGTTTAATACGTTTGTTGTAATTTGACAAATTATTTTTTTTATTTATAATAATAGTGTTTATTTTTTGACAAAAATACCATGAATGGTAATGGTATCGCTATAACTGCTCCCGAGCAACCACATCCAGGCATACATCTCAAGGAAGCCCTTAAGGAGATTCTTGCAAAGCTTTTTTCTATTAAAGAAAACACTGAACAGGCTGTTGAAATGGTTCTAGTAAATGATCTAAAACAAAGTAAGACAGTATATAAAAAGCTTTTGAAAAATATTATCGACGAAGTTCATAATGAGCAAATCATAAGCGAAGAGGAATCAAGGGACACCAACTTTAATTATACAAAAGATGGAAAACGAATGCATTTCAATTTTGATGATGATGTAGTACAAGATATACTTTCGAAATATAAATTTTTTAAATCATGAGATAGTTTAGACGAAACAAGAGTGAAGGAGCGAATGGAATTAATGCATAAAGATAAATTGCATTATAAGATGACTAAAAACAGCATGCGAAAATTTAACGAAGACGGCAGACCGTATCTTGATACTGATGAAACAGGCATAGTACTCAAAAAGGCTATGAAACTCGGAAGTGGAGAATTTATGGACATGCCAGCCTGAGCAAATTCGTTTAATTAAAAAATCCCCAAGAGTTCTTGGGGAGGCTATTAAAATACGACCGTATACATCTCTTTTGTGAAGAAGATGTTTTCTTTTTTTTCTCCTATCAAAACAAATCTACATGTCGGATAGTCTCTTCTAATTGCTTCGAATACACACATCCTGTTGCCCTCCCAAATAAAATATCCATCAGTATAAAGAAGGAATTTGCCAGGGATCCAGAAGCTCTGTTGTATTTTCGGATAGATGAGGTCTTGTTGCTTTCTTGTCTTGGGTAGATATGGAATCTTTAGACCAAGTAATTCAAGTGAATCAATCAATTGACGCTCCGTTCCTGTCCAAAAGATAATATTGAGGCCAAGTGAATCAAATTCTTCTTTGTAGGTTTTTATCCTAAATGGCTCTTCATAATAGGGTTTTACGGGCTGAAAGGATTGTTGTTTTTGTTCTTGAACACATTTTTGCTTTCCTGCTTTTTTATCTGCACACCACATAAGGAAGCTAAAGGAATACAGACAGATGATTATCATTATCATCCCCTTCATTAATTTCATAACTAGTTTCATAATTTTGTTTTGTTTATGTTTATGTTTAACAAACGAAATATTATTTATTTGTTTTATTTGCTTCTAAAACGTAGATTGGACTATAATTACTTTCATCTATTATTCATTTATATGCTCATTTTTCTATTAAGATCTCATGTATATGAGCTTGAAATCCAGCAGCAATAAAAATGTCTTTTAATGTATTCTGAGGTCGGAAATAATCTGTAAGTTTCAAATGTGAAGAATTATTTTTTATTTTTGTTGGTAACTTACGGTCATTAGTTCTAAGGTAGGCTACCACAGCATCTCCTTCTTGTAGTTTATTTTTTTTAATGAAAGAAAATCAATAACATACCTTTCAATTAAATTGATTCCGATTGGGCATCAGCATTAGGACTTTTCATCATCCTTTTAGTTTTTTATGAAATGTTTTTACAATTTCTTCTATTAATATCCTATCTTTGATTGTGCAAAAAACATAATAAGACGATATTATATCAAAAAAACTATCAGGTATCATTTTATCGAAACAGTAGTTTTCATCATCAATACTCAGAAATTCTATATTTTTTTTATTAATGGTCTTTTTGAGCGCAGACAAAAGAAGTTCTTTAGAAACATCCACTCAAAGAACAAAATCCGCTCATTTATGTAAATGATTCATCGCTATTTCTCAACTACCACATCAATAATCCAATATTGATTTTCATATATGATTTCAGATCAAAACATCTATCAAAGCCTGTCAAAATACGTCAACATGATTAAATTTTGATTTATGAATAATAAATTTTTCTGCATTATCATTATAAAAGATTTTCTGACTCATAAGTAATAATTAATAAATAAATTTTATTATTGCTTTATATTTTTTAGTACATCAATACTATACTAACTATACTTTTCATTACAAGTCAAGTTTTAATTTCTTGTCGACTATTGTCGACATCATAGACATTGCTTTTCATATGCCATATCTAAGATAGTTAATGACATCTATATCGTAATTTTTCGTCAGTATTTTTTGCATTTAAAAAAAATTTCCTTACACTTAACAGGAAGATTTATTTCTGAAAATCTTTATGGAACTATTACAAAAACTTTTATATGAAATATGACTAGGCGAAGTTGAATCGCAAATTTTTATCAACTGTCATACCTATGGCAGACTTTCAGTAGGTGGCATGACGAAATTCATCGATCTTCCCAGGACCACCCTCTATGGCTATGTAGAGAAGATGGCGGAGAAAAAATTTTTGATAACAGAAAAATGAGTAGCAGGAAATTATTATAGAGCAATAACTCCAGATGAGCTCATAGCCCTGGTCAAAGACAAAAAATCACAGTTTGATGAGGTTATCAAAAAAATAGAAGCGATGAAGCCGGCGATTGTCGAATTGGCAAATCAAAGCAAATATATCCCCAAGGTTCAGTATTATGAAGGTGAAGGAACTATCGCGCTTATAGATGAAAAAATAGACCGTGCCAAGGAGAGATATTTTATCTCCGATATGGACACTATCATGGATTTTATGCAATGGACTCCTCTACAAGCCGTGAAAGCATTTATTCACAAAGCAGGGAACTCGCTAGAAATACTTCTCGATAGCCCAAGAGCTCGTGAATATGCTAAACTGAAAAAGAAGTTGGTAAAAAAATGACTATACACCTTTACTATCAAATTTCTCCCTGTCGGAAAACAATATATCAAATCTGATAATATCCTCATAGACTGATCCTATTTTCACATTGCCTATGGTGATCAATTGATTGGTATCGAGATCAACAATCCGATTTTTTATCAGACGCAAAAAATACTTTTTGAACAGTTACGGAAAAGCCTCAAATAAGTTTTGTTGTAAAAATTCTTCAAAATCATATATTCAACTATACTATTATTTATCTTCCAATGTTGCATATGCTCAAATCACTTATCAAAAAAATAACCTTCTACGATAAAATCTATTTCCTATTGAAAGATAGCGTCATCTACCAGCTATGGAAAAAACTTAATGGGCAATTGGCCAATATCATGTATAGTAACCCATCGAGAAATTTTTTCGTTGTCGGAGTGACAGGAACAAATGGGAAAACGACTACGGTGAATTTGTTGCATAAAATATTGAACGACCATGTCGGAAAAACGCTTGTAGTAAGTACTTCAAATATAAAAATCGGTGATCAAAATCTTGTAAACACCAAGAAGATGACCTCACTGGATGTATTTGATTTACAATCAATCCTCGCGACGGCCAAAGATTCATGATGCAAGATAGCAGTTCTCGAAGCATCTTCTCATGGATTGAATCAGTATAGATTTGAATGAATAGAATTTGATTTTGCGGTGTTGACGAATATTACTCATGATCATTTGGATTTTCATGGAACATTTGAGCGCTATGCAAAAGCCAAAGAAAAGCTCTTTAGATATGTATTGGAAAATAAGAAGCAGAATAAATACGCTTCATTTCCTGCTGATGATAAAATAGGAAGACAACGATTTGAAGATATGCCGTTTGATAAAAAACTCAGTTATAGTATCATCGCATCATCAAGTTTGAAAGCAGACAATCTCCAAATATCTACCACGGGAACTAGCTTCTCTTTCAGCTATCTCGGCAAGTCCTATGATGTGAAAACGAAGCTCGTCGGTGATTTTAATGTCTATAATATCTTGGCAGCACTGAGTGTAGTGCTACAAATCTGAGTCGATATCAATCAAGCTATCCAATCTATAGAAGCGTTTGAAACCGTCACCGGAAGGATGGAACAGATCGTAGATAAATGAATCCATTACTTCGTAGATTTTGCTCACACGCCAGACGGACTAGAGAAGACATTGAATTATTTGAATCTGATTAAATGAAGTGGTAGACTGATAACACTCTTCTGAGCACCAGGATGTAGAGACAAAACCAAGAGACCGATTATGGGAAATATTGCAGACCAATATAGCGATATTCTGATTGCAACGGACGATGATCCCGATACGGAAAATAGACTCGAGATTCTTGAACAACTCACCATGGATGTAAAAAATAAAACTTTGGGGAAAGATCTTTTCATCATCCCCGAGAGAACATTGGCAATCAAGTTTGCTTGTGAAATAGCGAGAGAAAATGATGTCGTGATGTTTGCTGGAAAAGGTCATGAGACCATGCAATTGACGAATTTCTGAAAAAGGAAATGGAGTGACAAGGAAGAGGTACTAAAAAATTTAAACATATAATATTTTCATGAAAAAAAAGTTTAGCATCAAAATTACGAAACCGATTGTCGGCAAACGATTTGGTGTTTTTCAGCATATCATGAAATGATCAGGGAGCGAAAAAGTAGATATGAGAAAATATTCTGCCGGCGATAGTGCCTCACAAATCAATCGAAAACTTTCAGCAAAATATCAGGAGCTCTATACTAATATTTTCCAGCAAGAGAAATCGCTCAGCCTGGATATGTTTTTTGATATCAACTACAATCGGAGAGGTTGAACAATCTCAAATGAGAAGCAGGTTCTCGCTTATGCAGAAGATATCGTCATCTACTGCCAACATCAACAAATCAACATAAAGTTTTTCTATCCTAAGCAGAAGTTGTTTGGAACAAATATACTAGAAGAAAAAATAGTTTCCAAAAATATTGATGAGATCAGAAATACTTTACATGACATTTTAACGAAAGTAAAAAAGACGAAAAAAATCTATCAGTCATCATTAAATACATTTTTGAATAACGCCGTAGAAAATAAACAAAGAAGAGCCATCGTCATCTTTTCCGACTTCCTCGCCATGGATGAAGAGTCCAAAAAACTGTTTCACTACCTCAGAAAACAGCACATCTTATTTTTGTTTCAATTGCCTATAAATCTTGAGCAAGGGCAGAATTATAATAGTTTCTTCTTACAAAAAAACACCACGCCAAATAAATGAAGTGATGAGATAGAATTGTTACAAGTGGATTAAATTATATTTTTTATCTCTACAATGTCATCTATTAGGTAATCAGGATTGGCTTTGGATAGCACGTTTCTATGTTGAAATCACCAAGTAATGGCTATAGTTTTTACTCCAGCAAATTTTCCAGCTTCAACTTCTCAGATTACGTCTCCGACATAAAAGGTTGCTTTTTTGTCCAAATGAAACTCTTCTACAAGAGAAGCGAGAATCTCATTTTTCTCATGAACCTCCCCGATAATTTTTGTAAATAATGGAAATAATCCTGATTTCTCTATTTCAGGAATGAGCTTAGAAACTGGATCAGAGCTAAGGATAAACAGCCTCCATCACTTTTCATGAAGCAATGTAAGTGTTTCGACAACGCCAGGATATACTTCTGCTTCGTCGACCTGATGGGTATATCTTTCAAACATTTCGCATTGTTTTTCTCTTGTTAAATCTGGGAAATATTTATTCCAAAATTTCATATAAGGTGCATCATAATTTAATCTGACCTCTTCCTTAGAAATCGGCTCTTTGCCTAGATCCCTGAAAATTAATTCACTTATCTGATGAAAAGAGTGGAGATTGTTGTTCAACGTCCCTGATCGATCGAAAATAAATGCTTTGTCCATAGCTAGAAAACGATAAAAATAAAATTAATTATCGGATTGTGTCTTCAGTCATCTTTCCAAAATAAGCATTGCGCTGACGGTATCTTCAGCGGCATTTTTTTTGAAATTTGACGTAATTTCGCCAGATTGGACGCTGGTGTAATCCTCCTCCACAAGCTGAATTTCTATCTCTCTATGTTCTATGATATAATTCATCGTCTTCATAAATCCTTGGATTTTTTCTTGGATATCTTTTTGCTTGCTTGGTCGCCCGAGCATGATTTTTCCGACGTTATGTTTTTCTATAACGCCAGCGATGTTGAAGTACATCATCTTATCGTTGAGAATATAACCGATAGGAAAAATTACTTCGCTGTCGGGAAGCGCATATGCTAAACCTATGTATCTCGTACCTCGATCGATGCCGAGGATGGTTTTGGTTTTGCGGTGATTTGTCTGCATGAAGTGTTGGATGAAAAGATTAAAAAACTATTTTATCTCCAAGCCGATTACGTCGGTCAAAGCAGTAAATTTATGATAGGTATTTGGTGGGATTATTATTTTTGCAGGAGAACTGATTATTTGGGTTTTATCTTCAATAATCGCTTCGACCTTGCCCTCCATAAGAAAAACAACTTCTTCGTGTTCGTGTCTATGATTTGATTCTACTACTCATTTTTTAAGACAGACATATAACACCTTATCGCAATCATAGGCAATACATCATTCATATTGCTCAACAATTTTTATATCTTCAGTCATATATTTTCAGAAGAAGTAAATTAGTTCATAGTCGGTTGAATCAAATATTGTGGTTCTACAGTCATGGTCAAAGGGAGACGAAAACTTTTGATAGGTATTTCGTGAGATTCGCCTTTGTATATAAGATACAGCGAATTGTTACTCATCGAAAAGGAAATCATATCTTCGACGGTCTGCCGATAAGGATCGCGAACAAAATCAAGAAATAAGTCGTCAGAATAATTAATTTCTTCTAAAGTTATTTGTTTATGGGTCTGTTCCTGGAAATCATATCATCGAACATTATGTTTTTGCCCGATATAGAGGATCCCATATCTAGGAAGCCATCATTGCTGGTAGGCAAAGGTATAGAGACTGATTTTGGTGATTGAAGCGATCGGGATAAAGGTTCAAGTATCATGCTCCAAGAGTGTATTGAGTGTATTGAGTGACAGCGTCCCTACTCTAAGGTTGGTGAATCCTCCTGGGCCATTGAGGAGAACAATGGTCTCCACGGGATGACTTTGGGTATATTCTAGAAGTGTCGGTCAGAGAACGTCTTCTATCCCATTGCGTGGAAGAAAATGCTCATCTTGATCGTCCAACAAATGGACCTGATCGCTAGAAATGTTCATAAACAGCATAGACTGGGCGTAAGTTAATGAATTAAAGAATTTTTATGGTTTTTTTGTAGGGGACGGTCGCGACCGTCCCTTACGATATTACACCATCTATATACAATTTTCGTGTTTTTGCAAGTTAACTAGGAAAGAAAGCGTCTATTAATTTGGTATTCCAGCCGTTTCGGCATATAATTTACTATAAAGACCAAGTATCAATAATTTGAAATTTAAAATTTAAAATTATTTAGCATATGAGATTCTTAAAATCTACACTTATAAAAAGAATATTATGAATCGTGTTCATCATGTGATGTTCAGGAGTTTTTTTCAATGGATATGTAGGAATTGGCGAACAAGTTCATGCAGCCACATGAACGATTGATAATAACACGGACACTAAAAAGACTGATTCTATAAGCACTACGGGTATTCGAGAGATACTGAATATGGTACTTAAACTTATCTATCTCCTTCTTTGGCCACTCTTGGTTGTAGCAGGACTTGCATTGGACAATACACTCGTTTACGCTTCTCTATTTCATCTCGATGCTCCACTCTGGAAGTTTTGGAATATGATGAAAAACTTTGCAAACTTCGCCCTGTGATTTATGGTGCTCTTTGCGATTATAAAAAGTATCCTGACCAATAGTTGAGCATGATCAGCCAAGGATGAAAAGACACCACTCGGCATCATCAAAACAACCTTGATAGCTGGAATACTTATCCAAGCGAGCTGGTTTCTGATGGCAGCAGCAGTTGATGTCTCTACGATAGCAACCTATGCAGTAGGATGACTTCCGCTTAGTGTCTTGAAGAATACTCCTATCGGCAATCAAAAAATATTATCCGTAAATAGTTTCATAGATCTCAACAAATTTGATGTTCTCGATAAAAAATGAAAAGATTTTAGAGTCTGGTATTCTACCGTCTATAGTGGTAAAACAATATCTATGTCTTCTTGTAGAGTAGAAAAATGATTTGTAATAGGGAGAACCCTGGGAGATTCCGAATATAGAAATGTAGAAAAGTTTAAGGATGATCCCATCTATAAAGAACATGAAGTCTGTGTGCTGTTTTGAAATAAATTGGCTATGCGGAAAGAAGATGAGGTTATGAAGGAGGTTCAAGCGAAATCTGGAAATACGGGTGAATATAAATCAAGTGTCGGATGATACGATAGTATGATGTATTCTTTGCTCGGTCTTACGTGATGACGGGAAAATAACGCTACATTAACATGACTACTTATCAATCTTGCATCGACGGGACAAGATGGACTAAAAAAATGAAGTGATCTCTTTGCTGCAAGTACCTCTATAACTATCTCTGAGCTTATCAATAAATCAAAATGATTTGTCTGACCATTGGCCACTATATATTCTTCGTTACTCAATTTTGCACAACTCACGGATGCCAACGTCACTACACTATGAGAAACCTCCGGTGTCTTTATTATCAAGTCCTTGGTGGCAATAGCTCTATTTTTTCCACTCATTGCATTGGCCCTTGTGCTTATTGCGAGGATAGGAGTACTCTGGTTATATATCGTCGCATCACCATTTATTATACTCAAAGCAACCTTTAAAAACTTTATCAAACTAGGCAAACTAGATGAATATTTGGAGATAAAAAATGTTATAGGTATCATCTTCGCACCAGTGATTACTGTCGCGGCCCTGAGCATTTCGCTCATCTTTATGACGGCGCTCGTCAACGGATTTAGTTCTTCTGGCTCGAGTGAACAAATACACGAATCCCTAGGTACACAGACAGTCACTCCTGTAGAAACAGGTAATGATGCAATCGTTTTCTGAAATATCGCACAACTAGAATTTACCAAACTACCTCGATGAGAAGCTATGGACCGATTTTCTCGGCTTATGGTCAACTTCTTTGCTATAGGACTTATGCGAATGATTTTCTTCGCAGCGCTCAAAGCTAACGCACTTGGAAAAGCAGTTGGTGCGCCTATACAGTCATTTGGTGAAAACGTATTCAAGACAATGCCTGTCTTGCCTATTGGCGCTGGTGGAGAAAGAATCGGTGTCGGTAGCGCTGCAAGTGTTCTCAAATGAGCTCCAGATAGATGGATCAGCGAAAGAGAAAGTGCACAAAAACAAATGGCTTCAGAGTTTGTATTTGGAAAAGATACATCAACGGGAACGTGAACTACGTTTAATGCGGCACCTATTGTCGCCTGACTTTCTAAGGTAACCGATGCAAAATGAGCAAAGGAAGTATTTGAGAAAGCATGATATACTGATGTTGCATGAACTATAGCCAATAACTCTCCAGCAATTCTTGCAGAACTCAATAAGATGGGAGACAAAGAAAAGGCAAATGCTTTGAAGGGAATAGAATTGGCTGATAATGGTGCCTATACGAATATCGTTAAGTTAGATACGACAAATAAATTTGAAGCTATTGTAAAAACAGCTAAAAATAGTGATGAGCTTGTAAATAAATTTAACACCGCGACAGGGAATGACAAAACAACTATCGAGGCATATTTCACAACAATCGGCAAGACCGAATATGAAGCCAAAATTGGCGAGCAAACATATGTTATAACTCAAGATTTAAATGCGAAAAAGCCATATACTATCAAAGAAAAAACCACTAAGTAATCTTTATTATATTATAGTTCTATGACCATAAAGAAAATTATCAGATTCATATCACGTCCAGCTACGATCAAAGTCGTTGCTCTGATTTGTATAGTCTGATTTTTCTTTATTCTAAAAACCCATGCCGAAGGAGCAGGAGATGCAACAACTGATGATGCTAATATTAAAAAAATAACCGAAGGACTAAATACCTTTATCTCTCTCTGTTCACGATTGCGAGTAGTTCTTGCCATCCTCGCGGGGAAACTTATGACCAATGATTTTGTCTATGGAGCGTTTCTCCATATGGATATCTATCTCTGGAAGATTTGGAATATCATGAAGAACTTTGCCAATTTTGCTCTAGCAGGACTTGTTATATGGTCCATTGCAAAATATCTTCTAGGAAAGGAATCCGATCTCAAAAAAATAATCATCAATGCTTTAGTAGCTGGAATACTTATCCAAGCGAGCTGGTTTCTGATGTGAGCGATAATCGATATCTCTACAGTAGCTACAACAGGCATCAGTGCATTTCCTATATCTTTTCTCAAAACCGATCTAGAACTGCAGAAAAAAATCAAAGATTCCATAACGGGATTTAAATCCCAAAGAACTATAGTCAATCTCAATGAGTATGTGACGTGAAGTAATGCTATGAGAACTGTCTCGAACGAAAGTACAAATAGCGACACTACCGATGAGATTCGACAAAACATTCTACCAAGCTACAACTCGGTAAGCTGACCATTTATCTATCTGGGTATGGGAGTATTTCATTTCCAAAACTATCTTAGTGTAGACAACAATACTGGTATAAAACTAACGTTCTGATTTGCCTTAAGATTTCTTTTACTGTTCTTCTTCACGGTCTGACTCCTCTTCCTCTTTCTTGCCAATATCATGAGAGTCGGCCTTCTGTGGATATTTATCATAGGATCACCATTTCTTATCTTGATGAAAGTATTCGACTCCAAAGGATGAGACTCGGGAATGCTTAAGATGTTTAACTTAAATAATCTGCTCGCCATCGTGTTTAAACCAGTTATCTTTGTCATCGGTATTTCTCTGATGCTGATTGTGATCGTGAGCATGCAAAGTAGTATAACATGATCTTGAGCCCAACGAGAAAACAACCTCAATGGCGTTGTTCTTGGGGTGACATGAGAAAATACCTCTACCCTTAGCGTAGAAGGAGTAAGTAATATATCCGTCAATCAAAAAGATATTCTAGGAAAAGATGTATTAGACAAATGAAAAAATATATTCAGTCAAATTATTATGTATTTACTGACGCTTTTCCTTATGCGATGGTTCGTCAAACTTTCTCTTACTATCGGAGGATGACCTATCGAAGATGCGATGAAGAAACTTACTGGTCGAGCAGAGGGTATGGCAAAATCAATGCCTGTCCTCCCGTGATGAATATGATTCGCCGGCGCTAAATCTATTTTGAATAAAAGTAGGAAAAAAACACTCGGAGGATTTGGCGTGAATGAATGATGAGAATTTGGTGAGCGAACTGGAAAAGATATCGAGACCAATGAGACTAAGTTTAGTAACTTCATTAATGATAAAATGAGTCTCCAACACGACCGATCTGACAACGATTGGGAGGAACTGGGTAAATTAGCTGCACACTCTAGTAACTATACTAGCTTCTTTAGTAGATCGAAAGAACTAGCAAAAGAAAAAAGATGAGGACTATCTATTAATGATGGCCAATGGATGGATGGCGTTACAAAAATATTAAGTACAGATAATAAATTCCTCGCCATCAACGCTACTCTTGATCCTAATTATAAATTTGGTTGAAGACTAACGGCCACAACAAAAGAGGCTGTAGAGGCATACTTTGACAATCCAAAGAATGCTAAAGCATTGTATCATCTTATGTGATGACGTGATGCAGATAAAAATGGACCTGGTGAGCCTAATAGTTATGCAGAACTTGCAAACATTCATTTCCGACCAAACAAACAATAATATAGTTCAAATATTTGTCCTTGAATCAGAATGAGATATTTGAGACCCAACGAAAGCCCGATTCACCAGAAGAGGGCTTTTGTGTGGTCGAACATATCTTATGAATTAATAGTATATTTGTCCTTGAATCAGAATGAGATAAATTTACATTGAAAGATGGATTTATCTCATTTTTATTATCATGAAAAAACTCATTATTTCTCTAGTAGCCATTGGACTTTTGTTTGGATGGGCATCTGCGGTATACCAACCAACAAGCGGTGATCTTGCACAAGCGACCCTTCTTAAAAATCAACTTAATAGTATCACTACGGGTGATATGAAAGGTAAGTGGGATTTTTATGCTCAACTCAGAGCGCTGAAAGAACAGTACCCCAATCATGAACAATTGAATTATTATTTCGATGAGCTAGGAACACATCTTTTGACCCAAGTAAACACGGAGAAGGTGAAGGCCAAAGTAACATCCAAAACCACTAAACAAGATTTTGTAAACCAGTATAGTGGATGATTTACTCAAGAGATTACCGGCGCTGATGCTTGTACAGGACGATACAATACTATGGATACTATAAGTTACGCAAATAATTTTCCGACCGCGTTGATGATGGCTACTCGATATAGAGAGGCTCATTGTGGATATTATCTACCAAGCAATGGTGATGGCCCCTTTCAGATTGTAAGTAAGGACTATGGAACAGGACAGATTACCGAAGCTAAATTTCTCCAAGCTATGCAAGACTTCATAGACTTCTCTAAAGCAAAACATACTCAATATACAACCAGACTCTGAATCAAACTGACCTACACCTGATTTACTATGACTGGACTCGCAAACCATACAGCACTCTATAACGGGGGCGTAATCACCTGAAATGACACGGACTGATATGCAATGCTTCCGATCAATCCTCACTATCTTTATGATGGATATGGAACATGATTTACTGGCGCATTAAGATATGGTCTCATCCCTAAGTTTTTGAAACTATTAGACTGGGAAGTAAAGACACAATACTAACATTCAATTACGAATTTTAAATTACGAATTACAAATTACAAATTACGAATTTTCAATTCTGAATTCTGAATTTTACATTCTGCATTCAATTAGTATGGCAAAGAAATCTGTAGAAAAGCATATCATCAAACATATGGGAAACATGGAAAATACAATCACCTTCCAGGGAATCAAAACACACAATCTCAAAAATATCGATATAGAAATTCCAAAAAATAAATTGATTACGATCACGTGAGTTTCCGGTTCCGGTAAGTCATCGCTTGCATTCGATACAATTTATAAGGAAGGACAATATAGATATATAGAATCGCTTTCGAGCTATTTGAGACAATTTTTCAATTTGGGAGAAAGACCAGAAATAGACTACTGTAGTGGACTCTCCCCTGCGATAGCGATTGAACAAAATAAGAAAGCAGGAAATTCAAGAAGCTCGGTAGGAACACTTACGGAGATTGATGATTATCTTAGATTGCTCTATGCAAAGCTCGGTGATAGTTATTGTTACGGTTGCGGGAAGGAAATCAAACCCCAGACGATCGAGCAGGTCATGACCGAGATCCAGACGAATTATATGAGTCAGAAAATATATCTTTTGCAAGAATCAGGAAAATTTGAGAAGAAGGAAGACCTCACGGAATTTGTGAAAAAGAATAGAAACAAAGTAGAAAAGTGAAAATGATTTACGCGTTATTTGTTGGTCGCTGATGCAACTACAAAAGAAAAAAAGAAGGACAATCTGGAACCGATCGAGTATTTCTATCTCGAGACGCCTAATGTGCCAGCTGAGTATTTTCCGCTCAATACCTACGGAATCTATGATCGTGTCACCGTAGAAAAAGATAAGCTAGGAAGGTTAAAAGAAGATATTATCAAAATACTTGCAGAGTTTAAAAAGTTTGGAATTTACATTACGGAGAAGTGAAGTAAAAAAGCTAAAGCGAAAAATGAGATACAACGATTTACCGACAAAATGTATTGTCCTGACTGTAATATTACCTATCCCGAATTTACGCCTCAACACTTTTCTGCGAATAGGCAAGAATGAGCGTGTCCTACCTGTCATGGTATCGGTGAAATTTTGCAGATAGATTTTGATAAAATGCTAGATCCTGTAAGTCCTTATATGAAGGCTATTTTACCACGAAGAGATTCTAACCTTGGACAGTCATTGCTTTTGAAACTTGCACAGAAATATAGTATCGATCCCGATAAACTTCGAAAAGATTTACCAGAATGGTTTCAACATGTCGTACTTTTTGGAGATGATGAACTACTCAGAGTAAATTATGGAGGAAAATATATTAGTATGTATTACAAATGAATCGAAGAGATTATCAAAGATCAGTATGCAAAAGGTCTTTTGACCGTCGATTTTCAGGCGATGCTCAATATGCAATCCTGTAGTGAATGTAATGGAACTAAATTGAAGAAAGAGAGTTTACATGTATTTTTAACTATAAAGGGAATCAAAGGGGCAAAGGAAATAAAGGGGCAAAGGGATTCCCTTTCTGGCCTTTGAATCCTTTCTAGCCTTTGAGCCTCTAAGTTTAATATCGCGGACTTACAAAGGATGCCACTCAACAATTTAATTAGCTTCGTGGACTTATATAAAGAGCATGCAAAAAAAGATCAAACACTGATTCAAAGAATAGGAAATCCTTTGATCGATAGGGCAAAAACCATTCAAGATCTTGGACTGGGATATCTGAGTCTCCATAGGGGAATTGACACGCTTTCTGGATGAGAAATTCAGAGACTGAGATTGGCAAAGCAACTAGGAAATAAATTGACCGGAATCATTTATGTTCTCGATGAACCAACGATTGGACTCGATGATAGAGAAATCAAAAGAGCGATAACTGCTATCAAAAATTTGAGAGAAATGGGAAATACCATTATCGTCGTAGAGCATAATGAAGAATTTATCAAGGCCTCTGACCGAGTTGTAGAGATCTGACCGGGTGCTGGAGATTTCGGTGGCGAACTAATGTTCAATGGTACTTATGATGACTTTTTGAAGTCTAACACACTCACTGCGCAATATATTCTTGGTAAGAAAAAAGTATCTATCGATTTCGAACATACGCCGGGCAATACATCCATCAAGATAAAAAAAGCTTCGAAATACAATCTTCAAGGTATCGATGTACAAATAAAATTGTGAACGTTTACCATCATCACCTGACCTTCAGGAGCAGGAAAAACGACATTGATGTATACGACATTATATAAATTTTTGAATGATAAACTGAAATTTATTCAGAGTTTCATTAGATTAGAGCTGCTTAAACAATGATGGAATCGACAAGACATCCTTGCTGCTCCGGTGATGAATAAGGAAAAATATGAACATTATGAAAACCTTGCTATGCAAGAATTTTATAAGGACTTGGCTGTGGAAACCATCATCGGCCATGAGGAGATTAAGAATACTATTTATGTAGATCAGACAAGTATCGGTAAGACACCGAGGTCATGTCCTGCGACATTTATCTGAACTTTTGACCATATCAGACAACTCTATGCATGAACCACCGATAGTAAATATCTCGGATTCAATGCGAGCTATTATAGCTTCAATTCGAATAAATGAGCCTGCCCTGCCTGCGATGGGTATGGATATAAAAAGATTGAATTGCAGTTTTTGCCGGATACCTATATACCGTGCGAACTGTGTCAGTGAAAAAGATATAAGACAGAAATCTTAGCAATCAAGCGAAGAGGCAAGACCATCTCTGAAGTATTGTGAATGTATATCAGCGATGCTTTGGACTTCTTTTCTGAGATTGATCATATCCGCGAAGAGTTACAACTTATGGTAGATATCGGTCTCGGCTATTTGAGGATGGGTCAACCTGCGCATATGCTCTCTGGTGGAGAAAGTCAGAGATTAAAATTGGTAAAACATTTATTGAAATCATACAAAGGCCATACGATGTACTTTCTAGATGAACCAACGGTTGGGTTACATTCGGAAGATATCGTGAAGTTACTGAAGGTAATAAAAGAGTTTTTGAATAAAGGCGACACCATCCTCATGATCGAACATGATAAGAATATTTTGAAATTCGCTGACGATGTGATTACACTAGAAGATGGTAAAGTAGTCAAGAAGTAAAAATTAACAATGAATAATGCTGGATTTTTTTATTTAATTTATTTTAACAAACCCTCCCCGACCCTCCCTTGACAGGGCGGGAGCTAAGGAAAAATATATAAAAATATTTTCCTTGTAGTCCCCCTGTCAAGGGGGAATGAGGGGGTTTGTTGTTTTTTTATTTAATTTATTTTCAATTTCCTATAAAATAAAAAACTACGCTGAAGTGCGTAGCTTTTTTGTATGTAAGAAATTTAGTCTACTAGATATCTTTAGCGATAAGCAAAGAGCCTTGTATACTACCCGGACCCTCACGATATATATTTATATTTTCTTTCTTCTCGTTAAAAAATATTGTATAAAATGGTCTTTTTAAGAGAATCATCACTTGACCTACGAACTCTGTAAAATACTGAATAGTTCTTATTATTTGTGGCATATCTCCTTCCAATCAATCGAAGATTGCCTTAAATGTATTGTCTCGTGTGGCGATATATTTTCACTCTTTTTCAAGTTCACCTATTGCTATACGGATTTTTTCATAATCTTTGCTTTTTTCATCTAGTAGCCGAGTACGAATGGATTTTCTTTGGATAATGCCTCTAAAATTCCCCCACTCAGTAAGTGGCCAGTTATCAGGATGAGTTTCTTCAGGATCATTCTCAACTCATCAACCTAAAGGTAATTGCAACTCTTGTCTATAAAGCTCTTTATTGGCATACAAAAATTTTACCGAATCTTCCGTTTCTTGTATTTTCCCACTGTCAAGCATTGTAATGAATTGCCTGTATGATGGTTCAAAATACGCGCCGTCAGTCTCGAGTGAATATGTATGTATAGCATTTACTACCTCTCTTCTTTTGGGAGATAAAGTAGCTAACACTCTTTTTTCCATCTCTAAAAACTCAGGATCATTCTTTTCAGACTCTTTTGCGTTTTTAATCTCTTCAAGCGTGTGTTTTTCTCATAAACTATATTCTATATTTTCCAAAAGTCTTTCTTTTCCATGAACTTTTTTCTGTTCTTTTGAGAGATTTTTTGTCATCCAATCGAGATTAGCTGCAAGATCTTTCCTTACCTCCTCTACAGATTTATCTAAATATTTGCTAATATATTTTATTAGCTGATTATCGACTTTTTGTATTTTTCTTTCGATTGAATCTGATTTAGTAGTCATGAGTAATAGATAATAAAAATAAATATGTAAGAAATTTAGTCTACTTGGCTTCTAGTCCTTTTACTATTTCTTCTCTTTGTTGAAAGAGGGCTAAAATTTCTTCTGCTGTTTCTTTTATCTTGATTCGAAATTTCGGATCCTGAAGATCTTCCTCAATATAATTCATAGCACATTGGTTAGTGTTGATACGTGAATTTCTTGTGAAATCATCCATTACTTGTGCTATCTGCGTCTCAGTATCTGACGATACTTCTTGCATTTTCTTCTCAATAAGCGTTAACATTTTTTCTGCGCGTATTTTTTCTTGTGTTCGTACTTTTGTTCTACCTTCTATAAAGACTTCGGCAGTAGTTGGCTCTTCTAGAATATAAATGAGTGACTGCGGTTGAGTACCTTCGTATTTACACATTTTATCTGCGATTTTTTGATCAATGGCTGATAGTTCTGTTAAAGTTTCTTTTGGCATGAAGATGGAATAATAAGATAAAATATCGTATTTTACTATATACATTTGTCTTGTAAAGTCAATACATTAATCTCGTAAAAAATACTTTAGATATCTAAGGTGGAGCCTATTCTTTCCATAACTTGCTATTTTTCTCAACCCAATTACAATTAGTATTAAGACGCAAGTATCAAGTATCAAGAAAACAACTTGTAACCTGTAACTTGTAACCATAGTCAATTCAACACTTTACCATTTCAACATTGTAACATGATTAATTCTACTGACATCATCAATTATAAAAAACATGGATTTGACGGTGATAAATATATCAGACTTCAAAAAGAAAAAATTCTTGATAGAATTTCCAATTTTTCTGGTGGAAGATTGTATTTAGAAATCGGTGGAAAATTTATGAATGACACACACGCAGCGAGAGTGCTCCCATGATTTGATCCAGAATCTAAGAAGAAAATATTTGAATCATTGAAGGGTCAGGCAGAAATATTATTTTGTGTAAATGCAAATGATATCTTATCCAATAGACAATTGAGCAATCAGAATATCGATTACAAAGATTATGTGTATCAGTTGATTAGAAACATAGAAGCTAATATCTGAATCAAACCACACATCGTTATCAACAATATTGATATCGGGAATATGTTTGATGTGATTTTGGAATTTGAAAAAGAATTTCAAAGAAAACAATATAGAGTACGAGAAAGATATAAGATAACCTGATATCCTCACGACACCAAGATGATTCTCAGTGAAGACGGATTTGGCAACGACGATCATATCCCTTTGACGAAAAATTTAATTTTGGTAACATGAGCCGCTTCTAGTAGTGGGAAAATGTCTACCTGCCTCGGACAAATATATAACGATCATCAAATTGATGTAAAATCTGGCTACGCAAAATATGAGACTTTTCCTATCTGGAACATCGCGCTTGAACATCCAATAAACTTAGCATACGAAGCAGCTACTATAGATATCGGTGATTATAATATGATGGATGAGTATCATAAAAAAGCATATGGACAAGATTCGGTGAATTACAATAGAGACGTGGAAGCATTTGAAATCGTTATGAATATCTCAAGAAAAATCGTCAATCACAAAAACTATATGGTCAAATATCAGTCCCCTACGGACATGGGAATCAATTGCGCTGGTATGGCTATTACCAATGACGAAGTAGTAAGCATCGCTTCATTGCATGAAATCGAGAGAAGAAAAGTGTGGTATCAAGAAATGATTGATAGAAAAGAAGGGAAAGAAGAACGAATAGGAAAATGTGATGAACTCTATACAAAAGCTAAGAAATATTGTGAAGACAAGAAATATGATTTAGGAATGAAGCTCTAACATAAAAAATCACATAACCGTGATTTTTTATTAATTATAAATGATAGATTATAGATGATAGATTATTCTTCATTTTTTTTATTAATTTCTCATTTCTCATTTATCATTTCTCATTGTTTTATTTTATTGGTGCTTGAGAACTATGAAGTAATGGATTGTAACAACGAAAAATCAAACTAATAATATCTGAAGTCGGTATCTTTTCCGCGCCGATTCCCATACCACCAAGTCCCTCGATGACCAAGTTTATTCTCGTATCTAGAGAACTTCTTCCTCTGAGAAATGATCTATATCTGGCAACGATTTTTTCTACGGTATCCTTAGCATTGAGTACATCAAGTAACTTTCCCCATCGTGATCTTTGGATAGATTTTTTATCCTGCTCGTTTTCATAATATGGTATGATAATATAGAATTCTTTATTGAAGATCAATCCTTGTTGCATGTCGATGTTCTGAAGAAACCTGTAATACGCTTCACCTTGTCACTTGAGGACTGGATTTTCTATTATATCTGTATTGCCTTTGATATAGGTAAGATAGTTGGAAAGATCGAGGAAAGTATTACGAACAAGAATCTGAATAGGATATTCCAATCAGTTTAAAAATTTTTTATATTGTTCCAAAACTATTTGTTGTTCTTCACCATTTTTGAGATCAAGATTTATTCCATTGATTCTGAGGATAGCTCTGAGTCCTCCGTCCTTCATAATGATGGTATCGTTTCTAATTTCTGAGATCGGCAACATAGTCTCTGTATTAAAGAGATTCTCATGCTTTGGTTTTTTGATTTTGTTTTGATCTCATAGATTCAAAAACATTCGCTATCGTAAAGAAATAAAAGTTATGTCACTGTCGTGTAAATATCAAAGAAGAAGCTAGCAATAAACCACGATAATCACATGATGGCAAGAGCTATACCCACGCCGATAAGAATCTTTTTTGCTTTGGCGACACCATCTTCACCCTTTGAAAAGAAGATAAGATAGAACGCGAAGATAATCATCACGAGTGAAAGGAAGCTTACTAAGCCAAGTAATATATTGAGTATCCACTTGACGTAATTTGTCGCTTTGGAAGTTCATGTGTCGTATGAAGTTCCACTTAATCTAAAGAAATCGGTCAATCTTTTGAGTACACTTGTTGTGGAATTGACGGTATCTGTCTTTACTATATCTGCCAAGTTGGTGGTCTCGTTTGTGCCGACGGGCTGATTGGCTGAATTTATCTCATAGGGAAATGCTGATTCGGCATCGGAGAATCACTGCCCTACGGATATCGCAGGGATAAATGTTCATATAGCCAAAATCCCTCCTAAAATATAGAAGATACCTCTAAGAATTTTGTGTGTTGCTGTAGTAATGGTTACGTTCATAATTATTTTCAAATTATTAAAGCGATAAGTCGGAAAATCCCACTTACAACAAGCCGACTGGCTCATATTCCCGCCATAGCGATAGCAGCAAATTTCACTCCTGAGAGTCACTTTTTGTATTGTGTATCATCACCTGCTGCAGTCAAAATCAAGAATCCATGGTAAATCAAGTAAACTAGTGCCACAAGGCCTACCATTCATAATGCATAATTGATGATATTTTTGATAACATTTATAGTTTTGGTTTGCGCGTTTTCATGAGTAGAAATTTTTTCGCCTATACCAACTACCCCTGATAGTGTGCCTGTTCATCATCCTTGGGGTTCAAGGACATTGTATGCTCCATCTCTAAGAGGATCATTAATACTTTTAGTATCTAGCACTTGTTGATCATTTTCATTGAGAATATAATTTTGTGAATCAGGAACAACCATCTGAGCGTATCAGACGACAATAAGTAATGCGTATATAATGATTCCTGCTGAAATAAGTTTTTTCATATCAAACGGCAAGGTAAAAGATGTGATTTTTGTACTTACTACCTGCCTGCGGCAGGCAGGCTTAGGTCTTGATACTATTTTATTCGTTTATATTAATTTTGCAAATTTTAAGCTTGAAAACCACCTGCTATTGTATATATATGCCGATATATAGGTAAAATAGATTGACATTTTTACTTAATACTATAAAGATCGATGAAAAAAAACCTTTTTCTTTTGTTCAGCGTCTATTTCTTCGTCCTACAACCATTGATTATAGGAGTATTGCGATGACAAGCCAACTTTTTCCGATTGTGAGCAATCAACCTTATAGCGATTATTTTGATTGGAATCTTATATAACACCGTAGAGGGCGAAAAAGAAGAAACTCAAGAACATGAAAAAAAACCTGTAGCCGTCAAAGAAGCCAAGGTATCTTTTCATGATCATTTTCGTGCTGTTGTCAAAGAGCGTAGAAAGAAGTCAGAATTAGCGTTTCCTATGATTGTTAGTCTGATTATAGCGATTATCATCTTCTTTATATTTCAGTCCAACGCTGCAGCTATAGAAGTTATGCTCTTGTTCGCTTTTGTACTTGGATTTATCGTATTCCTTTCATTGACGCTTATGTTCAAACATCGTATCACCAAAAGTTTTTGGGCGTTGATAGGAACAAAAATATATCTGATCCTTTTGATTTGTAGTCTCGCATTGACCGCATATGATTACTATCAAGTTCATAAAGACTTCAACGCAACTTTCCAAGATTATATCGCGCAAAATTTCTTCTGACAAGAAAGAATCCCAACCGACGGATATGTCTTTACAGGAGAAGGAACAGTGTTGGGAAGTGGGTTATGAAACACCACAGGAACGCAAGAAGTTTCCTCAGATATCTTTAGCGGAATGACCATTGATTCAGATATTCAAGATGAAACAGGAACGGTCTTGGGAACATCTACTGATGTAACTACTCCGACAGAAACTATATCTACCACTGTGGGCAATCAAAAACTTATGGACGCAGTTATCTACCTGATAAAAAAATATGATATTCCATTGGTGACAACCAACAATGTTCACTTCACCTATGTGACGTCTAAGAATCCATATTATGCTGAATGGAGAACTGCTTACGCAAATAAATTAATCTGAACAGCAACTAATCCAAGTAAATATATTATCTGCGAGAGTTATATCGTCATGAAGTGACTCTTGGAAAAACGAAATGTTCCTTATACCTCTAGTACTGTCTTAGCCAATTTCCGAGCTGAAGCAGTCAAGAGAGATGCATTGAATGGATGTGTAAAAGGCAAAATAGTTACTGACAAAACTTTATAATATTACAAAATGATTATGGTAGAAATTCCGACAAATGAAATTCCAGCAACTAATAAAGTTACCAATGAAACACCAAAAGACTATGCAACAATAATTACATCAATAGGGAATAATGTATGTAGTGCTTTGGGGATTCCTATACCCGAGGACACTTCTACTCCAAAAGAAGTTTCTTTACAATAAAAAACTTAGTATCTTACATAATAAAAACTGATCCGAAATGATCAGTTTTTTATTTAAATGTCGCTATCAAAATAACTGGAATCCACTCCCCCCTTTTCAGCGTCATTCCGGCGTTAAGTTTTGCAGCCGGAATCCATGCTATAGAACCCAAAAAGTCTTTTAGTGTGGATTCCCTCTTCCAAACCTTGGCACGGGAATGACGCCAGGATGGTGATGGATTCCTTTCTTCAGATAAACGCCCAGCCGGCGAGGCGATAGAGAAAGAATAGAGAATTTAAAGTTTCCTATTTGAATATATAAAAAATGCCCTACGACAAGTATTCATCGTAGAGCTTAGTACTATACGATAAAGAATACTTATCGTACGCGTGTATATTATTTTCCCCAACAAGGGGTTGGCTTTGGCCGTGGTTTCGAAATTTGACCGGGCTTCACCGTAATAGTACCGTCAAATGCGATAGTTTCGCCATCATGTAATGTATCGGAGATACCATCATGAGAAACCATAATCACATTTTCAACTATTGATCTATTGGTGTTTATTGGTGATGTATTTACCATGACTGCAGTAATTACACATCCAATTACAAAAGCAATAACTAAATAGAGATTTTCCATTTTGGTGTCTCTGCTGGCACCGTTAATAATTGCCCAGTCATCTTTAATTCCAGCAATAACAGTATTAACCCAATTTTTTAAATAATTTTTCATGAGAGTTTTTGTTTGAGTGAGCCTTTACTATAGCTATATAGTAATAAATGTCAATGAAACATTTTTCGCTCATCGCACCCGGGTGCAATTTTTTATACAAAATACCCTACGACAAGTATTCATCGTAGGGCTATATACCCGACGAATAAGAACACTTACCGTAGGGGGATCGACTATAGGGCGTTGTAACTAGACTACTAGCTACTTTTTTGGAATTTTTATTTCTATACATTCTGCTGATATAGACTCTCTTGTGCCTAATGAGATTTTTTCGCCTTCACGCAGAGTAAATGTATAGGTATAGAATCCATAGGTAATCGCAATTGTCGTTGCATTTACACTATCGGCTTCTTGCACAGATATCTTTGTAAGAGCTAATGGTGCTACTTTGTTAAAGAATACCTTGCGAGATAGTAGATGACACATATTACAGTCTCCTACTTCTCCATCGCTCACTTGGCCACTCCTTGCGGCTTGGCGGTACGCTAATGATTTATGATCTTTTTTCTCCAAAGAGGATATAAAGACCAAAATGATTAACACGAAGATAATGGCGAAAACAACAGCGGTTCCGATCTTACTATGAAGTTCTAAAATCCTTTCAGATCTTTCTCTTTTTGTTTCATTCTTTTTCATTGTTCTTGTTTTTAAGTAGGTTGTTCCGTTTGTGTTTAGATTGTCTTTTCGACAGTCACTACTATAATTATTTTGTAGCTAATGTCAATATAACATATACAATGAAATAATCAGCCATAATCACCGATTTAATGTTTATTTAAGGTAGATGATTATTATGCTTTTGTTTTACAGCATATACCCACCACCATGCAAACAATCTTCCATGACGCCCAGAAACACCTTAAAAAGATTTTTTGAAATCATAAATTTTTTTCCAAAGAATCGTGGTCTTTTGATCAGTTTAAGACTTCTACACAGATCAGTCTTAAATTTACCTTGTTTACTATGTTGCAAGTATTGCTCTTTAGTATATTGGCGAATGTTATCTTTTTCGAAAATCGGTACAATAAACAGCAAGGACAAATACCTCCGATGCCAGGACCCATGATGATACAGAAAATAGTTCTCGGAAGGAATAGGATGCCAGAGGCAGAAATCTTTGATATTGATAGTAATGAGTGACAGACGCTTAAACAGTCTCATCGGATAAAATCTATCGCAAAAGTCGACGATATGTATTTTATGTATAGAAGAGCATGAAACCAACTTATCGTAACCAATGTGACTCAACATGTAATAGTCCAAAAAAACCTTATCTGAATCAGTATCTATTTGATGCTTTTCTTCTGAGCCCTTGCATATATTATTTCCCTTCTCTTCGTCAAAACATCATTAAAAAAACTCAATGAACTACTCTGATTTTTCGACCACCTTCATATCGACAATCTTGATCAAAAGATAAAAATCTCCGGGCATCCTCATGATGAGATCAATAGAGTCATCGAAAAGTTTAATGAGGCCCTGGAAAAGATTCATAAACAAACATTGAGCTTGAAAGATTTTGTAACCAATGCATCGCATGAATTGAAGACACCGATGATGAGTATGAGTACGGAAATCGATTATGCCAGTAAAACCGGAAATTATGAAGCAGGACTTATCAATCTTAAACAACAACTGAAAAGTATGAATACGCTTTTGGAAACACTAGTAACTATCAGCAAGCTTGAAGCGTTAGAAAATTTAAAAAAAGAACAAATAGATATCAGCGTACCTACAGAGACTGTAGTAAATGATATTCAAAAAATCTATTCGTGAAAAAATATTTCCCTCACGACTCATATACAAAAAGATATTTCCAAAAAAGTACACAAAGAAAGTTGGAATATTATTGTAAAAAATATAGTGGACAACGCCTATAAATTTACTCCTGAATGATGAACAATAGAGGTAACTCTGGATGCTAAAAAACTCGTCGTAAAAGACACCGGTAAAGGCATCGCGGAGAATGATATTCAATATATCTGGGAAAGATTTTGGCAGGCTGATCGTAGTAAGACAGATACCAAGAGTTTTGGACTTGGACTATATCTCGCAAAATTGTTGATTCAAAAACACGGATGGAATATCGCTATGAGCAGTAAGGTGAATAAAGGAACGATATGTACCATAACCATTTAAAAAATTTTGTCTCCCTTTAGAAAAGGGAGAGGTATCCGCATTTCGCGGATGAGGGATTTATGGACTATCATCGTACATCTGTCCTTAAATCCTCCCCCACTTCGTGGTACTCCTCCTTTGGCAAAGGAGGACAAGAAAAGAAGTAATTTTAACCTTTTAGCCTATCACATGAAAATATTATTAGTAGAAGACAATAAAACAATCGGCAATAATATAACCAAGTATCTCGAACTTGAACAGCATGAAGTCATGCGAGTCGAGAATGGCTTATATGCTTTTGAAGTGCTTAAGCACCATGAATTCGACGTTATTGTCTTGGATATCATGCTTCCCTGAATGGATGGTATTTCACTGTGTAAAACTATCAGAAAAACAAAAGCTACGACACCCATTATTATGACCACAGCCAAAGGAGAACTCGATGATAAACTGGAATGATTTGCTTGTGGAGCAGATGATTATATTGTGAAACCCTTTGATCTGAAAGAACTCGACGCGAGGATCAACGCCATCGTCAAAAGACTTCCTACAAGAGACATTCTCGAGCACAAAAATATTCGTCTCGATAGAAGTCAAAAAAAAGTCTTCAAGAATAATAAAGAAATCAAGACAACCCTCAAAGAGTTTCAGATATTGGAATATCTTTTGGAAAGAAAAGGAAGAAGCATTTCTAGAACAGAAATCATAGAGGAAATCTGGGGAAACGATCAAGTGTTTGAGGAAGACGCAAAACTCGATGTCTATATTTCCAATCTTAGAAAAAAACTTGGTAAGACACTTATCGAAACCATCAAAGGTTTCGGCTACCAGATTCCTAACTAAACAATGATAAATGATAAATTTTAGATGATAGATTTTTTCTTTTTTTAATTTATCATTTCTCATCTATCATTTCTCATCTATTTATATCTTAAATAGTCTTTAAGGTAATCTTTAGTTTTCTTTAAGGTCGATGTGTATACTGGGGTCGTTAACATGAACGACCTTTTATATTTTAATGGAAACAATTATGAAAACAAAATTTATCGTAGCGAGTGGTCTTGGACTACTTGGAATCACAAGTATGGTAATATGAGCGACGACATTCGCCGCTAACAAAGGGACTGACAAAACGGGGCGACAAGGCTCATGAGCCAAAATGATGGGAAGCCGTGATGGTATGATGAAGCTCTTCGCTAACACAGGAGATGCACAAGCTTTTAAAACAGCTGTAGAAAACGCTATGACCAATAAAGACTTCGCTGCCTTCAAAGCCGTACATACTAAGTATGGCGTCACTATGAAAATCACGCAAGATCAATTTAATGAAATGATTACGAGAAGAGCAACACAAGAAAAGATCGAAGTAGCAGTTGAAGCATGAGATTATTCAACATGGAAAACGCTCAACAAAGGTAATCCTATTTTGGAAAAAATCGACACTGAAGCTAAATTTAAACAGCTTCAAGAAATGCACACCTATAGAGAAAAGGCAATGACTATGTGAGAAAAACTTTGATTGGGTTGATCTAAATGACCATGAATGGGAAGATGAATGGGTATGGGAATGAAAGAAGGAAAATGAATGTGAATGGGTATGGGAAGATGAAACGGTAATTGTACCAACCAGTAAAGAGATATATGAAGTAAACACTGACACCCGTCAGTAAATGAAAACCTGGACTGCATGGCCAGGTTTTTAATTTTTTAAAAGAAATATTTAAATGTCGCCATTATTAAATCAGTGTGAAAGGTAGGTCGAGTAGTAGGGCCTAACGACGGCTAGGCCACTAGCTGAATATGTTTAAAAGAATAATGTGATATTCCCCTAATGGCGACGAGGGGTTTTTTGCTTACTTTTTTAACCTGGAAGTAAAAAAGTAAGGCCCAGCCGGCGAGGCGATAGAGAAAGA
>Ga0247842_10000092_pt1 | contig 198026 bp, 158 predicted proteins | sample LaCruzMarch2015__3_FD_192411 | JGI IMG/M metagenome (GOLD analysis project Ga0247842, IMG submission 192411) | Freshwater microbial communities from meromictic Lake La Cruz, Castile-La Mancha, Spain - LaCruzMarch2015_19m | ecosystem: Environmental > Aquatic > Freshwater > Lake | place: Spain... | reverse complement strand
TGTGTTGGTTTGCAAAAGAATATTTTATAGAAACGGAAAACTATTGTCTTGGTGATTAAAAATATTTAATGTGCTAAAATAAAAAGGCATCACCAAAATTTAGCTCATTGTGCAACACGCTCTAAAGCAAACGGTAATAAACAGCAAAAGTTAATAAAAAAACTTTATTACCGTCAGCTTTAGCTGACGGATCAAGGTAACGCAAGCACCCGGGGCTTTAGCCCCATTTAAGAGAGTAAATATAATTTTTTAATTGAAATAATTATGAGTTGGATCAGAGTTTGGGTTCATTATGTTATTACTACAAAGAACAGAGAAGGTTTATTAAATTCTGCAGAGATTAGAAAAACATTATTCGATCATATAAAACTAAATTCTTCTAATAAAGGTATTTGGATTGACAGTGTAGGAGGCTGGAAGGATCATATTCATTGTTTAGTTTCTTTGGGGCACGATCAAAGTATAAGCAAAATTGCTCAGCTAATTAAAGGGGAGTCATCTTTTTGGATAAATCAAAATATGATAACTGATTTTAAGTTTGCCTGGCAGGATGATTATTGGGCTGTCGGTGTTAGTGAGAGCCATATACCGGAAGTCAGGAAGTATATTATGAATCAGGAAAATCATCATAAAGTAAAGACTTTTGAAGAAGAGTATAATGATTTTATAAAGAAATATGGTTGGGACAAAATTAATTCTGATAAATAAATGTGGCTAAAGCCGGAATATTTTTGTGGCTTACCTCCGTTCGCTAAAGCGAACGGTAATAGTAAAAAAAGATTTAATTTCCGTCTGCTTTAGCTGATGGATCAAGGCGATAAATAAATGTGGCTAAAGCCGGAATATCTTTGTGCCTTACCTCCGTTTGCTAAAGCAAACGGTAATAGTTTAATAATAATTAAATAATAAATAATGAAGAATAAAAAAAATATACTTATAGTCTTTACCGGCGGTACATTTTCTATGAAAATAGATGAAACAGGCGGAGCAGTCCCTCACTTCTCGGGAACCGACCTTATGGAACTGATGCCCGAAATAAGCAAACTTGCAAATATCTCAATCTATGATTTCGGGAAATATCCCGGTCCGCATATTACACCGGAACTGATGCTGGCTTTATCCAATAAAATCAAAGAGCAGATAAGTGTCAACGGTTATGACGGAATTGTTGTGACACACGGGACAGATACCCTCGAAGAAACCGCATATTTCCTTGACCTGACGATTCATACGCACATCCCGATTGTCCTTACCGGTTCAATGAAGAACAGCTCAGAACCCGACTGGGACGGTCCGCACAACCTGAGTGACTCAATTCTTATTTGCCTTGACAAGAACAGCCGGGATATGGGAGTACTCGTTTGCCTTAACGGAGAAATTAATGCTGCGAGTGAAGTTACAAAAACACACACAGACAATATTGAAACATTCCACTCACTCGATTTTGGCAAGCTCGGTTTTGTTGAAAAAGGGAGGGTGATATTTAACAGGCTGCCACGCAAACTTGAAGTTATGGAGACGGACAAAATTGTTACGAATGTAGATCTGATAAAATGCTATGCAGGCATGGACGATAAGTTCTTCCGGTTCTCGGCAGACAGCGGTATAGCGGGTCTTGTAGTAGAAGCAATGGGGGTGGGGAATGTTCCACCGAAGGCATTTGAAGGAATTAAGTATATTGTTTCAAAGGAAATACCGGTAGTGCTTGTATCGCGCTGCCCGGCAGGCGAGACGCTTGACATATACGGATATCCGGGAGCGGGGAAATGGCTTCACAGCATAGGGGTGATTTTCTCGGATTATCTGAACGGCCAGAAGGCAAGAATAAAATTAATAGTTGCCCTCGGTAAAACAAAAAGCAAAGAAGAACTTCGGAATATTTTTTCAGGCCGGGTCAGTTAAACAGTTGCCGGTTCGAGGAGTCTTAAAGTTTTCTCATTGGCATTAAGCTCTGCTTTTATACCGAAAGGAAGTATCATTTTATTTATAATATGCCCGAAAGAGAGTCCATAAGCTACGGGAATATTCAGCGGGGAGAGCTTGTCCCGCAAAACCTCCTGAAGAGTAAAAGAATTAGTTATTCCGGACTCATCCCCCTTTACGTTGCATCTTGAAAATACGCCGATGGCAATTGCCGCGCACTTAGAAATATTCGTTGCCATAATCATGTGGGTAAGCATCCTGTCGATCCGGTATGGCTCTTCCCTGACCTCCTCAATGAACAATATTTTTCCGGTCAGGTCAATATCATATTTCGTTCCGATCAGAGAAACAATAAGCGAAAGATTCCCTCCGGTCAGTTCGCCGGTTCCCGATCCCTCACGGATTGTAACCCGGTTATAATCGGGATTTGTGGAATTTTCCAATTCGTCTGCGTTTACAAAGTCAATCGGAGCATCAGTTTTCATCAGTACATTATTAAACATCTCCACGCTGTAGTCGTTAAAAGTTGACGTTCCAACGGGGCCATGAAAACAAACAACTCCCGTCTGAGAATAAATTCCGTAAAGCAGGGAAGTAATATCGCTATAACCCGTAAGGACTTTAGGATTACTCTTTATAAGACCGTAATCAAGAAAATCGAGCATGCGGTTAATTCCCCAGCCTCCGCGGGTGCAGACAATGCCATTAACATCCGGATTAGCAAACGCCCAGTTAACGTCATCAGCCCGCTCCCGGTCAGTCCCTGCGAGGTATCCGGATTTCTTAAGCACATTAGGGCTTGCCACTGTATTAAATCCCAGATTTTCAAGATTATCAACTGCCTCCGCAAGTTCCTCCTCAGATATAAACCCCGCCGGGGAGATCAAGGCAAGTGTATCGCCTTCGGAAAGTTTTGGCGGTTTTATTGAAGTGATTTTTTTACTTTGATTCCTGGCAATAATTGAATTTGGAATTGTTGTAGCTGCCGCTGCAAGGGCTGCTGTTGTTATGAATTGTTTACGGTCCATTTTATAATTAAACTTTATTTTAGTGAATTAACAGTTTCAATATAGGAAAAATTTTTGTTTTTTAGTTTAATTTATAATAAGTTGCAACATGAATTCAGACAGGTATTATGATGCAAAAATTATTTATTTTATTTCTTATAACTTTTTTAGCAAACACTATGGCACAGGAAAATAAGAGTACGGAACTCAGAGAAAAAGTCAAATCTCTTCTTACTGAATGCAAAGGGGAGATTGCCGTTGCATATTATGATCTTATAACAGGCAGCACGGTTTTAATAAATGAAAACACTTCCTTCCATGCTGCCAGCACTATGAAAACGCCTGTGATGGTTGAAGTATTCCGACAGGAGGAGCTTGGTAAATTCTCTCTGAGCGATTCAATAGTCGTCAAAAATGAATTCCGCAGCATTGTGGACAGTTCCCTATATTCAATGGAGATTGGAGATGATTCGGGGGAGGATTTATATAAACTTCTGAATCAAAAAACAACAATACAAAACCTTGTTTTCCAGATGATCACCGTGAGCAGCAACCTTGCGACTAATATCTTGATTGACCTTGTCGGGGCAAAGAATGTTATGGCGACGCTCCATTCATACGGAATTGAGGGAGTAAACGTCTTGCGTGGAGTGGAAGACAATCTTGCTTTTGAGAAGGGACTAAACAACAACACAACTGCCTTGGGGTTAATGAAATTGTACAAACTCATAGCGGAGAAAAAGATCATTTCGGAAAAAGCCTGCGATGAAATGATAAAGATATTAAAGAGCCAGAAGCACCGCTCGATGATTCCTGCCTTGTTGCCGGAGGATGCAGTAACCGCAACAAAGGGGGGATCTATAACCGGAATCCGTCATGATGCGGGGATAGTATATATGCCTGACGGAAGGAGATTTGTGTTAGTTTTTCTGAGTAAAAACGTTGAAGATGTTCCCTGCGTAAACAACCTGTGTGCAAGGATAGCGAAGCTGCTGGGGGGTTGTCTGAATTAGGATTCGTAGGATTAAAGGATTATAGGATTATTTTGTATGAAATATGAAGATATAACCGGTAAGATTATCGGATGCGCAATGAAAGTTCACTCAATCCTTGGAAATGGTTTTCAGGAGGTTATTTATCAGAGAGCCATGGCGATTGAAATGGACAAACAAGGATTAAAATATCAGAGAGAGATGGAAATGCAAATTTTCTACGGCGGAATAAATATTGGTACCAGACGAGTTGATTTTTTCGTTGAAGAAAAGATAATGGTAGAATTAAAAGCAATAATAAAGCTTGAAGAAGTACACATCGCTCAGGCAATGAACTATTGCCAGGCATACGGTTTGCCTATTGGATTATTAATAAATTTTGGTTCAAGAAGTTTAGAGTTTAAAAGAATTTATAATCTAAACCATCCCGAAAACAAAGGACACAATAACAAAATCTAAAATCCTATAATCCTTAAATCCTACGAATCCTAATTCAGACAATCAACTCATCAACTTTTACTTATAAATAAAACTCTTTTGCTTTTATCACAAAGATTTAGTTATGTTTAAAACACTAATTTAATTAAATCTAAAATTGTTTTATGGATGAACTTATTGTTCTAAAGGACATTTCTTCCCGACTTATCACTGCCGGAATTCCTTTCATGCTGTCAGGCTCACTGGCAATGAGTTTCTATGCTCAGCCAAGAATGACAAGGGATGTTGACATTGTAATTGAGTTGAATCAGGAGGATATTCACACTTTCGTCCGGCTCTTCGAAAATGATTATTATGTCTCAATTGAGATGATTCAGGAAGCTGTTGAAAGAAATTCGATGTTCAATATAATTCATAACAAGGCTATTGTGAAAGTTGACTTTATCGTAAGGAAAAATTCAGAATACAGGAAACATGAATTTCAGCGCAGGAAAGAAATTCAGATTGCTGATTTTACCACCTACATTGTTTCCATCGAAGATTTAATAATTTCAAAAGTTTTTTGGATGAAAGACTCACTTTCGGAATTTCAAAAGCGGGACATCAAAAATCTCTTAAACTGTGAATTTGATATGGATTATGTAAATTTATGGATAAATAAAATGGGACTAACTGAAGTGTTTAAGGAAGTCAGCAATGGATGATACGGTAAAAGAGGCTGCTGCGGTATACAGCGGTATGATTTCCGGATTGTCCGGTGAAGAAAGAATTATAATGGCATTAAATTCTTTCTCAGTTGCAAAGGAGATGGTAATTGCGTCAGTTCCGGAAATTAAGGATGCTGTAAAGCTGAGGGAAGTTTTGCTAAAGCGATTTTACGGAGACGAATTGACCGATGATGAAATAAAAAAAATTGCAGAAACGTACCTAATGACAACCTAATGACCATCAATGACCACTTAATGACCATAAATGACTACCTAATGACCATCAATGACTACTCAATGACCACTTAATGACTGCGAAGCCTGTTTCCCGCTATTTCCTTGCATAAAGGAAGTTATTACGTTATATTGTCCTTAGAAAAAGGAAACATTATGAAAGACCTATTTAAAAGAATCATATCAGACTTTCAGAAAAGTGATTTACCTCAGCTCCAGACCCGCGAAATTGAAATCCCTCTAAACTCAGGTAAAATCATTACACTTACCGGATGCAGACGGACAGGCAAAACATACCTGTTCTATCAGATTATCAGAAGCCTGTTAAAAAAAACGAAAATCGAATCGATAATATATATCAATTTCGAGGATGAACGCTTAAACCTTTCCACTTCAGATCTCGACCTGATGATAGAAGCATATTACGAACTTCATCCTGCAAAAAAAGCCGAAATCTGGTTCTTTTTTGATGAAATTCAGAATGTTGAAGGCTGGGAAAAGTTTGTCAGACGAATATACGATACAGTTTCAAAAAATATTTTTATTACCGGATCATCCTCAAAACTCCTCAGCAAGGAAATAGCCACAAGCCTTCGCGGAAGAACTTTAGCTTATGAAGTTTTCCCATTTAGTTTTAAGGAGTTTCTAAAAGCCAAAAATATAGACTCCGTTGACAAATATTCAACAATCGGTAAATCAGGAATCGTCAGTGCGCTTAACGAATATCTTCAATCCGGAGGTTTCCCGGAGACTACAAACCTTAGCAGCGAACTGAAAACAAAAACTCTTCAGTCATACTTTGATGTAATGCTATACAGAGACCTTATCGAAAGGAATAATATCAGTAATACGGCGGCATTGAAATATTTCATTAAAAAAGGAATATCTAACACCGGCAATAAATTCTCGGTTAATAAAGTGTATAACGAATTAAAATCACTTGGAATTAAAATAAGCAAGGATACCCTGTATTCATTTATCGAGCATGTTCATGATGCTTTTATACTCTTTCCCGTTAATATGTTTTCCGAATCAATAACATCACAAAGCTCCGGGGAAAAGAAACTCTATTGTATTGACAATGGTTTAGCTAATGCTGTTTCATTCAAGTTCTCCGAGGACCGGGGACGAATGCTTGAAAATTTAGTCTACCTCCATTTAAGAAGAACAAACCATGAAATATATTACAACAAAGGGAAGGGCGAATGTGATTTTGTAATTAAAAACCGGGAACAATATTCATTATATCAGGTAACAAAAGAAGTAAACCGGACTAATGAAAAAAGGGAAATAAACGGATTGGTTGAAGCTATGGACAAGTTCGACACAAAAGAGGGTTATATCATTACTGAAGGACAAAAAAAAGAAATAAAAACCGGCAGAAAGAAAATCCACATAATTGAAGCACGGGAGTTCCTGATTCAAGATTAAGGCTGAGGGAACACGAAGAGGAACGGGAGAAGGTGGAAACTAATTCAGACCACCTCTGTTGCTTGTATTTAGTGAAATAATAAATTATATTTAACCCATAAATAGGAAATATTATTTTTATAAAATATTAAGTATTTCCGAACCATTCGATGATGCTGAATATGTAACATATTATTAATTAAGGAGTTAACATTGACTAATAATTCGCAAAATGAAAAATGGGGAATGCGTACAATAGTCAAACTTCTTTGTCTATTTGTGTAAGTTTGACTATTCTGACTATTTAGGGGGATTAAAAAAAGAGTAAAAAAGCACGGATGCCCACCGGATACGGCGGCGATGCCTACCGGAAGCGGCGACTTTTGTAGTCAAACTTTAATTTTAGGCAAAAAAAGATTGACTAATAGCCAAATAATTAAGAATTATCCGTCCAGTCCGACGGGTTGGATTTCCTTTATAACTTTATGACTTTACGAACTTTATAACTTTATAACTTTACGAACTTCCCTCCAACTTCGATACAACTTCGATCAAACACCCCCAAAACCCCCTCCCGCACCGGTCGCAAAACTCCTCCAAATCCCCTGGAATGTAGTAACTGTAGTAAGGCAGGGCGGGGAGTACCTTACTACAAAAAGCCTCGTTTATTGCTTAAAAACGCCATTTGTAGTAACGTAGTAATTGTAGTAACATAAAGTTACTACTATATAATAATAATAATAAATATTTATATATATATCGGGAAAATTCCTTACTACGTTACTACACCTTACTACATTTTCTTTAAGAACGAGTTGCACAACCTCGGAGAGATTGTTTTAAGCCCGTTAGTCCGTCAGCTGACGGAGGCTTAGAACAAAACAAAATTTCTTTGGCTAAACCGTCAGTCAGCAGATCCGTCAGCCGACGGAGAGTGGCAGATCAGACAACCTTCCCATTTTTCCATATTCCAATATTCCATTTTTCCAACCTTCCTATCTTCCGTCTTCTGTCGTCCGGTTTTTGTTCAATATTCCTTCTGCTAAACTCATTAACTAATAAACCAATAAAACAATAAACTTTCCCCCGGGTAATTTCTTAAAAACATTAATATTTAATTTTATTTTTACTTTGGCAGATTACGTCACAAGTGCTATATTTTAAACAGGTTTTTATTTCGCTTTTAATAATTATTTACACTTCCGGTTTTAGTTTAACTATTTTTAAGAAAGGTCTCGCATGAAAAAATATTTACTGAGTTTCTGGGTTTTAGTGTTATTTGTTTTTTCAAACATTACCACGGGCCAGATTTTAACATTTGAATTTTCTGCATTAGCCGGGAATGAAGTTTCAGCAAGTTCCAATTCAAATAATGCCAATCTCACTTCATCCACTATTACAAGAGGAGCAGGACTAACAGCGAGTGCAAACGGGGGAAGATTCAACGCCACAAATTGGGCATTGACCTCAATTGCAAATGCAGTTTCCGGTAATAATTATATGGAATTTACAATTACGCCCAATTCAGGTTATCAGTTTTCCTTATCATCAATCGTAGTTCAATGGCAGCGTTCTGCATCTGGTAATACGGCAATTTCATTACGTAGTTCTGTTGATAGTTATGCAACTGATCTTGATGCTGTGAAACCCGTAACAGATGGTACAGCCACTCAGACTTTCACCTGGACATTTGCTCAAAGTAATTCTACATCTGCAGTGACTTACAGATTTTATTCATATGCAGAAGCAGGAACTGGCTCAGGAGGACCCGGTGACGGAACAGGAAATGACATTGTTGTTAATGGAACAGTTACTGCCTTTGGTACTCCAACTCTTTCAGTCGATCCTTCTTCGCTTTCCGCATTTAGTTATGTCCAGGGGGCGGGTCCTTCAACTTCTCAAAGTTATAATCTTTCCGGAGGTAACTTAACGGGCTACACCGATAATATCACTATAACCGCACCAACAAACTATGAAGTATCAACAGACAACATTGATTTTGGTTCACCCAAAACTGTTGAATATACTACTGCAACTCTGAGTGCTACAACTATTTGGGTAAGATTAAAAGCAGGACTTTCTGCCGGCAATTATGTAAACGAAAATGTAACAAATGCCGGTGGTGGAGCAACAACCGTTAATGTAGTCTGCTTCGGAACTGTGTATAAAATTGAACCGACAAACCACGCTTCAGGAATCGGTTCAGTTGCAGGAACCCCTCCTCATAGTTCTGTTACTATTACCTGGACTGACGCTTCCGAAGGAACGCTTCCCGATAGCTATTTAATTAAAGCAAGTTCTGTTGGTTATGGAAGTATAACTGCTCCGGTTGACGGAACTGCTGAATCTAATGGAACTTTAGTCAAGAATATTTCACAGGGTACTCAAACCGTATCATTTACAGGATTGCTTTCTTCAACCACATATTACTTCAAAATATTTCCTTACACTAATTCAGGTACAGCAATAAATTATAAAACAGATGGTTCTGTGCCACAGGTTGAAAGGCTCACTGGGGATGCTCCTCCAGTCAGTATAATGATCTCACATCTCTCTCCTGATTATTCAGGTTCCTCCGATGAATTTGTGGTACTATTTAATAATACAGATAATCCATTTGATCTTAACGGACTTGAGTTACAATATTTTGCTGCAACTGGATCAGCAGGAAGCAAAATAGCTATTTTTTCATCAAGTACTATAATAAATGGACGAAAACATATTTTACTGTCTGCAAATGCTTCTATTACTGTAGGCTCTGTAACAGGATTAGCTAGGGATTATGCTTTGACAGCTGGAATGGCAGCCTCAGGACAATTGGTATTGCAAGAAACGGCGAATACTGCTAATGTTTTATACGCAGTTGCCTGGGGTACAATAATCAGTTATGTTGCTGGTATGACTGATGCAGCGTCATGGCCTGGGGATGGAATGATTAGTCTATCTGCATCCGGGAATACATATACACGATCCTCCTTTAATTCAAGCAATTCACAATACTCTCATTTATTATCTGCCAATATTACATCAATTCCAAGCAGTTTGGATGCCCCCCTCCCTGTTGAACTCACTTCGTTCACAGCCAAGGTTGTCGGCGGGAAGGTTAATCTTAACTGGGCAACTGCTACGGAAGTGAATAATACGGGTTTGAGATTGAAAGGTCATTAAGTAGTCATTCGTCGTCATTAAATGGTCATTCATTGCCGGCAGAATGGGAGAAAGTCGGTTTTGTTGCCGGTTCAGGAAATAGTAATTCGGTGAAGGAGTATTCATTTACTGACAGCAAATTATCAACAGGAAAGTTGGCTTACAGACTTAAACAAATTGATAATGACGGTACAACCTCGTTCAGTAAAATAGTGGAAGTAGAAAATCTTCAACCTTCGACCTTCGACCTTCGTCAGAACTTCCCGAATCCGTTCAATCCGTCAACGGTAATCAGTTATCAGTTACCCGTAAGTGCACAGGTATCGCTAAAGGTATATGATGTACTCGGTAATGAAGTTGCATCGCTTGTTAATTTGCAGCAGGAAGCCGGCTCATATAATGTAACCCTGGATGCCTCCACCCTCGCCAGCGGGACTTACATTTACCGACTGATAGCAGGGGATTATGTAGCTGTGAAGAAAATGGCAGTACTTAAGTAGCGTTTGTAACGTCCATAACGTCTATAACGTAAAAGTTGAAGAAGAGTCCGTCGCCTGGCGGACTCTTTTTTGATACTATTTACCACTTAATGACAACCTAATGACAACCTAATGACCATAAATGACCACCTAATGACTACCTAATGACGGCGAAGCCTAATGACCATAAGTGACCACCCAATGACTTACATTAATCAACCAATCAACTTTTTCCCTTGATTTCAAGTGTAAATAGTTTTATTTTTAAATTATTGATTAAAGAGATATATTATGAAAAAAGAAATTATTTTTATCGTTGAAGAATCGCTGGATGGCGGATTTGAAGCGCGCGCAGTAGGGGAATCTATCTTCACTGAAGCGGATACCTATAGCGAGTTGAAGAAAAATGTTATTGAAGCAGTTAAATGTCACTTTGAGGAAGAAGAAAAACCTGCGTATATTCGTCTTCATCTTGTAAAGGAAGAGGTCGTTGCTGCTTGAAATTGCCCCGGGATATATCTGCAGCAAAGCTGATTAAATTACTGAACAATCTGGGTTTTGTTATTACGAGACAAAAGGGGAGTCATATCCGTCTCACTATCCGTCTTGAATCCGGGTCATATCATCATGTTACAATCCCTAATCATGATCCAATTAAAATTGGTACTCTAAATAATATTATCAATGTTCTTGCTGCCATACTTGAAACTGAAAAGGAAACTATCATAGAAAAATTTAAAGACCTATAGAGGAGTAGGAGATTTTAACATTTATAACGAAAGAGTTGAAAAGGAGTCCGTCAGTAGGCGGACTCTTTTTTTATACTATTTACAACTTAATGACCACCTAATGACTACTTAATGACTACTTAATGAAAAAGAAAAGATACAGAAATTGTGTTTTTTATTTGGCGGATTAGTCTGAAAATCCTATCTTACAACAGGTTTTTTTCTTTTTTCGCTTTTAATAATTATTTTCTCTCTCACAATTAAACTTGATTTATTTCAAGGAGGTCATATATGAAAAAATGTTTACTAAGTATTTTGATTTTTAGTTATCTATCGGTTTTCCCTCAACTTAACGGAACAAAAACATAGATCCAGCAGGAAGTGGTGTAGACAATTATTCTACATTCTTAGCTGCAATTACTGCGCTCAATGCAGCAGGAACTACGACTGGTGTTACATTTTTAATTGCAAGCGGCACATATACTGAAGCTTTACCATTACTCATTAACATTACTACGAACAAACCATCTGCCTCTGCTACTATAACATTTAAACCCGCTGTTGGTGCGACTGTGATTCTCAATATTGATGGTCAGGTCTCTTTAACCAGATATGGTATTGCTGTTGGTACAACATCAAACTCAGTTGATTACGTTATTCTTGATGGTTCCAACAGTGATGGCGGAACGACTCGCGATTGGACTATTAAATCAATGGCCGCCTTAGGCATAGAACCAATAGATATATATGGTGATTATTGTACTATTAAAAATTGTATAGTTGATATGAATTCTGCCGGATATAGTGGTAGTGGGTATGGTATTACTTTTCGTGATGTTTCACCAACTGCAACTTATGGAACTATTCTTAATTGTAAAATTACCGGAAACAATGCAATTAGTATTGGGAGAGGAACAGCAGGAGATGTTACAGGATGTTTAGTTAAGAATAATGAAGCGCATTTTGTAAACCGCGGAGTATATGTTTCCAGAGCATCTACTGTGACAATAGAGGATAATGAATTAATCGGTGATGCCTATAACTCGTACCCCTCTTCGACATTATACGGAATATACTGCGCTTCACCAGCCAGTAATACTGGAGAATTAATTATACAACGAAATATTATTAGAGATTTAGGATTTAATGGAGCAACAGCAAGCGCTGTAAGTATTCGGGTTATAGCAGCTGCCGGACCAGGTACTTATCGAATTAGATTTAATAAGATTTACAACATAGAGAATTCTACGTCTTCGGTAACAGCACATACAACTATTGGAATTTCCGTTAGTGGAACGGGAGCAACTAATATAATAGACATTCACAATAATTTCATATCTGGTTTTTTGGACAATGATGCAGTTTCCAGAGCGGGGACTAGTGGAACAAGAGGTATCTGGCTAAGTTCAGCTGCAGTTTATACGATTTACTATAATTCTATTTATATAGCTGATACAGATCGAGACTATAAATTAACTACATGCTTGTATGTTGGAATAGCTGGTGCAAATGTAACATCAAGAAATAACATTTTCTTTAACGCAAATTCTTCATCAAATGCAAATTCATACGCAATTTATCATGGGGTTACTCCTACAACATGTTCAAGTAATTATAACAATGTATACGTAAATGGTGCAACAAATGCATTTGTTGGATTTGAGGTTTCTGATCAGCAAACACTTGCTAATTGGATTGCTAACACTCCTTACGATGACAATTCCAAATCAGTATCCGTTACATTTACCAGCGCGACTGATCTACATTTATCCGGAGGCTCGATTGGTGATGTGAATTTAATAGGGACACCAATAGTTGGTTATACAACAGATATTGATGGTAATTTAAGAAGCGGTACATCACCATACATGGGCTCTGACGAAAACACTGATAGTCCACTCCCGGTTGAGCTCACGGCACTGAACTACAGATTTAATCATGGGTTTGTTGATATCAGCTGGTCAACTGCCACAGAGGTTAATTCTAACAGGTTTGAGATTGAAAGAAAATCCGTTTCATCCGATTGGACAAAAATAGGTGAGGTTGCAGCTTCCGGAAACAGCAACTCCCCTAAAGAATATATGTTTACTGATAATTCGGTTACTTCAGGTCAGATAGTTTACAGACTGAAAATTGTTGACAACGACGGGTCATTTGCATACAGTAAAGAGATTGAAGTAGAAAACCTTCAACCTTCGACTTATCAACTTTCTCAGAACTTCCCGAATCCGTTTAATCCGACAACTACTATAAGTTATCAGATTCTGGCTGAGAGTAATGTAAAGCTGCTCTTGTTCTCGATTACGGGTGAACTGGTTAGGGAACTGGTTAATTCCAGCCAGGCGGCAGGTAGTTATAATGTTACTCTGGACGCATCCGGTCTGGCGAGCGGAACGTATATTTACCGCCTCGTTGCAGGGGATTTTGTGAGTACGAAGAAGTTGGTAATTCTTAAATAGCGTTTTTAACGTTCGTAACGTTTATAACGTAAAAGTTGAAAAAGGGTCCGTCGGTTGGCGGACTCTTTTATTACCTAATGACTACTTAATGACGGCGAAGCCAAATGACTATAAATGACTACTTAATGACCATCTAATGACCACTTAATGACGGCGATCCGCGGCGGCGGACTAATGACTATAAATGACAACTTAATGACGGCGAAGCCAAGAGAATGAATGAAAAGATTTTTTGATATACTTTTTTCGCTTATTCTGATTCTGGCTCTGTCGCCACTCTTCCTCCTGATTACGCTGGTGGTGTGGCTTGAGACGGGATTGAGTCCGCTCTATATCCAGAAGCGCTCTCTTACCTATAAACACCGTGTTTTTAATTTCTATAAGTTCCGCACAATGCACCTTGTCCCGCCGGATGTGAATGCAAAGGACGATACAATTACGCTTAAATTCGGTCTGGATGTGTACGTAACCCGCTTCGGGAAATATCTGCGTCGTTCCGGACTTGATGAACTTCCTCAGCTTATTAATGTTCTTAAGGGGGAAATGTCGTTTGTGGGTCCGCGACCGCTGCAGGTATCGGATATTGAGCTGCTGAAAAGTGATTATCCTGATTTATATAATAAGAGAAGTGAAATAAAATCGCGACCAGGGATAACGGGTTACTGGCAGTTATTTGGTGACCGACTGGCAGGGGTTAAGAATATGCTGGAGCTGGAGCTTTATTATGAACGGCATAAGTCACTGACACTGATTTTTTTTATTCTTGTTGAGACTGTGCCGGTGATGGTGTTTGCGAGGCATTTCGATGCGATTGTTTCGTTTAGGAAGGAAGAATATTTAAGGTGGGAAAATGAAAAGGTTGGTTGAATGATTTATAAGTTAATAAGGTTATTAGTTTATTTGTTTGAAAAGTAAGTGAGTTGTTTAAATAAGAAACAATGCGGCTAAAGCCAATAAGAAGGGAGGAGCCGGTCCCGTTGGCTAAAGCACAACGGTATTAAGATTCAGAATTTCATCTTCGGATTTGCTGATTAACTCTTTTCTCTTTGCAGGGTCACATCTTTGAATTATCTTTGCACAATATTTTTATAATTTTATTTTACTTTATGAAGAAATCCCTACTGTTTTTTTTGTTCGTCTCTGTGATATTATATCCGCAGGAAAAATCTATTCATCAGATTCAGTCGGAATATTATGATAAGAATCCTCAGCTTGTTGAAAAGGAATCAATTTATAAAAACATTCCCCGTGAGGGTTTTGGTGTGGAATCTATTTCGCACAAAGTGTACGGTTTTCATCCTTACTGGGTCTCGGACGCTACGGCATCGGGGTATTATTACAGCATGCTCACGCACGTGGCATACTTCAGCGCAGAGGTGGATACGGGTGTTGCAACTACCGGCGGGTTTATAACAACAAGGAACTGGTCAACCACTCAGGTGGTTAATTACTGTAAAAATAACGGGGTTAAGATTCATCTGTGTATTACTATGTTTGGGAACCACAGCAGGATACTGGCAAACGCCACTAACCGCACTAACCTGTGTAACAATATTTTAACTCAGGTTCAACTGCGGAGCGCAGACGGGGCAAATATTGATTTTGAGGCGGTTTCAAATGCCCAGAAAGCTAATTTCAGGAGTTTTATTCTGGAACTTGGAACTTTATTAAAGGCAAATAATCTTCAGTTGACAGTGGAACTCCCGGCAGTTGACTGGAGCAGTGTATATGATAATACTTTCTTCACGACCGTGAACAGCGTGGTGGATTATTACTTCCTAATGGCGTATGATTACTGGTACAGAGGGAGTTCCACTGCCGGACCTGTTTCCCCGATAACAACCGGAACTTCAATCTATCATGTAAACAGAAGCATTGATTCATATATTTCCGCAGGTGCAACCACTTCAAGGTTAATTGCGGGCTTCAATTATTACGGATATGAATGGCCCGTGTCCGGCAGTTCAAGAGGGGCGAATACCACCGGGACGGGTGTTTCAAAGACTTTCAGTCAGGCAAAAACTGCAATTGCTTCAATTCCTGCAGAGGACAAATTTTTTTATGATACTTATAAGTCACCGTGGTACCGCCATCTTGAAGGGGCACAGTGGTACCAGACATGGTATGACGATTCGCTGAGCATGAGTTATAAATATGATGCGGTAAAGACTAAGGAAATAATAGGGACGGGGATGTGGGCGCTGAGCTATGACGGATCGAATACAGATTTGTGGGGGGCATTGAAGAAAGCATTTGCTACGGAACCGAATTCCGGAAACACAATGCTGGCAGATTTTGAGTATTCTTCCGGGGTGTTTAATAACCGACCTTCTTTCAGTGGATCAACAGCCGGAATTTCCTATTTCTCGACGGCAGAGAGAAGCGTGGAACAGGCATTAAATGGCTATGCTTCGTTGAAAGTTGTATTAAAAGATTCTACAAGCTTTTCAACAAACTGGACAGTTCGGCTGGTTTCAGGCGGGGGAACACCGGGGAATAACCTGACACTGAGTGCAACGGGGAATATCGGGTTTTGGTTAAAAACTTCCAGCGGGACAGCAAGTTCAAAAGTGGCAGTTCTTATTGATGACGGATCTGCTCATGAGTTATCATCAAAGCTTGATGTAAATAATGATGGGGAGTGGCATTTATATCAGTGGAATTTTCAAGGTGCAGGATGGACAAGTTTTGCAAGTGGAAATGGAGTGATAAATGGACCCACTGTAACTCTTGATGCAGTTATGTTCTATGCAAATAATGCCTCCCCGGATTGGACTATATATATTGAGGATGTTTCATATAATTCTGCATCTCCGCTTCCGGTGGAACTGGTTTCCTTTAGCGGGAGACTTTCAGGGAATGGGGTAATGCTGAACTGGGCAACGGCTACGGAGGTGAATAATTACGGGTTTGAAGTTGAAAGAACCCCCCTTATTCCCCCCTTTGGTAAAGGGGGGACACAGGGGGGTTGGGAAATGATTGGATTTGTGGCAGGGAGCGGGAATAGCAGTTCAGTTAAAGAATATTCGTATACGGATAGCAAATTATCGGCAGGAAAGTAATCTTACAGACTTAAACAAATAGACAATGACGGAACGTTTGCTTATAGTAAAGAAGTCGAAGTAGAAAATCTTCGACCTTCGACCTTTGACCTTCGACAAAATTATCCTAATCCGTTTAACCCATCAACAGTTATCAGTTATCAGTTACCGGTGAACTGCAATGTATCCCTCAAGATATTTGACATACTCGGGAATGAAATTGCTACTCTGATTGATGAGGAACAGCAAGCCGGTTTTTACCATTTACCATTTACAATTAACAATTCACAATTATCGAGCGGTACATATATTTACCGACTGATCGCGGGGGATTTTGTGAGTACGAAGAAATTAATGATTATAAAATAATTTAGAGACGCACGGCCGTGCGTCTCTTATAATGATAATTTTAAGTTTTTATTTGGCTTTAAGTAATGATCAGAACCTTTAAAAGAGTAACAGTATTTTCAATTCTGCTGGTAATTGTACTTGCAAATATAGTATTAGCGCAAGGGGCATATTACACCGGAATAGATCCAAATTCATCATCTTTTGTGAATGACCTCAAAACAAGAATCAGAGATCCCTACACAAGAGTTTCTTATGATCAATTCGATGAGACCAACATTGCGAATTACGCCTCCTATCTCAAAAGCGGCTCAACCCGCGGAGTCCGATGCGTTTATAGCAATTATGAATACCAATATACCGGAACTTTTTTATGGGATGTATTCAGCAGGGAACATACTTTTTGTTTTAGCTGGATGCCCTCTTATCCATCAGAAAATGTTGATCAGTATTCAGACCAGCATCATCTTTTTCCCGCACATCAAAACGGAGCCAATGGTCCCAGGAGTAACCATCCTTTGGGTGTTGTTACCACTGTAATATCTTCATTCTGGGATGGGAAATATGGACGAAACAGTGAAAACCAACTTGTATATGAACCAAGAGATGCACATAAAGGAGATGCCGCAAGAGCACTCTTATATATGATGCTGCGTTATGACGATTTGAACGGCTATCAATGGGATTTTAACTGGCTTAATGGTACGCGATTACCATCTTTAGGAGAAGCATCCCAGAACCTTGCACTCCTGCTACAATGGCACACCGCAGATCCACCTGATTCATGGGAAAAAGGAAGAAATGACTATATCGAGACGATTCAGCAAAACCGGAATCCATTCATTGATCACCCTGAATATACGAACAACATTAATTTTAATGATATGACATATATCAGTACAAGTTCGTCTTCCAACACTGTTGTTAATTTTGTCCCGACTGCCGGCTCTGTAAACGAAGGGGGAGTAAGCTATAACCTGACACTGAGCATCACAAATCCGAGTCCGACTGCTGCCTGTTCCGTAGATGTTGCACTAACGGGCGGCACTGCAGGAGATTTAGGAAACTATACAACTCAAAAAGTAATTTTCCCGGCAAACAGCAGCGCCAACCAGACTGTAACTGTAAATATCACAGACGATGCTTTAGAAGAGGATGACGAGGTCTTTACTTTTTCACTGCAGAATATTACAGGAGGTACTGTTGCGGCAGCCGGAATTAATGATGCCTTCTTCCTTACCATAGTCGATAACGACAGAAGTCTTTTTATATCGGAATATTCGGATGCAACAGATTTTATCTATGAATTTGTTGAAATCTATAATGACAAAAATTATGCAGTGGATATGAGCGGTTATAAGCTTCAGCAATATAATGCCTCCCATACATATACTATTCCCAGTGGTACTATAATACCCTCCAAAGGATTTGTAATCGTTGGAAGAAATTCAACTCAGGCTGCTTTTGAAACTAATTGGGGAATTGTTCTTGACGCATTAAATGTGGTTTACCTAAATTCAGGTGGTTCAGCTGTACCTCAGATAAATGGAGATGAAGTTTTTCTGTTACAAAATAATCTTAGTACTGCAGTGGATCCCTCGTCAGGCGCTTCAACTTTAACACCCATAACTGCTAACAACAGAGTTTATCGTGTTGGTCGAGGCAACACAGTCTCAGATTGGGTATTAACAAGCAATTCAACTGCCACACCCGGAACGTCTGATGATGCTTCGGCGCTGCCGGTTGAATTAAAATCGTTTAGCGGAAAGCTGGTGGGGAATTCGGTGGTTCTTGAGTGGGCGACTGCGACGGAGGTGAATTGTTACGGGTTTGAGGTTGAAAAGAGAGAATGGATGAATGGATGTATGAATGAATGGAAAGAAATTGGATTTGTGGCGGGGAGCGGGAATAGTAATTCGATTAAGGAGTATTCGTTCGCCGATGATTTCAATCATTCAGTCATTCAAGCACCTGTCCCGTCTTGGGCGGGATTCAATCATTCATTCCGGTACAGACTGAAACAAATTGATAACGACGGGACATTTGCTTACAGTAAAGAAATCGAAGTAGAGAGCCTTCGACCTTCGACTTTCGACCTTCGTCAGAATTACCCGAATCCGTTTAATCCGAGTACGGGAATCAGTTATCAGTTACCGGTAAAGAGTTTTGTGAGCTTGAAACTTTATGACATTACCGGGGTAGAGATTGCTACTCTGGTAAATGAGGAGAAGGAAGCAGGGGTTTATAATTATGAATTAGGAATTAATAATTATGCATTAACTTCCGGAGTATATTTTTACCAATTGCGCGCTGGTGAGTTTGTAAGTACGAAGAAGTTAATGATTATAAAATAAGGTAAACGTAGAGACGCACGGCCGTGCGTCTCTACCAATCTTCACATTCGATCAGATTAACAAAAAAAAGGCTGTTTTTAGCAGTTTCCCCCCATTATTTCATTTTTTCGCCTTTAACCCTAATAATATTTGATTTTTCCCTTGACAGTAATAGATTATTATCGTATAATTAGACTGTTAATAATAATTATTACGAGTATTATAATCGGTGTTTTATCTAAGAAGTCATGAATTAGTTAGTTTAATGAGGAAGGCGAACGAAAAAAGTGTTCCTGCTAAACTGATTACTATTACCGGAAGCCGTAAAATCGGAAAGACTGCTTTTGCTATGCAGTATATCCATCTTATGTCTGGCGCTTATATTACCGTCACTAAATCGGCATCCAATATTCAACTGGACGAAATTGTAACCTACCTTAACACATTTTCCACACTCGAGGATAAGGTACCTGAATTTGATGACTGGCATGATCTCCTGCTCTTCTTTTTCGAACTGGGGAAGCAGCAGCAAACGAACCTTGTAATCGATGAATTCCATAACCTGAAAAAAATCCAACCGGATATACTTGATTTCATAAAGAATCTCTACACAATAAATCGAATGGAGTCAGAGTTGAATTTAATCTTTGTCTCTCACGATGAAGATTTTCTTGACAGCGTTTTCCGCAGCGCTGACAGTCCTCTTTTCCAGGCGCAGCATTTTTCACTGCACCTCTCCCCATTTAATTTTTTTGAAATATTGTCACTCTATAAATATCACCGGACAAAATTAGACCTTCAGGAGATTATAAGTATTTACACTGTCTTTGGCGGTTTCCCGAAATATGTCAACCTGTTTGATCTGTATAAACTCTGGGATTGCACTCTGGAGGAGCTTCTTGAGAGACTCGTTTTCCGTCACTATGCCCCCCTCGGGTATGAATTAAAAGAATTACTTCTGAACAACTTTACGCGGGACAGCCAGACTTATATCCGGATACTTCAGGCAATTGGGAGCGGGAAACTTACTCTGACTGAAATCTGCGAAGAGATAAGTTTACCTGCAACAACAATCAGTAAATATCTTTACGAACTGGAGAAGAAGAGGGGGATAATAAAAAAGAAACAGCCGATAACAATGAGGAGCAGCTCGAATTCCAAGTTCGGAAAATATTACCTCTCAAATTACTTTGAGAATTTCTGGTTTAAGTTTATTCAGCCGAATATTATCCCTTTTGAGCTTGAACATTATGACGTATTATTCACCGATATACTTCCGCTCCTGAAAGATTATACAAACAGCAGGAAAGTCCTGATTATCCGTGAGTTCATGCGAATGATAAAGCACTATACTCCCCTGAAAAATAATTTCACAGAATGCGATTTCAGGATCGGATCACTCTGGAACAGGAGTGAGGAAATTAAGATAGTCGCAGTGGACAATATCCGCAGAATAGTGATATACGGATTTGTGTTTACCTCGGTACCATGCACTTTTGAAATGATAAACACAGCAGTAAAAACAGTCAAGTACTTCAAAAGCTCATATAGGGATTTCCACAGGAATGTACTGATTTTTTACAACGGTGAACTAACCAAAGATGCTGCCGATCTGTGCAGTGATAAAAAATTTATAGCAGTAGATTACAACCACTTCATTGCCGAACTTGCAAACAGCAGGGAGCTAATGGAAGAGGTTATTGAAATACCCGAGTTTATGGATATTGAAGCGGGTAATTTATTTTAAGGAATTATGAATGGAAACAGTTATGAAAAGAATATTTGACATTTGTTTATCGCTTTTGCTGATGCTTCTTTTTCTTCCGCTTGGACTGATTATCGGAACGGTAGTCTGGTTTGAGACCGGACTTAACCCCATATTCATACAGCGCCGCGGGATTACTCTGGAAAGGAGCATATTCCGGATTTTCAAACTCAGAACAATGTATATGATCCCGGTATCGGAGCAAAGAATAGATAACAGCATAACGGAAAAAGGATGGCTTGAAAATTATGTAACTCCTGCCGGTAAGTGGCTGCGAAAAACAGGTATTGATGAAATCCCTCAACTCCTTAATATTCTCCTGGGCGATATGTCATTTGTGGGACCAAGACCATTGCAGGAATCGGATTTACTCCTGTTAAAAAACAACTATCCTGAACTTTACAAAAGACGGACAACAATAAAATCAAAACCGGGGATTACCGGATACTGGCAAATATTTGGTGACCGCTCAGGCGGCGCAAAGAACCTGGTCGATCTGGATTTATATTATGAAGAAAGAAAAACTTTCGGAATGGATCTGTTTATCGGACTGGAAACATTACCCGTAATACTATTCGCAAAACACTTTGATGCAGTAAACTTTGAGAGATTAACAACTACGGAAAGCGGAATCCCGACCAGTCGGGACAGGCAGTGGAATAATGGAATGGTGGAATAATGGAATGGTGTTTTCTTAAGCTCAACCTTGTTCTATTACTTTATAAACTTGATGAACTTTATAACTTTATTAACATAGAGAGGTAAATATGTCAGAAGAAAAAAACATTGGTTCGGCAGAATACTCTGCTGATGTCTATGATGAGATGAACAGCAGATATTCCTTTTTCGACGGGATATTCCTGCTGATAATAACACTTGCAGTACTTGCAGTTCTTCCTATATACAAAGGTATCAAGTATCTGTCAGGAGCGGCGCAGAGAGTGATGGCGTCAATCTTTTAGTGACAAACAGAAAGACAGAATACTGATAAAAGGAATTCTATTTAATTTATGAGAATCGGGCTTTTAATAATCGGTGAGAATCTGCCTGTCGTGGATGGTTGGATTGTTTTTCCACAGATTACCACAGATAGGACAGAGGAAAGCTTGAAGAACTTTATAACTTTATAAACTTTTTAACTTAATACAAGGATAGCTATGCAAGTAGAAAAATGGTCGGTAGTAAGCGGCGATTACGTGGAAGACCAGCTTAACGATGATCCATACGAGGTGGTGAAGCGTAACAGGAAGATGAAGAAAATTGTACTGAACATCCTCTATTCATTAGTGACAGTGGGTGTTCTTTTGCTTGTTCTCATTGTCCTAAGCAACTTCGGCAGCAAACACTAAGTACAGATACCTTTTGAACCGAGAGTAATCCTCAGGTCAAAAGGGATATCTGGTAAGACATTACCGGTTAATAAAGGGATATTAATACTCCGGGTGCATAAGCAGTAAAAACGGACTTCATACCTGATGGTCCACATCCGTGGAACACTCCGCCAAAGCGGTAGGGGAATTAGAAAAAACCACCGGAATTTCCCCCTCTCTCAAAAAGGGAGGGGAAGACCGGATAATTGGAAAACAGTGAACAGTGAACAGTAAACAGTGAAAGAGATTACTGTTTATTAATAAGTGTCAGAAACATAAAAGTAAGATTAAGAATTATTGAATGAGTTTAAGGATAAGAAATAAAATTATTATGGATTTATATGAGGTGGTTATATGAAAAAGACATTACTTCTGTTAATAGTAGTAGGATTATTTTTCACGACTTCTCTGTTTCCGCAGCAAGAAGTTGTAACAGAGGTGTCTCAAATAGAGAATCTCCCGTATCAGATAAAATACAAAATATTGACCGGGTTGCTTGTAGAGAAAATAATCAGTAAGAATAAGGCTTATATTGAAAACACTATTTCAAAGGAAGATGCCAAAACTTCTATAGCTATTTATTATGAAAATTATCCGACATCCGGTGAACTGGCAGAGTTAAATAATCTCGGGATAGAATATTTCATCGAATCGTGGATTCCTCCCTTGAAGAACCATCCATACGGATTTATACTGGCAAAGATGCCGACGGATAAATTCATACAGACTCTTAATCTTGAAACAGTAAAAAGAATTGCCACTACAGAGCAGGAGTCTTTCCCTAATAATAACAACGGATATAAATCACTCAATGCAGATAAAGTATGGCTGCAGGGTTACACCGGAACCGGTGTTAAAATTGCCATACTTGATTCAGGGCTGGACAGTTATTACGACGGAACAGATATCCCCGCTACCTACCAAAAAAAGGATTATTCAAATTACCCGACAAGCACAGATGATGATGTCCAGAATACAGTCTCCGGTCACGGAACACACGTAACCGGGTCCGTTCTGGGGAGAGGCTCATTAAGTTCGGGTTATAATTCGGTCAATGGCTCGGGAAGTTTCAGCGGTACTGCCCCAAATGCTGATTTAATATTTCTTAAAATCGGCAGTGATGCTACATCAGGTGCATCCGAAGATGCCATGATTGGAGCAGTCACAGCAGCAGTCAGTACATACGGAGCAGACATAATAACAATGAGCTACGGAGGATGGTACGATCATCATGATGGCTCATCAACTACCGAACAGACTTTTGACTGGGCTTATGATCAAGGTGTAACATGCTTTGTCTCTGCAGGAAATGAAGGTGCTTCGGGCAGGCATTATTCAGGGACCGTAGCCGGAAGCAGTTCTACTGATTTTATACCTATTACTATTTCTTCATTAAAAGCTCCGGTATTTAATCTTGTCTGGAATGACGGTTCGGAAAGAAGAAATTTAACACTTAAATATTATAATACTGCTCAGGTTCTTATTGCAACAATCACTTATTACACAACAACAGAAAGCACTCGCGGTGTGGAATCTCAATATACCCAGTCACAACTCTCTCTTTCCGCAGGTACTTATTACCTAAAAGTAGAAAACCCTTCCGGAACTTCAACTGATTTTCACATATATGAATACTGGGGAGGTGGTGTGGTTAAATTCCAAAGTCCCGATCCATTTTACACAGTTGGTCAGCCCTCGACTGCCGATCATGTTGTTTCAGTAGGAGCTTTTGTTTCAAGAAGCGGTTGGTATGCTTACGACGGTGTTGGACCATATATGTATACAGGTCAGAATTCGCTTTATCAGATAGCTAATTTCTCAAGCCGTGGTCCCCGGGTGGATGGTGTAATAAAACCAAATCTAACAGGACCTGGATCGCCAATTATTTCTCTACGCGATATGGATGTATATACAACGCTAAGTACTTCTTGTGTTGATAATGACGGAACAGTTGGCGGTGCTGTGAACTACTATGTTATGCAGGGAACCAGCATGGCATGCCCTGAAGTTGCAGGTGTAGCCGCACTCTATCTGCAGAAAAACCCAACAGCCACTCCCCAGAATGTTATAGATGCTTTACAAAATAACGCAAGCAAGTCAGTAACAGAAGTTTACCCAAACTCAACCTGGGGCTACGGAAAAACAGATATTTACAGCGCAATGAACTCCACCCCTTCGATTGACGGATATATGTCCGATTTGCAGTATAACAATATTGCAAGATTTACAAGCGGAAGGGATGGTTTCGGAACTGACAATACACTTAAATCACTAAAATATTATGCTGACGGTACTGATTTATATGTCGGACTTACAGGAGAACTTGGTGGTAATGACAATATAATTTTATTCTTTAATTTTAACAGCTATTCAGGAAGAGGAAGCAATACTCTCGGGAACAGCGGTTCTGATGCCGGAGTTTTCAAATATATCGGTGGATCGAAAATGGATTTCGATGTTGACTTTGCGCTTGCTTTTAATGAAGGGACATCAACAACAAACCTGTATTTAGATGCCTGCCGTTACGGTAGCGGAACTGCATTACTGGGTCAAGGATATCTGGGTAACGTAGGAAGTCAGCTTGGACTCAGTGCCGATTTTAATCTTGGTGCAGTATTTGGCGGAACAGGGAATATTACCGCAGCATATCATAACGGGTTTGATGCAGATTCACTAAGAGGATTAGAAATTAAAATTCCCATTGCTACATTTGCCGGAGTGACTAATGTTCAGAATTTAAGTGTCTTTGCAATAATTGTCAGCGGAAATGACGGTACATTCTCAAATGAATCTATCCCCGGAGATCCCGGTGCTACTAATCCCGGAATCAATCCTGATTTCAGCGGACTCTCAGGTGGCCCGTATCATACCGGCAGTTACGCTCTCCCTGTTGAACTCACTTCATTCACCGCAAATGTCTCAGGTTCGCAGGTAACTCTCAATTGGAAAACTGCTACGGAAGTGAATAACTTTGGATTTGAAGTGGAAAGGTCATTAAGTAGTCATTCATCGTCATTAAATGGTCATTCATTGACTGAAGTATGGGAGACAATCGGATTTGTTGCAGGTTCAGGTAACAGCAATTCAGTAAAAGAATATTCCTTCACTGACAATCTGAATCATTCATCCATTCAATCATTCAATCATTCATTTCGCTATCGCTTAAAGCAAATAGATAACGACGGTACATTTGCTTACAGCAAAGAGATTGAAGTGGAGAACCTTCGACCTTCGACATTTGACCTTCGACAAAACTACCCTAATCCGTTTAATCCGAGTACAGTAATCAGTTATCAGTTACCGGAAGACAGCAGAGTATCTCTTAAGATATTTGACATACTCGGGAATGAAGTGGCGGAATTGGTAAACATGCAGCAGGAGGCGGGGTACTATAATTACGAATTAGGAATTGGGAATTTTCAACTATCAAGCGGAGTTTATTTATACAGAATCGTTGCAGGTGATTTTGTAAACGTGAAATAGATGGTTGTTTTGAAGTAGGTCATTAAGTAGGTCATTAAGTAGGTCATTAAGTGGTCATTAAGTAGGTCATTAAGTAGTCATTAAGTAGTCATTAAGTAGGTCATTAAGTAGTCATTAGGTAGTCATTAAGTGGTCATTAGGTGGTCATTAGGTGGTCATTAATTGTAAAGATAATAGGAAAGATGAATATTGATGATTTACAGGTGTATAAACTCTCAATGGAATTGAGTGATAAGATTTGGTTGAGTGTCGGGACCTGGAAATATTTTGAAAAAGATACATTGGGGAAACAACTTGTGAGAGCAGCTGATTCAATAGCAGCTAATTTGAGTGAAGGTTTTGGAAGATATTCTTTTAAGGAGAACCAGCATTTTTGCTATTATTCAAGAGGATCATTATATGAGACAAGATGCTGGCTTACAAAAGCATATGAAAGAAAACTGATTTCAGAAGATGAGTATCTTGGATTTAACAAAGAAATAGATGTCTTAGGAGTAAAGTTGAACAACTATATAAAATCAATTGGAAATACTCCAGATGACAACAAATGACTACTTAATGACAACTTAATGACGCGAAGCAAATGACAATGAATGACGGCGATCCGCCGCGGCGGACTAATGACAACAAATGACTACTTAATGACAACTTAATGACGCGAAGCAAATGACAACTTAATGACGCGAAGCAAATGACAATTAATGACGCGAAGCAAATGACAACAAATGACTTTACATAAATAAATAGAAGGAAGAAAGAATGAGCAACAAAACAATAATCAACGGCTGGTCGATACATCACGGCGATTACGATGTCGACCACGATTATAACGCACTCTACAAAAAAGCAGAAAGAAGAAAGAAGGTTCTCAAGAACACCCTTATCTTCACCGGTTCAGTCGGTTTGACACTTACTGCTTTATTAACAATTTTTTTACGTAACTAAATTAAAGGTAAACAAAATGAAAAAAATGATTCTTTTCCTGGTCGTTTTCCTTCTTACGGGAATGACGATAAACACGTTCGGACAAACAAGTCCGGATTATATTTTTGGTGATGGTAACGGTGCAGGTTGGGGCTGGGTAACGGGTACTGAAGGTACAGCCGGTCTTGGAAGCACATACAAATGGCAGTTTACTGCTACAGCAACAACCGATCATTATTTTAAGTTTGGCGAAATATCTTCAGGCGCGGAAGGTTCAGGTTTCTGGACAAATGCCGATGGTTCCAATTTGCAGTACTTAGGCGCCGGTGTTATGTGGTATTTTGCTAATATGGGAGGCGGAGGCGCTATCTATCTGGCAATTACCACCGGTAATTATTATGTAGTAAAAACAAGAAAAGATCCGGTGAATAGTAATTGTAATTTTGCCGTTTTTGATAATGGTGCTGTTGCCCCCGTTACGATTACCGGTGTTACAAACACTACGGATGCAACAAACCTTTATGTTGATGTTCAATTAAGCGGGGCAAAAGGAGCGAATGAAAAAGCCTGGGTTAGATATACAACGGATAACTGGGCTACCAGCAATACTATTGAAGCAAGTTCTGATCAAACCGGCGATAAATGGAGAGCAACAATTGTTAAATCAAGTTCCATTTTCGAGTATTATGTATATACCACTATTCAGCAGATTTTAGCTCCTGCCGAAGCAGCTGCCGATTTTTATGCAGTTAATTATGCTAACAACGGAGGACTTAACTATAAAGCAAATTTAGTTAACAAACTTAACTATGCATTCTCTTCCGCAGCAGGTAGTTGGGAATACTTAGCTGATGCAACTGCTTTTACGTGGACAACAACTGTTGCAAATGATGAAGAATATTCAAATGCCACAAATATCGGATTTAATTTTTATTATTGCGGTACTGAATACACACAGTTTCAGGTCTCTACTAACGGTTTTCTTAGGTTTGGTACCGATTTAGCTTCTGCAACTGCAACTGATGCATTAAATGGAGCACTTAGAAAAGTTATTGCCCCATTGTGGGATGATCTGGGAGTATCTGCTACAGCAACGGATATCACCTATAAATTATCCGGTTCAGCTCCGAACAGAGTTTTAACCGTTGAATGGAAAAACGTAAAATGGAATAAAGCTGCTGCAACGGCTAATGCTGAATTCCAGATAAAATTATATGAGCACAATGGTAAATTTGAATATATTTACGGAACAATGGGAACACCAAATGTGGGAGTCGCATCCATTGGAATTAATGATGCTACTCTAAGCGGTGTGTGGAGTACATTTATAAGTGTAAACGTGGGAGCCAGTGGAACTAATTTTCATACCTCTATGGCATACCCTTTTAATGCAATTTCTGTCGCTCCTTCCAGCACTCAGAAACTTACATTCACTCCTCAGTCTATCGTTCCTTTAAATGGTTCATCATATACCGTAGGTGGGGATAGTCCTACCTGGACAACCCTTTCACAGATGGCTCAGGCATTGAATTTTAATGGCGTTGCAGGTCCGGTTGTCATTAATGTCAGACCAAACACCTATGATGATATTATTCACCTTCTAAACATATCGGGAACAAGTGATTCGAATACTATTACAATTCAGAAAGAGAGCGGTACGGTTACTCTCTCTCCCCGATACGGTTCACGTAATGGTTCCGGCAGTGGTACGGCAGATCAGGTGGTAATCTTATTGGGGACGGATTACACAACTTTTAACGGTTTGGATATTTTACACAATTCAAGTAATACCTCCGGAACCTGGCAATTTGAATTTGGTTATTTCCTTGCAAATTTCAGCGGAACTGACGGACCCCAGTACAATACCGTTAAGAACTTCAAAATTACAGGAAGTACTTTAGCCCCCAATCCTCATAATTTCAGAGCAATTAGAACGAGCGGAGGAGGATACACAGGTGTTACAGCACAATCAGGTGCAGTTAGCTATAATACCTTTAAAAACTTTAAAATTGATTCTACCGCTATTGCAGTTTATATTTCCGGTATGAACGGGACTTATCCTGATATAGATAACCTGATTACCTGCGACCCTGACTATGCGGGTGGTAATACGTTAGGTTACAATGATATAGGAAATATGACTTATTCGACTACTGCTGCCGGACTCAGAGGATTCTTCTTCGATGCTCAGGATGGAGCAACTGTTGAAAAATGTGAAATCAGAAATCTGTATAATACTAATACTACAAGCACCAATGATGTCGTAGGAATTGGAACGTTTACTGTGAATACAAGTAAAAGATATACTTTCCAGAATAATATTATTCATGGGATAAGAGGTGCGGGAACAACTACTCAGGTAGTGTATGGAATCTGGCTGACCTCAGGAACTTATGTAATAGTTAAGAATAATAAAGTATATGATATGCAGGCAGGAACCGCAACAACCGGAACGGCACGGGGAATTCTTCACAATATAGCATCTACAGTTCCAAATAATGTCTACTTAGTTGGAAATATGATTTATGATTTAAGAAATCCCGGTTATACGGCAGTGGTTGGAGCAACCGCATACGGGATAAGAGGAATTGAGCTAAATTCTGCAGATAGTGTCTGGGTAATTAATAATACAATATACCTTGATGCCGCGACAACTCAAACAACAAATTATAATGGGACGGTAGCTCTTTATTCCGCAACTTCAGGCAACTCAGACCTGACTATCTATAATAATATAATAGTTAACGCAAGCAGTGTCAGTGATCATGCTTCATCAAAAGCAGTCGCTTTCGGAATTCCAGCTACCGGAATCGGTGCAAGAATCGTTTCATCCGATAACAATTTGTTTTACTCCGGCGCAGCTGATACTAAGCATTTGTTGTTATATAATGGCACTAATTCAATTCTGACTATTCCTGAATTACAAGTCAATTTGGGAAGTCCCCGGGAGTTAAATTCATTATCAGTCAACCCGAGTTTTGTCAGTAATATTGCTCCCTATGATTTCCATATATTAAATACATCATTTATACCTTACGGACAAGGTAAACCACTTGTAATTAACAATGGACCATCAATCACTCCGGATATCGACAACAATGCACGTTCTACTGAGATAGCCAATGGACCGGTTTGTATCGGTGCAGATGAGTATACAGCAACAGGAACTGCAACTACTACAGTGACAGGCAGTTATGGAGATCTAAATACTACAACTTATACCGGTGTTGATGGAAAAATTGTTGCTACAATTACTTGGTATAATGGTACAGGTATTGCCCCTACTGGCGCAACTGTTACATATACTCCGGGTACCAGAGCAACAGATAACAGTATATATAGAAAATTTACAATTACTGAATCAGGTGATGGAGATGCAGGATGGTATGCAGATGTTAATCTGTATTATAACTCAAGTACAGAATTAAGAGGATTCACTGAATCAAGTTTGAGAATTAATCAAAATTCCGGAGGCGGCTGGGGTGTAGTTGCAACAACAATAAACACTACTAATCATTCCGGATTAATTAATGTTTCATCTTTTTCGGATTTTAGTTTTGACAATGGTGCAAGTCCGCTTCCTATTGAGTTGGCTTCGTTGAGTGCTGTTCCCTCAGGTCAGAAAGTAGATCTTAAATGGTCAACGAAAACAGAAGTTAACAGCTATCAGTTTGTGATAGAAAGGTCATTAAGCAGTCATTCATTGTGGGAAAAAGTTGGTGAAGTGAATGCTTCCGGAAACAGCAACTCGCAAAAGGAATATTCTTTCACTGATAAGAATCTTGCCGAAGGAAAATATTCCTACAGACTGAAAATGATTGACAACGACGGTACTTTCGAGTACAGCCAGGTCGTTGAGGTTGAAGTTGATGTTCCGAACAGTTTCACTCTTTCTCAGAACTATCCTAATCCGTTCAATCCTGTTACACAGATTCAGTATCAGCTTCCCGTAAACAGTCAGGTTAAGCTGGTTATCTATACGATAACAGGTGAACTGGTTACAACCCTGGTAGATGAGAATCAGGTTGCAGGCAGCTACACCGTTCCGTTTACCGCAAACGCACTTGCAAGCGGTACTTACATTTACCGCCTTGTAGCAGGCGATTTTGTTGCAACTAAGAAGATGGTTGTATTGAAGTAATCTCAATTAACACAGTTTCGACGGGTTGGGGTATTTGCTCCAACTCGTCGGAATATATAAAAGCAATAGTCATTAAGTGGTCATTAAGTGGTCATTAAGTAGTCATTAAGTAGTCATTAAGTAGTCATTAAGTAGTCATTAAGTAGTCATTAAGTAGTCATTAAGTGGTCATTAAGTGGTCATTAAGTGGTCATTAATTGTAAAGAGAATAGGAAAGATGAATATTGAGGATTTGCTGGTGATACTCCAAATGACAATTAATGACGCGAAGCAAATGACCATTAATGACGGCGATCCGCCGCGGCGGACTAATGACAGCGAAGCTTATTGACAATGAATGAATAAAAAATCAGAACATATTGTGAGGAATAAAGCTCTGCAGGAATCCTTACCGCATTGGAAGGGTTTCCTGTACAGATTTATTGCTGTTTTGCTCCCTGTTTTACTCATCCTTATAACAGAAATAATTCTCAGATTAAACGGTTATGGAGGATATCCTTCGTTTATCCGTGAAACAGGTATTCTCTCCTCAGGTGAAAAACTATGCATTGTTGAACCGGCGGCATCAAAACCTTATTTCTATAACAATCCTTCAAGGCCGGGATATGCCGAACAAAGTTCTTTTATTATGCCAAAACCGGCAAATACAATCAGGATTTTTCTGATTGGCGAATCTGCCGCCAAAGGCTATCCCCAACCGAAAAATCTTTCAATGAGTTCTTTTTTTCAAGCGATGCTGTCCGATCTTAAACCCGGTAAAATAATTGAGGTGATTAATTTAGGCACAACAGCCGTTGCGAGTTTCCCGATTGTATATATGGTAAGAGATGCTCTCAAATATGATCCTGATCTTTTTATCTCTTATACCGGTAATAATGAATTTTTCGGAGCATACGGGACGGCATCTATTAACAGCACGGGTATTTTCCCGCCATGGACGCTTCCGGTTTTAAGATGGTTAAACGGGTTGGCAATAGTTCAGGCGGTTTATGAACTGACGGGAAACAGCGGAGATGAAAACCGGACACTTATGGAACAAATGATTAAGCAGATTAAAATTCCTTATGATGCTTCAATACGTGAGGACGCTGCCGAAAATCTCAGGTACAGTCTCGGGGAAATTGCCGGTGAGGTTAAATCCGCCAATGTGGAATTAATACTTTGCACTACGGCATCAAACGAATCGGGGCTGGAACCGCTGGGGGAAGAAGATTTGAATTCTCTTAGCCGGGAGAAAAAGGATAAACTCGACAAGCTTTTGAAAGAAGGAAAGGGATTAATTTCTCAAAATCCGGATATGGCTCTTGAGAAATTAATAACAGCATTATCCATTGCCCCGGAACATGCAGGAGTCAATTTTTATTTAGCAAAAGCATACGCTGCGCTGGGCGAAATGACCAAAGCAAGGAGACATTTTTTAGCAGCAAGGAATTTTGACACAATGCCCTGGAGACCGGTGGATATGACGGAATCCGCTATCAGGGATATATCGCGAAGCCATGGTACGGTTTTATGTGATATTGCAAATTTATTCAGGGACAGCAGCAGTTCCGGAGCGACAGGCGGGGACCTGATGGATGATCACGTTCATCTTTCACTTAAAGGGCAGGCAGAGGCAGCCCGGCTTATGCTAAAAGCCATGAGCATGCTTAAAGGAGATCTTTCAACTGATATTGACAAAATCAATAACCTTCCTGACTGGAAATATTATGCTGAAAAACTCGGATCAAATATATACGATGATTACAGGGTTAACCACACGCTCCGGGTTTTGTTTAATGTCCCTTTTATGAGGCGATCAAATGGAGAGGTTCTCAGCCGTTTCAGTCAGATGGTTGATGATGCGGAGAAAAGGATGACGCCGGGAGTTCTGCAGACTGTAAGAGAATGGCAGACAATGACACCGCATGCCGGTGGACTCAGACCGATCACGGGAATGGTGGGGCGTGTGATGATAAGAGAGAACCGTCTTGCTGACGCTCTGAAACTTTATGAAATTGCACAGAAGCAGGTGCCCGATTATACTTCCTGGTTTCTTGAATATAAATATTTTGCATTAGCGCTGAAGGAGCAAATCCACGGAACTCTTTCACCAGAGGAGAAAACAGAAGCTATGAATGCAATAACCCGGGGGCGATTTTTACTTGGGCACGGTTTCTCGGAAACGGGACTAACGGAAAGGTATATGGGACGTTTACATCAGTTAAGAGGGGAGTGGAGTGAGGCAGTTCCGCTTCTTCTGGCGGCAAGGCCCAAAATGCAAAATGAGGATCTGATTGCATGTGACCAGGCTCTGGTTATGTCATATATCAGGACGGGTAAAAGGAATGAAGCACTTGAACTTTTGAATTCCGGAATCAGCTTTGGCGGAAAATTTTCGGAGACATACAAACGGATTTTGTTAAGTATTCAAAATCAAATTAACGAGTAGTATGATTAGAATACATTATAAACTAAAAAGCATTTTATAAATTAAATAATTAACTTTAATGAATTGACTATAGGAAGGATATACTCATGAAAATAATAACAACATTATTTTGTATACTGTTCATATTTAGTGTCCGGTTTTATTCTCAAACAATTTACAATGATGCAACCGGGGATATTGATCCCGGTATAGCTACCGGCAACGGAACTCTGGACATTTTAAGTATGGAAGTTTCTCATACTGCAACTGATTTTATTTTTAAACTTACTGTAAACGGAAATGTGTCAACTACAGACTGGGGCAAGTTTATGATAGGGATTGCAACAGGAAATACTTTAGGAACTGCTACCGGTGATGGTTGGGGGAGACCTATTAACTTAGACGGTCCCGGTACGGCAGACATGAATTACTGGATAGGTTCCTGGGTTGATGGCGGCGGCGGAAGTCAACTCTGGAGTTATGATAATGGGACCTCTTCATGGGTCGGACCCGGTGCTTTGGCGGGGTTTTCGTTTACCGGAGGAGCAACAAGTACAATTACTCATACTGTTTCCCATGCAAGCCTTGGGATAACGACGGCCCCCGGAACAATTTATTTTGATGCTTATTCATCTGGTGGAGGAGGATCAGACGGGGCGGTGGATGCTTTAGCGAATCCAAATGTTTCAATAACAAGCTGGAGCCAATCGTATACCAGCAATGCAACTACTGGTCTTTTATTATACACCTGGGCTGTTCTGCCGGTTGAACTAACCTCATTTACGGCAACTACTGAAAAGAATAAGGTGCTCCTTAACTGGAAAACTGCTACGGAAGTGAACAATTATGGATTTGAAATAGAAAGGTCATTAAGTAGTCATTCATTGTCTGAAGTATGGGAGACAATGGGATTTGTGGCGGGGAGCGGGAATAGTAATTCGGTGAAGGATTATTCGTTTACGGATAAGAAAGTTGCAGCGGGAAAGTATGCTTACAGGCTAAAGCAGATTGACAACGACGGTACATTTGCTTACAGCAAAGAAATAGAAGTCAATGACCTTCGACCTTTGACCTTCGACAAAACTACCCGAATCCGTTCAATCCCAATACAGTGATCAGTTATCAGTTACCGGTGGACAGCAAAGTATCCCTTAAGATATTTGACATACTCGGGAATGAAGTTGCAGTACTGTTGCAGGAAGAGCAGAAGTTTGGAAGTTATGAAGTTAAGTTAGATGCAAGCGGGCTTGCAAGCGGAACTTATATCTACAGACTCATCGCCGGTGATTTTGTGAGTACGAAGAAGATGGTCGTACTGAAGTAAAATCAAATAATATAGTTTCGGCGGGTTGGGGTATTTGCTCCAACTCGTCGGGTTATATAAAAGCAATAGTCATTAAGTGGTCATTAAGTAGTCATTAAGTAGTCATTAGGTGGTCATTAGGTGGTCATTAAGTGGTTATTAAGTGGTTATTAAGTAGTCATTAGTTGTAGAGAGAATAGGAAAGATGAATATTGATGATTTACAGGTATATAAACTCTCAATGGAATTGAGCGAGAAGATATGGGGGAATGTCGGGACCTGGAAATATTTTGAAAAAGATACATTGGGAAAACAACTTGTGAGAGCAGCTGATTCAATAGCGGCAAATTTAAGTGAAGGATATGGAAGATATTCTTTTAAGGAGAATCAACATTTTTGCTATTATTCAAGAGGATCATTATATGAGACAAGATGCTGGCTTGCAAAAGCGTTCAGCAGAAAACTTATTACTGAAGATGAGTATTGCGCATTCAATAAAGAAATAGATGTCTTAGGAGTAAAATTAAACAACTATATAAAAACTATTGGCCATACAACCTAATGACAACAAATGACAATTAATGACGCGAAGCAAATGACAACTTAATGACCATAAATGACTATTAAAGAAAATTAAATAACTTAATCAGATATATATATTAACGACAACTTTATGGTAAAAAATGCTACAAATAGATGGGGGCAATTAAGCAAAATTTTACTTTGGCTGCTTTTGTTTTTTACAGGCGCGTTGTTCGGGCAGAATACGGTAACGATAGGCAGCGGAGGTGCCACTTCTTTAGATTTCCCATTTTCTGCATACTTTGGATATTCTTATACACAACAGATTTATACTCAAGCCCAGATAAATACTCTTGGTAATATCGAAAAAATCCGTTTTTACTATTCTTCATCCGACGCCCCCATAACTAACAGCGATGCGTGGGTTATTTACATGGGTCATACAAGTAAAACCACTTTTAGTTCAACCAATGATTGGGTACCGGTAGGCTCTTTAACTCAAGTGTTTAATAGTACAGTAACTTTCCCCGGAAGTGCCGGATGGATGGAAATAACTCTTTCAACACCATTCTCATATAATAATACCGATAATCTGGTTATTGCAGTAGATGAGAATTCACCCGGTTGGTCTACCCGTACTGCATATTGGAGCTGTTTTACAAGCGGCGCATCTACCGGCATTTATTTCAGAAATGACGGTACAAATCCGGACCCGGCATCCCCCCCGACAGCTGACAATACATCGTCGGCAATTAACCAGATACAACTTGATTTCGCAGCAACGAATATGGCATTCACTTCTGCAACTACTGAACAGGGTTCCACAAGTGGTGTGATGCTTGGTGCAACCAATCAGGAAATTATCAGATTAAAAGTAGTAACTACCGGATCATCAAATCCTTTCAATGTTACTTCTGTTACTTTTAACACAGCAGGTTCGACAGCAGCAGTTGATATTTCAAATGCCAGGGCTTATTATACAACAAGCTCAACATTCTCAACGGCAGTACCATTTGGTAGTGCGGTAGCTAATCCAAGCGGATCTTTTGCAGTTACAGGCACCCAGGTTTTAGCCGGGGGTAATAACTACTTTTGGCTTGCTTATGATGTTGCCGGAGGTGCTACCGAAAATAATGTTGTGGATGGTACGTGCACTCAGTTTATTACATCTGAAGCCAAAACCACAAGAACTCCGGATGTCACAAATCCCACCGGCTATAGAACTATAAAAGGGGCAATGAACGGCGACTATACAGTCGGACTTGAGACTTTCAATCAAATTACGGGGAGGAATCTTACAATTGAAAAACGTACACGTCAGGAAATTGTAATTGAAAAAATTCCTATAAGAAAGGAAAACAAAGTTACAGTCAAGGATGTGACAAAATCAGAGAATAAACCGGAATCCATTTCTGATGAGACAGAATATTCAAGCGAAGAATTAAACCCCGGATTGGAATTTGAGACTATTTCTAAAGCAATTGAGGTTGAATATAGCATTTTAGTTGAGAATGGCGTAGAATATACCGGTGAACAATTTGTTGAAGGAAAAACAACCGGTATTGAAGGTACACTAAATTACCCTTCTCTGACTGCTGCTATTGCAGACCTTAACGAAAGAGGTGTAAGCGGTCCGGTTAGATTTTTATTGAATGATGCTGTATATAGTGCGGAGACTTTACCTCTTGTGATTAATATTCAAAATGAACATCTGCCTACTGCAACTAACACCGTTACTATTAAACCCAATACAGGTGTAACTGCTTCAATAACCGGTGCTTCTGCGAATGCTTCTGTCATTCTTATCAAAAATAGTTATATTATAATTGACGGCTCTAATACTGCCGGAGGGACTACAAGAAATCTCTCTATTACAAACACGAGTGCTACTACTCCGAAGGTTATTCTTATTGGTTCCACAGGAACTACCCCTATTGTCGGTTCAACTCTTAAAAACTGCATCATCATAAATGGAGCTCAAACTTCTTCATCCGTTAATGTCTATGCTGCTAATGGAGCTACAGGATATTTTAATAATATCACTATTCAGAATAACAGCATTCAGAAAGGATATTTTGGTATTTACGTTTTAGCAGTTGTTTCAAGCGGAAACGGAAGCGGAACTCTTATTACACAAAATGATTTGAATACAGCCGGTGCTAATTCAGTCAGATTAGCAGGCGTCTGTGTCCAGGGTATTGACGGAGCAATTATATCGAATAATAATATTGGGAATATGGTAAATACTGCTGATGCCGTTAATTTAACAGGAGTATGGTTAGACAACGGAACAATAAACTGTTTGGTTTCAGGTAATACTATTTCTTCAATAAGCGGAACAGCAACTGCGCCAAGAGGAATTGCTATATCATCTGCAATGACCGGTGCAAATATTAATATTACAGGTAATACTATATCAGGATTAACATCCTCATACTCGGGTACGACTTACGGAATATACCTTTTCAGTACAACTTCGGGAGTCACTATTCAGAAAAACGTTATATCCAATATTAAAAATACAAATACAAGTGGATATAGTGCAATTGGTATTGCATTGGCTTCCACTTTAACCTCCAATGCTGCAGATGTGTTTAACAACCTTATTTCCGATGTTGCCGGTTATGGATGGAATTCCCAAATAAACTATAATGGTTATGGGATTAATATTTTAAGTGGGGGAGGATATAAAATCTATTTTAACTCAATTAATTTGGCAACTAACCAAACAACCGGTGTTCCGGCATGCCTGATTATTAATTCTGCAATTGTAACTGCAGGCAGCCTCGATATCAGGAATAACATTTTCTCGATACCGGCTACGGTTGGTACAAACCGATATGCGGTGATTTGTAATGCAGCGAACACTGTTTTTTCAAATATAAACCAGAATGCTTATTTCACTTCCGGACCAAATTTGGGATATATCGGGGCAACTGACAGAACTGACCTCGCCGCATGGAGAATTGGTACGGGTAATGATGTGAACTCCTTAAGTAAATCTGTCACTTTTGTTTCTGCCACCGATCTTCATATAAATCCGTCTGACTGGGTAGTCAATGGGCAAGGAATTCCAATTGCTGCAATAGATACTGATATTGACGGAAATTCAAGAAGTACAAACATAACAAACGGGCCTGTTGATATTGGTGCAGATGAATATTCGCCTTCCGGCATTGCAACAGCAACTCCTTCCGGAACTATAGGACATGGAAGTACTACAACTTATACCGGTGTTGACGGTAAAACAGTTGCAACAATTTCATGGGCTGATACTTACACTGAAAATGGGCCCTTATTTCCAACTTCCGTAACTTTAACCTATACTCCGGGCAAAAGACCCGTTAATAATTCAAACGTCCTTATTAGTCAGGGTATTGACAGAATGTTCACTATTACTCCTGATATCATCGGTTACGACTGGACAGCAACTGTAAGACTATATTATAATTCTTCAACTGAATTAAGAGGATTTACAGAATCTGCATTACGCGTAAACAGAAGACCTGATGCCGGTGATGGGATTTGGACAGTTATTACTCCTACTACAATTAACACTACTCTTCACTATGCCGAATTTACGACTACTTCATTTTCGACTTTCGGTATTGATGATGGAGTAACTCCTCTTCCGGTCGAGCTTGCTTCATTTAATGTTCTTCCCTCAGGTCAGAAAGCCGATCTGAAATGGACAACTAAAACAGAAGTAAACAGCTATCAGTTTGTGATAGAAAGGTCATTAAGTAGTCATTCATCGTCATTAAGTAGTCATTTGTTGTGGGAAAAAGTTGGTGAAGTGGATGCTTCCGGAAACAGTAATTCACCAAAGGAATATTCTTTCACGGATAAAAACCTTGCAGAAGGAAAATATTCTTACAGACTGAAAATGATTGATAACGACGGTACTTTCGAATATAGCCAGGTGGTTGAAGTTGAGATAGAGATGGTTAAGGATTTTGCACTATCGCAGAACTATCCGAACCCGTTCAATCCTGTTACACAGATTCAGTATCAGTTACCGGTCAATAGTCAGGTGAAACTTGTTATCTACTCCATCACTGGTGAAACAGTAAGAACTCTTGTTGACGAAAGCCAGACTGCAGGCAGCTACACAATCCCATTTGATGCCAGCGGACTTGCCAGCGGAACGTATATATACAGACTCATCGCCGGCGATTTCGTTTCAACTAAGAAACTGGTTGTTCTAAAGTAGGCTTTAAAACTCAGCGTGACTCTGCGTTTGGATGTTTCACCGCAAAGAAACGCCAAGGCAATCGCTAAGTAACGCAAAGGTTAAAAGGTAAAGAGATCAAACGGGTTTTTCTTTACCTTTTCTTAAATGCAGATAAATTTTTCTAAATTAAAGGAAATACAAAATGAGAAGGATCTGTTTCTTGTTATTAACTTTTTTAGTTAGTATCTCGCTCAACGCTCAACAAGAGAGCATAGAAAAAATCTTGGATGAAAGTGGAGCAATAATAACCAAATCAAGTGGTTCTTATAATACTTCAGGGTATGAAATGACATACGGCAAAAATAATGAACCAATATTCAAAAAACCTGCTCTATATACTTGGAGCAGCTTAGGTACTGGCAGAAACGGAACAGCAGGAAATGTCCATGCGATGGCTGTTGATGGCAGTGGTAATATTTACGTGGGAGGAGATTTCAATTTAGCAGGCGATATAGTTGTAAGCCACATAGCCAAATGGGATGGCAGCAGCTGGTCTGCTCTAACAGGGGGCGGAATTAACGGAGTGAATTATCCGGTCAGAGCAATAGCCATAAGCGGCAGTGACGTTTATGTCGGAGGCGATTTTACTTTCCTTAGCGACGGTTCAACATCAGCTAACCACATAGCAAAATGGAATTCTGCCACTACAACCTGGTCTGCGCTGGGTGCCGGGGTAACCAACGGAGTATACGATGTAGTTTATGCATTAGGCATTAGCGGGAGCAATGTTTATGCCGGAGGCATATTTGAGAAACTTGGTGACAACTTAACATCTGCAAACTATATAGCAAAATGGAATGGCAGCACATGGTCTGCAGTTACAGGGGATGGAATTAATGGCGTAATGGGTTGGGTTTATGCAATTGCTATTAGCGGAAGTGATGTTTATGTCGGAGGCAGTTTTATTAATCTTGGTAATGGTTCAACTACTGCCAACCGCATAGCAAAATGGAACGGCAGCACCTGGTCAGTCTTAACAGACGTTGGAATCACCGGAGTAAATGGTACTGTCAACGCAATTGCTATAAATGGGACTGATGTTTTTGTCGGAGGTGGTTTTGCTACTCTTGGCGACGGCACGACTGCAGCAAAATATATAGCCAAATGGAATACTACTCCCGGCACCTGGTCTGCATTAATAGACGGGGCAATTAACGGTGTAAGTGATTTTGTATATACTATAGCCATAAGCGGGACTGATGTTTATTCCGGAGGGGAATTTACATTTCTTGGAGATGGCACAACATCAGCTAACCATATAGCCAAATGGGATGGCAGCAGTTGGTCTGCAATAACAGACGGTGTAATAAACGGAGTTGGAGGTGCAGTCTCCGCTATCGCAATAACAGGAAGTAATGTTTATTTAGGAGGTAGTTTTAGTATTCTTGGCAATGGTACGACTTCAGCTAACAACATAATTATATGGAATGGTACCGGCTGGGATAAGGTAGGCGTTGGAAATAACGGAGTAGGTCCTTATTTCAATAATGTTAACGCTATAGCCATTAGCGGAAGTGATGTTTATGTCGGGGGCAGTTTTACTACACTTGGTGATGGTATAACACCGGCTAACTACATAGCCAAATGGAATTCTGCTTCCGCCACATGGTCCGCATTAATAGACGGGACAATTAACGGAGTCGGCGGGACAGTATTTGCAATAGCCGTTAGCGGGACTGATGTTTATGCCGGTGGTTGGTTTGTTACTCTGGGAGATAACTCAACACCTGCAAACTACATCGCCAAATGGGATGGCAGCAACTGGTCTGCCTTAACAGGCGGCGGAGTTAACGGTGTAAATGCTCAAATCAAAGCAATAGCCATAAGCGGAACTAATATTTATGTGGGAGGTTGGTTTAATAAACTTGGCAACAACTCAACCATTGCTAACCGTGTAGCCAAATGGGATGGGAGCAACTGGTCTGAATTGACAGACGGCGTAATTAACGGTGTAAATAATCAAGTTGCAGCTTTAGCAATTAGCGGGGGCGATCTTTATGCCGGAGGTAATTTTACTTTTCTTGGCGATGGTACTACACCGGCTAAACGTATAGCCAAATGGAATGGCAGTAACTGGTCTTCCTTAACAGGCTCCGGAATTAACGGAGTAAATGGTGCAGTCTCCGTAATTACTGTAACTGCTACTGATGTTTATGCCGGAGGGAATTTTACTTTACTCGGCGACGGGACAACATCAGCAAACTACATAGCCAAATGGAATATTTTTACCGCCAGTTGGTCTGCATTAGGCAGCGGGACAACTAACGGAACAGGTGATATAGTGAATGCAATTGCCACGAGCGGGAGTGACGTTTATGTCGGGGGCAATTTTACTACTCTTGGAGACTACTCAACCCCGGCTAACCATTTAGCAAAATGGAACGGCACCGGATGGTCTGCAATAGGTAACGGTGTTAATAATTCAATCAATGCAATGCGGATCAGCTCTGCAGCAGGCAAAATGTTTATTGGTGGAAGTTTTACAATTCTTGATGGCACTACCGGAGCCTATTTCGTCGGCTCTTTCACTGACTCAGATAATCCTCTCCCTGTTGAACTCACTTCCTTCACTGCAAATATTTCAGGTTCGAAGGTAACTCTCAACTGGCAGACAGCTACGGAAGTGAATAATTATGGATTTGAAGTGGAAAGGTCATTAAGTAGTCATTCATCGTCATTAAATGGTCATTCATTGTCTGAAGTATGGGAGACAATCGGGTTTGTTGCAGGTTCAGGTAACAGCAATTCAGTCAAAGAGTATTCATTCACCGACATTCCAAATCATTCATCCATTCAACCATACAATCATTCATTCCGGTACCGCCTGAAACAGATTGATAACGACGGCAAATTCGAGTACAGCAAAGAAATCGAGGTGGATATCCTTCGACCTTCGACTTTTGACCTTCGACAAAACTACCCGAATCCTTTCAATCCGAGTACAGTGATCAGTTATCAGTTGACAGTTGACAGCAAAGTATCCCTTAAGATATTTGACATACTCGGGAATGAAGTTGCAGTACTGGTGCAGGAAGAGCAAAAGTTTGGAAGTTATGAAGTGAAATTTAATGCCACTGGACTTGCCAGCGGAACTTACATCTACCGACTCATCGCCGGCGATTTTGTAAGTACGAAGAAGATGATAGTTTTAAAGTAGTTCGTAAAGTTATAAGGTTATAAAGTTATAAAGAAAAAACCTGTTTAAATCTGAGAATAATCCGACACGTTTGACTTCGTTTAGATGCTTAACCGCAAAGGAACGCCAAGTCAATCGCAAAGTAACGCAAAGGGGAAAAGGCGGAGGTAAAGAGATCAAACGGAATTTTCTTTGCCTCTGCCTCTACCTTTATTTGACTTCTACCTCTTCCTTTACCAAATGCCGAAGATCCGAAGCAGACGGAGGAGGGTTTTGTGAAATAAATAAAAACGGTATAGTTTTATACTCCTGATCCCATAGACGTGTCTGATTCCCACCTTATCGGATTATTTGTAAATTAGAAATTTTATTCTTATACTTGAATTAGACATTTGCTGACTTTATGAAAAAAGAAGATCTTATAAACTACTGGATTGTATCCTCTGAATCTGACTATACTGCCATGAAAAGTCTTATTAATTCAAAAGATTTTGCATGGGCATTATTTATTGGTCATCTTGTAATTGAGAAACTTATCAAGGCACTTGCAGTTAAAAATAATATATTGCTAATTCCCAAAATCCATAACCTGAATAAACTAATGGAATTTTCAGGACTTCAGACTGATGAGCAAACAAAAGATTTGCTCGATATTATTACAACTTTTAACATAGAAACACGCTATCCCGACTATAAAAGAGAGTTCTTCCAAAAATGCGACTTTGAATTCGCGAACAAATATAAAACTGAAATTGAAAACTTAAGACTATGGCTGTTAGGACAACTGAAGAAGTAAAAAACATTATTAGAGCCTATTGTAGTCTCCTTTTATCCGCTGGGATACCCCTGGAAAAGCTATTCTTTTCGGATCTTTTTCACATTCAAACCAAAGAGAATATAGCGATATTGATATAGCAGTTGTCTTAAAGAATTACGTAAAAGATAAATTTAATACCAGGCTGGAGTTGATGAGGTATACCAGGAAATTCGATATCGTATTAGAACCTCACCCATTTTTATCATCGGAGTTCGATGAAACCGACCCATTTATTGACGAAATAAAAAAAACCGGTATCGTTTTATACTCCTGATCCCTTAGACGTATCGGATTCCCCCGTTCCATCCTTCCTCTCTTTCTTTGTGTCCAATTCACATCTGTCCAAAACGAAAATAATCAGTCAGGAGACAGATTTTTAATAATTATGAATTAGGAATTATGAATTGTATTTGAGGGGAAGTCAGAATATCCCGCCCAAGCGGGACCACCGACCAGTCGGGGCAAGCTGGCGGAAGTTAGAAAACAAGAAGCCTGGAAATCCGAGACGGTATTTATCCACAATGAGTATATATTTCGTGACGATTGCAGGATTGGTTTTTAATGGGTCTTCAATGGGTTTACAATGGGTTTTGGGAAAATGAAGAGTGACGGAAGGATGAACGCCTGATGAAGATGAATCCGAATTTTTTAGTGCAAAACCAAGAGACAAAAGAATGTTAAATCTTGAAAATTGACATTGCAATATAAGCAAAATCAGAGGTAAAAACAAGATCATACAATGATCTTTTTTTGAGTTTATCACATCCGTCCAAAAGAAGTAACTTTATAATTTAATTTGGACAGCAATTAAAGCAAAAAATTAGATATTGGGGGGATTAAAAAATGTTTTGGACAGCAGTGCATATTTTCCTAAAAAAATATTTGCACAGAAAATGGAGTTTCCGTATCTTGCATAGGTTTTTTCTAAATAGTCGCTAAAATTTTTAATAAATTTACATTTATTTAAGGAATAGGTATGAAAAAAGTAATACTTCTTTTCAGTATTTTGGTATTTTTTCTTGGTTCAAGTGATTTGTTCGCAGTAACAGGATGGTTTCAGGATTATGTGAAATTGAATATTAATTCAGGAGGTGAGGCTTGGTATTAGATCGGTACTGATCCTAGTTTCGGAACGAAATTAGATGGAGCTGAACTGGGTACTTGTTCCACACTAGTAATTACAGGATGTGATATGAAATATTGGAGCGATACCAAAGATCGCACTGGCGGTTCATTTTATTATCAAATTAGGGGCTCTGATAATACTACTATAGTTGTTGCTGCAGTTGAAAATATTTGGAATCATGCTTATCTTAGCGGTAATGACTATCAAGGGATTTTAGCAACTACCATTAAATTACATGAAAATGCTAATATATTACCAAACACAACATACAAGCTCCATATTTGGGCTAAATCTTGGGGTACTGGCCAAGGAGATAGTTGGTTAACTGGTAATAGTGGAGCGAATTACGTTGCAACTTTTACTACTAGTGGCGCTTGGCCTGTTGAGTTATCATCCTTTACTGCATTGCTGGCAAATAATAAAGTTAATCTAAACTGGAAAACGGCTACTGAAGTAAATAACTACGGCTTTGAAGTTCAGAAATCAGCAGATAATTCAACTTGGGATAAAATCGGCTTTGTTCAGGGTTCAGGGAACAGTAACTCACCTAAAGAATATTCTTATACGGATAAATTATCAAGCTTAAACGGAAAATTCTACTACAGGCTGAAACAGATGGATAATGACGGGACAACTTCTTTCAGTAAGGTAGTTGAAGTGGAAAACCTCCGACCTTCGACCTTTGACCTTCGACAAAACTACCCTAATCCGTTTAACCCTTCAACAGTAATTAAATACCAGATTCCGGTTGATACACAAGTAACCCTCAAAGTATTCAACGTTCTCGGTAACGTGGTAGCTACGGTTGTTGACGGTTTCCGTACTGCCGGCGAGTATTCGGTCAACTTTAACGGAAGCGGACTCTCCAGCGGTGTTTATTTCTATAAACTGGAGGCAGATAATTTCTCGGCAACCAAGAAATTCATGCTTATGAAGTAAACTTAAGTTCATAAAGCTTAGTATGAAAAAGAAGTCCGTCAACTGACGGACTTTTTTTATGAATTATTTCCGAACGATGAGGCAGTTTAAGGGCAACCCAGAGGCTCTTTAATTAGAAAATGTCATATTTTATGTATATTTTGTCATAGCTAAAAAAACCATAAAAAGCGCCACTTTTGATTCCGGATTTCTCACTATTTCGACTCACAAGCATTGAGCACAATTTGTAAACTGCCAAATCCATTTCAGAGGTGTAATTTTGTTAAGGATTTTTCCTTTTTTAAGAAATATTTTCCCTTATTTGAAAAACAGACAAATCACGGTTTCCAAAACTATCAATTTCAGCAATAATTTGACACTAACAACTATTTATAGTGTGGAATATAATTTGCTGCTATTTACTCAGCTTATAGACCTATGAAAACGTTAATATTTTTAATAGTAACCGGAATTTCTGTTTCAACTTTCTACGCCAATATTCTGACGGACAGTACTAAAGTTCATAATTATGTTGGTGTGGATGTCTGCGGCCTATGCCATAAGACTGAAAAACAGGGAAATCAGTCGGATTTGTGGGAAAAAAGCCGTCACAGCCAGGCGTTCAACACTCTCCTTACCGAAAAAGCCAATATTATTGCCAAAGATAAAGGCTTTTCCAAACCTGCTGCCGAAACCCCTGAGTGTCTTAAATGCCACGCGACCGGTTATGATTTGCCAACCGAAAGAATGGGTTCCAAATTTAATGTGAGCGACGGCGTCCAGTGCGAAACCTGCCACGGCCCCGGTTCCGATTATAAGTCCCTCCAAACCATGAAAAACCCTGAATTAAGTTCTCAAAACGGGCTATTTGTCCCTGTCGGCAAAGAAGAATTCTGCAAACACTGCCATAACCCAGAAAGCCCCACATTTGTTTCTTTTGACTTTGAAAAAGCATGGGCCAGGATAAACCATCCGGTCCCGGTAATTAACAAATAAACAAAAGTATATATGAAGAATATTTTACTCTTAATTTCCGTATTTCTCCTAAGTATAGGAGCAACCGCTCAGAATATCAACGGAAGGCTTTCTTCTTCTGTCTATTCATTTGAACGGTTTGAAACGGAGCAGATATCCAACACCTACTACCGCGCATATCAGATGCTGAATCTGAATATCAACAAGGATAAGTTTTCGCTCCGCACATATATGAACCTCGAGGATGATTTCAGCAAGAAACTGGAATATGATCCCCGCCTCCGCGTCTATAACCTCTTCCTCGAAGTGAGGGATATCATGGACGTTGCGACAATTAAACTCGGCCGTCAGCCTATCTTCAGCAGCGTTACAGGCGGTGTCTTTGACGGCGGTCTACTTGCTCTTAAGTTTAATGATTACAAATTGACCGGCTATTACGGAGCAAATACCCCCGCTTACCAGAAACTTGAAATTATTGAGAATTTCGGAGACAACGTGATTGCCGGAGCGGATTTCTATGCAAACCTTCCTTATGACCTGACGCTTGGGCTAAGTTACGTTAACAAGAATTTCAAGACCCAGGATTATAACGCCATCAGGATGGATAATGATCTGAATCCGATAAATCTCCTTATCAGGGCAAAATCACTTCAGTATCAGTTCGCGACTGCAAAACTCGGTTATGAACTTCCGAATATCCTTGATGTTAATTTGCGGTATGATTTTGACCTGAACTACAATGCGACTTCGAAAGTCGAACTGGCTACCGAATACAAACTGAACAGCAAGATTAATTTCGACTTTTATTATAATTACCGCGAACCCAGAATCCGCTACAACTCAATCTTCTCCGTTTTTGACTACGGCAATACACAGGAAGTTGAAATAGGCGGCGGCTATCAGTTTATGAAGGACGTCACGGCGACAGCCCGTTTCGGCTATGTCAAGTATTCGGATGAAAACTCAAGCAGGTTAAATGTCGGACTGAACTCGAAATTCGGTTCGCTCTCATACAGGAAAACATTCGGTTATGCAGGTGAACTTGATGCCGTTTCCCTCTATACCGGGCATACTTTCTTTGACGGATTCCTTACTCCTTCAATCGGTTTATCCTATACCACATATAAGCTTGCAAGCGGTGCAGAGAAGAATAACCTGATGACGCTTCTTGCCGGATTCAACGTCCGTCCTTACAGAATGCTTTCGGCAGATATCCAGGCTCAGTATATGAACAATAAAATTTACAAAAACGATTTCCGCTTATTGTTCAAAGTCAATTACTGGTTTAATACTAATTTAAGTTTATTATAACCAAAGAAACCGGAAAAAGATTATGAAAATAAAACATTTATATTTAATTTTTTCAATTGGCATAATCCTCTTTTTATCCCTCACGGCTGCTATGTATACAGGCAGCGATGAAGAGTGCAAAAAGAATGACAAGGTTATAAAGTTTTCACATAAGGTCCATGGCGAGCTTCTTGAGTGTGCAGACTGCCACACCGGTGCGGTTGAGTCCACTGACCTTCAGTCCGGAAACTTCCTTCCCGAAAAGGCAAAGTGTGCTGAATGCCACGATGTTGAGGATGCCGATAATTGCGAAATGTGTCACTTCAAGGATGTTTACGAACCTCTGATCGAAAAGAAAAGCCAACTGATATTCAATCATAAATTCCATACAACTGAAGGGAATTTAACATGCACAAAGTGCCACCAAGGACTGAATGAAGTTGACTACAGTTTTCAATCTGCTAATTCCAAGCCCGTAATGGCTCTTTGCAACGACTGCCATTCCGAAAAGAAAATTGCAACTAACGCATGCGAAGCCTGCCATATCTCAACGGTTAACTTAGTTCCGCAGTCACATAAAACAGGCAATTATGTAAAGCTTCATAAATTCCACGCGAATAAACCCGGTGCCGGTTGTGCAATGTGCCACGACCAGAATTCCTGCGATGCTTGCCACACCGCCACGAATACAATGGTAGAAGTAAATCTCGCTGATGATTTTTACAGGCCTTACGAAACATATAATGTTATTGACGGGACGAAGCTCCAGAAGATTTCTAAAGTTCACGACATAAATTACCGGTTTACTCACGGAATGGATCTGCGCGGCAAAACTTCCGACTGTACCACATGCCACCAGACAGAAACCTTCTGCGTAACCTGCCACACATCAGAGTATAACGATTATGCTCTGGCAGGCAATATGCCTTCTTCACATAAGGTAGCAGGGTTCTTTACTTACGGCGTCGGTTCGGGAGGCGGGGAACACTCAAGGCTTGCCAAGAGGGATATTGAGCAGTGCACCGCATGCCATGATGTCAACGGCAATGACCCGAGTTGTATTATGTGTCACTCGGACAATGACGGCATTAAGGGAACAAATCCAAAGACTCACGTTCCCGGCTTCATGAAGAATGAGCATGGTGATTGGCATACTGACGAGAATGCTGTTTGCTTTAACTGTCATACTGACAGCGGAGCCCGTCTCAGGAATAGAGAGATAGGGTTCTGTACCTATTGTCATGAGGATGATTAAGTTGTAAAGTTGTCCCGCCCAAGCGGGATGGAGCTTAGAACGCTTCATAAAGTTCATCAAGTTTATTAAGTAAATAATAGTAAAGATATGAAAAAAGTATTTTTAATTTTAACAGTAACAGTACTGGGTTTATTTTTAGCCGGTTGCAGCGATTTGCAGACGAGTATTGAACAGCCCGGAAGCCTTTCAATTCATAAAGAGGGAATAAGTAAACAGGACTCTCCCGATTTTCACGGAAAGGTAATCCGCAATGCGGGTTGGAATATGGACGCTTGCCATTCCTGCCACGCTAAAGACTATAGCGGTGGAACAGCAAAAAAGAGTTGTCTTACCTGCCATTCCCAAACTTCAGGACCCGAAGCGTGCAACACCTGTCATGGTAATTTTGCTTATGTAAACAGGCCTGCGCCTCCAAGGGATCTTAGCAATAACACATTAAAGACATTTCCGGGAGTTGGTGCTCATACTGCTCATCTTTACGAGAATATAAGCGGTGCAACTGTGGCTTGCAATCAGTGCCATATTGTCCCTTCTACTCTCAAAAGCCCCGGTCATATTGGTGCTGACGGTAAAGCAGAGATTGTATGGGGTGACCTGGCGAAATTAAGAGGTGACGGAGTTAACCCGAATCTTCTTCCCGTTTATGACTCAACTGCGTATACCTGCAGCAATACATACTGCCACGGTTATTTCAAAAATGGTAACCTGACGAATGCAGTTAAATGGACAGAAAAAGCTGACTGCGGAACCTGCCATGGTAATGCTACTACAAAAAATCCTTTACCGGGAGGGACTCACCCACAAGCTTCAAGCTGCCAAAGCTGTCATTCTAAAACAGTTCAGATGGTTAACGGCGTTCTTACCGTAAAAAAAGAATTTCATATAAACGGAATAAATGAAATTAATGAAGTTTCATGTAACTCATGCCACGGTAATCCTAACGACCCAAACAAAATCTCTCCGCCTTTGGATCTGAAAGGGAATACTGCGTCAACATTCCCCGGTGTTGGAGCTCATATCGCGCATCTTTATAACAACGAGTCAGGAAAAGTTGTTGCATGCAATCAGTGCCATGCAGTTCCTTCTTCTATTATAAGCACGGGGCATTTGGATGGCGATAATAAGGCAGAACTCACATGGGGCGATCTGGCAAAGTTAAGAGTTACCGGTGTTGATCCAAATATTCAGCCTGTTTATGACTTCACGACTAATACCTGTCAGAATACTTATTGCCATGGTTATTTCAAAAACGGTAACCTGACTAATAGCGTTAAATGGACAGATGAGGCTGAGTGCGGAACCTGTCACGGAAATACAGCAACAGGTAGCCCGCTTCCCGGAGGATCACATATTCAAGGTCCGTATTTTGAACAAAATTGCCAGGTGTGTCACACTAAAACCGTCGAAAATGTTAACGGAGTTATTTCTTTTAAGGATAAAAATCTCCATATAAACGGCGTTATCGATATGAACTAAAGTTTTTAATCCGGTTTGGTAGTAAAAAACCAAACCGGAAGATCAAAAATTCAGCGATGAAGAACGATGAGCTAAATATTAATGCTGCGCAACTTGCTGATTTAACGGACAAGTTCTTATTCTCTTCCCACGAAAAAGAGGAAAGAATGTCGCAGAATCATCAATTGACGGTTGCTGAACTTAGATGCATCCACCAAATCAACAAAAACGAAAACGTAAATAATAAAGAGATCGCCGAAAGGATGAATCTCAGTTCAAGCAGGCTAACAAGGATTATTGACGGGCTGGTTGCTAAAGGGTTTATCAAAAGGGAAATTGACCTTGCTGACAGAAGGAATATGAGACTCTCCCTCTCAAAGGAGGGGATCTCCATCCTTGAAAAAATCAATCTGACTTATCTTACTGTTCATAAAGAAATACTCAGCAATATTGAGCCAAAACTTCACCAGGAAGTAATCAAGGCTTTTGGCTCACTGTCCGAAGCTCTTGATAAGTGGCTTGAGAATACGAACTAAAAAAAGACTCCCCAAGATTTTAACTGTTTATCAATTTTTGTTTAGTGTTCATCAGATCCTGAGAAATAATTTTCACTTCACCGAGAACAGGCATAAAATTCGTATCTCCGTTCCAGCGGGGGACAATATGAAAATGGATGTGATCATCAATTCCCGCACCGCCGGCCTTCCCCAGATTTGCGCCAATATTAAATCCGTCCGGATTAAAGACCGTCTCTAATTTAGCAATCCAGTACTGAATCTCGCTCATGATCTCGGCATTCTCTTCGGGAGTAAGCTGTGTTATCTTGTTCAGATGGCGATAGGGGACAACCATCAAGTGCCCATTATTATAGGGGTAAAGATTCAGAACAGTAAAAGTCAGTTTGGATTTTTTCACCAGGAGTGATTTCTCATTAGTTACTTCATCCTCTTCCGCGCGGCAGAAGACACATCCTGTTTTTTCCTGCTTTTCGTGGAATGAGTCGATATATTGTGAGCGCCAGGGGGACCAGAGTTTTTTCATGATTAATTATGAATTAAGAATTATAAATTAAGAATTAAATCCCGACCATCCGATGCGTCGGAGGGATGGGGCTAAGAACGCCCCAAATTATGAATTAAAAATAAAAACGCTTTCATAATATTCTAAAAGGCGAAATGTAGGGTTTCACGCAAAGAACGCAAAGTCCCGACTTCGTCGGGAAACCCCCGCAAAGGGCGCAAAGTCCCGACTGGTCGGGGTGGGGCTAAGAACGCACCAAATTAAGAATAAAACCGCTTTTTTAATATAAAAAGAGCGGGGGGACCCGCTCTTTATTCAAATTATGCTTCTTCGCGTGATTTCCTGTATTCTTCAACTATTTTGCTCTCGACTTCTTTTGGAACTTCTTCGTAAGTAGAGAACTTCATCTTAAATCCGCCGCGTCCCTGAGTCAAACTCCTGAGCGTGGAAGAATATTTATAAAGTTCGGAGAGGGGAACGAGTGCTTTGATCAACTGGTAACTTCCGCTGCTTTCCATACCGAGAATTTTTCCTCTGCGGCTTGAAATGTCACCCATTACATCGCCCATATTCTCTTCGGGAACCCTGACTTCTATTTCATAAATCGGTTCGAGGAGAACGGGCTTTGATTCAAGGAATGCTTTTCTGAAGCCCATGGAACCGGCAATCTTAAAGGACATATCGTCCGAATCAACCGGGTGAGAAGAACCAAAAAAGAGAGTAACCTTAATATCAACGACTTTGCAGCCGGCGAGAACGCCCTTAACCATTGCTTCCATAACACCTTTTTCAACCGCGGGGATAAAGCGACCCGGGACAACACCGCCCACGATTGCATCAACGAATTCGAAACCGGTTCCGCGCGGAAGGGGTTCCATCTTGATAACAATGTGACCGAACTGACCGCGACCGCCCGATTGTTTCTTGTGTTTATATTCGCAGCTCGGGCAGACACCTTTGATTGCCTCGCGATAAGGAATCTTTGGTTCAACGAGGTCAACTTCAACGCCATAGCGATCTTTAAGTCTTTTAACGGCAAGGGATAACTGAAGTTCGCCCTGTCCGGCTATGATAGTCTGGGACAATTCAGGATCAAACTTGGCAATGAAAGAGGGGTCTTCCTGATGCATTGTGTGCAAACCGTTTGCAATCTTATCCTCATCGCCTTTAGCTTTCGGGATGATCGCACCTGATATGCTCGGATCGGGGAATTCAATTTTATTTACAATTGCCGGGAAATTATATGAGGCTATCGTATTATTCGTATGAGTGTCTTTTAATTTTACAACAGCGCCCAGATCTCCGGCATGGAGAGTTCCGATTTCTTTTCTGTTCCTTCCGGTCAGGAGGGACAACTGGCTTAACCTTTCCGATTTTCCGTTGTTAGTATTCAGAAGATCGAGTCCCGAAGAAACTTTACCGGAGTAAACTTTAAAGTAAGACAACTCGCCGACATGCTGCTCAGCAACAGTCTTGAAAACAAACATAACCGGTTCAGCGGCGTCATTGCACGGGATTCCAATTTTCCCGTCCTTATCTCTGAGGCTTCCTTCAGGTGCCTTAACATCGTTCGGGGCAGGGAAGTAGGTCATTGCGAAGTCGAGGAAAGTATTGAGTCCAACTCCCTTAGAAACAGAGAGAGCAAAAACAGGAACCAGGTCCCGGGTAATAATAGCGGATTTAAGACCTTTCTCAAGTTCCTCAGCGGAGAGAGTTCCGTTCTCAAGGTACTTATTCATGAGCTCTTCATCCTGCTCGGCCACTTTTTCAATAAGTTCCGTACGGTAGGCTTCCGCGCGGGAGAGGAGATCGCCGGTAAGATCGGCTTCAGAAACAGACTTTGATCCGATAGCTCCGTATGTATAAGCCTTCAATTTAATAACGTCCACAACCGTATCGAAATTCAGCCCCTCATTAGTGGGGAAGGTTGCAACGACAGCGTTATGGTTTAATCTTTCCTTTGCGGCATCAAGAACCTCAAAGAATCTGGAGCGTTCGTTATCTACTTTATTGATAATAAAAGCAGTAGGGATTTTCTTTTCTTCAACGAACTGGTTGTAAATCTCGCTACCAACTTCAATACCCTCAACAGACTTGAGAAGAAGAACAGCAAGGTCGCAAACTTTCAAACCCGCAATAACTTCACCAACGAAATCGGAATAACCCGGTGTGTCTATAAAGTTTAATTTCTTATTCTGCCATTCCAGATGCATTAAAGAGAGAGAAAGAGAAAACTGCCTCTCAATTTCATTTAAGCTATAATCCGAAATAGTATTTCCTTCAGAAATGGTACCGATCCTGTTTATCTCACCGGCGGTATATAACATCAATTCAGAAAAAGAGGTTTTTCCGCTTCCTCCATGACCAACTAAAGTTATGTTGCGAATGTTTTCAGCAGCATATTCCTTCACTATTCAATTCTCCTTCCTTAAAATAAAATAATTTAATTTTTTCTTTTGAGTGAATGCCAGAAGGCGGACACTCCGTTTTTAATAGCATCAAGATTGTTAACCAAACCCTGTGCGGGATTTTCGAATTTATCTCTGATCCTGTCCTGGAAGTTAAAAACCGTTTCTACCTTTGATTTTATCTCATCAAAGATCCAGCTTACTTTTCCAAGCTGATTCTTCACGTCATTTGAGAGGGAAGTGACAGTTGCGCTAAGCGCCTCCAGCGAGCTGATAAGCGGGTGTAACTCCCGAGTCATATTCTGTAATTCTTTTTGTATCTCCGCGATAGATTTAGTGATTTTGCCCACATAAAAAATCAGGAAAACACAAAGAGCAGCGGCAGATAATAGTAAAATTATCTGGGCTAATTCAATTACTGTTGTCATATTTTATGTTGTGAATTAATTATGAGTTCTTAGTATCTTTATAAGCATCGACACCTGCTTTAACGGCAGTTTTCAGTCTGTTGCTTTCACTGGCTAATGTTTCTTTTCCTGAATTAATAGCATCAGTTGCTTTGTGTTTTGCGTCGTTGTATACCTTTTCAGCATCTTTAATGAGTTCATCGGCTTTTACTTTAGCATCTGCAACAAGCTTTTCCGATTTTTTTTTTCCGTCATTATAGAGGTCAACGGCTTTTTCTTTAGCCACGTCGATATATTTATCGGCGTCATCCCGGAATTCATCTGCTTTAACTTTAATATCCTGTCGCAGTTCTTTTCCGCTTTTGGGAGCATATAATAGGGCGATAGCTGCGCCAACTATCCCGCCCGTTAAAAATCCTATAAGCAAACCTTTGCTTAAATTATTTTCTCGTGACATCGCTATTTCCTTTCGCTTGTTTATTAATATATTTATTTATACAATATACAAAAATATTATTTCATATTTTTGACAATTTCTTTGGCAAATTCAGAGGTTTTCACCTCTTTTGCGCCTGTCATCAACCGGGCAAAATCGTATGTAACCACCTTGGATTTTATGGTCTTTTTCATAGCATCTTCGATTGTCCTGGAAACTTTATTCCAGCCCATAAAGTCGAACATCATAACACCCGAAAGAATAACACTTCCCGGATTTACTTTATCAAGACCGGCATATTTCGGGGCAGTTCCGTGTGTTGCTTCAAAAATTGCTGTGTGATAGCTCATATTAGCACCGGGTGCAATACCCAATCCGCCAACCTGTGCAGCCGCCGCGTCAGAAAGATAGTCCCCGTTCAGGTTTGGTGTTGCGAGAATCTCGTATTCACTTGGTCTTAGCAGGAGTTGCTGGAAGATGCTGTCCGCAATCCTGTCTTTTATCAGGATTTTGCCTTCAGGCATTTTGCCATTGTGTTTTGCCCATAATTCATCTTCAGTGACGATATAGTCCCTGAATTCCTGAATCGCAACTTCATAGCCCCACTCCTTGAATGAGCCTTCCGTGAATTTCATAATGTTGCCTTTGTGGACAAGAGTCACGGATTTTTTATTATTTTCAATAGCATGTTCAATAGCTTTTTTCACCAGCCGCTTGCTGCCGAAAGCACTCATCGGTTTAATCCCGATTCCCGACGGTTTGCGGATATTCTTGCCGAATTTTTTGTTGATGTAGTTAATTAAATCATCGGCATCCTTGGTCCCGGACTTAAATTCTATACCCGAGTAGACATCTTCAGTGTTTTCCCTGAAAATAATAATATCAAGATCCTGAGGGCGTTTAACGGGGCTTGGAGTTCCCGGGTAATATTTCACGGGACGGACGCAGGCAAAGAGGTCAAGAAGCTGACGGAGAGCAACGTTAAGGCTCCTGATACCGCCGCCGATAGGGGTTGTAAGAGGACCTTTTATGGCAACGTTGAATTCGCGGATGGCATCAACTGTTTCCTGCGGAAGCCACTGGTTTTTACCGTATACTTTAACCGATTTTTCACCGGCGTATACTTCCATCCATTCAATTTTTTTAGTTCCTTTGTATGCTTTTTTTACTGCCTCATCAAAAACAAACTTAGAAGCATTCCATATATCAGGACCGATTCCATCCCCCTCGATAAAGAGAATTATCGGATTATCCGGAACAAAAAGTTTCCCGTCTTTTACAGTTACTTTCTCACCGTTTGAAGGTATAACAATCTTCTTGTATTTTTTCATAAATTGCCTCTCAAGGAAGTTTTTATATTTATTTAATTACGATTACTTTTTATTTAATATTTCCTGCAGTTCGTTCTCTTTATTCAAGACGTTTACTTTCTTCTGAAAAACCGATACGGCAATAATACCGACAAAAACGGCAAACCATAAAGTTGCGACACGGATTATAAAGGTCGAAGCCACTGCAGTACTCAGTGGGACACCATGGCGGGTTACAAGATAAGTTAAAGAACCGTCAGTGACCCCTAATCCTCCGGGAAGCATAGTAACAGCACCGATTATAGTGGAAAAGCAGTAGACAAATGCAGCCCAAATTATTGAAACCCCTACTTTAAAATTAATAAGAATTATGTAATATCCAAAACATTCAAAGAACCAGCTTAACAGGCTCAGCAGGCTCATAAGCAGAAGGGGTTTTGCCCTTAACATTATGTAGGAACTCTCGTATGCCGACTTCAGGTTAGCGGCATATTTCCGGATGAACTTTGTTTCAGAAACCAGGTCAATAAACAGGAGGGATATTTTTCTGCTGCTGATAACCAGGATGACCAGGAAGAAAAACATTCCGGTCATAACGACTATCATTCTGCCGTAGTCAAAAAAATAAGCCCCGATCAATGCAATAAAGATAAGCGATACAAAATCGGTTATCCTTTCAACAATCACGACCGGAGCGGTTTTGCTGATTGGTTCGCCGCTGATCTGTTTTAATAAATATGATTTAAGCACTTCGCCCATCTTCCCGGGAGTTACGCTCATGATCAGACCTGACATGAATATGGTAAAGGAGTCACTCTTTTTTATTTTAATATTGAGAAGGCGGAGATAGTAATCCCACTTCAGGAATCTTGTTACGTAGTTGGCAAAAGCAAGGGCAAAAACAAGGGGGATGAGAAGAAGGCTGAACTGTGTGAAGGAGCGGTATACCAGCTCATAATCGGCGTAGATTGTAAACGCTAAATATATAAGGCCTGTTAAACCGAGAGAAATATAGATTTTGTTCTTAATCTTATCGAGCAAATCACAACACCTTCTGAATTGCAGAGTAGACTTTTGTAAGAGGCAAGCCGACCACGTTATAATAGCAGCCGTTTATTTTGCTGATGAAAACAGCACCGTAGTCGTCCTGGATTCCGTACGCGCCGGCTTTATCCATCGGGCTGCCGGTTTCGATATAATCGAGTATTTCGGATTTACTGAGTTTTCTGAAAGTCACCTGAGTTTTTTCATAGGAGTTGACAAGCTTTCCCGAGATGCTGTTAAAGACACAAAACCCTGTATAGACAGTATGCGTTTTGTCGCTCAGAAAGGAGAGCATTTTGAAGGCATCCTTTTTATCGACGGGTTTGTTTAGAATTTTATCTTTGTAAAAAACAATCGTATCGGCAGTAATTATAATCCCCTTCAGGTTGTGGTGGCTTACTGATTCAAGCTTGTGAAGGGCGAGTTCCTTTACCAGGGAAGCAGGCTGCTTAATATCGAGATGGTCTTCCCGGTAGTCGCATTTAATAATCCTGATTTTCAGATTGAGCTGTTCAAGGAGTTTTTTTCTGCGGGGCGATTTGGAAGCTAAGTAGATATTAATTTTACTTTTAATCATTTCTGACCTGAATTGAAGTTGAGGGGAAGTAGTGTTCCAGAATATCTTTGTAGTCCATGCCGTTTTTTGAAAGGCCGAGAGCGCCCCACTGGCAAAGTCCTACACCGTGTCCGCTTCCTTTCCCTGTGATAATTAATTTTGAGAGGACATCGTTCTCGAAATCTTTCTGGATATTGAACATGAGGCTTCTAAGGATGCCGTTATTTGATTTATTCCTGAAGACCTGCCTTATCTCTTTTTGGTCAAGGTCAATTTCCTCTCCCGATTTAAAGGAAATCCTTAGTTTGGAAATTCTTCCTGAAGGAAAGCGTGAGAGTATCTCAATATCGCTAATAACTTTTTCTTCCATAAAGAATTTCGTGTTGAAAAAGAATTTGGAGATATCGCTGCCCGAGTAAATTTCCTGCCAGCTGAAAGAAGGGGAGATCGAGCAGTTCGGAGTTTCACCGTCGCTGACAGAAATCAGATAGGGAAGATCATCAGTGAAAATATTTTTTGAAAATTCCGTATAGCCGCCGCAGCTTCCGTGATACATAACTTTGGCCGGGGCATTATCATAGTAAAGAACCATTCCGTCGGTCTCCGCAATTGCCAGAGAGTCCATAGCTGTTTCACGCTCTGTGCCGCCGTAAACCTGATCACGCGTGTCCGGGAGTATATCGAAGAACTGGTTTTTCCTCTCGATTCTTGTAATAGCGAAAGTTCTTGCGGTAATCGCAAAAGCTTTAAGTGCCTGGAAGCAGGATTTATCATTTTTAGCCGGGAGTTCATAGGGGAGAACGCCACGGAGGTAGTCATTCATGGTAACGTGATTAACGAGCAGAATGCTTGACTCGGAAGAAATGAATTCAAACAATCCGCGGTAATTCTTTTTATTGAATGCCAGGAATCCGTTATCAGTTAACAGCAGTTTGAAGGAAACTGCGCTGAAGGAAGTTTTCTGAATCCTGCATGAAAGCCCTGAAGAAGTTTTCTTAAGGTCAATCAGGTTCCCCTTTTTGATATGGGCGATCAATTTTCCGTCTGCAAACAAGTCGACCGGAGTTTCCACCCGGTAGCTGAAAGAATTTAATTCCTCGGAAAGTAGGACCCGGACAGTATCAAGCGAGATACCGGAAAATCTCAGGGATACAGGTGAATTTTTTCGCGGGGAAACAGTACGTATAGTGGGTGCACAACTAAAAAAAACGAATAAAAATATAGTACAAAAGTAATAAAACTTATAATTCATAAGGTGAAACGCCGGGGGAGAAAGTTAGAAAAAAACTATCTGAACATTGCTTTGATGCTGCCCCAGGTTCTTTTGACACCCGAGATAGCATGAGAAACAGAAACTTCTTTTGAGTAGCTGAAGGAGTTATCATTTTCAACAATCTTAACCCTGTAGACAAAGATAAGGCCGGAAGCAGCTTTATAAGCATTCTCGTCGTAGTAAGAGTAAAAAGAATTGCTGCCTTTAGGGGAAATAGTTGCTATCTGAATATAATCGCTGTTAACACTTTTTCTTTCTATAACAAAGTGCCTGAGATTAATTTCATCGCCGGTTTTCCATTCGAGTTTAATATTCGACCCGTCGCTCTTTGCATGGAAATAATCGAATAAAGCACTTGCAAAAGCGGTGGTGAAGAATAAAACTGCAGCAACTAATAAAAATTTATATTTCATGGTCAAAAGTTAACTCGAATTACATTAAAAGTCAAGGGAAAAGTAAAAAAAAATTCTGCTGTGGGAAAAGAGGTCCTGATCCATTGAAATATCCAGGAATCCCGGGATGGCCTCGCGGAGGACTGGTGTTACCAGGAGGGCTCCAAAAGAGAAAATTTGAATAAAGTGATTTCTTGGTTATTTTTGTTGTATTATATTTAATTTATATCAGTATTGAAAATAACAATGAATTATACTTCTGAACTACAGTCTCAGGCAATAGACAGATTCCGTGAAATTCCCTATAATTATACCTCGTTGTCTGATAAAGAGATTATTCTTAAGTATTTTAACGAAGATATCTGGCAAGCGATCAACCAACTCAGGAACCAAAGAGTTACCGGCAGAAGTGCCAGGCTCCTGTTCGAGATTATCGGCGATATCTTTGTCATCGACAGAAATCCTTATCTTTTCGAAGATTTCCTGAAACATAAAAAGAAATTAAACCGCCTATCGGAAGTTCACGAAAAGCGCCTGGAGATAATAAGGTCATTGGCAGGAAAAAATCAACTTTCTGAATCAGTAATTGAAGCGTTCACCGGAGTAAACAAACTTTTTTTTGATGGTTTTGCCTCAACAAGGTTCCTGCGTAATAAGATAATCTTTTCTTTTACAGGGATTACTTCTCTGAAGAATGTTCACTTTAGCCCCTTCCACAGAATTTTACATTCAACAGATGCAACCGACTGGAGAGTTGAATACCCTTTTGTGGTTGTATATCCAGATACAATAAATGAAATATCAAAAATAATCAAAACAGCAAAAAAACTTGGGTTATCTGTAATCCCCCGGGGGGGCGGGACAGGACTCACCGCCGGAGCCGTCCCCGTAAAGCCGAACACATTGATAATAAATACCGAAAAGCTAAGTAATATCGGTAAGATCACAACCATTTCCGAAAATGGCAAATCCTTTCCGGTGGTCGATGTTGAAGCAGGGGGAGTTACGGATGACGTAATTGAGCATTGTGAGCTAAACGGGTTTATCTTCGCAACAGACCCCACTTCCGCATGGGCATCCACAATAGGGGGGAATATTGCGGAAAATGCGGGAGGTAAAAAATGCGTTATCTGGGGAACAGCAATTGATAATCTGTATTCCTATTCTTATATAAACGGAAACGGTGAACTGATTAAAGTTAAAAGGAAGAACCATCCGTACAGAAAAATCCTTCCCGATGATTCCGTTGAGTTTAATATTTTTACGGTTGATTCTAAAAGTGAAACATTCCTCAAATCAGTTTCACTTCGCGGAACGGAAATAAGAAAAAAAGGACTCGGCAAAGATATTACAAATAAAGCTCTGAACGGGCTTCCGTGTCTGCAGAAAGAAGGAGGGGATGGAGTAATTGTTTCCGCACAATTTGTTCTTTATAAACCATTTCCCTTTAACAAAACTCTCTGCATTGAGTTTTTCGGTGCAAATATGAGCAATGCCTCCAAAGCTATCCTTGCTGTTAATTCAGAATTTAAAAATAATCCCGATGCTTTTCTGACAGCGCTGGAGCATTTTGATGAGAAATATGTTAAAGCCATAAACTACAGAAATAAATCAAAACGAAATGAAATTCCTAAAGCGGTTTTGTTGATTGATGTCGAAAGTGAAAATAATGAGAAACTCCTTAAAGCCTGCGAGAGAACTGTATCGGTTATTTCGGGATTTAATGCTGAAGGGATTATTGCTAAGGATGAAAAAGAGAGTAAGTTGTTTTGGAATGACAGAAAGCACCTCGGTGCTATTGCCAAACATACCAATGCTTTTAAACTTAATGAGGATATTGTAATTCCGCTTGATAAACTTACCGAATTTGCGAACTTCATTGAGCTCCTGAATTTCAGGAAGGATTATTCTAATTCCCTGTCAGCGATAACCATTATTCAGAACTACCTGGAAGGGATATCCCGGAGCATTCATGACGAATTCCTGAAAGAAAGAATCACGGGCTTTTTAAAACAAACAAAAGAACTTTCAGATTTATTAACGAGGTATTCGGGGGAACTTCAATTTTCAAACGAAGACTCTTTACTCAGGAAGTTACAGGAGGGAGTAGTTGAATTCTCTTTTGAAAAAGAGGTCGTTTTGAATTATAAAACAGTCTTTAATAACTACGAAGATCTCCTTACCGGACTGAATTCAATCGTGACATCAGAGCGAAACAGAAAGATAATCATCGCAACTCACATGCATGCGGGAGACGGAAATGTTCACGTAAATATCCCCGTCCATTCGAACGACTATCTTATGATGAGAGAGGCTGATGAATGCGCTGAACAGGCAATGAAAGAAGCAATCCGTTTGGGGGGAGTTGTCTCGGGTGAACATGGAATCGGATTAACAAAACTAAAGTTTATTGACCAGGCGGTTTTAGATCAGTACGGTGAGTATAAGAAGTTGAATGATCCTGACAATCTTTTTAATCCCGGTAAATTAGACAGTAAGTTCCCCTTATTCAGGATATATACCCCCTCTTTTAATCTGCTTGAACGGGAAGCAATAATATTAAAATCCACAGAACTTGAAAAACTTTCGCTGGCAATTTCCTCCTGTGTAAGATGCGGAAAATGTAAATCGGTATGCAATACAAATTTCCCGAAGGGGACAATGATGTACAATCCCCGCAATAAGATTCTTGCGGTCGGATTAATTACCGAAGCTGTTTTATTTTCTGCCCAGACTCTTGATATGAAATCGTTTAAGGCTTTTAAGAATTTAAGGGATATCTCTGATTACTGCACCGTTTGTCACAAATGCCAGGCTCCCTGCCCGGTAAAAATTGACTTTGGAGAGGTTTCCCTGACAATGAGAAAGGAACTTGTCCACCGGAAAAAATCATCGGTAAAACCCTTTACGACCGTTGCGCTCTTTTACCTCGGACGAAAAAAATATGCAGCTAATAAGATTATGAGAATTTTGCTGCTGAAGATGGGCTATGGCGGTCAGAGAATAGCTGCCACACTGAATAAACCATTTTCACGCCTGAATGTATGGCTGCCTTTACGAATTAATCAGATCCTGAAAACACCGTTTCCCAAAAGCGGTGAGCCGACACTTCGCGAGCTGCTGGGGCTGAAAAATTCAAATTCCATTTACTGCTTTAACAATCCGGATCTCCCTACATTAAAAAGCGTGATCTATTTTCCGGGTTGCGGTTCGGAGAGGATGTTCCCGCAAATCAGTATTGCCGTAATCGCCCTTCTGTACAATAAGGGAATTAACGTAATTATTCCTCCGGAGTATTTATGCTGCGGTTATCCTTTCCTTGCAAATGGAAAAACGGATATATCTGGGTTAAAGAGCTATGAAAATAAGATGATATTTCATAAAATCGCAGATGCTGCAGGATATATGAATTTCTCAGCCGTACTTGTCTCCTGCGGGACTTGCTTTGAAATGCTTTCCAAAGATGAAATAGAGAATGTTTATAACGGAATCGGATTGATGGATATAAATGAATTCATCGTGAGCGAAGGGCTCTATGCGGAAAAAAACATTGAGACATCATCACTATATTACCACGAACCCTGCCATACTCCTCTGAAACATTTCGGATACGAAAAAACGTTTGAAAGTCTTTATTCTTCAAACCCTCTAAGCATTCCGAATTGCTGCGGCGAAGCAGGGACTCTTGCTCTTTCAAGACCTGATATTACAAATATCCTGGGTGAAAGAAAATCGCAGAATATGCATAAACTCAAATTGCACACAAAACAGGAAATTCTGACCACTTGCCCGAGCTGTATAATGGGACTCTCCAAAATAAACAGCGGGCATAAAGTCAGCGCAAAATCACTTGCGGTTTTTAACGCCGAGCGTTTTCTCGGGAAAAACTGGAAGAAAGAATTCATTAAAAAAGCAAAAGCCAAAGGAATCGAGGAAATAGTTTTTTGAATGAATACATGAAAGCGGCAGATAGTGCTCTTAGTGCTTAAAAAAGCACCCCCAATCCGTAAATCCTTTCCCCTTTTATCTTTTGTCTCATTTGAGTAATTTTGAGACGAAGATTGGATTAATTAATGAAGAAAACAGCAATAAATATTCTCATTTCCGCACTCTTTTCCCTGGTTCTGACAACCGGGTGCAAGGACTCAATTACTATTGACGATGTGGACAAGGTGGTTATTCCCGACAAAAACGTGAGCTACTCCCAGCACATTCAACCGTTGTTAAACGTAAAATGCGCATATTCGGGCTGCCATAATGATGAATCACGTGCCGGGGGGTATACGGTGAATACATGGAGCGGCACAAGGGCTCCGGGAATCGTAAATCCGGGGGACGTTCAGACAAGCACACTCGTATGGGTAATTGAAGGGACTCTGGCCGGAAAGCAGATGCCTCCTATGGGGTATCCGTCACTGAACCAGAATCAGATCGGTGGAATAAAACAGTGGATTCTTGAAGGGGCTAAGAATAATTAATTTTCCCCCGTCTCCGCTGCATCATCTTTCCTGACAAATAAATCCATTACGGATTTAGTGAAGCGTATCAGAAACTCCATAGTATTTTCGGCAGATTCAAACGTGTTGTTGATAATCAGTTTCAGCCGTTCTTTCTCCTGGTGGAGTTTTACGGAGTCTTTAAAATTTTTCATTATAAAATTCATCAGCAAAGAGAAGTTATTCGTGTAGTAATTTTCCTTCTCGCCGCCGGGTAAAACCACCGTGATAATTTTTCTCTGAATAATAACTTTTTCGAACAGCACTCTTGAGGCATAATATTTAAGCTCTGCAGCGGCGAACAGCCGGGCCACCAGCGGGGAGAATGGACCATATTTGTCCTGGATCTCGTCACGGATATCCTCAAGTTCCTGCAGATTGCTTATCGAATAGAGGGATGTATAAAAACTGAGGCGGTCCATCTGATCGGGCATGTATGATCGGGGGATGCCAATCTCAAAGTATGTATCAATAGTCGGTTCGGTCCTTTCTTCGGGTTGCGGGAGATTTTTGAAGGTCTCCTTATAATCATGGTACTTCAACTCTTCGACCGCTTCATTGATCAGCTTGATATAGAGTTCAAATCCGACTTCATTAATGAATCCGCTCTGTTCATAACCGAGCAGATTGCCGGCACCGCGTATTTCAAGGTCCCGCATCGCAAGATTAAAGCCGGAGCCAAGTTCCGTAAATTCCTCAATTGCCTGAAGGCGTTTCACTGTCTTCTTATTCAGGGATTCAAGAGAGGGGACAATGAGATAAGCGTATGCCTGTTTATCCGACCGTCCGACTCTGCCGCGAAGCTGATGCAGCTCGGCAAGTCCGAAACGATCCGCGCGGTTAATTATTATTGTGTTCACATTCGGGATATCCAGCCCGGACTCGATAATTTTTGTGCATATTATGACATCATATTTCCGGTTGAGAAAATCGTGGAATACTTCCTCGAGCTTAGAGGCTTTCATCTGCCCGTGGGCAGTGACAAATCTGACCGATGGCAAATGTTTGTGAAGGTACGCGGCAAACTGATCGATAGATTTAACGCGGTCGTGAACAATATAAACCTGCCCGCTCCTGTTCAGCTCGTAATGGATCCATTCCGTAATTTTCCTGATGTTGAAAATTTCTATCTTAGTGTAAATAGGCTGTCTGTTGGGGGGAGGAGTTGCAATAATCGATAAGTCCCTTGCCCCAAGGAGAGATAAGTTAAGAGTGCGGGGTATAGGGGTCGCAGTCAGGGTAAGCGTATCAACATTAAGCTTGAATGATCTCAGTTTTTCCTTTGAAGTAACTCCAAAACGGTGTTCCTCATCAATTATCAGCAAGCCCAGGTCTTTGAAAGCAATATCCTTGGACAATAAACGATGCGTCCCGATGACAATGTCGCATTTTCCCACTGCGAGTTCATTTACAATAACTGTCTGATTTCCCTTTGTCTGGAATCTTGAGAGGGCTGCAATCTTTACGGGGAACTGGGAGAGCCTGTCCCTGAAAGTGTTATAATGCTGCTCTGCAAGGATCGTAGTAGGGACAAGAACAGCGACCTGTTTATTTTCCTGGACCACTTTGAAAGCTGCCCTTACGGCAACCTCGGTTTTCCCGAATCCAACGTCACCGCAGACCAGGCGATCCATAGGGTTATACGCTTCGAGATCTTTTTTAACTTCATCGGAAGCGCGGGACTGATCGGGGGTATCCTCATAGATAAAGGAAGCTTCGAGCTCTTTTTGCCAGACGGTATCGGGGCTGAATGAGAGTCCGGGGGTGGCTTTGCGCTTTGCGTATAACTCAATCAGTTCTTTCGCGAGTTCCTTAATTTTGCGCTTGGTTTTCTTCTTGGTGTTTGACCATTCATTGGAACCAAGGGTGGAGAGCTTTGGAGGAATAGCTTCCTTTGAAGAATATTTTTTTACAAGATAAAAGTAATTCAGGTTCACATAGACGACGCCGCTTTCATTATAAATGAGCTTCATCGACTCCTGCGAGACCTCGCCTATCTTAATTGTTTCCAGCCCGGTGTATTTCCCTATTCCGTATTCCTCGTGAACCACATAGTCCCCGACAGTGATCGAAGCGAGTTCACTTCTTCCTGACCGCTTGCTTTTTCTGATCTTCGGAAGCTTTGTGCGGTAAGGTTTCTTAAATATCTGATAGTCACTTAGGACAAGGTACTTATCTTCCTTTGCAATGAACCCCTCCCTCAGGGGGAGGGTGACTACGTGAATATTCTCATAGTTGGGGAGGGCGGAGGTTATTTCCTCATAGTCAAATAAAACATCCTTAAGGCGGTTGGTCTGGATCTCGTTTTCCGCGGTGATATATATCGAGTAATTATCGAGAAGGTATTTTTCGAGAAGGGAAAAGAGAATTTTGAAATTTGAATTCACCGTAGGGGCTTCGCTGATATTCAGCGGGACGGTCTCTTCGGAGAGATTCAGCTCCTGCTCGATAAGCCATTTTGTGTTTTCAGTAGATAAAAGTGCTTTAAGTTCGGACTTGGAAAAGTTATTTCCGTCTGAGGATCGGATTTCCAATTTTATTTCTGGAAGAATCTCTTCAATATCTTCTTCGGGGAAGTCGGGAAAATCGTCATCACCGGAAATCTTAATCTCTTTTGCGGGGAAGTGGTCAACAGGGGCAAGAACGGCAGCCGGCTTTTGAGAAGTGAGCAGGTCGTATTCCGGGACTATAAAGAGGGGATTGTCAAGGAACGAGAAAATAAGATCGGAAGAACTCTCGTCACTGATCATCGATTCCAGCAAAGGCGCCAGGGTGGCTTTGTCCACCGTATTCACCGAACGCTGATTATCAGCATCGAAACTGCGGATCGACTCAATAAAGTTACCGTCGAACTCAATCCTCACCGGATATTTTTCGCTGTAAGACCAGAAGTCAATTATCGCGCCGCGCCGCGCATATTCGCCGGGAATTTCCACAAACCTGTTGTTCTGGTAATTCAGAAGAGCCAGATATTCAAGCAGACCGTCATACCCTATTTCAGTCTCCGGGCCGATGACAATAGTGTTCTCGCTGATCTTTTCCTTTGCGGGGAGTCTGCAGGTAAGCAAAGGAAGGGTAGAGAGTATTACAAACTTTTCTTTCCGGGAGAGATCGGAAAGTATTTCCTGAAGCGATTCAAGATTGAAATCCGTTATGGGGAGAGTAAGCCCTTCAAGTCCCAAAAGGCGGAGCTCGACATCGTACTCATAAACCAGTTCCGTATTCGGCAGGAGGATGACAATCTGCTTATATGTGTTGAGAAGGAGAGTAACTAAAAGCGATTTTGAGGAACCGTGAAGTTTTGACGAATATATAACATCCCGCTCCTTAAGATGATGAAGCACATCCCTGAAAGAACGGATGCCGGTAAATTTTTTAATGAGTTCCGAAGACATTATGAATTAAAGGATCCGTTCATTAAAAATAAAAGTAAAGTTAGTGACAGACCAGCGTGCGGGGAGTTTGATTTCCTCACGGAAGTTGCTGAATGCCTCGGCAGGGACAAAGGGGAACGGGAATCCGGGGTCGATCTCACCGTTATCATTCGCATCCAGGAGGCAGGTCAGGAAGTAAGTCCCGGGGGTTACGCGCTCAAAACTGAAAGTATTATCGCTTTTTACTTTTTGCTTATAGACCAGGGATGGGATATCCTTATTACGGAGAATCAGAAGGGGATTCTGAGTCGAGTCGACATATTTCACAACACCTGAAAGACCGGTAAATTCAAGGCCCGTGATAGTTTTAAAAGTATAATTATAAAGAGAATCCCTGAACCTGTTTCCGGCAGCATCCCTGAGGCCTGTTCCCTTGAAGCGGATCCGGTAATTTGTTTCGGGTTTAAGCTCCTCAGCGGCAGTAATCTTAAATGAGGCGTCATCAAGTTTAACAAAATCAAATTTAATTTTATTTTTGGAGGTGTCGCTGAACTCAATCAGGGAAGGGAGAGAATCCGCCCCTCCAAGCATATCAATTGCGTCTTCAAACTTAAAAACGAAACAGGGAAAGGCATAGTCGACATCCATGGAATTCTGGTTTGGAAGAGTGTAATATATCGTGGTTTGAAGAGAGTCGGGCTTTTCGGATAAAGTAACCGGGACCGTATCGACACTGGAGATGTTTCCTTTTAAATCCTTAAGGGGACGGGATAGGAGAAAATAATTGTTGTCCTGCTTAAAGAGAGTATCGGCAATCAGGACAAGTTCATTCTCCTTAGTCTTTCCTTTATAAACAAAAAGGGGAGATGAGATAAATTTATAATTTGAATCAACAAAAGTGAAATTATCTTTTTTGTATGAGGAAGTATCGGGTTCTTCTGAGAAAGTGAGGAGGATATGATGCCTGTCAGTCATAAGGGCGGAAAAGAGCTTTGGTGGGATAGTGTCGATTTTCTGAAGCTGGAAATTAAGCCCGAAGTATGAAGAATCAGTTTCTGAGAGTATAATATCCTTTTGTGGCATACCGATAAAATCCTGCTCCGGCTGGAAAATCCTGTCCCTGTATTCATCCCTTACCGCGAAAATCCTGTATTTACCCGGGGCAAGGAAATCAAGCTTATAATAGCCGGTGGTTCCTGCCTGGGAGATATAATCGGGTTTATGTTTAGAGGGGTCAACTGTGTCCGCTTCAAACTTATATGCAAAGAGCATAGTCCCCGAAGGTTTTTCATCCGTGACCATTCCCTCGATTTTTCCGTTATCAATCTTGCTCCCGGTGGAGAAAGCGAAAGTATACGAAGAGTCCATCCGGTTACGGTTATTATAGTCCGTTACGTCAGTGCCGATCGTAATGCTGTAAGTAACGTTTTGTTTTAGGGCCGAGGGGAACCAGACGCGGGCGTACCTGTTTGTCCAGCTTACCTTCAGGTTGCCGTCAATTGGAGGGGAGATAAAGATAGCATCCTTAAAAGTACGCTTATCGACATACTCAGAGAACTGAACCTCAAAATAATCATCGGTGAAATTAGTAGTCCGGTTTTCGGGATAGAGTTCAACAATTGTTGGGGGAACAGTATCAGGCTCGCCCCCCTGTGGAGGGAGCTGATTAGCACAGCGGAGGCTTATAAATGCAACAGCCAGGGTTAATCCGGCGCGTCGGACTAAAGAAATTTTAGTGAGATTGATTTTTTGCATTTTTTGATTTTTCTCTTAAGTATTTATAGTATTCCCGTGCCAGTTTCTGATGCTCGTTAAAATTCGAACTGAACTTGTGGCCGCCGCTGCCGTCTGCAACGAAGAAGATATAATTATTCACATCGTGATAAAGGACGGCAAGAATTGCTTCCCTGCAGGGATTATTGATAGGTCCCGGGGGAAGCCCGTAAACCTGATAAGTGTTATAAGGGGAGTCGACTTTTAGGTCGGAGTGCAGAAGCCTTTTCCAGCCGTCAGTCTGGAGGTACTGTATAGTCGGGTCCGCCTGGAGTTTCATCCTTTTTTTAAGCCTGTTGATATAAACGCCTGCAATTGCGGGCATTTCAGGTTTAAAGTTTGTTTCACCGTCGACAATAGAAGCAAGAGTAAGAACCTGATGAACGGAGAATCCGAGTTCATTTGCGCGGCGGGTGAGGGAGTCGGTCAGTAAAGCAGAAAGCCTGCCGTACATTTTTCCTATGACTTCCCTTGCAGTGCTCTTCTCAAAGAAATAATATTTCCCCGGCAGCAAATAACCTTCGAGGGAAGGGGCATCAAGTCCGAGGGAAGTTATATAATCCCGGTTATCTATAAGCGAAATGAAGGAGTCGGAAGGGGTTATATTATATGACTCGAACAATTTGGCAAGTCCCTGAATGGAAGAGCCGTCTGCAATTTTAAGAGCAAAGAGGTGGTCTCCCTTCCCCTTGGTAAGTATGCCGATCAGTTCAATATAGCTCAGGTCGTGCGTAATAGTGTAGCGGCCGGCTTTTATTTTTTTCTCAGCCCCCATAATAAAAGCGGCAGCCCTGAAATTAAAAGTGCTTGGTATCAGCCCTATGGCATATAGCTCGTCGGAAATAGAACTGAGGGCATCTCCGTTTTCTATTTCCAGTTTGACGGGGTAGGGGGAGGAGGAAGAATTGGCCGTAAAGAAAGTGTAATAAAAAAGAGAGAGGAGAAAAAAGAAAAAAGCAATAACAAGGAGCCACTCTTTTTTAGAGAGTGCTTTTTTCAGGGATACTTTATTATCCGGAAGGATACCGGATTTCTGATAAGCACGCGTCACGTCTATAATCCGTTCATATATTTTAGATATAAAAAACACAAGTTCCTTTTCAGCAATATTCTTCTTAATGCTGTTGTTTATCGCCTTTTCCCTTTCGGGGGAGTAGGCGGGGAGATCCAGGGCTGATTTCTCATCGCCGATTTTCTTGCTGGTTTTCAGCCGGTATCTCAGAAGGCGGATTATTAGTTTATCAATCCGGTCAACCCGCTTGCGATATTTATTTAATTTAATTTTCAAAACAAATTAACAATTAATTAGGAATTATGAATTAGGAATGAAGATTAAGTGGGATTGGAACACCCCAAACCGTGATAGTTCAATCATACAATCATTCATTCATACATACATACATTCATTCATTCCTGATTTTTCCAGATATCTTCCGGTAATGACGGGAAAGTATCGGAATTCATATCTGAGCTAAAGCCCTGTTTTGCGAGAGTATAGCCCCTGAAAGCAATCATTGCTCCATTATCACCGCAATACTCAAAAGGAGGAATAACAACCTTTTTGCCGAACTGTTTCCCCAGATCCGTAATTGCATTTCTCAGTGGTCTGTTTGCCGCCACTCCCCCCACAAGGGAAATGGAATTAACCTCATACTCCTTCAGAGCCCTCTTAACACTTCTCGTAAGGGCTTTAATAACGGCATTCTGGAAAGAAGCCGCAATATCCGGGAGATCGGAGCCGGGTATATTCCTGTCCGGATAATGCTTCTCCACATACCTGAGGACTGCTGTTTTCAGTCCGCTGAACGAAAAATCATATCTCCCTTTCAGGTCGGAAACAGGAAAAGGGATCGAGACCGGATTGCCGCTTTCGGCATACTTCTGAATCTTAGGCCCGCCCGGATAACCAAGACCTATAAGTTTTGACACTTTATCGAAAGCCTCGCCAGCGGCATCGTCAATGGTAGTGCCGAGCTTAACAATTTCCGTAAAACTTTTCACCAAGAGGAGCAGGGAGTGCCCGCCGGAGACTACGAGAATAAGGGCGGGGAAGAGAGGTTGTTCTGCATTAAGGAATCCCGAAAAAATATGCCCCTCAATATGGTTTACGGCGATAAAAGGCTTCTTAAGTGAGAACGCAAGCCCTTTTGCAAAAGTGAATCCGACCAGGAGCGCGCCTATAAGCCCGGGCCCTGCAGTAGCCGCAATCAGGTCAACATCTCTGAGGGATATGCCGGCTTTGGTAAGAGCCTCTTTAACAAGTGGAAGAACCTGCTGGATATGAGCCCTGCTGGAAAGTTCGGGGACCACACCGCCGAAAAGTTTATGGAAATCCTGGGAAGAAATTATATTGCAAACAACCTCAACCGGATTTTCCCCGTTTTCCTTTAGAACCGCAACCGATGTTTCATCGCAGGAACTCTCAATGCCGAGAACAATCATGCCCGTTTAGAGAAAAAGTTTTTCATAATATGAGTCACCATATTTGGATTTTCCTGAAGCCTGCGGATGGAATAGCGATACCAGTCCGTGCCGAAGGGGACATAAATCCTTACCTTATAACCGTCCGCATTAATGCGGTTGCGCAATTCCTCTTTAACTCCGAGGAGCATCTGGAATTCGAATTTATCTTTCGGTATATTCCATTCCTTAATCAGGCGGTAAGCTTCCTTAACAAGGTAGTCGTCATGAGTTGCAATACCGACGTAGTTCCCGTCCTTAAGCATTTTCTCAAGAATCTTAACATAGTTATCCCTGATCTTCTGCTTGTTTTTAATTGCAACAGCTTCCGGCTCAATATAGATGCCTTTGCAGAGGCGATAGCTTGTGCCGATTTTATCAAGCTCCGTAATATCGTCATAAGTCCTTTTCAAATAGGCTTGTACCACAACGCCACAGTTATCATATTTAGCGTGGAAATCCTTGAACAGTTCAAAGATTCTATCCGTAGTCCCCGAATCCTCCATATCAAAGCGGATAAAACTGTTAACTGATTTAGCCTTATCAAGCAATTCAGTCACCTGCGCGTAGCAAAAATCCTTATCCAGCATAAGTCCCATCTGAGTCGGTTTGATCGAGAGGTTGGCAAGGAGATTGTTTGTGCTGATTGCGTCTAAAACTTCCATGCAGGCATTTTTAGAGGCAACGGCTTCCTCCCTCGTAGAGATCGATTCACCCAAGACATCAATAGTAGAATAAATTCCCTTTTTATTAAACTCCTTAGTGAGGTTAACGGCATCAATGAGATAATCCCCCGCGATATATCTTCCCGAAAAGAACCGTACTATCGGTTTAGGCAATAATTTAACGATCGTGACAATAAGTTTATTGAAATAAGATAGCATAAAACTCCAAAATTTAACCTTCTAAATTAAGAAAAGGGGAGGAAGTAACAAAGAGGAATTATCCCGCCCAGTCCATACCTCTCCGTCAGTTGACGGACGTCGGACGAAGGTCGAATTCGACACAGCGAAAACGCGATAGACGAACTGAAAGAAAGAAAGCCAGAACGAGCGGAAATAATCCACAGCAGGGAAAGCAAGCAAAACATAAAAGACTGAGAGAAAAAGAATTAGTCCGGCGATGATATTCGTGATAATATTAAGATTCATTTTGCTAGTGTCCTTTGATTAATACCATAAAATATATAATAAAGCGATTCAAGCTTGGCGGAATAGTCCGGATCAGTTGCATATCTTCTTTTAGGATTGCTTTGAAGCAGTGAACGGAAGTCGGAAGACAGAGAACGGAAGCCGGAAGACAGTGAACGGAAGTCGGAAGACAGAGAACGGAAGCCGGAAGACAGAGAACGGAAGCCGGAAGACAGAGAACGGAAATAATCAGAGACAGCGACAGAGAGGATAAAAAAGGGATTAATCCTGTTTAATTCAGCTAAAGGCTGAATAACAGGAAAATATTTATTATAAAAAACAGTGTAAATCAATTTTTGCAATGTCAACCTATTTCAGAAAGAATAATAATAATTATATTTAACTATGCAAAGATAATATATTGTTTTCCAAAAGTCAAGTGTTATTATATAAAAATAAAAAATAAATTTAATAATTTACTGAAGTAAATAATCTCCCTCCCATCTTCTTCCCTTTATAATTTGACAGGTAAAATGAGATTTCAGGATTGGGGTGTGGTGGTGGCGTAAGTGCTTGATTATCAAGGGGTTGAGGGGTGTTCGGCGCGGTTTTTTTGAGATTGAGATTTTTGCCATTATTTACCACTTTTGTCCTGTTTTTATCTTTTGGTTTGAGATTTTTAAAAGCCGTTTAAGTCTGGATTAATTACTTCTTAAACGGCTTGCTTTGCTTCAGCTTTTTCCGGGTGTCTATCGCTTGAGTGAGTTCACAAATACGACCAATGTTATCACGCAGGAGTCGGTTTTCCTCCTCAAGCTCTTTCACCCTGTCAGCAATCTCAGTCTCCGGCGGTGACCGGTCATCATCCTCTAATAACCAGTTAATATCACACCCCAGTTCCATTAACTTCCTTAACATTTCGCCACCCGGCACACTAATATCATTGAGATAATCGTATAAACTGGGAGGCTTCATATTCAAAGCAGCCGCCAATTTGGAGATAGAGCCAAATTTTTCTTCGGCAAATCGTCTTATTTTTTGTCCAATACTCACGGAAAACGCTGTTTTTATAAAATATTTTGGAATTACCTAAATAAATGCTTGACAAACATTAGGGAATTACCTATATTTGTTTAGTTAATTAAACTTTTTATTTAATAAAAAATGGATAACACAATGGAACCCATTAAAATTGATCTCACGATGATCAACCAATCAGAGATAGCCCGCCGTCTTGGGATAAGCCCAATGTACGTTTCCTATATACTAAGAGGCATGAGGAAAAGCGACAAATACCTCAATAGAATAAAGGAATTGATAAGAGAGTCTGCCGGTAAAGTTGCATAAGCCCTATACCAAACTATGCAGACGAGCCTACACAAATATAATACTTGCGTAATTAATAAGCTATTAAAATTTTAAGGAAATTTTGCAATGGATACATTGACCAGGATAAAGACTCTTGAAAACGAATTGATTCATTCCAAAGGACCGACAATATATGAGCTTGCCAACAGTCTGAACCGCAGCCACAGTTATCTTTGCCGCATTTCGAGCACTACGGAGGAGCTGCCATTCCCGCTGGAGATAGCCCTGCCTGCAATGAAACTAAAGAAGAACTATAATTTACTGCGTTTTATGGCGCTGGAATGCGGTTTTGCGCTGGTTAAGGTGCCCAAGCCGGTGAGGACCAGGGGGGAGGAGACTGAGATGGTGAGCCACTACCAGACGCTGGCAGCTGAGACGGTGAGGGAGCTGCTGAACTTTTTGGCAAACCCGGAGAGGAAGGGTTATGAGAAGGTAACCGGTCTTTTGAACGGGATGGTGAGCGAGAGCATAAGCGTGAGACTATATATAGATAAGAAAGCAAGCCCGCAACTTGAATTAGGAATTTGAAATGCCACAAACCGCTATGAAATATTACGAAATTCAGCCTCAATCAGTGTCGCACCTTTTGTACAAAGGTGCGACACAAGGTGCGACACAAGAAGAAGTATGTCGCACCACTGATAACTCCTTAAAAACAAATGACTTAGAGGGAAAAAGAAAAACTGAGGTATGGGTTTCAGTTAAAAAAGGTGCGACACTAATAAACACCACTTCAAGAACAATTCAGAGAAAAATAACGCAAAACAAATATAGTGTACAGAAAGTACGTACAAACGGCGGGGAGGGGTATGAGATTTTGCTTTCTTCCCTGCCTGAATTTGCACAGATAAAGTATTGGAAAGAGTACGCAAACCAGAACGAAGCATCCCTGGGAGTTGCAGCCGAAAACCCTGCATCACCGGTGACAAATCCGGTGGCTATGGCGAGGTTTGATTTGCTTCAGATTTACGTAAAAGAGACCACCGGAAAGGGGAACAAAACGGGGGCAAAAGAGGCGTTCATTTATGACTATAATAACGGTAAATATCAAGACCTATTCCGGAAGCTGGGACCGTTAAGTTTGAAGACGATTGAGAGGTGGAAAAAGAGACTGGCAGACAGCGGATTTGATGCCCATTGTCTGGCTCCGAATTATAAAGCCAAGCCGGTTAGTCTGACAGTCCGGGAGATTGAGCTGACTATAACGAATTTGCTGAACCCGAACAGACCGAAACTGAGCGAGGTGATACGCCGGACAAGGGATCAGCTGCTGAGGGAGGGAGTGGAGCCGAGGACGGACATCACTTACCGAAGATATATTGAAGGATGGGCTAAGGCGAACAAGGATATTTATACTATATATAGAGAAGGGGAAAAAGCATTTAATGACAAAGTGAGCCCTTATGTTAAGCGAAATCTGGACGAGATTGAGGTTGGGGATATTGTGGTTGCGGACGGGCACACTTTCAACTTCTTTATGATTGACCCTATTTCCGGACGGAAGTGCAGGATGACTTTGATTCTCTTTTTTGACATGAAGAGTTCAATGCCTTTGGGGTTTGATGTGATGAGGACTGAGAACACGAGGGTGATAGCCAGCGCACTGAGGAGAACGATAATGATGCTTGGGTTTACACCCAGGATAGTGTATCTGGATAACGGAAGGGCGTTCAGGGGGAAATATTTCAGGGGAACAAGGGACTTTAGCCAGGCTCAGATTGCCGGATTATATAGCAGGATGGGGATTCAGACCATCTATGCCACTCCATACCACGGGCAAAGCAAGACTATTGAGCGGTTTTATGGGGTTTTAGGGGAGTTTGAGAGGCGATTAAGCACCTATTCAGGGTATAATATAGAGAACAAACCGGCACGTTTAAGCCGGAATGAGAAGCTGCATAAGCGACTTTATGACTCCGAAACGCTGGAATTCAGGGGAGTTATAGAGTCGCTTTTGCGTTATTTCGGGGAATATGCAGAGCGAAAGCACCAGGAAGGGTTCTATAAGGGACTTTGTCCGGCGGAAGTGTTCAGCAAAAGCCTTGAAAAGGTGAAAGCAGGTCCGGACTTTGGGGGAAGGCTGATTAATCCGGAGGAGCTGGGGTACCTTATGCTGGACAGCGAGGAGAGGAAGCTGAACAGGAACGGAGTGAGCTTTTGCGGGGACCATTATTATAATGAGAGGCTGACGCCGCTGGTAGGTGAACCGGTAACAGTGAAGTTTGACATATTCAACCTGGAAGAGGTGTTGGTTTATTACAGGGAGAAGTTCCTTTGCAAGGCAAGCCGTATGGATTACGTGCATCCGGCAGCCAGGTTGCTGGGGACAGAGGAGGATGTGGAGAAACTTGAGGGACTGCTTGAGATGAAGGGGAGAATTAAGAAGAATGTGACTACGGAGATGAAAGAGATATTTGCTATTCAGCAGGAGCTGATTGGCGAGGGACCGCTGGAGAACAAACCTAAAGAGATAACCCAAAAGAAGGAAACAAAAAAGGAGCTGAACTATGGATACAAGTTAGTTGCTGACGAACCGGAGATTGAGGAAGAGAAGATTTATATTTATCAATATGAGAAGGAGGAAGCTGAAGGATGAGAACTGAGAAGAAGGCGAGAAATATTAATTAACAGAAAGAGCCTGCTTGTTTAAGGCGGGCTCTGACTACGAATGTAAAATAATTAAGGATTAAATATATGAAAACAATTGAACTTTTCAAAACGCATTGTGAGAAATACAACTATTCTTTTACGGCAGTTGCAAAGGCGATAGGGATAAGCCAGACAGCACTAAGCCAGTATATGAGCGGGAGTTATCCGGGGAATGTGGGGAAGATTGAGGAGCTTATTGCCCAGTTTGTTGAGAGGGACACGGAGAAGCAGAAGAACCCGAAGCGGAATATTGAATTTGTGAAGATAAACAACGCGAAAAGGATATTCGAGGTATTGAGGATGGCGCATCTGGACGGAGAGATTGCCGTGATCACCGGTGACGCCGGATTGGGGAAGACGTTTAGCGTGCGTGAGTACGCGAGGATGAACCGGGACGTGATCCTGATTGAGGCTAATCTGAGCTATTCAACGAAGACTATTATTCAGGAGCTTCACCGGAAGACCGGAGGGGACGGAACGGGAAGCATTAATCAGCTTATGAAAGATGTGATTGAGAGGCTAAGGGAGAGCGGGAGGATGCTGATTGTGGATGAGGGAGAGCATCTGCCGACCAGAGCGCTTGATTTGTTACGGACTATTAACGATCAGACCGGGATAGCGATTGTCCTGACCGGACTTCCGAGACTGATGCACAACCTTAAGGGAAGAAAAGGAGAACACGCATACCTGTATTCGAGAGTGGGGCTGGTCTTAAGGATACATGAGCTTGAGAGCGATGATGTTAAGGCTATTGTAACAACTTACTTCCCGGGAGCGAACGGGGTTACTGTTGAATTTGAAAAATTTGCCATGGGGAATGCGAGAAGACTGAGTAAACTTTTATTGAGGACGCAGAGGATAAGCGAGATAAACGGCGGAAAGCTGACGCATAAGATGGTTCAGCTTGCTAAAGAATTAATTGTTAATTAACGGAGGTTGTGTTGAAAAAGATGAAACAGACTGAAGGGGTTGATGTTTATATCGGTTCTATTGAAGAGCAGATAGATAAGCTGAAGGCCAATGTGGCAAAGCAGAGGGGGACGTTGAGGGAATATGTGAATGAAGAGTTAAAGAAAATGATAGGGGTGAAGTTCTCGGCTATGAAAGTAAGACATCATGTACGACAGTTGACAGAGGAGGTATGATGGACAGGCTGATATGTTGTATAAACAGTTGCGAATACAAGGGGCGGTACGAATGTGATATTGAATTGAAGAAGAACAACCGGTACGCGAACTACAAGCAGGTTCCCAGAAAGGCGATTATATTTCCCTACAGGGGGCTGTTGTTCTGCTGGCTGAAACTTATCAGGGGTGGGAATGGGAAGACTTAGTTTGGAAAAAGCAGTGGAGCTGCTGCCGCCGAAGGTTGTGGTTATACTGTGTGCACACCTGCTAAGGACATATCTCCCATTTGAGAAGACAGAGATATTGAATGATCTTTATAAATCACTTAATTTAAACATAAGAATAAAGGAATGACCATGAAACTAACGAACGTGAAAGAAGTTGAAACCGCTATGTATAGAATGGCTGAAGCAAAGGCAGTTATTGCAGCTCAAGAGGCGGAAATGAACAGGCAGATTAACCATTTGAAGGAGGATTTTGACAAGAAAACGACCAAACAGAGGGGTATAATTGATGATATTCTTCCGGATGTAGAGGCTTTTTGTATTAAAAACAAGCTGCTTTTCCAGAAGACAAGGAGCCTTGAGTTTGCTTCGGGTAAGGTTGGGTTTAGGATAACGCCTCCGAAGATAAGTTTATTGAACAGAAAGTACAATATAAAGACCGCTTTAGAGCTTATTAAGAGGCTATTTGACGGCAATTATGTGAGGGTTAAAGAGGAGATTGACAAGGACGGGATACTTGCGGATTATTCCGGGAAGAGACTCACGGACGATCAGCTTGCGGGAGTGGGTTTGAAGGTTGACCAGGAAGAAAACTTCTTTGTTGAATTGAAGTGGGAAGAGATAAAGGCAGATCAATGACAGAGAATGTTGAGATGATACAGCTAACCCATTTTGTGGAATCCACCAGAACATTTCTAAAGCGAAGCTGGAAAGAAAAGAGATATGTTACATCTTACCTTGAGCTTGTGAGGCTTGTAAAAAGTAACCCAAAACGGGAAGCAGTGTTGAGGTGGAAAGGGAATCGTTGTGCCGTATTTGTGAGTAACAATTACGGACACATAAAAGCGGGTGGACAAGAATGAGCAGGGCGAGGGAAGGATATATGGCTGAGCAGGGAAGGTACGAGAGTTATCTTGAGACGCTGTCCAGCCTTGGTAATGCACAGGCGGCTGTGTTCAGTGTTATTGAAAAATATCAGCCGATAAGCAACGAGGATATTGCGCAAATCTTAAATAAATATCCACACACCATAACGCCCCGGGTTTTTGAATTAAGGCAGCTCGAGTTAATAGAATATTCCGGGAAAGAAATCAGCAGGCTATCCGGAAGGATGGCTTGTACCTGGAGGACGAAGCCTCAGGATCCTCAGCTAAAATTATTCTGATTATGAAGATATACACCTGTCGTCACTGTAAAGTAAAATTTGTCGTTATCCCTACGTTCAGAGGACTTCTGATCCCTGTTGAATCTGAGAATGGGGAGGGTTTTGATGAGTTTGCAATATATGACGGCAGTGTGCATATAAGCCATTTGGCAAGGTGCAAGGAGAGGCATGGAGACTGGCACGAGACATTAAAAAGCCTGGGTTTACCTTTAAGAATTAAACTGAAAGGAACGAAATAATGGCAGCAGAGAAGATGTATTTATTGCCGATGTGGACAAATTCCGGTGTTAAAAAGATTGAGGTTGACAGCAATAAGAAGGAGAATTTGCGGCTTATTGATCTTCACAAAAAGAGGATTAAGCTGATCCACGTAGCAAAATCTCAAGTGAAACTGGACGATGAGAGTTACAGGGACATACTATCGGGGTATGGAGTGGAAAGCAGCAAGGATTTAACGCTGGATCAGCAGGTGCTGGTTATCCAGACGATGGGGAAGTTAGGGTTCAAGCAGAAATCAAAGCCGAGCAAGTATAATGAGCTAAGTGACAAGCGGATCGGGAACACAAAGCTTGCCACGCCAAGGCAATTGAGGATGGTTGAGGGGATGTGGAGAGGGAGTATGAAAGTGAGGAACAAGAGTGATGAAGCGCTAAGGATGTTTGTTAAGAGGATTACCGGGGTTGATAAGCTTGAATGGGTGCCGGTTTGGGATGTTAAGAAAGTTGTTAAAGCAATAGAGGAGCTTGCTTAATGGAATGGACAAAAGAAATTGACTATACAAAACACTTGACAGGAGATCAGAGAGACATTGCAGAGCTGATAGGCATTCAGAATCTGCTTAAACTTATAGACCGCTTCAATAAGACTCCGGTATATTTTTCGGACAAGTGCCTGCTCTCAATGAAGCGGGAATACATCCTTGAGAACGTTGGCGGAGCAAGTCCGAAACAGCTTGCGAGGATGCTGGATCTGAGTGAGAGATACGTATATGAGATAATTAACGAGCGCCATCTTGGTGACTCACAACTTGAATTGCAGTTATGAAGGAGGCTGGGTGATATGGGAGATCTACCAAAAATAACGAATCTGACCCCGTTAATGAATGAGATAAGTCAGATAATGCTGGAGGCGGTGATGAAGAATTTTGACGCGGAGGGGCGACCCTCAAAATGGGCACGGCTCAAAAGTTCCACACTGAAGCAGAGGCAGAAGAAGGGATACACCGGGAAGATTTTGCAGAGGACGGGAGCTTTGAAACGGAGTATTCAGGCGAGCTATAATGAAAGCAGTGCCACTGTGTCCACAAACCTGGTTTATGCAGCCACGCATCAGTACGGAGCCACGATTTCGAAGAGTACATTGAAGACGTATCTGACACAAAAAAAAGCGGGGAAAGATGTGGCGAAGCCGAAGAGCAACAGAATGAGTCAGTGGAAGATTCCGGCAAGACCATTTATGAACCTGACTCCGAAGGATGGGGAGAAAATAAAGAAATCGATAGTTGCTTATTTGACAAAAGCCGGTTAAGCCGGCTTTTTTTATACCGAAACCGCCAGATAAAATCAGGCGGCTTCTTAACTGTTCTGACTCTTGGTCATTCAGATTCTTACGAACCTTAGGTAAGCAACCTAAGGTTCGCTAAACTCCATATTAGTATGATAATCAATCCAAAACTAACTATCCCTTGTATGATAAATTCTGTTTTATTCAAGTCCCCCAATAACATCCCCAGCGGAGTCCACTTCAACCAGGTGTAATCCTGGTTAAAGTTGTATCTCCCAAAGAAGTAGTACAACACATCCTGAAAGCCTCCAAAATTGCTACATAGACAAGCCAAAGCAATCACCCAGTTATCTGTTAATATCCACACATAGTTAGCCAGTTGGAATATAAATAACTTCTGTATGATGCGGTAATAAGGTAATACTTCTTTATATATTCTTGATTCAATGGCATACTTATCTAACGACATCTTATCAGCGTCATATATAGGTTGCATTATCTGACCATATCCAAGTAAATCAAACATATTCGTCATAAGCACAAATGCTAAAGGATAGAGCAATGGAATATCAAGGAAGTATGCTGCACATCCCACGATAAGACCCAATAGGAAGCTATATCCAGTCCATTGACGGATAAAGAGTTGGTAGAGGTATGGTTTAATCATTTTTATATGCTTTAACTAAATCCTTGTCATATTTTTTAAGATCAGGTTCATAGCCCTCTCCCGGGTTATAATCCCAGCCTTTATCTATTTTGATAGAGCCTTCATAATCGGGACCTTTCACTACCTTAAGGTTCATTTCCTCAAGGTCATCCTGGTCGAGAGCTCGCACAGTGCAGCGGCAGCCCCAGCCATTAGGGGGGTAGTGCGTTTTCCAGATAGGATCATCTGCCCGGAAGACTTTGCCGTGAAGCTTGCGGTGATCGGGTCTGGTGTTGGCATCCAGGACGGCTTCATACATCCAATAAGGACGTTTTGAGACGTTTGTTTTCATGCCGTCATAATTGCCCTTGGAATATGCTACGTTGAGGTTGGTGGTATAAATGTTTTTCAGGCGGTAAGGAGATCCGAGCTGGACAGGTTTTTCAGGATCTTCCAGGTCAGCGGAGTTAACACCCGGGACATCTTTTGCAGGAACCTTCCCCCACCATCCTTTTGTCTTAAGAACAGGGGTAAGATTTTCTTTGAACTGCTGAACGGAGAGACCATTCTTAATTGCATTATCGACTTCATTCCGGATGTCCTGAAGGATGTCAAGTTTTAAGGCTTTTGCGACTGTGAAGCTTTTGAGGTTAGCCTCTTTCCAGACCTCCTGCCAGTTCCAGGAGATTGTATTCCCCTTTTTTTTGAACCACTCCACAATTGCCTTTGGTTCAAGACCAATTAGAAAGCCGTAATCAATTTCCGGCATCGATGCGTCCTCTGGTTTCGCTGATAAAAATTATCTTGGAAAGAATAGTTTCCAGTTGTGAGGTGCCCATCTTCGGATAGATTTCAGAAAGCTTTTCCATAAGAGTGTCATAGCTTTCGCTTTTATCGACCAGGTCGAAAACCGGTTTGAGACTTTGCTCAATTTGGGTCTGGAGGAGTTTGTCCGGAAGATTAAGATCCGGCTGTTGCTCTGCGGTTTCGGGTTCTGCAAATTGTGCAGCAGCCGGAGCGGGCTGTGGAGTTTTAGCCCCCGCAATAACTTTGTCTGCTTTTATAACCGCCCCTTCCCCAGCGTTTCCCATAACCGCTTCTGCCTGTTCCGCGCTCAGACCCAGGAACACTTGAAGCTGATTTATACCCGCTTCGCGGGGTATGTCTCCCTTCGATACGCTTTCGGCTATGGTTACAGCGGCCGCAATCTGGGCGCCGTTCAGGACGACTGAAGCAACCGGAGATTGTTGTGTAATTGCAGGATCTCCCTCTCCGGAAACCGGGACAGCACTTGGAACAGGAGTTTCATCAATATCTTCTTCTTGAAGATTGTATGTTTTTAACCAATACTGTTTGCTGAACTTGACTCCGGAATCGGTTAAAATCTTATCTCTTTCAGCGAGTGTTTTGTCAATGTCTTCATCTTCATAATATTCAAATTCAGGGACAGGTACATTGCCGAAGTTTAATTCTTTAATAAATCTTATAAGGGTTCTGAATACAGTGTGCACAATTCTCTTATCTCCCTTGGTGAGGGCAGTGAGCATATCACTATGACCTCCTGCGGCCGCATGGGTTGACTTGTCCTGGACTTCTGTAGTGAGCGTCTCAGTCAGGATTGCTTTGCTTATTTCGGAATTCATAAAATAGAGGAATCTTTCATAGACATCCACGCTTGAAGTTCTTGTAAATTCCAAAACATCCACGCTTCCGTCATCCGGGATTACTCCGACGGCATCCTGGATCATATCCTCAAGCGAATCTTTAAGTTTTGTGAATTGGTCTTTATCCTGCCCTTTGGGAAGCTTCCCTATGAGGTAAGGCATACCGAATTTTTCAGTAAATGTAACCCAGAACTTGATTCCGCCTCGCTTAAAAGCCACAGGCCAGAAGCATCTTGAAATGGTTTTTTCACCGTATGGGTTGCGGTAAGTTGGTTTGTGTCTTGCAATAATAAATTTATAAGGGGGGAGTTCAGTCCCTTCCAAGCTCAAGGGATCCTTGAGTCTGATCTGATTGCTGTCATTCCAGAAGAACCACTCTCTCGGTTTTTCTTCCACCCTTACCGGGAGTATTAAATTGTCCTTCACCTCCCAGATTATTTCAAACACCGTATAGCCGAAAAGTATGCTGTCAAGTATCTGTTCCGTAATGTCGTAAACATTGAGAGTATTGGTGAAGACTTCATTAAGGATGTCATATACCTTGTCATCGCTCTCTCCCCTGTCAAGCTGCCATTCGAGTTTAGCCACGTGGCATTTTCTCTGCTGTTCTACGCTGAAGAGGTGGGCATCGCTCCGGAGGTCATTGTAAACCGTAATGTCCTTCCCGAGTTTTACGAGTATCGGGTCGGGATCCGGCAAGCGGTTAAAGTATGTGAGGACTTTATCTATGCTTTGCCTGGTGGCGATTTCATTAATAAGTTCTTTACTAGCCATTTAATAATTCCTTAAGAATAATAGTTATTTAATAAAGCATCGAGGACTTGTCTCCTTCTTCGCCCTCCGCTGGCTACGATAATCTCCCCGCTTCCGGTTTTACCTGCATTGATAGCAAGGGCAAGAGCCCAGAACCGGTCTGCGTGTCCGGAGACTTCACTTTTGGCGACGTCAAAGCGGGCGTGATTACCGGCAGTTGAAATTTTTCTTACGCTGTGAAGATCTTCCCTGACTTCGTGACTGTCGGGGATTACAATGTTTTTATCTTCGAAAGTTATCAGGAGATTATATGCCAGTTCTTCCTTACTTTTGCCGGTGAACATAATATTTTCAACGGAATATTTACCAAAGGCAACCTGAGCTTCTTCGGCGAGTTGCATACCGATACCGGTTGCGTCTATACCTGCTCTTCTGAATTTAGGATGTTTGAGATATTCAAAGAGGATGTCCTTTTGGATTTTGAATGGAGTCTTTTCAAGAGTATGAACGAATCTGGTATAGAGCCGGGCGCCTATTTTCTCAACTCCCCATATAACGGTAAGGTCTTTTTTCCTGCCGATGTCAACTCCGATATAAAGCTCATTTTCAATTGTATCCAAGTCGTCAAGGAGGCACTCTCCTTCATTAGCGGTGATCAGATCATAGCTCAGGAAGGCAGTTGCTTCATCAACCGCAACGCAACAGTATTCCTCAAGCCAGGTGGTTTTATCAAAACTGTCTTCTTCCTCGCTCTTGAGCCATTCTTCACGCTCTTCCCGGGTGAGTTGTCTTCCCTTAATCTTGTCGGCAAGGCCTTCCGAGACCGCCTTAAAAATATCAACCGTATGAAGTGACCAACCGAGTTTTCCCTTTTTAACCTGGTCAGCAAATTTATAAAAAAGAGACTGCTGACCGTGATGAGTGGAGAGTATCCGAAGAGGGAACCCCCATGTAACAGCCGGTTTGGCGGCTTTCCAAAGTGCAACCGCATCACCATGAAATGCGAATTCGTCGAGAACGACTTTACCCCCCTTACTTCTGAAAGCTTTTGGATTGGAGCTCAGGGCGTTTATTCTTTTCCCGTTGGAGAATTCAATTGTGAAAGTCTTGATTGACTTATCACTTTCGAGGACTATTTCGCCAAGATCGCGGGCGCCTTTATCAAAAAGTTTTGCCCATTGTGCACAATAAATAATATACTCTTTAGCCGCAGACTCATCCGCGGAAGAGAACCATACGGATGGGACTTTTGCCGTTACGCAATCACGTACATCTTCATAAGCCTGGACATAAGTAGCACCGATACGGCGTGACTTTTCCCATATTTTAATTTTGCTTGTATCATTAAGCCATCGCGATTGATAAGGCAGAAAATACTTGTTCTCTTTCATTCGATTCCGAGAATATCCCGTTCAATTTGTTTAATAGTTTCTTCTTTGATTGCGGTGTTCTTAATTTCTTCTTCCGGTTCAAGCTGGATACCCTGGAAGAGTTTCATTGCTGAGACTGCCTTAACAATTGCGTAGATATTATGGGGTGTTGGGTTAGCCTTTGTCTCGCGTATGGCAGTCCTGACGATTTCGATGAGATCATCCTGAAGGTCTGATGTTGAGGTAATCCTTTTTCTTCTCTGATCTTCCCAGCTATGTTCCTTACACCAGTTAAAGAGAGTTTTACGGGCAACATTGCCTTTAAGCAGCTCTACAATTGCATCGAGGGAATAGCCTTCGATAAATAATCGCTTTGCCTCCTCATAAATAACCACGCTTTTCATAAGTTATAATCTCTTTTCAATCTGCATCCCAAAGTTCGCAATTCCCTCACCTCAAGTTGGAGTCCCCTGAAATCCTTAAGAAGCAAGAGAGCTTTTTCAAGTTCGAGATCTGCGAAGTCCCTGTAAGGATCAAGAAGTTCTCTAAGGGCAATCATATAATTTTCAGCTTTAAGCTCTGCGTCGCTAATTTGTTTTTCGCAGTCCGCAAGTCTTCCTTTTGCCATCAATAATTCATTGCTCATTCCCGTTCCCTTCCCTTTCCGATCAGGTCAATTTTCAGTTCTAACCGCGATAAGATTCCGATTAGGAGCTCCTTGTATTTCAGGTCTTGTTCCATATTGTAAAATAATTTGCGCATTGTCTCATTATTTTGCTTTGTAAAGTATTTGAAGGTAAAGAGCCATATTACGAAAACCGCGAGTTGGAGGCCGCCTCCGGTGAGCAGGGCAATGATCTCGGAATTAAGAATATTCATACATATTTTCCGTTTTTGTTAATATTGAGTTGTGCATACACTATGGTTTCTATTAAACACCAATTAAATTCATCCCAAATCAATTAACTTTTTTCAAAGGTCTCTTTGTATGCCTTTTAAATAAAAGTCGCTTAGAAACGATTATAGAACGTTTTGGCAAAAATAAAGGATTATTATGAAAATTCATTTTGAACCACTCAATTTGAGAGGAATTTCAAATTAGATAGTTTTGCGTATGTTTTTGATAAAAATTAAGAGAAGAAAAAATGAAAAAATGGTTTGCGATATTCAAGACCGGTACCCACACTAACTCAAAAGGGCAGACTCAGGAATATACCCCCGAGCATCTCGACAAGATTGTAAGTAATTACAAGCCTTCCGAGTATGAGGCTCCGATAGTCGTGGGCCACCCGAAAGAAAACGGACCGGCTTTTGGCTGGATCGAATCTCTGAAGCGAATTGGTAATGTGTTATACGCAAAACCCAAACAGGTGGTTGTTGAGTTTGCTGATGCTGTTAAAAAGGGGATGTATAAAAACAGATCGGTTGCCTTAAACCCCGATATGAGTTTGCGTCATGTTGGCTTTTTGGGAGCCGTTCCCCCGGCGGTAAAAGGACTTGGGGATATTGAGTTTAACGAAGAGAAGGATGCTGTTATAGAGTTTCAGGAACCCGAGGATGAATTTTCAGAATTATACCGGGAGAATGAGGCTAAGATAGCAGAGCTTGAGGAGAAGGTTGCAAAATTTGCAGGACTTGCAGAAGAGCTTGTAATCACAAAATCAGCACAGCAACAGGCGGAAGAAGAGCTTAACCGGTTGAGTTTAAGAATACGCACGGCTGAATTCCAGCAGTTCCTTAATGAGAGAATTGCATTTGGGAATCTGCTGCCGGCGCAGACTGAGTCTGCTTCGAAGATACTGGAGGCGCTTGCCGTTGTTGAACTGACTGAGAAGGACAACGCAAAAGTATTCGAGTTTTCGGACAAGACCGCGGCTGATCCGGTTAAACTTTTCAAAGAGTTTCTGGAGAATCAGCCAAAAATAATAGAGTTCAAGGAAGTTGCTAAGAATAAGATTGAGGAGAGAAAACTGACTCCAAGCGAAGTAATTGCAGATCAAATTAGAACCAACAATAAAGGATAAGAATATGTTAATAGGACAAATTTCCGCAAGCGATGCTGTGACTCAGCAAGTTGTTACAGCCGTGATTTCTAAAGCAAGCGTTTTAAGAAAAGCGCAGTTTTATAAAATGGTGGGGAGTGCTGAATACAGGCGCACAAAATCCACCGCAACCGGAGGCAAGACCAGGGCGATAGGCAGCGCATACGCAGCCAACCCACAGGCTCCTACATTTGCAAACCCGGCTTTAAAGATTGTGGGCGATAAAGTACAGGTTGACAGAGCTTACGAGAGAAGGGGCGGCGACATAGCTTCCGAAAGAGCTTTACAGCTTCTCAGCTTTGCCGAAGACCTCGGAAGAAAGTTTCAGGATTTATTTTTTAACGGAGACGCCGCTAATGACGCCACACAATTCGACGGCATAGTCAAACTTATGCCCGCAGCCCAAAAGATTACCCCAAACGCTAACGGGATCAACGTCACCCTTGGGAACAGCGATGCCGCTAAGGCAACGCAGCAAAAACTGATCGAACTCTTGCAGCTTTTGATCAAAAAGATTGATGGCGGAGCTGAGGTTCTCTATATGAACGGCACTCTCTGGAGCCGTCTGAGTACAATTGCAGCTTCTTTGATCACTTACCAGAAGAATGAATTCGGCTTGTTAATTCCGTACTTTGCCGGTGTCGGAATTGTAGACGTCGGTTATAGTCAGACGGGCGCTGATATTATCACGAATACCGAGACCTGTGGAAACAGCAATGATTGTACTTCTGTTTATGCTGCCCGCTTCGGCGAAGCGACCGATCTTACATTGCCCACAAACCTCGGGCTTGAGGTTAAGGACCTTGGGTTGATTGAAAACAATTATGAGCACAGCGTTGAAATGGATACTGCGATTGCGCTTCTTAACAGCAAATCAATCGCAAAAATTGAGGGGATCCGGATAGCAAGCTAATGTATTCCACAATTACAGAGATACTAAAAGACATCTCCCAGGATGAACTGTTGCGGCTCACGAATGATGAAAACAGTGAGCTTGACGAGATTGACCTGACTGACGAAGATGATGTATGTGCTGTAAGAGTTGTCGAGCAGATCAGAAGCGCAGACGAAGAAATTGATGGTTATCTCAGGAGTCGTTATACACTCCCCTTTACAACGACTCCCGGGAGACTCCTGTCGATTAGCAAGGACATTGCGATTTATAACTTATATAAACGGCGGTTCAGACTGGAACTGCCTGAAAGCATTGTGACTATATATAACAAACGAGTCTCCGAGCTTGAAAAGATTCAAAGGGGGATCATTAACCTGGACATTCCTTCTGAGGACGCTCCTGAAAGCGAGATAGTGATTAATAAATCTTACGCTGACCGGTTATTTCCTAAAGAGACTTTAGACCTCTATTAATATGGACATAATGACTGCTAAATTGACCATTATTGAGGCTCTTGAAACCGAGATTGGCAAGATCGAAGACGCTAAGGAAAGAGTTTTAGTTGAGCAACCGGTGTCAATTGAGAATTACAAGTTGAGTCACCCGAAAGGATCTCTGCTCGTTATATACCGGGGGAGCACTTTTGAAGACTCTCAATCAGAAAACTCAATTCTGCAGAACCGGAATATTGAAATCGGGGTGATAGCGGTCGTAAGGGCGTCGTATACGGGCAAGGCTGTTGAGGAATGGGTTCAACTTATAATAGATACTGTTAGCGGACTATGGATAAAAGAAAATTATAAACAGATATACGTATCCGATGATGAATTCTTGAAAGAAGAAAACGGAGTCTGGTGGTATGTGGTAACGGTCAGAGTGCCAACCCGATATTTAACACATAAGGAATTTTAATTAACACAATAAAGAAAAGGTAAAGAAATGAAAACACTATTTTTTTTAATGATCAGCGTTCTTGGGTTCGCGATAATCAGCAACGGCCAGATATTGACTCAGGTGGTTGACAATTATGATGATGGCTTCAAATCGGTGACCGTCCAAGGGACATTAAGCGGAACTGATACGCTCTATACTTCCGGATTTAAGTTGTCCGGAACTTCTAAAGTTTTTGATGTATTCGCTATAGGAAGCCAGACTCACGACTCTGTTAAGGTTAAGCTGGTCAGACAAGTAAGTTATTTCGGTTCAACATTTGTTACGGAAACCACCATTGGAACCGATTCGGTATTAACTCAGAAAGCGTGGGCCGACACCAGTACATATTATAACGTTCAGCACAGGATAGCAATAATTGGAGTCACAGGTAACGGGTACAGGTCTGCTTTCACATTTAAAGTAAGTGCTAAAAGAGACAATTAAATTCCCCCAAATGATAGTTAGTTACCTGCCGGATAAGCTTTTAGCCCCGGCAGGTTTTAATTAAAGGAAGCAATGAAACCAAAAGATTTTTATTTGAAGTATGTTGAATATGCCAAAGCAAATGAAGAAGCTACGGGAGTCCCTTATCTGGTCTGCTTGGCACAAGCCGCTCTCGAAAGTGCCTGGGGTTCTAAAGCTCCTGAGAACAATTTTTTCGGTATTAAAGCGGGCAAGAACTGGAAAGGGAGTACGCAAATCTTAAAAACAAAGGAATTTCTTAACGGTCAGATGGTTTCTGTTAAGGACTATTTCCGGGCTTATGATACCCCTCTGGAGTGCTTCCGTGATTATGCCGATCTGATTAAGAGAAGATGGCCAAAAGCTTTTCTAAAGAAAACTCCGGAAGATTTTATTTCCAGCATACAGAATGAGCACGTTTATAAATACGCGACCGACCCCAATTATGTGGGGAAGGTGATAACAATCATTAATAAATTAAGAGAGTACAAATTATGACACGCATAGAATTAGACGCCCAGCCAAAACCTTTGGAATTTCAGTCCATGACCTTAGACATACCCAAGGAGATAAAAGGGCTTATCCTCGACACTCCGGAAGACGTTAAAATAGGTATTGACGAGACCAAAGACGTCCTTCTTTTTGCAGTTCTTTTTGCAAACGCAATCAATAAAACCTTTGCTGACGGGAAAGTCACTCTGGCAGATCTACCCAACTTCTTCAACGTGGTTCTTAAGCTTCCGGCTGCCCTTAACGGCATAAATAAAGTACCTTCGGAAATTAATGATCTGGACGAAAACGAACTAAAAACCCTTCTGCAAATTGTTAAGGACAATCTCGGATTACAAACCGATCAGGTTAAGGTTGTGCTGCAGAAGTCACTCGATTTCGTGTTCGCAGCGTACAATTTAATTATTGCTATCAGAACTAGCTAAACAGGGTTTAAAGCGCCCCATTAAATGAAAAAATACTTAAACAAAATATGGACATTCTTCGAAGGTAATAAGCGTAGAATTGCTATGCTTGGTGCTTTCGTTGCTCAGATTACCCCTGAATATACAGTCGCCTATCAAATTGGACAGGGTATATTCTTACTATTCGCAAGTGCTGACTTGCTCCAGTATTCTAACACAAAATTTATTCAATTGACGAAAGGTAAATAATATGCCAGACATTATCCCCAATATAACTAAAGACAAAACCCGCATGTTAAAGGGTGTAACGGACGTTTACATTCGCGACGACGCCTGGGCAGGCTCAACCGGATGGGCGGGCTCTCTCCTCATTCCCAAATCCGGAGTCGCTGTTGAAATGAAACCAAGACTGTCAGAACTCGTAGACGGCAGCAAGCTCCTTCTGGGTTATGACTGCTCGGTCACAATCGAAACATTTCAGTATTTCTCCCTTTTTGAAATCCAGAAGCTGGTAAACAAAGTCTGCACCATCATGCTTAAAGGAATGGACACTTATATCATGTCAGTCCTCCTTAATCTCGAAGTAACGGCTACCCCCGGTGACGACAAATCCTCTATCAAGCTTACCGGGAACAAATATGTTGAAGCTGACAGGATAATCGAATTTCTAAATCCGAGTCCGTGGGGCAGCTGGTCTGACTTCTGGGCTCTTCCGGGGAACCCTACCTCACTCCCGAGTGAAGGCATCCCCGCGGCCACGGAATTCTCTTACGCTTATAAATTGCGCACTAACGAGCCACTTGTTAAATATATTATGCCTGGTGCTCCAACAGCAGAAGATGACATTACTGAAATAAAGCTTACACTTGTGGACCGGAACCTTGATCCAATTGAAAGAGAGCCCTCTAATGTGGTACTTACAAAAACTACAGGGACTGGAACCGTCACCATCGCTGACACAAAGTATGAAATTATTCTTGAAACCGGGCTCTATAAGTTATACTTCACGGATGCCACCGGCGGAGAAGCACATCTTGGCGAAACATTAACAGTCTCATTTGATTTATAGTGATTACATGGACGAAATCAAAAACAAAATCTACAATATAGCCGGGTTAAACGCCCGGCTAAGAAACATTAAACTTAAAGAAGCTCCGCGGGTCAATGCTCTAATAAAGCTCTCACTGGTAGCAGAGGGTGACTCGCTTAATGTTGCGACGCACTTTAAGCAAGAAGACCTGTTTGAATTATTATCTCTGATTCTCGAACCGATGGATCCTGTTGATGTAATTGATGTCAACGAAATTGATGAGGCGGTTGCTGTTGAAGTGGTCGCTGATTTTTTTTATACGAAAATAAGTTCATCACAGCGTTCAACGCTCGCTTTGCGCAGCTTAACTGCAGAGCTACGGACGCCATTGAAGAAGCAAGACGATTAAAGAAATATTCCGCAGACTATTTCTTTCCGAAAATTAGGACTAATGATCTGCGGGATATTGTATACGAACTTACCGATGGTGATATTTCTAAAAAAGAGGCTGTCTTGAATACAGAAAGAAATTGGGTTTATGAGTGGCTTTATATAAAAAGAGTGGAAGAGCTAAACAAACTGCTCGACAATAATGCGTTCCAAGCCTCTCTTTAGTCGCGCCAATGCTTCTCTAAATAGCTGTTGTCACACGGAGATATTTTATTAACGATATATTTGTTTATCGCCCAAACCATTGGGATAAGAATCATCCAAAAAAGAATACACTCAATTGTTGTCATAATTAATCTAAGATTATATGCAAATATAACAAAATAATGTCACAAATCAAGCTAACAATAGTAATAGATGGGAAGGAAGCTCTCACTACTCTTGACGCAACTCAGAAAGAGATCGATGAGCTGATAGCGTCTTTCAAAAAGACAAAGGACAGCGGTACCGGTGTCGGTGCCGGTTTAGTCGATGGGCTAACAAATGCACGAAATGCTATGCAGGGCTTCCAGGAGGTATACGGCGTAATCTCCGACGTATTCGGAACACCCTTCACCTTGGCTCTTGATGCCGAGCAAGCTCAAATTAGCTTCGAAGTGATGTTGGGAAGCGCCGAGGCTGCTAAGATCATGCTTTCGGATCTCAAGACATTTGCTGCAGTCACACCTTTTGAATTTCCCGATATTAGCAAAAACGCTCAACTCCTTCTTAACTTCGGAATAGAGGCTAATAATATTATTCCGTACCTGAAGATGCTCGGAGATGTTAGCGGTGGCAATGCAGAGAAGCTATCTTCTCTTTCCCTTGTATTTGCCCAGGTTGCTTCGAGTGGCAAGCTTATGGGCGGCGACCTCTTACAGATGATTGGGGCAGGATTTAACCCTTTACAGGTTATGTCAGAAAAAACCGGGAAATCTATGGGAGAACTCAAAGATGAAGTCTCAGCCGGACGGATTTCCTTTGATCTTGTTAAGGAGGCTTTCATCGGTGCAACCAGCGAAGGAGGCAGGTTCTTTGGTATGATGGACAAACAAAGTGCATCCGGCGCCGGTCTACTCTCCACGCTTAGCGATAATATCGGTGTTATGCAGACTGCTTTTGGAAGCGCTCTAAACTTTGGGATTAGCCCCATAGTTATAGCCGTCTCTAATTTTATTGGTAAAATTAATCAAGTCTCGCCAGCGTTGGGAGGCGTGATAGCAGGAGCCGGCGCCCTCACAACAGCGCTTATGCTCCTACAGGTAACAGGACTTAAAGCCAATCTTGCCGGTCTTGTCCCCATGATAATAAATACCACCACACTAAGAGCCGCGATGCAGACTGCTTCACTTCAAATGAACCTTGCTTCCATGTCCGGTCAGGTTTTTGCAGGGAAAATGGCTGCCGCGTCTATTGCAGTCAAGGGCTTTTTTGCCTCGCTTGGTCCCATCGGCTGGGTGAGTCTGGCCGTTGGTGCTCTGGCAACGGCTTTCTCCTTATTCGGAGACAGCGCCGAAGAAGTTAATCAGGAAATGTCCGAAACAGAAAAAGACCTTCGTCTTAACCAGAGAGAATTTCAATCCCTTACTGACAAACTTCAAGACAATAATCTTAAAAATGACGAAAGAAAACGCATTCTGGATGAAATTAACCAAAAATATCCGGGCTATCTTGGGAATATTAACCTCGAGAAAACATCGAACGAAGAACTCTCAGCGTCAATTAAAAAGATCAATGGCCTTTACATAAAAAAAATGGACTTGCAAATATTAGAGGATAAATTAAGAGAAGCAAGAGGGAAACAACTCGACTCTGAAGAAAAAATGAAGAATATCGGGGGCCCCAGTTTCTGGGATTATGTTAAAGGGAGTGTCACAAAGCAAATATCAAATTCGGCTTTTGATGAGGAATTACAAAACTACAAAACGGCAGCAAAGGAGGTCGAGAGTATTACAAAGCGAATGGATGTGCTTGCTAAGGATCTAGACAAAACACCCTCTCCTATTGTTAACGACACATCTGTGGGAGCTTACACTAACAAGCTTAAAAAAGAAATTGAAGCCTTAAATGGCGAATATGACAAACTCGACATAACAGATAAAGCGGGACAGTCCAGAGTGCTAAACCTTATTAAATCTACTCAGAAAGAACTTGACTCATTATCGGGGAAAACGAAAACATCTTCCTCCACCTCCAAGTCTATAGATGACCTAAAAAAATATTATGACCAGGTGAAGTTCGCTGACTCAAACTATTACGATTTTAGAAAAAAATTGATGGACGAAGAAATCACTTCTTTTAAGAAGAGTCTTGGAGATAAATTTAACGAAACAACGTTTAGAATTAACAAAGAGAAAGCTCTCCAGAGTGAATATTTCGAATGGATAAAGAAAAATAATCCTCTGTTGAACGAACTTTTGAGTCCGCAAGGAGAGCTTCCGAAAGCGCAGTTGCCGATGTCTTTTCAATCTTTTGGCAATGGTCCCCTGCCTTATGTCCCTGAAGTTGAGTTACCCGTTCCCGTGTCTGAAACAACACAGCAAATAGTTGATCACTGGGCGTCTAAAAGCAAACTAATGGAGAGCATTACAGATAATTCAGTGAATATGATTGCGGAAATGTTTGGACAATTACGCATCAGAGTTAAAGATGACGCTGATTTTATGACTGTGGCCTTTGCTAATTTTGGCAATGCTGTGCTACAAACCCTGCAAAAGATGGTAGCTGAATGGATAGTGTTAAACGTAATTGTCGCTGGTTTCTCCGCCCTCACTGGTGGCGCCACTAGCTTTTTGGGTGGTTTATTCGGAAAGATCTCTCCCATCGGGGGCGGTTCATTCGAGATTCCAACCATAGCCGGTGCTGCATCCGGCGCTATTGTCACACGCCCAACTCTCATGATGGTCGGCGAAGGAAGTGAATCAGAAGGAGTTTTCCCCCTATCCTATCTTACAAAATTTTATGCTAATAACCAGCGTGCCCCTCAACCCATTAATATTAATCTTTCCGGGAAAATGGATATGAGTTTTAATAAGCTTAGAATGCGCCTTGATCAATTAGAAAGGAATGTCCTAAACTATGGCTAAACTCCTAATAGTATTCGAGTCTGACGGAAGCAACCACAGAATGCTGCTTCCGACCGGAGAGAGATGTAAACTCACCATTTCTTTTGATTATAATAATCATATAGACACGATTATCACCGCCTCTTCTGTTGGATGTTATATAACAAATCTTGGTGAAATTGATACATCCTATGAGATGAAAAATCTTCTTATCGTTCCCTCGTTCTTTACCTTCACCGTGCTTGACTCTAAAGACTTCCTTACTAAGATATTCTTCAACGAAGGCGGGCAATACGCCCCGCATGTCTTAAGCAAAGAGGCGGAAGTTACCCTCCAAATTCTTAATAACCAGGTTTTTGTTAATGAATTTACCGGTAAAATTAAGCTCGATGAACTCGAATACCCCGAAGCCGAAAAAACCTTTGAATTCAAAGCTGCACCCTCAACCAATATTCTCAATGAAACAAAACTATTCGATCTTGACGGTAATCCGACGAATCCGTTGGGCTATTCAACTTATGACCAGCCTGAACTTCTTAAAGATTTGATAGAAAAGATTTACCGTAAAGTAGACCCAAACGCCTCTCTTAACATTAATCATCACTGGCTGTTTCATTATGAGTTTGGGTCTTATAATTATTTCAACGGGTCGATTGAAAACGTCAACGTTAATATCAGCAAGATCTTCCAAGATAAAAGCTATGGATTTGAAACCCTGGCTGACGTTCTGAGAAGTCTTGCTAACAGTTTTTGTTGTATTACGGGAGTCGAAAAAAGTGAATATCCCTTTTTTCTCCCATTCCACAGTCCGGCTCAATCTCTTCCTGTCGGAAATAAAGTCATCTCAATTTTAAGAACATTTAAGTCATTACCCATCCAATATGTTAGAGTAACTGTTGAACCCCCGACTAATCAATCCCCCTATATTTGGGAAGCAGGTGTTTATACTGATATTAAAGACAAGACCATTGAAGTTAAAACACCAGTTGTGACAGACGCTCAAGGCCCCACCGGCCAAGGCAATTGGCACTCTAATCTTTGGCTGGTTACAAATCAGGGAATGACTCTATGTTTTGCAATTAAGGATCCCGATATTGTTTATTCCCCATGCAATTCCTGGTATGACTTTACACAGCTCGGAGGGGACTCCAACTTTGTTCCTAACGGCCGGCTTATAGCCGATTATTGGTTAAAACACAGAGGTGGTGAAACAACTTCTATCTTTTATGTTATTAAACTCGTTGGAACCGACTTTTCTATTACTAATAATTATGTAATCGATGGAAAAAAGTACCGACCTTTCAAAATTGTTCGCAATCTTCAGGAGGGGTATACAGAGTTAGAGGCCATACTTCTTAACACAACTGTACCCGCTTCTCCGGGTCTTAACAATCCCAGCGTGCTCTCAGATAAATTCCTATCAGGAAAAATATTGGGAGAAATTCCTCTTTCTACCGAAAGCCTCTCTTTTACAACCCGAAAACTCTTTCAATCCGCCTCTACCGAACTCTACCTTAATGGTATGAGGCTTACACTAAACGAGGATTATACAGAATCCAACAACAACACAATCACGTTTATCCAGGCGATACCGCCCGAATCAAACGTTCTCATAAATTATCAAATTCTTTAGGAGCAAATCATGGCAATTACAAAAATTTCTATCCCTAATCAAGTTAAAATCGTTGCAGACCTTGATTTTAACGCAAAAAAAATCACTAATCTCGCAGAACCTTCATTAGCCCAGGATGCGGCAACTAAGAATTACGTGGATACCGTAGCTCAGGGCCTAAGGGTAAAAGCCGCAGTTCGTGCCGCTACAGTCGGAACTATTACTCTCTCAGGTGCTCAAACGATAGACGGGGTTGTCCTCACCGCCGGCAATAGAGTGTTAGTTAAAAATCAAACAACCTCCAGCCAAAACGGTATATATGCCGTTGCCACCGGTGCATGGACGAGAACCTCTGATGCCGACTCTTGGGATCAGCTGACTTCCGCATTTGTTTTCGTTGAAAGCGGTTCTACACAGGCTGACACAGGGTGGGTCTGTACGGTTGATACCGGCGCAGCGGTTTTGGAGACTACCACAATTACGTGGGTACAATTCAGTGGTGCCGGAAGCTATACCGCAGGCACAGGACTGACTCTTGCTGGTACTGCTTTTGCTCTCGACACCGCAAGAGTGGCTACCGGTTCAATTAATGGTTTGATGAGTAGCTCAGATTTTACCAAGCTCTCGGGGATCGCCTCCGGTGCGGAAGTCAACCAACTGGCATATTCTGCTATTACAATTAATGGTGCCGGAAGCATGGGCGCTTCCACTAAAACCGATACTTTCAATATTACTAATGGTAACGGAATAACCCTAACCGGGGGCACGCGCACCGTCGCTATTGGGCTTAATGTTGATACCTCCTTAGATATTAGTACCTCCACTCTAAAAATCAAAGCAGGGGGAGTTTTAGAAGCTCATATTGGTACCGGAGCAGTTACTACGGATAAAATAGGGGCTGGCGCTATCACTGAGGCCAAAATTAATAGCAGTGCGTTAAGCACTACCGGTGGTCTCTCCGGAGGTTCGGGAACAAAGTTAAGCGTGAATATCGGTAGCGGCCTTACAATGTCTACTAACACTATAATTGTAAACAAAACAAATGTTGCTTTCCTGGCCGACATGATTGAACAATCTTATACCGCAACAGAAGGGCAGACGACATTCTCTCTAACGGCGGCTAATACGGGCGAATTAGCTGTGGAAGGAACTCTTAGAATTGGTATGTTCAATGTGTTCCATAATGGGATAAAACTTAGATACACAGAAGATTATACTAAGCCATCGGGTACTAGCGTGCTATTGGTTTCCGCCGCTAAGGCGGGCGATAACGTAATTATTCAGTATTATAGGGGATAAAAATGGCCCGCACGCAGGTTAAAAGCAATAACATTCTGGATGGCGGTATAACTATTGACGATCTCTGCACCAATATTTCGGGCAAATCTGTTATTACAAAACTTGCTTTGCGTTCCGATTCTAATATGCAGGGCCTCAGTTGTACGGGGGCCGATTCTGGAACAGGCGTGGTCTCAATTGGTGTCAGTGCTAACCCAACTTTCGCTTCTGTTGCCATCGGAGAATATCCTGCGCTTTCGGAAGTTATTTTCTCTGCGGTAACCCAGGGTAATATCCTTAAGTGTGGTGTTGATAACAGCCTCTCTGCTTCAGCTATGTTCGAACTTCCAGAACCAATTTATAGTTTTCAAATTGGAATTGGAACTCAGCAACCTGATTATCATTGGCACTTGTTTACTACTGATTCTTTCTCCGGAGTTTGTATTCAAAATATCAATATGGATCAAGCTGGATTTTCTACACTTATGTTAGATACGTCTGCTGGTTGTCTCTATTCTTATTTTTTTGATGAGTTTTATGGCTCTTCCTTATTAAGACACCTTCCCGCCTGCGGGGTCATCGAAAGTACTGGAATCAATGGGCTTAACATAAACACATCTAACCCATACGGCGACGCCGCTATACGATTTTTTGTTATGGGGGACAACCTGCTTTTAAGGATGAATTTAACATCTGTTAGCATTTGGCGGAAGTTGGAGATCTACGCGAACGGCTATTCTCCGATATATGTGAATAATCAACTGCTTTGCGTAAATGTCAATGCTGATCTATTAGACGGCTTGCACAGTCATGATTTTATTAAATGGCGTGGGGCAAGCGAAACGGAACCCAGCAATCCTGCTGACGGTGATATGTATTATGACCCAACCCAGAAAGCGGCTTTTCTTTTTTTGGGGGATGGATGGTGTCCTCTTTAACCAATTCAATATAAACTAACAAGAAAGCATAAACATGAAAATCAAATTAAAGGAACTTCTTGCTGCCAAAGAATTAATAACCAAATTAGGAACTTCGAATATCTTCCCAATGAAGTTGTGTTATCGTCTTTTTAGATTAGTTAAAGATGTTAATAGAGAATTGGAAACCTTTGAAGAAGCGAGGGCTAATACTGTGAAAAAATATGGTGAGGAAGATACGTCCGGAAGTGTTCGGGTGATGCCGAAGAATCTCGGGATATTCACAATAGAAATGCGGTCACTTTTAGAAGAAGAAGTTGAGGTATTTAATTTAGACCTATCACTCAATGAACTGGAAGAAATCATAAAAATTGCGCAAGATAAAAAAGAATTAAATAACAATTTCTTGACTGCGATAGATCTTCTCAATTTAGAGACATTTTTGTCAAACAAGGAGTAACTTTTCGGCACATAATTTAATAGTGTTCAAATCCTGTAGTTTTCTTATATTTATAAGTAGGATAATCGTGGTTTAATGCCCCTTTAAAAATCTCAAACCAAAAGATAAAAAATCTCAAACTAAAAGCGAAGTTATACCCTTCTTCCTCCCATCTCCCTCCCATCTCCCTCCCATCTTCCTCCCATCTTCTTCCCATCTTCTTCCCATCTTCCTCCCATCTTCCTCCCTTCATCCTACCATTCTCTACCTTTCACCGCTGACCTTGAACAAGGATTTTTAAGTAAAAATTATAAAAAAGGGGGAAAATGGAAAATAGTCAAAAAATTTTGACTATAGTCAAAATCACTTTTGAAATTTGTACAAGGTTAAGTGATTAAAAATAAAGGAGTTAAAAAAAATAGTCAATATAGTCAAGCTTTTTTATATATTATATATATATAAGGGGTATATGGAAAGGAGAAAATTTTTGACTATAAAAAGAATAGAAAAGAGGGGTACAATGCTCAAGCCCTACGGGAGCACGGGTCGAAAGCCGTACGGAAGCCGTAAATAGTCAAAAAAGCATAGTCAAAAAAAAAAATAGTGGCGAAAACAGCGAAAAAACGCGGCATAAAATTTTGACTATAACCAAAAAATTTTGACTATTCCAAAGTAATTAGGAATTATCCCGCCCAAGTCGGGACCACCGCCCAGGCGGGGCAGGCAGGTGAAGGACAAAGGTAGAATCCCTAAATCCCAATTATTAATTATTTGTTACTGTGTTCTATTCCTCAACAAATCAACACCTCAATAAAAATCCTTTCCCAACATTCCACCATTCCATTTTTCCAACATTCCTTTAATCCTACGAATCCTAATTCAGACAACTTTCCAATTTTCCAATTTCCCTCCTCCGGGTCTGATTCCTCCGTTCCTCTGTTCAACCGTTCCGGGGAAATATTTTTTATTATTTTGGGATGTTAAAATAATAATTTATATTTTATTATTGATTCTATGTTTTTCTGCAACGGTAAAACATTTCTTTCCTGTGTGCGTTTATTTTATTGCCGTGTCCCGGCGAGTTGATTTTTATCTATCTCAGGAGTTAGTTATGATCGGAATTATTTCAAATCGTTTATATTTCAGGAGTTATCTTCTCTTTTTATTTTTTTTACTTTCAACCCCATCCCTGATCGGGCAAACTACTGTTACTGTGGGAACCCAGCTCTTAACCAGCGGGGCATCAGGCATATCCCCTTACAATTATTATGACAAAAGCCGCAGGGTCCAATTCGTTTATACGGCATCTGAAATTCTTGCTGCCGGAGGGTTTGCCGGGAGTATTATTTCTATGGCTTTTGATGTTTCCCAGATAAACGGGGGAGACTTATCCAATTATACAGTAAAAATGGGTCACACTACCGCTACTGATGCTTCCAGCCATAATACTGCTACATTAACTACTGTTAAGAATACACATACTCTTATTCCCGGTTCAACCGGATGGAGAACGATTACATTTGATACCGGTTTCCCCTGGAACGGGACAGACAATCTTCTTTTAGATATCTGCTGGGGAGTTAACGCGGGAAGCGGTTCAAACGGACAGGTTTGGCTTTACAACTCTTCATCAAATCAGATGAGAGGGATTGCGAATTCGTTAAACAATATGTGTGATATTACTACTAATTCTACGACGATTGGAAAACCCAGAGCGCAATTCACAATCAGCCTTCTCAATATGTCGGTTCTGTCACATACAACGGAACAGGGGAGCACAACTCATGTTTTCAAAGGCTCAACAAAACAAGAAATTATACGACTGAAGATTGTGACGCAGGGTTCGGTGAGTCCAATTAGCGTGACAAGTGTTGTTTTTAATACTGCCGGGTCAACTGCTGCAGCGGATTTAAGTTCAGCTAAGGTCTTTTATACTACATCAACAACTTTCTCGGATGCGGTCCAGTTTGGTTCTGCGATAAGTTCACCAAGCGGAAGCATGACATTCAACGGTTCGCGGGCAATGTCCTGGGGGGATAATTATTTCTGGCTGGCTTATGATATAAGCTCATCCGTAACTGAATATCACGTTGCAGACGGGACATGCACCAGTTATCAGCTTGGTTCGCTCAAATCTTATAGTCCTCCGATAACTGATCCTGCCGGTTCCAGGGTTATAAGAAGCCCTTTAAGCGGTGCATATACAATTAATCCTGTCGGAAGCGGGACACGGAACTACACGACTTTTGCGTCGGCGGTTGCCGACTTAAATCTTGTGGGGATTTCCGCATCGGTAATTTTTAATGTTGCCGCTGATAAAACTTTCAATGAAAACCCCTTGACTATAACAGTAACCGGAATTTCGGGAAGAACCATAACTTTTCAGAAAAGCGGCACCGGTGCAAAACCGATAATTAATTTCACCGCTCCCGGTTCAGGTCTGGAGGATTCCGGATTTGAATTATCCGGGGGCGATTACTTCATTTTTGACGGTCTGGATGTCAGGGATGCCGGAACAACATCCGCGGACTATCTTGAGAACGGATTTTTTCTCTCTGCATCAGAAACAGACGGATGTCAATACAATATTATTAAAAACTGTAATATCAACATGACAAAAACCTACGGAAATTCACGGGGTGTGCATACACAGGTTAGCTATACTCCTTCCGGTGCCTCATCTATGAATAGTAACAATAAGTTCTATAACAATTACATACAGGACTGCTATATAGGATATGATCTGGGAGGTTATCCGACGGCAGGATATCCTTATTACCGCGATACCGGGAATGAGATTGGAATTGACGGGGGGACGAGCACTGTAACTGATATAGCTTCCGCCGGAATTTTTTTTGAGGCACAGGACAATCTGAAAATATTCAATACGGAAATCAGCAATATATCAGGGTCGGGAATACTAAAGGGGATTTTTTCTGAGGACGGTAGTAAAACAGTGGAAATTTATAATAACAACATTAATACTATTAGTGCAACAAGCAATTCTTACGGAGTATATATCTGGGCTTCTTCTTCTTCGGACGTAATAAATAAAATATACAACAACACATTTTCCGGTTTCACATCCACTGCCGGATTTTACGGCGTATATGTCACAGTTGGCGCTACTGATTTCTATTCGAATACTGTTACCGGCATTAGCGGAAGCGGAGGAAGCGTATATGGAGCTTATCTGCCCGGAAACGGAACAAATAATATTTATAAAAATAAAATTTACAATATAAGCTATACGGGAAGTTCCTCCGGCACTGTTGATGGTTTATCGGTTGGCGGCTCCGGTACTAACAGTATTTATAACAATTTTATTTATGATATAAAAGCCACATCATCAACAGCAATCCCGGGAACAAGGGGTATCACTATTACCAACGGTACTGCAAATTATATTTTTAACAATACCGTTTTTCTGAATTACACATCTGCTGTTGCCGGCAATCAGAGCGCGGCTTTGTATTTAAGTATAGGTACTTTTGATCTTAGAAACAATATACTCGTTAACAAAACAAATGTGACAACGGGGACTCGGGCAGTCTGCATATACAGGACATCGACAAGTCTCACCGGTTTTTCAACCAATTCGAATAATAATATATACTATGCCGGAACACCCGGGACAAAGAACCTGATTTTCTATGACGGGACTAATTCAGACCAGACTCTTGCCGCATATAAAACAAGGATGTCAACAAGGGATCAAGGTGCAATGACGGAAGATGTTCCGTTCATTTCCTCTGCCGAAGTAATTAATCCGCATATTCAAACTGATGTCGAGACCCAGGTTGAGAGCAGGGGAATGAGGATTACAACACCTTTTGCAGTCACGGATGATTACGACGGTACGATAAGAGCACTTGAAACAGGATATGCAGGAACCGGAACCGCACCCGACGTTGGGGCGGATGAGGGGGAATTCAAGCTTTATGATATTACTCCGCCGTCAATCTCTTACACCCTTTTGGGAAATGTTCCCAATAGTTCCAACAGGACTCTTGAGAATGTAATAATTACTGATGAAAGCGGCGTGAACATTACTGCCGGAACAAGGCCAAGAATTTATTATAAGCGCGATTTTGATGATAATGCCTATAATGACAACACATCCACTACTCCGGGATGGAAATATACTGAATCAACAACGGGGAGTTCCCCTTTCACTTTCACGATAGACTACAGCAAGCTAAACGGAGGACTGGGAGCACTTCCGGGAGTGTATGTCCAGTACTATGTCGTGGCACAAGACCTTTCGGTCTCGCATAACGTCGGGATAAATTCGGGCACTTTTGCGGCAACTCCTTCAACGGTAACCCTGACTTCAGCAGCTTTTCCTGTTACCGGGACTATCAACAGTTATGCTATAGGAACTTATATCGCAGGGACTGTAACTGTTGGAACCGGCGGGACTTACCCCTCGCTTACAGGATATGGCGGATTATTCCAAAACATTAATATAGGGGAAGTTAGCGGGAATATTACTGCAAAAATCAAAAGCAATATTACTGAACCGGGGACTTACACTCTTAATCAATGGGTTGAAGAAGGAGCCGGCAATTACACTTTGACAATTCAACCTGACGGGAGCACGCTAAGGATTTTATCAGGGAGCATTGCTGACGGGCTCTTTTTCCTCAATGGTGCCGACAGGGTAACTATTGACGGAAGAGACGGAACCAACTCTTTACTCGGGGGGCAGTACCTTAAATTGGTCAATTCAGATTCCCTGGGGCATACTTTAATCTTCAAGAATGATGCTACCTCTAATACTGTAAGGAATTGTATTATTGAAGGAAGTGCAAACGCAGATGGGGTTATAAGCTTTTTGACCGGGGTAACTTCCGGAAATGATTTTAATTTGATAACCGGCTGCCAGGTGCGCGATCTGAGCAGCGGGCTTGGCGTTCCTCTAACTCTTATTTATTCGCGGGGTTCTTCTCCGATTGACTCGGTTATCTGGAATTCGGGTAACAGTCTGACAAATAATGAGATTTTTTATTTTTCCTTTATCGGAGTCTGGATTCACAGTTTCGGAAACAAAAACTGGACCGTTTCCGGGAATACAGTTTACAACAGATCAGATATTTCTTCTTCTACAACTCGTCTTGTGGGTATCTTTTTTAACGGTGAAGGAACAAATCTTGTTAGCGGGAACACTATTCGCGACCTGATGACAGCGACTAATTCAATTTATAATGGCATCAGGCTTGACCGGGCATACAGCACTACTGTCTCCGGAAACAGGCTTTATAATTTCCCTTCCGTGGGAGAATTGAACGGAATTCTTTTCTGGGGGGATTTACAGTACGGCATTACTGTTGCGAATAATCAGATTTCAATAATTCCGTCCGGTTCAACTTCACAATGGATTGTCGGCATCAGGGATTCGTCTAATTATGCAGATACTGCCAAAGTTTATTATAATTCGGTATACATTGGAGGAACCGCAACAGGATTAAGCTCCTGGGCTTTCAGCAGAGGCACCGGTGTTCCCTCTGTTGATATACTAAGGAATAATATTTTTTACAACGACAGGACAGGGGGAGGCGGAAATCATTTTGCGATAGGCGATAAGTCAAACGGATCGGGGGCATTCAGTGTGTCGAACAATCTTTATATCGGAACAGGTTCAACGGCTAATCAGTTTATGGACAGAGGGACTGATATGTATGGCACTCCCGAAACTTTTGAAGCCTGGAAAACAGCAAAGGGGGATAATACTTCCTACGGTATTACCGCTTCAGGATTAACTGCAACGAATCTCTTCAATGATATTTCAACTGGTGATTTGGACATAAAATCAGCTAATTCCGAAAGCTGGTTTGTGAACGGAAAAGGAACACAGCTTGCAGGATTCCCGGATGATTACGGAGCTGCCGGAGTAAGGAGCGTTACAGTGGCAGGGGGGATGACTGATATCGGTTCGGATGAGTTTACTCCGGACGGGGATCCCTCTTCAGTAATAGTCAATCCTTCCGTAGGATCGAATATTATCTATTTAAACGGAAGGAAACTCGGGACTATTACTTTTGCACCGGTGGATGCAACGCTGCCGGCTTCTCTTGATATAAAATATTATTCAGGAGTAACTCCGCCCGGTTCCCTTAACGGTAAATATGCAAAGGCTTACTGGGTTGTGAATGCGACAGGGGGAAGCGGATATTCCTATGACCTGGTTCTGAATTATGATACCGCAATGATTGGGACAATAGAAGGGGAAAATAATATAAGACTGGCAAAAAGAACGGGAGGTGTCTGGTCACATTTCCCGGGTTCGGTTGTCAACACAACAGAGAAAACAGTAACAATGACGGGACTTACTTCTTTCTCAGAATTTACATTAAGCGATAACAACAATCCGCTCCCGGTGGAGCTGACTTCGTTCAGTGCATCAGTTAAGAGCGGAGTTGCTGCGCTTAAGTGGACTACTGCTACGGAAGTAAATAATTACGGGTTCGAAATTCAGAAGTCGGAAGCCGGAAGTCAGAATTCAGAATGGAAAACAGTTGGTTTTGTACCCGGTTCAGGAAACAGCAATTCGGTGAAAGAGTATTCGTTTGCCGATGATAAATTATCTGTCGGGAAGTGCCTATACAGGCTGAAGCAAATTGACAACGGGGGAGGTTTTACATACAGTGAAGAAGTTGAAACTGAGTATCTGCTCCCTACTGTATTCAATATGAGCCAGAACTATCCGAATCCGTTTAATCCGTCAACTACCATAAGATATCAACTGCCGGTAAATACACATGTAACTCTTAAAATATTCGATATAATCGGTAACGAAGTCGCTACTTTAGTAAATGAGGAACAACAACCTGGTTTTTATAATTCACAATTTACAATTCATAATTCACAATTATCAAGTGGTGTTTACCTCTACCGATTACAAGCGGGTGATTTTGTTAGCACTAAGAAGTTACTTTTAATGAAATAGCCCCACCCCCAAATCCCCTCTCCAAAAAAGGAGAGGGATTGGGATTTTTATTGCGTAGTTTTGCAATATATTTGGAATATGTTTATGAAATTTAGTTTAGCTGTATTCTGTTTTCTATCTCTTATTCTTTGTGTACCTGCTGATGCACAGGATAATTCAATTCGTCTTCAACCGGAAAATGTAAATGTATCGAATATATATTCCTACGGCTACGATAGTCTCATGGCTCAACTTAATAAGTGGCGGCAGAATCCATACATAGTGATCGATTCAATTGGCAGGAGTGTGCAGGGACGAACTGTCTGGATGCTTTCTATTAAAGGAGAACAAAATCATACCCTCCCGGTATACCGCGTTACGGTCCACGCAAGGACTCACCCTGATGAGATACAATCCCAGATGCTTACTCACAGGATGATTGAATTCTTGGCAGGAAATTCCATTCTCGGGGCACTTCTGCGTGAGAGGTTTATTTTTAATCTGGTGCCAATGTATAATCCGGATGGGGTGGAACTTGGTTATGGCAGGTTGAATGCGAACGGAGTAGACCTGGAACGAAATTGGTTCACTGCTCCGCTTGAACCGGAAGCAGCCGCGCTGAAGAATAAATTTATCGAGTTCATGGGTTCGGAACACCCGGTGCGTATTGCTCTCAATATGCATGGGGATGGAGGGGCGGTGAAAGATTACTTTGTGTTTCATCATCAGACCGGGACCTCGGCTCAGTTTGAGATTGACCAGAAGGAGTTTATTGGTGATGTGAAGAGTCATTATCTTACAGGGATTCATGACTGGGATTACTTTATTTCATGGACTACAGGTAATCCCATGGTCTATCCCGAAAGCTGGTTCTGGGCGAATTACGCCGGGGGAGTGATGGCGCTGACGTTTGAGCAAATCTCCACTGCGTCTGCAAATGATGCAAGGTATGATTCGGCGGCTTGCGCCCTGCTAAAGGGGATCATGGATTACTTAGATGTGGTTTCAGAAGTTAAGGAGTTTTCAGGGAATTGGATGCCGGCAGGGTTTGAGTTGATGCAGAATTATCCGAATCCCTTTAATCCTTCAACTGTTATCAGTTATCAGATACCGGTAAAGAGTTTTGTGAGTTTAAAACTTTATGACATTACCGGGACTGAGATTGCTTCCCTGGTAAATGAGGAGGAGGAAGCAGGTATCCACAATTATGAATTATCAATTAATAATTATCCCGCCCAGGGCGGTACAGATGGATTAACTTCCGGAGTATATTTTTACCAATTGCGTGCCGGTGATTTTGTTAGTACTAAGAAGTTACTTTTAATGAAATAACCTCACCCCTCCGACCGTCCGTTAGCTAACGGACGTCGGATTCCCTATACAACTTTATAACTTTATAACTTTATAACTTGATAACTTGATAACTTGATAACTTGATAAACTTTCCAATTTGATAATTAACGTCTATTCCATTATATTGCTATTTATTTTTTAAAAGCTAATAAGGATTATGAAAAATATTTCTATTTCAGATTTGTCAAAATATGTAGGGGAAGAAATTTCAATTTCAGGGTGGGTTTATCAAAAACGATCAAGCGGAAAACTCCATTTCGTTGTTCTCAGAGACGGTTCTGGATACCTCCAGTGCGTCTACTTTAAGAAAAATGTAACCCCTGAAGTTTTTGAAATTACGGAATCGATCGGGCAGGAATCATCCGTGACGGTTAAAGGCGTTGTGAAAAAGGATGAAAGGGCTCCCGGTGGGTTTGAACTTGATGCAAATGACTTCACGGTCATCTCTGCCGCAACGGATTATCCTATCACCCCTAAAGACCACGGGATTGAATTCCTGATGGATCACCGCCATCTCTGGCTCCGTTCCAGCAAACAGGTTGCAATCCTTAAAATACGCCACAGAATTATTAAAGCTATCCGCGATTTCTTTGATGAGAGGGGTTTCACTCTTGTCGATTCACCGATTCTTACTCCTTCGGCATGCGAAGGGACTTCCACTCTCTTTTCCACCGACTATTTTGACCTTGGTAAGGCTTATCTGACACAGTCCGGACAGTTATATGCCGAAGCAAGCGCCATGGCCCTCGGAAAGGTTTATACTTTCGGTCCAACTTTCAGGGCGGAGAAATCGAAGACAAGAAGGCACCTTACGGAGTTCTGGATGGTTGAGCCGGAAGTTGCTTTCAATGACCTTGACGACAATATGGACCTGGCAGAGGAATTCCTTGAGTATGTTGTTCAGACGGTTATAAAGGATATGGAACCGGAACTGAAAATTCTTGAACGTGATATTACAAAATTGCAAAGCGTAAAACGTCCGTTGCCCAGAATTTCATACGACGAAGCTGTCGAAATCTTAAGGAAAAATGGTGTTGACTTTGAGTGGGGGAATGACCTTGGCGGCGCAGACGAGACGATTATATCCAATCAGTTTGACAGGCCGGTGATGGTACACAGATACCCCTCGGAAGTTAAGGCGTTTTATATGAAACGGGATCCCGAGAATCCGAAAGTGGCCCTTGCGGTTGACGTTCTGGCTCCGGAAGGTTACGGCGAGATTATCGGCGGCAGCCAAAGGGAAGACAGTCTTGACGCACTTCTTGAAAGGATTGCAGTGCATGAGCTTCCGTTAGAAGATTTTCAGTGGTATCTTGACCTAAGGAGATTCGGATCGGTTCCTCACGCAGGCTTCGGGCTGGGCCTCGAGCGAACTGTCGGATGGATATGCGGTCTTGACCACGTCCGCGAGACGATTCCGTTTGCAAGGATGATCTATAGGAAAACACCTTAACTTAATTATGAATTATGAATTATAAATTATGAATTGGAAGAGGGGTTTGAATTTTGATCTTTGTGTTGCGGCTGCCTGCTAACGGATTGTGTTAAAAACAACTTAACCACAGAGGAGACTATGTTAATTATTAATTTTTTAAATTAAAAAATTATGACTTTAGAGATTGGACTTTTTATTTTGTTTGCGATTATAGCTGCTGCGTCCGCCGTACTGATGATTACCAGGCGGAGCCCGGTTATGTCCGCATTATTTCTCATTCTGAATTTTGCTGCTCTCGCCGGAATTTATCTTTTGCTGAATGCCCAGTTTCTCGCAGTTGTTCAGGTGATTGTTTATGCCGGGGCAATAATGGTTTTGTTCCTCTTTGTGATAATGCTCCTGCGCCCCGAAGAAGAAAGAAATATCCTCCAAACTAATCCGGTTATTAAATACCTTGCCATTGCAACAGGAGTTTTAGTCTTTGCGCAGATCGTATGCCTGCTCCTTTTTTTCAAACCGTTAAATATTGTTAACCCCGACATGATGCAAAGGATTGAAGTGGGGACTGTTGAGAATATCGGGACTGAGTTGTATACAAAATATATTATACCTGTCCAGGTTGCCGCATTCATCCTCCTTTCCGCAACTATCGGCGCTCTTCTGTTAGCCAAAAAGAAATTTGAGTGAAATATGATACCTCTGGAATATTATTTAATTTTAAGTGCGTTTATGTTTGCAACAGGAGTTGTTGGAGTTCTGATCCGGAGAAATGCCATTGTCCTTTTTATGTCAATCGAGCTTATGCTGAATTCAGCTAATATGACATTTGTGGCGTTTTCTTCTTTCCTTGGCGACTCGGCAGGGCAGGTTTTTATTTTCTTTGTTATGACCGTAGCTGCTGCAGAGGCGGCTGTAGGTCTTGCTATCATTATTGCACTCTTCCGGAATAAGCTGACTCTTAACGCTGATGAAGTCAATCTCCTGAAATGGTAAAACTCCAAACAGGACAAGGAAAATTTTGTAATTATTAAAATAGTATTGAACACATGATTAACTTGATTTATTTGACTGTAGCTCTTCCGCTTTTCGGATTCTTAATCAACGGATTGCTGGGAAGTAAAATAAAAAATGAAAAAGTAATCGGGATAATCGGTTGCGGGGCAGTGGGAATTCCTTTCCTCATCTCGGTGTTTGCATTCTTCGAACTGCTCGCACTTCCCCCTCAGCACAGATCAGTGACTGTTAACTTATTCAACTGGCTTTCGGTAGGCTGGCTGAACGTGAACTTTGCATATCAGGTTGACCAGCTCTCGATAGTTATGGCGCTGATTGTTACCGGGGTCGGTTTTATAATCCATGTTTATTCTATCGGATATATGCACGGGGATCAAGGGTTCTGGCGTTTTTTTGCTTATCTGAACCTCTTCATTTTTGCAATGATGAACCTGATTCTGGCCGATAACTTCCTGCTCCTGTTCTTAGGCTGGGAAGGGGTCGGTTTGTGCTCTTACCTTTTGATTGGATTCTGGTATGACAGGAAATTTGAGAAATCGACAACATCGGACGCTGCGAAGAAAGCTTTTATTGTTAACAGAATCGGGGATTTCGGGTTCCTGCTCGGGATGTTTTTAATTTATATCACTTTTAACAGCCTGAATTTTGCGGAAGTGTTCTCAAGGGCTGCCGGTCTCCCTATTCCGACCTACCTTTTTGAATTCATCGCGGTCTTTTTATTTATTGGAGCAACAGGAAAATCAGCTCAGATTCCGTTGTTTGTCTGGCTGCCGGACGCGATGGCTGGCCCGACACCTGTTTCTGCATTGATACATGCCGCCACAATGGTTACAGCAGGCGTTTATATGGTTGCCCGGTGTTCCGTTATTTTTGCCCTTGCGCCGGGAGCTATGACTCTTGTGGCAGTTATCGGTCTTCTGACTGCAATCTTCGCAGCCTCAATAGGTTTGGTCCAGAACGACATTAAGAAAGTTTTAGCATACTCTACTGTAAGTCAGTTAGGATATATGTTCCTTGCGTTGGGTCTTGGCGCTTTTTCCGCTGCGATATTTCATGTGATGACTCACGCTTTTTTCAAGGCACTGTTATTCCTTGGTGCGGGATCGGTTATCCACGGAATGCACGAAGAACAGAATATTCAGAAATACGGCGGACTTAAAAAATATATGCCGGCTACGTATATTACTTTCCTCCTGGGAAGTATTGCAATTGCGGGAATACCTCCTTTCTCGGGATTCTTCAGCAAGGACGAAATATTATGGCATGCCTACACAAGCGGAGGCTTGTTTGTCTGGATTGTCGGTCTCTTCACTGCACTGCTGACCACGTTTTATATGTTCAGGCTGGTTTCTCTGACCTTTGAAGGGAAAGAAAGATTTGACACCCATTCGGTTCATCCGCATGAATCCCCCAAAGTAATGACCGTTCCGCTGATGATTCTCGCACTCCTTTCAGTCATAGGCGGATTTATCGGAATTCCCGAAGTATTTTCGGGTGTGGGAGGAAATGCGTTTGGCGAGTGGCTCGCTCCGGTTTTTAAGCCTGCTCTCGGGAAGATGCAGCATTTCGGATTCCACACTCACTTCGAAGAGATTCTACTTATGGCTGTCTCGGTTGCCGGCGTTGTGCTCTCTGTCTGGCTTGCCCGCAGAATTTACATTAAGAATATGAAAATTGCCGATGACGTCGCCGGCAGGTTCAAGACCGGTTATAAGGTTTTATGGAACAAATATTACATTGATGAAATTTATGATAAATTGGTTATTAATCCAATCAGAAAAGTATCGGAAAGTCTGCTTTTCAGGGTAATGGATGTAAAAATTATTGACGGATTTGTTAACGGGACCGCATCGTTTGTGGACAGAATATCATCATTAATTAAAAAGATGCAAACAGGCGGTGTGCAGTTTTACGCTGTTATCATGGTGTTTGGAATTGTTATAGCTTTATTCTGGATTTTAATAAACCTTTGATATATGGAAAATAATGTCATAACTTCGATATTGCTTTTTGCCCCTCTTGCCGGGGCTATTCTTCTCCTTTTTATCCCGAAGAAAAACGAGAACCTGATTAAGTACTTCGGTCTGCTGGTTTCCCTGGTTACTTTTGTTGTCTCGCTGGTGATCTACTATAGTTTTGATCCCGCATACAGGGGTTTTCAGTTTGTACACCAGATGAAGTGGATTCAAGCGCTGAACATAACTTACTATCTTGGCATTGACGGGCTTTCGGTATTATTAATTCTTTTAACAACATTCATCACTCCGCTCACTCTTATTTCAAGCTGGAGCGGCATAACGAAAAAAGTAAAAGAGTTTACGTTTTTTATGCTGATACTTGAAGTGGGAATGCTTGGTGTCTTCCTGTCGCTCGATATATTCCTTTTCTACATTTTCTGGGAAGCAATGCTGATCCCGATGTATTTTATAATCGGTATATGGGGAGGCCCGCGCAGGATCTACGCTTCGGTGAAGTTTTTCATTTTTACAATGGCCGGAAGTTTAATAATGCTTGTTGCCATGATCTGGCTTGCAATTTACGCCTCGGAGCAGCTTGGGGGATTTACCACAAACCTGCTTGAATTATATAAGGTAGGCCCTAACGTCCCTCATAACATTCAGGGGTGGATGTTCTTGGCATTCACACTGAGTTTCGCAATCAAAGTCCCCTTATTCCCTCTGCACACATGGCTTCCCGATGCACATGTTGAAGCGCCGACAGCAGGGAGCGTGATTCTTGCCGGAGTCCTTCTGAAGATGGGAACCTACGGGTTAATAAGATTCTGCCTTCCCTTATTTCCGCAGTCGTCAATCCAGTTTGCCCCCTATATAAGCATACTTGCGATTATAGGAATTATATACGGAGCGCTGGTGGCAATGGTTCAGAGCGACATGAAAAAACTGGTTGCCTATTCTTCCGTGGCTCACCTTGGTTTTGTTGTGCTCGGAATTTTTTCATTTACCGAAGAAGCTATGCAGGGAGCGATTATTCAGATGGTAAATCACGGCCTTTCAACAGGTGCGTTATTCCTTCTTGTAGGAGTAATTTACGAACGTACACACACCCGCGAGATTTCAGATTACGGCGGAATAGCAAAAATTGTCCCTGTTTACGCAACCGCACTTTTGTTCACATCCCTATCATCCATAGGGCTTCCGGGTCTTAACGGTTTTGTGGGAGAATTCCTGATACTGATCGGTACCTTCAAGTCATCAGTCCTCAACAACTGGTGGTTTGCCGTTGTTGCCACAAGCGGAGTGATCTTCGCGGCTGTTTATTTATTGTGGATGTATCAGCGCGTTTGCTTTGGTCAGGTTGTTCACCGCAAACTCGACAAACTTCAGGACATGAACACAAGAGAACTGATAACGGTTATTCCTATTTTTATATTTATTGTCTGGATAGGAATTTATCCTTCAACATTTTTAGGGCTTTCGGAATCTTTTACAAAAAGCATAATACAATATTTAATGACATTTTAATAAACCAATGAAAAATATAATTTTAGTTATTTCGTTATTTTTTGTTCTTGGGCTATTCTATGGTAAGGGATCAACTTTCGCGGAGCCCCAAAATCAAACAACTACCGAAGCAGTTGAGAATCAGCAAAGCAGCGGGGAAGTCCACTCTTTGCCTGCTCCTTTTATGGTTGTTCCTTTTATTCTTCTTCTCTTAATGATCGCTACGGGACCTGTGCTGTATCATCATTTCTGGGAAAAATTCTATCCCCTCATTTCAATTGCCCTGGGGGTCGTTGTTGCCATATACTATCTGATCTTCCTGAAGGATTCAGGGAGTTTACTGCATACAGTGATTGAGTATTTGTCGTTTATTGCACTCCTCAGTTCACTGTTTGTCGCTTCAGGCGGAATATTAATAAAGGTGGACAGAAAAGCAACTCCGCTCATCAATGTTCTCTTCCTTTTATTCGGAGCCGTTATCTCTAACGTTATCGGAACTACGGGGGCTTCAATGCTCCTTATCCGTCCGTTCATGAAAATGAACAAAGGAAGAATAAAACCGTATCATATTATTTTCTTTATTTTTATTGTCAGCAACACCGGCGGCGCTTTAACTCCTATTGGTGATCCGCCTCTCTTCCTCGGATTTTTGCGCGGTGTTCCTTTCTTCTGGGTGATTACGCATGTCTGGTATATCTGGGTCCCCGCTATACTTTTGATACTTCTCGTCTTCTATATCTTCGATTCGTTTAATAAAGAAGGAGCTGATAGTCCCGATGCTTATTCCGGAAAAATTGAATTCAGGGGATATAAGAATGTTATTTTTCTGGCTGTTGTTGTGATCTCGGTATTTATTGATCCGGGTGTTATGAGCTGGGTTCCGAGCCTCTATCCGTTTCCTCTTGGCATAAGAGAGATCATAATGTTCTCGGTAGTCTATCTTGCATACAGGTTTGCCGACCGGAGCATTCTAAAAGCCAACGAGTTTGATTTTGCACCGATAAAAGAAGTTGCATATCTCTTTGTTGGAATATTTTTAACTATGATTCCCGCCCTGCAGCTTATTGCCTATGAATCAAGAGTATTCAGCGACCACTTAAATGCTACAAGCTTTTACTGGGCAACGGGAGCACTCTCTTCTTTCCTCGATAATGCACCTACATACCTCAACTTCCTGAGTGCCGCCATGGGGAAATTCGGTATGGATGTAAACGTCATATCCCAGGTGAAAGAGTTTGTAGTCCGCGACGAAATTTACCTGCAGGCAATTTCCGTTGGGGCAGTCTTCTTCGGGGCTGTTACTTATATCGGCAACGGGCCGAATTTTATGGTTAAGTCGATTAGCGAGAGGGCAGGCATAACTATGCCGAGTTTCTTTACATATATGTATAAATACTCACTGCCAATCCTGATACCGGTTTATTTTGTAATATGGTTATTATTCTTTAACGCATAAAGAGGAAAAAAGCTGTGAAAAATTTAAATGATGTTCTGAAAAACAAGCTGCACGGGCTTTACTACGGGAATAGGATTTTACTTCCGTTCAATGCCCATTTTCTCAAGATTATTATAGAGAATGACGTGATTTCCGATTTTTCGGATCATACCCGCAGCGGGGTGGTTGTAGAAGAAAAAGAGGAGTTCACAGATATTTACTTCCTGGATTATAAGAAACTCGCCGATGTTGTAGGGAAATTTCAGGGAGTAAAAATTTTATTATCTGAAAAGGATAAAGATATTTTTGATTTTTCAAGCCACAGAAAGATCATTTTATATCTTAAAGAAAAACACATTGTAGAAATTGAAGAATCAGACAAAGAAATTATTTTTATAGATTAGTTTATGATACCATCACTGCAAGACATAATTAATATCCTGCCGCCTATAATAATAGGGGGTGGAATACTCATTTCGCTTATGCTGGAAATGTTTGCAAAATCGCTCAAAAAGTATCTGCCGCATTTCACGTTCTTCATCTGTCTGTTTACGGCATACTTTTCCCTGATTACCATGGGTAAGGAGAGTTACTCTATTACCACACTGATGAGCGGAGGCGGACTCACGAATATTCTTTATTTTGTGTTTACATTCGGCGGCGCTATTGTTGTTTTGATTTCTTATGATTTTATACGCAGGAAGAATATTTTTTCTGCCGAGTATTATATCCTGCTCCTTTCCGCAGTTCTGGGAATGATGATCATGGCTTCCGCAAAAGATTTTCTTATGGTGTTTCTCGGGCTGGAGCAGATGTCAGTTTGCTTCTACATACTTGCCGGCATTAACAGAAAAAATCTTTTATCGAACGAATCTTCAATTAAGTACTTTTTACTCGGGGCTTTCGCAACCGGTTTTATCGTATACGGCATCGCTTTTATTTACGGAGGTACGGGGTCACTTTCTTATGTTGCCCTGATTAGTGCAATTGTAGGCGGTGGAAACCTTACGCTGGTCACTATCGGTCTTCTGCTTTTCATTGTCGGATTCTCCTTCAAAGTTGCAGCCTTCCCGTTTCACATGTGGGTGCCCGACGTTTATCAGGGAGCGCCGACAACTGTATCCGCATTTATGTCCACAACAGGGAAGACCGCTGCTTTTGCGGTCCTGATAGCAGTCCTCCTGCCTGTTTTTTCACTTGGCAATTCTAAAATATTCGTTCCCATCATTTCCGTTCTTGCCGCTCTCTCAATGTTATACGGAAGCATCGTTGCTATTGCGCAAACAGATATTAAGAGAATGCTTGCCTACTCATCAATAGCGCACGCCGGTTATATGCTGATTGGGATTGCATCCGGAATACCTGCCGGTTCGACGGGAGTCATTTATTACCTGATCGCCTATACATTTATGAATTTGGGGGCGTTCGGTATCGTATCGTATGTTGAGGGGGAAGAGAATACAAATTTATCTGTCAACGATTATATTGGGCTGTCAAATCAGAAACCTGTAATAGCCGCGCTTCTTTCACTCTTTATGTTTGCCCTTGCGGGAATACCGCCGCTGGCAGGATTCTTCGGAAAGTATTACGTCTTTATTGCGGCTGTCAAGTCGGGGCTTCTGTGGCTTGCTCTAATCGGAATTCTTTCAAGTGCTGTAAGTGTCTATTTTTATCTGCGCCTTGTTGTTTACATGTATTTCAAAGAGCAGCCAAAAACACTTACAATTTTCGATTCCTCATATTCGATGTTAGGGTTAATAATAACTGCCCTGCTTGTAATTATTCTGGGTGTTTTCCCTGACTCTGTCATAGAGTTAATTACATTTTTTATAAGATAAACAGAGTTCAAATATGAAATCCCTTTTTTCCGTACGCCAGAGCAGAGAACTGGATGATTTTGCTGTTTCTAAGTTAAATTATCCGTCTCTTCTTTTAATGGAAAATGCCTCAAGCAGTATCTTCTCCCTGATACTGAAACATAACCCGGATTTAGTCCCCCAAGATAAAGTCGGAATTATTTGCGGAAAAGGAAATAACGGCGGGGACGGTTTTGCCCTCGCAAGGCATTTTGCCGCTAAAGGTGTGAACGTAAGCGTTCTCCATCTTTACGATGAAAACGAACTCACTCCGGATGCCTCGGTTAACTTCTCCGTTCTTAAAGCAATTAATTCCAAATTTAAAATCCGAACTTCTGACGGATTATTAACTGTAAAAAAATATGCTTCACTGAAGGACCTGAACATCCTCAGGGATTCCCGCATTATTGTTGACGCAATTCTCGGAACGGGAACCGTTGGACCTTTGACAGAACCTCTGAAATCAATTGTCGAAAAACTGAATTCATTTTCGGGGTTCAAAGTTGCCGCAGACGTGCCGACCGGGCTAAATGCCGACACTGGATACGGCGAGACAATCTTTAATGCCGATCTGACTGTCAGTCTCGGTTCCCTGAAGAGAGGGCTTTTTATCGGGAAAGGTTATGAAAACTGCGGATTAATTGAGCAGGGATATATCGGTGTTGATGATGAATGGCTTGAATCGGAATTTTCAGATTTCCTGATTGAAAAATTTGACTTCAGTTATTCTATGCCCGTTAAGAAGAAATCCGTAAATAAATATTCTGCAGGCAAAGTCTTAACTATCGGGGGTTCGGGGCAATATACTGGCGCTGGCGAGATGACCGCCTTCACTGCTCTGCGTGTGGGTGCAGGGGCTTCTGTCCTGGCTGTCCCGGCGTCTGTTAAAAATAACTTCTTAAGATATCCCGAATTAGTCCTGGAACCGTATCCCGACAACGACTTCCCGTTTTTGTCTCCCGATGCGGTCTTAGACCTTAAAAAAAGAATTCAGTGGGCGGATATTATCGCTGTCGGTCCCGGGCTCGGAAGGGAAGATGAAACCGTTGAGGCAGTGGTCTACTTACTGAACCATTATCCCGGGAAAAATTTCATTATTGATGCGGATGCATTATTTGCCATTTCCAAAGCCGGGGTAAAAAAGGTCAATCTCAGAAACTCAGTCCTGACTCCACACCTGGGCGAGTTCGAATTATTGTCCGGAATTCCGGTATCGGAATTAGAAAAAGATCTCTTAAAATCAGGTAGGGAGTTCGCTCAGAAAACCGGATCATCTCTGGTCCTTAAAAGTGCAAAAACAATTCATTTTACCCCGGACGGCGAAGCTTTCATTAACTTAGCCGGCAATCCGGGACTTGCTAAATTCGGTAGCGGGGATGTACTTACAGGTGTTATTGCCGGTATGAGTGCGCAGATGAAGAATCCCAAATTGGAAATCCGATCCCCTGACGGAATTGACAGCAGGGATTTATCCCTTGCCATTCTCGGCGCTGTTTATCTCCACAGCTATACAGGCGATCTGTTAATGAAAAAATTCACCGAGTTTGGTTATACCGCTACGGATTTAATGAACCATCTTCCCAAAGCTATTAAAAAATTAAAATCCGTCCACTGACGGATTGATGAAGGATTAATGATACAACTGATTGAAAAAAACCGTGTTTACTTAGTTTACGTCCCCCTGACTCTTTACTGGCTTCTTTTATTCGCTGCTACATCAATACCCGGGAGTGATTTACCCGCTATGCGGCTCAGCGACAAGCTTCTTCACTTTGGAGCCTTTTCAGTTTTGGGTTTTTTGCTGGATCTCACTGCCCGTGTTCAGAATAAAAATACTTGGATCAGGAAAAATAATTTTGTTTTTTCGTACGTGGTTATTTTAATCTACGGGGCTTTGGATGAAATTCATCAGTATTTCATTCCGGGGAGGTCTGCCGATTATATGGACTGGCTTGCTGATATGGTGGGGGCATTGTTCGGGGTACTGCTTCTGAATTTAGTCTTGAGTATCGACCAGAAACTTGTATTGAAAATCCGATCCCCTGACGGAAAGAAATAACTCCCTATTTTTTCAATCTGAACCAGATCTCTGTCCCCTTATTCAATTCGCTCTTAACTTTAATTTTTGAACTGTGCGCTTCAACTATGTGCTTTACAATCGCAAGACCGAGTCCGGTTCCGCCGATTTCACGGGAACGCCCTTTATCAACTCTGTAAAATCTCTCAAATACTCTCTCAATATCTTCACCCGACAATCCGATACCTGTATCCTTCACGATAATTTTTGCCGAATTTTCTTCCTCTTCGACTATAACTTCAATTTTTCCCTCCTCCGTGTACTTGATGGCATTCTCGATCAGGTTTGCGAAGACCTGTTTTAGTTTCACTTTGTCCCCTAACAACCTGAGCCCTTCCCGGATATAATTGCCCTTCAGCTCCAATCCCTTCCCCTCTGCCGTCGCTCCGTATTCATCTAATACCGGTTTAAGGAATTCAGCTATGTTAAAGTACCTGAATGTCATTTTCATTTCACCGCTCTCAATCATGGAGATATCAATCAGGTCATTCAGCAGATGATTTAAATTTTCGGTATGCCGGATTGCCTTATTGAGGAACATCATATTGACTTTATCATCGTCAAGTGCACCGTTCAGCAGAGTTTCAAGATACCCCTGTATGGTGAAAATAGGTGTGCGAAGTTCGTGGGACACATTAGCGAGAAATTCAGTCCTCACTCTCTCAAGCTTTTTCAGGTATTCAATATCACCCTTCATCTTTTTATACATTTCCCTTATTTCGAACTGAAGACTGGCAAGTGATTCATCGAGAATTAACTCCCCGGGGGACGAAAACTCATTCCTGTTAATTCCCCTGATAACATTCCTTATCTGGGTAACTGCAGCCTCTCTTCGCCTGGAAAGAATCCGGTGCAGGATTAGCAGCAGGAAAACAGTTGCAACAGAGGCAATCAGAAATTGAAAGTTGAATCCAATAATAAGAAAATGAAGGATTTCAAATGAAATGAAAATTAAAGAAAATTCCGTGAAGTAGTAAGAACTGAATATTTTAACGGGTTTCACCATACTAATTATCCCTGAATCTGTAACCCACTCCCTTAATCGTTTCGATTAAATCGGAATGCTTTTCAAGTTTCTCCCTGATTTTCCTTATGTGAACATCAACCGTGCGGTCACCCACATATACTTCGCTGCCCCAGATATTGTTCAGCAGGGTCTCTCGTCTGTGGACGATTCCCGGATTGCAGGCAAGGTAATATAGAAGTTCGAATTCCTTTTTGGGGAAAGGCGTCTCTGCTCTGTCAATAAAAACCACATACCTTTCTCGGTCAATCTCAAGAGGCCCGATTTTTATCTGGAGCGGTCCCTCATCCAGCTCAAGACCCTCAATATGCAGTTTGCGCAAATTGGATTTTACCCTCGCTACAAGCTTCAGAGGGGAAATAGGTTTTGTTATAAAATCAGTTGCTCCCAGCTCAAGTGCCTTTACTTCATCAACTTCCGATGAGCGCGCGGTCAGAAAAACAATCGGAGTTGACCTGTACTCCGGCTTTTCCCTGATCAGTTTGCATAGTTCAAACCCGTCCATCTTCGGCATCATCACATCAAGAATTATCAGATTTGGTTTTTGAGATTGGAAATCCGATCTACTGACGGAAAGCATCTCCAGTGCCATCTGCCCGTTATACGAGCAAATGACTTCGAACCCCTCATGCTCAAGATTATAACGGAGGAATTCCACAATATCCTTTTCATCGTCAACAAGTAAGATTTTTGCTTTCATAAATTTTTAGTTATTATTATTGAAAATCCGACCCCCTGACGGATTGAAAATCCTCCGTCAGCTGACGGACTGACGGATGATATTACTCTATGAATTTTTCTTGACAAACTCGCTGGTCTTCTTTGCGATTCCATCGGGGTCAATTCCCAGTAATGCATGAAGTTCTTTCTGAGTTCCGTGGTCAATGAATTTATCCGGTAGTCCGAGCCTGAGAACATCGTTCTTGTAATTGTTATCTGCAAAATATTCGATAACTCCGCTGCCAAATCCGCCAATCAATGAATTCTCTTCTGCCGTGATTACCTTTTTGAATTTGCCGGCAATCTTATCCAGAAGGGAAGTGTCCAGCGGTTTTATATACCGCATGTTGTAAACAGCAGCGCTTATTCCCTCATTCTTCAGAATCTCAGCAGCACTGACTGAATAATCCACCATTGACCCGACTGCAACTATGGCAACGTCCTTTCCCGGTATAACTTCTTCACCTATCCCGGGGGGAAGTATTTCGGGTTCATCTTTCACGGTTACTCCAAGGGCGTTTCCCCTCGGATATCTTACTACAAAAGGACCCCCTTTGTGATTTACGGCTGTAAAAATCATGTTGCGCAATTCCGCCTCATCCTTTGGGGCGGCAATAACAATATCAGGAATAAACCTGAGGAAAGAAAGATCAAACGATCCGTGATGTGTGGGTCCGTCTGCGCCTACCAATCCTGCCCTGTCGAGAACAATCACTACATGCAGTTTCTGGAGTGCTATATCGTGAATAATCTGATCTATCGCCCTCTGAATGAATGTCGAATAAATAGCTACTACGGGAATCATTCCCTCGGCAGCAAGTCCCGCCGCAAATGTTACCGCATGCTCTTCGGCTATTCCAACGTCATAATATCTCTCCGGGTATCTCTTCTGGAAAATATCCATTCCTGTTCCGTCCGGCATAGCTGCGGTTATTCCTATGACCTTCTCATTTTTACCGGCGATTTCTGTAATTGCATTCCCGAAAATGGATGTATAAGAAGGGACGGAAACCCCCGATTGGATTGCCTTTCCGGTAATCTTGTCAAACGGGGTAGAGGCATGCAGCCTCTGTGTATGATTCTCCGCCGGTTTGTAGCCTTTTCCTTTTTCGGTGAGGACATGAATAAGGATCGGACCGGTTAAACTTTTTACCTGTTCGAATATTGTTATCAACTGGTGTACGCTGTGACCCTTAACAGGCCCGAAGTATCTGAAGCCGAGTGCCTCAAAAAGCATCCCCGGTGTTACGATCGCTTTGATCCCGCGGTCCACTCTTCCGGCAATTCTCCTTATCCTGTCACCAAAGTTATCAAGCTTCCCTGTCAAGTCCCATACGTAACCTTTGAACCGGTTATATTCGGGATGGGCAATCAGTTCCGTAAAATAATTCGAGATCTGCCAGACGTTCGGGGCAATTGACATATTATTGTCGTTAAGTACCACTATGAGATCTGCTTTCTGCACTCCGGTATTATTCATCGCCTCATAAGCCATGCCGCCTGTCATTGCTCCGTCTCCGATAATGGCAACCACCTTGCTCTTCTCTGTTTTATATCTCTGCGCGATTGCAATTCCGAGCGCTGCGGAAATTGAAGTCGAGGCATGTCCCGCTCCGAATGCGTCATACTCGCTCTCGCTCCTTTTCAGAAAACCCGATATACCGTTCAACTGCCTGATAGTCGGAAGCCGGTCTTTTCTTCCGGTCAAAATCTTATGAGGGTATGCCTGGTGTCCCGTATCGAAAATTATCTTGTCGTAGGGTGTGTTAAAAACTTTGTGAAGGGCAACGGTAAGCTCCGTCGCTCCCAGTCCTCCTCCGAAATGTCCGCCGGTCTTTGAAATAACATCCACCAGATATTGACGTATTTCAGCGCAGAGTATTTTTAACTCGGGAACGGTCAGCTCCCTGATATCGGAAGGGTAATTTACTTTGGATAAAATTTTATAATTCTGTTCGTCGGACATTTAAGATTTCCTTAGTTTATGTTTTCCGGATTTTCTCGAAGACTAATTATTAATTCTTAATTATTCGATATATCGGTAATTCTGTTTTTAAGTTCGGTTATCTTCAGTTCTGCATTCTTCAGGGAGGAAAGGCAGAATGAAGATATCTCTATCCCTTCCTCATATAAGCAGATGGAATCCTCAAGCTGAATTTTATCGCTCTCCAGAAGTGTAGTAATTTCTTCCAGCCTGAGCATCATTTCCTTTAGACTTTTCTTTTCAGTTTTTTTCATAATTCTTTATCTCGATTTGATTGTCAAAAAAGGTCATAGTGAAAGAATCGGGAGTCTTCAGTTCTCCGGAACGGGTAATTAATTTGTTATTCTGCCGCACCATCACAAATCCTTTTTTCAGTGTTTTACTCACATCAAAATTTTCCAGTGTCTTTATCTTCAGGGAGAAATCATTTTTCACTTTCTCCAGCTTGTTCCCCGCAGAACTGTTCATCCGGAAAATTATATGATCAAGCCGCTGTCTGTTAATTCCAATCAGGCTTTCAGGCACTCTGGATCCGTAAGACTGTATAAAATACTCGATTCGCTTTTTCTCAGTTCGTAATTTATTATTTATAGTCTCCCCGAAAAAACCTGCTTTATCAATAATATGGGATTTTAATTCGTCCTGGTCAACTGTCGCGAGTTCCATAGCAGCAGTCGGTGTTGCTGCCCTTACATCGGCAACAAAATCCGCTATTGTGAAATCCACCTCATGTCCGACTGCAGAGATAACAGGGATTCCAGAATTATAAATTGCGCGCGCTACAATCTCCTCATTGAAAGCCCAGAGGTCTTCAATTGAACCGCCGCCGCGACCAATGATTATAAGTTCAAGGCCGGCAACTTTGTTCAGGCTCGCAATTGAGTCCACAATAGATTCAGCCGCACCTGCTCCCTGTACCCTCGTTGGGACCACTACTAATTCAACAAGAGGAAATCTTCTCTTCGCCACGCTCACCATATCCCTGAAAGCGGCTCCGTCAATTGCCGTGGCAATGCCTATTTTCATTGGCATGAAGGGGAGTTGCTTTTTACTTTCACTCTCAAAAAGCCCTTCTTTTTTAAGCTGCTCTTTTAGCAATTCAAAGTTAAGCTGGAGCTCTCCCACACCTGCCGGTTTCATGCTTCGTATATCAAGCTGATAATTTCCGCGGGGGGGATATAATGTTAGTTTTCCGGTGACCACGATCTTCATCCCGTCTTTGGGCTTGAAGAAAACTGTACTGTTTATGCCTTTCCACATTGTGCACGATATCTGCGCATCTGCATCTTTGAGTGAGAAATACCAATGCCCGGAAACGTGTGGTTTGAAGTTGGAAATTTCTCCGATGAGACTTACGCTTTGAAAATTCCCTTCAAGAATTTTCTTTATTTCGTTAGTGAATTGGGAAACTGTTAAAATCTTCAATTTTGTCTACTTATAAAAAAACAACGTACCTAAATTAGAAATAAATCCATTATATCACAAATAAAAGTTGTTGGACAGGCGGTGAACTTATACTTGTCAGAATTTAACACTAAAACCAAGTGTCGGCAGAATCGGCAGCATTGTGTTCGTTTCCCGATTCAGAGTTAAATCCTTATCCACAAAATAATTGTATCCGACCACATTTTTGTAGTTGTAAACATTTATGACATCCAGGTAAAAATTCCAGTCAAGATTCCAGAAAAATGCAACTGCTGAAATCCTTATGTCAAGCCGCTGATAGTCGGGCTTCCTTGCATTATATTTTGTCCTGTCGGCATAAGCAACATCAAAAATAACTTCTTGGTTCGTTGGGTCTAAGAAACTTCCGCGCGTTGCCACCTGACCGTTAACTATTCTTGGTTTAACCCCTGACGGTTCCGTGTATGGGAAGCCAGTTCCATATTGCCAGCGTACTCCCAGATCCCAGATATTGCTGAGTTTGTAATTGAGTACAAGATTGAATGTGTGTCTCCTGTCAAAAACAAACGGAGTTACGGAACCTCTATCATACCGGTTAGCGAAGGCAAACGAATAAGATATCCACCCGTTCAGTTTCGATTGCGGAGCCAGATTCTTTTTGCCCAGTAAAAACTCTATTCCGAATGCCTCTCCATTGGAACCGTTAAGCGGAATCTGTGTAACAGAATCTGCACTGATTTTAACCGGCGTGATCCAGCCTGACTTGAGTCTTGGATCCTGTCCCGGAATATGCTCAGTATAATAACCGGTTCCGTTGACTCTCTGCGGTACAATTAAGTTTGTGAATTTTTTGTAGTATCCCTCCACTTTCAGATTCCACTCGCTCGTTAACCACCGCTCAAGTCCAAGTACATAATGAATTGCCTTTTCCGCATCAAGTGGTGTGGTGAATTTTTTGTTCAAATCGTATAAGATTCCCTGATCAAGTATTTTCTCATAGCCGGGTGACTGATAATATATTCCCCAAACTCCCCGGAGTGTTGTAATGTCATCCACCGCGTATGAGAAACTTATTCTGGGGGAAAAATAGGTCTTGTCCAGAATCTGGTAATGGTCAAATCTTATTCCGGGATTAATATAAAGCCGGTCAAAGAAATTAAACGTGTTCTGAAGGTAGGCACGGTAACGGAAATATTCCTGCACGCTCCTTAATCCGCTTAGAGCAGTGCGGGCGTTGGGATTGGATTTGAAAATCGCTTCCAGTTGCGGATCCAATTGGAGATTGAAATTTATTGTGGTTTCAATCCTGTCAAATCCGGCTCCTGCCTCAAGTTCGTGTTTTCCCCAGAAGTAAAGTAATTTATCGTCAGCGGAAAATTTCCTGAATATAAAATCATTCTGGAATCTTATCCCCAGAAGATATGCACTCAGAGAATCTACCGCAGTCCCCTCGAAATCTTCCCTTTTGAGTGACGGGTCGAGGATCTGTGAATTGAAATCAACTCCTCCCGAATTATTATACCAGGAAAATACTAATTTATTTAAAAACGATCTTTTTGATGCGTATTGCCAAGAAGCCGAGAATATCTGGTTCTTTGTAAGGTTGTTTACAGAAATGCTGTCAGGAGTTGGTCTATCCTTACCGCTTACAACATTTACGCCGTCTTCAGAGTAGATGCCCAGGAACTGAAACTTATGTCCGTTAAAAGGTCCGAAAACAAACTTTCCCTGAATATCGTAAAAGCTTGGGAAGTTGACATTCTCTTCAACAAGTCCTGCATTCTTTACGAACGGTGCAATAATTAAATCGTAATAAGTCCTTCGTGAATTTATAAGCCAGCTTCCGTTCACATTAAAAGGATTCTTTCCCTCCAGAACGGCGTTAGCGCTGAGGATGGAGGCATTAAGTGATCCGCGGATGTCCCTTGAGCGGTCTCCCTCACGGTTCGTAACGTCAAGGACTGCTGAAAGCCTGTCCCCGTATTTGGAGGGGAAGCCACCGGTTATTAAACTGATGTCCGAAATTACATCCGGGTTGAACATGCTTATTGCGCCGTAGAGCCTGTAAGGATTAAATACTTCAACGTCGTCAATTATAATCAGATTCTGGTCAGGCCCGCTTCCCCGTATGATCAGTTGTGATGAAAAATCGCTGGGAGCCACCACTCCCGGAAGCGACTGTAAAGTCCTGAGAACGTCTTCCACTGCCCCTGGGAGTATCTTGGCACTTGTGGGATTCACATCAATAAGGCTCGTTCGTGTATCGTTTACTTCCTGTATCCTGTCTCCGGTTACTTTTACTTCGCCGACCTCGTAGGCTTTTTCCTTCATGGTGATATTGACTTCCGCAGTCTTGCCGGATTCCACTTTTACATCAACAAATTTCGTTTCATAACCGACGGAACTGAACTTCAACTGATATGACCCGGTCTGAAGATTGCTTAATTTAAAGTGCCCGTCAATATTGGAGGCGGTTCCTAAAGTTGAAAATCCGATCCCCTGACGGATTGTCCCGGTGATTATTATATTGACAAGCGGAATTGGATTACTGCCGTCACTGACATGACCGCTGATTCCGCCCGTCTGGGCAAAAGTTGAAAATCCGATCTCCTGACGGAGGAATATTGATAAGAATAGATATAAAAATATTAGTTTGATGGGTCTTCCTTTTTAACTGCATAAACACTTTGCAGCTTTAAAAAATTCACTATGCTAAAGATTCAGAGTAAAGAATGAGGAGAAGAGTCCTAATGAGATTTCCCAGAATTCGGAACCCTTAACGCCCGGCTGCAGTGAATAACGCCCGCAGGCTTCAATTGAGAAAACATTGTATATTTTAAGGAGTCCTAAGGAGAGTTCTGCCGATGCACCGTTTATCCCTTTGAAGTTTGAATAACCCCCTGCGTATGGTGATATATACTCAAAAACCGGGATCTCTATAAAGTGTCTGTATCCGTACAGCAGAACGTTGTTTGGTTTGAAATTGAAAGTATGGGCATATCCGAACATGAATGCCCCTGACGGATAATTGTAGCCTCCTGAGTGAAATGTGAACAGGGGGAGTTCTTTTCGCAGCCGGAAATAATTCTCTCCGTGTCCATTTATATATGCAATGTTCGGGGTGAGGAATACTATCCCCCCCATTAAACAACTGAAGAAATTGCTTCCGGATGATTCCACTACCAGCTCTTTCCTTATTTCAATGTCATAAGCCTCGCTGTTCCATTTGTTCCCTGATTCATCCTCAACAATAATGTAGTAGGGGATAAGCTCTTTCCCGAATTTATATTGTGCCAGGTTAATCTCCGCACGGTGGTTGTCTGTTGCTTTTTCCGAGATTGGGATAAGGTACTTTCCATCCAGCATTATTGCCGATTTGCACAGGTCTGATGTGTAGAATGTAAGTGTGAAAATATCGGACGCTTCCGGGGGCACAAATGCATCTATTATAAAAACTTCGATCGAGTCACGGCTGATTTCCGTATTTGTTCCGTTGTTTGAAAACATTTGAGAATTTGAAAATCCGATCCCCTGACGGACAGTCACCTGACTGAGGGTTATGACCGAACCTTGTAAATTAGTCATCTGACTGAAAAGCACTATTCCGGAAAAGAGGATAAATTTAGAGAACATTTTGATTCCAAAAAATTATTTTAACTAAACAAATATACGGAGAAGCTGAGAAAAAAAGAGGGGGAAAAATTTGTAAATCCGAACCCCTGATTGAAAATCCGATCCCTGACGGACGGACGGACAGTCACTGACTGAATTGTAAAAATACAGAGGCTGCTTTGGGGGCAGCCTCTGTATGGAAAATATTATTTTGCTATCTTTCCGTTTTTAAGCTCTTCGCTTATTCTCTTCAGTTTGTAGAGATCCTGAATTGCTTCAAGCATTCCTGCCGAGTGGACGGATACGGTCCTGTTCGCTTCTGTATCAAAAATAAACTGACCCGGGAGCGATTCAATATTTCCGTCAAATGCAAGTCCCACAACTTCTGCATTCTTGTTGATTAACGGGCTTCCTGAGTTACCGCCAATGATGTCGTTTGTCGAAACAAAGTTAAACGGTGTTTCAAGCTGGAATTCCGGGGATGGATTCAGCCATCGGTTATGAAGTTCAAAAGGGAATTCCTTGCCGAATGAATGATACCTGTCATACATTCCGTAAAATGTTGTTACCGGAGGAGCAATTGTTCCGTTATATTTATATCCCTGAACAACTCCGTCTGCAATTCTCAGAGTGAACGTGGCATCCGGTGGAATGGATGTACCGTATACTTCAAATACTGCCCTTCCGAGTTGCTGAACGTAATCCGATTCCCGGGTGGAGATTTCTTTTCCCTTTGCGCTGAAATCTTTCGATTTATCCTGTGTGTTGACTATGTAATAGATGAACGGGTCATCGGAATTCAATACTCCATCGGGGCCTGCTTTAACCAGTTGAAGTGTTCTTTCTTTATCTACAATAACCGACTTTGTTTTAATATATTTAATTGCGTCCTTTCCCGTAAATCCGCCTGATAACTTCTTTGCAACCTGATTATCTTCGCCCAGCAGCAGATTGATGGCTTTTACGTTTGCAGCATACAATTTTTCATTGAGCGTGACGTCAAGGTCTGCATATAATTTGTCAATTGTCTTTACCAGTTCCTCGCCTGTGTAATCAGGTTTCTGCTGGTCAACCGGGAGTTTCAGGTTTTTTGCAATGTCAACAACCTTGTTGGCAATCATTAAATATTTGGATGAGAAGATCGGGTTCAGTGAATAACCGGCAGATTCAACAGTGAATTTTGAAAGTTCGCTTCTTGTTCCGGCAATCTTGTCCCAAAGGTCTCCGTATTTGGCTTTCAAGTCTGGGCGCTTCATAACTTCTTCTTTGAAGTTCTTTTCAAAATCCCGTTTCTTTTGCATAAGCACAGGATCCCTTAATCCTTCAAGAATTCCGTTGTATGCTTTCTGTGAATTTGTGAAACTGAAAACCTGGTCCTGGAGTTCGTATGCCCTGTCAGGGAACTCGTTCAGCATTTCGGTATATACATCAACAAGTGAATTGAGCATGTTCATTGTAACCGGGTATGTATAATCGCGCTGGTATTCAAGCTGAGCAACGGTGTTTAATCTGTTCGTTCTTCCTGGATTGCCAACAACAAATACTGCCTCTCCGGGAGCAGCTCCGTTTGGTGACCATTTGAAATAGTTCTCTGTCTTTATTGGTTTTCCTGCTTCGTCATATACCCTGAAGAAAGTACAGTCAAGTGTGTATCTCGGGTAAGTGAAATTATCCGGATCTCCACCGAAAAATCCTGCGTTTGTTTCAGGGGCAAATACAAGGCGGACATCATTGTATCTCTTATATCCGTATAGTGAATATTTTCCGCCGTTGAAGAAAGTCACTACAGAACATTCAAGGTTTGTTTCTTCTTTGGCTTTTGCCTGTAATTCTTTTATTGTCTTTTGCTTGTTAGATAATTTTTCTTCTTGCGTGGTTCCTTTGTCAATTGCTCCCTGTATCTCGTTTGTAACATCCCTTATTAAAACAAGCTGGTCTACATAGAGTCCCGGCACAGGGCGTTCATCTTCAAAATTAACTGCGATAAATCCTTCTTTATGGAAGTCTTCCCCTTCTTTTGTCACTTCGGTTACGGATTCCCTGCCGCAGTGATGGTTAGTCATTACAAGCCCGTCTTCAGATACGAACGATGCCGAGCAGTAGTTCGCGAAACGGAGAGCCGACATTCTTACTTTATTGTACCAATCTTCTGTCGGCGTGAAGTTATATTCGGATTTGAAATAATCATTAGGCGGGAAATCGAATGTCCACATTCTGCCCGTGTCGAATTTTCCGGCTTTGATTGTGTCAAGATTCAGCCACGAAGCTGTCTTGTCTTTAGTAGGGCAGACGTCCTTCTGGGTAACGGTGGATGAACCGCATCCAACAAAGAGGATAACGAGAAATACTGAGATAAAATAACTCAGTGCATTCTTCCCGGTAAAGGGGGATAGAGTATTAAAGTGCATAAAGAATCCTTATGTTATTAAGTTAATGGATAAATAATTTAAATTGAAAATCCGATCCCCTGACGGACGGAAATGAAAATACCGGAAGAAATTTGTAAATCAGTCATCTGACTGAAATAACGGGTTATTGAGGGGATCATTTAATTCAAAATGTATGAAAAATAGTAATATTGAAAATCAGTTTACTGACTGACTCCTGACTGATGGATCCGTCAATTGACGGATCGCTTAAATGTAAGAATCGGATTGATAAAGTGGTTCAATTTCCCACTCATCCTCCACGGTTCCAAGACAATGCGAACATTTATCGACTGTGAAGTTTACTTTTTCCTCTTCGGCGGTAGTCCCTATGAAATTCAGAACTGTTCCGCAGGTCGAACATTGAACCGTATGGCAGGTATGCAGGCGTGCTGTGCATACCGGGCATAAATAACCAAGTTCAGCGGGAAGTTGTTCCGGATTTACTAAAAAAATCGAATTACATTTTGCATGATTGCATTTGGCAAAATGAGTTACAGTTGTATTTGTTGTAGCGATAATAATCTCCAAAATCTTTAATAACAAACTTATAACCTTTTTTTGAATTTATCTATTGAAAAAATAATCCCCTTTTTATTTTTCCCCCTTTACTTCTTCACCTCTTCACTCCTTCACCCTCCTTGAGCGGGTTAATTCCTAATTATTTTTGTGTTCTCCTTTTTTGAACGTAAATTTATAAATCAAATTATAAAATTTATGGAGTAGAAATGGAAAAAATAAATTGTTTCAAAGCTTATGACCTCCGCGGAAAAGTTCCATCTGAATTAAATGAAGAACTCGCATACAAAATAGCATTCGGATATACAAAACTTACCGGCTGCAAAACGGTCGTTATCGGTTATGACATCCGAACTTCCTCTCTCCCAATTTCCCGCTCCCTTATTAACGGCTTTTTGGACTGCGGGGTTGATGTTACGGATATCGGTCTCTGCGGCACTGAAATGATTTATTTCGGCACATCCTTCCTCTGTGTTGACGGCGGTATTATGATCACCGCAAGCCATAATCCCCCTGAGTATAACGGAATGAAATTCGTAAAAAGAAATTCTGTCCCCATCAGCTATGACTCAGGCCTCAATCAGATAGAATCGTTCATCGTAAATAACGACCTTCCTCCTGTTTCCCCGCTTAAAGGGAAATTGGTAGAGAAAGATATTTCCGCAGAATTCACAAGCAACCTTAAACGGTTTTTCAGCCCTGAAAATATAAAACCCCTTAAGGTGGTTGTTAATGCGGGTAACGGATGTGCCGGTCCGGCACTCAATAATATTGAATCCATGCTCCCTATTGAAATGGTAAAGTTATTCTTCGAACCCGATTCATCATTTCCTAACGGAGTTCCTAATCCGATGCTGGAAGAGAATAGAAAACCGACTATCGACAAAATAATTGAGTCTAAAGCCGATCTCGGAGTTGCCTGGGACGGCGATTATGACCGCTGCTTCTTCTTCGATGAGACAGGTCGCTTCATTGAAGGGTATTACATCGTCGGACTCCTTGCGAAATCGATTCTTAGGAATAACCCCGGCGGAAAAATTGTCCACGACCCCAGGCTTACATGGAATACGCTTGAAATAGTTAAGAAAGCCGGCGGAATTGCAGTTGAATCAAAAAGCGGGCATGCATACATCAAGGAAAAAATGCGCGAAGTCGATTCGGTTTATGGTGGTGAAATGTCGGCTCATCACTATTTTAAGGAAAATGCCGTGTCTGACAGCGGAATCATTCCATTCCTCCTTGTGCTGCAGTTGATTTCGGAAGAAGGGAAGTCGTTATCTCAGTTAGTTGAAGAGATGGTGAAAAAATATCCCTGCTCCGGCGAGATTAATTCGGTTGTGAACGACCCCGCTAATAAAATTAAAGAACTGGAAAAAATCTATTCGGACGGTAAGCAGGAGCATGTTGACGGATTGTCGGTTGAGTATCCAACCTGGCGTTTCAATTTGCGCATGAGTAACACGGAACCGATCCTCCGTCTTAACGTTGAGAGCAAAGGTGACGAAGATCTTATGAAAGCCAAGACAGCCGAACTCCTTTCTTTAATCAGGAATTAAAAATTTTACACATTGCAGAGACTTGCCCTGTCAGGTCTCTGCAATGATTCATTCCTCCGCCTGCCTGTCCCGCTTGGGTGGGAACCTTTGACCTTTGACCTTCGACCTTCGACCTTCGACCTACAGTCCAAACAACCAGAAAATCAATAGAGCTATCCCTTCCCTCACTCTGTGGTAGAACAGGGAAGTCTCTGATAACCTGAGATCGGAACTGATAAGGCTGACACTAAGATCATAAAACTTTGCTATCTCGTTTATCCTCACCAGATGAAACTTGTCTGAAATAATTATTATGTTCCTGAATTTCATCCTCTCGAATAAAATGTTATTAATATATTTCACCTGCTCGGTTGTTGACGATGTCGACTCTTCGATCAGTACATCCCCCTGAGGCATATTCAATTCCCTGAGATAGTTATACGCAACTGCCGCTTCGGAAAGCTCTCCCGGTGCGTTCCCCCCCATTAGCTGAATTTTAGAAACTTCGCCCCCTTTATATAATTCCATCGCCTTGTCAAGGCGGGACATAAGTACGTCGCTCGGTCTGTTATCTGACCAGACTGCCGCCCCCAGCACCACGGCTACTCGGGTCGGTTCTTTTTCCCCCGGCATGTACTCATTTGCGTGACCAAGCTGAGAATAGAAAAATGTAAATGCAAACAGGGCAAATAGTATGAAAAATGAATTGAAGAGGCTCCGAAGCGGGACAAAACTTTTCGTTCCTGATATCCTGAACCAGAGATAGCTGATCAGATAATAGTGAGTCACAAGAAAACTTATCAAAAGCCCACCTATTATGGTCCTCCCGATCGGCTGCCTTAGAATATAGATGTCCGGGAATTTTATCCCCGACAGTTTCAGGATTCCTGCCGCAAGAAGAAAAAGAAGCGAGAGGATAGCAAGGAGCGTTATTTTAACAAGCGCGGGATTGTCGGATGCCTTTTTCTTTTTTAAAAAATAAACCTGCAATATTATCAGCACCAGAAAGGAAATTATGATAAATAAATTCCCCGGATAAAAAGGATCATATCCTGACAGCCATAACTCAAGACTGAGATGCTTGAAGAGGACCAGCAGCACAAAAGTAAGCAGATAAATGGAGATGATTGCCGCAGGTTTTGCGAATCTTTTTAAAAGGGGCTCTATTTTATCAGTGTATTTCATTTTTTTCAACATCACTCCCAAAATTAAAGAATTTTTTCCAATTCTTAATCCTTAATTTTTAATTCTTAATTATTAATTCCTCATTCCTAATTTTCCCGTATATTTACATTCACGATTATGATAAATTTAGAAATTCGATAATAATGAGATATAAAACATCCCGGCGCATCGTTCGCGAAAAAGCTCTTCAGATACTCTATGCCTATGAGTTCAATAGCGAAGGTCTTCAGGCTCTGCTCGACAGCAACTTCTCAGATGTCGAATCGGCGGAAGAACGCTCTTTTGGCGAGGACCTCGTCAACCGCACTATTATCAGTAAAAAAGCTTTCGATTCCGAAATTGAAAAAAGACTCAGTAACTGGGAACTCAAACGTATTGCTATGATTGACCGCCTCCTCCTTCGCATGGGTATGTGCGAAATTCTTAACTTCCCCGAAATTCCCCCTAAGGTCTCCATAAATGAAGCAATCGAAATTTCTAAAGCTTTCAGCACTGCCGGCAGCGGTAAGTTCATTAATGGAATTCTCGACAACTACCTCAGCGACCTTAAAGAGTCCGGCTCCCTCCGTAAAACGGGGAGGGGATTGCTCGAGAAAATCCGTCAGCTGACGGACAGGCAATCCGGATAACTAAATGAAATCCGGTGCAAAGATTTTTGTCTGGACCCTTTATGACTTTGCCAACACCTCTTTCTCTATTGTTGTCGTAACTTTTTTATACGCAGTCTACTTCAAGAAAACTGTTGCCGGCAATGCCCCCATCGGGGATTTCTACTGGTCCCTTGGCACTAGTATCTCAATGATTGTCACGGCTCTCATCGCCCCCGTCCTTGGCGCTATCGCAGACTATTCAGCCGGTAAAAAACGCTTCCTCCTCTTCTTCACTCTCTTGTGTATTGTCTCCACCTCACTTCTCTTTTTCGTCGGGCCGGGGAATATTGCCGCCGGACTTATCCTTTTTATTATCGCTAATATCGGTTTCGAAGCTGGAATCGTTTTTTATGACGCTTTCCTGCCGGAGATTACTAAAGAAAAAAATTACGGTCGCGTCAGCGGCTACGGCTTCGCAATGGGCTATCTCGGTTCCCTCTCCACTCTGGCCATCATCTATCCTTTCATTCAGGCCGGTCTGATGAAGGAGACTTTCTTCGTTGCGGCTCTCTTCTTTCTCGTTTTCTCAGTCCCCATTTTCCTCTTTCTTAAAGAAACCCGCAAGAACGTAACCTCCGATGTCCCCTATCTCACTATCGGCTTCAGGCGTGTCTCCTCCACAATCCGCCATCTCAAAGATTATCGCAACCTCTCGGTCTTTCTCCTCTCTTTCTTCTGTTATATCGAAGGGGTAAACACGGTAATTTTCTTTTCGGGTATCTACGCGGCTACTACCCTTGGTTTCACTGAGTCGGAGCTTCTCATCTTTTTCCTTACTGTCCAGACCACTGCAATTCTCGGTTCTATTCTATTCGGCGTCCTCGGGGACTCCATCGGACAGAAAAAATCAATTATGATTTCACTCGTTATCTGGATCATAACAATTCTCTTCGCCTATTTCGTGGAGGATAAATTCACATTTTATTTTGTAGGACTCCTTGCCGGCGCGGCTATGGGGAGCAGCCAGAGCACAAGCCGTTCGCTTATGAGCAAGCTTACCCCTTTTGAAAAGAGGACGGAGTTCTTCGGGTTCTATAGTTTGTTCGGTAAAAGCAGCGCAATAATTGGCCCGCTGGTCTTCGGAATTATAAGCTATGCCACGGGGAGCCAGCGCTATGCAATTCTTAGCATAATCTTCTTTTTCATCGTTGGAATGTTTATACTCTCCAAAGTTAAGGAAAACCCGGCATGACTCATTCATTCCTTATAAGCCTTTTAGTCATCCTTTCCCTGATTTCTCCTTTGGACCTTCGACCTTCGACTTTCAACTTCCGAACTTCGACCTTCGACCTTCGACCTTCGACATATCAGCTTACAGTAGATTTCGATCCCGCGGTTAAGAGGCTTACTGTAAAGGAAACGCTTCTCTGGGTCAACAACGGGGGAGTGACTGCTAAGGAGATTTATCTCCATTTATACCCGAACGCTTATAGCAGCAGTGCGAGTTTATATATGCAGGGGATGGAAGTCCCCCCAAACAGCGTCACCCGAATAAGACTAAACACCCTGACTCTCTCTCCCTCTCTCCCTCTCCTCTTTCCTTACGCCCCCGACAGCACAGTCGCAATTCTCGATCTTTCAAAGACCGGGGGAGTGGCACCCGGGAAGAGCATCACTCTCTTTATCGAATATACTCTCCGCATTCCCGAAGCCTTTGGACGCTTCGGTCACTCTGCGGATCAGAATCTCTACTGGATTTCACAGTGGTATCCCAAACCAGGTGTTTTTCGGGATGGTAAGTGGGAATGCGAACCCTTCTTCCGCAACACGGAATTCTTTTCTGATTTTGCCTCCTACCTTCTTACCCTCACTATTCCTGAGGGATATAAACCGGTTGTCCCGGGCGAGTGCATAAGCAGGGAGAAATTAAAAGATGGTAAAATTAAATATATCTACTCGGCAGATAACATTCACGACCTTGCCTGGGGTGCTTTAAGGGAATACGTCCCCGCATCTGCTAAGTACAGGAAGAGGGGAGGGGGCGAAGTCACCGTTTCCGCCTATCTTCTCCCTTATAATAAAGTCCATAGCGGCAGGGCTCTCCTGGCAGTAAAAAACGCCCTTTCATTTTTAGAACGGGAAATCGGCCCCTATCCTTATTCCGATCTTGCCATTGTTGATGTCCCTAATAATGCGGGGTTAATTGCAAGCATGGAATATCCCCGCGTAATTACATACCATACAGACTATTTCATTCCCTCCCGCGGTCTGCAGCTTGAGGAAGTTGTTATCCACGAGATCACTCATCAGTATTTTTACGGCATCGTCGCAAATAACGAAGTGAAGGAAGCCTGGCTCGACGAGTCCTTTGCAAATTATCTCACTACTAAAATTCTTGAGGAATATTATCCACCGGAGATGTCATATTTCAAACTCTTCGGCTACTATCCCGTTCCCGGGTTTGTTCTTCTTGAGCAGGCGGAACTTCCCATTGTCTATACTCTCAGCTCTTACAAGGTCCCCTTCCTCTCCGGGAGCCTTAGCAATTACTATAGGTACCCTGAAGCGGGGAGCATTGCGTCAAACTCATCCCTCCTTGCCGAGTGGAATCATTATGCTGCCATTAGTTATTCGAAAGGGGAACTCCTCCTCCATGCCCTTGAAAAACAGATTGGTGAAAAGGAATTCCTTCACATTCTCTCCCGTTACTTTACGGATTATTCCTGGCGGCATCCTTCAGGTGCCGACTTCTGGCGGTATGTAAAAAACGGTACCACTAAGGACGTTTCATTTTTATATGAAAACTTCTATTTAGGAAGTGGAAAAGTCGATTACAAAATTACCGGCATCTCCCGGACAAAAGATATTGTCAAAGTAATAATCGAGAGGAGTGGTGAAGGCATCTTTCCGTCCGAAGTTGTTTTATATACCTCGAATGGGAATCTTAAGCAAAACTGGGGCGGGGAAGAGAGGATAAAAGTATTAAAATTCAGGACTGGTGGCTTTGTCATCGGTGCTGAAATTGATCCAGGCAGGAAGAACCCTTTTGACCTCAACTATGCAAACAACTCAAAGATGATTGAGATACAGATCATGGGTTCCCTCAGCATCTCATTAAAATGGTTTTTCTGGATGCAGAACCTTCTTACCCTTGCCGGAGGACTTGCATAGAATAGTAAACCGTCAGAGTGTCGTATTTGACCTTCAACCTTTGACTTTATAACTTTACAACTTTATAACTTTACAACTTGACAAACTTGACAAACTTCCGGAGCTCCCTTGAATAACACCGTCACCAGATGGCGCATTCTTAAATCCACAATCGGTGGAATACGCTGGGTTAAAAAAGAAAACCGCGGCAGACTCACCATCGGGCAGGTACTTACCTATGGCAGCCGCCTGGCATTCAGGAACGCTAAATTTATCCCCTTGCTCTGGCTCGCAAACTTCTTGTTCGCCCTGGCTCTCTCCATTCCCGTCTTCTCCCTTTTGCAGGACAGCCTTGCCTATTCCTCCATGAGCACCTCCATCTACAGGGAATTCGATCATATCTGGCTCATCCAGTTTCTTATCCAGAACGAAAAATTCCTTACCTTCGTCCCCTACACAATCTTCAGCGTTGCCGGCATATTCATTATCATCCAGCTCTTTTTCGCGGGGGGATTGCTTGCAGTTTTCATCAATCCCTCGAAGAACCACCATGTAGATTTCTTCTTCGGCGGAGTCCGTAACTTTTATAGGTTTATGAAAATTGCCGTTGTGGTTTTTATTCTTTACGGCGTGGCGCTTTTTATTAACGAAGGGCTTAGCATCCTTATAAAACGGGTCTTTGCTTATAGCAGCCTCACCTGGCTTGAGTTTGTTGTCACCCTCCTCAGGTATCTTCTCTTCCTTCTCATTATTGGTGTCGTCAGCATAATATCGGACTATGCAAAGGTCGTTTCCGTCGTCACAGACTCCGAAGCTGGGTTCCGCTCAATCTCAAAAGCGATGCTCTTCATCAGGAAAAATTTCGGACGCACCCTTGTGGTCTTTCTCATTCTCTTCCTCTTTCTCGTTATAGGTGCGGTTGTTTACAATCTCGTTGACGGCTTAATTCCCCGTTCGCCCGTTTATCTTATATTGCTTACATTCATCATACAGCAGTTCCTTATAATTTACCGTATCATCATTCGCATGTATGTCTATTCCACTGAAGTAGTATTATATCAGGATCTCGCCGCCGAACTCTCCGAATACGAAGTAGAAGAAGTCACAAAACAAAATCAATAATCCTCTTTTCATTAGTAAAATCACAAATCAAAGTTCCTCCCCTCTTCAGTGTCTGTTGCACAATTGTTGTTATCTCATTAACCATGGGATTTATCCCATGGAAGAAGCGACCAAGAGACATTTTATTAACCGTTTTAATTGTAAATCAGTCTGCTGACTGACGGTTTACATAGTTCTGCAACACCCTGCGCGTCGGATTTTCACTTTCCCTTTACGAACTTTACAACTTGATAAATCCGTCAGTAGACGGATCCGTCCACTGACGGACTTTACAACTTACTTTAACAGAATCATCTTCCTCGTCTCTACAAATCCCCCTGCTCTCAGTTGATAAAAATAAACCCCGCTCGGGAAACGGCTTCCGTTGAACTCAACTTCATGCCTTCCCGCATCCTGCATTTCATCCACCAGCCTCGCTACCTCATTCCCCAAAATGTCGTAAAGCCTGAGAGACACATTACTGTTTACCGGTAACTGATAACTGATTACCGTTGTCGGGTTAAATGGGTTTGGGTAGTTTTGCGAAAGAAGATAAGAGTTCGGTTTTTCTTGCCTCAAATCGTCATTGACAGAAGTGGGATTATTATAGTAAGCAATCATAGTTCCAGATTGACCAACTGCAAATCCTTTTTCAGGAGTGAGAAAAAAAACATCGTAAAGTGCATTTGATGTAATCGATGGTAAATCATTCCACACCGTACCACCATCTGTAGTTTTATAAATACTACCACCTGCGGCAGCTATAAAACCGGTGTTTTTGTCCAAAAAAAAGATGTTATTTATCGATTTAGGAAGGTATTTAAGCCAACTCCAGGACCTTCCACGATTTTGTGTGAAATGCAGGGTTGAACCGGTTGCCACCCATCCTAATGAATCAATGAATGAAGCACCTCTAGAAGAGGTTAATGGTGATTGAGATTCAGTCCACGTTACTCCACCGTCAGAGGTAAAATAAGTAACAGCTCCAGGAGTGGGTGGGTAATTAGTCATTGTATATCCTATTACCACTCCATTTAAGAGGTCAAAAAAATGAATTGATGTAAGGGTACCGTAAGAAACAATAAAAGAAGTACTCCAGGTTACGCCCCCGTCGGTTGTTTTCTTAACATAGTATTCCCCGCAAGCCCATCCATTAAGTGAATCACAAAAATAAACTGAATAAAGACTATAAGCGTTACCTGTTAAATAAGTATTCCAGCTTTCTCCTCCGTCAGTTGTTTTTCTTGTGTATCCATTACCTGAAACAGTCCAGCCTAAATTGTTATTTAGAAAGAATAAATCATTAACACCGAAAGAATTTTTTTGGTTCCAGGTCTGACCACCATCCGTAGTCTTAAACATACCCTCTCCGCAGGCCCAACCGGTTAAACTATCCGAAAATATTACTCTGCTTAAAAAATTTCTGTGTCCCTTAGAAATTATGGACCAGTTCTGTCCGCCGCTTGTGGTTCTCAGAATAATGCCTCCCTGACCTGCTGCCAAGCCTTGAAGAGTATCCAGAGGAGAGATTGTCAGTGTTTGGTTGTGATTTGGTGTTTCGGTTGAGAGCCATGTTAATCCACCATCTGTCGTTCTTCTAATAGACCATGAACCAAAATCTGTCAGCCAGGCGTGATTTCTACCCCAAAAGCTAATTGAAGAAAAACCGGTAACGTTTGCCTTAAAGCTCGTGTCCCATGAAATACCGCCATCTGTTGTTTTAAGAACATAAGAATTATTCGTAAGATCATCAGTTGTTGTAACAAAACCTGTATCAGGGTGGAAGAAATGTATGTCTGTAACATCAGCATAGACTGGTAAGGGAATGTATGTAAAAGAAATTCCTCCATTGGTTGTCTTTATTATATTTCCATAATCTCCGGTAATGTAATAATTGTCAAAATCAATGGGATGAAATGCTTTCAAAAAACCAGCGTATCCCCATTGCCTCCTGATCCAATTACTCCCCCCATCTGTAGTGCGATATATCCCATATTTAGAATTTAAGGCAGCTCCGTGAAGAGAGTCAAAGAAGTGGATCTCCTTAAAAATACCCGGAAAGCCGGGAGTGCCGACTGAAAAATTCTGCCAGGTTTCACCTCCGTCCGTTGTTTTAAGCGCAAGGATATTAGTTCCGCAAATCCATCCGGTGAGGGAATCGAGGAAGAAAACTGAATTGAGATTTTCGAGTGTACCGCCGGGAACAGAGTACCAGTCATCACCGCCGTTAGTTGTTTTGATAATTGTTCCGGCATCCCCGACAGCCACCGCAGTATTCGCAGAAAGGTGAACAACCTTATTCAGTGTATTACCGGTTGGGAGGGGATTAATCCACTGCCAGTTTGACTGGGGCAGGAGGGCGATCGTGAACAATATTAATGTTATAAATAAGTATTTCATAAATTAAAAATTAATAATAGTTACGGGTTCAAAGTTTCTGGTTGCTGGATATTCGAAATCTGAAGACAGAAAACAGAAGAACTCATAAACTGATCAACTACTTCAACAGAATCATCTTCCTCGTCTCAACAAATCCCCCCGCTTGTAACCTGTAAAAATATATTCCGCTCGGTAGACGGCTTCCGTTGAACTCAACTTCATGCCTTCCCGCCTCCTGTATTTCATCCGCCAGCCTCGCCACCTCATTCCCCAAAATATCATAAATCCTCAGCGTCACATCACTGCTTACTGATAACTGATAACTGATCACTGTAGCCGGGTTAAACGGATTCGGGTAATTCTGCGAAAGGAAAAATCCTTCCGGCAGTTCCTTGCGGTCTGTTTCTGCATTCAGAATAATTCCCCCCTCCCGGTAAACAGATAATCCCCCTCCAAAAGTCCCTATCCATTTATTCCCTTTTGAATCTATAGCAATTGAATGAATATTATTACTGGACAAACCGGAGTTACTTGATGTAAATGCAACCCAGGAAGTGTCGTCAAATTTGTTTAACCCGCTTGCAAAAGTCCCTATCCATTTATTCCCTTTTTCGTCAATTGCAAGCTTGGATACAGAGTTGTAAATCAAACCTGAATTGGATGAATTATATATTGCCCAGGCAGATCCGTTAAATTTAGCTAAACCGTTCTCACTACTTATCCATTTATTACCCAGACGATCACAAGTTATTGAGTTTATAATGGAACCGGGCAGTTGTGAATTTGATGTATTATAGACTGTCCAGTTAGTCCCATCATACTTGATTATTCCTCCTGCCATACCCGGTAGGTCATAACCTCCAATCCACTTATTCCCCTCGTTGTCAATTGCAAGTGAGAAAATATCCTCATATATAAGTCCGGAATTCAATTTTTTATACACGGTCCAGTTTGTTCCGTCAAATTTCGCCAAACCATCACTTGTTCCAATCCATTTATTCCCTTCAGAATCAATCACAACGCACGCAACAACATTTGAGGGAAGACCCGAATTTGATGAATTATACACAGTCCAGTTCGACCCGTCAAATTTCGCCAAACCATTACTTGTTCCAATCCATTTATTCCCTGTCTCATCAAACGCAATTGATACAACTCTGTTATAGGGCAGACCTGAATTCGTTTTATTATAAACTGTCCATGTCTGGTCATCAAATTTTACTAATCCTTTGTTTTCTGTTCCTATCCACTTATGACCATTATTATCAATTGCCACCAGCTTAATATAATTATCCGGCAAATCTGTATTTGAAGATATATAAACACTCCAGTTATTTCCGCTAAATTTAACAAAGCAATTTCCATTGGTGCCAATCCATTTATTATCATCTTCATCAATATTAATTGATAATATCCAGTTTGTTGGGATTCCTGAATTACCAGTGGTATAAACATTCCAGTTTTGCCCGTTAAATTTTGCTATTCCGTATCCCGTGGCAAACCACTTATTTCCTTCATGGTCAAAAGCTATAGACATAACATAATCAGAAGGCAAGGGTGAATTCGCCACATTATAGAGGGTCCATGTTGTATCGTTATATTTAACAACCCCTCCATCGCTTGTCCCAAACCATTTAACATCGTTTGAATCAACGGCGATTGAAATAACATATTCAAAAGGGAGCGCTGAATTATAACGGTCATATCTTGTCCAAACCTTGTCATCAAATTTTGTTAGTATTCCGTAATAAATAGAGCTTGGCGGTTTTGCTCCAATCCATTTGACCCCCTTTTTATCAATTCCAATCGAAGTAATATAATTATCAGGTAAGCCGGAATTAGTTGAATTGTAGTGCATCCAGGTTTCTCCGTCAAATGTGAATAAGCCTGTACCTGTCCCTATCCATTTAACATTGTATCTGTCTATCTGGAGCGCCATAATGTTATTATCAGTCAAATTGGAGTTTAAAGAATTATAAACCGTCCAATTGATCCCGTCAAATTTTGCCAAACCGTTAGAAGTACCAATCCATTTATTCCCAATATTATCAATGGTGATTGTTTTCACATAATTGATAGGTAATCCGGAATTTCCATTATTAATAAATGTCTTTGTTTCTGTATTTCTGTCAAATTTAATTATTCCGCAAGATGTGCCAATCCACAGGATATTTCCTTCTTCAGCTATGCAATTTACGTTATCCCCTCTCATATACTGAACCCACTCCGGACTTTGTCCATTGCTTAGACCAAAACCAATCATCACTAAAATTATTGTAAAATAAAGTATCTTCATATTTTTCATTTTACCATCTCAATCAACAAATAAACTTTAACCCATAAACTAATCAACTAATCAATCCGCCGCGTCGGACTCAACTGATCAATTTTATAATTGACAATTATTTCCCCATGCTACTCGAAGCGATTGTAAAGACTTGCCATGGCAAGTCTCTACAAACTCATAAACTACTTCAATAGAATCATTTTCTTCGTGCTCACAAAACTCCCTGCTCTTAGCTGGTAGAAGTAAATTCCACTCGATAATTGCGAGGCGTCAAATACCACTTCATAATTTCCAGGCTGCTGCTCTTCATTTATGAGCTCCGCAACTTCATTACCAAGCACGTCATAAAGTTTCAAGCTCACAAAACTCTTTACTGATAACTGATAACTGATTACTGTACTCGGGTTAAACGGATTCGGGTAATTCTGCCCTAATGAAAATTCCCCCGGCATTTCCTCATCTCCCCCCGCAATCCCCGTCGGCATATTTGTAAAATTACTCCTGTATGAATTGTCAATCACCCCCGAATATCCCCGCGTCACTGTAATAGAATTCTTCCCCGTCGTCCCTCGCCCAATCACGTATGCCGTCAGTATATCCACCGGCTTGTTATACTCCAGCTTAAAAGGTCCCGCCGATATCATACTCTTCAAATCCCCTTTAATCCTGTGCAGCCACCCGTAATGCAGCACCGGATCTCCCGAAAAATGAATAAGTGGATTAATCAGAGCACAGTTCGCTCCCCCCGCAATTATGCCGTATGTGAACGTACAGGGATTCACGACCGACCCGTCCCCGTTAAGTCCGATTATAAAATTCCTTCCTTCTAGTGCGGTATTGGGTTCTCTATAGACGGGATCTCCCCCCATCGCTGTTCTCCCGCGGGATACTCTTAAGTTCATCGCTCCCGGATAAATTTCCCTCCCCAGATATCCCCCAAGCCTGTTATATGCCGTGTCAAGCGGAATGTCCGTCCCCGGGTCATATACCCCGTTCTGATTCACATCCGTAAAAGTAACTCCCGGCAAATAAACCCTCGGACCCTGAACAATTTTCGAAAATAATGAAGGTGCATTCTCCCCATATTGCATGTCAGTTGTATCATTGTAAACATAAGCTGACCCATGCAGCGTATCAATCCCGAAAGAGTCTTCCCAGGGGGCTCCCAAATCCGGATCCCCGTACATTCCAAAAAATACCGAATCCATCACCGGCACCTGCAGGTTTTTATTCACAATCGAATACCTCACAAACACAGTATTCTGAAACGCCGGCTCCGTCCCCCATCTCGAGCCGAACAAAGTCTGCCTGATCTCAATCCCCTGAGGCGCAACATCCCATCTCCTCAGAGATTCCGGCACAGCGTCATTATAAACGCACCATGCCGTCAGGTCACCCATTAGGTCAGGTCTGTCCTCATTAGCGTCCCATTGACTGTTTCCGTTCTTATCCACCGGATTGTAAATTCCGTCATTATCACCGTCATAAAAACGGGCTCCCGTAGTCACCGCATCCCTCCATGCCTGCCATGAAGCCGAGAATGCAGGGTCTTCTGATCTGAGTACATAAATCAGATTCTTCGGATCCTCCGGTTGTGTACCAACAGGACCCGGCTGATAATCCTCAACCAGACCGGCGGACATTACTCCGTTTGCCCACATCGTGTTTCCGCTATATCCGGAAAGAGCAAATCCTCCCGAAAAGAGAGCTGTGATATTTGCATATTTCCCTCCGGCACCGCTTATATTCAGATCGGGATCAGCGATATTAACATCCGCAAGCACGCCTGAATTGTTTATTGGTAAATTGAAACTGTTGATGAAGAAACGGAATTTTTGGTAGTTGATTTTTTCTGAATTGATTTTATTCGGTTGAATAGAGGCATCCCCTGACTGAGCCTGAGCCGTCGAACTCCCCAAAACACATGCGATGAACAAATAGAATAATTTCGAACGCATAACATCTCCTTTTAAATTATTACAGATATAAAATATTCACACTTATAATATAACACCCCCTCCAAAAAAAAACAACGCTTATTTTCCCTCCATCCCCACCTCATCCCCCTTCACCAGTCTCAGAAAATCCCTAATTTTGGGCGTTCTAATTCCTAATTATTAATTATTAATTATTATAGTATTCTCTCTTCGCGTCATTCACATGATGCTGGATTTTCACCACCTCTATCCTTCCCGGTTTTGCCTGCGTCTCCGTTTCACTTTCCACCTCACGGATTTCCGTTGCAGGGTACTTTATTTTAACACTCATCCTGCTATCCTGCCGGATATCTCCCGAAGTCGTTATACTGTTTAACTGTTGCTTATTATGAGCAGGGGAGGGGGTCTGTCTGAATTCCATCCCTTCCGGTTTCTCCCTGCTTCTCCCCTCATTCTTTTTAACCCTGTAATGCATAAAGGCAATAATTGCTATAAGAAACAATAATCCGAAAACACTCACAACCGAAATAATTACAATTTCCACAAAAGTCATACAACAAACACTCGCTTAAACTAAACATCTTCTCTGAATACAAACACCAATCCGTCAACTGACGGACAAAACTCTTAACCCGTGAAACTTTCATCACACGGATTGTTTTTTTCTTACCATGCAAAGTTAATCAAGCCAATTCAATTATTCAAATCATTAATAAATAACTAATATTTAACCATTATTAATAGAAACACATCTCAATTGTCAGAAAATTAACCCCCTATCCCTCTCCCTTAAAACCTTTTACTCTTTACTCATCACTAATTACTCAGATGTTCAGGTTCCTCTTGACTCATCACTCATCATTAATTCTACCTTCCCCCGAATAAAATATTTTGTCCTAATTCCTAATTCTTTGACTATTAGTAAAACTTTTCTCCCCCTTTTTTTCGCAAAAATAAAAAGTTTGACTACAAAAGCCGCCGCTTCTGGTAAGCATCGCCGCCATATCTGGTAAGCCTCCGGGCCTCCTCACTATTTTTTTTAACCTCCTTAAAAAGTCAATATAGTCAAACTTTTTGCCTTTTCCCTATCCCCTCTCTCTCTCTCTCTCTCTATATATATATATATATATTGATTATTATTATTATTATTATAATATATAAATACTATGTCTATATTGACTATTTTACCATAACCCCTTTATTTATAGTCACTTAACATAGTCAAACTTTTTAACAAACATTGACTATTAGTCAAACTTTCTTAAATAGTCAAAGAAGTTTGACTATTGTACGCATTCAGTATTATTCCTCCCTGGAATTTGCAACTGGCTGCAAGCCGGGGTGGACGAGGATCGCAAATAATTAGCAAAATATTCTTTTATTTATTGTTGAAAACATTTCACAGCAACAACCTATATGAGGATATACCGGGGGTTAACCGAGGATTTGCCGAGGAAGATTATAAGGATTGGTTTTTAATGGGTTTACAATGGGTTTACAATGGGTTTTGGGTAAAGGAGGGGAGAGGGAAGCATGCAGGAACTTCATCCGTTTTGTTGATTCTTAAGAAGAAAATTTTCACAAAGAACGATATTTTTTTTATTGTACAAATATAATAAACCGGTGGGAAAAAACGCGATCATCTTATGATCATTTTTTTAATTTTCGGAAATTATTTTGGGGTATTCCTTGCCCTATCAGGTACCCAAGAGGAGGTACGGATTGACCATCTCTTGTCCTTAATCTTTGATCTTTTAACAAGTTACATGACTCCTTTAGGCGAAAGACCCGGCTCTCCGGTTTCCGCCCCCAAAAACCAACTTGGGAAAAATGAAAAACCCATACGTCGAAAAAACGCTAAAAACGCGATATTTATTTTTAAAAATCAGCCTGGGGCTGATAGCCTTGCATTGTTTTAATTTGTAAAATTGACTTAGCAATTTGAAAATTTAGTGACTCTTAAGGGAGTCCGTAACAGAAGGGAAAATTAAGAATGTCAGGTTTTATAACTCAGTTTTACTCTGGGGTGTTGACAAAAAACAGAGGCTATATAGGAATTGTGCCGGAGGCAGAAACAAGCCGGGAGATTTTGAGTCTCCGGCAATACCTATTATTTCCATTCCTTAACACTGACGCTTTTTCCGTCAGTCACAAAAAGTAGGGATCCGTCCCTGTCTGTCCGGTAAATTTCTGATTTCGCTCTGTGTAATGCACTTAGCGTTAGGGGATGCGGGTGGCCGAACGGATTATTAGCGCTTACTGAAATTACCGATATTCGCGGTTTTACTGATTCAAGGAATTTTTCAGAGGTACTTGTCTTGCTTCCGTGATGGGGGACTTTTAATATATCAGAAGCCAAAAACGCAGAATACTTTCCGGTAATATACTCTTCTCCGTATTTTTCAATGTCCCCAGTAAAGAGTATTTTCTTACTCCCGTATTGCACGATTATCAGACCGCTTCGTTCATTGCTTTTGTAACCTTCAAAAACAGAGGGATCGTTCAACAGATAGATTCTTCCGTTCCCGGTATTGAATATTCTTTTGGAAAAATATCCGGTGTTTACATTATGTCTGTTTATGAATCTCAGGACTTTCTTTTCGGTGTTGCTTGAAGAATCCGGCGGTGAAATTACGAGTTTATCTGCTTTACCATGGTATATTAAATTCAGGAAACCGCCGAAATGATCGGAGTCTAAATGAGAGATGAACCCGTAATCAATTTTGTCAATGCCGAGATAAGTAAGAAGCGGGTTTAGAACCCGTTCCCCGGTGTCCCGGAATTTGATATCGCCTCCGTCAATCAAAGCCGTTTGTGAATCAGGGAACTTTATTATCGCGGCGTCTCCCTGTCCGACATCTACGAAGAGTATGTTTAATTTTCCGTCTTCAAAGAATTTTGTGCTTACTATTTCAGTAAAAAGATAAATATTCGCGACGATAAATATTGTGAGTATGATTTTAGGTATAAGCGAGGAGAAACTTTTCAGGTAATAGAAGAGGAGAAAAATGAAGAAATAGTAAATAATGAGTGAGTAGTTATTGTATCCGGCGATGCTTACTGATGAAAAGGAGAACGAAGATGAGTAAGCGACGATATCAAGAAGCAACTTAATCATTACGTCTGCTGCACTCCCTGTCAGCATGCCAAAATAAGCGGAGATTGCCGACACGGGAATAAGCAAAATTCCGATGCCGACGATTATTCCGCTCATGGGGATTACGAGAAGATTTGCCACGAGTGAAATAATGGAAAGTTTTCCGAACCAGAGGACTATTAAAGGAAGCGTTCCGATTTGTGCTGCAAGTGAGACCGCGGTCATCTGTAATATCCCTTTTATGGTTACAGATTTTATCCGGAGGTTATCAATCCAATTTTCAAAGTAAGGGTAGAAAAATGCAATTGAATAGACTGCAGCAAATGAGAGTTGAAAGCTTACATCAAATAGTGAGCCCGGGTCAGCAATAAGGAGTATCAGGGCAGCAATGCCAAGGGAATTATAGATGTTTGTCTCTCTGTCGAAAATCCTGCCGATTAAAAAGACCGAAGACATCAGTACGGCACGAAAGACTGAAATGCTCATTCCGGAAATAAAGAGAAAGAGGATTAATCCGAGCATTGTGAGGATGCTTTTTGTGACAATTCCGAATCTTCCGAACATGAACAGAAATATCACTGTGATGAAACTTACATGAAGACCTGAAATAGCAAGAACGTGCATCACTCCCGAGGTGATAAAATCCGATTTTGTTTCCTGACTCAAATCACTTCTGTCTCCAAGCAGCAGGCTCTTCAGGAGCGCTGTCGACTCCGGATTGGTGTACTCTTTAAAAACCTCCGCTATTCTTAGGCGGATATTAAGGAGAAAAGTACCGAAAAGGTTTTGGTGGTTGTCCGTTAATTTTATTTCACCGGGATTTTCAACATAGCACAGGCCGTTGATTCCTTTGGTCGTCAGATAGCTATAGTAATTAAACTCACCCGGGATTTTGGCACCTGACCTGTTATACATATCTGTTATGAATCTGATACTCCGGCCCGGTGCAAGTTCCCGATATAAAGAATCAATGTCAGCAGTTTCCGCTTTTTTGACTTTGACTAAAAAGACCTGTTCTGTTTTTTTTGTCTTCCCGTTATAACCAAGTGAATCTGTCCTGACAGTAAAACTGAAACCCTCTTCTCCGGGCAATTCAATATTTTCAATAGTTCCATGAATTTCAAGTGATGAGAGGGAAATATTTGGAGCGAATATTGTTACCGGATTTATGTTATGTATGCCGTATGTTATAAAGCCGAAATTAATTGCCAGCAGGGAAATGTAGAGTGTTTTTGAGGTCAGCGAAAAACGCCTGAAAAAAATTAGGGGAATGAAAAGTGCTGTGGCAATTATTATTGCCGGGGTTTCTGAAATTGAAAATCCGATCCCTTGACGGAGTGATGTGTTAAGTAGTGATGAGATTATTATTCCCGCCCCGAAGAATATTGCTGCCGGTGATGCAGGATAACTTATCCCCTTCATTCCAGCGCGGCGAGGATCTCTCGCTTGATCTGTGAGTTGTCCCTTATCTTCTCTCTCATTTCTCCCCCCCTTGCCCCCGCCGTTATCGTTAATGCCGCGTGCCGCGTGTGCGTCTTTATTGATATGTCCTCTATATTACCGTGATCACTGCAGATTATTAACGTGCTCTCTTCTCTGTTGAATTCCTTCAATAATGTGTATAGAAATCCGTCCAGTTCCCTTAATGTCCCCTCTAATTGATCCGCGTTCCTTTGATGCCCTAAATGATCAGTTAAAAAATATTCGAACAACGTGAACTTTACCCCCTCCGATATCCTTATTAACCGCCGCGCTGCAAGCTCCGGCGTTATCTTCTTTATTCTGTACTTTAACTGCGTTATCCATCGCTCGTTCGTTATGTCCGCCGCTATCGCCCTCCCCCTGTGTAGCTCCGCCGCTTTCTTTAATGGAATGTCCGATAATAAACACGAAAAGGTCGTTACGCTTAACCTCGTCTTCCCGCTCTTTATGTAATCAAAAAATATCTTCGGGTAGGCGTTTGTAAATGTGCTGCTTATTCCCCTCTCCTTTAATGTCTGGAATATGTTCTCTTTCTTTATATACGGGTGCAGTGTCGTGTGAGGATATGGCCCGAAATGCTGATTGATTATTACAGGCGCTTTGATTCCGCAGAATATCGCCGCCTGACCCGTCCCTGACTGCGGTAACCCCTCTACCCCGAATATCGGATCTGATGGAAATAAATAATTCCCCCCCCTGCTTAACTCCGGCTTCTCTATCGACGGCGTCCCCCCGAAAATCTCTTCAAACGCCCTGAATGGATACTTGAAAAAAGGGTTCTTTTCCCCGTCCCTCTCCCCAATCCCTACTCCGTCAAGGAAAACCATTATCACCCGCTTCTTCATCTCTTGCTGTCTATCGTTATCGTTACAGGCCCTTCGTTCCTGATGTCTACTGTCATCTTCGCTCCGAATATCCCAGCTTTTACTTTCTCGTCCCCTAAATTGAATTTTAACCGCGATATGAATTTTTTGTATAACGGTATCGCTGTCTCCGGCTTAGCCGCTTCCCCAAAGTTTGGCCTGTTCCCTCGCGTTGCGTCTCCGTATATCGTGAACTGCGATATGACAAGTATCTCTCCGTTTACATCCGCTAACGACCTGTTCATCTTTGACTTCTCGTCTTCAAATATCCGCAGATTTATACACTTGTCCGCTAAGTAGATCGCGTCTTCTTCTTTGTCGTCTTCCTTTATCCCTAATAATATTACTAATCCGTTGTGTATCTCCGCTGTGTATCTCTCTTCAGGTATTGTTACTCCCGCTGTAGATACTCTCTGTATTATTACTCTCATTTTTTTTCTCCTGTGATTATTCTCGGTATCTCCCGGTAATCATTGATTATTTTTATGTTTGTGTAGTCCTTCTCAACCATTATCTTCTTTAACTCCTCTGCATGCCCTGTCCCGAATTCCATGTATAGCCTTCCCCCCGGTTTCAACCACTTCTCGCAAATCTTAAGTATTAGCGGATAAAAACTTAACCCGTCCCCTGAGTCCGTTAACGCTTCCTTCGGCTCATAGTCCAATATCCCCCTCTCTAACTCCGGATATTCTCCCAGCGATACATACGGCGGATTAGCCGTTATTATGTCAAATCCTTCTTCAAATTCAATTCCCGGCTTCGTTATATCCGCCTCTATGAATTTTATCCCCCCTCCCTTTGTGTGGAGCGCTGCATTCTCCTTCGCGGTCATTACGGCTTTCGCTGATGAATCAAGTCCGGTTACTTCTGCCTCCGGCAGATTTGCCTTTAACGCTATCGGGATGTTCCCCGATCCTGTGCAAATGTCAAGAATTCTTACTCCCTTCCTCCCCCCGGCATCCTTGATTACTTCCTCTACAAGCAGCTCCGTCTCGGGGCGGGGGATTAGCACCCCCGCGTTTACGTTTATCCGCAGTCCGTAAAATTCCGTGTATCCTACTATGTACTGTAGCGGCTCCTGATTCCCCCTCCTCTTTATGTATTCACGGTATTTGTTCAGCTCCTCTACGGTTGGCTCTGTTTCAAATCTGAGATAAAGATCCAGCCGCCTGCACTCCAAAACATCCGCAAGCAGCAGCTCCGCATTTAACCGCGGCGATTCTATTCCTTTAGTTTCAAAGTATTCGGTTGTTTTTGTGAGTAGTTCAAGAATTGTGTGCAATGTAGTCCCGGTTGCCGATTTTCAAAAAAAAGCTGGAAGTTCATTACACAAACTGATTACTGACCGCTGCTTCCTCTCAGACCTGACGGGGTTGGGTAACAATCTGTTAACTTCCTTCCAGCAAAAATTTACCCTGCAAAAATGCACGTTTTTTCCCTCATTTCCAAATCCCTCCTCCTCTGTCCATCATGTCGGTTTCCCTCTTTCCTCTTTTCCCCTGCCCTGCTTGGGCGGGATCTTTCCTCTTTTCCTTTTCTCTTTCCCTCCCCCGTCAACTGACCGATTGCAGATTCGAAATAGGGAAACATACACAGAATTCCGTCCCCGTCTCCTTTGTTTCACATAAATTTATTATCCCCCCCCATTATCTCTACATATCTTTTCGTTATCGAAAGTCCCAGACCTGTCCCTTCAAATGATCTCCCAAATCCTTCTGACACCTGCCTGAAATCGTCCCAGATGAGTTCTTTTTTCTCTTTAGGTATCCCAATTCCGGTGTCGCTTACTTTTATTGAAGCGTGTTCATCATTCTTCACGACAGACAATGTAACTCCCCCCTTTTCTGTATATTTTATGGCGTTGTCAAGTAAATTCGAAATTATATCCGTAAATTTCTCGCTGTCTATGTAACAATATAACTCGTCACACCCACTCTTGAATGCCAGACTTAGTTCTGCTTTTTGAGCTTCCGGCTGATATTTCTCCCATGTCTTTTTTAACAGCGGGATAATGTTTGTTTCGCGTAATACTATCTCTCCGTTCTTTTGGTCCAGTCTGGCTACATTCAGTATCATGCTTAAAGTGTTCAGCAATCTTTTCCCCCCTTTACTTATGTTTTCCAGCATTCCCGTTCTCTCCGGATCACCCTGCTCTTTCTCTTTAAGTATTTCAGAAAACCCTAATATTGCTATTAATGGCGTCCGGAATTCGTGGCTCATGTTCGCAAAGAAACTCGATTTAATACGGTTCATCTCTTCGGCTTTTTCTTTTGCCTCGATTATTTTCTTTTCCGTTAACTTTTTCTCCGTGATGTCCTCTACCGCCCCCTCATAGAATAGAATTTCCCCCTCGTCGTCTCTTACTGTTCGTGCGCTCTCTCTTGTGCATATCTTTTCTCCCCCTCTTTTTAACCACTCACTCTCAAATCCGATTACTTCTCCATCCCGCTCTACGTTATCCTTGAATAACTGCCGGGGATATCCTTCGGCGAGTACATTTTGTTCAAGATTTTGATTCTTTAGCTCTTCGAAATTATCGTACCCGAGTAGCCTTATCAGTGCCGGATTTGCCATCAGTATTTTTCCAGCCGGCGTTGTTCTGTATAAACCTATTAGCGTATTCATAAACAGCGTTCTGAATCGTTCCTCTGCCTCTCTTAACTTCCTCTCCGCTTTCTCCTTGGCTGCCTGAGCTTCCTTCTTTTCTATTGCGGCCTGAACTGATGTAATTAGCCGCTGAAGATTTCCCTTAATGACATAATCCTCGGCACCCGCTTTCATTACCTCTACTGCCGTCTCCTCGTTCAGCGACCCCGTAACGAGAACGAAAGGGAGGTGGGGGTATTTTTCCGATTTTATCCTCAATGCTTCCATTCCGTTGAATGAGGGGAGGTTATAATCCGATATAACTATATCCGGATTAAAAGATGATAATTCCCTTAAATAATCATCCCGCGTCTCAACCCTAATGTATGTAATCTCATAATTTTTTTTTAATTCGAACATTAATAGCTTTGCATCGTTCGGATTATCTTCCACTAACAGGACTCTGAGGGGTGCTTTCATATCTCTTCTCGTTCGTAAAAATAATTATCAAATGCTTTTCATATATTCGGTGGTTCATTCATGATTAACCAGTAAAAACCTAAGTCCGCAACCGCCTTTACGAACTGATCAAAGTCAACCGGTTTTACTATATAACTGTTAACGCCGTATTTATAACACTCCAGGATATCCTTTTCTTCTTGCGAGGAAGTAAGCACTACCACGGGAATTCTCTTTGTTGACTCGTTTGCTTTAAGCTCTTTCAGCACATCGATACCGTCAATTTTGGGAAGTTTCAAATCAAGAAGAATTACCTTGAGGGAGGAGAGTTCCTTCCTTGATTTAAAAACTCCGCGGGAAAAAATAAAATCCAAAGCCTCCTCTCCGTCGTTTACAACAAAAACTTTGTTTGCGAAATTATGCCTTTGCAGTGCTTTCAGAGTTAACTTAACGTCACTCGGATTATCCTCCACAAGTAAAATTTCAATGATACTTTCTTTTTGCATATTTGTACCTTAATTATTGAACGTAAGAATATTGTTTTTAATTAAATTACTTATTGGGAAGCGAGAAGTAAAATCTTGCTCCGTTTCCAATTTCAGATTCCGCCCAAACCCTCCCGCCGTGGCGCATCACTATTCTGTTTACAATTGCCAGACCTACTCCCGTCCCCTCATATTCGGCATTCGAGTGAAGTCTTTGAAATACTCCGAATATTTTATCGTAATATTTCATATCGAATCCTACTCCTCTGTCGCTTACACAGTAAATGCATTCTTCGGAATTTATTTCCCCGGTTACAATAATAATTATCTCCTTTTTCTTTTCTGAAAATTTTGCTGCATTGCTGAGTAAATTAATTACTACCTGTTTAATCAGGGAATAATCGCCAAGGGCTTCCGGTAAATTATCTATCATAAATTCGACCGGAATATCTGTGTGACTGCTTTTCACTTCCTCAGATATCGCTGCGAAAAGACCTTTCATATCAATTTTATGCTTATTGAGTTCATGCCGGCTCAGTCGGGAAAACTGAAGAAGGTCGTCTATCAGTTGCGCCATCTTTTGTGTATTCTCTTCTATATCACCTAAAAGCTCTTTCCCCTCATCATCAAGATTTTTGCTATAGCCCTCTCCGAGAAGCCGGGCAAATCCGGTTACTGCCCTTAACGGGGCTCGCAGGTCGTGAGAAACTGAGTATGAAAAAGCTTCCAGTTCCTTGTTCGATATCTCGAGTTTCTGCCTTTCCTTGTTCAACTCCGCTGTCACTGAATTCAGGTCCTCCACCATATAAAGCATCGCCGTCTGGCTCTTGTCAAGTTTCTCTATCTTTTCTTTCAACTCCGCTGTTCTCTCTTCTATCTTCTTCTCAAGCTGATTTTTCAGGTCTGTAAGTTCGTCTTCTGCTTTTTTCTGATCGGTTATGTCAACTATATTCCCATATACCCGTATAACTTTACCATCCTTGAATTTTGCTCTTCCTTCTGTCTTGACCCATTTTTCAATTCCATCAGCAGATAGTAATTTGAGCTTGAGTTCGTAGGATTCTCCGAGATTCACTGCCCTCAGGAATGATTGCTCCAGCAGGGATCTCTCTTCCGGTAAATAAAATCGCAAATCCGCTTTCATATTACTCGGGTCAAAGTCAGTAAACCTTAATCCATGAATGGCAAATGTGCCTTTTGTCCACGAAACTTTGTCGGTTTCTACATTATATTCCCATCCCCCAACCTTGCTGACTCTCTCCATTTCCTCGAGGATTTTCTGCTGTTTATTGAGTGCTTTTTCTGCTCTTTTGTGCTCCTCAATTTCATTTCGTAGGCTTGATGTACTTATCCTTACTTTCCTCCGCAGAATAAATATTGCTATTATTGAGATAGTAACAATCACTGGAACCACATAATATAGGAAAATCAGCAGGACATCCTCCCAAGACACTTTTTCTTTTATTACCGGTCCGAACCATTTGAAATGTATTTCGTTATATGTCCCGTTTGCAATAACTATCGACAAACCTTCGTTCAAAATCGTTAAAAGGGTGTCGTTCCCTTGTTTCACTGCAAAACAAAAATCTTGCCTGAATTCGGGTAGGGGAATACCTAAAGCCACTACTGATGTAATGTCCAAATTCTTAAGCAGATTAATTCCAACAATTCTTTGAGTAATAACCGCATCATACTCCCCACCGGCAAGATGAATAAACGCCTCCTGAAATGTCTTTGTCGTTATGATTTTATCCGTAATTTTGCTTCTTCTCACATACTCTTCTGCATTATCCCCCTTCATGACAATTATCTCTTTCTCCGCCAAATCTTTAATGGATTTTATCTCACTTCCTTCACGGACGAAGACAGCCCCGTGAAGTGAGAGATAGGGGAGTGTGAAATCATACAGAGCCTCCCTTTCCGGTGTCCTCCCCACTAATGGCAGGGCATCAATTTCTCCATCCTCAAGATCCTTTCGGATTTTTTCCCAAACCCCTATTTTTATTTCGACTTGAAGATTAACCGCTTTGGCGGCTGCGAGAAAAAGATCGATTGCAAACCCCTCCGGTTTCCCATCTTTTGTAATCATGCAATATGGCGGGTAATCCGGTTCTGATGCAATCCGGATTTTGTTAATTTTTATTGTATCGTTGGGATCTTGCGCATAACTGTTTAACGAAAAAAGGATTAATAATAAAGCGGAAACAGCGCTTATGATTTTCATTTTAACCATTTTGCGCTTTCTTCTTTAATTCATCAATCTCGTCCCGCAGTTCTTTCATCCTCATCTCGCGGTCAATTGTAGCGTTGTAAAAACGCTCAAGTTCTTTCAGCCTCTCGCGCAGTTCTATCGTTTTCTCTTCTACTTTTCTCTCAAGATCTTTATATAGCCTTATGTTTTCAATCGGTCTTCCTGCGGAGTCTGCGAGGGTCTGCAGAAGTTGTACTTCTATTTCTGTCGGCTCATAATTTTTGCCCCAGTAACATCCGATTGCCGCAATAGCTTCCGGTGTCTTTACCGGTAACATGATAAGGCTTTTTACAAATGTGTTTTCAAAATTGGCAAGTGGTATTCTCTCGTCTTTATAAATATCCTTGATCATCGCGGCTTTGCTGTTTGTCATTACCCACCCTCCGATACACTCATTGATTGGGAATTTATTGTTCTTCCATAACGGCTGAATCGAATCTTCTTCAGCGTAAAAACTAAAATCCCCCTCCCTGTATGCAATCGTTGCTGCTTCCGCATTGCTGAGTTCTCTTGCATAACCGGTTATTATCTTCTCGATGCTCTCAAGATTTCTTGCTTCCGATAAACTTTTTACTGCTTCGATCAGAATGTGGAGTTGTGTATTCAGGTGCCATAATTGCTCTTCTGCTCTCTTTCTTCCCGTAATATCATTCCCCTGGGCTATCGTGGCAATTATATTCTCTTTTTTTGCGTCATATATATTAGCCGAATTCCACAATACTGTTCTTATGCAGCCGTCGACATTGAGAATTTCTATCTCGACGGTCTCCCATTGCATTCCTAGTAATGTTTTCTTTATCAGTTCTAACGATTTCTTCTTCTTCTCCTCCGGAAAAAGAATCTCTAATCCCTTCCCGATTACATCCTTTTTTTTTCTTCCTGTAAGTTTTTCAAATGCATCATTGAATTTTGTAATTATTAAAGTATTGTCCCATACAATAATCGGGGCATTAGCGTACCGTATTAGGCTTTCGAGATAGTCTTTTGTCTCGCGTAGATTTTCCTCCGCCCGTTTTCTTTCCGTGATATCAACGAATGTAACCACCGATCCAATTATTTTCCCCTCACGCTTTATAGGGTAACTCCAGTACTCAGCAAAAAAGCTTGTTCCGTCTTTTCTCCATAATACCTCGGAATCCTCATGAATCGATTCTTCTCTCTTGAATGCTTTATAAATCTGGCATTCTTCTTCGGGTAAAGGGGTATTGTCCCTTCTCGTATGATGTATCATGTTATGCATGTTTTTCCCGATGAGTTCCGATACCTCCGAATATCCCAGTATCCTTAAACACGCTTTATTACAAAATGTGCACTTCCCTTCATTATCTAGTCCGTATATGGCTTCCGCGGTGGAGTTTAGCAGGAGAAGTATCTGATCCTCGCTTTCGCTGAGCTGTTTTTCTATGCGGGCTCTGCTCTCAATTTCCTCGGTCAGATCGTTTATCAGATTAAGCGAGGCAGCTTTCGCATTGTTAAGTTCCGCAATGTTCTTTTCCAGTTCCTCAAATCTCTGATTAGCAGCCTGTTTATAATAATTCCTTTCCTCTTCCAGTTTCTCGCTTAATTCCAGACGCTCAAGTACAATGCCTAACATCAATATGGCATTCTGAATTAATAATGGATATTCTGCTGGGACTACTTCCGGATTTTTTATCTCTATTGAACCAAAAAAATGACCTGCCGTCCGGATTTCATAACCCGATTCATTCTTTAGTCCTTCTTTGGAATATCTGAATTCAATAGGCTTAAAAACCTCGCCAATTCCCCCCATAAAAAGCTCAATTATCTTTTCTTTTTCATGAAGTTGAGCAAGATTAAACATTAATAAGAATAAATCAAAAGCAAGATTCATGTTACTTTCCTATTTGAACAAAAATTCGGGTGCGTTCTCTTTTAACCATATGTCCGGATCCTTGAAATATGGATTTTGAGTTATTACACCCCCCGATATAGTGAATGGGTGCGTCTGCAGTACTTTCATGACTATACTGCCGGAAAACTTCGTGATGTTATACAGACATATACTGATCCATGGTTTTCCGGGAATAAAATAGTTTAATCTCGATTCATAAACCATGAGGTTCTCTACCCCGGGTATTGCCTCTACAGCCCAGGCCATCTCTGCTGTTGCGCGTATATTCCTTCTCCCGTTCTTCTGCGATTCCGCAAAATATTCCCCAAGCCCTTTGTCCATTGCAAGAGGGGAGAATGTACCGTCAGGATAATACAACTCCTTTGCACTGCTTATCGTGAATATGTCTGGATCCCCCGTATCGCCCGCATGCTCGGGGTATCTCCTCGCATATTCCTCTGAAAAACTATTACTTGTCCACTCAACCGGGCAGTAGAGTTGCTTGTCTCTTACCACTGCTCCCTGGTGTAAAAACCCGAATATAATTTCATCCCTTTCGTTTTCCGTCTCATAAAGTCCGCAAATATGAAGTCCCCAGTTGCATGTATAACCCCCAAAACCTAATTCAAGTTTTTCCTGATTTGATGTATGGATATGCATATTAACTCCGGAAATAAGTTATTAAATTTCTATTTCTCGCCTTCAATAGGAATATTGTACTTGTCGGGAAGATTTAGCTGCCTGCAAAGTTCATTAATCTCCTTTTTAAGGATTATCATCTTGTTCTCTCTCCCGATCATAAATTTATTGAATTTCTCTAATTCAGCTATTCTTTCCTTAATAGTCTCTTCGGCTCTTTTCTGTTCAGTTATGTCCCTGATTATCATACTCGTGAGTTTTTCACCCCCCTTTGTTTTGAATATTGAAGATGACAAATAAATGGGGAACTTTGTTCCGTCCTTTCTCTTACCCGTTAATTCTCCTCTGAAATGCCCTGTCCTGTCCCTTTCTTCAAGCGCTTGCTCTAACCGTGGATCTGCCAAATCAACAATGGTAGCTCTGCCGGTCATCATTATTTCTTCTTCGGAGTATCCGAATATTTTCGACGTTGCAGCGTTTGCTCTTAAAATATTTCCTCTTGGATGCGTTAGTAATATTGCATCAGCACTGTTCTCTAATAACAATCTGATCTGTTCACTGCTCTCAAATATTGCAGCGTCTTTTAACTTTCTCTCTGTTATGTCATTTATTACTCCGACAAAAGACGGTTTGTTTTTAAATGTCGAAATTTGTAAATGCACTTCTACAGGATATTCTGTCCCGTCTTTTCTTCTGTGAATCGTTTCAAAAATCAGCTTTTCAACTTCCCCTTTTTTTAACGGTTGGAGAGTTTCATAAAATATTTTGTAATCAGATCCCGGTTTTATATCTGCCGGTGACATTTTGTATAATTCATTTAAGCTGTATCCGATGTTATTTAGCGTCTTGTAGTTTACGTAAAGGAACTTTAGGGTTTCCACATCAAAAACATATATCTCATTTAACGACTTTTCTATGATTTCGAGTAATCCGAATTTCTCTGTTTCCAGCATCTTTCTTTCACTGATATCCCTTATTAAAACAATATATCCGATAATATCCCCGTGGCTGTCCCTTAAATAAAATGTGCTCCCCTCTGCTGATAAAATCTCACCGTTCTTCTTTTGGAATTTCATCTCCTGGAAATATATCAGATTCCCCTGATTCTCGCTTATCCTCTTACCCATTTTTCGGAATTCTTCCTCATTGGCATAGAGTACTGATGTTTCTTTTCCCGTTATCTCTTCTCGGCTGTAACCGAATAATTCCGAAAATGCAGGGTTGCAGTCTGTAACCTTTCTCTCGAGATCGATTACTAAAATTGAATCTCGTATACTGTTGATAAGTCGTTTGTATCTCTCTCCCCCTGCTTTTATTTCATTCACATATTCTTCGTTCTCTTCTTGATCTAAGAGAATCTTCCCGATCAGTAATGTTGCGAAAGGATATATACCTAAAATTGTTAGAGAAAGGACTTTATATGTCTCCCATATGGTCTTGGAGGGAACTGTGAGAATTAATGTGAGCATGACAATGTGTACAATTACTCCCATTGCATATAATCTTAGATTTGTCAGCCGGTAGTTGCCGTGCTTTTGTCTGTGGATGTAAAAAAGGTAGCCTATTATAGCTGCAGATACTATTGTCGAAATTCCCATCGGCAATCCTACCCCCCCTATGTATACTCTGTAGATAATTGCCATCACTGATGAAATGCCCCCCGCAATTGGTCCGAAAAATAAAGTGCACAAACTCAAAACAATCGTTCTTCCGTCAAAAATAAACCCTGCCGTTAATATGAACGGATTTAACATCCCGATTATTGCTGTTATTCCAAAAAGAATCCCTTGAAGGACTTTTCCGGTCATGATCTTTCTGTCAAACCTGGCATCCACAAAATTCGATAATACACTTATCGCTACAAGCACGGAAAGATTATATATTAACTCAATAACCATTTTTACCTCATTTGGTTATGCTCTTTAAATAAATACTTTGTTTGGGGAACTGCACAAACTAAAATAACAAATTACTCTCAATCCAACAAATATTACCAGGTAGATTTTTTTGTTTTTTATTACCTTCTTAATCAGCTCAGTAAAGTATATCAGTCAGCGATCTGAAAAAATCTCCGTTTATTAAATCCTTTTTTCATATTTTTCATTTCTGAAAATTTGTAACTATGCATAAACTAAAAGAAATAAATATATATACTGACGGAGCCTCAAGCGGTAATCCCGGTCCCGGTGGTTATGGCGTTATTCTTAAGTACGGTGATAAAACGAAAAAATTATCCGGTGGCTTCCGTTGCACTACAAATAACAGGATGGAATTACTTGCTGTAATTGAAGGGTTCCGTGCTCTTAAGGAAAAGTGCCGCGTCAAAATTATCAGTGATTCTTCTTACGTGGTTAATGCGGTTAATCTTGGCTGGCTGGCTAAATGGGAGAAGGATAACTGGAAGAAAAAAACTAAAACTATCCCGAATAAGGATCTCTGGATTATCTTTAATGATTTATTGAAATCCCACGATGTCGAATTCCACTGGGTGAGGGGACATAATGGTCATCCCGAAAATGAGTTGTGCGATAAACTCGCTGTCGCTGCCTCTAAACTTCCCAATCTTCCGGTGGATGAAGGATATATAAAAAAATAATCCCGGACTTGCCGGGTCAGTCAGGAGACTGATTTTTAAATTATTTTCTCTCTTAAATTCCTTTAGTTAAATATTCTTAAGTTATACGTGAAAGACAGAAGCACGTATCCCTCAAGTACATTTGAGGAACTGTCTTCATAATATGCGTCTGTCACCGTCCTCCTGATATTCTTTGCATTTTTTAATATATCGTATGCGGTCAGTCTTATCTCTCCGGCATTGTTCTCAAACAGTTTCTTTACTAAACTGAAATTCCATAAAATTGAATTCTTGTCGTATGAGGATGATAACCCTTCGTTGTATTGATGATTAAAATCAGTGCTTACCGCAAATCCTTCCCAGAATAGCCAGAATAATTTTACAGAGGTATATTGTGAAAAATAGTTATTGCTTGTTGCCGGTTGTAAATCATTTCTTATGTCGCTGAAATTGCTGTTGGTCGAAATGGTAAAATCCACGTCTTTGCTGAAATTACTCGCGATAACTATTCCTGCTCCGTAATTGAACGATTTCACAAAGTTCGTTGAATTGTCAATTATCGAAGGTGTTCTTGAATAGCTTCCGAAAATGTTCAGATTAAGATTCGATTTTATTAACGCGCTTGGAAGGCTGTATGTAAAGAAGCTTCGCACGTTGTAAAATCCGTCAAGGTTCACAGGTCTGCTGAATTGGCCCCCCTTGAGCAAAACTGTTCCTGCCGGCAGCACAGATAATGCCGTGTCTTGCTGTGCAAAGAATGTTGAATTGCCTACATAGTTATTGGTATAAGAACCCCCGATCATGAAAAAGTAAGAGTTCATTGTCTCAAAATTTATTGCTGAAAATCTTAGGTTTAATGAGTGAGTGTAATCCTGTTTCAGCTCCGGATTTCCCATTGATAACCTTAGCGGATCGGAATTGTCAAGCACGTTTTGAAGTTTGTCAACTCCCGGTGGGTTATTTTCGGTTCTGTAGTTTAGTCTAAAATTCAAATCCCTGGAAGGGGAGTATCCTAATCTGAATGACGGAAGAAACGACTTGAATGACCTTATTAAATCTGTATTGTATGGAAACTGCTGTTGATTTTCCAGGCCTGCAAAACGGTAACTCAAATTACCGTTGAAGTTGAAAAGACTATCCTGATACCTGTATCCGGTGCCGAAATTCTTGGTTGTGTAAATCCTGCTGTAAACATTGCTTAGTGAAGTATCTAAATTAGTATGGGTCATCTGATAATTAGCGAAATTCTTTTTATTATTCTCATCTTCGGAATAGGAATAGGATGTTGTAAGTTGCAATTGCGAAGATTCTCCCAGCGGTTCAGTATATGTCATATTTGATGATCCAGTATATCCCAATCTATGGTTGTCCGTAAACTGATCTATGGTGTCAAATAATGCTGAGTTCTTGCTGAATGTCTCCGAAAATAAGTTTGTCTCTCCCTGATTACTGTTCATTCGTCCGTCAACTCCGATTGAAAATGTCCGGCCCCGTGTCTCAAACTTTTGGCGATATAGTAATTCCGCTGATCCGTTTACTCCGATCCTGTCTGATCCTGTACTCTTATTTAATGCGTTAATTAGTAATTCGTTTAAATCATACGTGCTTCCTTTAATAGCGGATGCTCCATCATTTAATTGGGCTGATAGTCTAGGTCTGAAATTCAGTGATCTCATGCTGTCTATCTCCCAATCAAATCTCATATTAAAACGGTGATTGGTATTATTGGATGTCGATAAAGTTGATTCGTCATAAGACTGTCCGTTTGAAAATGATGAATAGTAATCCCTTAGAACAGAAGATGATAAGTTGTTGTTAGCCCTGTTAAAAAAGTAACTTGTGCTTAACTCGGTTTTTTTCTCCCAGTTGTTTGAATAGTTTAAGCCGAACGCATAAGTTTTTGTCAGTCCGTTTTTAGGTGAAACAAGAAAATTGGATGCCGGTCCGCCCCAGTCTCCGGAACCACCCCCGCCTGATGGCATTCCTCCCCCTCTGCCGTGCCCCCCGCCACCGTGCCCTCCGTCTGAAGCACTTATTACCCCTAAAAGATCCTCAGTTGAAAAGTTCTGATCATTAGTGTTGTTTATCTGCCCTAATACCGAAATTCTTTGATCGTTATCGAAGAAATTTATGTTGCCGGCTGTTTTATATCTTTGGTTATCCCCGTATCCGCCTGATAAACCCCCGAATATTCCCTGTCTTATCCTCATTCGGGTTACAATATTTATTGTTTTCAAAGCATTTCCGTCATCAAATCCCGTAAACTGTGACTGTTCGCTCTGTTGATCGTAAACCTGGATTTTATCTACAATTTCTGAAGGAAGATTTTTTAGCACCGCTGATGGATCATCCGAGAAAAATTGCTTTCCGTCAACAAGGATTCTTTTTACTTCCTCTCCCTGGCTCTTTATCGTACCGTTATCTACAACAATTCCCGGCATTTTTGATACCAGGTCTTCTGCTGTCGCGCCTTCGCGTGTCTTGAAAGCATCAGCATTAAATTCCGATGTGTCCTCTTTCTGAATTGCCGGGGGAGTCTTGTCCACTATTTCAACTCCTTTAAGGTTTACTGATATCGGTTTGAGTAGCACCGTTCCAAGTTCCTGTGTCTGCCTTTTCAGGTTCAAAACCGTCTTATAGGTCTCGTAACCCATAAAACTTATTTTTACGGTATATTCCCCAACCCGGTTTAACGATACGGAGAATCTACCGTTTTTTTCTGTAGTTGATCCGAAAAATGCGGAATCGCGGTTTGCTGTGACAACCACAGTGGCCCCTGTCAGGGGACGATTATCACTTGAATCATTGACTGTCCCTGTTAAATGTATGTTTTGAGAAAAAACGTTTACAAACGAGAGGAGAACGAAAAAAACTATCCTATGCACACTATTTCCTGACATTAATTTCTAAAATATTTAGACAATCCCTGTACTTCTTTGGTTTAAAACTATTTAATAACCATCATTTTTTTTACTGACGTATATTCCCCTGCATCTAACCGGAATAAATAAACCCCGCTCGGTAAACCGTCCGAATTGAAAGATCTTTTATATCTTCCCGCTTCCTGGACTTCATTTACAAGTTCTGATATTTCCCTCCCGAGTATGTCAAAAACACTTAATCTGACTTTCACATCCTCAGGAATCTGATAACTTATTATTGTCTCGGGATTAAAAGGATTTGGGAAATTATTGAAGAGTTCATATTCGGTTAGGGGGGGTACTGTTTCGCTCAGATCGACCGGAGCGTCTGCATATTTGACCCTCAGATTATCCAGATAAACCGTTCCGGTATATGTTTGTCCCCCTACCGAAGTCGATCCCAGCGGAATCGAGATAGTTTTGAATTTCACCGGATAAACTACTAAAGTTGATTTCGGAAAAGCTCCTCTTAAAGATTCCCAGACGTCGGGTTTGTTCGCTAATTTATGGGAGGCTATCCGGAAATTGCTCCCCATGTTATCTGTGATATCAAAAAAAATTCTGTGCGAATATCCGTCAGACCTTACATCAATCATAACTGAATCCGGAATTCCAAAGACAGCGGTCTCTTTATTCAAATAAACCCAGTTATATTGTCCGCTTGTGTATGTAAACGAATAATCAAGCTTAACAGAACTGTCCCCAAGTGTTTTGTAAAGTGCAGTAGGGGAGATGGTTGTATTTATTGAATCGGTGTTTAGGAATGTCAGAAACCATCCCTCAGTGTTTTCAAGCGAATCGATTACCGAAAAACCATAAAGTATCTCCACGTTGACTTCTGCGGTATCCTTGAAAGTCAGGTAACTGACTATTACACTTGTGTTCCCTATCCGGATCCCCATAAATTGACCTAATGCATCAATCCGTCCTACCGTCGTGTCAGTTGATATCCAACTAAATTGCTGGAAGGGTACAATCTGCTGAACTCCGTCAGTGTCAAATACCTTTGCAGAAAAAATTAACGGTACCGTGGTATTGACTGTTGCGGATTTTGGCAGAATAGCAATGCTGCCGACTCCTTTGATTACCACAAAGACTGAATCTCTTATCCCCTGATATTGCGCAAAGATATAGCCTGAATCGGCTATCGTCGATGCAATAAAAATTCCTCCAGGGGTCACTGTTCCTAATGCCGGTTTGCTTAGCGTGAATGTAACCAAATTTAGGCTTACTGCCATGGGATTATAATAAATGTCGGTTGCATTTATTGCCAGTTGAAGTGAATCACCTCGGAATATTCTGCTTTTTCTTGGGGACAAGTTAAGTTCTCTGACGGCTCCAAGTGGAGCATTAGAAATCACCAGAAGTGCATTTCCCACAGGCCTTTCGCCGCCGGGGTCGGATGGTGAATTCATTACTTCATTCCTTGCCACTAAAGTTGTTGATCCTCCTCCGTCAAAATTCATTGCAGTATAACATCCGAACTGTATCATCAGGTCAGCAAGTTCAAAGCAAGTCATTCCTATACTGAAAAATGCCTGTCTCCCGTCTACTGTGGCAAGATACATTATAGTTGAATCCTGTGAAAAACCCACCATCGTTCGCGGGTGACGCGCAGTTACAAAAGTATCATTTGAATCAAGTGCCGCAACAATTCCGTTTGTCACAAGTATCGGATGTCCCCCTATTGATTCTTTTATGCTCCCGATTGCCGGCAATGTCTGAAGTAATACTTTGATGTTCATTCCTGTATTTATTCTGTTGTTCAGATATTCAGCTACTGTCCCCGAAGCTGAAATTACCATCATCCCTGCAGAAAGAGTCGAATTTCCCAGGCCGGTCCTTTTGGTGTCTACAATAACATCCGATGTATCGTTCACAATATATCCGTTAACCGCATGAACAATGTACTCTGAGCCTGCGCTGGTAGTCCCTGTTCCGTTTCCGAAAAATGAATTATAAACGTATAACTGATCTTCTCCCCTTACATCATTTATTCCGTTGATCGTAAGTACAGTATCGCTCAGTATCAGTTTCCCTGAAAACACCGGGCGGGATATCGAAAACTTATCATTTGTGTCAAATGAAACTACAGGACGGTTTCCGGCTTCTTTTCTTAACAATTCACCGTTTCGAACCTGAATAGTTGAGGATTCTCCGGTCGTTAAATCAAAAAAGTCACCGTTCACTCCACCTATTGACCAGTGCCCCACCGAATTTCTCCTTAGTGACATAGCGCTTGTCTTTTCGCGTCCTGAGGCTAGTCTGTCGTTTGATTTTACCGATTCGACACTTATATAAGGATTGTTTAACTCCACTTTCAGAAGGTCAATGCTGTATGGCCCCGATGCATCCTTGAATTTGTAATACTGAACTCCGGGTCCTATCGGTTTATTAACAACAGTGTCTAAACTGAATACTTGTTCTTGAGGGAATAACAGGAATGGAAATAGGGATAATATAAATACCACTTTCCTGAAATTTAATTCAACTCTGTTTTGTCTGTTCATCATAATCTTAAATAATTTAACAATTAAAATAGTCTCCTAAAAAATAGTCTATTTTGCAAAGAAAAACAAGGAATAAAGAAAACGGCTGACTTATATTTTTTTCACTGGTTAGTTATGGCATCAACCTCTCAAATCCCGAATACTTTTTTCGGTTATTTCTTTTTGAGAGATGATTTTTTTTATAAAAATAATTTTTTTTTTAACTTGAAAAGTTTTACGTTAGAAGTATGAGTTCTGAATTTTTTTCAGATAGGTGTTATTTTCATTAACAATTGGAGGTTCTATGTTTAGGAAATTGTTCATTATTTCACTTATTCTTTTTACTTCACTTTCATTCGCTCAGAATGAAAAAAATCTTCGGGCCGGCGGTTATGCAAGGCTCTATAGCATGGGTGATAACATGTACATTGTTGATCTGGACAATATTAAAGTTAACCCTGCTTATGGTTCCCAGTTTTCCAACATGATATGGGGCGATCTCGGTGAAAAGACTGATATGTACAATAACGGTTCCGGTCAGTTTGCCGGTTTCAACTTCAAACTTAACAAACAAGTCTCAGTTGGAGCCTTGCTCACAAGAAAAGACTTCAATACAATGTCAATTGCTAAACTGGATCCTTCTGATCTGGTAAGCGCAATTAATTCAAACATGCCGGGTGCTTCTGTTGTTCCATTGGAAAACAATCTTGAATTATTCGGTGCTTTTGACTTGGGTAATTTGGTCTTGGGTCTTGGCGTTGCCTATGCTTCTACAAACAATGAAACCAAACCTGCCTCAGGGACAGGTACCAAACAGACTGCTGGTCAGATAGGTCTTAATGCAGGAATCATTTTCAAACTGAACAATACTACCAGTATTGATGCTGATTTTTCTCTTATTATGCCTTCGGTTGAAGTCGATCCGGGTTCCGCATCAGGAAAAGCAACTGCTTCTCAGACTTATCTCATAGTTAATGCAAGAATGTTCATGCCTATGACTTCTAAATTAACTTTCGTTCCTGTGGTTGGATTCGCTACTGTTAGCGGTTCTTCCGAAGTCGGTGGAACTACTTACGATATGCCTTCCGGAACTAATATTGCTGTTGGTTTTGGTATCAACTACAAAGTTGGTGACTTGCTAATTGCAGGTGGACCTTCCTTAATTATGGAATCTGTAACAACAGCAGCTGTCCCAAATACTTCTCCTGAACTTTCTACAAGTAAGTTAGTATTCCCGAACTGGAACTTAGGTGCTGAATTTAATTTCACGGATTGGTTGATCGGAAGATTCGGTTATGTCGCTCATACAGAATCTATCACAAGTGAATCAGCAGCTTCATTAACCACTAAAAATGAAACCATTTACACCAGCCATCTACCTGGTGATGTTCGAGTCGGTTTAGGTTTCCGTTTTGGTAACTTCGCTCTTGATGCAACAGTTAATGACGACGTATTAAGACAAGGTTTGAACCTTATTGGTGGAGGTACAGCTACTTTCGCTTATATCTCAGCTAGCTACGCAATCCCATAAATTATTTATAATTAATCTTAAAAAGCTGTCTTAAAAGACAGCTTTTTTTTGCTTAAACATTTTGGGGGATTAACATTTGAGAAATATCGTTTCACTGTGATACCATGCGAATCGGATTCGACCTTCTGACTGAAAATAATCTACCGCAGGGGAATTTGCAGCCTTATTCAAAGAAAACACTTTTTTTTTAATAAGAATTATTTTACGTTAGAATACATTTTCTGTTTTTTTTGCTTAGATACTATAATTAGTAATATATGGAGGTTTTATGTTCAGACTGTTATTTCTTTTTTCACTGATTCTATTTACTTCTCTCTCATTCCCTCAGCAAGAGAAAAATCTTCGCGCTGGTGGCTATGCCAGATTGTCTGCTTTAGGTAACAACCCCTACGTCCTGGATGTTGACAATTTAAAGACAAACCCAGCTTTTGCTGATGAATTTAACAATATGATTTGGGGAGATATAGGCTCATCCATTCCTGATAATCCTTCAACCGGCTCGGGCCAGTTTGCAGGTTTCAATTTTAAACTTAATAAACAAATCTCTGTTGGTGGCTTCCTCACAAGAAAAGATTTCCTGACATCATCCATTGGAGCTTTAGATTTGGATGGCCTGACCTCTTTAGTTAACAGCGTTCCCGGCGCTGATATTATCCCTCTCGACAATAATTTGGAATTATTCGCTTCCCTCAATATGGATAATATAATCCTTGGTCTCGGAGTAGCTTATGCTTCAACAAAAAATGAAACCACTCCTGCATCAGGAACCGGAAACAAAAATAATGCAAGTCAGATTGGTATTAATGCAGGTTTAATTCTGAAACTAAACAGCTCGAATACTATTGATGCCGGCGTTACCCTTATAATCCCCTCTGCATCCTACGAACCTGCTGCTGGTTTAAAAACAACAGCCTCCCAGACTGTTTTATGGGCAAATGCAAGAATGTTTATGGCAATAAACCAGAAACTAAGCCTCGTTCCGACTATTAAGTTTTTGACCGTAAGTGGAAAAACAGAGAGCGCAGGAAATTCCTCAGACATGAATTCTTATAATTTCATCGACATCGGACTTGGAATTAACTACCGGGTTGGTGATTTACTCCTTGCCGGAGGTCCCTCTCTACTTGTATTCTCCGAAACTAATCCCGCAGTCCTGAGCATTTCCCCTGAACTCAAAAACAGCTACTTGGCCTTCCCCGGCTGGAATTTGGGAGCTGAATTTTATTTGACAGATTGGCTGATTGGTCGGCTTGGTTATGTCGCTGAAACCATTTCCGTCTCAGAAGAAACTCGGGCAACACCTACAACAAAAAATGTGCAGGATATTACGTCTTATTATCCTGGTGATGTACGTCTCGGTTTAGGTCTCCGTTTTGGAGGTTTTGCTCTCGATGCAACTGTTAATGATGACGTCTTAAGGCAAGGCTTAAACCTGATAGGTAGTGGAACACCTACTTTCGGATACATCTCTGCAAGCTACGCTTTCTAAATTAAAAATTAAATCGTCAAAAAGCTGCTCCTAAGGCAGCTTTTTTTATTTCTCACCCAAAAAAACCCCGAATCAATTAAATTTTATAAAAAATCATACAAATTTATCATTGCTTTATGATAATCCCCCTCTTCCATGCTTATGAATGCGTGGTGAATGCGTGGTGAATGCGTAGTGAATGCGTACTTTACTCGATATTCCGCCTTTAAGCACTTTTCCCCATCCCTTATTTTACCACATACTGATGGAACCAACTTCAGATTCCATCGACATCTCCTTAAAACAATCTTTTTCTTATTCCAATATTCCACTTTTCAGCCGTCCCACCTCCTCATTCTGCATTTTCCCATAACGCCACTTTTATTATATTTACATTCAAATTATTTTGGAGTTTACAATGTCAATATTAAAAAAAATTTTCCCCCTTTTAATTATTTTACTAACCATTAATGGATGCAATCCCGGGAAGGAAGAAATGAAAGCAGAATTAGAAAAATTCATTAAGGACTTTGAAGCCAAGGTTCCCGCTTTGGCTAAGGAAGCTAATACCGCCTATTTCAACGCTACTATATCCGGTAAGGATGAGGACTATCAAAAATCCGCAGACCTTCAGGTCAAACTGACTAAAGTTTTTGCGAATAAAGAAGATTTTAACATACTAAGCAAAATCTACGACTCCGGTCTTATTGAAGATGAGATCCTCAAACGTCAGCTAACAAAACTCTACCTTTCTTACAAAGGAAATCAGATCGATGAAAAGAAAATCGAAGAAATAGTCAACTTATCTACCAAAATTGAACAAAAATACTCCACATATCGTGCAGTAGTAAACGATACCAAACTCACGGATAATAGCGTCGAAGAAATCCTAAAAACCTCCACAAACCTCAATGAATTAAAAGAAGCCTGGATGTCTCATAAAGCTATTGGCCCTACAGTTGTTGACGATGTACTTAAACTCGTTAAAATGCGTAACGAGGCAGCTAAGCAACTGGGCTACAAAAACTACCAACAGATGTCCCTTCAGCTTTCTGAACAGGATCCTGATCAGATAAGTAAATTATTCGATGAACTCGATAACCTTACAGCCGGAATTTTCAAACAACTAAAAGATGAGATAGATACTTACCTCGCTAATAGATTGAAAATAAAAAAAGAAGAACTTATGCCATGGCACTATCAGAACAGATATTTCCAGGAAGCTCCGAGAATCTATTCAGTTGATCTCGATTCATATTACAAAAACAAGGATGTCATAAAATTAACTGAAGACTATTTTACTGGAATTGACCTGCAGATTAAAGATATGGTCGCTAAGAGTGATCTTTTTGAAAAAGAAGGTAAATATCAGCATGCTTATTGCACGGATATTGACCGCTCCGGCGATGTTCGCGTTGTCTGCAACACCAAACCCAATTACAACTGGATGAACACAAACCTCCACGAATTTGGTCATGCCGTCTACGATAAATATATGGATATGTCTCTTCCCTGGATCCTCAGGGAACCAGCTCATACCTTTACAACTGAGGCTGTCGCTATGTTCTTCGGAAGGCTTGCTTCAAACGCTTACTGGATGAAAGCAAATATCGGAATAACTGATGCAGAAGTTCAGAAAATCAGTGAAATCAACTTCAAATCCCTCAGGCTCGAACAACTCGTTTTCAGCCGTTGGGTTCAGGTAGTCTACCGCTTTGAAAAAGCTATGTATGAAAATCCTGACCAGGACCTGAATAAACTCTGGTGGGATTTAGTTGAGAAGTATCAAATGATCAAACGCCCTGAAAATCGTAATCAACCGGACTGGGTTACCAAAATACACATTGCCCTCTATCCAGCATATTACCATAACTATATGCTTGGTGAACTCCTTGCTTCCCAGTATCTCTTCTTTGTTTCAAAAAATATAACTAAAGTCGACGATATCAAAAATCAGTCCTTCTCCAACAATAGGGAGATCGGTAACTGGTTTAAGAAGAGCATCTTCTTTCCTGCTGCCCTTTATCCCTGGAATGATATGATTGAAAAAGCAACAGGTGAAAAACTCACAGCAAAATACTACGCTAAACAGTTCGTTGACTAAAAACTTATCATTCCTTTTGTTAACAGATCCGCTTAGGCGGGTCTGTTGACTCATTTCCCCCCTGCTTTCTCATTTCTTTTACCTTTTCTCCTTTCTAATTGAAAATCCGAACCCCTGACGGAAAGACTTTTTGATCGGAATATTTCCTCATCTTTTCGTTCATAAATTGATAAAAATTTCGTATATTTGCAGTCAAAAAAAATAAAAATTATTATGCTTAATCTAAAATCTTTAAATTCCGAACAACGTAAAGCAATTGAACATGATAGCGGGCCTGCATTAATAATAGCAGGTGCAGGATCCGGAAAAACCCGCGTTTTGACCTGCAAAGTTGCCTATCTTCTTGAACAGGGGTATGAACCTGATTCAATTCTTGCTCTTACTTTTACCAGAAAAGCCGCTAACGAAATGAAGGAAAGAATTAAAAAACTCGTTGGCAGTAAAGCAGAACACATTTGGATGGGGACTTTCCACTCCATTTTTTCACGTTTTCTGCGTGTGGAAGCTAAATATCTCAATTATGAACCAAATTTTTCTATTTATGACACTGAAGATTCACATTCCCTGGTTTCCAATGTCATGGAAGGGCTTAATATTTCCATTGAGAATTTCAGCCCTGGAGCAATTCGTCATAGGATTAGCTACCTCAAAAATCACATGATTTTTCCCGAGGAATACAAAACTCACTACATTAAAAGTTTCCCCGAACAGAAGGTTTATGAGGTTTATGTAGAATACCAGAAAAGATTAATCGAAAATAATTCAATGGACTTTGATGACCTTCTCTTAAAGCCGATTGAATTGTTTAACAATCATCAGAAAATCCTTGCTAAATACCGCAAGAAATTCGCCTATATTCTCGTCGATGAATTCCAGGATACTAACAAAGCCCAGTATGAATTGCTCAAATTAATGACCCCGAAAGACGGCAAAATTGCTGTCGTCGGAGATGATGCCCAGTCAATCTATTCCTGGCGCGGTGCCCAAATCTCAAACATCCTGAATTTTGAAAAAGAATTTCCTAAATGTAAAACCTTCCGCCTTGAGCAAAACTATCGTTCCACCAAAAGCATCCTTGCCGTTGCCGATAGCATTATCAAAAATAATAAAGAACAGATCAGGAAAACCCTCTGGACTGATAATCCGGAAGGGGAGATAGTTTCCCTGATTAAATGCTCCGATGAAAAGGATGAAGCTTATCAGATTAGCAGGGTCATTAAAAATGAGATTTCCGAAAATAAACGCCAACTAAAGGACTTCGCGATCCTCTACAGAACAAATTCGCAGTCCCGGTCTCTCGAAGATGTTTTCAGGCGTGAAAAAATCCCTTACACTATTATCGGCGGTGTCGAGTTTTATACGAGAAAAGAAATAAAAGATATTATTGCTTACCTTAAAGTTATCAATAACGAGAAAGATGAAGAATCCCTCCTTCGAGTTATGAACTTCCCCCAAAGAGGTATTGGGGTCACTACTATCCAGAGAATGATCGCTTTCGCCAGAAAACATGATATCACTCTGTTTGAGACAATGTCAAGGGTTTTTGAAGTAATTGATATTAAAGAAAGAATTCAAAAAAACGTCAAGAATTTTAAAATCCTTTTGGATAAGTATATGATCCTTAAAGATCAGCTCTCCATAGGTGAGCTTACACGGGCATTGATCGATGAACTTGGGATTATCGCTTTATTCAAAGAAGAGAAATCTCCTGAATCCCGTCAGAGAATTGAGAATATCGAAGAGTTATTATCCTCTATCATGCAGTTTTCCGCTCTGAATCCTGCCGCCACCCTTCTCGATTATCTTCAGGATGTCTCACTGTTGACCGATGTCGATTTGAATGGTAACGACAGGAATGTTGTGAATTTACAGACTGTTCATAGCGCAAAAGGTCTGGAATATCCTGTGGTTTTCGTCTCCGGTTGCGAAGAAGATATCTTCCCCTTATCAAATAAGTTTAGTACGGATGCTTCAATTGAAGAGGAACGCAGGTTATTCTACGTTGCTGTTACGCGAGCTCAGGAAAAAGCCTTTTTGTCACACGCCCGCTCCCGTTATAGATTTGGTGAAGTCGCTTATCAAAGCCGCTCAAGGTTCATTGATGAAATCGAACCCGGTTTATGTGCGGAGCTGAATGGCGGTCTTGGTAAAAAAGCTAACAGAAAATCTAAAAAAGAAATGTATTACGAATACTTTGAAACTATTGACTATTCAGACTTTAGTCAGGAGAATGTGGAACTGAGAGTGGGAGTCCGCGTGATGCATGAAAAATTTGGTTTGGGTAAAATAACCCACATTATAGGCTCCGGTGAAGCACAACGCGTTACCGTCTCTTTTGAAGGTAATAATGTTAAGCAGCTTATGATAAAGTATGCAAAATTAAAAGTCCTCAATTAATTGAATAAATTATTTTTCATACTGATTTCTCTAATTTTTCTGAATAATTATATTCATCCTCAGGAAATGAGAGGTACCTGGATAGCCCGTAATTCTCTGGGCACAAAGGAATCCATTGCCTATACTATGGATAGTTTAGCGGCAAACAATTTCAACACTGTCTATGTTAACGTTTGGAGCAGGGGATATCCTCTGTGGCAGAGCGAAGTCTTCTTTAATGAAACCGGAATCTCGATAGATCCGGGCTATGCTGGCCGCGATATCCTTGCTGAAACAATTGCAGAAGCTCATAAACATGGTCTTTACGTTGAGGCTTGGTTTGAATATGGTTTCGTTGGTGGCTGGTCTGGGAATCAGCCTGCCGGTCACAAAGGCCCTATTTTTGATGTTCATCCTGACTGGGTGGCAAAAAAACAAAATGGCGGCGAAATCGATAATAGCAATTTCTACTGGATGATTCACACTCATAATGATGTTCAGAATTTTCTCATTGCACTTTCAATGGAAATTGCAAGAAAATATGATTTGGATGGAATTGAACTGGATAGAGTCCGGTATTCGAGCCTGGAATATGGTTACGATTCAACAACTGTTGAACTATATAAATCCGAACATAGCGGTAATCCTCCGCCGGTTAATATCAGCAATGCTGGCTGGATACGCTGGAGAGCCGATAAATTGAACGCTTTTATGTCTCGTATTTATGATTCGCTTAAAACTGAAAACCCTCACCTTAATATTTCCAATGCACCTAGTCTTTACAGTTCAGGCTCTTACACGGCTTATGATAGTTACTGTCAGGACTGGGTTGGGTGGTTAAACGGAACGGGTATGATTGACAATGTTCAGGTTCAGTCATACGTTTCCTCTGTCGCAAGTTTTTCTTCAATTCTTAACTATATCAAAACTCTTGTTAATGATTACACAAAGGTTTATCCCGCTTTTGCTGTCGTGCCAAATAACATATCGGTTTCTAATGAGGATGTTCTTGGTTTTGTGACCACAACTCGCGAAAAAGGGTTTAAAGGTAATTCTATCTGGTACTATTCTGATTTAATCTCTTATTTCCCCTATATTAAACAGAACATTTATCAGTCAAAAGCATATCCACCTCATAGCACTCCCGATTGGAGAAATTATTTTCAGATAGTCAAAGTTACAGATACTTCAAAAGTTATTAAAACCGGAACCTGGTCTAATAGTTCTGTCATTGGATACTCCGGACAGTCACTGTTAACAGGCAGCACAACCAGTTCAATTGATTATTACTTTGATGTCCCTGTTTCAGGTACTTATGAATTGTATGTCTTTAACGTCGTAGCCTCAAACAGAAATGATTCGGCTAAATATATTGTCACCGACTCGATCGGAAACACCCGGCAAGTTTATTTAAACCAGACTTCATCGTTATTCAGAAGATGGATTAAACTCGGAGATTTTCCTCTGAATGCTGGAAATCATAAAGTCCTGACCTTGACTGCAGAAAACCTTAAATCCGGGAAAGCCCTTAGTGCTGACGCAGTTATGATTATTCTGAACAGGCATTTATCCCCCGGAGTTACAACAGATATTAAAACAGAGGATATTGCACCGCCGCTTAAAAAAAAAGTGAGCTTTGATTTAAAGAGTTATCCTAATCCATTTAACTCTTCTTTCAAAGCAAGTTTTAATATTATAGAAAATTATCCTTATGCCCTGAAAGTTTATAATATTTTAGGACAGGTATATGATGAATACCGAAATGATTCTCCTGTCGTTGGCGAAAGGGAGATTGATTTCAGTTTTTATAATTTACCGACAGGAATATACTTTCTTGAACTGTCACAGTCAACAAACAGGGAAGTAATTAAATTGTCATTTATCAAATAAATTATTTTGTGGAGTAGAAAAAATGCACGCACCAAAAAAATTAGCTATATTAGTAAGTGGAGGTCCCGCTCCCGGAATCAATAGTGTGATCAGTGCAGCAACAATCAGAGCTGCAGTTGAAGGTATTGAAGTATTGGGTATTAGTGATGGATTTAAGTGGATTATGGAAGGCGATATTTCCCACTATAAAGAACTTACAATTCATAACGTAAGCAGGATTCACTTCCGTGGAGGTTCTTTTATTGGAATTGCCAGAAGCAATCCAACGAAAAACCCTAAACACCTGGAAAACACTGTTACATCCCTGCTTCGCTTGAATGTTGATAAACTTATCACTATTGGCGGAGATGACACTGCTTTCAGTGCAATGAAATTAAATGAAATGGCTGCCGGCAGAATCCGGGTGGTACATGTTCCTAAAACTATCGATAATGACCTTGATCTGCCTCACGGTATCCCAACTTTCGGATTCCAGACTGCCCGTCATATCGGTGTTGAGATTGTTAAGAATTTAATGGTTGATGCTCAGACAACCTCCCGATGGTATTTTGTCGTAACCATGGGAAGAAAAGCAGGTCATCTTGCTCTCGGTATCGGAAAAGCTGCCGGTGCCACTTTGACGGTTATCCCTGAAGAACTCACCCTGAAAAATGCTAAACTTCAGCATATTGTGGATATTCTTGTGGGTGCCATTATCAAAAGATTGAGCTATGGAAAAACTGATGGTGTCACAATTCTTGCGGAAGGATTAGTTGAACACATTGATCCCGCTGATCTCGAAGCTCTTGGTGAAATTGAAAGAGATGCTCACGATAATATCAGGATTGCGGAAGTGAATATCGGTGAAATACTTAAATTCCGCGTTCAGGAACGCCTGAAAGAGTTTGGTATCAAAATTACAATCGTCGCTAAAAATATTGGTTATGAACTGAGATGCGCTGATCCTATTCCGTTTGACATGGAATATACAAGAGACCTGGGCTTCTCCGCAGCACAATTTATCCTCAACGGTGGCAGCGGTGCTATGGTTTCTATCCAGAATGGTCACTTTGTCCCTCTCTACTTTAAAGATATTCTTGATCCTGTTACCAATCGCACAAAAGTAAGAATGGTTGATCCAAGTTCTGAATCTTTCTTTATTGCAAGAAGTTATATGCTAAGATTAAATCAGGGAGATTTTGATGATCAGCATGAACTTGCTAAGTTTGCGGCTACTTGCGGATTGTCAATTGAAGATTTCAGAAAACAGTTTTACTACTTGATTGAAAATGATGTTCTTCATAAGAATTTGAAAAATAAAGATGGCTACCCGGTTCCTGAAAATAACATAAGCCATAAAGTCAATAGTGGGGAAGAAGTCGGACATAATGAGGTCTTACCGGAGTTGCCCATCTAACAATTATAAGGCTGTCTGGCTATGGATAGACAGCCTTTATTTTTTCTGTTCCGACTTAAACACCTTATATAGCGTGTAAATTAGCAAAACAACTATACTCCCCATTGCCAGGGACATAAAAATAATTCCTTCAGTTCTGAATTCCATCATTCTCTCTTAAAAATTTGAAAACATGATTGCTTAAATTAATAAATTATATCATTTTTATTACATTTATTTTCTTGTCAGAATATATTAATTTAAATCCGGTATTTATGACAAGGAGTTGATGATGACAAGAAATAGGCAAACGGATGATTACATTAAGTGGGTCTGTCAGTATTGCGGTGAAGAAAACGAAATATGGACGGATTTAACCATTGCCGGACCTTACGATTTGTACGAAGAGTGTGGGATTTGCTCACGCCCCAATCGGGTTATTATTGAAATTGATGAAAAAAATAGAGTATCTGTCGAAACAAAATTAACCGATGAGTAATAATCCTTTTGATTTTTGGTGATAAATATCTATTTTTCATACCGTGTTCAAAATTTTAATTCATAAATAAATCGGATTAGACATGGATAGAAGAAATTTTATTAAAGCAGGTATTGCGGCAGGAGTTCTTGTTAGTTCTGCCAAAGGAAATTCCTCATTATTAAGAGGATTATATTCTGCAAATTCAAATCCGGCTGCACCCTATGATATGGTTGCAATAAAGGGGGGTGAACCCGATGCAATGTTTGAACAGGCAATTGAAGCAATGGGGGGAATGAAAAGATTCGTCGGGAAAAATCAAAAGGTAGTTGTAAAACCCAATATCGGTTGGGATGTTATCCCCGAGAAAGCTGCTAATACTAATCCCAAATTAGTAGCTAAAATAATTCGTTCCTGCTTCGATGCAGGCGCCAAGGAAGTTTATGTGTTCGATAATACTTGTGATAATTGGACTCGCTGCTATACTAATAGCGGTATCGAAAAAGCAGTTAAAGATGCCAAAGGGAAGCTTGTCCCCGGCAATCAGGAAAGCAATTATCATCCTGTGGATTTGAAGAACACAAAGAAACTTACTAAAGCAAAAGAACATGAATTGATTTTAGAGGCTGATGTATTTATAAATGTTCCCGTCTTAAAACACCATGGCTCCGGCAAAATTACTGTTGCCATGAAAAATTTAATGGGGATTGTCTGGGATAGGGGATATTGGCATCGGAATGATTTGCACCAGTGTATAGCCGATTTTGCCTCATACAGAAAACCCGACTTGAATATAGTGGACGCCTATAATGTCATGCTGCAAAACGGCCCAAGAGGTGTTTCTGTTGACGATCTTTCCCTGATGAAATCACAGATAATCACAACTGATATGGTGGCCGCTGATGCAGCCTCCGCAAAGTTATTCGGTATCGAACCCGAAAGCGTTAATTATATTAAGCATGCCGCATCTATGAATGTCGGGCAGATTGATCTTACGAAATTAAACATTAAAAGAATGGTAATTTAAATGCGACGTCTAACCTGGCTTTTCGTACTTTTTTTCCCGCAGATATCTTGTTCGTCCGTCGAGAGTTATTTCTTTACGGATAAAAAAGAATCGACTGAAGTGCAAATCAATACTAATTCATCAGAAAGTTATAACTCGAAATTAATATACGATGGTAAGTCAATAGCAAAAATAATAAAAGAGGCGAAATTAGATATCGTGAACCGTCAGATATATAAAAATCCGGGGGCTTGGATCGGTAAAATAATTTCTGTCTCGGGGTTTATTGCAGAGAAGCCCCCCTTTGAACTTGATGTCCTTTGTTTCCAAATATCGGGAACGATCGGAAATACTCCAATGGGCGATCATTTTAATTATGTTGTCGAGATTGATCACGCGCTGCCAACTCAATCGAAAATTAATGAGGATGTTCAGACCATTGTTCGGGGTGGACAATACAGGATATTTGCAAGGGTCAAAGAACTCAGGCAGTTTCTTAATGATTACGGTCAGACCACAACGCTTCCCATAGTGGAATGTCTGATGATCTACAAATCCGATGATTTTTCTTTTCAATCGCCTCTCTGGGTTACAAAATCAGTAGAAACTCTTCCTGGGGGAGTGGTGGAAGTAGATTCACTTAAATATGAGTTCCCTAAGAGTGATTCTCTGGAAAAAAAATAAATGTCCTTTAGATTCCTTAAGTTAAGCAGAGTTGTCATATCCCTCCTCTTTCTGCTTGGCATAACAGCATTATTCCTTGATATCAAAAATTATATCCCAAAAGAAGTTATAGATACGCTGCTTTATCTCCAGTTTACTTCCTCTCTCATCAACTTTTTACTCTTATTTTCATTGACCGGAGCAGGGTTTATTTTTATCCTGGTTTTAACACTTCTTTTTGGACGGATATACTGCTCGGTTTTCTGTCCGCTTGGAGCATTTCAGGATATTTTCATTTTTTTTAGTAATAAGCTTAAAAAGAAAAAAAGAAACCTCTACACAAAACCATATACTAAAACCAGATATCTGTTTTTGAGTCTGGCAGTTTTATTCGTTATCTTTAATAGTTTTCTTCTTGTCCTGCTTCTTGATCCTTACAGCCTGTTCGGCAGAATCGCGAACAATATTTTTAGACCCCTCATAATTTATGGAAACAACTTCCTTTCATCTTCATTGCAGAGTTTTGATGTTTATTCTGTGTATCCTTATGACTTCAAAGGAATTAATCTGACCACTTTTAGTCTTGCATTAATTTCTTTGTTACTTGTCGGATTTATGAGTATCAAATGGGGGAGGCTGTATTGTAATTCCGTTTGTCCGGTTGGGACTCTCCTTGGTTTCGTTTCGAATTTTTCACTATTCCGCTTTTCCATAAAAAAGGATGATTGTAAGAGTTGTGGATTGTGCGAATGGTCATGCAAAGCGAACTGTATAGACAGCAGGGAAATGACAATTGATATGACACGATGTGTCGGGTGCTTCAATTGTCTTACGGTCTGTTCCACCGGCGGAGTCATTCTGAAAAATAAATCTGGAAAAGAAATCAGAGGTGTAAAACCCAAAAGAATAAATAAAAACAAACGCAAATTTCTTGCGGAAACTGCTTTATTTATTGCTTCTGCCTCTGCTTTTGGATTTTTTCAGAAAATACCCTTAATAACAAAAGACACCACCGTCCCTGAAAAACGAAAAACTCCAGTTGCTCCTCCGGGTGCATCCGGGATCTCAAGATTTAATATGAGTTGTACGGGGTGTAATCTATGCGTCGCATCATGCCCCACTCAGGTCCTTCAGCCTGCTTTTTTGGAGTATGGAATTATTAATATGTTTCAGCCAAGAATGGATTATCTGAAAAGTTTCTGTAACTATGAATGTACAATATGTACTGAAGTTTGTCCAACCGGCTCTCTTCTTCCCGTCAGACTTGAGGATAAAAAGCTGCTTCAGCTTGGTGTGGCTAAACTGATTAAAGAAAACTGCATTGTCTTTACTCAGGAAACCGAGTGCGGAGCCTGTTCAGAACACTGTCCAACAAAAGCCGTTAATATGGTCCCCTATAAAAAAATTGCTGCCCCTGAAATAAAGGAAGAATATTGTATCGGATGTGGTGCTTGTGAGAAGGCTTGTCCTACAAAACCTTATAAGTCAATTTATGTTCTTGGAAACAATATTCATAAAAGAGCAACCAAAAACCTTTCGAAACCTAAGCAGAAAATATATCAGGGGACGGAAGACTTCCCGTTTTAAGAACTAAAAGAAAGAGAAACTAAACAATAGCTTGTTCAATAATTAAAGCTGATCGAATCTCCTTCTTTTATTCCATATTTGTCTGTAAATCCTCCAACCACTTCAACAACATATTGGGCAGGAGCGGTTGAAGGATATGATTGGTCAGAGAGTGTCCGGGTGTCCTTATGGATGGTGACAATCTTTTTATCGGCATTTACGAAAATCATATCAAGCGAAATAAAAGTATTTCTCATCCAGAAAGATCTTAATTCCTCATTCGGGAAAATAAAAAGCATTGATTCTGTCTCTTTCATTGCTTTTCTGAACATCAAACCCAACTGGGTGTCATATTCAGTGTCTGCCACTTCCACATCAATGGTGTTTATCTTCTGCCCTGAAGACGAAATGAATGAAATTGTTCCTTCCTTTTTGAATATATATTCGGTTGTTTCAGGAGATGTCTTCATAAATCCCTTTACGGCGAAAAAAATCATTACACCTATTGCAGCAACTCCAACAGCAAAATAAACAAATTTGTTTATTTTGCCTTTATTTTCAGTCTCTGTTTGACTCTTTCTGGTTTTTTTAATTTGCTTTTGACTCATGTTCTATAAAAAAGTATAAAATTTAATTGTCAATTATACTAAATTATGCCTAATTTAATGAGAAATTCTTTTTGCATTTAATAATTTCCCGGTCTCTGATTTTTATATCTCATTACAATTTAATAGATTGATATAAATAATTCAAAAAAATATGTATAATCCTGTGACTGAATTTGAGCTTGGAACCTTGCTCTCAAAATATATTGAAACAATAAAGAAAAATAAATTTAAGTCCCTTTTCATTTATCTGCTTTTCGTAATATATTTAAGTCTCCCCGCATTTCAGATTCCCCTTCTTGAATGGCAAAACCGCCGTTTTTCCAGTCTGATGGAGCAAAGGGCGTATGAGAATTATATGCTCTTCTATCCAAGACAGTCATGGGTTTCAATAGATAAAGTAAATCCGGAACTGATGAGGGGGATTATCTCCATGGAAGATGGTAATTTCTACCGGCATCATGGAGTCGATTGGAAAGAACTTAATGCCTCAATTGCGGTAAATAAACGTGTTAAAAGAAGTAAAAGGGGAGGGAGCACTATTACAATGCAACTGGCAAAGAATCTCTTCTTTACTACAAATAAAAGTGTTATTCGCAAGGCAAAGGAAATCCTGATAACTTTTCGTATTGAAAAAGAAGTCTCAAAAAAAGCAATTCTTGAAAACTATATAAATTTAATTGAATGGGGTGATGGCATTTTTGGAATAGGAAAAGCTTCGGATGTCTTTTTTGATAAAGAACCCGATAAGTTAACCCGTGTAGAATGCTCCAAACTTGCCGCGGTAATTCCATCTCCTCTTAAACATCCGCCTAATGAAAATTCAAGATATGTCAGAAGGCGTTCTTCTCTTATTAATAACCGGATGAATAATATTCAATTGGAAGAGAAATAGTGACACGTAAAGAGCTAATTGGTTTAATTGAAAATGGAGAAACTCTTATTTGTGAGTATAAACTTCACTTCTCATCCCACGAAAAAATGGCGAAAGAAATTATCGCCTTCGCTAATACCTCTGGAGGGACATTAATTATCGGGGTTGATGATGACAGAAGGATAATTGGCGTAGAAAGCGAAAAAACCGAGACTGAACTGATCCTTGAAACATTAAACAATTACTGTGTACCCAAAATCGAAGTTAAGTTTCAATATTTTGAAATCGAAGATCCCAGGCAGACGGATAAAAGTAAAGAAATTGTTGTTGTCTCAGTTCCGGAATCAAAAAACAAACCACACAGAATTCAGGATTATAATGAAGAGCTCGACATAAGAACTGCCCGGGTTTATGTTAGGATTAACGATAAGAGCGTTCCTGCCAGCAAAGAGATGATCCGGGTTCTTCGCTCATGTTCTTCCGGCACTTCTCTAAAGAAATACTCAATCGGTAATATTGAAAAGTTAATTTTTAAGTTCCTTGAAAAGAATGAGACGATTTCTGTAAAAACTCTGGCTCAGTTTGCCAATATATCTCAAAGAAGAGCTTCAAGAAGTCTGGTTAATCTTGTACGGGCTGATTTGTTGCTGATCCATACAAATGGCAGCACCGACGATTATTTTACCGGAAGAAGGTCTGAGACTTGAAGAGAATAATTATTTTATCGGTCTCACTTATCATTCTTTCTGGACTCCCGGGATGTAACAAGCAAGATGATAAAAATACTATTGAATTCTGGACTCTTCAGCTTAGTCCCGTCTTTGATGATTACCTTATTGAATTAATAAAACAATATGAGCAGACTCATAAGGGCGTCAAAGTCAAGTGGGTGGATGTCCCCTTTGATGCAGTTATACAAAAACTTCTTGCTTCTATGGCTGCAGGAAATCCTCCGGATGTAGTTAATCTTTCAGTTGATTTCCTTGCCAAATTTGCAGGATTAAATGCACTGGAGGAAATAACAAACCATGTCTCCCCTGACACATTGAATGAAATTTACCTCTCCAATGCTATTGAAACCTGCACTTTTCGGAATAAGATTGTTGCCCTCCCATGGTATTTGAACACTTACGCCCTGATTTATAATGAAAAACTTCTTAAACAAGCTGGTTTTTCGGAAACAGATGTTCCTCAAACATTCACTGAACTAACCGGATTTATTAAAGAATACAAAATAAGAACAGGAAATTTTGCACTCTTCTGGAATATCGGTAAAGACAGCTATTTGCCAATGATGCTGGGATCAGAAGGTATTCCGATGATTAATGAGAAATTGACAGAGGCACTGTTTAACAGACCCGAAGCCGCTTCTTTAATCTCAGTTTGGATTAATTTATTTAAGCAGGGATATCTCTCCTCAGAGTCCTTTACAAAAACCGGCGCATCCATAATTGAGCCCTACCAGTCAGGGAAAGTAGCTATGGTTTTTACCGGACCGGTATTCTTAAAAAGAATTAAAGACAATTCTCCGGAGATTTACTCACAAACAAAAATTGCCCCGCCCATAGTCGGAGTTACCGGAGAACATGAACTTGCGGCGATGTCTCTTGCAATTATGAAAAAATCATTGAAGAAGAAACAGGCTATGGATTTTGCATTATATGTCACAAATAATCTGAACCAGCTCGCTTTCTGCAGGTTGGCAACTATTTATCCCTCAACAAATAAAGGACTAAAGGATGAATACTTCTCGATTGAAGATACCACTCTGGAAAGCAAAGCCAGAATAATGGGAGCAAGATTGTTGCCGAAAGCAAAACGAATTCGAAAGTATCTTCAGCATCCGAAATTTGATCTTCTTAGGGATATCTTTGATGAGACCATACAATCAGTGGCTTTGGGCGGAGTCCCTCTCAATCAGGGACTTGATAAAGCCGTCCGTCAATGGAATCTTATTTTAAGCGGGAAGTGATCAGGATGAAATCTTATAAAGGTTTTTTGTTCATTCTTCCCGCATTGATTTTCCTCCTTTTATTTGCCTTCATCCCTTTTTTTCAGATAGTACTCTATAGTTTTCTTGATTACAATTTATTGAATGATGGCGAATTTATTGGACTCCAAAATTACTCGAGATTATTCTCGGATGAAGTTTTTTGGATGACTCTCCTGAATTCATTCCTCTATATTCTTGCCACCCCCATTTTAATTATAGTATCATTAACTCTGGCTCTTTTCTTAAGGGATGCCGGCAGAAAGAATGCCTTTTTAAGGTCAATCTATTTTTTCCCGGTCATAACGCCGATTGTCATTGCCGGAATTATCTGGAGATGGATTTTATCTGAAGATTATGGGCTGATGAACTACATCCTGTCTCTCGTCGGATTTGATAAAGTACAGTGGCTGTCAGTCTACCCGGTGAATCTGATGAGTGTAATCCTGCTTACCGTATGGCGTGGTTTTGGATATTTTATGATGATATTTTTAGCCGGTTTAATGGTAATTCCAAGGGAATTAGAGGAATCGGCATTATTGGATGGCGCAGGGAAATTAAAACAGGTAATTCACATCATAATTCCTCAGTTAAAACCCGTAATAACATTTGTCTTTGTTATCTCCTCAAGTGCTGCAATTAAAATATTTACTGAAATTTATATCCTCATTCCCGGAACTCCCATGAGCAATAAAAGTTTAGTCTCATTTTTGTTCAGGGAAGCATTTGAGCGTTTTGAATTCGGGATGAGTTCTGCTGCGGGTGTAATTCTATTCATCATATCGCTTGCCTTTGCTTATATGAATATCAGGTTTATGGAGAAGAAGTGGGAAAACTAATCTATAATTTCTTGAAATATTTTCTTCTATTCCTCTTTGCTGTGATTGCAGCCTTCCCGTTCCTGTGGCTTATATCAACATCATTTAAAGGAAGCGGGGAGATATTTGCTTTCCCGCCAAATTTGATACCTGACACCATTGAATTTGAAAATTACAGCGGCGCATGGAACAGTGTCCCCTTTGGAAGTTATTTTATAAATAGTAGTATTATTGTAATTATTACCGTCGTAATTAATCTTCTTCTCTCTTCGCTGGCCGGATATGGTCTTGCCAGATTCAATTTTAAGGGGAAGGGATTTATATTCCTTCTTATCATAGCTTCCTTAATGATCCCAAAAGAAATAATCATTATTCCCCTTTATATCTCTGTCCTTAAAATGAATTTAGCTGATACGTTAGCAGGGGTTATTCTCCCGTTTGCCGTTGAAGGGTTTGCAATTTATATGATGAGGCAGGCTTTTCTGTCTATCCCACGTGAAATAGAAGAAGCCGCAGTTATGGATGGATGCGGATTCTTTAAGATATGGTGGAGTGTAATGCTCCCAATGACAAAACCTTCGCTGGTTACTCTCGGCTTATTTACCTTCATCGGAACCTGGGGGGATTTTCTCTGGCCTCTCATTGTTCTTAAAAGTCCTGAAAATTATACTTTACAGGTCGGTCTGAGCTATATGATTGGAACTTTCGTGAGTAATTACAGGTATGTGGCAGCAGGTTCCGTCATTGCAGTCATCCCCGTCCTGGTAATCTTTCTGATTTCTCAAAAACACTTTCAACAGGGCTTATTTATGGGGAGCGGAAAGTAGCTTAGAAGTTGATAAGTTAATACTGAATATCAGATATAATAATTTTCATCCAATCAACCAATCAGTCTCCGGCCGTCGTAGATCCGTCAGCTGACGGATGGCGGTTTCCACTTTTCCACTTTCCTCCGTCAACTGACGGATTTCATCTCAACAAAACCATCTTCCTTGTTTCCACAAAGTTTCCTGCCATTAATCTATAAAAATAGATTCCGCTTGAAAGTTTTGTCCCGTCAAAATTCAAACTATAATTTCCCGGCTCCTTTTCTTCATTGAGCAGGGTTACCACTTCATTTCCCAGAATGTCATAGATTTTTATAGTCACTGGCACTTTGGAAGCTACCGAGTAATTAATCTTTGTTGTGGGATTAAACGGATTCGGGTAATTTTGATCCAGTGAAAATCGTTCAGCAGTTTTTGTGTCCGGTACAACTCCCGTAATATTTACTGACCCGGCAACCGGGATACTCTCATTGTGCATTCTGTCAACCGAGGTCACGGCATAGTAAAATCCGGCATTTGCATTTGTTCCAAGTGTATCAATATAAGATTTTGAATCTGTATATATTATTTTTCTTATAGCCCTCGGATCTTCTATATTCACCGTATCAGGGAAAGTGAACCTGTAAATAATAAAATATCTGGCTGTATCAGAATCTGAAGCGGGGCTGGGTTTATCCCATGAAATAAGAACCTGGTTTGAGTCCTTTTGCAGACTCAAATTACCCGGAGGAAGCGGAGGTATGGAATCCTTCCACTCCATAATCGGCGGAAGTGCAGGATACTTATAAAAATTTATCCGTAATGAATCCTGAATTCCCCCGAAATTATTAGTAACAGATTTTGAACTGAAAAATACGTTCCCTTTGATTTCCGGAAACAACTCATTAAGCCTTAAATGACTTGGCATTTCGGAAAGATTATTCCAGTTAGTGTCAGCGTTATTAAGGATTTTATACGCTGCCTGACCGATGTATAAATGCCTTCCAAATGAATTGTCACTCCACCACTCTGCCAGTATATCGTAACCGGCCGGGGGATATCCTATACTCCAGTATATCTGCGGATTAATATAATCAAGCCAGCCGGCTTCTACCCATTTCCTGGAATCGGCATACTGAGCATCGTAAGCTTGAAAACCGTTAGTATTGGATCCCGTGGAGTCCGTTGATTTATTTCGCCATATTCCAAAAGGACTTATTCCAAACTTAACATTCTTCTTATAATATTTTATGCTGTCCGATAACATCTCTATAAATGTATTAACATTATTTCGTCTCCAGTCCCCCAGATCATTAAAACCTCCTCCGTATTGAGCGTAAGTCAAACTGTCGGGGAAAGGAACTCCGGATATGGGATAGGGATAGAAATAATCATCAAAATGAACCCCGTCAATGTCATACCTTTTTACAACATCCAGGATTACTTTCGTATTGTAAGCCATAACATCAGGAATCCCCGGATCAAGCCATTTATAACTTCCGAATGTATGAACCCATTGCGGCTTGGTCACCGAGATATGAGTGTTTGCTATACTGCTCGTGTTTTTATTCATCACAGCTCTGTATGGATTAAACCATGCATGAACCTCAATACCACGCTTATGTGCTTCCTCAATCCAGAATACTAAAGGATCATAAACAGGGCTCGGAGCGACTCCCTGTGTCCCTGTGAGCCATTCAGACCAGGGTTCGTAAGGACTTATGAAAAAGGCATCGCAAGCCGGCCGGATCTGCAGCATAATGCAATTCATTCCGTTAGCCTGATGCTTATTTAACAGCGAGATTATTTCAAATCTCTGCAATGGGGGTGTGAGATTCTTGCTGGTTGGCCAGTCTATATTTGTTACACTTGCTACCCAAACTGCACGAAGTTCACGCTTTGGAGGTAATGTTTGGAAATCAGTCCTCTGACTGAATTGTCCCTCCAGAGGTACCACAAAATTTATTACAAATAAGAAAAACAGTACAATTTTCATTTTTTATTGATTAATTCAAAAATCCGAAATAGTCGGAATTGAAATGTAAAAATCGTCCATAGACAAAATATTTGTCCATAAACCATTATAGAAATAGGTTTTGTCTAAGAAAGTCGCCGCTTCTGGTAGGCATCTGCGCCATATCTGGTAAGCCTCCGGGCCACTTTACCCTTTTTCATTAGACAATTAGTCAAAATATTCCCCCTTTTCCTATTCTCTATATATATATTATATTATTATTATTATTAATAAAGTATATATATTGTCTAATTGTCTATTAACCCCCTAACCCCTTTATTTATAATCACTTAACCCAAGACAAACCCTCAAAAACTTTTGTCTGTTAGACAAATCTTTTGTCTAATGTTGAGAAATTCAACAATAACCCCTCTCCGTCAACTGACAAAAGGAGAAGGAGGATTAAGGGTGGTTCTCTCTCATACCGGATGTTTCCCCCTATCTGCAATTATTTCATTCAATCATTCATCCATTCTTCTACTCTTCCGTCTTCCCCCCGGTGCGTCGGCCGTCACCTGACGAATAAAAAACTTTTGTCAGGCATATATTTTCATTTCAAATATAGCAATTTAATTTATTACTACAAAACAATACATGCAACAATTATTATTTTTTTTATCATCCGGCTTCTGCCTGTCCCGCGATACTTTGGGATTGATGATTGTGCTGGAAACTAACTTCGAATCCGTTAGCTAACGAGCCTGTTGCACAATTGTTGTTATCTCATTAACCATGGGATTTATCCCATGGAAGAAGCGACCAAGAGACATTTTATTAACCGTTTTAATTGTAAATCAGTCTGCTGACTGACGGTTTTTATCGTTCTGCAACACGCTCTAACGGACGCGTGTCGGATTCCACCATACCAATATTCCACTATTCCCCCTTTTGTCCCTTAAATTCCAAATAATTAATTATTAATTCTTAATTATTAATTGAATTTCCCCCTCTTTTTGCCAAAATTCCCACCACTTCAAAATCTCTCCAAACCTTCCCAGACATCCGCTCCCGACTTACCCACCCACTCTCCAACTTCGATACAACTTCGATCAAACACCCCCCAAACCCCCTCTCGCACCGGTCACAAAACTCCCCAAATCCCCCGGAATGTAGTAACTGTAGTAAGGCAGGGCAGGGGAGCACCTTACTACAAAAGCCTCGTTTATCGCTTAAAAACGCCATTTGTAGTAACGTAGTAACAGTAGTAACTAAAAGTTACTATTATATAATAATAATAAATATTTATATATATATCGGGAAAATTCCTTACTACGTTACTACACCTTACTACATTTCCATTAAGAGCGTGTTGCACAACCTCAGAGAGATTGTTTTAAGTCCGTTAGCTAACGGACTGATGGACGCGTCGGAGCGTGGAGTATGGCTTGTTACTAAGATTTAAAAGAAATGAGTGTTTGTGTGGTTTTTTGTTTTAACCCTTGTAACATGTTCTATTTCTTTTTATTCTAATGAAATTTCCTTAACTTTAATAAACAAATTATTACGGGTTTTATTAATGTCACTTGATCAGATTAATCAATACTACCTCAACCTCGACAGAGCTATCCAATACGGCAAATCCCCCAACGAACAAGCCGTCCGCAACTACTTCTGGATGCTCCTCAACGACTACGCCCGCAAATACAACTACGAAGTTATCCCCGAAGTCCCCACTCTCGGCACTCATGGCAAAAAAGTCTATCCCGACGGCATAGTCAAAAACGCCTGGGGTCTCGACATCGGTCATTGGGAAAGCAAAGACGAAAAAGACGACATTAACGAAGAAATTAATCTGAAAATAAAATCCGGATATCCTGTCACCAATATCCTCTTCGAAGACACCATCCAGGCTGTCCTCTTCCAAAGAGGAGTGGAAGTAAAAAGAGTTCCCGTCCGCGATACCTCAAAACTCGATAGCATCATTACCTCCTTCCTTGCTTTTAAAAGCGACCGCGTCTATCAGTTCGAGGATGCCATCGAAAAATTCAAAGCCGATATCCCCAAAATTGTTGAGGCACTCCGTAACAGAATTGTCCGGTACCGTGAAATAAACAAACCCTTCCAGACCGCACAGGAAAATTTTCTTATTCTCTGCCAAAAAGAAATCAATCCCTCAATCACCGTTGAAGACATCCGCGAAATGATGATTCAGCATATCCTTACAAGCGATATCTTTAATAAAATATTTAACGATGCCGACTTCCATAAACACAACACAATAGCTTCCGAACTCGAAAAACTCATCAATAAACTCTTCTCCTATGAAGAACGCCGGAACCTCCTCATGAGCATCGAGCACTACTACGAAGCCATAAACGCAACCGCCGCCGGAATTACCGACCACCACGAAAAACAGAAATTCCTAAAAGTCCTCTACGAAAATTTCTATAAAGTTTATAACCCAAAAGCGGCAGACCGCCTCGGCGTTGTCTATACCCCGAATGAAATTGTCCGCTTTATGGTTCGCAGCACAGACCAACTCCTCCATAAACACTTCGGCAAAGTTATGGCGGATAACGATGTGGAAATCCTCGACCCCGCCACCGGCACAGGTACTTTCATATCTGAGATTATTGAACACGCAATCCCCGCAAATAAACTAGAGCATAAATACAAAAACGAAATCCACGCAAACGAAGTGGCAATTCTCCCTTATTACATCGCCAACCTGAACATCGAATATACTTATAAGCAGAAAATGAATCATTATTCCGAGTTCCCCAACCTTTGCTTTGTGGATACTCTCGATAACATCAGCGGACTTACGCACGATGCAAACCCTTACGACCTCTTCGGACTCACAAGCGAAAATACAGAAAGAATAAAAAGACAAAACTCAAAAAAAATATCCGTCATAATCGGCAATCCCCCCTATAACGCAAACCAGCTTAATGAAAATGAAAATAACAAAAACCGCGAATACCCCCATATAGACCGGAGAATAAAAGACACATACATAAAAAACAGCACCGCCCAAAAAACAAAAGTCTATGATATGTACGCCCGATTCTACCGCTGGGCTATGGACAGGCTGGACAAGAACGGAATTATTGCATTCATAACAAACAGAAGTTTTATCGACAGCCGCACATTCGACGGCTTCAGGAAATCCCTCTACGAAGATTTTTCAGACTGTTACATCATTGATACAAGAAGCGATGTCCGCGCAAATCCAAAAATAGCAGGAACAACACATAACGTATTCGGTATTCAAACCGGAGTTGCCATTATGTTCCTTGTCAAAAAAGAAAAGCAGGAAGGAAATTGCCGTATTAATTACGTATCAATGGATGATTACTGGCGCAAAGAAGAGAAACTTCAATGGCTAAAAAATAATCCTATTGAAACAATTCACTTTGATTCAATAACTCCCGACAAAAACAACAACTGGATCAACCTCGCCGAAGATAACGACTGGGAAGATCTCATCCCTGTTGCCGATAAGAATGTTAAACTAGGGAGGGATAATAATGCGATTTTTAGTTTGTATTCCCTTGGTGTTGTCACAAGTCGAGATGACTGGTCATACAACTTTAGCAAAACAGAATTACATAAAATCGCAAAATACTTTTGTGAATTTTACGAAAAAGAAAAAGAAAGGTGGAACACCAATAATGCAGAAGGTTCTATAAATGATTTTGTCGATCGAACGATTAAATGGACAGAAGAACTGGAGCATTATTTATTGAAGGGGACTAATTTATTTTTTGATGAAAGCAATATTATTGAGTCTGAATACAGACCATTCTGTAAAGAATTTATATATTTTTCAAGAATTTATACACATAGGATATATCAAAATCAATTTATTTATGGAATTAAAAACAGATTTAAGAATGTGGTGATCTATCTATCCGGATCATCAGTTTCAAAACCTTTTCAATGCCTTGCAACAAATAAAATTTCTGGTTTTGATTTTCTCGAAAAAACTCAATCGCTTCCAATGTATAGATACGATGAGAACGGCAATCGTCACGACAACATAACCGATTGGGCTTTGAATCAATTCCAAACACACTACAAAGACAAAAAAATAACAAAAGAAAACATATTCCATTACGTATATGCCGTCCTCCACAAACCCGCATACCGCAAAAAATACGAACTAAACCTGAAACGCGAATTCCCGCGAATCCCTTTTTACAAAGACTTCCGCAAATGGACTGCTTTCGGCAAAGAACTTATGGACCTTCACATAAACTACGAACAAGTAGAGCCCTATCCTCTCAAAACAATCGTTTCCAAAACAAAAACCGAGAACGTCCGTCAGAAAAAAGCAATTCAGGGAGTAAAAGAAGAAGATAAAATTTACGGAGCCAAGCATAAAATAAAAGTCAAACTAAAGGCAGACAAACTTCACGGAATTATCGAAATAGACGAACTTACAATACTCAAAGGAATCCCCAAAAGTGCCTGGGAATACAAACTCGGCAACAGGAGTGCATTAGAGTGGATATTAGACCAATATAAAGAAAAGAAGCCCAAAGACCCAACCATAGCCGAGAAATTCAACACTTACCACTTCGCCGACTACAAAGACCACGTCCTCGACCTCCTCTCCCGCGTCTGCACCGTCAGCGTAAAAACAGTGGAGATAATTGAGAAGATGAGGAAGGAAATAAAATAAGTAAAATGATTTCTTTTCCTCTATAAGCTTAGTGTTTTGAAATAATAGACTTTTACATTTGACAATAAAAGCCTAAATTTGTTAGATTATTATATTAATTATTTGTAATTGTACATTTACCGGACTGAAATAAATATTCTTTCTTTATGAAATCTGAAATAAACATAAATACTGACATTCTGCTCTGGGCAATAGAACGTGCCGGTTTAAGTCCGGTGGAATTTTTTATTAAATTCCCAAATGTTCAAAAATGGATTAACAAGAAGAAAACACCTACAATAAAGCAGCTTGAGAATTTTTCGAAAAAGGTGCATGTCCCTTTTGGATATCTTTTTTTGGATAACCTGCCCGAAGAAAAACTTCCCATCCCATTTTTCAGATCAGGAAATCAGGGTCCGCGAACTGTTAGTCTGAATGTATTTGATACTGTATTACTTTTACAGCAGAGACAAGACTGGCTAAGAAACTATTTAAGCGATAATGAGTTTGAACCTCTGTCTTTTGTTGGTAAGTTTAAGAATGTCAATAATGTCCATGAAATAGTTTCGGATATAAGAACAACAATGGGACTGGAAGAAAACTGGGCAAGTTGTTTTAGGTACTATGAGGAAGCTTTGATTTTTTTAACTCAAAAAATTGAAGATATAGGGATAATTACTGTTTTTAACGGTGTGTTTGATAACAATGTTTACAGAAAAATTTCCGTTGATGACTGTAGAGGATTTGTTCTTGTTGATAGTATGGTTCCGTTCATGTTTGTCAATAATGCTGATTGGAAATCTGCTCAATTTTTTACACTTGCCCATGAACTAGCCCACATCTGGACAGGCCAAAGTGCCGGTTTTGATTTTAGAGAAATGCAACCCGCTAATGTACCCGGTGAATTATTGTGCGATAAAATTGCTGCAGAATTATTAGTTCCGGAGAATTTATTTAATAAAATTTGGTTAGAGAAGAGTGAATTTGAATATCTTGCTAAGTATTTTAAAGTCAGCCGATTGGTAATTGCAAGAAGAGCTCTGGATACAGGCAAGATTAACAAAACTCAGTTTTTTGAGTTTTATAATAGCTATTCAGTTAAAAAGATTGAGGAAAAAGCAACAAAGAAACCGGGAGGTGACTTTTATAAGACAACAAGAAAGAGATTGAGTATTACATTTTCTGCCCACATTATTAATGCAGTCAAATCCGGTGATTTGTTGTATCGTGATGCTTACAGACTTACCGGGTTAAAGGGGAATACATTTCATGAATTTTTTTCTAAATACTTCGCAACCGTATGAGTGTTTACGTAGTAGACAGTAATGTCTTTATTCAGGCGCACAGGATTAATTATCCCCTCGATATTGCTCATAGCTTCTGGAATAAATTTAAACAACTTGCTTGTGATGGCACTATTGTAAGTATTGACAAAGTAAAAAACGAAATATTTAAGAACGAAGACGACTTAAAACAATGGTGTTCAGATAACTTACCCGGGGATTTCTTTAAAGACTCAGCCCCGGTTATAAATCAGTATAGCCAAGTAGTAAAGTGGGCACAATCAAAAATCTCTCAGTATTTGCCCAATGCTCTTCAGGAATTTCTTTCTGCGGATGAAGCAGATGCGTTTTTAATTGCCTATGCTTTAGCTGATCCCGGGATAAGGATTGTTGTAACTCACGAAATTAGTAAACCCCTAGGCCGCAATAAAATAAAAATTCCGGATGTTTGTGAGGAACTAAACGTACAGTATGTTGGCGTAATGGAAATGTTCCGGCAGCTTGGAGTGACTTTTTAGTAATATTATGAAATATTTTATACCCGGGTTTGTGATATTACGACATAATACCATTTCCTAAAAACGATTCTCGTCTATATGAAAATTCTTATCCGACGTGTCCGTCAGCTGATGGCCTATAGCGAAAATGAGTAAACCGTCAGTCAGCAGACTGATTTTCAATTGAAACGGTTAGGGGGTGTTGTCGTGCGCTATTTCCAAAAGATAAATAAGTTGGTTAATGATACCGCTTACATAAGAATGTTGTAGGTGGATGTTTTGATTCGACTCGTCAAATTGACCTTTTCACTTTTCCCTCTGTTCAACCGTTCCTCCTCCGACCGTCGCAGATCCGTCAGCTGACGGATGTCGGACAATCTTTTCCCTTTTATCTTGTATTAAATATTGCTAAAAGATAACTTTATACTTAGAATTTTTATTTTTTAACGGAAATGAGAGATATGAAACTTGCGACTTTATGCTATGTGAAGAATAATGAAAATAATACAACACTTATGCTACACAGAGTAAAAAAGGATAATGACATTCACAAAGACAAGTGGAACGGTCTGGGTGGAAAATTCGAACCGGGTGAAACCCCGGAGGATTGCGTAATCAGGGAAATTGAAGAGGAATCAGGCTTGATTATCAGGAATCCCAAGTTGAAAGGTTTACTGACATTCCCCGCTTTTGACGGAATTGAGGATTGGTATGTTTTTGTTTTTGTAGCTGAAGATTTTTCAGGCAAATTAATTGATTCCAAAGAGGGGGTCTTGGAGTGGATTAAAAATGAAGAATTATTGAATCTTCCTCTATGGGAGGGGGATCAGATTTTCCTTAACTGGTTTGACAGAAATTCATTGTTTAGCGCAAAATTCAATTATTCGGAAGGTAAGCTTATTGACTATACCGTTTCTTTCTATTAAATTTAATAATCTTTTTATACGGAAATTTGTTTATGAAATGTTACTTTTTAATTATCACATTAGCACTGATTAGTTTAATATTCCCTCAACCTAAGGATAAAAGAATCATAGATAATGGTAAAGTTGCTTATGTCTCTAATGAAGTTATTCTAAAACTAAAGACACAATCAGGTACAGATTATATCTCCTCTCCCAAAATTCCCGATAGAGTCCTCAATGTACTGAACCAATACTCAATTTCGGAAATGAAACAGTTGTTTCCTTCTTCCAAAGAATCACATCTACCACTGATTTACTCAATACTTTATTCATCTGATACAGACCCATTGCTAATATCATCAAAGCTCAAAAACAATCCGGATATTGAATGGATTGAACCCAGATATGCTTATGAAGTTTCTTACATTCCGAATGATCCCTCTTTTCCATCACAATGGAGTTTACAAAAAATTCAGGCTGCTCTTGCCTGGGATTATTCTACAGGAGATACTAACGTGGTTATAGGTATTATAGATACAGGCGTTGACTGGCTGCATCCCGACTTATCAGCAAATATTTGGCTAAATATGGATGAAATACCGGGAAATGGAATTGATGACGATATGAATGGATTCGTTGACGACCGGGTAGGATGGGATTTTGGCGGTATTGACGGCACTCCAGATGCAAATCCTCTTGAAGACAGACCCGAACACGGAACTCATGTTGCCGGAATCTCTTCTGCCGTTAGTAATAACGCTGCGGGAGTATCATCTATTGGATTCCGTTCTAAGATAATGCCTGTCAAAACATGCCAGGATAACTATCGCAGCCTGACCGGTGGAGCATACATAATCTATGGCTTCGAAGGGATTCAGTATGCTGCTTCAAACGGAGCAAAAGTCATCAACTGTAGTTGGGGCGGTGGCGGTTATTCCCGTCTCGGTCAGGAAGTTATTGATAATGCCACACAGTTAGGGGCAGTTGTTGTGGGAGCAGCCGGTAATGACAATTTAACAATTGATCATTACCCGTCGGGATATAGAAATGTTCTTTCAGTTGCTTCTACGGATGAAGGTGATTATAAGTCCTCTTTCTCAAATTATGGATATGGAATTGATGTCAGTGCGCCGGGAAGTTCAATACTAAGTACCTGGCAGGGAGGCAGCTATACTTATGCAAGCGGAACCTCAATGGCCGCCCCTTTGGCAGCTGGTCTTGTTGCTCTGGTATTGGCGCGATATCCAAATTTATCTCCCATTCAGGCTGCTGAGATTGTCCGGGTCACTTGCACTGATATTAACCTGATAAACTCCGGCTACGTTGATATGCTTGGGAAAGGAAGAATTAACGCTCTGAATTCCATGACAGTTAATAATCCACGTTCTGTCCGGAATATAAAAATCGAATTTACTGATGAACTTGGTAACAACAACGGTATTTTAGAACCGGGTGAAACTATTCGTGTTAAAGGGGAATTCTTGAATTTTCTTAGCCCTGCTTCAAATCTGAAAATATTTCTCGAAACAACTTCTCCTTACGTCAATATAACTAATACTCTTTTTAATGCCGGAAGTTATGGCACTCTTGTTTCATTTAATAATTATAATTCGCCATATACATTTTCGATCCTGCAAAATATTCCTCAGAATCAGGAAATATTGTTCAAACTCTACTTTACTGATGGCAACTATACCGATTTTCAATGGGTGAAAGCCACTGCAAATCAAACTTATGCTAATCAGTCCGGAAATGATATTACGTTAACTATAACGAGTAAAGGAGCTCTGGGTTTTAATGATTATCCTAATAATAACCAGGGAATAGGTCTAAAATACCAAAATGGCGGCAATTTACTCTTTGAAGGTGCACTGATTGCAGGTAAATCTGCGCAATATGTAGTAGACGCGGTTCGATCAAGCAACGCAAATCTTCAGAGTATTGATTTTTCCGTGGTAAAACCCTTTAGCATAAAAATCCCCGGTGGTTTCGCCGATATTGAAGGAAATTCAATTATTGAAGATGTGAATTCAACATATAAAATCGGATTAAAAATTGATTTTAACTCTTACAGTTTTACCTCTCCTCAGCATGAAAAATTCATCATTCTTCGCTATAGATTCAAAAACCGGTCTCTCACAGATATAACCAATTTTTATCCAGGTTTGTTTTTCGACTGGGATATGGTTGACGGCAGCGGGTTGGATGATTTTACAAAATGGTCGGAGGAAGGTAAGTTTGGATATACTTATCATATCGGGGGAACTCCAAATTCTTATGCCGGCTCTGCACTTATCTCATCAACCTCTTATGGATATTGGGGAATACTCAATGGAGGTGGAGACGGGGGATTTAGTATTTATGACGGTTTCTCAAAATCCGAGAAATGGACTGCCCTTTCAAGTGGTGTCGGTAAAAATCAGGCAGGCGGAGGAGATATCTCTTTTGTAATTTCAGGTGGGCCTTTCAATATTCCTGTTAATGATTCGGTTGACATTGCCTTTGCAGTCGGAGTGGGGGATAGCTTAGCTGAACTCGGAGAAGTTTTCTCAAGAGCACGTGCGCTCTATCCGTCAATTCCGACAGAAGTAAATGAAAACATCTCAACCTTGCCGGAAAAATTTATGCTTTCACAAAATTATCCAAATCCATTTAATCCATCAACAGTGATCAGCTATCAGATACCGGTAAATACGTTCGTAACTCTTAAAGTTTTCGATATACTCGGTAACGAAGTCGCCACCTTAGTAAATGAGGAACAACAACCCGGTTCTTATAAATTACAATTCATTTCTCCGAAGGCGAATCACAATTCACAATTATCAAGCGGTGTATATTTTTACCAAATTCAAGCTGGAAATTATTTCGATTCCAAAAAAATGGTATTTATAAAGTAAATTATCAGCTTTTAATTAATTTTGACTTTATTAAAATCAGTCTGCTGACTGAAAGAACTCGGCGGCAGAACAAGAGGCGGTCATTAATATAAAAAGCCCCTTCCTGAAGAGCGTGTTGCACAATGAGCTAAATTTTGGTGATGCCTTTTTATTTTAGCACATTAAATATTTTTAATCACCAAGACAATAGTTTTCCGTTTCTATAAAATATTCTTTTGCAAACCAACAC